>QWCN01000142.1_pt1 | contig 130448 bp, 139 predicted proteins | sample 1972711 | NCBI WGS metagenome assembly QWCN01 (sample SAMN09866707, study PRJNA288562) | Human gut metagenome isolate term1_stool, whole genome shotgun sequencing... | isolation source: gut | host: Homo sapiens | place: USA: California | reverse complement strand
ATTTCCTGCGGTTTTAATCTTCATAAGTTCCATCTGAAAAAAGTGGCTCTCAGGTCTGCTGCCTGATTCAATATTTATTACATTTTGTGCATGGCATTTTCTTGCCGGCTTGTTTGTTATACGCTTTTTGAGGTTCATTCTTCTTTTTTGCAGTATCAGCAAGCCCGAGCTTCCATAGGATGGTTGCTCGGGCTTGGGTGTTGAGTTATTTTACAGCGGCTTTAAGCATTGGCTACAAATTGGCTACAACATAAAAGCCACTTGCAACTACTTCATATCTTGATATTTCGGTATCAAAATGGTATCAGAGAGCAATTTGAAGCCTGTTAAACCGCATTGTTGTGCGAAATTTCCGAAATTGGCGATTATTCCCACTCGATCGTAGCCGGTGGCTTGCTCGTAATATCATAAACAATGCGATTGATATTCTTAACTTCGTTTACGATTCGAACGGAAACTTTCTCCAGCACATCATAGGGAATGCGTGAGAAATCAGCGGTCATGAAGTCGCTGGTAGAAACACCGCGGAGTGCGAGCGTGTAGTCATAGGTTCTGCCATCGCCCATAACGCCAACGGAGCGCATGTTAGTCAGAACTGCGAAGTACTGATTGATGCTTCTGTCAAGTCCTGCATTAGCGATTTCCTCTCGGAAAATAGCGTCAGCGTCCTGAAGAGTAGCTACCTTCTCCGGAGTGATGTCGCCGATAATTCTGATTGCAAGGCCGGGACCCGGGAACGGCTGGCGCCATACGAGCTTCTCGTCCAGACCGAGAGTGGTTCCAAGAGCGCGTACCTCGTCCTTGAACAGGAGGCGCAGAGGTTCGATTATCTCCTTGAAATCAACGTAGTCAGGCAGACCGCCAACGTTGTGATGGCTCTTGATAACTGCCGCGTCGCCAAGTCCGGATTCGATCACGTCGGGATAAATAGTACCTTGAACAAGATAATCAACCTTGCCGATCTTCTTAGCTTCTTCCTCAAATACGCGGATAAATTCCTCGCCGATTATCTTGCGCTTTGCTTCCGGTTCTGTAACCCCGGCAAGCTTGCCCAGGAAGCGTTCGCCAGCGTTCACGCGGACGAAATTAACTCCGCTGTCAGCGAATGCAGCTTCTACCTCGTCGCCCTCGTTCTTTCTCATCAGACCGTGGTCAACGAAAATGCAGGTAAGCTGGCTGCCTATAGCCTTTGCAAGCAGCTTGCAGGCAACAGAACTGTCAACGCCGCCGGACAGAGCCAGCAGAGCCTTGCCGTCGCCGACCTTCTCGCGGATATTCTTGATTGCAGTTTCAGCGTAACTTTCCATTGTCCAGTCGCCGCGGCATTCGCAGACGTTGTACAGGAAGTTGCCCAGCATGTCAAAACCGCGCTCGGTGTGATTTACCTCCGGGTGGAACTGCACGCCGTAGAACTTCTTCTCAACATTCTGGATAGCGGCGTAGGGGCACTTGGCAGTGTGACCGCACACCTCAAAACCCTCGGGGAGCTTCTTGATATAGTCGTTGTGGCTCATCCAGGTTATTGTGGTCTTGTCGATGTTTTTGAACAGCAGGGAAGTGGTGTCGACCTCTGTTTCGGTTCTTCCGAACTCAGACAGCGAACTGTCGACCGCAGTGCCGATCTCGCCGCCCAGGGAGTATGCCATGAACTGAACGCCATAGCAGATACCAAGAACGGGGACGCCCAGCTCGAATATCTCCTTGGACATTCTCGGTGAATTCTCGAGGTAAACGCTGTTCGGACCGCCCGTGAAGATTATTCCCTTCGGGTTCATCGCGCGGATCTCCTCGATAGGGGTCTTGTAGGACTTTACCTCGCAGTAAATTTTATGTTCTCTTACGCGGCGGGCGATAAGCTGATTGTACTGACCGCCGAAATCGAGAACGAGAACTAACTCGTGGGACATGATTACCTCCGTATATCAGTGATGGAACAGACGAATGCCTGTGAATGCCATTGTAATGCCGTACTTGTTGCAGACTTCGATAACGTTATCGTCGCGGATAGAGCCGCCGGGCTGCGCGATGTACTGCACGCCGCTCTTGTGCGCTCTTTCGATGTTGTCGCCGAACGGGAAGAACGCGTCAGAGCCAAGGGAAACGCCCTTCATCGTGTCGAGCCATGCGCGCTTCTCCTCGCGGGTGAAAACAGCGGGCTTTACCTTGAAGAACTTCTGCCACTCGCCCTCAGCGAGAACGTCCATGTAGTCGTCGCCGATGTATAGGTCGATGGTGTTGTCGCGGTCAGCACGGCGGATACCGTCAACGAACTGAAGTCCCATTACCTGCGGGGACTGTCTGAGATACCAGTTGTCAGCCTTGGTTCCTGCAAGACGCGTGCAGTGGATACGCGACTGCTGACCTGCGCCAATACCGATTGCCTGACCTCCGCATGCATAAGCGACAGAGTTGGACTGAGTATACTTGAGCGTGATGAGCGCGATGGCAAGGTCGTGCTTTGCGCTCTCGGGGAGATCCTTAGCCTCGGTGGGAATATTCGCGAACAGTTCGTCGTTTATAACGAGTTCGTTTCTGCCCTGCTCGAATGTGATTCCGTAAACCTGCTTGCGCTCGATCTGAGCGGGAACATAGTCGGGGTCGATCTTGATTATGTTGTAGTTGCCCTTTTTCTTGCTCTTGAGTATCTCAAGAGCCTCAGGCTCGTAACCTGGAGCGATAACTCCGTCAGAAACCTCTCTGTGGATTATTCTTGCAGTAGAAACGTCGCAGACATCGGACAGCGCGATGAAATCACCGTAGCTGCTCATTCTGTCGGCGCCCCTGGCTCTTGCGTAAGCGCATGCAAGAGGGGAAAGCTCACCGAGATCGTCGACCCAGTAGATCTTTGCGAGGGTATCGGTCAGCGGGAGACCGATAGCGGCGCCTGCCGGTGAAACATGCTTGAAGCTTGTGGCGGCAGGGTAGCCGGTAGCTGCTTTGAGTTCCTTTACAAGCTGCCAGCCGTTGAATGCGTCGAGGAAATTAATGTAGCCGGGACGGCCGTTCAGAACCTCGATGGGAAGCTCAGAGCCGTTTTCCATGTAAATTCTGGCGGGTTTCTGATTAGGGTTGCAGCCGTACTTTAATTCGAATTCCTTCATAGTATCTCCTTTTTATACGTTCTTATTTACAATTCTGCTGTCGTACTTTCCTGTTTCCAGGTCGATGTAACGTACGAACAGAGAAACCTTGTTGTCCTTGTTGAGATTGCTCCAGAGGTAATCGGTAAGCTTGTCGATGTCCATATCAGGAATGATAACGTTCTTCGGCTCGCCTTCAAAGCTAGGGAGTCTGCGCACGCCGTCCTGCTCTATCTCGTCGCCCGCGTAGGTGTGGATAAAGCTGCCTTTTCCTGCCATGGGATTGCTGTAGGCGTATGTGTATCTGCGGCAGGAGCTTCCGTCGCCGTCAGCAGATTTCAGAATGGACATTGCGTAGTTCATAGCGCCGTTCTCAAGGTGAATGATACCGGAAATACGCGGTGTGTAGTTGGGCTTGTCGTCCTCGAATTCACGGGTGCGCAGGGACTGCTCGAAAGTCATCTGCTTGTCCATCAGCTCGTAGATGGTGTCGGTCTGGTCGCCGTTGGTGACGATGGTTTTGTTGCCGAGAACACGCACCGGAGCGTAAATGATAAGGTGAGGGTCAACCATCTTGGAGGGGTCGAACGCCTGGGTGCGGATACCCTCGCCGTCCTCAACGAAAACGCGGTTGCGGCTGTTCTCGCTTCTGCCCATGATGAAGTAAGCGGTGACTGCCTTCCTGCCGTCAGGGGACTTGCCGATGATTATTCCTCTGCCGTGGTAGGCAAGAGAATTGAGTTCCTTGTCAAGCTCAATGTAGTTCATATCGTGTATCCTTTCAGAATTTTCCTGTATAGCATGTTGTCGTGTAGCTTACGGCGACCTTGCCGTATGTATGCGACTTGTCGAAAAGGGAAAGCAGTTCGGTGACGAACGCCTTGTAATTCTCATCGCCCTCTTTTGGTGCATACGACCTTGAAAGTGCGTCTCCGAGAAAGTGCTCCCTTGTCATTACGACCGGGGTTTCCATTTTGAAAACATCTACCGATGAGAAGTACTCGTTTCGCAGGAATCTGTCGCCCTCATCTTCGGAGCGTTTCCCGACATGACCGGACCGCTCTGCAAAGCTGGGGCAGTATTTCGTGTAAATTTCGTCGCGCTTTTGAGTTATATCGCCGTTCAAGCGGCTGTTGAAAACTACCGCCAGCCGTCCGTCAGGCTTGAGCATGCGCCTGCATTCGTCGCGGAATTTTTCCTCGTCGAACCAGTGGAACGCCTGAGCCGCCGTGATCAGCTCGAAGGAATGTTCCGGAAGTCCGGTGTTCTCCGCCGACGCCATCACGATTTCAGCCCTGCCGCCAACGCATTTCAGCAGTTCACGGCACATGTCGGTGTTGGGTTCGACTGCGGTAACATTCCAGGGCTTGAGCAGCAGCTTTTCAGTGAACTTTCCAGTTCCTGCGCCGATGTCCGCGACATTCGCCGCATGGGTCAGCTCATACAGCCTGTCTACGACCGCGGTAGGGTAGGAGGGGCGGTACTTCGCATAAATCGCTGCTTTGCCAGTGAATTTATCCTCGTTCATATCAGCCCTCCCCGACGTAGTTCCAGGATTTCCGGAGAATCTTTTCGTCCCACGGAGATACCCCGATATACTCCCCGGCATATACCGCCTGTTCGCCGCGGACTGTCCATTCAATGTACTGGTCGGCGACGGGGGAGAACGCAAATTTCACGCTGAACGCCGCCGGGGAATCCTCCTCGGAAAGCAGCCGGAACGACTGCGTGTGCAGTTCCACTGGAACAATAAAAGGAGCAGCGTTCTGCGCGTTGAATTCGATAACGTCAAACGCAAATTCGCTCGCGTGTTCCTCTAACATATCGTTCAGGTAAGCAGCAGTCGCCTGTCGCAGCTTTTCTGAGATGTCCTCAGGCAGGGTATCAAAATAATCCGCGCACCTGGTGAGGTACTCCTCACTGACATTTTTCCCGTATAGCATTACTTCCGCGCCAAATCGTGACGAATAAAGCACGCCCTCAATGGTGTTGAAATAATCAGCGCTTTCTCCGTTGATAACGACTCTGCTCATCTTATTTCAGTGACGCCGTTTTTGACGATAATCCTGTCCTCGCAGAACAGGGAAACCGCCTGCGGAAGTATCTTCCACTCGGCTTCTTCCATAATGCGCTTCTGGAGTGTTTCAGGGGTGTCGCCGTTCTTTACCTCAACAGCCTTCTGGAGGATTATCGGACCTGCGTCGCAGTCGGCTGTGACGAAATGAACCGTGGCGCCGGAGACTTTCACGCCTTTTGCCAGAGCAGCTTCGTGAACATGAAGACCGTAGAATCCCTTGCCGCAGAAGCTGGGAATGAGCGCGGGGTGAATATTAATCATTCTGTTCGGGAATGCGTCGCACACCTGCTCGTCAAGTATCGTCATAAATCCGGCGTAAACGACAAGATCAGCGTTTTCCTCAACAAGTGCGTCACGCATTGCCTTGCTGTAGCTTTTGACATCGGGGAAGTCCCTGCGCGCCAGCACGCGGGTCTTGATACCGTTGTCCGCGGCGCGGGTCAGCGCGTAAGCGTCCGCTTTGCTGGCGATGACGCAGGTGATTTTTCCGCCCCTAATCTCACCGCGCTTTTCAGCGTCGATAAGTGCCTGAAGGTTAGTTCCTCCGCCGGAAACAAGCACAACAATGTTTTTCATAAATTACCTCCGCTATTCCCCGGTCAGGGATATCTCAACGCAGTTGTATCCGCCGTCGTCCGGAGTTTCTCCGGAGAAGGGGTCTGTGTATTCCGCAATAACGGTGTACCCTCCAAGAACCAGCTCGCGGAAGAACTCGCTGTCAACGCCCTGCATGATCGCTTCCTGCCAGGGCTGACCGTTTATCGTCAGAACTCCGCTGAACATTTTCTTGGGGGAGTGCTTCAGTTCCAGCGTATTGCGGAACATAAAGCCGAAGCTGCTTATAACCTTGCCGTTCCTGGTGTAGCAGTATATTCCGAGGTCGTCCCAGGTGTAGTTGACGCAGTTTGTGACCATACCCTCGCCGTAGCTGTTTTCCAGGAATTCCTTTGTCTCGGCGGAAGTGTGGTATTTCTTGCCGCGCGGCGTGCCGAGGAGTTTTTCAGCCGCCTCGAGATGGACGAGCACGTCAAGCTTTGTGCCGTTGATCACCATGCCGTCTTTTGAAATATCGACCGCGCACTGCTCCCCGGTGAAGGGAGCGGCGGTCTTTCTTTTAAATAAACCGAACATTATTCGATGATTACGCCCTCGTTGCTTGCAACGGTCTCGCCGATGATGAATGCGTTCTCGCCGTTTGCCTTGAGGATCTCGACTGCCTTGGCAGCGTCGGCCTTGTCAACTACGAGCATCATGCCGATACCCATGTTGAAGGTGTTGTACATGTCGTGCTCGGAGATATTGCCGGTCTGCTGGAGGAGCTTGAAGATAGCAGGTACCTCGTAGCTGTTCTTGCTGATCTTTGCAGCAACGCCGTCAGGAAGCGCGCGCGGAATGTTCTCGTAGAATCCGCCGCCGGTGATGTGGCTGATGGACTTCACGCTTATCTTGGAAATAACGTCCAGAACGGGCTTTACATAGATCCTTGTAGGAGCGAGGAGCGCCTCGCCGAGGGAGGTGCCAAGCTCAGGATAGAAGGTCTTGAGGTTCTTTTCGTTTACGTTGAACACCTTTCTGACCAGTGAGAAGCCGTTGGAGTGTACGCCGCTGGAAGCGATACCTACGATAGCGTCGCCGGGCTTAACTGTGGAAGGATCCAGGATCTTGGACTTGTCCACGATACCGGTGCTGTAGCCTGCGATGTCGTATTCGTCCTCTGCCATCATGCCGGGGTGCTCAGCGGTCTCGCCGCCTATCAGTGCGCAGCCAGCCATTACGCAGCCGTCAGCCACGCCCTTTACGATAGCGGCAACCTTCTCGGGAACTACCTTGCCGATAGCGATGTAGTCAAGGAAGAACAGAGGCTTTGCGCCGCAGCAGATGATGTCGTTGACGCACATTGCAACTGCGTCGATACCAATCGTATCGTGCTTGTTCATGAGCATTGCGAGCTTGAGCTTGGTGCCTACGCCGTCGGTGCCGCTTACCAGTACGGGTTCCTTCATGCCGGTAAGGTCAGGCATGAACAGACCTCCGAAACCTCCGATGCCGGAAATGCAGCCGGGGGTGTTGGTTCTTGCAACATGCTCCTTCATGAGTCTGACGGACTCGTATCCGGCGGTTACGTCTACGCCTGCTGCCTTATAGCTTTCGCTGAAACTTTTCATTTTACTGCCCTTTCTCTAAGGACGCGCCGCAGGATACGGAGCACCTTAATTTAATGTTTTGTCAAGTCCGGGTCATTCCTCGAACTTCATTTCAAATTTGTCTTTGGGGATATCCTTCGGTACGTCGATTGGGTACTTACCGGTAAAGCAGCCTGAGCAGAAGCCGCAGCCCGCGTTCTCGGCAATTTTAACAACGCTGTCGGTACTGAGGAATCCAAGGGAATCAACGCCGATTATCTTTGCAATTTCCTCAACTGAATGCTTGTTCGCAATGAGGTTCTCCTTGCTGTCGATGTCGGTTCCGAAGAAGCACTCGCTTATGAACGGCGGGGAAGAGATACGCATGTGGATCTCAGTAGCCCCGGCGTGGCGAAGTAACTTCACGACCTTAGCCGAGGTAGTTCCGCGCACGATACTGTCGTCGATAAGGACGACGCGCTTGCCCTTGACGGTCTCCGAAATTGCATTCAGCTTGATTTTAACGGAGTTTTCGCGCATTCCCTGGGTCGGCTGAATGAACGTTCTGCCTATGTAGCGGTTCTTGACGAAGCCGACGCCGTAGGGGATACCGCTCTGCTGAGCGAACCCGAGCGCAGCGTCAAGTCCGCTGTCCGGACAGCCGATAACAACGTCAGCCTGAACGGGGTGCTCAAGCGCAAGGTAATGCCCGGCGCGAAGCCTTGCACGATGTACGCTTGCTCCCTCGATGACCGAATCGGGACGTGCGAAATATATAAATTCAAACACGCACATTGAGCTTTTCTGACCGCAGTGTGTTCTGATGGTCTGTATGCCGTTTTCGTCCGCGACAACTATCTCGCCGGGTTCAACGTCTCTGACGAACTCAGCGCCGATGCTGTCGAGTGCGCAGCTCTCCGAAGCGAACACGTAACCCGCGCCGTCCGGGAGCCTGCCCATGCACAGCGGGCGGAATCCCTGTGGATCTCTTGCTGCGATGAGCTTCTTGGGCGACATCACAACTAGTGAATAAGCGCCCTTTATTTTGTACATGGCTTTCTCGACCGCTTCCTGAATGGAGTCGGTCTCAAGCCGCGCCTCGGTAACTGCGTAGGATATGACCTCAGTATCGCTTGTGCTGTGGAAGATAGCGCCTTTCAGCTCGTACTGCCTTCTAAGCTCGAGTGCGTTTATGAGATTTCCGTTGTGCGCGATGGCGAGTGCGCCCTTTACGTGGCGGACGGTCATGGGCTGACAGTTCGCGGTATTTACGTTACCTGTTGTGGAGTAGCGCACATGACCGACCGCTATCCTGCCCTGACCGAACTCCGAAAGAACGCGTTCGTTGAACACTTCGTTCACAAGTCCAAGTCCCTTGTGAGTCTTGAACACGCCGCGGTCGTTGACAACTATGCCGCAGCTTTCCTGACCTCTGTGCTGAAGCGCATACAGTCCGAAATAAGCGGAGTGCGCCACGTCGGACGGCGTGTTGCAGTAAATGCCGAATACGCCGCATTCCTCGTGTATATTACCTGACAATTGGGATCATTCCTTTCCGTTCCAGCAGTAGCTGCAAAGCCCGCTTTCAGGAAGTCCGACAGCCTTTACGGTACCCTCGAGAGACTGGAATTCAAGCGAGGTGAGCTTGAGCCGCCTGCAGATCTCGGATCTGAGGCGCTGACCGCGTTCGGTGTTGGTGTCGCTGTACTCGTTGATGTACTTGACGCCGTCCTCGCCTTCAAATTCGTGGATTATCCGGCGCGCGATAAGATCAAGCTCGGAGGTGCTGCGTGAGAAGTTGAGGTACTTGCAGCCATACATGATAGGAGGACATGCGGAGCGCATGTGGACTTCCTTAGCACCGTTGGCGTACAGAAACTCAACAGTTTCGCGGAGCTGAGTGCCTCTTACAATGCTGTCGTCGACAAACAGGAGCTTTTTACCCTCGATAAGCTCGTGAACGGGAATAAGCTTCATCTTTGCAACCTTGTTTCTCATGGACTGGCTCTGCGGCATGAAGCTGCGGGGCCATGTGGGGGTGTACTTTATAAATGGGCGTGCGAACGGAATGCCGCTTCTGTTTGCGTAACCTATTGCGTGCGGAACGCCGGAATCCGGAACGCCGCAGATGAAGTCAACATCGGGCAGGTTGCCGCTCTGGATATCGTGTTCAGCCATGATCTCGCCGTTTCTGGTGCGCATGGTCTCAACAGTTACTCCCTCGTATACCGAGTTGGGGTAGCCGTAGTATGTCCACAGGAAGGTGCAGATCTTGAGGTCGTTGATGTGACCCTCGCTGAGCACCTCTGCGCGCTTGGACGTTATCTTCACGATCTCGCCGGGGAGCATTTCACGGTATATCGCGTATCCCAGCTTCTGGAATGCGAAGCTCTCAAAGGAAACACAGTATCCGTCGTCGCGCCTTCCTATTATAATAGGAAGCCTGCCGTCCTTGTCCCGGGCAGCGATGATACCGTCCTCGGTCAGGATAAGCAGGGACATTGTGCCCTTGATCTTTTCCTGAGCATACTTGATTCCGTCGACGATGTTGTCGCGCTGCGCGATGAGTCCGCCGATGAGCGTGGAAGAATTAACCTTACCGCTGCTCATTGCCTCGAAACTGGCGCTGGAATTGCTGAGCAGCTCGTTGCAGAGCTCCTCAGCATTGTTGATTATGCCGATGTTGCATACCGCGTAGGTACCGAGCCTGGACTTGAGAAGGATAGGCTGCGGGTCAGTATCGCTGATGCTGCCGATGCAGAGATTGCCTTCCATTGCGTCTACGTCGCTCTCGAACTTTGTGCGGAACGGAGAGTTTTCAATGCTGTGAATGCTTCTCTGGAAGCCCTTCTCAGGGGAATATGCAGTCATACCGCCTCTGCGTGTGCCGAGGTGAGAATGATAGTCGGTGCCGAAAAATACGTCGCTGATACAGTTATGTTCAGCAGCCGCTCCAAAAAAACCGCCCATATAAAGTTATACCGCCTTTTCTGTATGTACCAACTAAACCGGGGCAGGATGTTTCCTGCTCCGGATAGTCAGCGTAATATCCCGATCCCTTAGTTAAAAGCTTAGCTGCTTACTTGTTCTCGCCGAAGATACGGTGCATGATCTCCTGGTATGCGTCCTCAACGCCGCCCATATCTCTGCGGAAACGATCCTTGTCGAGCTTCTCGTGGGTTGTGGAATCCCAGAAGCGGCAGGTGTCCGGGGAGATCTCGTCAGCAAGAATGATCTGACCGTGGTAGCGGCCGAACTCGATCTTGAAGTCGATGAGGTCGATGTTGAGCTTCTTGAAGAAGCCGAGCATGAACTCATTTACCTTGAAAGCATACTTGGAGATGGTGTCAATCTCCTCCTGGGTAGCAAGACCCAGACCGAGTGCGTAGTAGCTGTTGATGAACGGATCGCCGAGGTCGTCGTTCTTGTAGCTGAACTCGAGGGTAGGAGTCTTGAGGGGAGTGCCTTCCTCAATGCCGAGCTTCTTGGAAAAGCTGCCTGCTGCAACGTTTCTTACGATAACTTCCAGCGGAACGATCTCAACCTTCTTAACAACGGTCTCGCGGTCGTTGATCTCCTCAACCAGGTGGGTAGGGATACCCTCCTTCTCGAGAAGGCTGAACATGTAGTTTGTCATCTTGTTGTTGATAACGCCCTTGCCGTGGATCTGACCTTTCTTCAGACCGTTGAAAGCGGTAGCGTCGTCCTTGTAGGATACCATTACGTAATCAGGGTTCTCCTTGATAGCGAAAACCTTCTTAGCCTTGCCTTCGTAAAGCTGTTCTGCCTTTGTGTAGCTCATGGTGATATCTCCTTTGATCTTCTGTATGTATTTTCCTGCCGGGGCAGGGAATAGACTTAGATTTCCTTTGCAGTCTCCTGCATTTTTGCGTCAGCGGCGAGGTTCTTCTCGTTCTGCTTCTTCTTGAAAGCAAGCAGCTTTTCCGCGATGGAATCGTCGCTTACCGCGAGGATCTCCGCAGCGAGGTAACCTGCGTTTGCAGCCGCGTCGATGCCTACTGTTGCAACGGGAACTCCCGGGGGCATCATAACGGAACTGAGCAGTGCGTCAACGCCCTCTAGCGCCTTAGCCTTTACAGGGATAGCTATTACCGGCAGGGTAGTGTTGCCTGCGATTGCTCCCGCGAGGTGAGCCGCCATGCCCGCTGCTGCGATGATAACTCCGAAACCGTTTGCGCGTGCGTTCTGAGCGAACTCCGCAACCTCCTTAGGGGAGCGGTGAGCGGAAAGCACTCTCATCTCGAACGGTATACCGAACTCCTTGAGAGCCTCGGCTGCCTTGCGAACAACGGGGAAGTCGCTGTCGCTGCCCATTACTATGCCGACTTTTTTTTCTGACATATTATCTTCCTTTCGTCTTGCTTGATAATAAAAATAGCTGTATGCGGAATACAGCTAAAAAGTTACAATTGTCTTATGGTTGCACTTATTCTGTAAAAAGAAGCCGTAATTCCGCCAAAGCAGCTATGATGTGAGTTCGGACGCTTCATCTCATTGCTCTCCCTTTACAGTTATTCCGCCGGGATCCCCAGTCGGCTGGATAAATAAAACCATAAATATATTTTACTATATAATTGCCGGAATTTCAAGTGCTTTTTTAAAAATTCCACAAATTTTATCAAAAAGCTGCACAAATGAGACCGAAATCCGGCAATATATCCCTAAATTACCGTCAGAGGAGAATTGCGTCGTTTATCCGCAGACCGAATTCCACTCCGAGAAATGCCGCGGCGCGTCGGCAGAGCTTCATTCTGTCGAGGAAAATCTCGAAATACTCCATTATGGAAGATATTGACTGGTCGATCGTGAGGTCAAGGATAAGGCGCTTTTTGTCGTCGGTGAAATACAGCGATGATTTCTCAACGGCGTAGTTCACGCGGTCGTGGATATCCCGAGCGAGGTTCTCCGAGCTTGGAACGAAAGGCCCGTCAGCGGAACGCACCCTTGATCTGCGTACATCTGACTTGTCCGCGATGATAAGCGCTGCAGCTATCGGAGTCACCGGGGCGGCGGTGTTTTCGTCGTGGTTTCCGATCGCTGAAATTATGAGTGAAATCTCGTTCGCTGGCATTCCGAGATTGTCGAGTAGACGGAACGCCATAATTGCGCCGCTCTGCGCGTGATCTACGCGGTTTATAACGTTGCCTATATCGTGCATGTAAGCCGCGATTTCCGCAAGCTCGCAGGTGCGCTGTTCATAGCCGAGTTCGGTCAGTATCATGAATGCGGAAGCTGCGGCGCGTTCAACGTGCGCGTTGGAATGCTCAGTGTAGCCTATTGTGCTGAGCGCCGCGTCGGCGTAATTGATGTAGGTCTGTATATCCTTGTTGCGGCGGATATACTCGTAGGTAATGTTGCTCAATTGTCTTTCCTTTCATTTCCGGCTTTTTTTCTGAAAACCAGCAGCTTGCTGAGAACGTAGTTTAGGATCAGTATAATGACATTTGAAAACAGCTTACAGCCGAGTTCGTACCAACTGTTCTGTATACCGGTGAGGTCTACCAGCAGAAACATTATCACGAGATCCACGAAAAGCGTCGCAAGCCGTGCCGCATAAAACGAAGCCGCTTCACGGAGCACTCCGGAGGCGCGTTTTTCAGTGCTTCGGAAAACCACGGTGCGGTTAGTGACGAACGCGAACGTTACCGACAGTATCCAGGAAATGATAACAGGGAGGGCGGTCGCGCTGTCGGTTCCGAAAACTGAGGTTATGCTGAAAATCCATCTCAGCCACACCGGCACGGACTGCGCGTCCGGGAAAATCCAGCGTGCCGCATAGTAGCTTGCAAAACTGATGATTGTTGTCAGCGCTCCGAACACAACGTACATTATTATTTCGCGGTATTTTGCGTAAAGCTGCTTCCTGCCGTCCTTAGTTTTCAGTCCTGCGAATATCTCGCGGATAGTTCCCTTTCCGATTTTCATACGCGGGTAAGCCTGAACATTGCAGCACCGTGCGGCTTGACAAAGGCGGTTATCTCGCCGGATACCTCGCTGTCAGCGCCTGTCCAAATCTCATGCGCGCTGAATGTGCAGTCTATCGGAAGCTCCGCAGTGATGGAGCATTCCTTTTCGCCGCAGTTGAACAGGGCGATATAGTACGACTTTCCATCGGTGCACGAGGTGAACCATGCGATCTGTTCGCCGCCGTCAACCGTCTTTCTGAACAGCGGGTGAGCGGAATGTGTGTTGTTCAGGCAGTTTATCAGGTCTGCATTTGTCAGCAGGCTCATTGTGAAATCATCGAACTTTGTCATTTCGCCGCCTATCATCAGCGGGGAGCGCATAATGCACCACAGCGACATCATCGTGATCTGCTCGTCCTTTGTGAATTTAGTCCAGCCGTCGGGACCGTAATCCTGGAGTATAGCGCCGACGGGGAGCATGTCCGCGTCGGGGAAGTGTCCCGCGCCCGCATGAATGCACCATGTCTGCGCGCGGCTGAACATATCGAGGAGCTGCGGCCAGTTGTCCCAGAAATCGTCGGTGATGCGCCACATGTTGCTGACCTGCTTGTAAAGCTCCGCCTTTTCAGGGAGCGCCGCTCCGGGAGAGAGGCTCAGCACCATATCACGGCCGCAGGAACGCAGCGACTCGCTCAGCATTACAAGCTCGGATTCCTCGTGCGGGAGTTCGCGGCAGATGTCGTCGACCTTGATGAAATCAACACCCCAGCTCTTGTAAAGCTCGAAAATGCTGTCATAGTACTCGCGGGCGCCCTCCTTTTCGGGGTCAACGCCGTACATGTCAGTGTTCCACTGGCATATGCTGGAGGTCTTGGCGATATCACGTGCGGTTCTGGACGTACCCTTGATTGCGGTATTGCGGTGAACCGCCTGGCGGGGAATTCCGCGCATGATATGAATGCCGAATTTAAGCCCCAGCGAGTGTACGTACTCGGCTAAAGGTGCGAAGCCCTTTCCACCAGCGGCGGAGGGGAACCTCTCTGCCGCTGGGATAAGTCTTGAATATTCGTCCATGCAAAGCTCGGTGAACGGCTGGTATTCGTGGTTCTGTGCGATGGGATTGCTCCACTGGATATCCACGACGATGTACTGCCAGCCGAACTGCTTGAGGTTTTCCGCCATGAATTTTGCGTTGGCGCGCACGGTCTCCTCGTTGACTGCGGTTCCGTAGCAGTCCCAGCTATTCCAGCCCATGCCGACGAAGTAAGGCTGTATGCCTTACGAGGAGGTTTGACGACGAAGATGGCGCGCACTGCCCATTTTCGCTCACATGAGGTTTTTAGAGGTGACCATATTGCTTTTTTTCGGGTGTGTTTCAGGGGCAAAACAAAAAGAACCGCACAGCAATGCGGTTCTTCTCGATTCTGGCGGAGACGGCGAGATTCGAACTCGCGGGGGCAAAGCCCTAACTGATTTCGAGTCAGCCCCGTTATGACCACTTCGATACGTCTCCAAAGAAATAACATTAATATTTTACACCAAAAAAACGTTTTTGTCAAGTACCCGGGAAGCAAATTTGCAAAAAAGCCTGGAAAATTAAAAAACGCCTTGATTTTCCCACACATTTCCTATATAATATTCCTGAGAAACCAAGCCGAAAGGCATAACGGAGGACGTAACATGACAATTACAGACCTGAGCGGCCGCTGGGAAGTCTGCCTTGACGAAAACAAAGCCGACGCGCTGCCAACCAAGTATCCTGATAGAATCAGCCTGCCGGATTCTACATCAAATGCAGGGCTAGGAGCATTGAACACCGAGATGGAATACGGCTGCCTGACAGACCTTCACAAGTTTGAAGGCTGCGCATGGTTCCGGCGTGAGGTGGAGATAATACCCGAGATGTCGGGCAAAAATCTCACGCTGTTCCTTGAGCGCACACGAAAGACCCGCGTCTACATTGATGGTAATCAGATAGGCGAGTATTGCTCGCTTTGCACCCCGCACCGCTACGACCTAACTGGTCTGCCTGCAGGAAAGCACGAGCTGATAATCCGGGTTGACAACACGGATTACCCCACCGGCGGCGGGCACCTGACTTCCCGCGACACCCAGACAAACTGGAACGGTATAGTAGGCAGGATTGAGTTACAGTCGTACTCGGCTTATCCTGAGTATGTTTACGCGATCCCTGACCCGGACAAAAAGACCCTTCACGTTCGCGCATGGATAAAGGGAGCGCACTGCGGAACCGCTTCGCTTCGCGTGTTCGATGTTACGCAGGAGTACGGCTCAGCGACGGCTGAGTTTTCAGATGAAAAGCCGCTCGAGTGCGACATTAAACTCTCGGATTCCGCGCCGCTCTGGAGCGACTCCGACCCAGCGCCGCTCAGCCTGGAGCTTGACCTAGACGGCGACCGCTGTACAGTAACTGCCGGACTGCGCAGAATGAGCGCCGACGACCGCACGCTGCTTATCAACGGCAGGCAGACATTCCTGCGCGGAAAGCACGACGGCCTTGTATTCCCGCAGACCGGCTATATGCCGACAGACGTGGATTCCTGGCTGAAATTCTTCGAAACCCTCGGCGAGTATGGAATCAATCACGTGCGCTATCACACCTGCTGCCCGCCGGACGCCGCGTTTGAAGCCGCGGATATCCTTGGAATCTACCTACAGCCGGAGCTTCCGTTCTGGGGAACAGTCCCCGATGAGTTCGGCGCGGAGCATGAGTTCCTGCGCGAGGAAGGCTGGCGTATGCTCAGCGAGTTCGGACATCACCCGAGCTTTGTGATGATGAGCATGGGCAACGAGCTGTGGGGCAGCAAGGAGCGCCTTAACGAGCTCATCGCGGGCTACAAGGCGGAATTCCCGGACAAAATGTACGCCGGAGGTTCTAATAACTTCCAGTTCGTGCCGTGCGTGCTTGAGCAGGAGGACTTCTTCAGCGGCGTACGCCTCGGCCGCGACAGGCTGATACGCGGAAGCTACGCAATGTGCGACGCTCCGCAGGGTCATATCCAGACCGAGCGTCCCAACAGCGTGCATAGCTACGATCCGCTCATCGACGAAGCTGCCGCGCTCGGCGGAACCCAGGTAATCGACGAGAACGGCGAGATAATGATACAGTACGGCACGGAGATGAAGAAAGTAAAGGCGGAAAGCTGGGATAACATATCCGTACATGTTCCGGTCATATCACATGAGGTTGGTCAGTACGCGGTATTCCCCGACTTTGATGAGATAAAGGACTACACTGGCCCGGTCCGCCACGAAGCGTATGCGGCGTATAAAAAAGGTCTTGAGGATGCGGGAATGCTCCACCGCTGGAGGGATTTCTTCCGCGCGTCCGGCGCGCTTGCCGTCGACTGCTACCGCCGCGACATCGAGGCAGCTATGAGAAGCTCTATGATGAGCGGCTTCCAGCTTCTTGATATTCAGGATTTCCCCGGGCAGGGCGTTGCCACAGTTGGTATACTGAACGCGCATATGAAGTCCAAGGGGCTGGTAACTCCGGAGGAATGGCGGCGATACTGCGCTGAAACTGTAGTTCTCGCGGAGCTTGACAGATTCGTCTACAGCGCCTCCGACGAGATAGAGTGCGGACTGCTGGTATCCAGCACCGAGCCGGGATTCTCAGCGGAGAAGATACTGTGGGAGCTTTACATTGACGGAACCGTAGTTGATTCCGGCGCTTCCGATATCACGGAGCAAAACGGCCGCATTTACCGTGCGCAGAGCGTTTCGTTCACGATAAGCTGCGACAAGCCGGCAGAAGCGCGCCTTCACGTATCGGTCGATGGCGAGGCGGACAATGAATACACGCTCTATATTTATCCCAACATCGACATTGAGATAACCGAGAATTACATATCCGGCGGCGGAAAGCGCATTGAGATCACTCATGATCCTGAGACCGCGAAGAACGGCGGCGCGCTTTGCATACCAACTTCGGACGAGAATTCGCTTCCCGGGGAGTACTGCACGGATTTCTGGTGCTACGGAATGTTCAAGAGCATTTCCGAGAGCATGGGCAAGCCGATCCCGACTGGTACGCTCGGACTTCTCATCGACAATAAGTCGGAGCTTCTGAAGGATTTCCCCTGTGATACCTTTACAACTCCGCAGTGGTACGAGATCGTTTCGCACAGCCGCTGCGCAGATCTTGACGGAACGGATATCGAGCCGGAGGTGTGGGTAATAGACAATCCTGAACGCCGCAAGAGACTCGGACTGCTGTACCGTAAGGATGGAGCTGTCTGCTGCACGTCGCGGCTGTGGGAGATCGCCGACCGTCCCGAAGTGAAGTGGTTCGCATACAGTTTGATGGAATATCTGGGTAAATAAGATTTCACCGTAAATTCACCCAAAAGCCGTTGACAAATGGCTGCAATGGGGTTATAATCGGAATCAGAAAGGGGTAATCACTATGAATGAAGCATTAAAGAATATCATGTCCCGCAGAAGCGTAAAGGCGTACAAGCCGGAAATGCCGTCTCAGGAACTGATAGACCAGGTAGTTGAAGCAGGAACTCACGCTCCTACCGGAATGAACCGTCAGTCTCCGATAATCATTGAGGTTACCGATAAAGCAGTGCGCGACAAGCTTTCTAAAATGAACGCCGATGTAATGGGAGCAAAAATCGACCCGTTCTACGGCGCACCTGTCGTACTGGTCGTGCTTGCGGATAAGTCGGTCGGAACCTACAAGTACGACGGCAGCCTTGTAATGGAGAACCTCATGCTTGCCGCAAACGCAGTAGGTCTCGGAAGCTGCTGGATACACCGTGCAAAGGAAGAGTTCGAATCCGAAGAGGGCAGGGAGCTTCTAAGACAGCTTGGGATCAGCGGTGATTACGAAGGAATCGGTCACTGCATTCTTGGCTATCCCGCCGGAGATATTCCCGCTGAAAAGCCGCGCAAGGAGAATTGGGTCTACAAAATCTGAGATAATATTACCCCCGCACCGTTCAAGCGCGGGGGTAATTTATAGGATCGACATAATTAAAAACACCCTTGCATAAACAAGGGTGTTTTTGGTGCCGCTGACCGGACTTGAACCGGTACGGTATTGCTACCGAGGGATTTTAAGTCCCTTGCGTCTGCCGATTTCGCCACAGCGGCATAACAACATTATTATTTTATCATAATTACGGTGATTTGTCAAGTGCTTCGTCTGATTTTTTCAAAACTTTTCCCGCAGAATTATTGGAAAAAATACCTTGACAATGTTGTAAAGTACAGGTATAATTGATATAGAAATAATTCGAAAGGAATACCGCCATGACCGTCAACACTGAAAACAACCGCCTGACCGCCTCGTTCGGAGGGGCACGGCTTATAGTTGAACCCTGGGGCGAAAGCTCCGTCAGAGTGCGCATGTACCCCGCGCTCTGCGATATAGCGGAGGACGAGCGGCTCAGCAGCTCGCCGTACTACAGCGCGCTTACCGAGCAGGTAAGCCATAACTGCACCATAAGAAGCGAGGAGGTCGATACCACCGACCCGTGGTACAAGGGCGACGAGTACGCTCAGTACCACCAGACCGGCACCGACTATTATCTCACCAACGGAAAGCTCACCGTGAAGCTGGACAACGAGGGCAGAATGTCATTCTATAACCAGCGCGGAGAAGTGCTCACCGAGGAATACTGGCGCGACCGCAACCGCATAAACCGCTACTGCGTGCCTCTTCGTATAGTTGCAAGGGAGCTGAAACCGCGCCAGGGCGGTACGGATTACGAAGTTACCGCGCGCTTTGAAGCATACGACAACGAGAAGATATTCGGCATGGGTCAGTATCAGGACAGCCATCTGAACAAGAAGGGCTCCGTGCTGGAGCTTTGCCACCGGAATTCCCAGGCAAGCGTTCCGTTTTACATTTCCAGCCGCGGCTACGGTTTCCTCTGGAACAATCCGGCGGTTGGAACGGCGACGTTCGGCACTAACAAGACGGAATGGTATGCAAGATCTGCGCGTTACCTTGATTACTTCATAACCGCCGGAGACACTCCGGCGGAGATAACCGAGCACTACACCGCGGCAGCCGGAAGAGCGCCGAGAATGCCGGAATTCGGTCTGGGATACTGGCAGTGCAAGTTGCGCTACCGCACTCAGGATGAACTCCTGGCAGTGGCGCGTGAACACAAGCGGCGCGGGCTTCCCATGGACGCCATCGTTGTGGATTTCTTCCACTGGACGCGCCAGGGCGATTTCAAGTTTGAACCCCGCGACTGGCCCGACCCGCAGGCGATGGTCAGGGAGCTGAAATCCCTTGGAATTGAAACGGTGGTTTCGGTCTGGCCTACAATCGACGAGCGGAGCGAGAATTTCGGAGAAATGGCAGACAAGGGCATGCTGGTATCCGCAGACCGGGGCAGCGGTCTGCACATGACCTGGATGGGCAATACCGTGTTTTATGACGCGACAAATCCCGAAGCCCGCAGGTTCGTCTGGGACAAGTGCCGCGAGAACTATTACAGCAAGGGTATACGCTGCTTCTGGCTGGACGAAGCTGAGCCGGAGTACGGTCCGTACGACTTCGACAATTACCGTTATTACGCCGGAACCGCGCTCCAGTGCACGAATATTTACCCGCTGATGTACGCGAAGGGCTTCTATGACGGTCTGAAAGAAGCCGGCGAAAAGGACGTGCTGAGCCTTGTGCGCTGCGCCTGGGCAGGAAGCCAGAAATACGGAGTCCTCACCTGGTCGGGAGATATCCACTCCAGCTTCCGGGCTATGCGGGAGCAGATACAGGCGGGTCTTTCCATGAGCGTGGCGGGTATTCCGTGGTGGACTTCCGACATCGGAGGCTTCCTCGGCGGAAACATTCAGGACGAGGGCTTCCGGGAGCTTCTGGTGCGCTGGTTCGAGTGGGGCTGCTTCTGCCCGGTATTCCGTATGCACGGCGAGCGCTCTCCCTGGTACGAGCGCGAGGAAGAATTCATCGACGGAGTGCGCCAGCTTACGTCCGGTCAGGATAACGAGGTATGGAGCTTCGGCGACGACAATTACGAGATACTCAAGAAATACCTGTTCGTTCGCGAGAAACTGCGCCCCTACATGAGAAAAACGATGGACGAGTGTTCAGCGGTCGGAGCGCCGGTTATGCGTCCGCTGTGGTATGAATTCCCGGGCGACCCGGAGGCGTGGGAGACCGAGGACGAGTACACTCTCGGAGCCTCTCTGCTTGTAGCTCCGGTAACGGAGGCAGGCGCGGCAGAGCGCAGCGTGTACCTCCCCGCCGGAACAGTCTGGAAGGATTGCAGCACTGGAACTGTTTACAAGGGCGGTCAGCGCGTTACCGTTCCGGCTCCGATAGATGTTATCCCGGTATTCGTCAGGGGCAACGAGGATATCGAGGTCTACTGATGACCTACGATAACATCGTACACGGCATATTCCTGCGAAGGCTGAACCGCTTTGTGTGCGAAGTGCAGGTCAACGGCGAAGTATTTCCGGCGCATGTCCGCAATACAGGGCGGTGTACCGGGATAATCGCCGCCGGCGCGGAGGTCAGCCTGCAGCGGAGCACTGACTCGTCAAGGAAAACTCCGTTCACGCTTATTGCAGTCAGCACGCCGCAGTATGGTTGGGTGAATATTGACAGCCTGGCTCCGAATGTCATGGCAGGGGAGTGGCTGAGCAAACAGGGGTTTGAAGTGATCCACCCGGAGCATGCATTCGGTGAGAGCCGCATTGATTTTTACATGGAGCGTTCCGGCGAACGGTACGTCATGGAGGTCAAGGGCTGCACGCTTGCGGAAAACGGGGTCGGTCTGTTTCCGGACGCACCCACGCAGCGCGGCTCAAAGCACCTTCGGGAGCTATCAAAAGCGGCGGGTCAGGGGTACCATGCAATAATTGCATTCGTTATCATGCTGAACGGAGTTGAGACTGTAGAGCCAAATGAAGCCATTGACCAGGCTTTTGCCAGGGAATATTCAAAGGCGGCCGCTTCCGGAGTTGAAACGAAATTTATAAAATGCAGATGTTCTGCCGACAAAGTTGAGCTAATATAAGTAACCCCCGCTGGAATTCCGGCGGGGGTCGTGCTTTGCTTGATTGTGTAATCAGGCGGCTTCTTTAGTATCTACGGTAGATATTTCCGCTGTCGATGACGATGTAGCGGCAGTTTGTTCAGATGTTGCCTGAGATGCCTGAGCGGTCTGCTGTGCATCTGCGGTGGAAACTGTCTGCGCCGTTGAAACGGTTTCAGTTGTAGCAGCCGCGCTTACCTCCGCAGTAGAGACTGTCGGAGATGAGGAAGCCGGAGCGGAAGAATTCTTCTTGGAATCCGCCTTGCTTGCTTCCGCGGTTGCTTCTGCTGTGCTTGCCTTGTAAGTTTCGATGGTCACAGAGGAAATTATCACGTCCTGGATAGGCATGGATTTTTCACCGGAAGCATTCGTAGTGACATCTACGACGTTTATCTTGTCTATAACGTCAAAACCTTCATAGACCTGACCGAACACCGTATAACCGCCGTCGATCTGGTAAAGTCCGCCGACCTTCTTGTATTTTTCAGCAGCTTCCGCGCCGTTCTTCTTGATGAAGGAAGCGTTGTTGCTGTAGTAGGTCTGCTGGTAGGTCAGCAGCTTGGTGTCGGAGTTGTCGGTTTCTGCGGCTTCTGCGCTTTCTGCTGTCCCTTCCGGAGTGCTCTCTGCCACGCTCTCGTTTGCCAGTTTGGAGGCAAGCTCGTCCGCCTTCGCCTGTACCTTTTCAGCGCTTATCTTCGAGGTATCCGCCGGAGTCTTGTTGCTGACAATGTAGAACTGCACGGAGTTGTTTCCATACGCGTCAGCGGCGTAACCGAGTGCACCGTAGAAATTACGCGCTTTCTCGCTTACCTCGATCGGGAAGGTGGTCGCGTTTTTGGCAGCGTCCTCACCGACGTAAGCGGCGGTGCCGCCTGTTCCGTCGCCGTTGAGTGAACCTCCCTGAATATAGGTGTCCTGAATAACACGGTGTATCTTCAGACCGTCGTAGTAACCCTGTTCGGCAAGCTTTATAAAGTTCTCAACGCCGACCGGAGCAATATCGGGAAACAGCTTTGCCTTAACAGTGCCGTAGTCCTTGAACTCTATGACCGCTATCTTGTCTCCGTCCGCGAAGGTGATATCCCCGATGTTTCCCGAGGAAGAACCCGAACCGCCGCCGAACAAAGAGCAGCCCGCAGATGAGATCATAACTCCCGCAGACAGAACTGCGCTAAGCAGAATGCGTTTGATATTCATTGCGTTATTCCTTTCCGTCAGATCGTCAGTCGGCTGTGTAGACCTTCACTGACTTGATGATGATGTCCTTTACAGGCTGGCTGCTTTCGCCGCTGGAATTCTCCTGCACCTCAACGCCGGAAATGCTGTCGATGACGTCGAATCCGTCAACGACCTGACCGAATACGGTGTAGCCGCCGTCGAGATAGTAAACTCCGCCGTTCTTGTATTTTTCCTTGACCTCATCCGAAGCGTTCTTTATCCATTCAGCAAGGTTGGAGTACTGGTTAGCCATGGATTCATAGTAGCTGTACTCAGCTGTGTCGGGAGCTGCAGAAGCCATAAGCTCATTTGCCTGCGCGGCAACATCAGAAATGCGGCTCGTATCGAGCGAACCGATATCCTGCGCCTCTTTGCTGTTTACGATGTAGAACTGCGTGGAATTCTGACCGAGCGCGTTAGCGTAGCAGAGCGCGCCGTAGAAGTGGCGTGCATTCTCGTTAGCCTCAACGCCGAAGGAATCAGAGGAGCTTCCCTCGCCGGAGTAAGCAGCGGAGCCGCCGGTGCCGTCGCCGTTCTCAGAACCGCCCTGGAGCATAAAATCGGAGATCACGCGGTGGATATTCTTACCGGTGTAGTAACCGTCCTGTGCAAGCTGAATGAAGTTCTGAACGCCGACAGGCGCGATATCGGGGAACAGCTTCGCCTTGATGATTCCGAAACCGTCGATCTCAAATTCAGCCACGATATCGCCGGACTGTATCGTAACATCGCCGATATTTCCGCCGGTAGCCGGAGCGTTTTTCACCATCTCAGCCGCCGCAGAGTCAGAGGAAGCGCTGCCGCCGTTGTCGGAGCTTTCCGAAACAACGGAGCTGTCCGCGCTGCTTGTGTTGCTGGAGCAGGCTGTGAAGCCTGCAGCGCATACCGCTGCAAGCATACATGCCATGAGTTTTCTTATCTTCATTTTGCGTCCCTTTCTTATTGCTCTGCCGTGCCGGAGCTTTCGCCGTCCGCATGGTATTCACTGATAGTTACCGACTTCACGAGCACTGTATCAACGGCGCGGTAGGTGTTTTCGTCCGACTGGATATTACAGAGCTTTTCCACCACGTCAAGACCTTCATATGTCTGACCGAAAACCGTCACCGAGCCAGACATTCCGAACACGCCTCCCACCTCGATGAACTTGTCGAACAGGTTCGAGAGGTTAGCTTTTTCAACGTCGGTGCGCTTTTCGCTTTCGGTCATGGATTTTTTCAGCTCGTCGATCTGCTCCTGCGTCATTGTATCGTCGTTGTTGCAGACGAGGTAGCGCGCGTCGGAGTAACCCGGAAGCTCCGAGTAGGTAACGAGCGCGCCGCGGAACGGCCAGAGATCAACATTGTACTCATGCGCGAGCGCTTCGTCGTCGCTGTCGCGCCCGGTGTATACTCCCTTGTCGTTTTCATGGCCGCCGGTGAGAAAATAGGTGTCCTGAACCACCGCGTAAACCGGCAGACCGTCGTACTTTCCGGTGTTTGCGCGCTCAACGAACGCAGCCACAGTGTTCGGGCAGTATTCATCGTAGAGCACCGCGCGGAATTCACCGAGGTCGGTGTCAAATATAGCTATAGTGTCGCCTTCCTGCGGAGCCTCAAGCTGAACAAGCTGAATGCTTGAAAAATCGTAGTCCTGCATTGCGTTGTAGTTCGAGCTTGTGAACGTGCACCCTGAGAGAGCGAGAGTGCTTCCCAGCACGGAGAGAGCCGCGAGCGCGGCAATAATTCTTTTTTTCATCAGTATCCTCAAATCATGCTTTCTTGACGATGGTGCCCTGACGGGTCTCCTCAACTACCCAGCCGAGCGCCTTTATCTGGTCGCGAATGGAGTCTGCAAGTGCGAAATCCTTAGCCTTGCGGGCTTCCTTGCGCTTTTCGATGAGCTCAGTGATCTCAGCGGGGATCTGCTCCTCATCGTTATTATTATACAACAGACCGAGCACGTTTGTCAATGCCGTGAACTCGTCGTTATACGCCTTGAGGGTGCTCTTAGTCGCATTACCTGCGGAAACTGCGGTATTTATCTTGCGGACAAGCTCGAATATCGTCGAAATTCCGTCGGCTGTGTTGAAATCGTCGTCCATTACGCGGATAAACTGCTCCTGAGCCTCCTTGACATCTGCGAGAGCCTGTGCGGAAGCCTCGCCCTCGGGAGCCGCCTCGATTGCGCGGTTCAGAGTGTCGCGGCAGGTGTAAAGTCTCTGGAGCGCAGCCTTGCAGCTTTCGATAACATCTAGAGTGTAGTTGAGCTGGCTTCTGTAGTGAACGGAGAGCAGCATGAAGCGGATAGGCTCGTAGCCGTATTCCTTCGAGAGATCTCTTACCATGAAGAAGTTGCCCTTCGACTTTGACATCTTGGTGCCGTCAACATTGAGCATTCCGTTGTGCATCCAGATATTTGCGAGGGGCTGACCGGTAGCGCATTCGCTCTGTGCTATCTCATTTTCATGGTGCGGGAAGATAAGGTCTGCGCCGCCGCCGTGAATGTCGAGGGTGTCGCCGATGTAGTGGCGGCTCATAGCGGAGCACTCGATGTGCCAGCCGGGTCTGCCCTTGCCGAACGGGGAATCCCAGTAGGGCTCGCCTGGCTTAGCAGCCTTCCATACTGCAAAGTCCATCGGGTCGCGCTTCTTTTCGCCGACCTCTATGCGCGCACCCGCCTGGAGATCCTCAAGCGGCATGTGTGAAAGCTTGCCGTATTCCGGGAACTTGGAAGTCTCAAAGTAAACGTCGCCGTCGGCCTCGTAAGCGAAACCCTTTTCAATGAGGGTCTTTACGATGTCGATGATGATGCCCATATTTTCGGTGACCTTCGGATGAACGTCTGCGCGACGGACATTCAGACCGTCGGCGTCTGTGAAGTATTCTCTGATAGCATTCTCGGAAACCTCGTGAGCGGTCTTGCCGAGCTCGTTTGCCTTCTTGATTATCTTGTCGTCGACATCGGTGAAGTTCTGAACATAGAAAACCTTGTATCCGCGGAACTCAAGATACCTGCGGAGCGTGTCGAATACGCACAGGGCGCGGGCGTTTCCGATGTGGATAAGGTTGTAGACCGTAGGACCGCATGCGTAGATTTTTACGGTGCCGGGAGTGATGGGCTTCAGCTCCTCTTTCTGTCTTGTCATGGTGTTGTAGATCTGCATATTATTTTTCCTCCTGAGAGTTATTGTTCTTGCTGTCAAGCTGTTTTTTCAGGTCGTCTATCTCCTGCTGCAAACACTCTATCTTGTACATGTGTTCGCAGAGGAGCTGAGAAACCGGATCCGGAATGTGGATCTGATCGAGGTCGCTGTTGCCTACGCGAACGCCGTCGCGCTTCACGACCCTTGCGGGAACACCGACTGCCGTGCAGTTCGGCGGGACTTCCTCAAGAACCACGGCGTTGGCGGCGATTTTGGAGTTGTCGCCTATCTTCATCGGTCCCAGAACTCTTGCGCCCGCGCCGACCAGCACGTTGTTTCCAAGGGTCGGGTGGCGTTTTCCGGTGTCCTTGCCGGTGCCGCCGAGTGTGACATTCTGGTAGAGCGTACAGTAGTCGCCGATTTCAGTAGTCTCGCCGATAACGACGCCCGCGCCGTGGTCGATAAACAGACCCTTGCCGATCTTAGCGCCGGGGTGTATCTCAATGCCGGTTCTGTTGCGGCAGCTCTGGGATATCCACCGGGCAATGAAGAAATGCCCGTGTTCGTAGAACCAGTGCGCCCTGCGGTAAGACCTCACCGCCTTGAACGACGGATAAAGGAATATGACCTCCAGCGCCGACCGCACGGCGGGGTCGCGCGCCTTTATCGAATTTATCTCTTCTTTGAGACGGTCAAACATAGTAACCTCCGGGTATCATGCTAAAAGGAACTGCACACCGCGTACAAAAAAACCTCCGCACCGGTGTGGTGCGAAGGCGTTTTACCGCGGTTCCACTTCGCTTCGGGCAAATGCCCCTCAAAGCCCCTTAACGCGGGGAAACGCAGACGGCTACTGTGATTTCGCCGGCCGGGCTCACAGCCGCACTTTCACCGGAGCCTTCCGCAGCGCTCTCACCAATGCGCCGCTCTCTGGGGGAGGGGAACCCGGGTACTCTGACTGATCAAAGCCTTTGTTACAATTAATTATATTATACTCTATCCTGCGAAAAATTTCAAGTAGTGACAACGGTTTTTTTTAATTTTCATCAAAAATTCACGTCAGGAGAATGAACGCAAGCGCCGCAATGAGCTTCATATCGGCTTTTTCGCGCCATAGAAGGATTATAAGAGCGATGATAAGCAGCGAATCCCTGTCCCCGGTAAGCTTTTGCAGAATTCCTCCGATGTTTCCGGGCGGCGGGGAGCATTTCCGCGGCTGTTCAGAGCGCCATTTTCCGACTTCCGGTGCGGCTCCGCATTTCGGTTCCCCGCACTGACGTTCAACGGGATCTTCATCCGGCTTGCACGTGGAATTATTGAAGGACTCCACCGTGCGGTAAAGCGGTGACTGCTCAGAATTCCAGACCATATTTATCCCCCCAGTTTCCCGAAAATACCGCTTTCTTTCAGCAGCGGGAGCAGCTCGATGAGCTTCAGCAGCCGCATCGCAGTGTCGACCTTGCTGCGGTTTTCTTCCCGCAGAAGGGGTTTCAGCGCCATGAGCAGCTTCTCATCGTCGGAGGTGTTCCCGGCAGCGCTGAGAAGTCCAGCGATTTTTGCCATGCTCCCGAGGTCAAGCCCGGAAAAAAGCCCGCCGTCCTGCGAGACTTCGTCTTTGGAGCCGCTGTCCTCCGGTGCGTCCTCGGCCAGCGCACGGAGAATATCTTCTATATTGTCCATGCGCCGTACCTCCTGTTCGCGCTATTTCATGCTGCCCAGCAGCTTGAGTACCTCCTCGGGTGAGCCTGCGGATTTTAGCTGTTTCATCAGTTCTTTATCCGCAAGGACGCGGCGGAGCTTTTCTTTGTCGCTCTTTGTCAGTATCGACGAAAGCGCGCTCAGATCCTTCTTTTCGATTGTTTTCCTGAGGCTTTCGGGCGATGAGCCGAGCTTTTCACTTGCAGACTTTATCAGATTGTCAAACTCGTTGTTATTCATGACATGTACCTCCTGTGATATGGCAGATTGTGTAAAGCTGTGTGAATTTTTCGTGAAAAAACCTCAAAGCCCCCTTTAATTCAAATCATTTTTATGATATAATATGTATAACTAGAACGTAAATAGAAAAATTATACCATTCGGAAAGGAAACCCATAGCTTGAAAATATTAGTTGTATCAGATACGCACCGCAATTTTGCAGTTCTGGACGATATCGTAAATGAAAACCTGGACGCAGACCTGATAATACATCTTGGCGACGGCGAGAACGAAGCGCGGGATATCCACAATCTCCACCCGGAAAAGCCGATGATCTACGTTGCGGGCAACTGCGACTACGGAATGCACCGTTCAAAGGAGATCGTGACCGTGAGCGGCTACAAGATCTTCTGCTGCCACGGTCATAACCAGAATGTGCATGCAGGTCTTGAGGAGCTGGTCGAAGAAGCCAAGCAGAACGACTGCAAAATCGCGCTTTACGGACACACGCACCTCCACCGCACCGAGGTGATTGACGGAGTGTACGTAATGAATCCCGGCAGCCCTGACAGCCCCAGGAACCACACCGAACCATCCTACGGGATAATAAACATCTCCAGTGACGGCGAGATTAGAATGAGTCTGATGAAGGTGAAAAAGAGTGCTGAACCGGATAATAACGCTTGACGAGGTCGATTCTACCAACAATTACCTGAAGCTGAACCGCGGCGAATTACCCGACGGGACCCTTGTGACTGCAAGGATACAGACCGCCGGAAAGGGAAGGCGCGGTCACGAATGGCTTGCCGACCAGGGAATGCTGCCGCTGTCGCTTCTGCTGAAACAGCCCCCGCACCCTGACACGCTGACGCTCTGCGCCGGCGTCGCGGTCTGTGAAGCTCTTGAGCCGCTGCTTATCGGCGAGGAGCTTGGAATCAAATGGCCCAACGACATCATACTGCACGGTCACAAGCTATGTGGTATTTTATGCGAGAGCGTATGCTTTGGTTCCTCAATGGATATAGTATGCGGTATCGGCGTGAATCTCGCTCAGACTGCGGAATTCTTTGAAAAGGCGAATATCCCCCACGGCGGCTCGGTGGAAATGCTGACTGGCGTGACGATAAACGACAGGGATAAGCTCGCGGAGGAAATCGCCGAGCGGCTTTACATCTACTCCAGGTCAGGCTTCGAGTCCGTGCGCGAAAAGTACGTCAAACGCTGTCTTACCGTTGGGAAGAAGATACGCATTATCGAAAACGGCAGCGAGCGCGAAGCGTTCGCCGAGGGAATCGCTCCGAACGGGTTCCTGATCTGCTCCGACGAAAACGGCAGGTTTGAGGTGAATTCCGGAGAGGTCAGCGTACGCGGGCTGATGGATTACATCTGAGGTGCTGAATGATCGAGAATGAATTCAAGATAATGCTTTCAAAAGAGCAGTACGATGCGATCCATACGCTTTATAGCTGGGACAGCGAGGTAGAGCAGGTCAACTGGTATTACGACAGCGAATCCGGTGAGCTCAGCGGACGGCATATCACATGTCGTGTACGTACTTTAGGCGGCAGATTCTATTTGCAGGTGAAACTTCCGGCGCACGAGAACTCAAGCGGCGCCGTTTCCAGAATCGAGCTGGAGCGCGAGCTTACCAGTATTCCCGAATTCATATCAGGCCAGGAGCTTTCCGAATTCAGCGGCGCGGCTGGACTTCCCGATGTAAAGCTGCTCGGCTCGCTTTCGACCTACCGGAGCGTGAAGCGTTTTGACGGTGCGGAGATTGACCTCGACAAAAGCGAATATTTCGGCAGGACGGACTTCGAGCTTGAAGTCGAGTACACCGACGAAGCGTCGGCGCAGGCTGTCATTTTTGAGATAGAACAGCACGTCACACTCGACCGGAAGGCTCCGGTTACTGGAAAAATCCGCAGGTTTCTTGCCGAGTACCAGAAAAATCACAGATAAGCAAATCCCGGAGCGAGTACTCCGGGATCATTTATTGCTCTGAAAGTTTCTTTTCATCGGCGGCTGAGTAGTTCACCACGAATCTGCCAGCGGCCGAATCAGGCGGCGTGGAGCCTTCATCGTAGTATTCGTCAAGCGGCGTAACCCGCACACCGCATTCAGTGAATATTCCGGGAAGCCCGGAGTCCGCCGGAATGTCCATAAGGAAGTGAAGCCCGGCGTTTTCTTCGGAAATGCTGTCCTCCCCGCAGGTGCGCACTGCCAGGGCGAGGGTGAGTTCCCGTATCCTGCGATAGTACTTGCGCATGCGGCTGATGTGGCGCTCAAAATGACCGCTTTCAATGAACCGCGCAAGCGTGTACTGCTCGAACGCGGGTACCGGACAGGAGCAGAATCCCAGGCGCTCCTTCCAGCGTTCGTAAAGTTCCTGCGGCAGGCAGACATAGCTTATTCTGACCGACGGGGCAATAGACATGCTGAACGTATTCATGTAGATAACGCGTCCGGAGGCGTCCATGCCGAACATGGTTGGAAGCGGCTTTCCGCCCCAACGGAATTCGCTGTCGTAGTCGTCCTCGATGATGTAGCCATTGCGCCTGGAAGCCCATTTCATAAGCTCCAGCCGCCGGGAGATCGGCATAACTATTCCGGTGGGGAAATGGTGAGCCGGGGAAATATGAGCCACGTCCACATTTTTATAGTACAGCTCGTCGGCAAGTATTCCGTGCTGATCGATTCCGATTGGGAGACAGAGCGCGCCGTTCAGCCGATAGATACGCGCGGGCTTATGATATCCCGGGTTCTCAACGGCGTAGGTAAGACCGCTTCCAAGAAGCTGCACCAGCAGGTTATTGAGGTATTCAGTACCAGCTCCGACGATTATCCGGTGCGGAGGTACTGCTATTCCACGGTAGCTTCTCAGGTGAGCCGAGATAGCTGCCTGAAGCTCCGGAGCACCGCCCGGCGGAACCGGAGCAAGTATTGCGCTCCCTTTTTCAAGGATCACCGTTCGCATTAGGCGCGTCCATACTGAAAATGGGAACAGCTCGCTTCCAAACTGCTGTGGAGGTTCTGCGGTTGTTTCTTCACGCTCGTCATTTTCAGCTTGTGCGGAAGTTTCGGCGGCTTGCGGCGCGGGGAATTCCGCAGCGCAGACATAGTAGCCGCTGCGCTCCCTTGCGGCGATGTAGCCCTCCGCCAGAAGCTGCGCGTATGCGTTCTCAACTGTGATTACGCTTATCCCGAGCCGCTCCGCCTGGGCGCGCTTTGAAGGCAGCTTTGCCCCTTCCTTGAGCTTTCCGGATATGATCTCCTGCTTTATTTCGATGTACAGCTTTTCGTAGAGACTGGTTCTGCTGTTTCTTTCCATTGTCGTCACTTCCCGGATTCTATATCGTAAATCGCTGAAATGTATTTTATTTTGATATGCACTTTATAATTATTATACAACATTTCAGCATTATTTGCAATAGCAGGAAATAGTAATTGACTAATGTTGTTTTGTGTGATATAATCATTATATGAAAATATTGTCATAAAGGAGATTTTAACATGAGCTTCAATATACATGATCTTAACCGCAACGCCTGTATGCTCAAAGGCCCTCTGCGCAGCGAGGGCTACGACTGGTGGTGGCACAGCTTTACCGGAGTCAACGTACGCACCGGAGAGGAGCGCTCGTTTTTCGTGGAGTTCTTCCTCTGCAACCCGGAATTTGGCGGCAGGGCGCCGACATTCGGTCAGCTTCCGTTCTGCCGCGATAACGGCGTAAAGCCATCATACCTGATGGTGAAAGCCGGCGCGTGGGGCGAGGGAGCCAAGCAGATCCACCGTTTTTTTGGCTGGAATAAGGCGAGCGTCAGCCAGGTTGCTCCCTACTCCGTTTTAGCCGACGACTGCTTCGCTTCTGATTTTGTGCTGAAGGGCAGCGTCGACCTTTCCGAGGAGGAATGCGCAGAGCACCCGGAATATATGTGTTCCGCCGGGAAAATGCGCTGGGATCTCCGGCTTGACAAGCAGATTGCATTCAATGTGGGCTACGGAGCCGCAAAGCCTTTCCGTGCGGCTCAGGCGTTTGAAATGTACTGGCATGCCGAGGGCATGAAAACCGCCTACGCCGGCGAAGTTGAGTTCGACGGCGAAAAGTACGAAGTCACCCCGGAGCGCTGTTACGGCTACGCAGACAAGAACTGGGGCAGGGGATTCACGTCGCCCTGGGTATGGCTCAGTTCCAGCGACCTGTTCAGCAACCTGACCGGAAAGGCGCTGAAAAACAGCGTGTTCGACATCGGAGGAGGTCAGCCGAAGGTTGCCGGAATATCCCTCGGCAGGCAGCTTCTCTCCGCATTTTATTATGAGGGCAGGGAGTTCGAATTTAACTTCTCGAAGCCCGCGCTGTTCACACAGACCAGATTCGACTGCGGCGAGACGGAGACTGAAATCAGGTGGCATGTTTCGCAGACCTCCGCATACGGAAAAATGGAGACTCGTATAAGCTGTCCGAAGTCGGAAATGCTGTTCATGAACTATGAAGCACCGGACGGCTCCATGCCGCTGAAGCGTCTCTGGAACGGTGGAACGGGCAAGGGCAGAATAAAGCTTTACGGCAGGGACGACGACGGAAAACTGTTCCTTGTTGACGATATACGCGCGGAGCATGTCGGCTGCGAATACGGAGAGCGCTGCAAGTGAATCAAAAATGGAATTACGCTGTACGTTCAATAGTCTGTATTGCTCTTGCGGCAGCAATGGTTGGCGTATCGGAGCTGCTCGGTGAAAAGGAGATAATATTTCCGGAAATAACCGCGCTGACCGTCGGAGCAATTGCCGCTCCGAAGCACTCGTGGAAGGTCAGCCGTGCGCGTATGATAATTCTTATCGCGGTATGTTCTGTTATCGGAATACTGATAGTAAGGTTCAGCCCGTTTCCCAAAGCGGTAGGATTAACAGCGGCTTTTGCTCTGTGTCAGGTGATTTATCTGATGTCCGGAACTAGTTTTGCGCCGCTTATTTCTGCTGCGGCGCTGCCTGTTCTTATGGATACAGAAACAATAATTTATCCGATATCGGCAGTGACTATGACGGCTCTGACCTGCCTGGCACAGTACATTCTTGAACGCGCCGGTGTGTGCGAAAAAGAGGATTTTGCGCCGCTCGCAAAGCCGGATAAATTCAAGTGGATATCTGCTATAGTAAGAGTAGGAGCAGCTGCAGTTCTGGCGTTCCCGCTGATACATTTCGGAGTGCAGTTCTGTATTGCTCCCCCGCTTCTGGTTGCGTTCACGGAGTTTTCAGATCCGCAGAGCAGGGCGCGCTCAAAGCCGGTAAAAACCGTGCTTATAATTACGGGCTGCGCCCTGACCGGCGCTTTGCTGAGGTATCTGCTGTGCTGTAATGCGGGACTGCCGCTGACCCTTGCGGCGATTCTGTCTGTTGCTGCGGCGCTTATCATAATGAAGTTCGCCGGACAGTTCATTCCGCCGGCGGGCGCGCTTGGAGTGCTTCCGATGATTATACCGCAGGAAACTCTGCTGATATATCCTGCTGAAATCCTTGCAGGAGCCGCCGTATTTATGGCTGCCGCGCTGTGCTTCCGAAAAAAAGAGACATAAGAAAACACCCTGCTGTCAGCGGGGTGTTTTAAATTATTGCAGCAATTACGAAAGATCAGCGCGCATTTTCCTATGAAACACAAAAGAAGCGAGCACCGAGAACAAAGCTGCATAAGCCGCGACGATCAGAATATGAATTCCGATTCCGCTGAATTCAAGCGCAGCAGCCATTCGCGCCGCTTTAACGCAGTGATAGAAGGGAAGCGCCCTGCATACGCCGAGCATAACTCCGCCCGCGCCTTCCACGTCGAACCACACGCAGCCAAGCAGCGAGGCAAGAGAAATTATGATCGAGCAAAGCCCGGGAGCCGCCTTTTCATTGAAAAGCGAACCGAACAGCAGCCCAGCGGCGATAAAGAACACCGCGCCGGGAATCAGCACAACTACAGCCATTAACGCACCGCCTGCACTTATCGTGTTTGTTCCTATCACAGCCCCAGCGGTCATGGAAGCCGCAAAAGTGATAACAGACTGAATAACAGAAAGCGCAAGCACGGGAAACGTGTAGCCTGCAATAAAATCAAAGCTTTTCATCGGGGACGCATACAGCCGCGTCAGGAACGCTCCGCTGCGGTCTTTTGAGACCGACAGGCATGTGAAAAGCATGATGAACGACTGCCCGAACATCGCGATACCACCGGCAAGATTCTCAATATTGAAAATCGTCATTCCGGCTTCGGGAGGTATGCTCTGATTTACAATGCTCATTATCACCAGCATTACAAGCGGGAATCCAAGGCAGAATATGTAGCTCAGCGGGTCACGGAGCAGTTCCTTCAGATTCCGGCCGGAAAAAGCGAGTACTCTGTTCATGCGTTAACACCTCCCTCGCGAGCTTCAGCGATTTTTATAAACGCGTTCTCCAGACCTTTTTCACCGGTCAGCGCTTCAAGTTCGGAGAGGGTTCCGACCGCGCGTAGTTTCCCGCTGACCATAATTGCAATACGGTCGGAAAGCTGTTCTGCTTCCTCCATGTAGTGGGTGGTCAGTATCACGGTCATGCTTCCCTTGAGTGACTGTATAGCGCTCCAGAGTTCGCGGCGCGCTAGTACGTCCAGACCGAGCGTAGGCTCGTCAAGGAAAAGCACCTCCGGCTCTGAAATAAGAGCCATCGCGATGGAGACCCGCCGCTTCCAGCCGCCGGAAAGCGTCTTGGTGCGCTGTTCCATTACTTCGTCGAGCTTGAACATGCGCTGCATTTCCGCGACGCGTTCGTTTCGTTTCTCTTGTGTAAATCCGTAGATTTTCGCCATCAGCTCAAGGTTTTCCCGAACGGTGAGATTCTCTGCTACTGCGGTGTCCTGCGGGGAAACTCCGACTGCCTTTTTCACAAGCGCGCTCTCTGTAGATACGTTGTGTCCGCAGACGAAAGCCTCGCCGCCTGTCGGTTTCGAAAGGCATGTGAGCATGCGTATCGTTGTGGTTTTTCCTGCGCCGTTCACTCCGAGAAGCGCGAACAGCTCGCCCTTTTCAACGGTTATGTCAAGGCTGTTTACCGCTGTTTTTCCTTTGTACCTTTTTGTCAGCTCTCTTGTCTGTACTGCTGTCATTGCGTTTGCCTCCTGACGCATTTCTGGCGTCCTCTATAACTCCGCCCAGCTTCACGAGAGCCATTCCCTTGTCCTCGTCCCCAAGAACAAGTATAGCGTCGCCGGGGTTGAGTCCGAATACCTCGCGGCATTTCTTCGGCAGAGTTATCTGTCCCTTGTCGTTCATTTTGGAGAAGCCGAATATGTGCTTTTTGCCGTCCTGACTGTCGGAGACCTCCGTCAGATTGCGCACCAGCATGTCTACGGTGGTGCCGTAGATATCAGCAAGCGCAATGCAGTTTTCTATATCCGGGACCGTCTCGCCGCTTTCCCATTTTGCTACTGCCTGCCGTGAAACGTTCAGCTTTTCGGCTACTTCTTCCTGGGTAAAGCCGTTCTGCTTGCGGAACAGCTTGAGATTGTTGAACTCAATGCTCATGTTTTCACCTCGTCATAATTATACATCATTTTGTTGCTCAATTCCACCAACCGCAGCTTACATAAATGTTACGTTGAGTTGCATTTTCGGAATTTGTCCGGATAAATTGCTTATTATATAAAACAAGGCTGCAATTAAAGCAGCCTGATTATCATTTGTTTTTTTCGACGGCGAGAATTGGGTAGCCGTCCTCGTAGGGTTTCACTGATTCGGGAAACTCAGCCGCATGACTGAACAGCATATCGGCGAAATCATCAGCTTTCACGAACTCGCAGAGCGATTCCAGCGGAAGTTTCTTTACCGCCGGACAGACCGGCGAGAGCGTAATAACATACATATCGTTTAGCTTGTTCACGCGGAACGGCCATATTTTGCAGTCGAACGGACGTTTGTCACCGAGTACGCACCCGTGGTCGCTGGCGGCAGGGCAGTAGATTATCTCATCTCCGTTGAATTTCATATCGAAAACGCAGCTTTGAGTTCCTGGAATCTTCCGAACCGGTGCGAATCCCTCAGCGGTTTCTGTTTCTGATTTTCCTGTGAAAAGCGGGATCTCCCACTTGTCGCTTTCAACGAAAGTGCAGCATAGCCTGCATTGAGCGCAGGTATCATGCGAAAGGATTTTTCTGATCATTATCTCACCCGATGAATAACTGGCACCAGTAGTTGCACCAGCCGTTATTGTAGCATGCCAGACCTATGTACTCGGTATCGGGATTCAGAATATTTCCGCGGTGATAAGGGTCGTTCATCCAGCACTTCATTGCCTGCTTCGCGGAGGTGTAATAGTATGCGAGGTTTTCGGCGCGTATATTCGTTTTCAGACCGTAAGCGGAAAGGATAGTGTCCCATCTGCTTCCATCAGGGCGGTAGTGCGACTGATAGTACGAGTACTCCTTTGCGCGTACCTGAGCGGCTTCCGTCAGTGCTGTGTGAGCCTTGAGCGGCGACAGTCCGTACTCGGCGCGGGTCTCGTTGACAAGCTCAAAGAGCGCCTGGCACATCGGGTCGTCGAAATCGGTCTGCTTGATGACGTATTTTTCGGTAACTACCTTGCTCCGGGACTTGTCCGGTGCGATGGCCGCGAATTTCAGCGTAGTGGAATCGCTGATGGTTATTGCCTTCTTGTACTTTGCCGAATCCTTTGTGGGGGTCGAGCCGTCCGTAGTGTAATAGATTACCGCGTCAGGGTCGTTGCATGTGAGCTTTACCTTTACAGCATCGCTGTATTCGCCGCCCTCAGAGGACGCCGATGGTGAAGCGGTACGTATTTTGATAGAAGCCTTGGCGGTATTGATAAGATCCTCGCCGCTGTAAGCCGCAATTCGTACGACCGTGTTTTCCGATACGGAGATCGGAGTGCCGTCGTACAGCGCGGAGTCAGTACCGGGCTTGGAGCCGTCGGTTGTGAAATAGATATCGGTTTCATCATCGTAGTTTACTACCGTGACAAGCTGGGAATTGTCGTAATAACCGCTGGAATGAGAAAGTGCTGTAGAGTTGTCCGCGGCGGAAGCGTTAATTGTCGTGAAGGAAGCCAGGGAGATAAATGCTGCAATTGCAGCCGTATGCTTTTTGATCATTTAGGTGCTCCGTTTCTGAAATATGCCTTGGTTTTGTGAATAATGTGGTTTTTAGTGAAAATGTCAGTTAAATTAAACGATCCACGAAATATTATATACTATTTGCTGAAAAATGTCAAGTCGGTTACAAAATGATTACAAATCGGTAACAGTTTAAAAGACATAAAGGTTAGCAGTGTTGTATAATCAACAAAAATCCGATGAAATAGGCGCTGGGCAGGAGTATTGTGAAATTGGCTATCATTAAATTACCGTTTAGGCTCTTGTCAATTTTCATCAATTTTTCACCTAATGTTTATTGACTTTAACGAAAAAATTGTTATAATATTAATAGTTGATTAGTAAACTAACTTTTCGATGCAAACTCAACTGAGAAAGGACAAAACGATGAAAAACAGCAACAACAATACCTACATGTTCAAGGGAAACGAGACAATAAAGAGCGTGAACGACGCTTCGTTCATGTTCGGCAAGTATGTATGCCGCGAACTTGAGGCAATCGGAATGCGTTCCTCCTACCGCCACGTTATGAAGCCGCTGATGGAGCAGGACGGCATGACCCAGCTCGAGCTTGTAAACCTTACCCAGCTCAAGGCCCCCACGATCAGCATTACGCTGCGCAACATGGAGCGCGAGGGTATCGTGCGCCGCGAGAAGAACGACGTAGACCGCCGCGAGACACACGTTTACATCACCGAAAAGGGCAGAGAGATGCATGCAAAGATCCTTGAAGCTTTCGACCGCGCAGAGCAGCTCATGCTGAAGGACATCTCCGAGAAGGAGCAGGCAACCGCGCGCAAGATCCTTGCAAAGATGACCGAGAACCTCCGCAGGGAAGTTGGAGGAGACGTAATTGACTAAGGTACTGAGATACCTGAAGAAATACTGGTTTTTTGCTTTACTGACGCCGCTTTTCATGGTTCTTGAGGTCAGCATGGACCTGGTTCAGCCGAGCCTCATGTCCAGAATTGTTGACGAAGGTATCGTGGCAGGGGACATTCAGCTTATTCTGAACCTGGGCGGTCAAATGCTGATTTTTACGGTCATCGGCTGCCTGGGCGGCGTGCTTTCCGGCGTGTTCGGAAATATGGCGGCTCAGAATTTCTCGAACGATCTGCGCAAGGATGCATTCGCAAAGGTAATGAAGATGTCCTTTCAGCAGACCGATAAATTCACCATCGGTTCGCTCGTTACCAGACTAACGAACGACATAACCGCCTGCCAGGATTTCGTCGGAATGGCGCTGCGCATGATGGTGCGTACACTTATGCAGTTTATCGGCGGCATCGTAATGGTGCTTTCGATAAATGCAACATTCGGCTACATACTGCTTTTCACCCTCCCGATACAGATAATTATTATAGTACTGGTTCTTAAAAAGGGCGCTCCGCTGTTCAGCGTTGTTCAGGGCAAGCTTGACCGTGTGAATTCCGTTGTTCAGGAGAACGTGAGCGGCGCACGAGTCGTAAAGGCGTATACCCGTGAGGACTACGAAAACGAGCGTTTCAACAAGGCAAACGATGAGCTGGTTTTCACAAACCTCCGCGTTCAGAAGCTGATGGCTCTGCTTGTTCCGACGCTTTCTATACTGATGAACGCGTCTGTTATTATGGTAATCTGGATAGGCGGAGACTCAGTAAGGGCTGCCGCAGGCGAGGCTCAGGTCGGAAGCATCATGGCTGCTATAACCTACATCACACAGATACTCATGTCCATGATGATGATCGGCATGATGTTCCAGCAGGTAACAAGAGCGACCGCTTCCGCAAATCGTATCAGGGAAGTCCTCGAGGCTGATCCGGTTATTTCCGACGGAACCTACCCGGAAGGCAGTGAAACTCCAGAAAACGGCACCGTTGAGTTCCGCGGCGTTTCATTCAGATATCCCGGAGTTCAGAGCGGAAACGTCCTGACCGGCGTGAATTTCAAAGTGAACAAGGGTGAGACCGTAGCGATACTCGGCGCGACCGGCTGCGGCAAGACCTCCCTTGTAAGCCTGATTCCGCGTTTCTATGACGCAGTCGAGGGCGAAGTGCTCGTTGACGGCGTAAACGTCAAGGATTATAAGCTGGACGACCTCCGCCATAAAATAGGCTTTGTTCTTCAGAAGAGCGAGCTGTTCTCGGAAACTATCGAGCAGAATATCCGCTGGGGCGACGCCGAAGCCTCCGACGAGGAAGTAAGGCGCGCCGCTGAAATAGCCCAGGCAGATGAGTTCATAAGCGGATTCACCGAGGGTTACAAGGATATGATCACCGAAAAGGGAAGCTCCCTTTCCGGCGGTCAGAAGCAGAGACTTTCAATTGCAAGAGCGATTGTAAAGAATCCTGAAATATTAATATTCGACGACAGCATGTCCGCGCTTGACCTTTCCACCGACGCGAAGCTGCAAAAAGCTCTCCGCGAGAAGCTGAAGGGAACTACGGTCATAATGATCGCGCAGCGAGTTGCAAGCGTAATGCGCGCGGATAAGATCGCGGTAATCGACAACGGCAGAATAGCCGCATTTGATACCCACGATAATCTCATGAAGAATTGCAGCGTTTACCGTGATATTTACAATTCACAGATGAGAGAGGGGGCTGAGCAGGTTGGCTAAAGAAGCTCCCGTAGTTAATATGAGACCCGGAGGTCCAGGCGGCCCCGGCGGAAGGCGCGGCGGTCCTCCCGGAATTATGCCCGGCGAGAAGCCTAAAAATCTCAGGGCGACCCTCAGCCGTATTCTGACATACATCGGCAAGAACCGGCGGCTGATCATAGCAATGCTGGCGGTAATGCTGGTGGCAACTCTGCTGAACGTCATTGCGCCGACTATTCAGGCAAACGCTATAGACTCTATAGCAAAGCTTGACGCGAACGCGCTTGTGACCTGGCTTGTCGTGCTTGGCGCGGTGTATCTCTGCTCGGCGGTGTTCACATATTTCCAGAACCTTTTTGCGGCTATGCTGTCACAGTATACCGTAAGAGTAATGCGTAAGGATCTTTTTGCGAGGATCTCAAGACTGCCGATTAAGTACATGGATACCCACAAGCACGGCGATATTCTGAGCCGCATGACGAACGATGTCGAGAACGTGTCAAACTCTGTTTCGCAGTCCCTGGGTTCGCTTATTTCCGGAGTTATAATGCTTATCGGCTGCTTCGTCATGATGCTGATTCATTCCTGGCTTATGACGATAGTCAGCATGGTGACTATCGTTCTGACGCTTGTGGTTACCAAGTTCCTTTCAAAGTTCATGCGGAAGTACTTCCCGCTACAGCAGGCTAAGCTCGGTCAGCTCAACGGTCAGATCGAAGAAGCAGTCAGCGGCTGCAAAACGGTCAAGGCGTTTACGCACGAAGGCAAGATCTGCGAGGATTTCAACCAGACCAGCGATGAGCTGAAAACAGTCGGTATCAAGGCACAGATACTCGGAGGCGTAATGGGACCGTGCATGAACACGATCGGTAACTTCGGATTCCTTCTTATCGCCGTTGTGGGAGCGGTTCTTGCTTCCCGGCCGGAAACCGATATGTTCTATATCTCGATAGGAACAATTCAGGCGTTCATAACCTATTCCAAGCAGTTCACAAGACCCATAAACGAAATCGCAAACCAGTATGCGCAGATACAGTCCGCGCTTGCAGGCGCTGAGCGCGTATTCGACGTAATGGACAGTGAGCCGGAGGATCAGGGAGGAAACGAGCCGTTCGAGATCGAAAACGTAAAGGGCGACCTGAACTTCAAGGATATCGACTTCTCCTACGTAAAGGGAGAGCAGGTGTTGAAGCATTTCGACCTCTGGGTCAAATCCGGACAGAAAATCGCGATAGTCGGAGCCACCGGCAGCGGCAAGACAACAGTAGTAAATCTGCTGACAAGGTTCTACGACATCGACGGCGGCGTTATAACCCTGGACGGTCAGGATATCCGGAATATTCCGGTGAACAAGCTTCGCGGAAGCATCGGAATAGTGCTCCAGGATACGGTTATTTTCTCGGACACCATCGCGCAGAATATCCGCTACGGCAGGATCGGCGCGACCGATGAGGAGATCGTTGAAGCGGCAAAAATTGCAAGGGTAGACGACTTTGCTTCCAAGCTGTCAGACGGCTACAACACAATGCTGACCGAGGGAGGAAGCAACCTCTCCCAGGGGCAGCGGCAGCTTATTTCGATTGCCCGCGCAGTGCTTGCAGACCCGAAGATACTTATACTTGACGAGGCGACGTCCAGCATAGACACGCGTACTGAAATGCACATTCAGGAAGCGATGGTAGCACTCATGAAGGGCAGAACGAGCCTTATAATCGCGCACAGACTTTCAACTATCCGCGACGCTGACAAGATAGTCGTAATAAGCGGCGGAAAGGTAGTCGAAGCCGGAGACCACGACGAACTGCTAGCCCAGAAGGGCGAGTATTACAAGCTCTACCAGAGCCAGTTCGCGGGAATCGCAACATAATAAAACGAAGGAGCGTTCCGCTGTGGAACGCTCCTTTTATGATTTCCTGATGTTTTTTACTGTAAGGTCATTTTCATCGACGGTGAACGTGATTTCAAAACCGGCAAAGCTCATTGTATATTCCCGCTGGGGATCTGAGATGTACTGCGGTCTGGGATCCTGCGCAAGCACCGAAACGAGCGCACCGCGCTTTTCAGGTGGAATCAGGTTTTCCAGCTCTACAGGAATATCAACACTCAGTACGCCGTCCTGCTGAGCCAGTGCGAAACCGTTGGAAGCCTCGGGACGGCAGTCAACGTAAGGGAGATAAGGCTTAATGTCGTAGATGGGAGTTCCGTCCATGAGGTCGGCGCCGGAGACGTGTATTATCGGACCTTCCGGGGTGGTCAGCTCGATTTTCTCAAGCTTTACGCAGCTAAGACCCAGTGGATTCGGACGAAACGGTGAACGCGTCGCGAAAACGCCCATGCGGGTATTTCCTCCAAGCCGGGGCGGCCGGACGGTCGGCTTCCAGTCCTCGCGGACCGCTTTGGAGAACTCCCAGACGAGCCACACGTGAGTGTACATCTCAAGACCGCGAAGCGCCTCCGGAACCCGATACTCCGGCTCGAAAACGACCGTAGAGATAAGTTCGCTAACTAATCCGCTCTGCCGCGGAATCCCGAATTTCTCCGGGAAATCTGACCGGATATGCGCTATCACCCTTAAAGTCAGCATTGCGACCTCCTAGTTGTATTTTTCTTCGATTATTTTTCTGATGGTGTTCTCGACCTCGGTCACTTCCGCGAGGAATTCAGCAGCTGATACGCGTATCGCTCCATTGCCGAGAATGATTATCTGCTCAACGCTGTCTGAGGTGGCAACGCGCACACGGTGATTTCTGCCAAGCTCGTGTGCTGTTTTTTCAATGTACATGTCTGCGGTTTCGGCTTCCTTTGTATAGACCACCGTAATTCCCATTTCGGTTTCTATCTCCCGGTGATTTCCCTTCACCCGGTATGCGTCGAAAACGAGGATCAGGTTGCAGCGCCTGAATCCCTGGTAGTTGCACATTATATTTATCAGGCGGGTTCGAGCCAGGTCTAGGTTTTCCTTTGCCAGTTTGTTTAGTTCTTCCCAGCCGAAAATGATGTTGTAGCCGTCGACCAGGAGATATTCGGGTCCTTTGGGAACCGGCGGCAGTTTTGGAGTTTTCGGCTGCGGAACGTGCTTTTCCGTACGCATTGCTGAGCGTTCGTTACGCTTGATTTTTCCGTAGGTGCGCTCGAAAATCTCCATTAGCTCCTTGTCGGCGGCAACCCGCTGTTTATAGGTATTCACAAGCTGCGGGGTGACGATCTCCTCGATTTCTTCCCGCTCGTTTTCCCCGAATCTGAGACCGCTGTCAACGTGCATGCGCGCCGGGGCTTCGTTCCATGGAACAAGCACGCCTGCTCCGTGCGAACAGAATACGCTGTCCGCTGAATTCTCAACATCAGAATCCGCGTCGTACCCTATCTTCTCAATGACTTCCTCCGGGTTGTGGCATGGGAAATACCCCTTAGGAATACAGCTAAGCCGCCCTTTTCCGCGGGTGTAGCTTATCACTTCGCTCTGGTAGCCGCGAAGCTCAGAGACCGGAGCGCTCCCCGTGAAAAGAGTTTCATCGCCCACCGTTTCCGGAGGATCGATTTCTCCGTTCATGCGTTGGAGGTCTGTCATAGCGCGCCCGGTGCACTCCTGCGGAACGGTCAGCCGGAATTCGTACCAAGGCTCAAGCAGCACGGATCTCGCGGAGCGCAGACCCTGCCGTACAGCACGGTAGGTAGCCTGACGGAAATCTCCGCCCTCCGTGTGCTTGATGTGCGCTTTTCCCGCGACGACGGTTATGCGCATGTCGGTTATCGGCGAGCCGGTCAGAACTCCGATGTGCACCTTTTCCTCAAGATGGGTCAGTATCAGGCGCTGCCAGTTGACGTCCAGGTCGTCCTTGCGGCAGTCCGCCGAAAAGTGAAGCCCCGTTCCGCGCTCGGCTGGTTCAAGCAGCAGATGAACCTCGGCGTAGTGCCGAAGCGGTTCGTAATGCCCAACACCCTCCACCGGAGCTTCAATGGTTTCCTTGTACGCAATGCTGCCCTGGTCGAATCCGACATCAAGCCCGAAACGCTCTTTTATCAGGGTTTTCAGCACTTCAAGCTGTATCTCGCCCATGAGCTGAACGTGTATTTCTTTAAGCTGTTCATTCCAGACGATACGCAGCATCGGATCCTCGTCGCAAAGCCCGTGGAGCTTCGCAAGCGTGGTCGGGATATCGGTTTTCGGCGGAAGCGTCATGCGATAGGTTAGCACGGGCTCAAGCAGGGGAGCCTCACGGTCGCGCTCGGTTCCCAGACCTTCTCCGGCTCGGCCTGCGGTCAGACCGGTCACGGCGCAGAGAGTTCCCGCAGCAGCCTCGTCAACGGCTGTGAACTTCGTGCCGGAGTAAACGCGTATCTGGTTGACCTTTTCCTGTTTTCCGCCGCAGTCAAGCAGAGTTCTGACCTTCAGAGAGCCGCCTGTTATCTTCATGTGAGTAAGCCGCGCCCCCTGATCGTCGGAGGTTATTTTATAAATAAGCGCGCCGAATTCTCCGGACTGTTCCGGCTGAAACGCGAATTTGTCAATAGTCCGGAGCAGAGTTTCCACGCCTTTCAGCTTCAGCGCAGAGCCGTACACTACAGGAAACACTTCCCGCCGGAATATTGCCGCGGAAATAAGCTCTTGCGGTACGCTTCCGGTCTCCAGAAATGAGTTCATCAGATCCTCGGAGCACTCTGCAAGCTCTTCGCAGAGTTCCTCTTTTGAGCGTTCCCCGGAAAACTCAACACAGCCCGGCGAGAGCTTTCGCTTCAGCTCCGCCGCGAGGGAATCCTTGCCAAGAAAGCTGATATCCATTTTGTTGACAAAAATGAACGTTGGGATATTGTAGCGCCTGAGCAGACGCCAGATAGTTTCAGTGTGGCTCTGAACGCCGTCTGTGCCGCTGATCACAAGCACTGCGTAGTCCAGCACACGGAGTGCGCGTTCAGTTTCAGCGGAAAAATCCACGTGACCCGGAGTGTCAAGAAGTGTGTATTCGTTCCCGCCGAATCGCATTACAGCCTGCTTTGAAAATATCGTGATCCCGCGGCTTCGCTCTATGGGGTCGGTATCAAGGAACGCGTCGCCGTGGTCAACTCTGCCCAGCTTGCGGAGCTCCCCGGCGGTATAGAGCATTGCCTCCGAAAGTGTCGTCTTTCCGGAGTCGACGTGTGCGGTCATTCCGATTACCAGTCGTTTCATGATAACAAACCTCTTTTTTGCATAAAAATGCGCCGCAGCAGCCGTGCGGCGCAAATATCATACTCTGTTTACTATTACGGTCGCCGTGGCGTAATCCTTACAGTGAGCCACGGAAACATTGAACTCATAGTGTTCGCGTTCTTCGAGCATTTTCGCGCGCCCGGTCGTTATAATGAACGGTGAACCTATCCGATCCCGCAGTATTGTGATCTCGTTCGGGCGGATGATTCGAAACCCTGTTCCTATCGCCTTGGCGAACGCCATTTTAGCGCAGTAGTTTTCGGCTATGAGTTCCGCAGACAGTTTCCGCGAAACCAGGTAGCGTATTTCATCAGCGGAAAAGTAATTCGCCAGGAATTTCGGATTGCGGGAGGCGCGCCTGATCCGCTTGATCTCGATAACGTCGGTTCCGACGCGGATAAATAAATTGTTTGCCATTATGTTGAATACGAAATACGAAACAATACGTACTTCTGCCTTCCTTTTTAGTCTTTGTTGAGCAGGTTGTGCTTGAGCTTTATGCGGAGGGAGTTAGGAAGCTCCTGTGTAATTGCTTCGCGCATTTTCTCGTTCGGATTGAAGATGAGCTTGACTTTTCCGTAGCCGCTGTGATTTACGACGAGATAGTAAGCGTCGGTTTCAGAACCTGTGTATGCATGCACTGTTGCGTCGGCGGGAACGTCGTTTTCAGCGGGATAGGGCGCGAACGCCTCGGCGGTGGAAACGTCCAGGGAGATCATGCGCTTGCGCTTTCTCTTACCGATGACCTTATCTATGTCGAGATCGTTATTTGTGAGAATATACTCGTATTCAATGTTAAAATTGCCGAGCAGCCAGACGCCGCCTGCAAGAACCAGCACCGCGAGAATGACCATCACGAAAAATCCCATCATTGCAATGTACATGAAGAACGAAGCGATGATCAGCGCGCCTGCGGAGATCAGTATTTTTTTAGCGAGATCCGCCCCGGTGCGGCGTTTCTCAACGAGCTGTTCTGCTATATTATCCATTTTGACTCCTTGAATTTTTAGTTAACCTACGGACACTTCCGCAGGAATACAATTAATTCTACCACAAACTCAATAAAAAATCAATAGGTTTTTTATGTATTTCGCATAATTTTCAGACAATTTGTCAGAAAAATTTATCCGGCTGTTAGTTTTTTTACAGATATATGTTGCAATTTGAACCGAGTTTTGTTATAATATAGAATGTACGTTTATGTGCGGAGGCCGATACTGCCTCTTAATTATGATCATGAACCGGAAAGAGGATATCATGAAACAGTTTGAAAACAAGAAAAGAATAGTAATAAAGGTGGGAAGCTCCACGCTTGCCTATCCGACCGGGCACCTGAATCTCAGAAAGTGCCAGCACCTCATTGAAGTTATGTCCGACATAAAAAACTCCGGCAGGGAAGTTGTTTTCGTGACTTCCGGCGCACAGGGAGTCGGAGCCGCGCAGGCGGGTCTCCCATGCAAGCCTACGGATATTCCGGGTAAGCAGGCGGTCGCGGCTATCGGTCAGTCGGAGCTTATGACGTTCTATAGTGAGACTTTTGGCAAGTATAACCACACGGTAGCTCAGCTTCTGCTGACCCGCGACGTTATCTCAAACAAGGAGCGCCGCACCAACGTTATAAACACATTTAACCGTCTGTTTGAGATGGGCGTTGTTCCGATAATCAACGCAAACGACGCTATATCGATCAAACAGCTCGATTTCGACGAGAACGACACACTGTCCGCGATAGTTGCTTCACTCTGCGACGCCGACTTGCTTGTAATGCTGACAGACGTTGACGGTCTATACGACGGCGACCCGAAGCAACCAGGCTCTAAACTGATCCCGGTGGTTGAGAAGATCACGCCAGAGATAGTGACCGCGGCGCAGGGAGCCGGAAGCGCACTGGGCACAGGCGGAATGCTTACAAAGATCGAAGCGGCACAGATCGCAACGGAAGCAGGAATTGATACGGTCATAATCGGCAATCAGGATCCCGCTCTGCTCTATGAGCTGTTCGAGGGCGAGCCGACCTGTACATATTTCAAGGCGGCAAACTGAGAAAGGGGTATCTAATGGAATACATCGAGACACTTGGCGCTAACGCCAAAGCGGCGGAACCCGCAATATCCGTGATGGGAACGAACGAAAAGAACCGCGTTCTTTCTGAGATATCCTCCCTGCTGCGTTCGCACGTTACTGAAATAATTGGTGCGAATAAGCTGGATATCGAGACCGCAAGAGCAAACGGAATGTCCGAGGCGATGATCGACCGTCTGACTCTCACCGAGCAGCGTATCGGCGGCATGGCTTACGGCGTAGACAAGGTGATATCACTTCCCGACCCGGTTGGTGCAGTGATAGGCGGAAGCGACCTTCCGAACGGACTGCACGTTATTAAAAAGCGTGTCCCGATCGGAACTATCGGTATTATTTTCGAGTCCCGCCCGAATGTCACGGTAGATGCGGCAACCCTTTGCTTCAAAGCGGGCAACACGGTTATACTCCGCGGCGGAAGCGACGCGATAAACTCCAACAAAGCGCTTGTAGGGCTTATGAGAACAGCGCTCCGGAACTGCGGCGTAAACGAAAACGCAGTACAGCTTGTCGAGGACACCTCCCGAGCCGTTGCAAACGCAATGATGAAGCTCAATAAGTACATCGACCTGCTTATCCCGAGGGGCGGCGGCGGACTTATTCACGCGGTGATCGAAAACGCTACGATTCCCGTAATTCAGACCGGCGAGGGCAACTGCCACGTGTACGTTGACGAAAGCGCCGACATAGACATGGCTGTAAATATCATCAACAACGCCAAGACCCAGAGACCCTCAGTGTGCAATGCCATTGAGAATATCCTTGTGCATGAGAAGGCGGCTCCGGAGCTGTTCCGCAAGCTGGATATGCTGTGGCAGGGCAGAGTAGCGATACGCGGCGATGAAGAAACCGCGAAGCTTGTGAAGGTCGAGAAAATTGCAGACGATACCGATTACGCGACCGAGTTTCTGGACTACAGGCTCTCCTCAAAAGTCGTCAAGAGCCTCGATGAAGCGATAGAGCACATCAACAGATTCGGCACCAAGCACAGCGAGTGCATCGTAACTCAGAGCCTTCGCAGCGCGGAGATCTTCCAGCAGCGCATTGATGCGGCGGCGGTTTACGTAAATGCAAGCACCCGTTTTACAGACGGCTTTGAATTCGGGCTGGGCGCTGAAATAGGCATTTCCACCCAGAAACTGCACGCACGCGGTCCGATGGGACTTGAAGCGCTCACGACTTATAAATACCTGATCAACGGCAATGGTCAGATCCGCGGCTAGGAAGGACCTTATGGCAAGAAAAAAGAAGAACAACAATAATCAGACAACATCGGCGGCTCCGAATAAGGAGCAGGCTCAGAAGCAGTCACAGGAAGAAAGCCGCGTGATCGACGAGCTGTTCGGCAATCTGGACGAGCCAGATATTGAAAGCGACATCGCGGAGCTTGGCGGCTCAGAAAGCGATCAGGTCGTTTCGGGAAAGCAGCCGCGCAGCAGATTTTATTTCGTTTTTGCGGTTGTAGTGATCGTAATGGCGGTTATCGGCGTTATATCGAGCGTTCGCTTCGTGGCGCAGATAACGTCGAACCTGCTTGACAATACCTCGTTAAAAAACGAGTTCGCACGGTTCATTTATCCGGTGGTCGTAAACGATATCGCCCCCTTCGAGGAGCCTGACGAGATACCTGATTCATCTAAGATTTCCTGCGCAATATGGAATATCCTGTTAAATCAGGACACCTCCGAATTTGCAAAGGACGAAGGCAACGGACTTACGATTCCGGAATACAACGTGCTTGCTTCCTGCCGTGAGCTGTTTGGCTCCACGGTTTCGCTGAATCACCAGACGGTCGGTACCGCCGAGTTAAGGTTCACTTACAATGAGGAAACCCACACCTACTCCGCCAACAAGAATATCCGTTATCTGACCTACTCGCCGCAGATAATCAGCATGACTGAGGACGGCGACGTTTACACGGTGATCGTGGGCTACGTACCGCCTACGCTGGCGGCTGTAGCCGGCACGGGCGGAATAAGCGCGCTCCCGGAGAAGTATATGGAGTACACCATCAGCCGCTGGGACGGCAAGGATACGCTGATGTCCGTGAGATTCAGCGACTACACACCGCAGACCGAGGAGGCAGGCGGCGAAATGTCATGAACCACTTGAAATTTTTTCAGCTATGTGGTATAATGATAAATGGTTTTTGAAAAACATCGAATAAAAGAAGGTACTCTGCACGGATAAAAAGGCGGAGTAGCTCTTGAAATATTCCGACAGGGAAGGATTGATCTACACCAATGATTAAAGAACAGTTACAGGCGATCAGAGAAGAAGCGCTGAAGGCAGTTACAGAAAGCGCTGATATGAAGGAGATCGACGCGCTCCGTGTTAAGTTTCTCGGCAAGAAGGGCGAACTTACCGCTATCTTAAAGCAGATGGGCGGACTTTCCGCTGAAGAGCGCCCGGTCATCGGTCAGATGGCAAACGAGATACGCGCTGACATTGAGAATGCGGTAAAGGACAAGACTGGTTCGCTGAAGGCGGCGCTCACTGACCTGCGCTTAAAGACCGAGACAGTCGATGTTACCATGCCCGGAAAGCGTAAGCTCATTGCAAAGCGCCACCCGATGAACATAGTACTCGACGACCTCAAGTCCATATTCCACGGAATGGGATATACTGTTGTTGACGGTCCCGAAGTCGAACTTACTAAATACTGCTTTGACATGCTGCTAACCTATGATGGACACCCCGCAAGAGACCCTAACGATACATTCTATATTAATGACGACGTCCTGCTGAGAACCCAGACATCCTCTGTTCAGATAAGAACCATGCTCAAGCAGAAGCCTCCTATCGCCATCATCAGCCCCGGCAGAGTTTACCGCCGCGATGAGGTGGACGGCACACATTCTCCTATCTTCCACCAGTGCGAGGGTCTTGTAATCGACAAGAAGATCACATTCGCCGACCTCAAGGGCACTCTGGATACATTCGCAAAGAAGCTCTACGGCGAGGGAATGAAGCTGAAGTTCAGACCCCACCACTTCCCGTACACAGAGCCTAGCTGCGAGATAGACTTCCAGTGCTTCCGCTGCGGCGGCAAGGGCTGCCCGCTCTGCAAGGGCGAAGGCTGGATCGAGATACTCGGTGCAGGCGTTGTACGTCCCGAAGTCCTTGAAAACTGCGGGATCGACCCTGAGGAGTACAGCGGATTTGCTTTCGGCATAGGCATTGAGCGTATTACTATGCTCCGTTATGAAATCGAGGATATGCGCCTTCTCTATGAGAACAACATGCGCTTCCTGGAGCAGTTCTGATTTGAATAATACATTAAGGAGAATATAAAAGTGGATCTTTCAATGAAGTGGCTTAACGACTACGTTAAAGCCGATATGCCTATAAAGGAATTCTGCGACGGCATGACCATGAGCGGAAGCAAGGTCGAGACCTGGACAAAGCAGGGCGCCGACATCACAAACGTTGTAGTCGGCAAGTGCGTTGCTATGGAAAAGCACCCCGACGCTGACACACTCTGGGTTTGCCAGATCGATGTAGGAAATGACGCGCCGGTGCAGATCGTTACTTCTGCGCAGAACGTGTTCGTTGGTGCGTTTGTTCCGGCTGCGCTCAATAACGCTACCTGCTACAACCACAAGGACATGTCCTACATGAAGATCAAGAAGGGTAAGCTCCGCGGAGTTCCCAGCGAAGGCATGATGTGTTCTTATGAGGAGCTTAACCTTGATCAGTCCGATGTTCCGTACTCCAGCAACGAGGGTATTCTTATCCTGAACGACGACCCGGATTTCGATAAGATGTTCGTCGGCGAGGATATTCACGACGCACTCGGGTTCAACGATACCACAGTTGAGTTCGAGATTACAAACAACCGCCCTGACTGCCTTTCCGTGCTCGGTCTCGCGAAGGAAGCTTCCGCGACTTTCAACCTGCCGCTGAACGTCAGGGAGCCGCAGTTCAAGGGTGTTGACGGCAGCGCCAGTGATTACATCAGCGTTGACGTTCAGAACACCAAGCTTTGCTCCCGCTATATGGCGGCAGTTGTAAAGAATGTAAAGATCGGACCTTCTCCGCGCTGGATGGCTGAAAGACTGAAGGCAAGCGGCGTACGTTCCATCAATAATTTTGTTGACATCACCAACTTTGTAATGCTGGAATACGGCAACCCCATGCACGCGTTCGACCTCCGCTATGTTGAAGGCGGCAAGATCAACGTCAGAAATGCTCAGCAGGGAGAGAAAATAACGATTCTCGACGGCTCCGAGGTAACTCTCAGCCCCGAAATGCTGATCATCGCAGACGAAAAGAAGCCGATCGCAGTTGCTGGCGTAATGGGCGGCGAGTTCTCCGGAATCATGGACGACACTAACACTGTCGTATTCGAGGCGGCGTGCTTCGACGGAGTATCCGTAAGAATGACTGCGAAGAAGATCAACAAGCGTACCGACGCTTCTTCCAGATTTGAGAAGGGAATCGACCCGATCAACTCCAAGGCCGCACTCATGAGAGCGCTCGAGCTGGTAGAGGAACTCGGGTGCGGCGAGGTAGTCCGCGAGTACATCGACGTTGACAACGCAAAGAAGGTTCCGCATACATTAAAGCTTGACACCGACTGGATAAACGAGCACCTCGGCACAAATATTCCCGCTGAGGAGCAGATCGCAATTTTCAAGAAGCTGGGCTTCGGCTATGAGAACGGAAACGTTATCGTTCCGAATACCCGCGTTGATATCGTTCGCGAGTGCGACCTCGCAGAGGAAGTTGCGCGAATCTACGGTTATAATGAGATTCCGACCACGCTTCCGCTGCTCTCGTCCGTTGGAGAGATCACACCCCGCCAGCACTTTGAAAATAAGATGGTTGACTGCATGCTCGCTCAGGGCTTCTATGAAACCATGTCGTTCAGCTTTATTTCACCACGTTCCTATGAAAAGCTGCGTTTCAACGATGATATGAAGAAGTCCGTAGTGCTCCAGTACCCGCTTGGCGAGGACACCAGCGTAATGCGTACAAGCATGCTGCCCTCCCTGATGACTGTTGCCAACACAAATATCAGAGCCAGAAACCTTGAGGCGCGCTTCTTCGAGCTGGGCAGAATATTCCAGCCTGCCAATGAAAAGCTTCCGGTCGAAACTGACGTCCTCGGAATGTGCGCTTACGGTCCCGACGAGGATTTCTTCACCATCAAGGGCGCACTTGAGGAGCTGCTGAATGTCCTGGTAGTTGACGCGAGATTTGTTCCTGTAAAGGACAACAAGACATATCACCCTGGCAGGTGCGCTGATATCTATGCAGGCGACGTAAAGCTCGGTACAGTTGGCGAGCTCCACCCTGCGGTTACTGAGGCTTATGACATAAGCTGCCGCGTATATTGCGCAGAGCTGAATATTCCCAAGCTGTTTGAGGCTCGCGGCGAGGAGCGCAAGTACAAGCCGCTTCCTAAGTACCCGTCGACCTCGCGTGACCTGAGTCTTGTGTGCGACGACGAGGTTACTTCTGACGAGATAATCGATATCATCAGGAAGAATGCAAAGCACCTTGAGAGCGTGTCAATATTCGATATGTACAAGGGCGAGCAGGTACCCGAGGGTAAAAAGAGCCTTTCCTATAAGCTGGTTCTCCGTAAGGACGGCAGCATGACCGACGAGGAAGCCGACGCAGTAGTTGCAAAGGTTCTCAAGGCGCTTGCTGAAAAGAACATCACACTTAGAGCCTGAGGAGGATAATAGATGTCACACAACTACAGAAGATTTATCGCAGCTTCCTGTGCGATCGTATGCGCTGCGTCAATGACAGGCTGCTCTGACAGCGGCTACATCGGAACGATCAATGGAATGCAGATCCCTAATGGAATTTACATTTACGATCTTCAGCTCACAGCGTATAATGAGGCTTCCTCAAAAATCAAGGAGGAGAAGGGCGATTCCCTAGGCACCGCTGAGGTTACGGTATTCACCGAGACGATCGACGGCAAGCCGGCTTCCGCATGGCTCAAGGACTATGCGCTTGAGCGTGTTAAGCGCTATGTAGCGATAGAGTCACTTTTCGACGAATACGGACTGACCCTTTCGGATGATGATAATAATTCCATCAATGACTACATCAAGTCACTCGACAACGATCTCGGTTACTATGCTCAGTACTACGGGATCGAGGAGAGCACTTTCGGCGAGCATTTCGAGAACATGGGAATCAGCAAGGACACTCTCCGTAAAATTACCGAGAACAGCTACAAGGAGAGCGCTGTGTTCCTCCACAATTATGACAAGGACGGACTGACTCCGGTATCCGAGGACGAGATCAACAGTTATGCAACCGAGAATTACGCTGCTGTTAAGCTGCTGAAGGTAACGTTCACTGACCATCAAGGGCTTTCCCTAAAGGATGACGCTGACAAGGAGAAGATAAGAGAGCTTGCACAGAGCTACGCAGACCGTGCAAACTCCGGCGAGGACTGGGTAGATATCCAGTACGATTTTGACCTCAGAACGGCACAGTATGAAGCATGGACCGACGCAGAGGACAGCTATGCTGAGGAACATTCTTCCACAGCGGAGGCTAAGTCCACTGAGGAAGCCAAGCAGACCGCAGAAGCCGCTGAAACTGCTGAGGCAGACAAGTCCACCGCCGAAATTTCAGAAACGGCTGAGTCCGCCGCGGCCGAAACCGCAGAAGCTGAAACTCCTGCAGAGGAAATTTACACCAAGCCGATCGTCAGCACCGGCGACGCTGACTACGATAAGTACGTTCAGGACAAGATAGACGCAGCGACCGCTGAAAAGAAGGAATCTGCCGAGGACTGCGAGCAGTACATCAGAAAGGATTCTTCCTCTCTCAACGAGAAGCTGACGGAGTACGTCTGGAACACTGCCGCTGATGGAAAGGCAACCCTTTTCGAGAACGAAGAGGAGAACTGTGTTTACGTAGTTGTCCGCGATGATGTGACTACAATGAAGACATGGCTTGAGACCCAGAATGAGGGCATTCTTCACGGCATTAAGGACGACGCATTCAACGAGCTGCTGAAGAGCACTTACGACAGCTATTCCGTTGAGCTTAACGATTACCTTGTAAATACAAAGTACGCGCCTGAAAAGCTCCGCGGTATCGGAAAATAAATAGAAATATACAATGAGCCAACCGCCGGCACACACCGGCGGCTGGTTTTTTGATAGAGAGATCCGGTGATGAAATGCTATTATTGAGTTTAAATGATGTCTCGATGTCGTTCGCTGAGAGAACGCTTTTCAGCGGAGTGTCCCTTGACGTATACGATAACGACAGGATAGGTTTCGTAGGAATCAACGGCAGCGGCAAAACAACGCTGTTCCGAATGCTGCGCGGTGAGCACATTCCCGACGAGGGTGCAATTCACATTGCTGGAAGCTGCAAGATCGGCGTAATGGAGCAGTTCGCCTGCAAGGATTCCGACAAAACCTTGTATGACGAAGCCCTGACGGTTTTCGAATGGCTCGAGGATATGGAGCTTGAACTTGAGGAGCTCCACGACCGTATAGACGGCGGCGACCATTCCACAGCGACCATCGAACGGCAGACGCTGCTTACTGAACGCTTCGAGCGAGAAGGCGGACTTACCTACAAGAGCCGCACACAGTCTGCTCTGATGGGTCTGGGATTCTCAGAGGGCGACCTGAAATTGCAGGTTTCCGTATTGAGCGGAGGTCAGAGATCAAAATTGCAGCTAACAAAGCTGCTGCTTTCTGATGCCAACCTGCTGCTCCTGGACGAGCCTACAAACCACCTTGATATTCAGTCGGTTGAGTGGCTCGAAAAATTCCTTAACGACTACCGCGGCGCATATATCGTAATTTCCCACGACCGTTATTTCCTGGATAAGGTCACGAACCGCACGATCGAACTTGAAAACTGCCACATTCGTGATTATAAGGGCAATTACACGCGATTCCTTGAGCTGAAAGCGGAGGATCTTGAACGCCGCCGAAAGGAATACGAAGCGAAGATGCGCGAGATAGGCAGGATTGAGGGAATTATCGACCAGCAGAAACGCTGGAATCAGGCGCACAATTACGTGACCATCGCAAGCAAGCAGAAACAGATCGACCGCATAGCCTCTGACCTTGAGAAGCCCGAGGATGCTCCGGATTCGCTGCATTTCAGCTTTAAAAGCGCCGATGGCTGCGGAAACGACGTGTTCGAAGCCCACGATATTGCGCTGAGTTTTGACGGCAAACGGCTGTTCCGCAATGTAAATATCGACATTAAAAAGGGTGAGCGCGTGTTCCTCATCGGCGCAAACGGCTGCGGAAAAACATCGCTGTTCAAAATTTTTACGGGGCAGTACACTCCGGATTTCGGAAGTTTCAAGTACGGCTCCCGCGTTCAGTACGGATATTTCGACCAGGCACAGGCGGGTCTGACTGACAGCAAAACTGCGATTGACGAGCTTTGGGACGCGTATCCGCGCATGACCGAGACCCAGGTCCGTACCGCGCTGGGTTCCTTCCTGTTCCGCGGCGACGACGTGTTCAAGCATGTGTCGGAACTTTCCGGCGGCGAGCGTGCGCGAATCGCGATACTGAAACTAATGCTTTCTGGAGCTAATATGCTGCTCCTCGACGAGCCTACGAACCACCTTGATATCTCAAGCTGTGAAGCGCTCGAGAATGCGCTTTTAAACTACGACGGCACACTGTTTGTGATCTCCCACGACCGCTACCTGATCAATAAACTTGCCGACCGAATATACTACCTCACGCCAGATGGCGTCAAGGAGTACCGCGGTTCCTATGACGCGTACACGCTTGCGGCTGAAAACGCAGCACAGGTACGCCAGGAGGAGAAACCGGCGAAGCAGGAGAAGGTCAATGATTACAAACTGAAAAAGGAGCGAGACAGCGAGCGCCGAAAGTTAAACACAAAGGTAACGCGCGCAGAAGCAGAGATAGAGGAGCTGGACAGCCTGATCGAGCAGAAAACCAACGAACTTTCCGGGCTGACTGACTACCAGAAGGCGATGGAGCTTTCCAACGAGATCGAGGAACTGCGTACCCGCCAGGAGCAGGCAATGCAGACCTGGGAGGAAGCCTCCCTTGCACTGGAGGAGTTTGACAAATGACGAAGCAGATCAGGGAATACCTTGAGCACCTCCGGCTGTTCCTGGACGGGGAGCACAGTCGTGAGGAATACGTGCAGGAGATTAAGCGTCTTCATGTGCGCATAGGCTTTTTCTCGCATGAGCGTCTGGTTCATATGTTTATCATGCTTGCCTTCGCGATTTTCTTTCTGATGACGCTTTTCATGGCGCTGATTCAAGGAAGCATTGGAATTTACGTCCTTGCGCTGCTGTTCCTTGTGCTTCTTATTCCGTATATCAAGCATTACTATTTCCTTGAAAACTCGGTGCAGAAGATGTACCTGATCTACAATAAGCTTGAGCAGCTTTCAGGAGGGAAAGATGAACTTTAATCTGGTGCCGCGGAGATACCGCGTTACTGATGAGCAGATCGACGACGGAGATTTCCAGGCGATAGTAACGCCGCTCTGGTGGGAAGTGAGTATTTACGACGGGGAAACCGAAATGTACGACTCTCTTGACCGTTTCACAGACCCGCAAAAATATGTCTGGGCCATTCAGTGGTATTATTCCGAAGTGGAAAACGGCGGTCACGACCAGTTTTTCTATAACGATACCGGAATCGTCTGGGAACTTGCGCTCGAAGGACTCCGCGTAATAGGCTGCAGCACGTTTGCTGCTATCCTGGAGGAAGCTGTGCAGAGAATAGGCGGTTATCCATCAAAGGACCGCGAGGCACGCTGGCATGAAATGTCCATGCACAATGCGGATTTTTCAGACCTCGACATGAAGTTCTACGACCGTGAGCACGAGCTTGAACAGTACTTGAGGGATTACGTCCGGCGCAACAGGGAATATCTCATTTTCGATGGGATTGTACACTTCCCAGAGGACTACGCCCCAGACGAATACGAATTCGACGAATAAAACAAATCCCCTGACTAAATCAGGGGATCGTTATTTTAACAGATCAGGGAGCATTGCTGCTCCCTGAGATTTTTATTCTGTGATGAACTTATCGACTTCGCCCGCAAGCGTGCTTGCCAGTGCGGAAAGTTCCTCGCTGGAGGCTGCGCTCTCTTCTGCGGTTGCAGTTGTGGAGTGCATTCCGGCTTCAATGTGGGAGATGCCCTCGGTGATGTCGCCGACCGCCGACTGCTGTTCAGCGGCTGCTTCAGTGATTGCCTGCATCTCGTCGGAGATCTTGCTGATACCGTTTACAATGCTGTTCATGGCTGTGTGTGCACTGTCTGCAAGCTGAGTACCCTTTTCTACCGCCGTCAGGGAAGCGTTGATAAGACTAGTTGTATTCTGTGCAGCTTCTGCGCTCTTTGCCGCGAGGTTTCCAACTTCGTCAGCAACAACTGCGAATCCCTTGCCGGCTTCACCCGCTCTGGCTGCTTCAATAGAAGCGTTAAGCGCAAGAATGTTGGTCTGGAATGCAATGTCTTCGATAGTCTTGATTATGTTCTTGATGGAAGCAGATTTCTCCTTGATGTTCTCAACTGCTTCAAGAAGCTGCTTCATCAGCTCGCCGCCCTCCTGGGCGCTGCTGTTTGCTTCCTGTGAGAGTGCAGCGACATTCGCGGACGCATTCGCGGTATTATCTGCCTTTTCCTGAATAGCGCTGATTGTAACGGATATCTTGTCAACTGCTTCTGCAACCTTTACTGCGGTTTCAGAAAGGCTTGCAGAGCCTTCTGCCACCTGGCTGGAGCCAGACTGGATATTGCCTACGCTGTTCTTTACCGCAGTCATCGCTGAGTTGAGAGCTGAGGATATAGTATTAAGGGAGGAACCGATTGTAACGAAATCGCCCTTATAATTAATATCGGAGGAAACCGTAAGATCGCCGTCGGCAAGCGGCTCAAGAACGTCGCGGATATCATGGATATAGGTGCGAAGGGTCTCGACTGTGCTGTAAAGCGACTGCTCAAGCACAAGCGTTTCATCGGAGGGTGCTTCTACAGTGAAGGGTGTTGTAACGTCGCCTTCAGAGAGAAGTCTCAGACGTTCGCTGGTTTTAGCAATGGGTTCAGATATATTCTTGGCAACATTGTTGGAAATGAACACGCCAATAGTGATAAGTGCAAGGCAGAGAGCAAGACCAATGCCGATGTCAAGCAGTACGCTTGCAATGATCTGATCGTAATTACCGCTTACTGCGATAGTCCAGCCATCAGTACCATCAATAGGCATGTAATAAGCGAGCATAGTGTTGCTTCCGTTGGAGTAGGTGATCGTTCCCTCACTGTCTGACAGCATGGCTTCGGCGAGCGCCTTGTCACCTGGTACATCGCTTTCAAGATAGTTTACCATGTTCATTACAAGAGACGTATCAGACGCTGCAATTACCTGACCGTTCCTGTCAAGAACAATGATATTGCTTCCTTTACCCATGTCGATTTTGTCAAGACCGTTAGAGAACATGGTGGAATCAAGTCCGCCGTATATAACATACTTCATTCCGCTGTATGTGGTCGGGGCAGCCATCATTGTAGTTACCGAACCGTCGGTCTTGCGTATAACAGGCGCTGATATCGCAATCTGATCCTCATTATACGCTTTCTGGAAATAATCGCGGTCAGAAATATCAGTATCGTTGTATGTAGTACCATCGTGATATGCAATTGAGTAATCCTTGAAAAGCGCAGTCTTGGCGAGTGTTTCAAGGTTCTTCTGGCGCTCAACGAGAGGAATCATCTGGTTAAGAACTTCCTGGTTTCCGCCGGCTGACTGAATCTCAAGCGAAAGGGAATTAATGGTGTTGGAGATGACTTCGCCGTAGGACTGAGCAAGCGCTTTTGTCTGGTTCTCGTAGCTTGTCACGTATGCAGATGTCAAAAAAAAGCTCATGACAATCATGAGTGAAACAATACACACTGTAACACTCAGTACAGAAAGCCGGAGTATCCTGTACTTGATCTTTGTTGTGCGGGGTTTCTTCACCTTCGGAGCTGCTGCATTTGCAGCAGGCTTTACAGCCTTGACTTTCGGTGTCTTTGGTGTTTTAAAAGTTTTCGGGGTTTTTGTTTTCATAATATTCCCTCCAGGTTATCGGCGAAGAATACGTTTGCCATGTTCCGCCTTAATTATGTATACATTATACCATAAAATTTTAAAAAAATCAACAATATTTTGAGAAAATGCTCCGACTGTTTTGTTAAAAATAACACGCTTTATTATAAATCGTTTTCACAACTTAGCATATATTAAGCATATAATTATGATATGTTAAAATATACAAAAACGTTATTTGTGATATAGATAGAATGTTGAACCCGCTGAAAATGCAGAAAAAAGCGGCATACCAGATATTTTGAAATTGACTTAAAGCGAGAAAAGTAGTAGAATTAGTTTGCTGATTAAGAATCGGCTGTCACGTCCTGCACGTCGGCGTCGTTTGTGGAGATGGGTTCGTCTTTTTCCAGAACCACCGTGCTGAGGTCAATGTCGTCGTAGGTAATGCTCGACCAGCCCTTTGCGCTGAACATGCTGACTGTAAAGCTGTCAACATCGCGCCGCCAGCCGTTTTCATCAGGGATCCACAGATTCAGTACGACCATATCACCTTCAATTATCTTGAATTCGACCCCAGCCAGCTTGATCCCGGTCTTGTCCTCGTAGTACTTTCTCGCAAGCTGCGACAGGCGGCGGGCAGGGTAGAACGTGAAATTATCCGCTGAAACCCCGCTGAGGTAGGTCAATTCGTCCTGGGTTCCGAGAAATGTCATGTGAATAATGACAGTATCGTGATCGGTTCGTTCAAGTTCCGCCTGATATGGAGTCAGCTCCTCGCCGACGTACATTGTCATGCTGTCGCCGTTAATCGAGTAGGTGAAATCCACTCCCTCGGCATCAGCCATGGGAATAAGCTTCCCGTGCAGACCGTCTGTGTTAAATATGTAGAAGTTCCCAGTATCGTCGGTGTACTCGGACGTGTAAACACCGGGTGTGAAGTAGTCGGAAGGCTGTATGTTCAACCCCTTGAGCGGCTCCGCAGGGGAAAGCTCCTGCTCGTCAGGGGTGGGCTCCATCGTGCCGTTGAACGGTACTTCAACGGTTTCTTCGGCTGTTGACATGTTCACGTGTTCCTCAGTGCCTGGCTGAACTTCTGAAAACTCATTGTTCATGCTGCATGAGCAAAGAAATAACAGCGGAAGGACTGAAAGCGGTTTGAATTTCATTAAAAACGCTCCTATTCGGAAATGATATGAATATAGTCTATCATATTTTGATTATAAAGTCAATCTGAAATCTGACTTTGTGCGACATGGTTCCCCTTGACCCTATGTTCCAGAAAATGTATAATCAATATGAATACAAACTCATGGACAGGGGGGAATACATATGGGAGCAGCAGGGGTAATGCTACTTGCAGCGGGGCTTTCAATGGACGCATTCGCGGTGTCGGTGTGCAAGGGGCTGTCGCTCGGGAAGATCAGGCTGAAGGATATGTTCATTGTAGGAGCGTGGTTCGGGATTTTTCAGGCGGTAATGCCGCTTATCGGTTTTCTTCTGGGGACTACGCTTTCGAGATTCGTTCAGGAAGTAGATCACTGGATAGCCTGCGGACTTCTTGTGCTGATTGGCGGAAACATGGTCCGAGAGGCGCTCAGCAGGGAAGAGGAGGAGCTTCCTCCGCCGTCGCTTGATCCGAAGAGCATGTTTCTTCCGGCGCTTGCTACCAGCATTGACGCACTAGCGGTCGGCGTGACGTTCGCGTTCCTGGATGCGCCGGTCGGGATTTGCGCGGCAGTTATAGGCGCAGTAACATTTACGATGTCTGCGGCGGGTGTTAAACTCGGCAGCGTGTGGGGCGCGAAATATAAATCAAAGGCAGAGCTTGCCGGAGGTATCACGCTTGTAATACTGGGATTGAAAATACTGGCAGAGGGTCTTGGCTGGATCTGAGCCGTTAATATAAAGAACAAAAGAACACAGGAGATAAAAAAATGAAGTACATAAGACAATTTGGAATAATTCTGCTGATAACATTTATCGGCGAGATAATGCACGAGCTAATCCCGATACCGGTACCCGCGGGTATATACGGTATCGTTCTGCTTTTCACCGGGCTGAAAACCGGAATAGTCCCGCTGTCCGAGGTCAAGGACGCTTCCAAGTTCCTGATACAGATAATGCCGCTGATGTTCATTCCGGCGGCGGTGGGACTTATTGACACATGGGAAGTGCTTTCTCCTTCCTGGCTGCAGTTCGTGATCGTTACCGTTGTAACTACCGTAGTGGTAATGGCGGTTTCCGGACTTGCAACACAGGCAGTGATCAGACTTCGCAGTAGAAAGGCGGAAAACAAATGAGTGAGTTTCTTTCAAATTCGGCATATTTCGGCGTACTTGTCAGCCTTGTGAGCTACTGGCTTGGAGCAATACTGAAAAAGAAATTCAAGTCCCCGCTGATAAATCCGCTGCTTATTTCAATAGTTCTGACTATACCAGCTCTGCTGCTTCTTCATATCGACTACAGCACCTACTACGAGGGCGCAAAGTACCTTGCATGGCTGCTTACTCCGGCTACGGTCGCGCTTGCAGTTCCGCTGTACGAGCAGTTTGATCTGCTGAAACACAACGCGGCAGCGGTCATCGTCGGGATTCTCGCAGGCGTTCTCTCGAGCCTTGGCTCGGTTCTGGGACTTGCGGCGCTGTTCGGATTTTCGCACGAGGAATACATCACATTCCTGCCGAAGTCGATAACCACCGCGATCGGCATGGGAGTTTCAGAGGAGCTGGGCGGGATCGTATCCATCACGGCAGGAGTAATAATCATCACCGGCGTGCTCGGAAATATTCTTGCCGAAGTAGTGCTGAAAGTGTTCAGGATAACCGAACCGGTAGCCAAGGGCATAGCGCTAGGAACCTCGGCGCACGCGATAGGCACGGCAAAAGCAATGGAGCTCGGCGAGGCAGAAGGCGCGATGAGCAGTCTTTCAATTGCAGTCTCCGGTATAATTACGGTTGCCGGAGCGGCGCTTTTCGCAAACCTCTATTAATTAAAAAGCGGCTGATGAATTCAGCCGCTTATATTTTTTATCCTGCTGCGCTTTCGAGCTTCTGTTCGAATTCCTTAACCGGAAGCGGTCTGTCGAAATAAAAACCCTGCGCAAGGTAGCACTTGCAGTCCTTGAGCAGCTTTACCTGCTCGGCGGTTTCGACGCCTTCCACGATGCATTCCAGACCAAGATCCTGCGACATCGTAATGATATGCCGAAGCATTTTTACCTTAGAGGGATCATTGTCCTCTTCTTCCTGGGTAGGAAGGAAGCTCTTGTCAATTTTCAGGACATTCCATGGCATCTCACGGATAAGGTTCAGCGATGAGTAACCAACACCGAAATCGTCCACGGAAGTGCTGATGTCCTGCTCCCTGAGACCGTAAACTATCTTCTTCAGTTCCTTATAGTCTACGTCCGTGGTAGTTTCAGTCAGTTCGATTTCAATGAAGTGGTGCGGAACTTTGTACTTATCAATGATCCTGAGGATAGACTCAAGCAGATCTTCGTCGCCTAGGTGAAGCCTTGAAAGATTTACCGAAACCTTCACAGCCTCGCGGCCCTCGTCGAGCCAGCGTCGGATATCGCGGCAGACATGATCCAGCATGTAGAAATCCAGCGTGCATATCGCCTTGCTGCCTTCAAGAACAGGGATAAACTCGCCAGGCGAAATAACCTTTCCGTTTCTGAACCATCTGCATAGTGCTTCAGCGCCGGCAAGCTGATAGTTGTTAAGCTGCGTTTTCGGCTGATAAAACACCTTGAATTCCTCGTTCTCAATTGCACTCGGGAACATCATTTCGATTTCTTTTACATGTGTCTGGTGCTGCATTATCTCATCATCGTAGAACAGGAAGGGCCGCTTGTAAACGCTCTTGGCAAGCTGGTAAGCAGTGCTGATCCTGTCCATGACATCAGTTGCGCTTTCAGTGGCATCGGGTATCATATAATAGCCCGCTGTGGTGGTAACGGTGACAGTTTCTCCGTCATTGAATGTAATCGGCATTCCTGAGAGGTAGTTCTTTATTATATTAAGGTTGTCCTTCTTGAACAGTACGACAAAGTTGTCTCCGCCGACTCTGCAAATGCATTCCTCATATAGAATTTTCTCCTGTATGCCATGTATGAACAGCCTCATGATGTTGGTCGCGAAGTCCCTGCCGAAGCGGTCATTGATGGATGAAAAATGCCTGAGATTAAAATAAACGCCGCCAAATTCCCCGATCCGTCCCTGCCTGATGAGATTTTTGACGGTTGCAAGGAAGAAGGTAAGGGGATAGACCATCAGATCGTTGTCAAACATTGAAAGATCTTTTGCAATAGTGGAGGCATAACTGCGGTCGCAGAACGTGTAAATAAGCTTTTCAAAGGCTTCAATCTGCTGAACTTCCTCCTCTGACCAGTCTTGGCCGGATTTACTCTGCATAAAACTGTAGTTCGCTTTACATGCGCGCACGTTGTTTTCAGTAAATTTCAGAACCCGTGTACTATCAGCATTCCCGTCGTCATAATATATGTGCGGAGCGCTTTTGATTATCGCGGAGTCGCATGTTGAGTCAAAAACGGCGGACGATATACGGGATATTCTCAGGAATTTGCATATTGGCTCCAGTATCTTATTGAATGCGGGGTCGCGGTACTGTTCTATCTTCTCGCCTTCGATGATAAACTCATTAAGAAGCCTTGAATATGCTTTGTAATCAAATATCATCAGGAATCACCTCCCTCTATCTTCAATTGCGGAATTGTAAACTCAATAGTTACACTGCCGCCGCTTCGGAATATATCAAAAGTCCCGGACATAGCACGAATCTGTGTTCTGACGATACTGAGCGCAAGCTCTGACATCGTTTCCGCGTAGTATTCCTCGTCGGAAGTAATGATATTCCTGATTTTGTCTATCTGTTCATCGGATAATTCCGCACTTTCACTGCAAAGCTGGATCTTGAGCATTTCAGCATAACCACGCTTATAGGACGAAATACCCAACTGCAGCGACTTGCCGCCGTTTTCGGTGAACAATGCTGCAAATTTATCAATCAGCTGACAAATTCCGCCTGCGTCGCCGAGCAGTATCTCAGGAATTTTCTGTTCAATTTCAAGCGAAATCGAAGTGGAGTCCGCTTTCTGGTTAAGGCTGTCCGTGATGGCTGAGAAAACTTTGCGTGGAGCGTATTCTTCCTCGCTCATTCTGAATCGTCTGCCGATCATCTGGAGGTAGGCAATAGAATCACGAATCATCTCAGAAGCGCCGGCTCCGCGGCTGGTAATCATTTCAAGAGCACGCTTCATCTCGTCCGGGTCGCCCGAGTCCAGAGCTTCTTTTGCAGTGTCCATGTAATCAAGCGTAATGCTTGTCATATCCGAGGTGAGGCTCATTATGTAGTCGGACTGCGACCGTGCCGCAAGTTCCATGCTCTTGCTGTTTTCAATTTCGGAGCAGTTATGCAGCGCCATCGACGACAGAGCCTTCGATATATCGAAAAGCAGTTTTGCCGAGCGTTCAACATTACTGCGCGGCATACGCTTAATTGCGCTCAGCGATTCAATATATGCATCAGGATCAATGCCGTATTCTAACGCCTTTCTCCGGCAGAAATCTGCGTCTGGCTCGTCAGTGAGAACCTGACCTCCAACGAAGCAGCCGATCATCTTTCCGTTCAGCATGATAGGCGCGGAAAAATCCACAAGCCCGGAGTGACACGTGTAAACCGAAGGCAGCCCGGTTTCCATAGCCTGGGCAGCTCCCATTTTATCGCAGTTGAAGCAATTCTTGCACCCTGCATCTGTGATTCGTATAAGGTCGGTGCAGAAATGGGTAAAATTGCTTCCGGCAGTAACAGGAATTCCCTCAGCGTCCGTAGTGATCGACGCCATGCCGGAATACTCCGAAAATGCGTCCTGAATCTGCTGGAGTATATTCGGTTTAATGAGTTCTGTCAATGTGTAATTCTGCACTCGAAACCGCCTCCTTAGCCGTCTGTTAATCTGCTCGTATAATAACCATCTAAACTTATTGTATCATTTTTAACTCTTTTTGTCAAGCAAAGTTGCTATAAAAAAACATCTTTAAAAATCATTAAGAAGATGTAATACTTCGGCTTTTTTCATAAAAATACACAAAAGCCCTTGTAATTTCGACGTTGTTGTGATAAAATAAAAATATATATGAGATTAATTAAAGGCGGTGAAAACATGAGCGCTGACCCGGGGTCGTACCAAACGCACCTATATACCCGAATTGGACTGGAAAATAAACAGCACCGGGGCGGCAGCTACAGAGCATTCCGGGCTGTATCATGCGTGTAAAAGCAGGCAAAAGGAAGTGCTTCAATTGGTCAAATATTACAGAAACATAGAAAATCATCTCTGCGAGATAGAAAAAGCCGAAGCGGGCTGTTGGATATCGGTAATCAACCCGACTGAAACGGAAATTTCCGACCTTGAGGATGATCTCGGAATTGACAGAGACTATGTACGCGCCGCCCTCGATGAGGAAGAGCCGTCCCGAATCGAAGCCGACGACGGAGTTACGCTGATAGTCGTTGATTACCCAGTCGCCGAGACCGACAACAACCCCGACCGGACGCTTCTGTATTCAACAACGCCTATGTCAATTATCATCACTGATAAGAATGTCGTGACGGTTAGCGCGAAGGAGAATTCCGTTGTGGAGGACATCTCAAAGGGCGTTGTGAAGGGGATACAGACAAATCTCAAGACGCGTTTCGTATTCACGATACTGCTTCGTATCGCGGCAAGATATTTGCAGTACCTGAAACAGATCGACAAGATACAGAGTTACGTTGAAGGCACTCTGCACAAATCAATGCACAATAAGGGACTTATCCAGCTTCTCGGGCTGGAAAAGTCGCTGGTCTTTTTCTCAACATCGCTCAAAGCAAACGAGGCTGTGCTTGAGAAGCTGATGCGAGGCAGGTACATCAAGCTGTACGAGGAAGACCAGGACCTCCTGGACGATGTGCTTATAGAGGTCCGTCAGGCGATAGAGATGACGAATATCTATTCAAACATTCTCAGCACCACGATGGATACATTTGCAAGTATAATCTCGAACAATCTGAACATTGTCATGAAGCGCATGACAACACTGACGATAATCATTGCAGTGCCTACCATAGTTTTCAGCTTCTACGGCATGAACCTCGGGGAAGCCGCAAACGGACTTCCGCTTGCAAACATATGGTTCCCGCTGCTGTTAAGCGCGGTTCTTGCAGTCGGCGTGGGATTCATCATCAATATAACTCAGAAATTCAAATAAAAAAAGCCGGGCTGTGAAGTCCGGCTTTTGATATGCGGGTGCGAATCACTCGAAGGAATCTTCCTCGTCTCTTGCGTTGAACAGCTCAACCAGCTTCTGCATTTCTTCCTCGGTCATGGAAATTCCCTTGCTCATGCGGGTGTGATCTGCGTTCCAGTCGCGGATATCGTATTTAGGCTCGCGCTCGTTCCAGCTAACTAGATTCAGCTCGCGTGTCCAGCCCTTTGCGTTTTCGGAGATTACTCCGAGTTCCTTTGTGATCTCAAATGTGATTTCAGCCATTTCAGTTCTCCTTGTCTGTATTTTTCGGGCGCTTCGGCTCCCGTTTCTTTTTGATCCTAGTTTCGTCCGCGACTACGATCTGGTCGTAAACCGCGAAATATTTCGGCGGAATAAGCTTGTTGAGGTGCAGCTTCCCGAAAAACCACCGTTCAAAGCTGATTTTTTCGTAAACGTCGTTCAGATAAGTGTTGATGTGGTTTCGGTCGCCGCTGTTTTGCTCGAGAAAGTCGTGAAGCTTTGACGGCGGCTCATATGTCACAACAAAATCCACTTTGTTCTCGGCTTCCGCGAGATTCCGCAGACCTTCATCAAGCTCATGCTCGGACGGTATTTCGCGCTTCCACCAGTTTTCGCCTTCGATGAGGTCGACCATATCGTCGCTCTGACCTCCGCCGAAAGCAAAGACCGTCTTTTCAGCGATGTTAAAAACTTGTCCGCGCATCAGCTGCCGGAGCCTTCCGGAGATCGGACGCGTTTTTCCTCCGCACCATTCCTCTACGGGATAGGATTCCAGCAGGTCGTAGTTATCATGCGAGCCTTCCACGAACAGCACATTGTATGGAAGCTTCCCGATTTTCTTCAGTATCTTCCGTTCAGCCTGTGTGCCTTCCCAGATAAATCCGAAATCCCCGCATACAATCAACGCGTCGTTCTTTTTAAGCTTCCGGAGCAGCGGTGACTTGAATCGAGAGAAATCGCCGTGGATATCTCCGGTTATGTAAATCATATGATCCCCCCACGCAGCCGAATAATTAAAATTCGGTTACAATTTGAAAAAAGCCCTTTACAATCAGCCAGAGATTATGTATAATAATAAGTAGCTTACGAAGAGCAGGCAGGTAATTTCCAGTTTACTTCTGGATTTGTAAAGTAAAAAACCGCCTTTATATATAATAACTCATTACAGGAGATTTGTCTATATGCGAAAAGTAAAAATTTTTTCAGTATTTATGTCAATAATTTTACTATGCAGCACATTGTTGCCGTCTGTCAGCGTTTCTGCGGCTTTTACGCCTAAGTTTGCACTGCACAGCGAGGGCGTGTACATGGTAAATCTCGATACAGATATCGTCATTGTATCAAAAAATGCTGACAAGAAGCTGACTCCGGCTTCCACGACCAAAATCATGACCGCTCTGGTTGCTTTGGAGAACATCAAGGATTTCAACGCGAAAGTCGTTGTTAACTCCACGGCTACGGACGAGTTCTGGAACGGCAATCCGAACTACGAAGGTCCGTCGACCGCCGATATACGTTCCGGTCAGGAAAACGTCACCTACTGGGACTGTCTCTACGCTCTGATGGTGTGTTCGGCGTGTGAAGCGGGAAACATTCTTGCTGTGAACATTGCGGGAAGCATTCCGGACTTTGTTGCGATGATGAACGCCAAGGCCGCAGAAATAGGCTGTACCGGAACTCATTTCGCCAATACGCACGGTCTGTATTCCGAGGATAATTACACAACAGCAAGAGACTTGTACCTCATCACGCGCTATGCGATGGATAATTACCCGGGGTTCATGACGATTTGCAGCACAACTGACTACAAAATGCCTGCGAATTCCGCAAACCCCGACGGTTACACGATTCATACGACAAACCACCTTATGGTCGACGGAAGCTACTATTATGAAGGCGTGGAAGGCGTCAAGACCGGAAGCATCAACGAATACTACGAATACAAGGACGGCGCCTGGGACACCGCAAACCCGAAAAAGGGAAGCATGGCGCTGGTTACTACCTGTAAGAAAAAGGGAAGCGACGGCAGAGGCTACCGCTATATGGTAGTCACCCTTGGTGCGCCGTACTACGACGAAAACGGCGACAAATCCAACTATTCCTTTAAAGACCACATCGCGCTCTATGACTGGGCGTTCAGCGAGTTCGTATACACCAACATCGTGAAAATGAACGAGCAGGTGACTCAGGTTGACGTAAAGCATGGCAAGGACGTTGACAAGGTGGGAATCTGCGCCGCCGAGGATTATTACACCCTGCTCGAAAAGAGCCTGAACAAGACAACGGTTTCCCAGAATGTCAAGCTGTATTCCGAGAGAGTACCGATACAGGCTCCGCAGAACAAGGGATACGAGGTCGGCGAGCTTGAGCTCAAGCTGAACGACGAAACCCTCGCCACAGTCAAGCTGATTACAGAATCCGACTTGGAGCTTGACACGAATGCATTTTATATGGAGAAGATAGGTCAGGTCGTTGCGAACCCGCTGTTCAAGTGGCTTTGCGTGCTTGTGGGAGTTGAACTGGTGCTGTTGATAGTAACGCACTATATGAAGCAGTCGTTCCGCCGGAAGGTCGAAGCTATGAATCGCCGCCGCAGGATCAGCATGAATTCTCCGAAGAAGAGGAAATACTAATGAATATCAATTTCATAGCAATGGGGAAGCTCAAGGAATCCTGGTACAGGGAAGCCTGCGCGGAGTACATGAAAAGGCTCGGAGCATACGTCTCTCCTAAGGTCATTGAGCCAAGCCCGGTTGACTTACCGCAGAAGCCGTCGCAGGCTCAGATTGACGCAGCGCTCCGCCAGGAGGCCGCAAAGATACGCGAGCAGATAAAGCCCGGAAGCTTCACGGTTGCGATGTGTATTGAGGGCAAGACCATCTCCAGCGAGCAGTTTGCGCAGAAGCTTGAAACAGCGGCGGGGCAGGGGTTCAGTACGGTGAACTTCCTTGTGGGGAGCTCCTTCGGGCTGGACGAGGAACTGAAAAAGCAGGCCGATCTGCGGCTTTCCATGTCGCCGATGACCTTCCCGCATTCCCTGGCGCGGGTAATGCTTATGGAACAAGTCTACCGCGCTTATTCAATACTGAACAACGGAAAATATCACAAATAAGGAGCATATTATGGATATCACATTAAAGAGCGGGGAAGTCTCCGCGAAGATCGTTTCAAAGGGAGCCGAACTGAAATCTCTCACAGTCGGCAAGCGTGAGCTGATGTGGAGCGCAGATCCGGCGTTCTGGGGCAAGACCTCCCCGCTTCTTTTCCCGATGATAGGCACGTTAAAGGACGGCAAAACGACCATCAACGGCAAGGAGTACAAAATCACTAAGCACGGCTTCGCCCGCGATCTGGAGTTCACTCCGGAGGACTTCAACGGCAGCAGCGCGATGTTTTCGCTGACCCAGAATGATTACACAAAGGCAATGTATCCGTTCGATTTTAAGTTCACGGTAAGATACACGCTGAAAGCTGACGGAATTACCGTTACATACCGGGTACGCAATGACAGCGACGCTGAAATGCCGTTCTGCATAGGAGCTCACCCCGCGTTTGCAACTCCCGGCGACATGAACGGGTACCGCTTACAGTTCCTCAGACCGGAAACAGCCGCAGTTCCTAATTATAACCTTGAAACCGGGCTCCACGAGGAGCATAAACGCCGTGAACTGATGAAGGATTCGACGGATCTCCAGCTTTCGCACGAGATGTTCTATGAGGACGTATGCTACTTTGATAAGGTGGTATCGCGGCAGGTTGAACTGCTCAACAGCGAAAATACCGGCGTTCGCGTCGACTACCCGGATTTCACAAGTCTTGGCGTATGGCAGGCTAAGGACGCTCCGTTCCTTTGCATTGAGCCATGGTGCGGTTCCGCGGACTTCGACGACTGCTCCGGCGTATTTGCTGAGAAACGCGGAATCGAAATACTCGCTCCAGGTGCCGAAAAGACATTCACTTATGCAATCACGGCAGTTGAACATAAAGCGAAAGTATAAAAAAAATCCTCCCGCGCAAACGGGAGGATTTTTTTAATGTAAACAGCCGCCCGTAAAAGGCGGCTGTATGTATCAGATATGCTCGTCAAGGTACTGAATAAGCTGACCAATCTGGGGCTTTGAGAACTGACCGTCAGCCCCGACGCTTTCGCCCTTAATTCTCATCTGCTCATTGATAAGAGAAGAGAACAGGTAAACAGGAATCGCCTTGAGTATCGGGTCGTCCTTGATCATCTTAGTAAGGTGATGACCGTCCATCTTAGGCATTTCGATATCGCTTATAACACAGGATATCTGATCGAGGATATTTCCGCCGAGTTCCCTATGGCCGTTGACGTAATCCCATGCGTCCTTACCGTTGTCGAAATGAACAACATTCTTGTAACCAGCTTCGTGCAGGGTATTTACAATCAGCGTGTTCAGGAACGGGGAGTCCTCAGCGATAACGATATGCTTATCTGACTTATCTCCACCTACTGCATTGACGCCGGAGGTGTCGAGCGCTGCGGAAGGATCCATGTCAGAAACGATCTTCTCAAAGTCGAGAATAAGCACGATACGATCTTTGAACTTTGCTATACCGGTGGCGATGTTGTTCTGACCGTCTCCGGACATTGCCGGCGGCTTCTCGATGTCCTCCCAGGAGATACGCTGAATACCCTTAACAGAAGAAACGTGGAAACCGACGTCTTTTGAGTTAAAGTGACAGATGATCAGCAAGTCATGCTCCGGGTCGGGGCTTTCTTTATGCAGGATAGTGTGAAGATTTATCACAGAGATAACCTTGTCTCTGGGAGTGAAAACGCCCTCAAAGGCAGGGTGTGAATCAGGCACGGGAACCATCGGCTGATAGTTCATGATCTCGGTTACTTTAGCGATGTTAATGCCGAAGCTCTGCTCACCGACCATGAATTCCAGCACCTCAAGTTCATTGGTGCCGCTTTCTAAGAGTATATTGCTTTCCATGACGTACTCTCCTTTTCAATTGCTTATATCTATATTATACAACACATTACAAAAAAAATCAATACATTTTATGATTTTTTTGCAAATTAATATTTCGGGTGAATATCTGCTCTTCGTTTTGCGACTTTTTTGAGCCAGAAGAACACCAGAACCAGCAGAGCAAGGAGCACGACAAGTCTCAGGATCAGTGAGAACACATCGAATGGAGCGACAGTAAGCGCATAAAGCCTGCCGATTGCGTCCCGGAAATACAGCGTTCCCTTGTCGGAAGCGCAGAACGCTCCGCTGGTGTAGTCCTCCATCTGGGCAAGGATTGCGACGGTTGGCTCTGACTTTTCGTCCATATCCTGAACACAGTAGACCGCCCATTTATCCTCGCGCTTTGCCACGGTGTAAATATACGGACCGTTTCCGTAATGGACCTGAGGAGTGCAGCCGCCCTTTATATCAGTAATAATATAGGAGATTTCCATATTAAGGTTATCCAGAATATAGAAGCCATCGGCAGTTGGAACGTAGAGCCGTCCGTTCCAGGACACCGGGGAAACCGGAGATTTTCCGACCTCGCACCATGTCAGGGTGTCCTCCTCAAGGGTTCCATCAGGATTAAGCCGGAGTTTTCCGGCGTTTCCGTCCTCAGTGGAGAAGAAAACCGCGTATTCAGTGGCGAACGGCGCTCCTGAAATTGCTTTGTCCAGCGGGATAACATTAGACATGTCCTGCTTGTAGTGGTGGGTGTAAAGCTCGTCCCCACAGCCCCAGATCAGCCAGTCGCCCTGAAGCGCTGCGGAAGTTGGCTGATTTTCCATTTCGACAGACCACACAGTTTCTAGACCGTCAGAGCCGAGGTCAACGCACATGAACTCGTAGTCGCCGTCAAGCTTTACTGCGAAATATCCAAGCCCGTCATTAATCGAGCAGTCCGAGGCAATTTCACCGTCAAGACTGCGCGAGCGGAGGGTTGTCATGCTCTCGGTGTCAATATAAGAAACGCCCCGTTCGGTGGGCTGGAGCAGCTTCTTCTCAGAAATTGCGCCGCTGCAGCTGGTTGAGCAGTTCTGCGGAAGCTCTACTGAAGCCGTTTCTGAGCCGTCAGCCTCGCTTAATGCAAGAAGTTTGTCAGATGTCGGGAGAAACACCAGTTCTCCGCTAGGAACGGGAATTCCGCAGTTTTCGCGCTTGACGCCGCCGCCCCACTGTATCTGCGTATACTTATTGTCGTGCGGGGCGGGAGAAGCGCTTATGCGTCCCTTCTCATCGCTGAATCCGCTGCTCTGTGCGAATGCTGTTGTGCCTGTCAGTACAACGACGATAGCCGCTGCCGCTGAAAAGATCTGTTTTTTCGTAATATCACCTCATAAGAAAATTGCTTTCTGCCTGCTGAATGAATACAGCGCAAGCCGGACTTCTCCGCTTCTGCACTCGCTCATCAGCATGGGCAGTATTTTTTTATATAGTTCAAGCTGTTTTGCATATGCCGGAAGCTCCAGCTCAAGGTTTCCGGCGCTGTCAGTTTTGTAGTCCACAATAACCACCGTGTTCCCCTTTACAAAAAGCATATCGACTCGACCCTGTATCATGGTGCTTCCGGAAGCACCGGGGAACACATCGGAAGCCGGGATCTCGGCGAATATTTCGTACTCGCGCTCGATTTTATCAGCGGCGAGCATATCCCTCCCGAGCGGTCCGCAGAAAAACGCCGTGATTTTCTGCGCTATCTCCGGAAGCCTTCCGCTTTGTACGAAGAAGGATTCCTCCGGCTTCAGCCGCTGCTCGTCAACGAGCCTCTCGACCGCGTTTTCAACCGCCGCGTACATATCTGTCTCACTGTAGCCGCACCGCAGCGCCTCAAGCGGAAACAGTTCCATTATATGGTGGAACGTATTTCCCATGAGAAGCCCGCTTATTTTTATACCGCCCGCCTTGTCCGGCGTCAGGAACACCGGCTTGTTAAGCTGGATATCACCCTTATCTGGTGTCGGGTCGTCAATGTGGGCAAGCTCGGTGACGCTGAATCTGCTGTGAAGCGTAGTTTCATACTCGAACGGATATTTTACCGCAAGATTTCTGCTGATAATCTCTGCTGTTTCTTCATCAGCGGCACCGTCCTCCGGAAGCTCCGCAAGAAGCTGCTCTGGCTCGGGAAGGCGCTCGTTGACTACGCTCACGCGGATACCCGCCGTATTGTAAAACACCGGATTCCCAGCGGAAGGGTCGTCGCTGCCGTATCTCATCATTGAGCTGAGTATCATTTTGATGTAGGATTTCTGCGAAAGCGCGAATTCCGGTGAGAATACATCGGTTCGGCATTCAGCGGCTTCCTTTTCGGAGCACTGCCCGATCATGACGAGCTTTTCCCGGGCGCGGGTCATTGCAACGTAAAGCAGTCGGAGCTCCTCGCCGTACTGCGTGCAGTTCAGCGAGGCGTTCGCGCCGTTGAAGCTGATAGTAGGAGTTCTCAGGCGCTTTTCTATATCTGTGTGTTTCAGACCTATTCCGGTTCGTCGGTCGATCGCCACGGAGCCTTTCTCCTCATGCACTGAAGAACCCAGACCAGCCATAATAACTATCGGCATTTCCAGCCCCTTTGAAGCGTGGAACGTCATTATTTTTACTGCGTCCGCCGCTTCCTGCGGGACCACAGCCTCCTCCAGTTTCCCGGAGTTTTCACGAACTGCGTCGGTGTATCTCAGGAAGTCGTTGAGCGTACCTCCGCCGGAGGACTCGAAATCCGCTGTGTATTTTAACAGCAGCCTGATGTTGGCAAGCTTCCTGTCGCCGCGCTCATACGTGGAGATGACCGAGAAAAAATCGGTATCGTCGTATATTCTTCGTATAAGCCGCTCAATTGAGTTATTAGCCGCAAATGTTCTGAATTCACTGAAATGTTCCATGAATCTGCGGCACTTTTCGTCCGGCTGTCTTGTTATTCCGCGATTCCTGAGCAGTTCCAGAACTGTGGACGCCTTGTCGGTAAGGACGGGCTGAGCAAGTTCGCTGCCGCCCGCCGAAGCGATACAGCAGAACAGCGACTGTCCTGCAAAGCAGTCGTAGAGCGCATTCAGCCTGATTCCGGAATCGTCCAGCTCGTCGATGTCGTAGCCGAGTATTCCGAGCCTTGCAAGGGATAGTTCCTCCGCAGTAATGCCGTAAAGCGGCGACATCATTACAGTGAGGGCTTCCTCGTCAAGCTGTGGATTGTCGATCACCTTGAGATAGCTTAATATCAGGTTTATCTCATCTGCTGAAAGATAGTTTCCGCCGTCGGAGGAAACCGGAATGCCGAGTTTTTCAAGCTCAGACTTATAATCCGCAATGTGGGTTTTGTTACGCAGAAGTATTGCAAAGTCTCCCCAGGTGCAGGGTCTGACAGAGTTTGAGTCCTTCCTTACCGGGAATTGTTCCACCGCCATTTTTCTTATCAGCGAAGCCGTAAACCGAGCCTCTGCGACTGGGTTCGTTGCTTCAAGCACGATTTCATCAGAGGTTTCATCTTCGCTGCCGCCTGTGCCGGGCTTTTCGCGCTTCGGGAAATCCAGAAGGTACATTTCAGTTGAGTAGTCGGAGCCGGAGGAGTTTTCCGGGTACTTCGCGCCGGCCGCAAGCTGATTGTTGTCGGAGTAATCGACCTCGCCGTATTTGCGGGTCATCAGCCCTTCAAACATCGCGTTTACTACACTGATTATATTTTCGCGGCTGCGGAAATTCCTGTTAAGCGGCAGCGTTTCAAATTCGCTGTCAGGAGCGCAGCAGTTCGCCATGATCTCGGGATTTCCCCCGCGGAACGCATAGATCGCCTGCTTGACGTCGCCGACAAAGAACAGATTTTTCTCGTCCCGTGAGATGAGCCGGAAAATCTCGAATTGCAGGTCGTTGGTATCCTGGAACTCGTCGATGATGATACACTGATACCGATCGGCGAGGGTCTGCCGCAGGGGACAGCCTTCCTCCCGGAGCTTTTCGTAAAGCAAACGCTCGCAGTCCGAGAAATCCACAACGCCGGCTTTGCGTTTCAGCGCGGTGTATTCCACGGTCATTCGCTCGACTACCATAACTATGGCGCAAATCGCCGCCTGCTGCTGGAGCAGAATGGAGCGTACGTCGTCCTCGCGATAGCCGCAGCTTTCCTTGAATTTAGGCAGCTCCTTCTTGAGCCTGCCGCGGATAACGTCCACGGAGGCTTTAAGCTGCTCGTAGAACGGATCCTTCTTCGGCGTTCCTTTTCGGCTGAACGATGCAAAATCAAACGCCGGAACGCTGTCCACAAATTCGGCAAAGTGGGAAATACGCGGCTGCCTGTCTCTGGGGAAAGCATCATCGAAAGCCGCTGTGACAGCGTTTACAAGCTCATTGTCCTTTTCGAAAACCTCCTGGAACTTCCATGCGTAGCTTTCATCAGCGGTGGCAACCAGCGCCGAATATCTGCACATCACCGACTGAAAAACGATACACTGCCTGCGCAGTACGTCGATTATTCCGGGGAGAAACCGCTCCTCAAGGGTATCTATGCTGCTGAAAGCACGTACGCTTCCCTCAAGCCAGCCGGAGCTGTCCGCGAGCGAGGTGGTTTTCATGTATATGTCGTTGACGGCGTCGCGAAGCGCGTCGTCCTTGCTGTACGAAAATGATTTCAGGAGCTGTTCGCGCGCCATTTTTCCCAGGTTATCCGGCGGCGTACCGTTCGTAACTCCGCCATGAGCTGCGAAATATTCCGGGAATTTCTCGTCGAATTCCGCCGAGTACAGGAACTCCATAGCGTTGTCAAGGGCGGTCTGCTGCATGATTTTGCCCTTGCTTTCCTCAACTATCGTGAAATTCACCGGGAGGTCGAACATCTCTGCGTTGTCCTTTAACACGGAAAGGCAGAATGAGTTGATCGTGCTTACAACGGAGCTTCTGAATTTAATAAGCTGCTCCCGCGGGATTGCGTTTTCACCGGAGTTCCTGGAGGCTTCGTCGATCGCACGGGTCATTCTGGTACGGAATTCGTCCGCCGCGTTGCGGGTAAATGTCATTACAGCGAACTTATCGGCGCTGACCGGAGGAATATCCGCAGCTTCATTTCCGCGGATAAGCCTGACCACGCGCTCTACCAGCAGGGCGGTCTTGCCGCTTCCCGCCGCCGCGGATACGCATGCAGAGCTGTCTGACGGATAGTTTATTGCGGATTCCTGCTCGTCAGTCCATTTTATTTCGGTTGCCATCGAACCTCACCTCACTTTATCTCGCCGATGAACCAGCTTTCCTCCGGCTCATCGCTCGTTTTTTTGGATTTTCCCTTTTTCACGCCGGACGTTTTGGGTTCGTCAGGCTTCGTTTCTGAAACTGCGGGATTATTCTCAAAAGCAGTCGCCTCTGGATTTTCTGCGCCCTTTTTTGCGGCTTTCTTTTTCTTTGAAATACCCAGCTTGCGTTCCGTTATCTCCTCATCGACAACAACGCCGTGGAGATCCTGATTACCGCACACCGCCTTGTACCTGCAATACATGCAGGATTTCTGCTGACCTGCCTTGCCTTCCTCCGTGTAGATTGTGGGTACTGCCTGGATATCGCCTTTGTAAAGCCGTTTCAGTACATTTTCGGTCTGCTCGAGTATTTCCTTACGGAGCTTTTCGAACTGCGCCGGAGTAGGCTGAGCGTCGTCCTTCGGCATGAGTTTCTTGGCGTTGACCGAGTCAGCCGGAGCCGCTACAGCCCTGGCGTACCTTTCGGCAAACTGTTCCATTTCCATGCGCGTGTCTTCATCTGCAACACACATGTCGCTCGGAAGGTGCCCGTTTGCGAGCAACGCAAGCAGACCGGATTCCGTAGGGGAGGCCTCCGTCATTTTTGCCGTGAGGTAGCTCACGCCGCCGGGGTAAACGTTCGGATTAGCGTCGCAAAGTGCAATGAGGTAAACCAGCATCTGCGTATTAACGCCGTACATCGCGTTCGACAGCTTGAAGGAATGCCCGCCCGTCTTGTAGTCCACGATTCTGATATACTCGTTTCCGCCTTCGCTGCGGAACATATCCGCCCGGTCGACAATACCGGTAATAGCGACGGTCAGACGGTCATTGAGCTTTATTCTGAGCGGCGGGATAGAAAGCTCCGTTGTCTTGAGCGGAAGAACCCTGAGCGCCTCAGATTCGTTATCTTCGTCGGAAACCTGCGTGATATCGTCGAAAGTTAGCTGTTCAGACGTATCACCGCCGGTGATATCGGGCAGTTCAGCCTTGTTGCCGTCCTTGAATTGCAGTTCAAACAGCACCGGACGGTAACGCCTGCTCTTGAATTCGTTCTGCAAGAGCACCAGCATATCGGCGCAGGACACGGAAAGTCCGCTGTACATATAGTTGAACGCCTGGGTTCTGTACGCGCTTCCGCCGAGATTCTCGTCTGCGTACTGCTGGAGGTACTTTACGGCGATTTCGGTAAGCTCCTCACGTGAAAGCGCAAAGTATTTATCCATTTTGGTGCAGTACTCGGAGAGCGTTTTCTCTAGGACATAGTGAACCGCGCTTCCCACATCGGAGTTTCCGGTGTTCAATGTGCGGCGCTCCTTTATTTTCAGTCCGAATTGACAGAAGTACTCGAATCTGCATTTGTTCAGCTTTTCAAGCTTGGTAGCGGACACCTTCGCCGAGCGGAACAGCTTTTCCGAGGTCTCCGGCGAAAGCCTGTGGCGGTATATCGATGGGCGTTCCGTAACGAGCATGTCGAGCTTTTCAGCGTACGCAGAATCTCCGGAAAGCTCCAGCGCTCTTTTCAGCGTGCTCCGGCGGTCGCCGGAGGTTGTGCCGAAAAGGGAAGCGTACCTTCCGCGCAGAGCGTTCTGCGAGCGGCAGTAGAATTCGTCCCCGAACTGCGCCGGGTCGGCGGCGTTTTCCTCGCGTATCTGCGGGAACAATCCAAGCAGCTCCGTGACTGCTTCGGAAGGCGCAAGCGCAGAGCAGGCAGTATTGAGCAGCGGATAGGTAATATAGAGGAGGTCTGTTGCGAGGGTCAGCGCCCTGTAAGCCTGGTACCTGCTGCTGTGATAGAGTTCGTCCTGACGGAGTGCGATTTTCAGCCCGCTGTCGCCGAGAAGCTCCGCTTCGTAATTGGAAAACAGTCCGTAGCTTGAGCTGTCGTCCGGGAACAGTCCGTAATTTGCACCGGCAATAAACACGGCTTTTATGCCGTCCACGCGGGTGCGCCCGGTATCGCCTACTATAACGCAGTCCGCTACCTGCGGAGGTATAGCCAGAGTTGTTTCAGCGCAGATATCGCGGAACAGCGCGTAGTACTCCGCCGGAGATATCTCAGTTTTTCCAAGCGCGGAGTGCATAGCCTCAAATATTCCGACAAGTATGTCCCAGAGCGTTCTACAGCTGTCATCACCGGAAAGCACGGCGTTTTCAATGCCTGCCTCGGTAAAAAGAAAACTGCAAATCGTTTCCGTAAACCATGCGCCGGTGCATTCGTGCTGCTTTTTCTTCGCAAGAACCGTATTGCGGAGCTCAAGGAGAGGAACAACGGCAGCCTGCCGTACCTCCTCAGCCTGAACAGCCTGCTCTGAATCCGCCTTGTTCATTTTATCGGTTATGAACTCCTGCCTGAGCTGATCTCCGTGGAGCTGCCATTTAAAAATATACCCGTCAAAGCAGTCGATGTCGGCAAAAGAGAGCGCCCGGAAACCCTCGCCGTCCCTCACCCGCAGAAAGCTGCTGCGCACATAGCTGAGAAGATTCTCAGCGGAAGGCTCGTCAAGCGCCCTGAGCATTGATAGAACAAGGTTAGTAAGAGGCGCATTAAGAATTACTTCCGGAATATCGCAGAACATGGGAATTCCGTATTTTGAAAAAGCGCTTTCAACCGGCGAACGGTATTCGGAAGGATTAGAACAAAGCACGGCGATGTCGCTGAATCTCAGCCCTTCGTCGGAAGTGAGCCGCTTTATTTCCGCGGCAATAAAATCCATTTCGCAGTAGATATCGTCAGCGCGGATTATCCTCACGCTGCTCATATCTGCTTCAGGATCGGGGCTTTCGCCGTAGACCAGCTCCGAAGCGCGCTTTATTCCCGGAGACATATGGCGCGAGTTTTCGAAGTCAGGCTCCGAAATGCCATCGCCGCCGGAAAGCGCGTCGATATCCGCAAGCACGGTGCGGAATATGTCGCGGGGATCGTTTTTGTCGCATACGAACGCAAAACAGCAGAGTTCCGCACGCTCCGCAGCAGCTTTCAGGAGCATTCGCTGGCTTCCTGAAAAGGTGTTGAAGCCGTCGACAAAGATGTTCATGCCTTCAAAATAAGGATTCTGCGAAGCAAGAACAGCGGCGCGCATTGTGACGTCGAGTTTGTCGGTATAGTTCTGGGACAGCATCTGGTCGTACTCCAGATAAAGCGCGTATATATCCTTGATTTTTTCAAGAAGTGAAGGGCTGGCGAGCGTGAAATTTTCCTCTTCGAGGGAATCTCCGAGCTTTGCGCAGTCGATTCCGGCGGTTTTGAAAAGGGAAACCGTTTTTACCATCTTCGAAGCGAATCCGGGCTTCCGGGCGATCTTCCCGAGCGCGTTGAGCTGAACTCCGCGGTTTCGCACGGCGTTGTACATAATGACCGCCTTTGTGATGTCGTCAGCCGGCGGTTTCTCAACTGTGAATTTTGTCACGATATCGTCCGACAGCCTCGCTATAGTCAGAACTCGTATATTAGGGAACAGCTCGGTTCTGCCATGCTCGGAACATTTCCGGAAAAGGGCCTTCTCGGTTTCAAAAACAAACTGGTCGGGAACGACAATCGAGGCGTTTTTCCTATCGGCTGCGATCTGATATATGCGCTCGTAAAGCCTTCCGGTGACATCGGAACACGCCGTTCCTGTAAGCATTTCTGTCATTTCTGTTCCTTTCCTCCGCGAATTGAGTAAACGTAATAGCGGTTCTTCTCGCCGACTTTCTCAATAATACCGGCGGCTCTCAGCACCTCAAGCCTGAGCGAGCTGTACGGCTCCCTCGCAGCCGCGCAGAAGTCCTTTTTAGTGAACCGTTCCTGAAGTCCCTCCGGAAGCCAGATTTTCAGTCCCTCGGGAAGCTGTATCCTGATTTCTTCCACAAGTTCAAGAGGTATGCGGGTTATTGTGCATTTTTTCTTTGCTGAGCGGCTTCGAAGCTCCGGCTTTTTGCTGTTCGGGCATACTACGCGTTTTTCCGTTTTCAGCTTTGCAATTATGATGGTTATGCGGTCGTTTGAGAGAGAATCCCTCATCGAATACAGCTCCTCATACAGCCTGAGCCGCTGATTCACGTTCCGGAATTTTGTTTCTTCGATCACTTCTCCGGTCTGACCGTCGATGTAGACCGTGCGGGTGGAAACCTCCACCGGGTGAACGACATTCACCCGTGCTGCCTGCGTGAAATCCGCCAGCTTGCCGCGAAGTGCGTACAGCTTCCGGGTCTGTATTTCGAATATTCCCTCGTCGGAAACAGCGTCGGCAAAGTACTTTCCAATACGAATCTCCTGCGAATCCGAAAAAGGAACGTAATAGTTTTTCAAGACTGCGTGAATGAGCTTTTCATTCTGAGTACCCACTGAGCCGTGAAGCCCTCTGTCCCTGGTCAATGCGGCGCTCAGAGCCTGCGAAAACCTGTCCTTGTCGGTCAGAACAGGCTGGGTCTCTGATATATCAGCAGAATGACCGGTTTCCGAGGCTATGTATCGCGCAACAGCGCCCTCCGAGCTGCTTTCTATAACCTTATCCGCGTGTTTCTTCAGCTCCGGACATGCATTAGATACGGCGATGCCAACATCTGCGGCGCGTATCATTGAGAGGTCGTTATTATTGTCGCCGAAACAAACGAGCCGATCTGCGTGTGTAAGCTCCATTACCTGGAGAAGCGCGCTTGCCTTGCTTGCGTTTTTGCTGAAGATTTCGTACCATATCTCATCTTTATTGTATGTATCCGGCATGAGATTTACTGCAAATCCGTTTTCTCGGCTGAATACGCTGTCAAGCTCTGCAACGTCAATAATCGGATTCAGAAGCGTAAAATAGAACACTGTGCCCTGGAAAAGCTCCTCCCTGGTTTTCACCGGGCGCAGACGTTTGTCGCCCTGCCTTGTGCTCACGTAACCGTAAACTTCCTCAAGGCGGCTTTCAAGGTAGCTGACGCGCTCCCTGCCGTCTATGTAGGAGTACACCAGCGGAGCAATATCCATTTTATTGAAATAGTCAATTGCGATTTTGCAGGAAACCGGAGTAAATACATTCTCTATAATATGCCTTCCGTCACGCGGGTCAATGACAAAAACCCCGTTGAAGGTCACAGCGGGGCAGTTGAGATGGAGCTTTGTCAGCAGCGGGGAAGCGCTGGAAAAAGAACGCGCCGTAGCGTAAGTGAAAAGCACCCCGTCTGAAACAAGGCCGTTCAGGATCTCAGCAGTTTCATCGGAAATGCTTTTGTCAGGTCGAAGCAGCGTTCCGTCAAGGTCGGTGGCGTAAAGGGTCATTCTGTATCTCCGAATTCAGTCTTTTATATCAACAAATCTGTGGTCGAGCATGTATTCACGAAGCTCTGCAAGCGTCGGCAGACCTGCGTTGTCGCTGGCGTTCTGTATCTGCATGCTGCCAACGGCGTTAGCGCGGACAACCGCTTCACCAAGCGGAATTTCCTCGCAGATGCCGCTGATGAGTCCCGCGGCGAATCCGTCGCCCGCGCCTGCGGTGTCGACTACCTCGTCAGCCGCAAATGTCGGAGCGGTTCCGCATTCGACCGCGCTCTTGTAGAACGCACCCTGCTTTCCAAGCTTGACTACTACTTTTCTGGTGCCGCGCGAGATGTAGTAGTCCGCAATCTCCTCCGGGTTGGTTAGACCGCAGAGGGTCTCAGCTTCCTTTAAGCTGGGCAGGAATACGTCGGCGGACTGTGCAAACTCATTGAGGAGCGCGACGGTTTCCGGAGAATTATCCCAGAGCTGACAGCGGAGATTCGGATCGAAAACAACGGTTATCTCATTTTCGTGCGCGCGTTTCACAAGCTGTCTTGCAGCGGCGGCGGCAGAGTCCGAAATAGACGGGAAAATACCCGTAAAATGTACGGCGAGGATATCCGAAAGGTCAAGCGAGTCAACGTCCGCTTCGCAGAGGAACGAAGCTGCGGAATCCTGGCGGAAATAGTAGATCTCGTGCTTGCCGGGTTCCGTTTTGTTTTTCATCATTGCGCCGGTAAGATGAGCCGGGTCGGTGATGATAAGGTCGTCCGCGATACCGTTTTCATTCATGAATCTGCGAATTCGCACCGCCCTCGGATCGCTGCCGAGGCGCGTCATGAACCTGGGACACAGTCCGAGCCTTGCAAGCCCGACTGCTACGTTCATCTCCGCACCGGAAACGCTGGCGCGGAAGTGCGTTACATCGGAAAGCGCGCCCTCTTCCTCGGCGAGCAGAAGCTCCATAGGTTCACCTATCAGCAGTACCTTATCCATTCTAATGACCTCTCTTTATCTTATTTCCGTATTTTCCCCTTGAAAAGCAAAAAAAATGCTAATTACATTATATCAGATTTTTAGGATAAATCAAGGCATTTATGCAGACAATTAAAGATTTTTTTGTTATTTGCGAAACGTCAGACAGTTCCGACAACCCTAACCCTATAAATTGAAGCGTTTAAATGAACCTATAAAAAAGGGCAGCCTGAGCTGCCCCTGATTCCATTTCGTCCACCATGCTTTCAGCAAATACGGCGTAACCCCGAGTAGGGTCGTTTACAAAAACGTGCGTGACCGCCCCGGCAATCATTCCGTTCTGTATTATTGGACTGCCGCTCATGCCTCTGACTATACCGCCTGCGGAGTCGAGCAGCCGCTCATCGGTCACACGAATCACCATGCTCTTTGACCCGCCCATAGCGCAGAGATTCACCTTTTCAATTTCGATATTGTATTCCTGCGGTTCCATGCCCTGGATAGTCGCAAGAATAACAGCCGGGCCGCACTTGACCTCCTGCCTGAACGCCATCGGCATGGGAGTTCCGCTCATTTCTCCGTCGAGCGTTCCGAAAACGCCCACCTGTGTATTCTGGTCAATGCTTCCGATGACTTTCTCACAGAGCTCCCCGCAAAGCTCGCCTGTCTCGCCGTTTCTGCCCCTTATAGCGCTGTATATCTCGGCTGTCGTAGCCTCTCCGCTGGAAAGCGGCATTAGCTCCCCGGTCGTCACGTCGCTGACCGGGTGGCCCAGACCTGCGAACATTCCGGCGTCGGGGTCGCAGAAGGTCATCGTGCCGATTCCCGCGGCGCTGTCCCTTACCCAGGCGCCGAGTCTCAGACAGCCGTTCACGGATTCTGGTGTGAGCCGTATCTGCTTCTCGCCGTTTCCGCGCCTGACGATCACGGTGCAGCACTCTGACGAGCGCTGAACAGCTTCGCCGATCTCGGAATTTGTCCCGACCTCCACGCCGTTCACCGATGTTATCATGTCGCCCGCTCGTATCCCGCACTTTTCAGCCGGCGAACCAGTGTTTACAGAAACCACCATAACCCCGTCCGTTCGCAGCTTTATCCCGAATGGCTCGCCGCCGGGGATCAGCATCTTTCGTGCTTTCACTTTAAGGTCAACAGACTTGATTTCCATTCCGCACAGCGTGTACCTGCACCCGCCGCCGCTAAGTTCTGTAACCCTCGCGCCGCAGAAGTTCCCTGTTACGGTGCCGAATGTCTCGGCGCTCAAAGTTCCCGGAAGCACCGCATAATAAAATCCCAGGATTCCCGCTGCAGCCGCGATAAGCCAGCAAAGCGCCCCGGATATTAGTTTTCCCGCTTTCTCCATTTGTTCACCCCGAAATTGATTTTGAGGAATTCTCCCCACGACATTACTATTTGCACAGCCGGAGATTTTATAAAAGGAAATTAAAAGCGGGAGTAAAAATACAAGTTCATTTCCTAAAGAATCATACAATATTCTTTGAAAATGCTTTCTGAATATTCAGACAAGTCAACTTAACAATATGTATAATATACTTGACATAAAGACAAAAATATGTTATAATTCAAATGAGGTGAGACAATGGCAAAAAATTTAAAAATGAAATCAGCCAGAGCCGCACTTGACATGTCGCAGGACGCTCTTGCTAAGAAAATCGGCGTTACACGCCAGACCATCAATTCCGTGGAAAATGGAGATTACAACCCTACGATCAATCTGTGCATATCAATATGCAGAGCGCTCGGCAAAACGCTTGACGAGCTTTTCTGGACTGAGGAGGAAACAAAATGAGCATGAAAAGTTTTGACAAATTCTGCGAGCGGATTATACTTGCTGAACCGGGAAGCCAGAAAGAAATTTTCGACGAGCGGCAAAGGCAGCAGCGAACTCAGCTAACCGTCGAAGCGCTTCTGATATATTGCGCTGCGTCGGCACTGTGTGTTTTACTGAACGAGGATTTCGGGTTCCTGGAAAGTTCGTTTTCTGGAATGGTGTTTATCGCTGCCGCCGCTTTTCTCTGGTGGAACATTCGCGCGCTTGTAAAGGGGTGTCTGTTCGGCGTTTCTGGGAAGCAGGTGATTTATAACGCTGTTGTCGCCCTGGCGGAAACTCCCCTGTGGATAATCCTTATATACCCTGACGATCAACCGGCGCAGATCATTGTAAATGGGACGCTTTCGATATTCATTGTTGTTACCGCGGGGTTCTCGCTTTACGCTGTTACTAATGTTATCGCTCTTGCAGCGTACTTCAGAAACAAGAAACTGACTGCTAAGTCATAAAATATCGCAGCAAGCGATTTAAATAATTTTATGTAAATGTTACATTCCGTGTTGACAAATATGATTTAATATTGTATAATAATTACATAGGGCTCATGTGCATAGAATTAGGGAGGCGGTCGGTTTGAAGCTGTGTGCAGCTCAGATGGATATTGCATGGGAAAACAAAGCTGAAAACCTGAAAAAATGCTCGGTTCTGGCTGAGCAGGCCGCTTCAAACGGAGCACAGCTTATTGTGTTTCCGGAACTTACGCTGACAGGGTTCTCAATGAACAAGGATTTATCCGAACCGCCTGACGGGGATTCCGTAAATCAATTCATGCGGCTCTCAGAGAAGGTCGGGATCGCAGCAGGGTTCGGATTTGCCTGCAGGACAGGGGAAGGTATAACTAACCGATTCTGCATTGTAAATGCAGGCAGAGTTGTAGCAAACTACGACAAGATCCACCCATTTTCCTATGGCGGAGAATGCGCAACGTATACCGGCGGAAATCTCCCGGCAAGTGTGGAGCTGTTCGGTGAGGCTATAGGGCTCACGGTATGCTACGACATGCGTTTTCCGGAGCTTTACCAGGCTCTTTCGCAGACCTGCACGCTTATTATAAATATAGCAAACTGGCCGGATAAACGGCGCGACCACTGGCAGACGCTGCTGAAAGCGCGCTCGATAGAGTGCCAGAGTTTCATAGCCGGGTGCAACCGCTGCGGCTCTGGCAACGGACTTAATTATTCCGGGGACAGCGCCGTGTACTCGCCGTGGGGCGAGGAAGCTGCCAAGGCAGAGCCATATAAAGAGCAGCTTATCTATGCTGAAATAAACGGAAAGGTATGCCGGGAAGCCAGAGAGATATTTCCGGTAAAGCAGGACAGGAAATTAGAACTATACAGAGATTTTTACGCGAAGTAAGGGGTGCTTTTTCGTGAATATCGAACAGAAAATGGAATGGCTCAGACCAGAAAGGATACAGAAGCTCTACGACGGGCAGAAAAGTCCATTCGGCATGAACAGACTGTTTGTGATAGGAATAGGGAAAAACGGTGTGGACTGTGTTCTGCGCTGCATGCATCTGACAGAAAAGCGCTTCGGGAAAGACCCGAAGAAGGTAAGGTTCCTTTGCATAGGCGAGGAAACGCAGCTCGGCGAGCGCTCTTATGAGGGTTCAGCTCCGGGTGACGGATTCACTCTGCCAATAGACCCGGAGGAAGCTATCTATAAATATCTGAATAATCCTGCGAAACTCCCGGAATCCGCGCAGATATGGTTCGACAGCGGTCTGAAGAATTACTCTCCTGCCGCGCCGACCTATGGGCTGACAAAGCGCCAGTGCGGCCGAATTGCACTGTTTCATTACCTGAAGCAGATCATGAAGCTCACCGGCGAGGCTATGGCGGATTTCAGCGGCAGCGACCGTTCCCTTGAAATTGTGATCACGGGAAATCTCGGCGATGTGTTCTGCGGCGGAATGTTCATCGATCTTCCGTATATCCTGACCAAACTGTTTTCCGACGCTCCGTATCCTGTGAAGGTCACCGGGTACTTCTTTGCGGCGGACACAGCCTCGCTGGTCGAAACTGATCAGCGCGACGTCGGCTGCTATCAGGCGAACACGATCGTTGCGAAGGCGGAGCTTGACAAGTTCCAGCTCCACCGCAAACGGTTCACGCAGAAGTACAGCCGCACTTTCGAGGTGGATTCAGACAAGCCGCCATACAGCGCATGCTTCCTGGTTCCTGCCGCAGACAGCTACGACCTCACCATGTCCCGGACCGCTGAAAAAATTCTGAACCGCATGGAGATCATATTCAGCAAAGACGACGACGCTGAACGTATAATTTCCTATAACATGCTCCGCCCGGAAGCGGCACACGATTTCAGGTACCTTGCGTTCAACGTCATGGCTTGTGAAATTCCAATGGGTAAGATAATGTCCTACCTGGCGATAAAGTTATTTGAGAGGCTCAACCGCTCGCTTAACAGAAACGACGTGGGCGAAATGGCGCTGAAGCGTTACTCCGGGCTTGTTACCCCGACCTGCGAGCTTGTCGCCTCTAAAAGCGGACAGCTCCCCACGCTTGAAATAGACGAGCGCGCCGACCAGTCGTTCTCTGCAAGAGCCATAAAGGGCGGTGGGGAAGCCGCATTGTCACTGGTTGAAAAGTGGATCAGCGCTATGAGCGCCGCAGTAACGAACGGAACCCCGGTATGCGTCAAGGAAATTTCGGACAGCATAATAGCTGACTGCGAAGCGGCAAAGACCGATTTTGCAAAGGGGCCGTTTTACGCGCAGGAAATCATCAAAAAATGCCTTTCGGAACTCCGGGTCGCTCAGGCAAAGATAAGCTCCGGCGAGGAGGACAGATCAGACCAGATAAACCGCACCCGTGACATCGAACGAGCGGCAATGCGCAAGGTCAGAAGCTCATCTCTTTTCTCTGGAAAGGCAGTGGAACAGTACCTTGTAGAACTGAAATACTACGCCGACGCGGGAGCTGCGGTTTCGACAAGCAGACCTATGATCGAATTTTGCCAGCAGTTAAGTTCCAGACTGACAGAGTACTATGAAAATGTGCTTCAGAAGGCAATAGCGCCATTTGAGCAGATCTCCATGAACCGCGGAGGCATAATCGACGACATAAAGAAACTGCCCGATGCGAACGCATGCATAATCGAAGCGTTCGATATAAACGCAGAAGATATCCGTGCAAAGCTTGACAGGCTGTCTGATGAGATTCCCGATGAGAAACTCGAGAAATGCTTTAAAGAATCCGGGATATTGAATCTACCGGAGGACGACGAGCGCGTACTTGGCAAGGCGGTCGTAAAAATACTAAAACAATGTTTCGCTGAAAAGCTTTCGACGAATTTCACAGAAATGTGCGGGTGGCTTGAGCGCACAGACCGGGTGAGCGGATCAATAAACGACTGCATCAGCGGCTCCGCTGTGACAGACCCGGTGGACGATAAATTCGCGATAACAAGAATCATATGTCCGAACGCGGTTCGACAGGAGGATATAATTGAGCTGCGGAAGAAATTCCGCGGAGTAAATTATATCTGGAACGGCTCGATATGTGCGCATTACACGGCGGCAGCCTCTGTCTGCGGTGGAGTGCAGCTTGAGAAGTTCAGCGGATATGAACAGTGGGAAAACATGCATTACGCTTATGTTAACGACTCGCTGAAAAAACATGGTATCAGGATTTTTTCCTGATAAAAGGATCGTTTAATGACAAAAGATTTCTTTTCAGACGGAGTGCTGGTCTACGACAGGTACTACTGCTCAAAGCCAGTGACTCCGCTGCTGGTTATAAAGAGAATACTTCTCGCGGCTGTGTTCTGCGGGTGTTCCTTCGGGTACATTGTAACTGAGCTGAATTTTCCGGTCAGTGCACTGTTTATGGCTGGTATTGCTGCGGCACTGTGCTGTGTGTTCTCAGCCGTGTTCACGTTTGTGAAGAAACGCATCTCCATTCCGGTTATCATTGCCTCCGGCGGGATTATCGCCTGGTTTGAGTGGAATGAAATATCGAATAAACTTTCCTATTTTGCAGACGCATGCATGCTGTCTGTCGAAGGAAGATTCCTTTATCCGAGGAGATTTCTGTTTCACCGCGGCGAAATACTGGACGGCATGAACTCCGCTTATGTCGAAGGAGTTTTCCTGGGAGTTCTGCTACTTTGTGCAGTGTACGCGCTTATAATTTCAGCCTGCTTTTCCGGCAGGCTTGTTCCTGTTCCGGTGGTTCTGTGCTTTGTCGCACTGTGCGTTCCGGCTCTGCTGTCGGAGCGGCTGGAATTTTCCCTGTGGCTGCTTCCGGCTCTGGCTGCCCTTGCCGGAATCGTTGCTATTCGCAGGAACTATTCCGGCGGGCTTGCTGTGAAGCACAGCAGTACCTCCGACTACCGCCGCCGGATAAGGCACGAGGAACGAACATTCATGCACCGGATACGCTCAGCGCCGTATTTCAAGCGTATCGAAATGAAGTCCAACTTCTATTCAAAGTATTTCAGCGTTGGAATGTACTGCGCAGCGCTGGCAGCGGCATGTCTGCTGATCGGAGCTGCTATAATCCCGGCAGGCGGAAGCATCGATTATAGCAAGGCATACGAGATGATAACGAGCATTGCTTCAGAGGGGAGCATTTCGCAGTCGCCGTTTGAGCAGGGTGCTGCGTCTGAGTATTTCACTCACAGCGGCGGCAAGAACTCCAAGCACGAAATGCTCAGCATCATAACCCCGGGCAGGGGAGAGCGCGAAATAATCAGCGTGGACTACACCGGAGACAGACCGTTCTATCTGCGCGGCGATATCGGCATTGATTTCAATGGAACTTCCTGGACTACCGCTGTGAGCAGCGAACCGGAAAAGTGGTGCAGCTCCGGCTTAAAGGAGACTTACCGTCCCTGCGAGAATCGCGTAATTGCCGCGCTGCTCTCTGCAACCGGGAAAGAAACCGCGAATTCTTACGGCGAGGACGTTCAGATCATTACCACATCTGATGTCACGATCGACTATCTGTGCGACACCAGCGTTGTTTTCCTGCCGCCGTACACAGCGGAGTTCTCCTTTTACAATAATGATAGCTTCGACGTGTTTGCGGATTATGCGGTCAGAGTATCCGACAGCGCCGGAGGGCATGTGAACAGCGTTCGCTGCACCGCGCTGATCCCGGCTTATACCTCAAACGAGACGAGCATGGAGGGCTGCTTCTACGTTTCTGAGCTGATGGAAGCATTTTCCGACGCGGGCTGCACCGTCAACGATATATATTCCTCCGTTGTCCCTGAAATGACTGAGCCGGACGTGATCTCGGCGTATGAGGATTATGTCAGCAGTACCTATCTCGGGATACCGCCGGAGTACAGCGAAGATATCCGCGATTACATCGAGCGCAATCTTCCAGACCTTGTTGGAATCTACGGCGAGAACGATGACCTCATGCCGGACAGCCGCTATCTGGTGGCAAATCAGGTAAGCAACTATCTGCGCGAGAACTACACGTACTCCCTTGACGGAAGCAACAACAGCAGAAACCCCGTTATGCAGTTCCTCGACGACACGAAGCGCGGCCACTGCTCGCTATACGCCAGCGCTATGACGCTCATACTCCGGGAGCTTGGCATTCCGGCGCGTTATTGTACCGGATTCTATGTCGAGGGAGAAAACGGAGGCGGTTCAGTTCTTCTTCGTGAAAAGAACCTGCACGCGTGGGTCGAGGTATACCTTGGAGAGTACGGCTGGGTAACATTCGACCCCACAAGTTCTTCCGCATATCCCGGAAGGACTGTATCGGATTCAACAACCGAGCCTGACAAGCCCGGAAGTCAGCTCAGCCAGAACCAGGAATCCCGTCCGGAACCCGCAAAACCGGAAGAAAAGCCGTCGAGACCCGCTGAGACGTCCGTACCTTCGCAGGACGTTGTGCCAGCGCCTGTATCATCTGAGGAACCGGCAGAACCTGGCACAATTCAAAGACTGCTTCCTTTTGCGCCTGCATTTGTTGGAGCCGCGCTTGTCATTGTGACGATGATAGTGATTCTCAGTAAAAAACGAGCGCTCAGGAAACGCGCGTTAAATGTACTTGAGAATCTCAAATCCGGAGAGCCTACGCTCTGTGCAGGTCAGATATTCAAATTGATTCTGGCATTGACCGAGGAAAAGGGGTGCGTTCCTGGAACAGGAGAACTTCCCCTGGATTTCTTCCGCCGCGTTGATGAGACGTTTGGAAGCAGTCTTGAAAGCTGCACTGAACTGCTTGAGAAAATGGAATTCGGCAGCCATGATATTTCCGACGGAGAGCGTGATCAGCTTTTCGCTGAACTGGATAAAATTATCAGAACATTGAATCCATTCAGCATGCCAGGGAACCCCAAGATACTTCGCGTCATTTGCAATTGCACAAAAAATGATAAATGATAAAAAAAGTGAAAATCCCTGTTGATTTTTGACGGATAATTTGGTATAATGGTTATAGGCATAAAAATGCTGAATGCCTGCCAATCATTTACAGGTTATAATTATTTAAGCATAGAGAGGTATCATCATGAGACTAATCACACGTTCGGATTTTGATGGACTTGCCTGCGGAGCGCTTTTGCTCTGTGCCGGCGTTGTCGAGCCGGATTCCTGGACATTCGCCCACCCGAAGGATCTCCAGGACGGTCTTATCCCCGTGACCGAGAACGATGTTCTGGCAAATGTTCCGTTCGTCGAGGGCTGTGGTCTGTGGTTCGACCATCATTCCAGTGAGGAGGAGCGCAGAAAATACAAGGGTAAGTACAAGGGCGAAAGCCGTATCACCCCAAGCTGTGCACGAATAATCTACGAATACTACGGAGGCAAGGAGCGCTTCCCGAATTTTGACGACCTCATGGAAGCTGTTGATAAGGTGGACAGCGGCAACCTCACCCGTGATGAGATACTAAATCCGCAGGGCTGGATCCTCATCGGTTTCCTTATGGATCCAAGAACCGGTCTTGGAAGATTCAGAAACTTCACTATCAGTAACTATCAGCTCATGGAGAAGCTGCTCAAGTGCTGCGCATACATGAGCACTGATGAAATACTCGCAATGCCCGACATTCAGGAGCGTATCAAGCTCTATAATGAACAGACTGAAAAATTCAAGGAAATGGTGCGCAAGTACACACGCGTTGAGGGCGATGTAATAATTACTGACCTCCGCGGCGTATCCCCGATCTACACCGGAAACCGCTTCCTGATTTACAGTCTTTACCCCGAGCAGAATATCTCCTGCTGGATAGTTGACGGCAAGGGCGGTAAGGGCTGCTCCTGCGCAGTCGGTTACTCTATCCTCAACCGAACCAGCCGTGTTAACGTTGGCTCGCTCATGCTGAAATACGGCGGAGGCGGTCACATGGCGGTTGGAACCTGTCAGTTCCCGGACGATCAGATGGAGGAAAAGGTTCCTCAGCTTCTTAACGAGCTGGTCAATTACGACAAGCTTTATAATCCTGTAAAGTAATACATAGCTTACAAAGCGGACTGGTGATAGCCAATCCGCTTTTGTGTCTGTTTGATACAAATAATACAATATTGTAGTGCTACACACTGCTATCGATGGGTTTGGCTGGCATTTTCCTGTTGAATTTCTATCTTTCATTTCAAAACAATTGACAAATTTATATTTTACATTATATGGCTCTACCAATACACGTTAGTATAATTTCTTGTTATTTTTATAAAAAACAGTTGCATTTTATTGCTGAATGTGATATAATATATAAAGTTGATATGCGCCTGTAGCTCAGCTGGATAGAGCAATAGCCTCCGACGCTATGTGCCGTGCGTTCGAATCGCATCAGGCGTACCAAATTGAAAACCCCGTCAGACAGCTCTACAAGCCATCTGGCGGGGATTTTTGCTATCTGGAATCATGACGTGTGACGAATGTATTTTACCGCATTTTTGCGTATTTTTTCGTAAGTATGGGTGTCAACATGGGTGTCAAGTTTGGCGTTAAAACTGTTTTTATCGTGACAAGTAGGGTAAATGCAACTGCCAAAAATTCAAGCCCTGTTTTATGCAAAATAACGAATTCCCCGGAGCCAACGCCCCGGGGATAATCATTATTCGATTTTCACAGAGCAGCCAAGCGCCTGGAGTGCCTGGCGGTAACGCTCTACTTTGCTTTGCCCGACGGAGATCTCGGCGGTAATCCTGACCTGCTTCTCCGGCGCGACTATCGCGCGGAACCAGTCCATATTCTTCCCGAACCTGGCGAGCCAGTGCTCCGGGTCGCCGTGGTTGGAAGCGTAGCCGCGGGCGCATGCCTCCTTGTGGCTGATGATGTTTCCCGGCTTTATGGTCGGGTAGTTCTTCATGAGCCGCTTGCAGAGGTCAGCCGCAAGTCCGAAGGCCTCCTCAAAGTAGGCGCGGTCGTTCAGCGCGTCCTCGCAGACTTCTATCTGTATGTACGCCGGGGCGTAGTTGTAGCTGCCTTTTGAGCCAGAGCCGCAGCCCCAGCAGCAGACATTCCAGGGAAGCAGCTTAGCCGCTTTCACTTCGCCGTTCTTGTCCTTGCCTATGACCGCGTGCGGGCAGACATTGCTGTCCGGGCGGTCGAAGTAATTCTTGTAGGGGTTATCGCCGCAGCTCTCCGGCGCGTTGACGTAGCGCTTGAGGTTCGGATTGTTAGCCCCGGTGCTGTGGATTATGATACCTGCCGGGCTGCCTGTCGGCATGGGGCGGGCGGCTTTGAACGCTCCATTGTTCCGGGCGTATGCTTCAAAGGTTATCGCCATCGTCGCTGTCCTCCTTGTGCGCGCCATCAGCTAGCCCCTCGCCGATGACATACCCCACGACCGCCGCGCCGCTGAGTATGCAGCCGGAAACGGTTTCCGCTGTCTCGGACGACCCGCCGAATGCAACGATAAGTCCCGCGATGAATCCCGCTGTAGCAACCCACAGCTTTCTTGATGTCAGCTTTCTTCTCCAGTCAATTTTCATGGTGCTTTTCCTCCTTATTCAACAGTAACCCAGTCTTCTGAAAGCATATCCGTCTGGCTTGCGAGCCACGGAACATTATCGCCCTGCGCCGTGTACATATAGATGTACGGCAGGGTCATCTTGCTGTGCGCGTCGGGGCGCTGGAGCTCGAGGTGCATTCCCTTTCCGTTCCAGCCCGCGCGTGCTACTTTCTTACCCTGTTTCAGCGCTTCGATTGCCTGTCCAAAATTCATAGTGTTAGTCATGGTGCTTTTCCTCCTCTTCGATATCAGCAAGTCGATGATTGATGACCTTTATCTGCTCCTCGATCACCGGCATTCTTCTTGCAAAGTTATTGTGTTCCGCGACGCGGGCTTCAAGCTGCTCCAGACGATATGCCGTCAGCTTTGAGCTGACCAGTATGCCCCCCAAAGAGCCGCCGAGAGTTCCTATCAGCGAGATCACCGCCACAATGATGCTGCTGTCCATTTAAACCTCCAGTCCCGCAAGTTCCTTGCGGAGCGCGGCCGCCCTGGCTTCCAGCCCAGCGAGCCTGTTTCTGTCCTCATCGGTGGCGCTTCCGGAAGCTATAGCGGCAAGCGGGCGTATGCGCTCCCGGTCTATCTCCGCAAATTCCCGCGCTATCTCTGCAGCTCTGAGCCTGCTTTCACGCGCGGTGCGCTCCTCGTCGGTCTCGCGCGGTTCGATGATTTCATCATAATTCTGCGACATATGCGTATCCTCCTTCTACTGCCTTGATGTCTGTTATGTTTCTCATGCTGGGGCGCATGTCCAGCGGGTCGATGTCGTTTGTGGTTCTGACCTGGTAGAATCTCTGGCACTTCGCAAGCTCCGCAGCGTAGTCGGGCGGAACGAACGGCGTCGCCAGTGAACCGCCCTCCAGCTTCGCCCATGCGAGCTTCAGGGAGTTCCCGGCTTCGTTGCCCTTGTTGAACCCGATGGATACCGCTGATATGTACTCGCTGTCAGAAAGATCTACCGTCACACTGTTTATTCCAGCCTGAAGCCTGGGAGTATAGTAGCTGTCAACGTAGTCCCCGGCTGCGGTCACAGTGCGGATACGCGCGGCCCATACTCCGGTGACGTCCGCTGCCTTGAGAGATAGCGTGTATTTTCCCGGTGGAAGCGGGAACTCAAAATCCTGCCAAAAAGCGTGGGTTGTTGACGACGCTGTTACCGTAGAGGTGAGCTTCACACCGCCGGAAATCGGCGCTGCGCTGCACTTCCCGGGAGAATACCATCTGTCGACCGTGTAGCCGGAGGTGTATTCAGCCTGCCCTCGCTGATTTACCCGGAAATCCGGATTGATGAGCAGATTCGGATTGCTCAGCCCGTCCCAGGCAGATTTCTCCGCCGCGGTAACGTGGATATCCGCGTTCCCTACATGAGCCTCAATGGCGGCTCTGGCTACGCTGTCAGCACCCGAGCCGCCCAGTGCTGACGTCTTAAAAGGGCATGCGGTGTAATCGCTCCCTACAAGCTGAACCGAGCCAGTCCCGAGTAAGTAAACAGTACCGCAAGTTCCGTAAATCGCCGCTGCCTGTCCCGCCGGAATGCTGACCGTACCGTCAGCGCCCGCCGTAACGCCCGGAGCAGCCGAAGCGTACACCGTAGTAGCTCCGTCGTTCCTGAGCCAGGCGTTCGTCCCGCCCGAGTAATCTGCCCTGATTTCTTCGCCGGTGAGGACGATTGTTTTTGATGTCATGATTTATCCCTCCAAAAGTACCTTTTTGCCGTTGTAATAAAGCCCATCTGCCTTTGCCTCAAGCTTTCTGCCTGTATCATCGGTCGTGCTGTATATAGCCCATCCTTCGTTTGTTGCTTCAAATCTATACGTAATGTTTTTGCTGTTAACGAAAGAAAGTCCGGATGGTCTAAGATAAAACTTGCCCCCTTGGTAGACCCACAGTCGTGTAGTATTATCCACCTCAATCATTATGCCTTTTTCATCGTGGTTATTGAGAATAATCATGTTGCTGCCGGAACTAAGCTCTACAAGCTGCTTGGGGTAGTCTGATGAAATAGTCAGATGCGACGCGTTAGTCCCGCTCAGCATAAAGCCATTACTAGCGCGCTGAAGAAACGCCCACAATGCGCCGTTCTGAAACATACACAACCCTCGTCCGTCCTGCACCGCGGCATACGAGGTTTGGGTCGGGGACACAAGCTTTTCAGCAGTTCCTCCCGCCTGGCTGAGTTGCTTCCTCAGCTCGTCTATCTGCTTCTGGAGTTGGGATTTTGGCTGTGTGCGGACGGGCGGGGCTGTGATATCGGACGAGCTATCGTCAAGCGCGAGGGTCTGCACCTCGGTTTCCCCGACCGCTGTCAGTGATGAGGGCATGGTACATTTGATCGTGTGCTGTCCCCGGTACCTCCAGATCTGAGAGGTGATCATGCCCGTTGCATATCCCCGGTCGGTGTCTATAGCGCCGCCCCGCAGCCGGACATAATCCCCGATCTCAAGAGCAGGGTCGCCGGTGAAACTCGAATCAAAAACGCGGTTCAGGCATTTGTACATCTGCAAAAGCTCATTGTTGAGCACCCCCGCGACAACGTCGTCGGAAAGCTCCGCAAGCAGCGGATTTTCGTTCAGCTCCATAACGGCAAGCTTCTCGCTGCCGCCCGCTGATATCTCACTTGTGGAGCATACCACCGTACCGTTTCGGCGGGTAAATAGCTTAGCTATGCAGGTGGTATCGTCCGAGAAGTCCGTCGTAAAGCGAATATTCCCCGCGATCTCGCGAACCGGGGTTATCATGCCTTTTTCGTCCCTCTCGCAGGTCAGCGGAACGAACTCAAGCTCGTTGCCGCGGCTCACTCTCGCAAAGCTTCCGGTCATCATGCCGACATACATCAGCAGGTCGCGCTCCGTCTGGACACGCGCTGTGTTGATGTCAGCGGACTGTGTGCCGTTCGGCAGCGCTTCAAACGCCGTCTGTGTCATTCCGAAGCTTAACCCGGCAGCAGTACACGCGCCGCACACAAGCTCGTACAGCGTTCCGGAGCGCTCGGTCGCCTCCACATCGAACAGCGCCATTCCATCGAACGCGGAAAGCGTTACCGTGTCGTTCCGGCGCTTTATCGAGGAGCCGTCCACATAGAAGCGCCCGAGCGGCACCGTCTCGGACTTCGCAGCCTGCATATCGCTGTCGTGGTACAGAATGAACGCGAGCCGTATCGCCGCGCCGTCAAGGTCGCTGGTTTTCCCCGCGAAGCCTTTCAGGGAGCAGGAAAGCTCCCCGGAGTACACCCCGCCGGGGCGGAAGTCCCCGCGGCCGTTCATTTTCTGCATTATAGAAAGGGAACCGGCGGCAATATTGTCGTCGGTCAGGTGAATTATAGTGCCGTCCCGGAGCCTTGCCGCGCCGCTTATCCCGGTGTACCGGACCGGCGCTTTTATAAGCTCCCTATAGGTATCTGAAACATTGTACATATCAATACTCCGTGAATGACGTGGTGAAGCTCCACCAGCTCTTTTCCGGGTCGGAAGGCTCCCAGCGGAGAACCTCCGGCTCACGGGTCGGGTCGGCGTAGCAGTCCATCGTGCCGTACTGCGTGCTTGCGGGCTGGTTTATATCGAAGAACCTGACCTGTATCTTCGGGGGCTTGATAGCCTCGCGAATCTTCCGCAGGTCAGGGGTCTGCACTATCCAGGTGAACGACATCTTCCGGACGTCCGACCTGATGATGTCGCGGGTCGCATACATTGATTCCGACCGCCCGGAATTTTTGCTGTCGTAGTCCTTATAGAGCGGCTTGAAGCTGCTCGGCGTGGGCATTTCTACGCCGTCTATCTGGATTATCGACGCGGTTACGTCTGACATTGTGCCTCCTTTCGGGCAAAAGAAATGCGCCCTTTTTCAAGAGCGCAAAATATGCAATTGAGATTCACAAACCCACGCAGGTGCGAATGAGCGTTGCAAATAGCGGGAACATCGCTATAATCCCCAGAATGAGGAAGAAAGTTGTCGCCGCTTTTATTGATGTTACGTCCTTTGCCTGCTTTGTTGCAAGCTTTTCGACCTTCTGCTGACTTTCAAGCAGCGCAGCGAGGTTCATGTTGATAGCCGTCATAGCTGCCATAGTCTGTTCTTCCTGTGTGAGCGGAATTACCCGGGGCGTTTTCGGAGCAGCGTCCGGTTTCTGTAATTCAGGTGTCATTGTGATTCCTCCTTTTTATTCCTTTCGGATTTAAATAGATTATAATAGATTATATCACATCACATCGCAAATGTCAATATCCGTTTGACCTGGTCTGCTCATTATTCTGATACTGCGTTACGGTTTCGCCTAATATCTGCCCATCAAGAACAGTGTAATTGTGGATTTCAAACACCTGCTTGGTTTCGTCTGCCGTTAGCGGTCTGATGTCGCCGCTGGAGGCGGCCAAACCGCCGGGCATGATAGCAGCCATGCTCTGCGCAGACGAGTAGTCCGCGTAATCGTAGCCGCGCATTCTGCCAGAAAAACTACCGGCGCTGTAAGTTTCAGGCGAATATTCAGCGTTATTGGCGCCGCGCATTCTTCCGGAGCCCCAGCCTTCCTTGTGTTGAGTGCTGTAATCCGTTGGTTCAGGATTAAGCTGCTCATAAATCCACGAACCTATGCCCATCCAAAACTCTTTCCAGGCTTCGCCAAATTCGCCCATCCACCCGGTGAGAAATCCATTAATATCCTCAAGCCAGTTCTGAATATCCGTCAGCGCCATATAACGGTCGTACTCGCTGTTGTTTTCGCCGAATGCCCGATACATCGTGCTTCCGACGTTAGTCCAGAAATCCGACCAGTCATCACCGAAAAGCTCCCTGACCTTCTTGTCGAGCACCCGCAGGCTGTCCAGCTGCGTATCGCTGTTGAAGTTAAAACCGTCAAGGAATGTTGCAAACCCCGTTCTGATATCTTTAAAGGTATCTCCGAAGTTCTTTGCAAGCCCATCAAGGCTAAAGCTATTTGTTTTTTCGCTGAGTTCATCAAGATTGTCTGTAACGCCTGCGAGATCGTCGGTCAGCCCTGCGACAGAATCCTGCGCGGATTCTGCGCCGTCCACTATCGCGCTGAAATCCACGCCGCCGGTGCTGCTGCCGGAATCGAATACGTTCAGCGTATCGATGTCCGCGAGCTTTTTCTTGGCGGTATCCGCGCTCTTGCCCAGCCCCGCCATGCTGTCAGAAAGGCTGTCCGTGCTTTCGGCTGCCTTGTCGGCTCCGGCGGCGGTGTCCTCCATCGCAGTGCCTTCGGATTCGTTCATCTCCCGGGCGGTCGCTCCGATGGACGCGACTACAGACAGCAGGCTGGCTACGATAACGAGCCACCCCGCAGTGGCTTTCATTATATTCGCGCGCTTTGCTTCCTTCGGAATGAGGATATTGAGCAGGCTGTTCCACTTCTCGTTTGCGGCAGTCCACAGAACATGCGCCTTAGTCGCTGCCGGGATCACTACAGCGGCTCCCACGGCTATCCCGAGCATTGTTTTCGCGCTCGGTGACATGCCGAGCAGGTACTGACCCGCGCTGTTCAGCCCCTCGCCGAGCGATACGACGAGCGGCGTTATCAGCTCCAGACCGTCCCGCGCCATCGTCACAAGCGTTGTGGCGGTCGGCAGGAGCTGCGTTCCGAGGTCGGCGGTCATGTTCTCAAGCTGCGCTTTTGCGGTCGTCAGCGAGCCGGAGAACGTGTCGTTTTCCCGGGCGTAGTTCCCGGCGGCGTACTCGGTCTTGTCAAGGAACATCTGCATTGCCGCACTGACCTTCTGCTGCGTGGTTTCGAGCTTGCCGAGCCCCTTTTCCTGCGCGTACGCCTGGAGGGTCGTGTCGTTCATGGCAACGCCGAGATTGTCCATCATCGTAAAATTGCCCTTTGCCGCGCCGGTGACCGCTTCCATCGCGTCCTTGACGTCAACGCCCATGATGGAAGCCACATCGGAAGCCCTCTGCATGACCTGCTGCGACATCGCCGAAGCGTACCCGGTATCGAAGCCGGAGCCTTTCAGCAGAGCGCCCATCTTGTTTGCCTTCGCAAGGTAGTCGGATTCCGACAGCCCCATGTCCTTGTACGCGGTCGCAGCTGCTTTCCTCATGGATTCCGCATGCTCCGAGAACACGATCTCTACGCCGCCGAGCTGCTGTTCAAGCTCGCCGCCGGACATAATGCTGTCGCCGATTATTTTTCCAAGTCCCAGCCCAGCAAGCATGCCGCCAAGCTTTGCGAATATGTTTCCGGCGTTGTCGGCGGTGCGCTGCGACTGCTCTTCCAGCCCCTCAAGGCGGGACATTATATCGTCCAAAGCCTCGTTAAACTGACGGTTGGTCGCCGTAATGACTATGTTCAGCTCCTCAACGGTCATGACCCGCCTCCTCTCTGTAATGCTGATTGTGGACGGCTGCTATCCTCGCCATCGACGCCTGCGAGCGCTTCCATGCCGGAGTATCGTCCTGCATGAGCGCACCGAAATGCCGCTCCGGGGTCTGCGGAAAACTCCTCGGAGCATTCGTAGCAAGCCCGGTCAGGTACGCCGTATGCCAGGCGAACACCGCGCGGCTCCGGGCTTCATCAGTGCGGCGCTTCACGGCGGAGCTGTTCAGGTCGCAGAGCTCCGCCGGGGTGAGGTCGTAGAACTGCTCCGTATAAGCGCCGCAGTCTACCGCCGTCTTTCGTAGCTGGGCTATCAGTTCCCCTGCGCTGCACGGTCGAGGAGCTGCCCCTGGATTTTTTTTGCGGCTTCTACTGCCGACTTCGCGATGAACCCGCCGTTCTTCAGCGCGGTCATGACGACCTCGGACGCATCCTCTATGGTGCCGCCGTTATCGACGAACTCGTCGTACGCGTCGCACGCCTCGCTATGCGAGATATCCGCGCCGCATGCGATAAACCGCGTGAGTACCCCGACCCTCTGGCAGCGGGAAAGTCCCCGCAGCAGGTCACAGTCAAGCTCGGATTCGAGCTTCTCAGCCCGGCGCGCAGTGAAGCGCAGCTCAAGGCTCTTTTCATCAGATATTTTCAGATATGCTCCCGTCATGTGTTACCTCCGTTCCACTCAAGCTTGCTTTCAAGCGTAACGCTGAGAGTGTACTTCATAGCCTCGCCGACGTTGCCGCCGTTAACGTACACGGTGGGCTTGCCCTCCCAGGCGTAGGAAGTGCCGTCGGGATAGTTGAGCTTCCACTTTATCTTCGCACCAGCTTCCTCAAGCTCCTTAAGCTTTGCGAAGTTCTTCTTTATCATCGTTCCGGCGTCAGGGTCTTTCTCCTTGTTGTAGAAAAATCCGAACTTCATGTCGCTGACGTCGGGAATGCCTCCGATGTAGCGCTCGTTAGCGTCGCGCATGTTCGTCACCTTGACCTTGGGCGGGTCGGCGCCCATATCGGGGTAGCTCTCCAGACCGTACAGCTCAAGCCATGTTGCGCCGTCGTCGGAAGAAAAATCAAGGTGCGTGTCCTTTGTTAAAAGCTCCATATTTACCTCCTGTAAACTAGTCCTGTGTGTTCGTCTATCGCCGCGCTGAACGTCAGCGTACGGCGGTGCAATCCGTCCTCCCGGATATCCGCGCCCGAGTTCCGGACGAATCCCCGGGATATCAGCCGCGCGGAGATTTTCAGCGCCGTTTCAGTGCAGCGCTGCAATTTCGTGTCGTATACGTCCACCTGGAACGACACCGCCGCAAGCCGTTCCTCGCCGGAAATTATCGTGCCGGAACCCATGTCCAGCGGCGTGAGTATCGCAAGCGGGAATTCCGGAACTATCTCCGGGTATTGCGGCTCCAGCCGGACGATATCTTCCACCAGCGGCGGAATAATGATGTTGATATCAAGCATTGTCTATAGCCTTTCTGAGTTCCTCCGCCACAAGGCGGTATATCTCCTTTTCCGTGTTCTTGCCGACCGCTGCCCGGAGGAACGACTGCGCCCTGTGCCCGTGCGAGGTGTGCCAGTTGCCCTGTTCGTCCTGCCAGCGCCAGAGCAGCTTTGTGGTGTGCGGCACTCCCGGGTCGCCCTGCGTGCCGGTGCCGTACTCCACGAATATCGCGTACTCCTTGTTGGTGCCGACCGTGACTACGCCCGGCGCGAGCCGCTGTACCCGGATACTGTTCCGGAGTTCTCCGGTGTCCACCGGGCAGAGCAGGACGGCGTTTCCGCGTATCTTCTCGCCGCCTTTGAGCAGGGCGCGGTCGAGTACTTTCCCGCTGTCCGCGCGGACGGACTGCATTTTCTTGATAAGCTCTTGTATCGTCATACCAGCTCACACACCGCCTTCCTGACGTTGCCGTAGGTAGTTACCCCTCTGACCTCGTATGTGCCGCCGGGGAGCTTCACACGGTCGCGCTCGCGGATATCCGTTCCGGTATCGCAGTAAAGCTCCACCGAGCGGCTGAACTTCACGCCGTACTGTTCGGCGTTGGCGTTATCAGAGAGCGGCTGGACTTCCGCTCGGATATTTCCGGCAGGCTCCCAGCGCGTTTCAGAGCCGATGTAAGAGCTTTTCGCGGTCGCGGGGCGGGAAAGCGGCAGCGTTTTAAGCCTGTTCTGTATCAGCCGTATAAAGCACCCCCGCCTTTCTGGGATAGTTTTTCAGCCGCGCCATAAGCTCCGGCGGAAGTCCGTCGAAGCTCTGGGAAATGCCGCCCTCGCTGCGGGATGATTCGCCCTCAGCGCCGCGCTTATTGTATGCTATCACCGCAAGCTGAACCTGCACGGAAACGAGCCTTTCCGGGACTTCCTCGCGCCCGATGTAGTCGCAGACTGAATCCGCCGCGTCCGACAGCAGGGCGGAAATAAGCCCGTCCTGCGTATCGTCCGTTATCCCGGCAAGCAGCTTGAACCGCTCAAGCGGGGTCATGCGCCGACCGCCGCGTCTAATACGGCGGAAGCCGCTACGACCTTATCGTCCACAATGGAAACTACTGCGACCTTGTTTCCGGCAATCGCGGAGATGATGCCGTCCGCAGGGACCTCGGTGAATCCAGTCGCAGCCGCGCCGAACTTCGGAACAGTGACGGAGCTGTCTGCCTTGTACATCAGCTTTCCGGCGGCGTTGCGCGCGATCTTGAGCCTGCCCCTGCCGGAATCGGCGGCGGTCATGGACGCTCTTATCTCTCCCATAGCACCGAAGTGAACGCCGACGGAGCACTTCTTATTCTTGGTCACGAATGCGTCGTAGTACACCAGACCCTCGACAAGATGACCCGCGATACCGGGAGGATTGTCGTGTATCTTGTACTCACTGAGCTTCTCGGGTGAGCACACGGATTCACTGTGCGTGATCATAAAGGACGCGCCAGCCGGCATTCTGCCCTTGGGTACTGCCACTACCGCCACGCCGTCAATATCCCCGACCTGCCCGGTGATGAGCATTTTCTGCCCCAGTTCAGTAGCCTTGGTGTAGCTGTCGCACTTCTTGATCGCATTGAGGAACTCGTTGGAAACGTAGGCTACTCTGCCTACTGTGGGGACTTCGTCGTCGGAGATAGCGCCGTTTATCGCGAGGAAATCGCTGTATGCGGTGGCGTTGCTTGTAGTGCTGACAGTGACGTGTCCTGCGTTGTCTGCGGCTGTCTTAAAGCGGTAGGCGTCGACCTCCGGGATAACGACCTGGTCGAGCTGTCTGCGGAGCGCCTTTGCCGCGTCACGCACTCCTGCCGGGGAATCCACCGCATTAGTCGCGTCAATAGTGAACGTAAAGGAGCGCTTCTGCGTGAGGGTCAGCTCCTCGGTGGTGTCCTCCAGCTCCTCGGGGTTGCCGTAGCGGTTGGAGCCTGTCGCCTTGTAGTCGTTCATTTCAGCGGTTCCCATGCTGTAGACCTTGACGGTCTGCGCACCGGTGAATTCGTACTTGCCGCCCGCCATCGAAGTGGTGAGCGCTCCGAGCCTGAATACTTCGTCGACCTTATCTGAATACTTTGTTGCGAGATTTACTGCCATTAAATTTACCTCCTGTTAAACTCCCAGTCCGTCAAGGAATGGGTCCTTTGCGCCGGGGTCGCCCTTTTTCGGGGGAGCTCCGGCTAACTTCTTTGCTACCTCCGCGCTGACTGCGTCCGTAAAAGCCTTTGCGACTGCCGCCGCGCTGGTTTCGATACCGTCGGGGTCGGAGATGTCCACAGCCCCTACCAGAGCGGCGGGGACGTTCTTCTCCGCGAGGTACTCCTTTGCAAGGGCGGTGCGCTCCCGCTTCGTCAGAGCCGCCTCGCGGTCTGCGAGAGCCTTTTCCTGCTTCTCGCGCTCATGCTTCGACTTTTCGTCTGCTGTCATAGCGGCTACGCGCTCAGCCTCCGCCTTTTCGTCCGCAGCTTTCTTCTCCCAGCGCTTCTGGCGCTCCGCGATGATCTTGTTGAGCTCTGCCTGGGTGAACGTCTTTTCAGCGGGCTTTTCCGGTTTGTTTTCCGCCTCCGGCTCGGGCGTAGATGTGGTAGGATCACCTCCGGCGGTCTGAGCGCCGCCCTGCTCCTGTGTGGTCTGGGTTGTCTGTTCGTCTGCCATAGTTACCTCCGTTTATAGCCTGTCGGCTTATTCCGCGCGGCTTTTAATGTCGTCAGCGTGTTTCGGACAATAAAAAAGCGCCGTGCTTATCGCATAGCGCTTAATTATTCGTTTGAGATTCTAGCTATTATTTCAAGCTCCCGTTCGCTGAGGTGCCAGCGTTCTGCTTTCTCGCGTTCTGCTTTCTCGCGTTCTGCTTTCTCGCGTTCTGCTTTTACCTGTTCCGATACAAGCCACCCGCAGCCGAAAACCGCCTTTTTAGCTGTCCTCTGGGAATCCAGAGCCGAAATACGCACACTCTCGGAACGTGGAACAACAAACTCTATTCCGTACCTTGCATAGGGATAAATCGCCGCTGTTGTCACCAACTCCAAAGGATATGAGTATTTAGGAACATACTTTCTAAGCGCTGCGGTGTTTGCGGTATTAGCTTCATCGACAGCCTTGTAAAGCGTTGGAGAAGTCCGCGCCCTTATCTCGTGCGGTTCGAGGTTTGTGACGAACGACGTACAGATAACTGCGCCGTTTTCGTATTCGATATCAACGCCTACCGGAAGTACCGTGCAAAAGTCACCATATCGGCAGCTTGTCAGAGTAGGAGCGAACAGGAAGAATTTTATATCCCGCTCAACGTAAAAGCGCACGATTTTTGAGAGTATGGAAAACGGCGGATTGTCCACAACAACCCCGCCGCTGTAATCTTCCTTTTCATAGTTGCCGCCGGGGTAGAACGGGCGCGTGAATTCCGACTTGTCGAGCTTGTACTCGTTCGCCACCCAGTCCGCTATTGCCTCATAGACAAGCGGCGGAGTGTAGCAGTCGTCAGTCGTTTTCTTGGGCTTGAACTTCTCGACAAACCCATCATAATCTTCAAACTTTTCTTTGTTCTGGCTTGTTGCCATTTGTTCCTCCTTTCAGGGTAAAGAAAAAGCGCCCCGAAGAGCGCTTGATTATTTGAATGAAAAAGCGCCCTGTTTGGCGCGGGGTGCTTAGTTTATTTAAGTTTTAGCCCATGTTTCTTTTATAACGGAGCCGTCATTCATACACTCGCGGATAACGCAATGTGTTGCATTTTTCTCCTCAACTTCGTTGTTTTTATCATCCAAAAAATGTATTTCTGAATAGTCGCCGCCATTGGGGGTCTTTTCGTTGATTCTTTCGAATGCCATACAAATCACCTCTCAATCATATTATAGCACTTTATTTTTCAAAATGGAAGCCCTGTTGGGAAAATTTTTCGAGAATTCTTTTGCATTTTGCACATATTCTGCAATGCTCTCCGCAAAATCTTCCGCCGGGGAATTTTCGCCATATGCTGTCGGGGATTTACTGCCTGACAATTTCTTGTCCTCGACAATAGCTTTCTGCCATTCTTTTTCTTCGCTGAAACGTCCGCCGCTTACTGACAGATTGGTGTCGATATAATGCCCAGCTTCGTGGCAGTATGTTCGCACAACATAGTCAGAATCATGAGGGCGATCATATCGGTAGAATGTGATTTTATCTCCTCCTGTGGCATATGAATGCGTAAAGTTTTTGTACACTCTCTTCCAATAGCTGTCGTCAGGGTTGTAATAATCAACGAATTCAATGTTTTTCTGCGCTTTCTTCTTGACTTCTTCAGGCACTTTTTGCCAACAACTTATCGCTTGCTCGGGCGTCATGGTTTGATGAGCCGAATCGTAATTCTTGGGGAAAATGAAACTCACCCCATCAGGAGTAGTATAAACGACCGCGTCGGATTGTACCGACGTATTATATCCAAAGCAGTATTTCTTTTCCTCTACCCGACAATTAATACCTGCTATCGGGATTGTTGGTGCCGGGTCACTATTTGGAGGGTCAACATATTTCTCTTTCCACTGATCATAGGTCATACCCGCCGGGACCTTAACGGCATTCCCGTCCTTATCCTTAGCCCGGCGCTCCAGACCTGCAAGTTCCTCGTCGCCGAAGTCCGCGATGGTGGTCGAGCGGCAGAATGGGTGCATGGGCGGGTAGTTCGTGCCGGGCTTTGCCTTTGCGAGGTCGAACACCTTGCCGTCCAGAGCGGCGCAGCACTCGCACGTCCGGCTGTCGAGGGTCGCTACGAATCTGTACCGCTCGATTCCCGCCTCGGAATATGCGGACTTCTGCGCGGCATTCGCAACATATGCGCTTTCCGTCCGGACGATTCTCCGGGCGCAGAACGCGTTCACCCCGAACTGCTCCTGGAATATCCGTGCGGTCTTTTCGCCGGAACGCCCCGACAGCATACTGACGAGAAGCTCGCTTTTCAGCCGTTCCGTCATGCCGCTTACGTCCTTCCAGATACGCTGTGAGTAATTCCCGCCGACCCAGTTTGAACGTAATATCCTGTCAACGTCCTGCTGCGAAAAATTCGCGAAGCTGAACCCCAGCCCAGTGCCTTTCTGTATGCTGAAAATCTCCCGGTAGTAGCTGTCCTCCGCGACATTCCGCAGCGCTGACGTAACGTGCCGGTTCTCTGTCTTGTACAGCTCCCGGCAGCGGCGGTTGATGTCCTTGTTCAGCTCCTCAATACGGGTAATGCGGTAACGGTACGCTCCGGCGCTGTTTATCGCATTCAGGAGCGCTTCGCGCCGTTCCGGGTCGCTTACTTGCTGAGCCGCCTTGCGTAAACGCTGGAGCGCCGAACCGTCCCCTCCGGCGGCGTTCAGTATCTTCTTGGCTTCCGCTTCTGAGATACCGAACGACTGCATTCCGCGCATGACCGCCTTGACTTCCTTTTCGAGGTATGCGGAGGTCTGCTTTATCGCCGCGTTCATCTCGGCGGCGGTTTCCTCGGCGGTGCCCATGCGGTCGTACATGTCCTGAGCGGCGCGGCGCTCCCAGTAATCACGGCTGTTCATCGGTCATATCCGGCGGGAGGTTCGGGAAATCGTTCTGCTGCTCCCTGACCTTTTCGGCGGCTCCCTCGGGGTCGTCCACAAAGGGCAGAAGCCCGAGCAGGATCTCCCGCGGAACCATGTCACGCAGTTCGGAAACAAGCTGTGCGACCTCGGTTTCGTTGACCGGCAGCGCCCTGGTGAACTGTATCGAAATATCCCGGCTGCTGATAGCGGCTTTCCCGGTGGTGCTCAGCCAGTTGCAGAGAAGCCGCAGGCGCTCCTTCAAACCCTCCCGGAAGTAGCGCTCCTTGATTTTCGTTATCTGCTCGAATCCGAGGAGCTTATAGCGCATTGCAACGCCGGAAGCGTTCCCGCCGAAGCTCTCGTCGCTCATGCAGGGGACGTTCGCGAACTTGTGTATATCCTGCTCCAACGACTTGCGGAGCACCTCCACGCTGTTCTCGTCGAACTGCCGCGTCAGCCATTCGGCGGAGCTGTCTGCGTCGAGCTCCAGCAGGCCGTTCTCCCGGAGCGCCTTGTAGCTTTCGGATTTCTCGTCGTTATCGTCGCCGAGGACTGAACCTTTGATAAGCAGTATCGCCTCGACGAACTGCTCCTTGTCATTCACGCGGTCGCTCTGGAGGACGTTGTACGCGTCGATGAGCGACAGGACAGGCTCGAAATCGCTGCCGCAGGTGGAGTTGTTGTATATCTCGATAAGCGGCACCCCGCCCATTCCGTGAGGTCTGCTCTCAGCCCCGCCCGTGACAGAAAAGCCCGTGTCGGTCGTGAAATGCATGACATTTTCAGTATCGCAGAGATACACGGAATACCCCGTATCCTGGTTCGTGACGCTGTCGTGGAGCTTGTAATAATACACCCCCGCGACCGGCTTCTGCCGCACCGTGTCGTCGTAGATAACGAACGCCTGGCGCGGGTCCGGGGAATACAGCCGGGGCTGTCCGTCCTCGTCGGTGTAGATGAACTCGTACGCCGCGCCGAATATGCTCGCCTTCTGCGCGAGGTCTATGTCCTGAGTGTCGCTGTCAGCGGCTCTCAGAAGCTCCAGGAGCGGCTCTATGCCCTCGCCGGAATACTTCACCGGATTGCCCGCAAAGTAGCCTACGCAAGTGTCTGAGATGTATTTCGCGTGATTGCAGACGAGCTTGTTGTTCGCAAGGACTGAACGCTTCTCACGGCTGCATATCGGGTGCAGTCCCTCATAGTAGCGCTCCAGCGCGTCGTATCTGTCGTGCGTGTGCAGGGTATGATCCTTGATGAATTTGCAGGCGGCTTCCGGCGTGACCGGAGTTTCCCGCGATATCGTGAAGGGCTTTATCATCAGTAAATGCCCATCTCCTTTCTGTTGCCGATTCTGGCTTTCCTGCGCCCTATGTCGTTTTCAAGGGCGTATCTCACCGCGTCAATCGAGTGGTTATCCTTGTCCGGGAACTCGTCCCGGAAGCCGCCGTTGCCGTCCGGGATAAGCTCATACCCGCAGAACTCGCGCTTCGCGTTCGGGCAGGTCACCGGGTCGATGACTATTTCCGCGAGGTTCTGGAGCCAGGTTATGCCGTGCTCGACTGACCACGCGCCTTTCTTCACAGCGGTGATTTTCAGCCCCCTGGCGCGGAGTTCGTCGTTGCTGCGCGGGTCGGCGGATTCGGCGTATATCGCGCCGTTCAGCGGGTTTTCAGCCCTTATCGCTTCCGCGAGCGGGTCGTACTTTATGCCGTAGCGGTAGATCTCACTGAATATGTACAGCCGCCCCTTTTCGAGGGCGCAGACAACGTATGCGGTCGGGTCGGCGGCGTAGCCCCAGTCCAGACCTCGGTGGATATGCGCGAATCCGGCGCGTTCCTCCGGGGAAATTTCCCGCACCGTGATGTTCGGGAACACCTCGCCGCCGGTGCCGGTGACTTCTCCGAGATACTCGTGCGCGTAGGAGGTGGGGTTGTTCATGCGGAGGTATTCCGCTTCCGCGAGGAACTGCTCCCCGAGCCATTCCGGAGGAACTCCGCGATAATCGGAATGGTGGACGAGCTTATCCGGCGCGGGTACTGTGACCTCTGCGTTTATCCAGTTGCGCTGGGACTTCGGCGGGTTATAGGTGTAGAACACCGTGAATTTACTACCGCCGCGCAGCAGCGACTGATTTATCGTGCGTATCTCCTCTATCCCCGCGAACTCGTCCGCTTCCTCGTACCAGACGTACTTGATGTACCCTTTGTGCACCTTGGTGGATTTGAGCTTCTTCGGCTTGTCCGCGCCCCGGAACAGTATCCGCTGTCCGGTGGGAGTGTACACAAGCTCCAGCGGCGACAGCTTCGCCTGCCAGAGATGGGAAACGCCGAGCTTGTCTATCGCCCAGAGGAGCTGCTCGTATACGCTGTCCTTGAGGTACAGCCCGACTTTGCGAATCACTACGGCGTTCGCCTGCGGGTCCTTCATCATGCCGAGGGGTATTTCCGCGCCCACAAACGAAGACTTTGTAGAGCCGCGCCCGCCTTTCAGCCAGTAGTGGGTGTGCAGTCCGGCGGAAATGTCACGATGGAGCGCATAGAACGGAGGGGCGATGATGTTGCGAAGATTAACCATCTGGGATATCGTCCACTATCTGGACTACGCCGGTGCCGGATACGTTCACCTTGTCGGTGAACAGCCCGAACCGCTTACCGAGAAGCTCGGCGGCTTTCAGGCGCTCGCGCTCGTCCGGGGGCTTCGTGATCGTCCGGGCTTCGGAGCAGCCGTCGCCTACGCTCTCGACAACGACGACGGAAGCCTCGCTCTCGCCGCGCAGCACCGCCGTGAGGTACTCCATGACCTCGGCGGCATCGGCGGTGCGCTCGTTATGAAGCTGTTCAAGGCGCTCGTCGAGGTAGGCGCGGATAGTAGCATTTCGTAGCAATTTGCTGGCACAGGCATGCGCGGCGTTATCGTTTTTCACCTTCGGATATGCGGCTTTATACGCGCGGGTCCCGTTCAGATCTATCAGATATTCGTCGCAGAAACGCTTCTGCTTTTCGGTCATGGTGGTTCCTCCTTTCGGCATAGAAAAAGCGCCCGGGCGATTGCTTCGGGCGCTTTTCAGTATTTCATGCTACCATTATAGCACAGGTAAAACGGACAAAACGGACAACTTTACAGCTTCTCCATGAATCTGCTGTAAATCTTTCGAACTCCGTCCGGCGAATTATTCCCCCCGACCTCATAGGCGACGCGCGTCCAGCCGAACAGGCTCACGCAGCGGTAGTAGACTATCTGCCGGGTCAGGCTGTCGGGAATATCGTAGATGAACGCAACAGCTTCGTCGCGGCGCTGCTGAATCTCCTCGCGCTTGAGTTCTATGCGGCGCTCAAGGTCTACGCGCCTTTCGGCAAGCTCCCCGACCTTGTCGGACGTTCCGGAACTGCTTCCGGCGCTCGGCTGCGGCGAACGTACCAGCGAACGGCAGCGGAGCCGTTCAAGCTCCTGCTCCCACATACGCAGCTCCCGGTGGAGATAGTATATCTGCTCCAGTTCTTCACGGGTCATTGGTATCAGCCCTCCTGTTCCATTTGTCTGCGGCTTCCTGCATAGTTTCGCTTGCGCTCTGCTGTCTGATTTCGTATGCGCAATTAAATATATCACTGTGTGAAACATAATAGCTCACGAAGCCGGTTTCCAGACTTTCCAAGCGCATAATGTTCACCTTGCCCCCGCAGAACGGGCAGGGCTTTAATTTAATTTCAGGCATCTTTACACCCCTCCGCCCACCTGTAAGGGCGCCTTTATTTTTGAGGATAACGGCATAAGTATGCCAAGCACCGTTTTCCTTGCGTCGGGATTTCCACATTCAATGCAAAACGGAATGTCATAGATGTGTATTTTATTGTTCCCCTGCACGTCTGCGCAGGTATGTTCAAGCATGGAGTTAAGCGTGTTTCTCTGCTCAACAGTAAGCTCAATTCCTGCTCTCTTTTCAAATTCCGTGATTGATAAATCACCTAAATAAATTGCCATAATCGGTTAACCCCTTTCATTATTTCGTGTTAGGCGTCCATCTTAGCGCCGCAGCTGGGACAGTAGCGGAAATGGTCTGCGTGTGACGGGTCAGACCAGTAAGCTGTGCACACCGAACACCTCATGTGTATATAGCCAGTTTCAGAATCGGGTTCCTTAAACCTGATCCAACGTCCATGCACCACTGGCGCAACATCAGCGGCGGGAATGGTGTTTACCTTGATGATAAAGTCAGCCACTGCCCCATACAGGGAAATCTGCTTATCCTCCTCTGCGGTCGGAACTGCGTCTAACAGCGCCTGACGCTCTATGTATTCACTCATTCCGTGCCCTCCTTTACAGGGCTGTTGAGCCATTTTATAAACGTTGCCATGCAATCCTTTTCGCAGCTACGTCCCTGGCTATCGCTTATCGGGCAAGAACAGCATTCCAAATGTTCTACCGCCCAATTTGCAATATCCTCCGCACTCATGGCGCGTATGCGGTCAAGGTTCGTGCGCGCTTCTGAAGCTGGTTGAGCCTGATGTTCGGGACGCGCAAACGATACCGCTGTAAGCGCGTCATTTACGCCTTGCTCATAATATCTCGCACAGGCATTGGCTTGTTCCTGTTCCAAACAGCGCCGTTTGTCGTTCTCTGTGAGCAGGCGCTCTTTAATTTCTTTTAATTTTTCGTTAGTCATTTCGCGTCCTCCTTTACACCAGAGCTGCAAAAGGCATTTTCTTTAACGCTCGTTCCCCATATGCAGCAGAAACCATATCCGTCAGCCTTTCGTGTTCCCCAGTGTTCGCAGTCCTTACACCGCACCACAGGCACTACATCTGAGCCAGGTGTATCTTTCGGAATGATGATGAAGTCTTTCGCCAGTTCCTCAATGTGAGCCTCTGTCCAGACTGGCTCATCGTCTTCCGAAACAGAGCTAATGTACCAGTCCTGGAGATAACCCTCATCTACCGCTTCGTTCTTGTCTATGTATTCACTCATTCGTCGTGCCTCCTTTGCTTCAAAATTTTCAGCTTGTTGAGCGCTTTTGCTTCCAGCTGACGTATGCGCTCACGCGTTACGTTGAACTGCTTCCCGATTTCTTCGTAAGTACACTTTGCACCATTGGTGGTAAGTCCATAGCGCAGTACTATAATACGCTTCTCTCGGTCGGTCAGCGTGCTTGGAGATACCCCGAACGCAATGTTTATTAAATCATCGTCTGTGTCTGCCTTGAATTGCACTTCTGCGCCCTCGCTGCACTGCACCAGTGACACATACGTTTCAATCAGCTTCGCCTGATTGTTGATCAGCTCCTGCTTTACCGCAAGATTACGCTCCAGAATCCGTATCTGGTGTATAAGCTCGTCCTTTGTCCAGCTTTTCAGCGTGCTGTCTGCGTAGGTGTGTTTACTCATTCATTGCACTCCTTTCCGAGCCATTCCGTCAGCAGTTCCTTATCCCTGCCGCATATCACTGCCGCCGAACAACCATCTTCGTCCGTAATCTCCATAAGACTGTCCGAAATGATATCCGCTACATCTTTGTCCTCGTACTCAGAAAATCCGAGTGCAACTGCGAGATACTCACGATTAGTCATTCCCGCTCACCTCTTTTTCTTTCCTTTGTGCTTCTGCTTCCTGCTCCGGCTCTTCTTAGCCGCGAACCCCTTGAAATCTTCTTCAGCGCGTGCGCGTTCCTCGCCGCGTTCAATCCGGCGTATGGTTTCGGTGTATGCGCCTATGAATGCACTAATCATTTTTGCTCACCTCCGTCAAGCATATCCGCAGGTAATCCCGCGACGTTGCCAACCGCCTTCGTCCTTGCAGTAATAGAAAACTTCGCCTTCCAGCGGTTTTTCTACCAAGACTTCAACAAAGCCGTGTTCGATGACCGGAATATCCGCGAGGCACTGAAAATCGTGGTATTCCTTCACATAAGGCGCTTCGCCGCCATCGGGATAATAGATCGCTGTTACGCTGTAAACGCTGTCATCAAGCAGAATGTTCTCAGCGTCAACGACCCGATGACAGTCGATAGGAAACACGGGAATGTCGCTGACCTCGTCCCGGATCTCTCCGGCAACGCAGTCGATAGCAGACAGGGCGTTGAAATTTTTCGCTTTGAGATACGTCTTGCGGATAGTGGCAATTGCTTTCTCCACGTCCTCGCGCTTAATGTAGTGGTCCATTGATATCCTCCAATCTCACAAGAATGCGGGGTTCGCAGCCGTAAAACTTCCGGACGACCGCCTCGCACACGCACTTGTCATCGTCGTAAGCCACGCCGTTCAGCGCGTCGCAGACGAGCTTTCCTATGTTGTCCCAGTCTGGTTTCTTGGTCGGACGAATCTTCCCGCTGAGCATATCAGCCCGGCGATACTTCGGAGTGCTTTTCGGAATGCCCATCACTGCGATTATCGTGATTCTGATTTCCGAATCCTCCGGGAACTTATGTCCTCCCGCTTTGCGGTACGCCCACTGAATAAGCTGTTCATGCAGCTTCGTTTCCCTGGGCGTGTATGTAGTGCCGGAGACCCGGCTGTGCCTGGGTCTCTGTTTCCCGAACGGCTCGCCCGGAACCGTGAATTCAATCTGCATTCTGTCCCTCCTCCGAATACTGCTTTCTGAGTTCTTCCATCACGTCTGCCGGATCTATGCTGCTGTTCACCTCTGGAACTCCGTCGGCGATCAGCCACTCGGCTATTCTCGCGTAGGAGATACCTCCAGATATTCCTTTGCGCTGCTGCCAGTTCTGATATTTCTGCTCATACAAGGCAACAGCCTTCTCCCCGTATTTGCGCACAAGCTGTTCGCGGGTGGGGGAAGGGGCAGGCGGCGCAGCCGTCCTGCTTTCCTTTCCTTTATTTTCTTTTACTTTACTTTCCTTTGTGGAGTAATTCCCGGAATTATCGGAGTTTTTCCTGGAAAAATCACCGTTTTTCTCGGAAAAACCGTCAACTGGGCGCACTTTAATAAACCCTAGCGTTTCAGCTTTTTCAAGCAGCCAGAGTTTCCCCTCAACAAAGATATCGCGTTTAGCGCCCTTGCGCGCTTCCTGATATCTATGCTGTACTGATTTAGCAGTGAGAACAGTGTCCGCCATAAAAAGTTTGCCATCAAACAGTGACCGTTTACAGAAGAATGCTATCATCTGCCTTGTCTTATCCACCGACATTCCTAAGTCGATGGCGGTGCAGTCGATGAATTCTTCATCGGCTGCGACATAGTATTTGTTGCGATAGATCTCGCACAAAAGGTAGATATAAAGTTCGACCCCGTCGGCGCCATACCTCGCACGCACCGAGCGTATCTTTGGGTCTGAGAAAAAATCCACATCAAAAGGAAAGTAGCTCAGTCCGTCGGACTTTGGTCGAGCCATCTTTTCCTCCTATCAGAACGGATACGGGTCGCTGCCTACGCCCGAGAAATCAGCCGCCGGGGCTTCCGGATAAGCATTCTGCGCTGCCTGAGGAGCAGCCGGAACCGTATCGGCGGCAGGAGCATTCCCGGACTTCTCGCCCGTAAAGCTTACGCGCTCGGCGTTTATCTCGTACCATGTGGACTGGTTCCCGGACTTATCCGTGTACTGCCGGGTCTGCATTTTGCCCTCTACGAGTATCATGCGCCCCTTGCCGAAGTACTTATTGACAAGCTCCCCGGTGGAGCGCCATGCCACCACGTTGAAAAAATCCGTCTTGCGTTCCTCGCCCTTCTGCTGGAACCGTCTGTCAACGGCTATCCGGAACGAGCAGACATTTGTGCCGTTCGGGGTCGTTTTCAGCTCCGGATCAGAGCAGATACGCCCCATCATTATCACTTTGTTGTACATTATCGTATCTCCTTTGACATTCCACGCTCTGACAGCCATTTTTCCGCCTTTGCAACAAGCTCGGGCGGCGCTGATGTGATATTGCAGATACACTTGTTCACCATCGCCCAGAATACGGTTTCATTATCTGGTATCGGCACTCCGTATTTCTGCATATATGCCTTTATCTTCGTTTCATCATACGAAAAAAGGGCCTTATTACGCTCTTTTACAAACTCCTCAAATGAGATATTACTGAAATTCGCCACAATTACACCCCCTCAATATCCACTTATATTTTCCGCCGCGCGGGACTGCAAATTACTGCAAATCTGCGGGGCTTTCCTCCGACTCGTCCGGCGAATCGCTGTCTACGATTATCTCAGGACCATCCGCAGGCTCACCGGGGATCTTTCCGGGCGCCGCCTCATCGGACAGAGCGCTGCTCATCTCAATGGACATGATCCCGTAGTGCGAGAGCAGATTCCGCAGCACTGTCTTGATAGCCATTTCATCGAAGTTGTCGCGCCATATTGCGCTCCCTTTCTGGAAAGCCTTGCTGTACTTCTTTACATGTTCAGTGAGCTTTTCGCGGCTCCAGTAGTAGGTCTTGCTGAATCCGTTCAGCGTTTCGATGTACGCGAAATATCCTATGATCTTATCAGATACGCGCTCACCGGATATATCTACCGCGCCGGTCAGCTTGTCCTCGCTTTTCAGCTCGCCTTCGTATACCTTTCCGGCGTTGATATAGCGATACTCGCCTGTCCTCATCGCAAGCTGTATGTATCCTTTGTAGCCGAGCTGGAACTGCGGCTTCGGAACACCGTGGTCCTTGTACGGAATGATGTAAGCGAATCCGAGCTGTTTCTCGACAGGGAGCTTGAGCGCCGCCGCTTTCAGCGCCTCCGCAAGCACTGCTCTGGGTTCGCACTGCTGAAGCAGCGTATCGTTGTTGAACAGATTCATTACAGAAGCGGCGAAAGCTCCGGCGTTCTTGTCGAGCGTGCTTTTGAGGGTCTGCTGAATCGCTCCGTTGTTCAGCAGGCTGTTGAGCATCTGTGCCGGAGTAGCCTTTGCTGGGGCTTCCTGCGGCTTTGTCTGAGCCGCGGCGGCGATAACGCCGTTTGTGTTGGTCGTAGTGGTCATGATTCTTTCCTTTCCGATATCTTGAATATCATCGCTTTGGTTTCCTTAAGGTATTCTGAGTAGATGTCCGGGCGCTCTGCCTTGAGGCGCTTGCTGTCTACAGTAGATCGGCTCTGCGGCTTGTATGAGATGTGCCAGTCAACTGTCAGGCCATCTGTATTGCCATCGAGAGCTGTCTGGAGCTTCTGTTTGAGAGCCTTTTCCCGGGTTTCGAGTTCCTTTTTCTGAGCCATCACGGCTGCAAGCTCGGCAGCGGCGTCGTTCTGCTCAAACATAGCGATAGCGTTGTCCTGCCAGTCAGGGTACAGAGCTTTCAGAGTGTGTTCGGCGCTTTCGGAGCCGTCCGGTTCAGGGCGGATATCCGGTTTTATGCAGTCGTTCCAGAATGCTATTTCGGATCTCAGCAGCGCCGCGCACTCGCTATCGTTCCGCTCGATGGTGAACCAACGGAACCTTTGCCCGCCGATGAGTACCGCAAGATACATGCGGTCGTACCCCATGACGTTCATGTAATGGCAGCACTGGCAGTAATAGTACAGCGGGATCTCGCCGCTGTCGAAATCAGCTTTGGCGAACGCTGATGTTGTCTTGCACTCCAGTCCGGCATTCTCGCCAATGATCTCACGGTCGACATTCGCGGTTATGAAGTCGTATTCATCGTGCTGGAATATGTAGTTGCGGCGGCGAACCTTCTTTCCGGCAGCCTCGCAGAACCGTTCTGCAACGTACTGCTCCAGATCGCGCCCGGTGCGCATTGCCTCGTTGTCCTCGGTTTCCGGCATGCGCCCGGTCTTGTCCGCCCAGAGCTCGATCTTCGAGCGGTACGGGGTCAGCCCCATTACGACCGCCGCGTCAGAGCCTCCGAGCCCTGTCCTGCGATATTCGAGCCACTGTTCACGGGTGATATCTGTGGTTTTTACCAGCTTTCTAGGCATTACTGTTCCTCCTCTGGTTCATCTGCGCTGAGCCACGCTTCCTCGCAGAAGCAGTCGTAGCAAAGCTGCTTCCCGTCAAGGAGTCTCAGCTCGTCCCGGTCGTATTCTCGCTCGCACTCGTCGCAGCACCACACCGGCACATTTCTGTTCGGGCAGGAACTGCCCATACACGGCGCCCCATCAGGGCAGCCTACGCAATGATCTTCGATTCTTAGCATGTTACTTCTCCTTTATGGTCGATAAAATGTCCTGGAGTATCTTCTCGCGCTCCTCCGGCGATTTCTCGCCTGCGTCTGTGAAATGGGTCATGATTTATCCCTCCATATCATCGAATGAAAACTGACCGCCGGAGCGTTCAAATTCCATGCGCTTCTTCTTGTATTCGTTGTACTGCATTCGGTATCTGTAGCTGTCCCCGAAGATATTCCAGGCTGCCTTGACGACATTAGGCTCATACGGCTTGATTTTCTCCAGGTCGGCGACTGCCTTGTAAGATATTGGGCAACCGCAGCAACCTGTCCGAGTAAGTCCGTAGACCTCGTATGCGTCGGAATACCGCACGCCGTACTTTTCCTTGTACCAGGACTTATCTGCGTCGCTGACGTAGTACAGCGGGCGCAGACGGTACTGCCCGGAGCTTGTTTCCGTGAAGCACATCGTCGTGCAGTCCTTGCGGGGAACCGACCTCATGCCGCCCTCGTCGCGGCGCTCGCCGGTGATTATCATGTCGAAATCTTTTTGGACGGCGTGTGCAACCTGCTTTTTGTAGCAATCACAGCACTTTGCGCTGATCTTGAAATCCGGCGGATACTCGCCGATGAAATCGCGCATATATTTGCTGCTGTTGATGACAAGCTGAATGTTCGGGCGGGGTTCTCCGGCTGAATTACAGCAGCAGAGGAAGTTTATAACGCTTTCGCACTTCGGGTAACGTTCTTTCAGTTCTCCGCGCTTAGCCGCCTTGTCCTCCGCCTGCTCGTATTCCTGGGCTATGGACAGAGGAACGCCTTTCCTCTGCCATTCGGAAAGCCCGGCGGACATAATCTTTGAGACGAACGGTACTCCGTTCGTGCGGACCGCGTTGACGATTCCGACTTTCGGGCGGTATGTAGCGATCTCTACGCCGTACTTCTCGGCAGTCGCTTTGACGTGGTTTCTCGTTGCCGCCATCTCCAGCCCGGTGTTAAAAAACGCATACTTTATCGGCGGGAGGTTGAACGCTTCCCGCGTACGCTCGATAAGGTCGAGCATGATGTCGCTGTCTGAGCCGCCGGAGTAGCTGCATATCGCGTTCGGGTGCTGCTTGAGCCGCGTTGCGATTATTCCCATGATCGCCTGGAACTTGTCCGGCGCAGGGAGATCTGCGTAAGCTGGGCGGTCGGTGTAGACCCGGCTTTTATATTCTTCTTTCATTAAATACCTCCACACATCTCCGGCAGATTAGCCCGTACCAGCGCCGCCGGAACTGGTGGTGTGACCGCGTTTCCGCACCGGGCTGTCTGCTTGCTTTTCGGATAAGGTTTGCCGCTGTCGTCGTGGTCGATTATGTAATCAGCCGGGAATCCCTGTGCATTGAACAACTCCCGCGGCTGGAGCATGCGCATTTTTATGTCGGTGATTATGTATTCCTCGCCGTGTATCGTCACCAGCGCAAAGCGGTCTTTTGTGGTAACGGTGTCCAGCGGGCTGTCTACCGGCTTCGGTGCTCCGGTCGAAAAGTACTTCACGAGAAACGCCTGTACTTCTGCGTGGTGCGAACCACCCGCCGTTATCGTTGCCAGCGGTTCGTCTGCTGGCTGACCGTCCATGTTGTTCCGCATAGTCAGGATATGAGCTGTTATAAGGCTGTTGTGGTCGTGCGCGGTAACTGTATCTAAAGGTTTATCCGCGCCGCTCCCGGCTCCCTGATAATTCCCGCCGTAATTCTTCATGATGTGTGCGACTGACAGCGCATATCTGGGCGAGGTATCGACCGTCATTAACGGTTCGCTCAGCTCCTGCCCTCGCACTTCATCGCTTGCGGTTTCGCTGTGATACTGAATCAGTGTAGGAGCGACAACGCCATAGCCGTTTTTTGCTGTAACAGTTCCGAGTGGTTCGTCCGCTTTCTGCCCCCGGAAGCCCTCTCCAGAATGGTTGACTGTCACGATGAACGGCTCGGGATTATTTATCACGAACTTCTCAATGCCCCGCGCTATGCGACGGAGCGTGTTTTCTGCAAGGGGCTTGTCCCGCTCGAAAATGCTCTGCGCCGGAATGCTCCAGTCGATACACTCGGCGGCGGTGTGATACGGTTTCAAGCCATTGCCGTTTCCGTGCGTAGGCGGCGGGAATACAATGGGCTTTCCGTCGCACCGGGCTATAAGGTAGAAGCGCGTCCGTGTGGTCGGCGCTCCGTAATCGCAGGAGCGGAGTATGCGGTACTCTGCATTGTATCTCAGCCCCTGTTCAAGCCTTGCCGCTTCGGGGCTGTCCGGGCTCATCTCCAGCGTTGCGCACATCTCCGTGAATGCTGGGTGATCGCGTGAAATGCCTGTTGTGAGCGCCTTTATGAAGCCGTCAAAGGTTTCTCCGGCGCGCTCCTTTATGGGCTTGCTATCAGCCCCGAGGGGACCCCAGGTGCGTATCTCCGGGACGTTCTCCAGCATTATGACGCGCGGACGGACTTTCAGCGCCCAGCGTATCGTTACCCACGCAAGACCTCTGATGTTTTTGTCAACGGGCTTCCCGCCTTTGGCTCGGGAAAAATGCGTGCAGTCCGGGGAGAACCACGCCAGCCCGACCGGGTTTCCGGCGCAGGCTTCCGATGGGTCTACCTGCCAGACGTCCTCGCAGTAATGCCGCGTGTGCGGGTGGTTAGCACGGTGCATTGCGATGGCGTCCGGGTCGTGGTTTATTGCGATGTCTACGCTCCGTCCTGTTGCCATCTCTATGCCCGTGGAAGCTCCACCGCCACCGGCGAAATTATCTACTATCAGTTCCATTTCACTTGACTTTTCCTTTCGAATGTGGTAAAATACCACTGTAATACATTTTCTTTGCCGCTTCCCGAGTGCCAGCTCAGGAGCGGTTTTTCTTTTCCCATGAAATAACCGTCTGTGGTGCGCAGCCGAACCCGCGCTTTATATCCCGGAGCGACAGCCCCTCGTGGTGCGCCTTGAGAATCTCCTCGCGGATATCTTCGGGGTAGACGTGCGCACCGTATCTCCTTACAGGCACGTCTGTTTCGCTGACCCATTTCCGGACTATGCCGTGCGAGCAGCCTATAGCCTTAGCGCATGTCCTCAGGCTGTTTCCTCTGCGGTGCAGCTCGACCGCTGTGTCTCTTTGCTCTGGCGTGTACATTGCTTGTCCTCCTTTCTCCGAGGAATGCTCCCTTGAACGACCACACCATGATAATGCAAGTGATTGCAACGATGATGTCCGCGCCGTTCATGGAGTAGCTCCAGCCGTTCAGCGCGGATATTGTCCAGCGCAGGTGGAAGCCCACCAGGGCGGCTATCGCGTAGGGTATGTACTTCTTCATGCTGCTCACCTCTGTCCGATCAGCTTGATCTTGGAATGAAGCTTCCGGGCTTCGCTGATCTTCTTCGCCAGAGCGTCATTGTCCGCCTGCGTCAGGATTCCGAGATCGCCAACGATTCCATAAATGCCTTCTGCCATGAAATACCACGTGTTCTCATCACCGGGGAAATAGTCCGGCTCCGCCTGTGTGTTCGCAATATGCTCGTTGATGCGTTCAAGACGCTTATTCACGAGAGCTCTTGCTTCTTTGGTTGTTATCTTCATTGCTCATGCCTCCATTATGATGTTGCAGATAAGCGACCAGCCGCTGTCGCAGGGGACGTTTATCTCCATGGGGAACTTGTCCGAGTAATGCACCGTTGCGGTCTGCTTTTCAGGATCATATGCGATATACTCGATTGTCGCGCCAGACTTCGTGAGCTGCAGCGCTGCGCAGAGAGCCGTGCATATAGCCTGCTTGTCCTCGGTCATGATTTATCTCACCTCACAACAGTGCCTTGCAGACGTCGATTATCGCCTGCAAAGCTCCGTCGCAGTCGATGTTTACCGCCTTGTTTCGCTTACCGCTTCCCGGGGCGAAATGTATTACCGCAGTTGTCCCGCAGCCTTCCTCGGTCACTTCGATATAGTCGATGTCCTTGCCCGCCCTGGTGCTCCGCAGGGCGTATGTCAGCGTGTAGAGCGCCTTCTGCTTGTCCTCTGTCATGCCGTTGGTTCCTCCTCCAGCGCCCCGAGGCGCTTCATTATCTGCCCTTTGTCGTAGCGGTAGTTCTTGCCTACCTTAACGGCGGGGAGCTCGCCGCTCCTCGTCAGCGTCCGGACGTGCTGAACGGTGAGCCCGAGCAGGATAGCGATGTACTCGCTGTCCATAATCTCTGGCGCTTCCGCCCACGTTCGCGGCGGGCGGCGCTTGATTTTCGTTGTCATGTGTGCCTCCTTTTTACTTTCGGGCTTCGTTCTCAGAAGCGAACAGGTATTTCATGTCCGTGTCCGGGAAAAACATATCGTGTATCGCATACATCTCGCTGCGTGTAAACTGAGATTTTTCGGTGACCTTGTGCGACATGGCTTCCTTTGATATGCCAACGCCCTTTGCGATTTTCCGGCGGGACAGCTTTCGCCGGGCTATCTCTGTTTTTAAGTTCAGCAGCATTTCTCTCACCCCCTTTCGTTGGTCTTAGGTATTCCACCTTATCTGCCGTCGTTAGTGTAGTACTTTACCGCGACCTTAGCGCCCTCAGTCACCTTGAGAATCTCACGCTTCTCTGCGGCTGTCTTGGTGTTGAGAAACGCGAGCAGCGCCGCCAGTTCCTCTACCGGGTTGTCGTATGTCTTGGCTGCTGTCATGATTTTTCGCCTCCTTTCTGCGTGGCCGGGCTTGTGACCGGTCTGCCGCATTACCGGGCTTGCGCCCGTCACTCTGCGATTATGCTGTATGAATTATTTTGAAGCCGTTCCTTTCGTATATCTCCCTCACCTCGTCAAGGCTCATGCTGTGTCTTACCTCTTCAAAATAAGGAGTGGTGAAATCCTTCTGTGTCCTGTTTTTTCCTTCTACCTTCGTTCCGTAACCCACATCGGTTAATCTTCTAAGTTCTCCGGCTTCTGCTTTGTTCATTATAATTTCTTTCATCTTTCTTACCTCTCAAAATCGTTTTGTTGGTCTGAAACGTTGTTTTGTCGTTTCTGTAATTCTATTATACGACAGAATAGCCGGTTTGTCAATAGGGTAATCTGCAAATGTGCGACAAAATATCATATATAATTTTGTACAATACGACAAATAGCCGTATTACTATACAAATAAATGTTAAATTTCTATTGACAAGCACGACAAAATGTCGTATAATAGATAGCGAAAGGAGGGACGAAAATGATATCCGAAACATTATCTGAGATTCGCCGAGGAAGAAAGCTAACAATGAAAGATGTTGCGGAAGGTATCGGAATGAAACCGGACACATATCGAAACTATGAAAGCGGACGGCTTGAACCGAACTTATCAACACTTACCAAGATAGCTGATTTCTACGGAGTATCGACAGACTACCTTCTCGGTCGCGAAAGCAAAGAGCAGACCGCCCTTGACGAGCTGGTGGGGCAATTCAACATGGACCTGCTTGAAAAGAAAATCGTCGAGAACTATTTCGCGCTTCCGAAGAAGATGCGTGGCGACCTTATGACCTTTCTGGAGAAGTCCGTCAAGGAAGTCACAGAGGAAAGTAAAAACATTTATCTGAAAGCTTCCCGGAGCGCAGACGATCGCGGACCGGAGATCGTAACGCTGACGCCGGAGCAGAAAAAGCGCCTGGACGAAGCTCCGGACGAAACGCAGAACCCCGACAATGACATCTGATAAAGCGCTATAATTCGACCTCCACAGGGTACAATATCCTGTGGAGGTGAGGATTATCACAAACGCATACAAACTCTACAAAGACGCGCGGGACGCGTCCTGGCGCTGCCTTATCAACACTGGAGCGGCAGAAATGCCGATAAAGGTTCTGAAAGTGGCGGCGTTCTGCGGCGTGAAAGTCGTAAGAGACAGCAACGCACATTATTTAAAGTCCGGGGAATCCGGCTGCACTCTGGTTGACAGCGCGGGGAACTGGCAGATAGTCTACAGAGACACCGAAAACCGAGGGCGCACGCGCTTCACGGTCGCTCATGAACTCGGGCATATCCTGCTCGGGCATGAGCTGGCACCGGACAAATCCGGACATTTTCGGACAGCTTCGGACAGGCGCGAACCTGCGGAGACCCAGGCGGACGAATTCGCGGCGAGACTTCTCGCTCCTGCCTGCGTGCTCTGGGGACTGGAAGCCTACGAACCGGAGGAAATAGCCCGTATCTGCGATATCTCAGCGGAAGCCGCAGGGTACCGCTCAAACCGAATGAAAGAGCTGCGAGGGCGCGGGAAGTTCCTCACATCGCCGCTGGAGCGGCAGGTGTTTGAGGCTTTCAAGCCGTGGATCGAGCAGCAAAAAAGCCGCCCCGAATAAGGGCGGTATTACATAGTTTGAAAGGTGATTAATATGGTATTAGGATTATTGTCATTATTAATAGGAATAGGACTTGTTATTGCCGCACTGTCAGGAGCTGGAACTATAGCGGCGCTTATCGGCGCAATATTCGCCATAATAGGAATAATTCTGTTATGCACCAAGTGCACAGGTGTTGTTGCAGCGCCTCCCGGAAAGCAGGTTATATCCGCATTCCCTTGCACTCACCTTTCAGGGCTGCCTCTTGGCGAAGTGCAGTGCTATGCCCGCGCATACGATACCAGGATAGTTTTCAAAAAGGAACAGAGCACGTTTGAGTTGCCGTATGAAAAGATAGTTTCCGCCGAGCTTACCGAAAAAAACAAACTGGTAGGCGCTTCTGCTGGTTCGGCAATTGCAGGCGCTGTAATGTTTGGCGCTCTGGGCGCCATCATTGCCTCGCGCCCCAAGAACAAAAAAGAAAATATACTGATAATAACCTATGTTTCTGGCGATGAAAACAAAACAATAGTCGCTGCGGTTGACATCTCTGAATGGGGTGCCGCGAGCAAAGCGGTAAACGCTATGAAGAAAAATATAACAGTATCCCAGAATGTTGTACTTTGAGGAGGCGCGAACACCATGTTTAAAGACGATTTCCACATATTCCGGAACAAAGTACAGCAATATTCCGACAAGTTCGACACCATGACCGAGGAAGCCACGAAGAATGCAATAATCATGCCGTTTCTCGTTCTGCTCGGCTATGATGTGTTCGACCCGGAAGAAATAATCCCGGAGTACACCTGTGATGTCGCCGGAAAGAAAGGCGAGAAGATAGACTATGTTATCCTGCACGATGGAGAGCCCACGGTCCTCATCGAAGCCAAACGCGCCGGGTTGAAACTCCAGAAACAGCAGCAGGGACAGCTCTATCGGTACTTCTCAACAAACCGCTGCCGTCTTGCAGTCCTGACAAACGGAATCACATACAGCTTTTTCAGCGATATCAATGCCCCTAACGTTATGGACGATGAGCCTTTTCTCTCTTTCAACATTCTTGAAGATGACGAAGAACTGTTTCTTTCGTCTCTGGAGCAGTTCCATAAATCAGTTTTCAATGTCAAGGACATACTCACAAAGGCTGTATTTCTGAAATACCTCAAGGTAGTTGAACAAACGCTCCGCAGTGACCTTATCAACCCCAGCGACGAGCTAGTCAAGTATTTTCTTTCCCGCCCGGAAATAAAGACCGGAAATCGCATTACCGCGCAGATGATAGACAAGCACCGCGCAGCTACCAAAGAAGCCATGCTGAAAGTCATGGGCGCGGTGATATCCGTGGATGCTGCTCCGACTGAGCAGGTTCCTCAGAGCGGCACCGGGGTGAACGATATCATCAGCAGTCTCCCAGCCGGAAATGAGTATCGTGCTTCTGATGTTTACGGCGTGACGAATATTCAAGTGGTGCGTGACGGAAAAGCTATAGGCAGGCTCAGAGTTTCCACCTATCACGGAAAGCCTAGATATGACTACACAGAGCTCGGCGGCAGCGGGAAGCTGCACTTTCTTACTGGTGTAGATGAATGTGAAAAGTATCTTGATCCAGCTTATACATAAAAAAATCCCCCGCTTGCGCGAGGGTAAACATATAAAATAACACTATGCAAACAATTGTGGACGCTTTCGCGCCAACAGATATATTATAGCACGAAAGGTCCGCACCTGTCAAGGGAGGACACTATGCCAAGAATGAAAAACACAGCCCGCGCAGACGGACGAGTGCAGTCCCGGGTGTACCTCGGGGACGGCAAGTACAAATACGTCTATGCGGCGAACAACAAGGAGCTTCAGGAGAAAGTCACAGAGCTGAAAACTAAGCTCGGGAAGGGTATTGACATAACCGCGGAGCACGACAGCTTTGATTCCTGGGGGCAGCGCTGGCTCAGGAGAAAAACTAACCGTGTATCCGAGAACTGGGCGAAAGCGCTCGACATCAACTATCGCAAGCTTGAGCCGCTCCTGCACATGGAAGTCACGGAACTGCGCCGCATAGACCTGGAGGACGTGCTTACGGACCTGGCAGGGCAGGGGTATTCGGAGCGAGTAATCAAAGCAGTGCGCGACATAGCCTCCGGAATCATGGAGATGTGTGTAGAAAACCGGGTGGTAGAGTACAACCAATTCCGCGCGGTAGATCTGCCTAAAGTCCGCCAGAAATCCGAGAACGAGCGGCGCGCACTTACTCCCGAGGAGCGGCGCTGGATTGAGGAAACACCACATCGCGCCCAGACCGCTGCAATGATAATGATGTACGCAGGACTGCGCAGGGGAGAGCTGATACCGCTGCTGTGGAGCGACATCGACCTTGAAAAGGGAACCATCAGCGTGAATAAATCCGTTGAAATGCTGAATGGGCACCCCTCGGTGAAGGCCGGCGGCAAGACGGAGAACGCGGCCAGAATCGTGTATATCCCGCAGGTGCTGATAAATTATTTGAAGCCGATAGCAGGGAATCGCTTTGAACTTGTCTGCCACTCTGCCCAGGGGAAAATGCTGACGGATTCCGCATGGAAGCGCCTGTGGAGCAGCTACATCAAGGATTTGAATATGAAATACGCTGATTTCGGCAGCTACATTATAAACGGCAAGCCCATGGAGCGGCCGTCAAGCAAGTGTAAGCCAGGCGGCGTGCCGATATTGATTCCGCAGTTCACAGCTCACTGGCTCCGGCATACGTTCATCACGCTGATGTACCTTTCCGGCGTTGATGTTCTCACGGCTGCGGAGCAGGCGGGGCACTCCGACGTAAAAATTACTATGGAAATATACACACACCTCGACGCAGAGTACAAAAAGCGCGCCATGGATAAGTTGGATTATTACGTCGAGCATGAGTGTCAGATGGGTGTCAAAAATGCTGATAAACCGCATTCTAAAGCCAAAATATCATAGCCTCCGACGCTATGTGCCGTGCGTTCGAATCGCATCAGGCGTACCAAATACACACAGCCGCGAAGTTGTATTTTAATACGATTTGCGGCTGTTTTTGTTTGATCTTATTGCGCAATGATTCAAGAGTGTTTCTCATAGAAACACCCAACTATTAGTTATAAATGCGTAAAGCAAAAGCTTTACGCAATACAGTTATAAACATGTTAATGCATTACACGGTAAAAAATTAGAAAACATACTTGATTTATTGAAATATTTGTGATATATTATATATAAGGTGGATATGTATGGATACAGGGGAGCTGAGAGATCTCCCATGTTATTGATATTCAGCTAAAAAATCGGAGGAATTAATTACGATGAGAATTCTTTATGCTGCAAGTGAAGCCCGTCCTTTTGCCGCGTCAGGTGGTCTTGCCGACGTTGCGGGATCTCTGCCTAAGGCACTCTGCGCTGCGGGGGAGGAAGCGTGCGTTGTCATGCCTTACTACGTAAACTCCTTTAAGCCCGAGCAGAAGGAAAAGATGAACTACATCACTAACTTTACTGTTCCAGTCGGTTGGAGGAGCCAGTACTGCGGTCTGTTTTCACAGCAGGTCGATGGAGTTACATATTTCTTTATTGATAACGAGTTCTATTTCAAGCGTGATAATGGTCTTTACGGCTATTATGACGACGCTGAGAGATACGTTTTCTTTAGCCGTGCAGTTCTGGAAATGCTCAAGTATATCCAGTTCAAGCCGCAGGTCATTAATTCCAACGACTGGCAGTGCGCACTGATTCCTGTTTATTATGATCTGTTTTACAGAAACGCAGGAGGCTGCTACGATAATATCAAGCATGTATTTACGATCCACAATATAGGATATCAGGGTCAGTACGGACTTGATCTTGTAAAGGATATTGTTGGTATACCTCCTCACAAAGTTAATATCATCGAGTACGACGGCGATATCAACTTCATGAAGGGCGCTATCGAAGTTGCAGATAAGGTAACCACTGTTTCTCCGACATATGCAAAGGAGATCCTTGATCCGTGGTTCTCTCATGGACTTGATAGGATCCTTGTAAGCAAGCAGTATAAAACCTGTGGCTTCCTCAATGGAATCGACACCGAGATGTACAATCCCGAGACTGACTCCGGAATCGCAGCTAATTTCAGCGCTAAGGATCACAAGGGTAAGGCTGCCTGCAAGAGCGCTATTTTCAATGAGTTCGGCATGCCTGAGTATAAGATACCGCTGCTTGCTATGATATCCCGTTTTGCAGACCATAAGGGCTTTGATCTTGTACGTGCGGTATTCGATGACATTATAGCGACGGACATGCAGGTTGTTATTCTCGGTTCTGGCGAAAGCCAGTATGAGGAGTTCTTCCAGAACATGCACTGGCGCTATCCTGACAAGGTTGGATTCTATCGTGGATTCAATACTGGGCTTGCAAAGAGAATTTACGCAGGTGCGGATATGTTCCTTATGCCTTCCAAGAGCGAACCCTGCGGGCTTGCTCAGATGATTTCTGCACGTTATGGTACGATTCCGATAGTCAGAGCCACCGGCGGTCTGAAGGACAGTATCGTTGATTATGGAGATAACGGCATAGGCTTCACATTCCAAAGCTACAATGCGCATGATATGCTCGGAGCAATTCAGCGGGCAAAGGGAGCTTATGATAATCGTATGGCCTGGGGCAGGCTTGTTACCCGGGCAATGAAGGCTGACTTTAGCTGGGCGCAGTCCGCAAAGCTGTACATTGGTCTTTATAAGGAACTCTGCGGCGAATAAGATATTGTACATAAAGAGCCACACTAGCATATAGTGTGGCTCTTTTTTTATTTGTCTTTCTTGTTGGATAGTTCAGCTAATGGATTGCGATTCATTGCGTTTTCAAGCTGTTCATTGGATACATGGGTGTAAATTTGGGTAGTGTTGAGATTTTCGTGACCGAGAACCTCTTTTAAAACCCGAACGTCGACACCATTCTGATACATCAATGTTGCCGCTGTGTGTCGGAGTTTATGTACGGATAAGCCTCTGTTGTCAAGACCGCTGGCTTTCAGACATTCTTCCACTATCTGCTGGACGCGGCGGTTTGATATTCTAGTGTTGCGGCGGCTAAGGAAAAGAGCGTCCGTCTTTGCAGTCATATTACGGTTTCCGGCGGCGGAGCGTTTTTCGTTATCTGTTTCGGACAGATTCAGGTAATCGTTGTAGGCATTGACGCATGCGTCATTAAGGTAAATTATACGTTCTTTATTTCCTTTACCGATGACTTTTAATGTCCAGATTTCTTTTCCATTATGATCGTGAGTTGTTCGTATATCAGTAAAGTTTATTCCGACCAGCTCGCTCAAACGCATTCCGCAGTTGAGGAAGAATGTGATTATACAGTAGTCGCGCTTTTGATCGGGTGTTTCTATATTAGACAGCATGTCTACAGATTCTTCCAGCGTCAGATATTTAGGCAGCGCCGCCTTTGGAGTCGGAAGCTCTAGATTAGCAAGCGGACTTACTTCAAACAATGCTTTGTTATTTGTAAGGTACTTGAAAAACTGCCTTAGCGCAACTCCTTTGCGGTACCTGGCTTTCGGGTGATTATCTTTCTCATTTTTTGTGTAAATAAGGAAGTCCTGCGCCATCATCAGGTCTACGGATTTTATATCTGATTCGGTGATATCAGCAATTGAGATATTCTGAAATTCTTTTGGATCATCAGAGGCTCTGCCTGTCTTGATTTTGTAAAACCTGAAGAATAAGCGCAGATCTGTATAATAGTTAAGTACCGTCAGCTCAGATCGATTTTTTACTATCTGAAGATATACTAAATAATCTTTTAATAACTTTGGTGCGTCGTCATATGTTCGTTTCATAATTTGGTTTGTCTCCCCTATTCATTGCGTAAAATTTCTCTTTTACGCAATAGTCTGTTAAATTCTGTAAGTCTGTAATATGTACTATAATTATACCACGAATAGCGCATAGAAATCAACCCCCTTTCAATTTACCGAACTGAACGCGAACGGCACACATCTTGACCGGATATTGCCCGCGCCAGTCAACGCAGCGTTTGCAGCGAGATTCACAGATTGAAGCAGCCGGACAGTCCAGGCATAGACATTCAGACTTAATGCAGTTTATATCCTCAGTGGGCGCGATCGGACTGTTGAGCAGCCTCAGGATCTCACCGAGAAGCTGAGCTATATCCCCATCGGAGAACTTTTCAATATAGCGGATCTTCGGAGCCTTATGAACCCTCCGAACCTTGTATTTATGGAAATGCCTGAAATAAAAGTTAGTACAATCCAATATCGGACGGTATTCATGAGACCTCCAGCAGCTCACGCAGCGTTTTTCCTGCCGGAACCGATGAGGACAACCACGCTGACCGCATACACGGCAGAGGCATTTATAACAGATGTGCGGTATAAAGTAGGTAATCATAAGGCAGCAGCCCCAACGTCCTTATTGAAAACCTCGCGATAAATTGAGCTTAACCGCCCATGAAAAGCTCTCTCGTCAAGATCGGTGAAGGATCGCCAATAATCCTCCCCTGTCTCAGGCTTGAACGATTTATCGAACTCATAATCATAGAAGTTCTGCGGTAGCCCTTGCAAGGCATTGAAGTCAGATATGAGCTGCGACGCCGTCTTAGATGATTTACTTAGTCCATCTACAAGAACGGATTTAAGGAACTCCGGCGAACACTTGACCGCCTGGCTGAAGCATGCTGCATACTGTTTCTTAAAATTCAGCAAGAAATTAAGGAATTTATTACGCTTGATCTTATGAATAGTTAAGTTTGCTTTCTTTGCGTTCTGGAGGAACTCAAGCCACCATTTAGAGGTAACGCAATTATAACGCCTGGAACGTCCAGGATCGACGAAGCGAATAAGCTTCAGAGCAACACCGCACATTATAGCTTGGAACTCATCATCGGTATGATCGAGGTACTGAGTAAGAACGGCAGCAGCGTTCTTCTGGTGAAACTCCATTTCAAAACGTGTCCAGGCTGAAACACCCTCCGGAACCGTCGCGCCGTGTGCGACCTGCTCGGACAGCTTATCATAAAAACGGATATAGGTGCCGGACTTACGTTTACCAAGATAGATAGTTTTGCCAACTCTTCCGCTGCTGACGTGCTGAGACTGAATGAAGGTAAAAGGTACCTTTTCATCAATCTCGCCGGAAACCTTGTAGCAGCTCTGCAGCTCTCCGGATTCAACGGCGGGATCAGTCTTACGGAAGAGGCTGACAAAATGCCTGTCAAGAAGCTGCTGCTGAATCCGGTCAAGATCAAGATACGGCTTTTCATCAGCACCACACTTTTCATCAATAGCCCAGTCGATACGGCTGCATTTCGTCTTGCAGCTCCATTGACACATTGAACGGAAGCGATTAAGGGCAGTCCGCAGCGTAACACCTTTATGAGCTTTGAGGTACTCTGTATAATAAGCAATACCACCGCCGGAGAACTCCAGGCATATGCCCTGTTTCTGGAACGTGCTGAGCGAGGAGACCTTCAAAGAAACATCATTATAACGGTAAATGGATTCATAGCCATAGCCGGCGCCGACCAGGACGAACCAAGAACGCCACTCTTCAATAAAGAGGCAATCAAAAAGACGGTCGAGAGCCTCGGAGATAGTCCAACCGCTTTGATCAGGCAGCAGCGAGATGGTCAGATAGTCGATTTTTGCGGAAATCATCTCTTTTTAACCTCCCTGCCAAGTCTGCGCTGCGTTTTCTTATCGCCGACAAGATCGGGAGCGAATCCGGTTCCGGCTCGGTTAGCAAGGATCTCCTCATCTGATATGTA
>QWCN01000194.1_pt1 | contig 133508 bp, 124 predicted proteins | sample 1972711 | NCBI WGS metagenome assembly QWCN01 (sample SAMN09866707, study PRJNA288562) | Human gut metagenome isolate term1_stool, whole genome shotgun sequencing... | isolation source: gut | host: Homo sapiens | place: USA: California | reverse complement strand
ACAAAAAAATAAAATTGGTTTATACTTAGTTCTGTGCTAAGGAGATAAGACTTAACACAGAATAAATAACTTGCTCCCATAGCTCAGTTGGTCAGAGCAACCGGCTCATAACCGGTGGGTCCTAGGTTCAAGTCCTAGTGGGAGCACCATATTAATAAGAAGAATATCGTTTTAGATATTCTTTTTTTGTGAAAATCTCCAGATGGTTTAAGTTTCGTTTAACTTAATAAAAAGAAGAAATTTTCATTTGACGGAGAAAAACACTTTATAAATATAAATAGTGTAATTATCAAATGAATAAATTACACTATTTTTTGAGTTTATGATCTTAAGTTTAATTGGCGAACATTTATTATACTCAAAGTTACTTATTAGCCAATTTTGAGAGATTCAGAATATTAATTATTTTCTATAATTTCAAAATTACTAAGATCAGGTAATGCTACGTTTTCATCAGTAATATCATTAAAACTAGATTCAATTAATATAGTAGTATTGTTATTATTTGTTATACCAGTACATAAATAATTATTTTTATTTATATATGTGAAATTATTATCTGAAAGTTTTATTTCATAACATTTCATTCCATAAAAATTTTGGCTAGATATTGAACTTGTAAATGCTAATTGAATGTATTGTCCAATATTATGTGCTCCTAATTCATTATACAATATACTAGAACCTAAAAGATTTTCTAAATCATTTACCTTTGTAGCAGATTTAATTTCTTTACCATTTATTTGAATATCTGAAATTATCCAACCAATGTTTTGATTATAATCTTTATATATTAATCTAGTACCATCTTCCGATGAACGTTTGTATAAAGATATATTATCTTTTCTCCAAGTTTCAATCTCAATATTATTAGAGATTTTGTATTTCTGATGAAAATTTGTTATTTGAGAGTATTCTTTCATTTGTTTATCATATTTATAAATAATGTATGTTTTTCTGGCTAAATTCCCAATAAATGAAATAATAATAATGAATATTATAAAAAATAAAATTTTTTTATTCATAAAAATCACCTCCTTTTAAAGAGAGTATATAATATATATATTTATTTTTCAATATTTTTGCAATTATGCTATCTGTTTTTATGCTTTCATTATTTACAATTTCTGCATTTGCTTTAGAAAATGTTTCTACCGTGTCAGATGGTCATTTTCCTGATTATGCAAGTTATTGGTATAATTCCTTTGATGATAAAACTGAATTTGATTTGCTGGTATTAGGAAATACATCTGGAAAAAGTCAAACAGGAATTACAATAGGAGTTAATTCTTTTGGGAGTCAAACCGCTGTATATTATCGAGTTTATAATGCTGATACAGGGAGATTGCTCTATAAGGCAGATAATCAAGCTGATTACCTTTGGAATGTTGAAGGGTTAAATCAAGTAGTTTTGCAACTTCCAACTTGCCGAATGTATAAAGTAAAGTGTTCTGTAATATCTTTTCCGGAGAATACTAGCGGAAGAGTTATGGTTTGGACTTATTAAAAGTGTAGTTTTATTATAATTTAGTAAATTTTATGTTTTGCGCCAATTAATATATTTAATTGGCAATTTTTTATTATAAAAAAATAGTCTTTATATTATAAATAAAGACTATCTAAGAATAATTTATTTTTTATTTAATTAAAAATAATTCCAGTTTCATTAAAATTTTCTTTTGCAGAAATTTCTAAATTATCAACAGCTTGGTATCCTAAAAATCTACTAACATTTTTTTGAGTAATACCAGTTTCAGTTACAATAGTATCTATTGAAGAGAAACCATTTAAATCTATGTATTTTCTAAAAGTAGATAATTCTAGATTATCTCTATTAGCACATTTGGGACAGACATCTCCAGAATTTGTGTGAAAAGCTCCACAACGAGTGCATTTATTTAATTCCATATAAACCTCCATCTTAAGTAGATATTTAATAATATCATGTAAAATAAAAAATATATAAAACTACTTAAATAAAATTAATATAATTTCTTAGCTGATTTTATCATAAAAAAAAGAAAAATGGAATAGATTCTAGAAAAAATTTTATAAATAAAATGAGCATTAAAGTAATAGAAAAACATATTATAAAATAGATTATGTAGAGGAGAAAAATTATGAAAAAGGTTCTATTTATTTTACACAAAAAATATTATAATAATAATTATATGATATATATGAAAATACTGAAATTAGCAGGATATGAAATACATATTATAACTAATATAAAGGAAACAATAAAATATTGTGATATACAAAAAGAATTAACATTAGATATATTTAAGGTAAAAAATAAGATAAATAACTATGAAATGATATTTTGTAATTCTAGAATAATAGAAATAATAATAAAAATCATTAAATTTAAAGAAAAAAACAAAATTATATATATAAATAACACAGGAAGTTCTCAAAATAATAAAATAGTTAACTATAATGATAAGTCTTATAATAATAAAGAAGATTATATATTTTGTAGTATAGGAGAATTTAATAAACATAATAATCAAATTATGCAACTTGAATCTATGATAAGAATAATAAAAAAATATCCTCAAGTCAAATTAATGTTAATAGGACAAGGAAAGCTAAAAGATTATTATGAGCACATAATTGATAAATATGGATTAAGTGAAAATGTTGAAATAGTAGAAAATATGAGTTTTAAAATTGACATTATAAAAAAATCAAATTGTATTATATCAACTAGAAAAAGAGAAGAATTTGCATTAGATAATATAATAGCAATAATTCTAAACAAACCAATACTTGTATCAAATGTTGGAATAAATAAACTAATTTTTAAACAAGAAAATATTTTTTATAATTCAGATGAGTTAAAAGAAAAAATGAAAAGTAATATAGAAGAAAATAAAGATTTTGAAAAGTATTATGATATTGAATTAAATGAAAGAGAAGAAATATTAAAAAGCGAAAGTATTTAAACTTTCGCTTTTATGGATTATAGCAAAATTACATTTGTTGATTTCCAGGTATAAAATAATCAACAACTCCATAAATTAGTGCCCCGATAATTGCAGCCATCCAAGAAATTGAGTATCCAGCTACAAAAAATTGAGTCAAATATAATATAATAGCTGCTAATGCAAAACCTACAAATCCTTTTCCAAAAGGACTAGCATGTAAACCTGTGAATTTGACAATTAAATAGTCCATAATAGTTAAAACAATTGCAGCAATAGCTAAAGCCCAAATATTATTTATAGAGAACCCAGGCGTAAAAAATGCTGTAATTGCTAAAACTATAGCAGCTGTAACTAATCTGCCGACAATTTGCCAAACTGTAGATGTTCCATTAGAAGTATTAGAATTACTTTGTGTATTATTTGCCATATAAAAACCTCCTTATTAAAAATTTCAAGGTTACAAAATTATTATTTACATCAAAAAAAATATTATACAAAAATCGTATAAAATTATAAAAAGTGAAGAAAATACAATTAAAAATTCAAAAAGAAGAGAGGATTTTATGCTAATAACTTTTTTGAGAGCAATATTTTTATACATAGTTGTTTTAATTGTGATGAGATTAATGGGAAAAAGAGAAATTGGACAGATGCAACCATTTGAATTAGCAATATCAATAATGATAGCAGATTTAGCTGCTACGCCTATGGCAGAGACAGGAATACCAATATCAAATGGAATTGTACCTATTTTAGGACTATTAGTCATGCATCTAGTTATATCAACATTAAACATAAAAAGTACAAAAGCAAGAGAAATTATATGTGGAAAACCATCAATATTAATATATAGAGGAAAGATAGATGAAAAAACTTTAAGAAAAGAAAGATTTACTATTAATGAACTTGAAGAAAGATTGAGAGACAATAATATATTTAATATAGGAGATGTAGATTATGCAATATTAGAAACTAGTGGGCAAGTAACAGTTATACCAAAGCCTAATAAAAGAAATACAACCCCAGAAGATTTTAATATAGAACCAGAATATGAGGGGATTTCGTATGATTTAGTAGTAGATGGAAAAGTAATGTATAAAAATTTGGAAAAAATAGGTAAAAACTATAAATGGCTTGAGAGACAATCAGAAAAATTTGGAATAAAACCAGAAGAGGCATTAATAATTACGATTGATGGAAATAATAACTTTTTTTGTCAACCCTTACAAAATAAAAATTAGAGGTGAAAAAAATGTATAAAGAAACAACTATATGTATATGTATTATTATATTAATAATATGGTTAGATATATTAACTCAAAATTATACAAAAACATCAACAATTGAAATAACTGAATGTTTATCTGAATTAAAAAAAGAAATTGAGGATAAAAGTTTAGAAAATGCAAAAGAAAAACTTGGAGAATTAGACAAAAAATGGGATGAGAAACATGATAAGCTTGCATATTATATTGAACATGATGAACTTGAAAAAGTGGATACAGCAATAGTACAAGTTAAGAGTTTTGTAGAAAATGAAGAGATTCCATCTGCAATAGCAGAATTAGAAACAGGAAAATTTGTATTAGAACATATAGAAAGAAAATATAAATTTAATTTACAAAATATTTTTTAATAAAGAATAAAATTGACAAATATGAATAAATGCTATATTATACAGAAGTACGCCTATTGGCAATATTATAATTAATAAAGAATGGGGGATAAATATGGCTACTATTGATAATTATTCATTCATCTGTGTTGAAAATGAAAGAATGAGATTTGCTAGACCAAATGATATGAATGATCCTAAACGGAAAATCATTATTGTAGGAACACTATGCGGAAGTCAAAATGATAAGACATTACAAATTATCGAAGTAGAAAGGTATGAAAAAACTTATATTATAGGAAAATATAGATCTTTTAATTCTATTTATTATATTGGAAAAAAATCTAAAGAAATGAAAGGATTTGAAAGAATGATAAGAGAAAATATTCCTGTAATCACGAGTTTTAGAATTGGATATGCATATAGACCAGAATCAATTGGAAAACATATTCCATGTATTATTGGTAAAGTAGAACACGAAGAAGATGAACAAATTATTTATGTAGAAGAGCAAAACTTTGAGGAGAATACTATTACAGATATAAATGGAAGAAAATATTTTATTGATTGGTTAAGTATGGACCCAAGACAGTATCAAAACTTGGTTGCAGAATTGAATAATAAGTTTCCTAAAAAGTTAAAGAAATATTTCATGAGTTTTTGTGGTAAAGGCTTGAAATTTGATATGATTGCTTTAAATGATAGCCTTCCTATTCTTGGAGTTGCAGGAGCATTCAAAATTAAATGATTCTGAAAAAACTTGTCTTGAAAAAGGCAAGTTTTTTGTGTGTATATGAAAATATATAAACAAAAATGAAAAAAGTGAATATATTAATAAAAAGGAGTAGACTGTATGGAAGATAATATAATAATTGAAGATATAGAATTTAAAGAAGAACTATATCGAAAAAATATAGAAAAAGAAGAAATTAAAATATCAAATATTCATGGAATAGGAGATGAAAAAAATGCAAATAACTAGAATGTTTGTGCCTAAATATAAGTATGATATAAAATGTCCGTATGAAATGCAACCTGAATTTATTATAGTTCATAATACAGAAAATGATGCATCTGCAATGGCAGAAATATCATATATGATAGGAAATAACAAAAAAGTATCATTTCATTGTGCTGTTGATAATATAAGGATTGTACAAGGAGTTATGTTTAACCGTAATACGTGGAATGCAGGTGATGGAGTAAATGGTGATGGTAATAGAAAAGGAATTTCTATAGAAATTTGTTATTCAAAATCAGGAGGAGAAGAATTTGAAGATGCCCAAAGACTTACTGCAGAATATATTGCTTATTTATTAAAACAATATAATTGGGGAATTGATAAAGTAAAAAAACATCAAGATTTTTCAAATAAAAATTGTCCTCGTAGAACATTAGAAGAAGGATGGCAAAATTTTCTTAATCTAATTAATTTTTATTTAGAAGATAAGCCAATAAACAATGATGAAATAAAAGAAGGAAGTGATGAAAAAGTGAGAACTTATCAAAATGGTAGTACAAGTGAAATCGTATATGCAGATACAGATTGTACTAAAAGAATAGGAAGTTTAGATCCAAGAGAAAGATGTGATTGTTTTGGAACTTTTTATGACAAAGCTATGGTTAGATATAAAGTTAATGGAACAAATAACTATAAAATAGGCTTTTGTAAATGGCTGGGTGGAGTAAAATAAATAAAAATTTTGACATTTTGGGACAAATATGTTATAATATAAGTGTCTTTAGTTACTTGCACAGAGTTACTTTAGAGATTTTTGAAATTTCTGGAGGGCTGTGCAAAACCTCCAGATAATTGCATGGAGGTGCAAATATGTTTGCTGTAAAGTACAATGGTGGAAACAAGTCTTATTTTGGCTGTTCTGATCCTGATAAACTGGTGCGTGGCCAGATTTATGAGGTCATTGCAGTCAACGACCGTGGCTGGCAGACTGATTACACCCTTAAGGGTGTGGTTGGTCAGTTCAACTCAGTATGGTTTGACAAGGTAAATGTGCATAAGGCAATTACCAATCATCAGCCGTCTGTAGGCCATTCTATGGTCTGCACCAAAGTTGAACTGGTTGACGGAAAAATTGAGACAACCAGCTGGAAGACCTCTACCGTCATGAAGAGCGAAGAAATCGAGCAAGATGTGTTTAAGGTTACAACCTTGAATAGCATCTATATGACGATGTTAATTCGCTAAAGCAAACTAAAAAAGAAAATCTTTCTCCTCTTAATGAGGAGTTTTCTTTTTTTAAAAATAAATATTCAAAAAAGTGAATTGATATGATATAATCTCATAGAAAACGAAAGAATAAATAAAAGTTGATAGAAATTTTACCTTTTAATAGATCAACTTATTGAAAGGAACTAAAATATGGGGAAAAAAAGAAATAAAAGTAAAAATAAAATATTAGAAATTATTAGTTTATTAATTGTACTAGTAATAGTTTTAACAGGAAAAAATATTAATGAAAAAGATCATACGCAAGCAAATACAGAAATAACAGAAAATTCATCAACATTAACATATAGTTTGGAAGACATTCCAGAATATTCAGGCACACCATATGCGATATTAAATAATAATAAACCAGAATTTACAGAAAAAGATTATACAACGAAAAGTTTTGAAAATTATTCAGAACTAGATAGTTTGGGCAGATGTGGAGTAGCTTATGCAAATGTTTGTAAAGAAATAATGCCACCAGAGCGGAGATGAAAGAGGAAGCATAAGTAGTGTAACACCAACTGGTTGGAAACAGAAAAAATATAATGGAACATATTTATATAATAGATGTCATTTGATTGGATATCAATTATCAGATGAGGATGCTAATAAACAAAATTTGATAACTGGAACAAGATATTTTAATGTTGAAGGTATGTTGCCATTTGAAAATCAAGTTGCAGAATATATAAAAAAACAAAAAACAAATGAAAATAAACATGTTTTATATAGAGTAACCCCTATATATGAGGGGGATAATTTATTAGCAAGTGGAGTGCAAATGGAAGCATTGTCAGTTGAAGATAAAGGTGATGGAGTTTGTTTTAATGTATATGTTTATAATGTACAACCAGGTATAAAAATTAATTATGCAACAGGAGAAAGTTCATTAGAACAATAATTTCTAATAAATGTTAAACAAAGGAGAGTGAGTAGAGTTGAATTTAGATATTTTTGAAAACTTAATAGATAAAGTCAAGGAAAATGAATTTATTCAAAATTTTACAAAAGAGTTAGAAAAAAATATGGAAAATAGTATGCAAAAATCAATGTTAGAAAAATTTGTAAGTGATAATAAAATTATTTCAGAATATAAGGATAAAATGCTTATTAACAGAAATATGATATTGCAAGAATTAAACAATAATGAAATGTATTATATATATGATAAAAAAGGTTCAGATTATTTAGCAACAATATGTGAAAAAGGAAAAAGTCATGAGATAATAAGAATTCCTGAAAGAGATGTAAAATCTAATGTTAAAATTGATAGTGTATTAAGGAAAACAAATGATAAATTTGAATTAGATGAAGAAACAACTAGACTTATAAAAAATAAAATGGAAGAAATGTTTAAAAAGATACTTGAAGAACAAAATAAAATGATGGAAAGCCGAAGAATAGATGGACATATATATGAATATGTAGAAGGCTCAAAAAACAGTGTATGGTTAATAGATAACAATTTAAACAATGGAGAAGTATTTGAAGAAATACAACAAGAAGTATTTAAAGATGCACAAGAAAGAGATTTATTTGAATATATAAATGGAGAATATAAAATAAATAAGTGAAAGGAATATACTAAAAATGAGTATACAAAAAAACCAAGAATATATTGTAGATATTATAGATAATGGTTTCGAAGGAGAAGGGATTGCAAAAATAGATAATTTTACAATATTTATTCCAGGAACAATAAAAGGAGAAAAAGTAAGAGTACTTATAGTTAAAGTATTATCATCACATGGATTTGGAAAAGTTATAGAAATACTTGAAAAATCACAAGCTCGTCAAGATGTAGATTGCAATACATATAAAAGATGTGGTGGATGTAATTTAAGACATGTAAAATATGAAGAAACTTTAAAAATGAAACAAAATGCAGTACAAAGTCTTGTGAATAAAACATTAAAAAATAAACTACGAATTAAAGAAACAGTAGGAATGGAAAATCCATTACATTATAGAAATAAAGCACAATATCCAATAGGAATAAATAAAAAAGGTGAGCCTGTAATTGGAGTTTTTGCTAATAGAACACATGAAGTTATTCCAATAGATAATTGTTTAATTCAAAATAAAAAATCAGAAGAAATTGCTAAATTTATAATTGAATTTATAAAAGAAAAAAATATTAGTATATATGATGAAAAAAAAGGAAAAGGATTAGTTAGACATATTGTTACTAAAGTTGGAATAAAAACTGGAGAAATAATGTGTGTAATTGTTATAAACGGTCATAAAATTCCAAATGAAAATGAATTAGTTGAAAATTTGAAAACAAGATATCCTGAAATAAAGGCAATTGTAAAAAATATTAATATGAAAAATACAAATGTAATATTAGGACAAGAAAATATAAATTTATATGGAAATGGATATATAGAAGATATTTTAGGTGAATATAAATTTAAAATATCACCATTGTCATTTTATCAAGTAAATCCTGTACAAGCAGAAAAATTATATAATTTAGGTGTTAGTATGGCGGAAATTACAAAAAATGATGTTGTATTTGATTTATATTGTGGAATAGGAACAATTTCTTTATTTATGTCTAAATTTGCCAAAAAAGTATATGGAATTGAAATTGTTGAAGAAGCGGTAAAAATGGCTAAAGAAAATGCTCAGAATAATAATGTATCAAATACAGAATTTTTTGCAGGTGATGTTGAAATTGTACTTGATGACTTGATTAATAATAAAGGACTTAAGGCTGATGTTGTTATGTTTGATCCACCTCGTAAAGGGTTAGATAAAAAGAGTATAGATAATATTTTGAATATTAGACCAAAAAAGATAGTTTATATTAGTTGTAATCCTGCTACTTTGATAAGGGATTTAGCTGATTTTGAGAATGAGTATGATATCAAAACAATAATACCAGTTGATATGTTTCCTTTTACATCACATGTTGAATGTGTTGCAACATTGCAATTAAAATAATAAATACAAATAAGAAACACAGATTGATAGTGTTTCTTATTTTATAGAATATCATAAAAATTTTTAAAAATATATCCTTTATCTTTTAAATATTTAATAGAATCCTTTAAAACAATAGAAGAATTACTAACATCTTTAGTATCATGCATTAAAATAACAAGAACATCTTTGTTTTGGGAGGATTTTATTAAATTATTCAACAATTGTGAAGAAGAATACTTTTTTACTGAATCATTATTTAAACAATTCCAATCAATATAGTTAAAATCAATATTTTGAAGAAGTTTTACTGCTTCTTTCTTTTTTGCTTTATTTGAAGGAGACATAAAACCGTTTGGGAATCTAAAAATATGTGAACAGTAATTTGGAACTCCAATTGCATTTCCAATAGCTAGATCAGTCTTTTTTAGTTCATTTAAAAAATTATCAGAGCTTTTATATAACAAATTATTATTATGAGAATACCCATGATTAGCAATATAGTGACCTTCATCATATGCTCTTTTAGTTATTTCTGGATGTGAATCAACACATTTTCCGATTACAAAAAAAGATGCTTTTACATTTTCTTCTTTTAAAATATCTAGAACTTTAGGAGTTACTGAAATATTAGGACCATCATCAAAAGTTAAAAATGCAATTTTTTCATTAGGATATAATTCAATAAGTTTTTTATATAAATTGTTTGAGTCATTTTGGATATCAGAAATAGTATTTGATGTTTTGAAAATAGAAAAATATATACCAAAAGATAACAAGATAAATGTAAAAAATATTAGCATTAAAATTATTTTTTTATTGATAAAGTATACTTTCATAAAATCACCTTATTAATAATATGTATCAAAAACAGATTTATTAAAAATATTGTTAAATTTATAAAACTATGATAATATATTTGTATTATAGGAGAAAGAAAATGCAAATACCTGATTTTTTAATAAAAAAAATAAATAATGAATATAATGAAGAAATATGTAAAAAAATTAAAAATGGGCTTGTTTCAAAAAAGCCAGTTACTTTTAGAATAAATACATTAAAAACAGATAAAGAAAAAGTTATAAAAGAATTGAAAGAATCTAATATTGAATTTGAAGAAGTTAAATGGAATAATGATGCAATAATTATAAAAAATGTATTAGAAGAAGATATAAGAAAATTAAAGATATATGAAAATGGAGAAATTTATTTACAAAGTTTATCATCAATGATTCCACCAGTTATACTTGAGCCAAAGGAAAAAGAAAATATATTAGATATGGCTGCTGCACCAGGAGGAAAAACAACACAAATATCTGCAATTTCAAGTGGAAAATCTTATATAACTGCATGTGAAAAAAATAAGATTAGATGTGATAGATTGAAATATAATCTTCAAAAACAAGGTGTTGGAAATGTTAATGTAATGCAAGAAGATGCAAGAAAATTAAGTGATTTTTTCTCATTTGACAAAATATTATTAGATGCACCATGTAGTGGAAGTGGTACTGAAAGTGTATTTAATCCGAAATTTACAGAAGAATTAATACAAAGGTCTGCTAAAACTCAAGAAGAATTATTAACAAAAGCTTTAAAGATATTGAAAAAAGATGGTGAAACGGTATATTCTACTTGTTCAATTTTGAAAGAAGAAAATGAAAAAGTTTTAAATAAAGTTTTAAAAAAAATTAATGCAAAAATTGTTCCTATAGAAAAAATAGAAGGAATCGAATATTTGCCAGTTGAAATTGAAGGAACATTATGTATTTCACCAACAGAGTTATATGAAGGCTTTTTTGTTGCTAAAATAAGAAAATAAATATTTGATTTATAAAGAAAGGAAAAGATATTATGATGATACTAGTATTGAGATTAATGTGTGGTGGATTTTGGATGATTTCATATAGTATTGCTATTTATAAAGGAATAAAAGAAAAAAGTTATGCAATGCCATTTTTCTCATTGTGTTTAAATATTTCTTGGGAGATGCTTTATTTTAAGAAAGTCATAAATGGAGGCGATGGTGGACTAATATGGATAATTATTGATAGCATATGGCTTATTTTAGATGCTGGAATTTTAATTACATATTTCTTATATGGAAAAAAATATTATCCAGATAAATTAAAAAAATATTTTTGGGGATTTAGTATTTTCCAATTAATTATAGCAATGTTAATTATGAATGAGTTCTATACAACTTATCCATTTCATGCTAAAATAAATGCAGGCTTCTTTATAAATATTGTAATGTCTATGCTATTTATAGATATGTTAGTAAAGAGAAATGGAAAAGAGGGGCAATCAATAATATTGGCAATTACAAAATTTATTGGAACATTAGCGGCAACAACATTAAGTGGATTTTACTTTGGAGCAATAAGTCGAATTTCACTTGTTTTGGGTGGAATATCTGCTATTTTGGATATTATGTATATTTATTTACTGATAATATGGGATAAAAAAGAAGAGGGTAAAAAGTAAAAATTTTTGCTCTTTTTTGTGTTGTATTTTTTATGAAAAATTAGTAAAAAAAACTATAAAAAAAGTGTTAAAAAAAAAGCTAAATTTGTTGAAAAAAATCGTGTATTATGATATAAAATATATAGAGAGAAAAGATAGAAAAAAGTACAAATGGGGGAAATATAAAAATGCGAAAAAGTAATATTATAATAAAAAAAGTAAGAAATTTAATGATACTAAGTATGGCTGTAATAGTTATTATTAGTGTCTATTTTAATATTTCAAATTCTAGAGCAAAAGAAACTACTGATATTGTAGTTAATGTAACTGATGAAGCAGGAGAAGTTGATAGTCAAAAAGTTACTTTGGTTGCAACTGGAAATAAGAATGGTAATTATGAAATTTCTTTGCCTGAAACTATAAGCAATGTTTATGTTTCTAATTATAAAACATTAAATGGTGATAAGAGTGCAAATGATAAAATTATTCTTTCACAGGATGAGGTTAAAAATAAAGAGATTAATTTGGAAGTAAATTATGATAAAAAGAATGTGACTTCGACAGAAACTAATGAAGAGATGACTTTGTATAAACAAAATCTTGAATATGATGATAAAGGAATTTATGTAGAAGGGTATATGCCATTATTGGCACAAATAAATGTAATTCAAAATGAAAATGATATTTCTTTGGAGATATTATATACAGTTGTTGAAAGTAATAACACGTCAAAAAAAGAGATATATGTTCCAAGTGAATATGGACAAACATTAGAAATAACATTAAATAAAAAAATGTATGTGGTAGAACAAAGTTTAATAAGTTCTACAGATGCAGAATATATAGTAGTAGAGCAAAGCAATTCAGAATTAGTAATAAATCCTATATCATCAAATACAATAAATATAACAAATGAAGAAGTTCCAACAATTATTTCAAGTCAATATAATGGAGAAGATAACAAATATTATTTTGCTGGAGGACCAATAGCAAACTCACAAATAGAAAGTATAAAATTTGTTACAAATCCAAAAGAAGTACTTGGAACAAAATGGGATGCGTCAGAGAATGGAGATAATAGTGTAATAGCTGGATATATAGATAGTAATGGAAATGAATTATATGAAATATATGTAGCATCAAATTCAGATAAAACAACAAAAGTATATGCATCAGAAGACGCAAGTTATATGTTTTATGAATGTAACAATTTAACAACAATAGATATTCAAAATTTAGGGACAAGTAAAACAACAAACATGAACAGCATGTTTGCAATGTGTACAAATATTACAACATTGAAATTACAAAATTTCGATACAAGTAATGTAGAAGATATGGAAAATATGTTTTTTGGATGTGAAAATCTTGAAACATTAGATATAAGTAATTTTATTACAGCAAAAGTAACAACAATGAGTAATATGTTCCAAAATTGTAAAAAGTTAACAGAATTGAATTTAGAAAGTTTTGATACATCTAAAGTAATTGATATGAACAGTATGTTTAATGGATGTGAAAGTTTAACAATATTAAATTTAAACAATTTTAATACAACAGAAGTAACAGACATGAGTTGGATGTTTTATAACTGTAAAAATATTACAACTTTAGATCTAAGCAATTTTGATACAAGTAATGTAATAGATATGAGTGCAATGTTTTCTACATGTGAGAATTTAACAACATTGAATATAAGCAATTTTAATACAACAGAAGTAACAAGTATGAATGCAATGTTTTCAGACTGTAAGAAATTACAAATATTGAATATAAGCAATTTTAATATAAGTAAAGTTGAAGATATGAGTTTTATGTTTTCTGGATGTATTAAATTATCAGAATTAGACTTAGGAAAACAATTTACAAAAATAGCAAACGAAAATGAAGGAATTTTTGATGGATTAGAAGAAAATCAACTAGTAATTAAAGTACCAAGTGCAATATATGCAGGAAAAAATGAGATAAAATTAAATAATGGTTCAACAGATATAATAACTTTCTTAGACAATGTTAAAGTTGAATGCAAATATAAAATAGAATGGAAAAAAGTATCAAGTTCAGTAGATATTGCTCAAAAACAAATAAATGTTGTTTTACAAGCAGAAGGAGTTAATACAACATATGATTCAGCAAAAATCTTGACAGATGGAATTTCAAAATATCTGCAATTATATATAGATGGGAAAATAGTAGATAATTTGACTGTTACGATAGAAAATCAAGAAGTAAAAAACGGAAAATTACAATGTACATTGAAAATTAAAAATGAAGAAATAAAAGATGGAGAAGGTATGGCATTAGTTATAAAAGAAGATTCTGCAACAGATAAATATGGTAATGGGAATCTTGAAATAAAATTAATAATTACAGAACCATTACCTATAATGCAAAATACACAATATAATGGAGATGATAATAAATATTATTTTGCAGGAGGAACAATAGAAAATTCGAAAATAGAAAGCATAAAATTTGTTGCAAGTAAAGAAGAAGTTTTAGGTACACAATGGGATGCATCAGAAAATGGAAACAATAGTGTAATAGCTGGATATGTAGATAGTAATAATAATGGACTATATGAAATATATGTAGCATCAAACTCAGAAAAAACGACAAAAGTATATATGCCAGAAGATGCAAGTTATATGTTTTATGAAGGTAATAATTTAACGACAATAGATTTACAAAATATAAATACAAGTAAAACAATAAATATGAACAGTATGTTTGCAATATGTAACAATCTTACAACACTAAATTTAAGTAGTTTTGATACAAGCAAAGTAATAGACATGGAAAATATGTTTTATAAGAATGAAAAACTAGTAACATTGGATATAAGCAGTTTTAATACATCAGAAGTAACAACAATGAGTAATATGTTTTCAAATTGTACAAGTTTGACAAAATTAGATTTAAATAACTTTAATACAAGTAAAGTAACAGATATGAACAGTATGTTCTTTGAATGTAGAAACTTAGCTACATTAAACATAAGTAATTTTAATACACCTCAAGTAACAGATATGAGTTATATGTTCTATAATAATCAAAAACTAACAACAATAAATGTAAGTAATTTTAATACAAGTAATACAGTATATATGGGTGCAATGTTTTCTGGATGTAGTGCTATAACAACATTAGATATAAGTAATTTTGACATAAGCAAAGTAGAAGACATGAATTCAATGTTTAGAAGATGTAGTAACTTAACAACATTAGATTTAGGAAAAAAATTCACACAAATAGCAAGTGAATATGGAGATATGTTTGATGGAATAGGAAGTAATACAACATTAGTAATAAAAGTACCAGAAGCAATATATTCAGGAGAAAAAGAAATAAGATTAAATAATACATCAGAAGAAAAAATACAATTTTCAAATAATGTTACAATAGATTGCAAATACAGAATAGACTGGAAAAAAATATCAAGTACAATAAACACAGAACAAAAACAAATTGAATTAATATTACAAGCAGAAGGAATTAATACAACATATAGTTCTAATAAATTAACAAATTCTAATCTAGAAAAGTATTTCGAAATATATGTTGATAGAGAAAAAACAACAGATATAAATATATCAATAAATAACCAAAAGGTTATTAATAATAAATTACAATGTACATTAACATTAGACTTTGAGAATGCAGTAGAAAGTGGAGAGGTAAGTATATTAATAAAAAGAGGAACTGCTCAAGACCAATACGAGAATAGCAACTTAGAACAAAAAATAATAGTTGATAATGCAGATTTTATAAAACCTTCAATTAAATACACATATTCAAAATCTGATATAGATAAAGATAATAAAATATTAACAATTAATTTTACTGCAACAGATAAAAACTTAGATACAGTAGCATCTGTATTACAAAAGAGTGATTTGAGCTTAGCAATATATAATTATGACTCAAATGGAAAAGGATATTGGGAAAATGTAGATATATCAGATGCTAATAATACATTGACTCAAAATATTAATGGAAAAGAAATTGATTATGTATTAACGATAAAAACACTTCCAATAGATATTGTAGAAAAATATGCAGGAAGAAGTGGATATGTAACACTTATTATACCAAAAGATAAAATTGTAGATATATTTGGAAATAAAAATGATGCCAAAACAATTACAGTAGGAATAAATGAGCCAACAGGAAATGGAAATAATCAGATTGTCGATGTAATAAACCCAATATGGACTGCAAGCAATATGACTTTTGATAATCAACAAGGAAAAATAACATTTAAATTAATTGGAACAGATAAATATTTTAAAGAATCAACATTAACTTCAAATAAAATAAAAACATTTATTGGTAAAGACGAAATAACTGGAACAATTGATATGAATATTGCGAAAACCAGTGATTTAACAGAAAAAAGAGATGAAGTAAATACAGTATATGGAATAGAATATTTAGTAACAATAAGTAATGTGAAATCACTTTATGAAGGTAATTTAAAACTAATAATAAATTCAGCGACTCTTGAAGATTTATATGGAAATTTCAGTAAAGAGACAGAAATATCATCATTAGGAATTGTAGATTTCAAGAAACCAAGTATTACAAAAATATCATCAGAAGTAGATAAAACAGCTAAAACGGAAAAAATTGTTTTTGAAGTAAGAGATAATTATTTTAAAGCAAGTACTTTAAATAAAAGTGATATAAAGATTTTTGTTGATGAAGAGGATACCGGAAGTGAATTAACTAAAGAATTATCTGAAAAAGAAATACTTGATGAAAATGGTAAAAAAATCGGAATAAAATATACACTTCTAATAAGTGGATTTGAACAAAGAAAAAATGTAAATAACAAAAACTATAAAAACTGGAGTGGAACAGTAAGAATAGAAGTACCAGCTGAAAAAATATCTGATGAATATGGTAATTATAATGATAATACAAGTATTGATGGAGATTTTGTAGATGTAATAAAACCATCTATTACATATAAATATCTAACTACAGATATACAAGGAACAAATGATTCTGTTAAAATTGTGTTTGATATTACAGATAAATATTATAGTTTAGATGAACTAAAGTTAGAAGATTTGGCTATAAAAATGATGGTTGATGATGAAAGATATGATATATTAACAAATAAAAAAGTAGGAATATCTTTTAGTTCAGAAAATATAACTAATACAATTAATATAACTAAAGAAAATGGAGTTCAAAAAGGTCAATTGAACCAAGTTGTTGGTAAAAGATATACATTAATATTATCAAATTTAAGTAAGTTAATAATAAATGATAATAGGCCAACTCTAGATTATAGTGGATTTTTATCTATATCAATTCCAAAAGATAAAGTTCAAGACACAAGTGAAAATAAAAATATTGCTCAAACAATAACAGTTGGAACAAGTATAGATGGAAATGAAACAAATGGTGGTTCTGTAATAGTTGATACAGTAAAACCAATATGGAAAGTAACAGAAAATAATAAACAAGTTGATAGTGAAAATACATCAGAAATAGTACTTCAAGGAACAGATACATATTATTTAAGAAATACATTGACAACAGGAAGATATAATGCAACAGAAATAATGGATAAAATTAAAATATATGTTGATGGAATACAGACTTCAAATGGAATAACGATAGAAATTGGAAATGAAAAAGCGTTAAAAGAAAATAGAACAATAGACGGAAAAACTGAAGAAGTACAATATGGAGTCGAATATAATGTTAAAATTTCTGGATATGATAGTAATGCAAAATTTATTAGAATAGAAATGCAAGAAGGTACATTAGTAGATAAATCAGGAAATTTAAATAATAAAACTCAATTAGCAGTATTAAATACACTAAAATCAGCAGTAATAGATAAAGATAGCTCTGGTGTAATAAAAGAAACAAGCAAATTCTTAGGTGGAAATATTAAGAGAAACCAAATAGAAAAAATAAAAATTGTAACAAGTTTAAGTGAAGTAAAAGGAACAACGTGGGATGTATCATCAAGTGGTGATAATTCAATATTAGCAGGATATATTGATGAAGATAACAATGGAAAATATGAAATATATATTGGAAGTGATTTCAATATATTTGGAAATACAGATTCTAGTTGGTTATTTGCACAAATGACTAACTTAAAAGTAATTGAAGGATTAAATAATCTATATACTATAAATGTAAAAGATATGAGCCATATGTTTGATGGAAATAAAGTTTTAAGTATATTACAATTATCAAATAATTTCAATACAAAATCTGTTACAAATATGAGTCATATGTTTGAAAAATGTGAAATAATTTCAGAATTAGATTTAGGCCCAAATTTTGATACATCAAATGTAAAGAATATGCAATACATGTTTGCAGGAAATAAAAAAATGAGTTCAATTATAGGAATAAATAAATTTAATACATCAAATGTAATAAATATGAGTGGATTATTTAAAAATTGTAATAATATTCAAAAAATAGACTTAGGTAATAATTTCGATACAACAAATGTAGCAAATATGGATGAAATGTTCCTTAATTGTACTAATATAAGTGAGATTGATTTAGGTATAGCATTTAATAGAATAGCAGAATCACATACAAACTTTACTAATAATTGTGGTACAAATAGTACAAAAATATATGTTGGTGAAGCAATATATTCAAATGAACATAAATTCAGATTAAATAACTCTTCAAGTGAGACAATTGAATACAATATCGGAACTATTATATGCAAATATCAAATAAAGATTTCTAAAATTTCAAGTTCTGTAAATGCTAATGATGGAACATTGACAGTTAAATTAAAAGCGACAGGATATAATACAACATATAGTTCAAATTCACTAGATGAAAGTAAAATAGGAGTATATGTTAATAATGAAAAAGCAGATTCTATAAACAAAACAGTAAATGCTACAGAAGTAAGTGATGGAATAGAATATACAATAGTTTTATCAAATTTTGAGCAATCAACATTCCAAAATAACAAAACATATAAAGAATGGAGTGGTAATGTAAGCTTAAAAATTGCAGAAGGTGTTGCATCAGATAAATATGGTCATAGAAACTTAGAAATAGAAATAAAAGATGATGAAAAGGATCGTAATACAGAAAACTTTATGTTTGCAGATTTCATAAAACCATCTATAATATATAGATCAGCAAATACAGAAATAAATACTGAAAATAAAGTTGTTACAATTAAGTTTGACGTTAGAGATAAATATTATGCATCAAGTAATATAAATTTATCAGACATAATAATGAAAATATATAATGAAGCAAGTGACAAACAAGATAAATGGGAACAAGCAAAAATAAATAATAGTATGTCTTATGAAGAATATGTTAATAATACTTTAAAAGAAAAAGGCTATGAGGGTGTCACTTTAGATGACATGGATGCAGAAACAATTGAAAAACTTGAGAATGGAATTTTTAAAGAAGACTATTATCACCAAAATATAGAAACAAAATTCAATACATTAAGTTTTGAAGCAGATCAAGATGGATGTGGAGGAACATATACATTACAAATAAAAAATCTTGAACAAGAAATGGGTGAATTATACAAAAATTATAGTGGATATATAAGTTTCATAATTCCAGAAGGAAAAATACTAGATAAATCAGGAAATAAAAATATATCAAAAACAATAACATTAGGAATAAATGACCCAAAAATAGATGAAAATGAGCAACCAATAATTGTTGATGTTGTAAATCCAACTTTCAAAATCGAAAACACAAACATAGATAAAACAAAAGGAGAAATAACTTTAGACATTGTAGGAACAGATAAATATTATCTTGAAAATACATTAACATTAGATAAAATACATTTATTTGTAGATGATGAAGAAACTGAAAAAATACAAAAACAATTTGTTATTAATAATGGTGAAACAACTGAAAAGGCAAATTCATATGCAATTCCATTATATGAAAATAGAGAAGGAAAACAAGTTCAATATGGTATAAAATATCACTTAAAATTAAGTGGAATATCTTTAGAAAATGCTCAAAATAATGAAGAAACTGAAAATGGAAAAATAGATATGACAATAGATGAAGGAGTGATTAAAGACAAATCAGGAAATATAAATTCAGAGTCAAAATTCGAAATTGGTGCTATTGATACAATTTCACCAAAAGTAAATAAAATCAGTTCATCTATAGATAAAGTTAACGAAACTGCAGAAATTAAATTTTCTATAACAGACAAACATATAATAGAACCAAACACTTATAATAATTATAGAATATATATTGATGAAGAAGATATAACAGATTCTGTAAATCAAAAAATAGAAAAAGAACAGATAATTAAGACAAATTCGTTAGGTAAAGAAAAAATTGTAGGATACAATTATACTATTACATTAAGTAATTTCGAGCAAAGGAGAAAAACTAATGGAAAAAATTATAAGGATTGGAGTGGAACTTTAAGACTTGAAATAGCAGAAGGTACAGCAGTAGATGAATATGAGAACAAAAACAAAACCACAAGTATTTTGGGAGAATTTGTAGATTTTACAAAACCATATATATCTTATAAATATAGTGAAAATGATATTGATAGAAATAGAGATATTGTTAAATTAGTTTTTGATGTAACAGATAAATATTATGATGCTAGAGATTTAACATTAGATGATCTACTAATAAAAATAAAAGTTGATGATAAGAGATTTGATATATTAAATAATGATAATGTAAACGTAAATTTAGAATCAAAAGAAATAAGAGAAACTATTAATAAAACTATTAATGGTAAAGTTGAAATTAACAAAGAAAATCAACTTGTGGGAAAAGAATACACACTAACAATTTCAAATTTATCAAAAGCAATAAAAGGAGAAGATAGAAAAACATTAGATTATAGTGGTATATTATCAGTATTAATAAATGATGTAGAAAAAGACACAAGTGAAAATATAAACAATAAAACAACACTTACAGTTGGTGTAAGCATTATTGGAACAAATGAAACAAATGGTGAAGAAGTAATTGTAGATACTGTAAAACCAATATGGGAAAAGCAAGAAAATGCTATAACAAATATAGAAGCTAATAATACACTATCAAGTATTCTTATAAAAGGAACAGATACATATTATTCAAGTAATACATTAAATGATGGTGAATATTCTGCAACACAATTATTAGATAAAATAAAAGTATTTGTTGATAATCAAGAAACAACATCAGGAATAACAATAAACATAAAACAAGAAAAAGTATTGGAAGAAAATAGAGAAAACTTTGAAAATTATGAAATAAATAAGGCTCAATATGGAGTTGTTCTAAAAATAGAAGTAAAAGGATTCTCAAAATTAGCTGATCAAGTAAAAATTAAAATTATGACAGGAACATTGTTGGACTCTTCTGGAAATATAAATATAGAAACAGAATTTATAATGTATACCTGTTTAAAAGAAACAAATAAAGAGATATCATTTAACGAATCTACTAATAGTTTTGAAGATAATGGATTTTTAGGAAATACATCAGTAAAGAGAAATAAAATAGAAAAAATAACATTTGTAAATAGTATTGATCAAGTAAAAGGAACTACTTGGAATGCATCTGCAAATGGTGACAATTCAATAATTGCAGGATATGAAGATAGTGATTCAAATGGATATTATGAAATATATATAGGAAGTAATGAAAACATATATGGAAATATAAATTCAAGTTATTTATTTGCTGGAATGGAAAACTTAAAAAATATAGTTGACATGAATAATTTATATATGTCTAATGCAACAAATATAGATTCATTATATTTTGGAGATAAAAAACTTCAAAATATAGAATTAGGAACAAATTTTAAAACAAACAATGTTACAAATATGGATAATTTATTTAGAGATTGTGAAACTTTAAATGGAATAAAATTAAATTCTGAATTTAATACATCAAAAGTAAAAACAATGAAGAATATGTTTAGAAATTGTAAAAATGTAGAAACATTATCATTAGGAATAGAATTTGATACAACAAATGTAACAAATATGTCAAATATGTTTAATGGATTAGAAAAAATCAAAAACATAAATCTTGAAAATAAATTTAACACAACAAATGTAACAAACATGGAATATATGTTTGCAAACTGTAAGAAATTAAAAGGAATAAACTTTACAGACAACTTTAATACAAGCAATGTAGAGAATATGAGATATATGTTCTACAATTGCAATTCTTCTGAATATATTAATTTTGGAGAAAACTTCAATACCGAAAAAGTAAAAGATATGAGCTATATGTTTGCTGAAAATAATACATTATCATCAATACAATTACCAAATGAATTTAATACTAAGAGTGTAGTAAACATGAATGGTATGTTTTACAATTGTAATAATGCAGATGAAATAAATTTAGGAAGTAAATTTTACACTATTAAAGCAAATAATATGAATAATATGTTTGAAAAATGTAGCAAATTAGTAGCATTAGATTTAGGACCAGCATTTACAAATATAGCAAATTCAAATGCAAATATGTTAAAAGACTGTGGAAAATCAGCAAATTCAACAATATATTGTGGTGAAGCAATATATGGTGATGTAAAGAATTTAAGATTAAATTCAAGCTCTTCTGTTCAAGTAAATTATTTAATAGGAAGAATAGAATGTAAATACAGAATAGAATGGAGTAAAGTAAGCTCAATATTAGATAAAGAAAATAAAAAATTGATAGTTACAATAAAAGCAGAAGGAATTAATACTATATATAAAGAAGGAACAGCAACTTTAACAGAAAGAAATATACATGTTTATGTAGATGGTGAACTTGCAGATGATGGAATAAATGTTGTAAAAACATTAAATTCAGGTGAGAACATCACAGGTGGAGTACAATATATATTAACACTTGAAAATTTTGAACAACAATCAAAACAAACAGAAAAGAAGTATTGCGAATGGAGTGGTAATGTAAGTGTTCAAATAGATAGAGGAATTGCATTTGATGAGTATGGAAATGGAAATTTAATGAATGAAATAAAAGATGAACAAGTTACAGAAAATACTGATGGAAAAATGTTCGTTGATTTCATAAAACCAGAAATAACATACAAATATTCAAAGGCAGACATCAATTATGATGATAAAACACTTGAAGTTGTTTTAAAAGTATATGATAAATATATTGGAAGAAGTGAGTTGACAACAGATGATATAACAGCTCAAATATATAATGAAGAGACTAAAAAGTATGACACAATAGAAAATGTATTAGCAACAATAAATACAAAATATACAGATAATGAGCTAGAAATAAGGTATCAAATAACTAATTTATCAAGAGAATTTATTGAAAAATATGCAAATTATAGTGGATATATTTCAATAATCGTTCCTGAAAATAAAATATTTGATATGTCTGGAAATGGAAACATTCAAAAAATTATAACAATAGGAATTAATAATCCAGATAATACAGGAGAAAATGTAATTGTAGATGTTGTAGATCCAGTATGGCATATTGAAAATGTAAGAACATTTAATAAAAATAAAGGAGAAACAACAGAAGATAGTTATGTATTAGTTGATTTAATAGGAACAGATAAGTATTTATCAAAATCAACATTATCTGAAAATGATTTATCAATATCTATAGATGGAGAAATTGTTTCAACTATAAGTAAAAAATTAGTAGAAAACACTAATGGAAAAAAATATGAAGAAATGTACGAAACAATTGATGGAACCAAGAAACTTTATGGTGTTAAATATACTTTAAAATTATCTAATTTCGAAGCTGGTGAAGAAGTAACAGACAGAGAATTTGCAGAATGGAGTGGTTCAACAACAATAATGGTAGAACCAGGATGCTTAGAGGATATAAGTAAAAACACTAATAAAAAAACAAGTTTAGGAATTGGAATTGTTGATTTCATAAGACCAGAATTTGTACAACAAGATTTAACATCTACAGATATAATGTTAGACAAAATAAAGAAAACACAAACAATCAAAATGAGTGCATATGATAAATTTATGTTACCACCAACAGATAAAGAACTAGAAAAAATCAGAAATTCAATAATTTTATATGTTGATTCTGAAATAGATAGAAATGTTACTAAAAAGTTAGAATATATAGAAAACAAGTATGTATTAACATTAAGTGACTTCAAAGATGGTGGAAATGTAGAGATACAAATACCAGAAAATGTTACAACAGATAAATATGGAAATGGAAACAAAGAATCAATTATTAAAGTTGTAGTAGATGAAATATCTCCAACAATAAATTACGAATATTCTAAAGATGAAACTAATAAAGAAGAGAAAAAATATACAATGGAATTTTCTGTATATGATAGACATTATAATGATTCAAGTAGAATAACATTAAACAATTTAAATACAATAAGAATGGGAAAATATGACTTGAAAAATCTTAGCCAGTTAAGCCAAATAAATTTAGCATTAGAGACTGACGAAGAAAATGATAAAGTATTTAAAATGATAAATGGAGAAAAGGTTTTAGTTGGAAGAAAATATAGATTGGTTATTTCAAATATAGATAAAGAAAATGGAATAGAATATACAGGAGCAGTTACTATAGTAATATCAGCAAATTCAGTACTTGATAAATACACAAATGGAAATATAGCAACAACAATAACATCAGGTGTTTATACAGATGAAAATGGAAATAAAACTCCAGAAGAAATTGTTGATGTAGTATCACCTGTAATCAAAACAGCAAACCTAAAGATACGAAATGAAACAATGACAATAACATTTGAGGTAAAAGATAGTTCTGGAATTAATGAAACAACATCAAAATTAATAGATAGTAAAACTAGAAATATAGATTTATCATTAATATCATTAATAGTTGGAGACAATACACAAAAATTATCTGCAAAAATGATAGGAAATGTAGAAGATATAGTAAATGAAGAAAATAAGAATATAGGATTTACATTTACTATAGAAATGCCAAAAATTCAAGACATAGATAATGCATATTTATTATTTCCACAAGGAATAGTTGAAGATACAAAAGGAAATCAAAACAATTTGACAAAAATAGTATTATCAACAAAATTACTTGCAGTTGGAAATGAAACAGGTCCAAACAGTGGATTTTTAGGAAATACAAGCATAAAAAGAAAAGACATACAAAGTGTAGAATTTGTAAATAATGTAATAATTCCAGTAGAACTACAAGGAACAAAATGGGATGTTTCACAAAGCCAAGATGGTTCAATAACAGCATGGTATAGAGAAACAGAAAATGGAAAATATGAAGTATATATTGGAAGTGAATTTGAAATAAATGCTAACACAGATTCAAGTTATTTATTTGCTAATATAGGAAGCAATTGTACAGAAGGAAACATAATAAGAAACCTAAAAGCTTTAAATACAAGTAATACAACAAATATGTCACATATGTTTGAAAACTTTGGAAATAGTTCAATGACTAAACTTGAATTAGGTGAGACATTTGATATAAGTAAAGTAACAGATATGACAAAAATGTTCTATAATTGTGGAAAAGATGGAATGCTAGAACTAGACTTAGGTCCACAGTTTGCCAATATACCAGATAAACATGATGATATTATTACAAATTGTGGTAAAAAAGATGGAGTTATATATGTTGGTGAGGCAATCTACTCAGATAGTACAAATTTAAGACTAAATGGAGCATCAAACGCAAAAATCAAATATAACATGGGAAGAATAGAATGTAAATATAGAACAAAGTGGTCAAAAATATCAACAACAATAGATGAAAACAATAAAAAATTAATTGTAGTAGTTGAAGCAAGTGGAATAAACACAGAATGTGATGATTCAGTTCTAGATTCAACATATGTAGATGTTTATGTTGATGGAGAAATAGCTTCAAATATAACTAAAACAGTAACAGATAAAACAAAAATTGTTGATAAAATAAGATATACAATAACACTTGATAATTTTGAAGAATTAATATTACAAAATGGCAAGAAATATAAAGAATGGAGTGGAAATATTAAATTAGCAATAAAAGGAAGATCAGCATTAGATAAATATGGAAACGGAAATTTTGAAGACATTATAGAAGATTCTGAGAAAACAAATTCAAACTTATCTGGAAAATTATTTGCAGATTTTATAGTCCCAGAAATTCAATATGAGGCATCAAATTTAACAACAATAGTGGATACAGAAAACAAAGAATTAATTGTTAAATTCTATGCTAGAGATAAATATTATGCAAGAGAAAGCTTGAATATAACAGATTTAATATTTAATGTATACAATGAGGCAGAAAAGACATGGGAAAAAGCAGAGATAACATCAAATCAAAATAGTTTGACAAAAGAAAATATTGAAAATGGAATAATGTATACATTAAGAATAAAAGATCTTGAAAAAAATACAGGAATTAACTATAAAAATTATAGTGGTGCAGTAAATATAACAATACCATCAGGAAAAATTTCAGATCATTCTGGAAACAAGAATAAAACACAATCAATAACATTAGGAATAAATAATAGTGATGATTCAGGAAATAAAGTAATTGTAGATATAATAGACCCAGCTTGGGAAATTAAAGATATACAGAAAAATGTACAATCAGGAACAATTACCTTCAAGTTAATAGGAAAAGATAAATACTTAAAAGAAACAAACTTAACAACTAATTCTATAAAAATCTTTATGGATAATATAGAAATGACAAATAATCCTAACTTAAAGAAAGATATTAGTACAGGAAATGTTTTATATGAAAAAAGAGATAATAAACTTGTAAAATATGCTGTAGAATATATAGTAACAATAAGAGGATTTGAAGAATATGAGTTAGACAAATCAGCTAATTATCAAAATTGGAGTGGAAATACAAAAATTGTTTTAAGTGAAGGAATATTGACAGATGAGACAGGAAATACAAGTAAAGAAACAACATTTGATATTGGACAAGTAGATTTTGTTAGACCAATAATTAAGAAAATAAGTTCAAAGATAGACAAACAAGCAAAGACAGAAACTATTGAATTTATGGTAACAGATAAGTATTTTGGAACTTCTAATATAACAACAGATTCTATAAATGTTTATGTTGATGGAAAAATAGCAGAAGGAATTAACAAAGAAATAATTGCAGAAACAGATGTAACAGAAAATAGAAATGGAACAAACTATAAAATTGGTAAAAAATACACTTTAAAATTAAGTAATTTTGAACAAAAAAATAGATTTGGACAAACAACAGATTATTTGAACTGGAGCGGACAAACATCAATTAGAATTGCAGAAGATGTTATAGAAGATACAAGTGGAAACAAAAATTTACAAGAAACAATAGATGGCGAATATGTGGATTTTGTATCACCAGCAATGTTATATAATTATTTAACAACAGATGTAGATTATGAACAAAAATCTGTAACAATAAAATTCAGAATGGTTGATAAGAATTACAAACGAGGAAATTTAACACTTAATGATTTGAAAATATTAATAAATCAAAAAGAGGTTGATTGGAATAAAGTAAAAAGAACGTTTAGAGAAGAACCAGTATATTCAGAAATAAATGGACAGAGAAAACAAATAGGTAATGAATATACAATAGTAATATCAGAATTAGATCAGACTAAACGTGAAGGAACAAATACTTTAGACTACAGTGGTATAATTACAGTTGCAATAAATGCAGGATTAATTGAAGATGAGTCTGGTAATACTAATAATTCTCAAATAATAACATTAGGAATTAGCCAAAAAATATGGGATAAAATAACGACATATATATCAAGTAAGAACATAATTGGAAGCAAGGAAAACCAAAGGTTTACAATTCAAGGAAGTTATGATACTCAAAATATTAATGGTTGGAGATTGTTAGGAACAACAGAAGATGGAAAATTAATGATTGTTGCAACAAATATAGTAAAACCAGAAAATAAACAAGGTTATGAAATAAGTGGTGCAGACGGATATGAAAATGCAACAGAAGAATTAAACAGAATTGGAGCATTATATGGACAAGGTTATGGTGCTGTAGGAGGAAGAAGTATAACATTAAAAGATATTAATAAAATAACTGGATATAATGCAACAGCTGGCGAAACCAAAACATATAATTCAAATAATGTATCAAAAAATGGTTTCAGATTCTTTGATGAAGCAAATAATAAATGGGCATTACTTACAGATTTATTCTCAAATGTAACAAAGAGTATAACAAATACATTTTATGAATATTCAGTAAATTCAATATCAAGTAAGGCAATGCAAACAATATTTGGTAGTGACGGATATTGGGTAGCAAACAATTCTGTAAAAACAAATGATAATGATGTTGAATATGGAATGTTCTATGTAAATGATAGTACAGTAACTTCTAGTAACTTATATAATTCAAGTGGAAATAGTAATACTGAACAATATGGAGTAAGACCAGTAGTAATTTTAGACTCTAGTGTAAAATTAAAAGGAAGTTCTAACAGTATATGGCAAATAGAAGAACAAGGTGATTTAGAATTAACAATTGATTTGAATGGAGGAGAATATTCTGACGGAGATGAAATAAAGACATTTAAGCTAAATGAAGGAGAATCTTGGAGAGTAACTTTACCAAAAAGAGAAAAATATGAAATTGCATCATTGGAAATTACAGGAGAGGGAACATCTGCTGAATTACAAAGAAATGGTGATTATATAATAACAATGGGAAGTGAAAAGTCTTATATAAAAGTAATTTGGGATTATAATAAATATAGTATAACATATAATACAAATGGTGGAAAAGTCGACCAAGAATATGTAAAAGCCGAGTATGGTCAACAATTAACAATATCAAATGCAATAAGAGAAGGATATACATTATTAGGTTGGTCATCAACAGGAGATGAAAGCAATATTGATTATAGACCAGGTAATAATATAACTATAAAACAAAGCTTAATATTAGACGCAATATGGCAATTAAATGATTATACATTAACATTTGATGGAAATAATGGTTCTATAATTGGTGATAGTACAATTACAGGAAAATATAGAACAGAAGTACAATTACCAAAAGCAGAAAGAGCAGGATATACATTTGAGGGATGGGCAACAGAACCAGATGCAACAGAACCAGAATATAATGATAAATTAAGATTAAAAGAAAACCTAACATTATATGCAGTATGGAAACCTGAACAATTTACAGTAACATTTGATGGAAATGGTGGTACAACAAATGTAGAATCAGTAACAGAAAACTACAATGCAAAAGTAGACCTTCCAATAGCAGAAAGACCAGGATACACATTGTTAGGATGGGATGAAAATCAAGAAGCAACTAAAGCAACATATAGTACAAATAGCAAATATACAATAAAAGGAAATACAACATTATATGCAATATGGTCAATAAACACATATACAATAACATTTAACGCAGGAGAAGGAACTGTAAATCAAAATACAATAGAAGGCACATATAATACAGAAATAAGATTACCAGAAGCAACAAGAAAAGGATATGAATTATTAGGATGGTCAGAAGATGCTAAGGCAACTCAACCACAATATACCAATACATATGTAATAAAAGAAAACAAAGTATTATATGCAGTTTGGAGTACTAAGAGATATACAGTAGTACTTGACGCAAATGGTGGTCAAATAGGAGATTCAACAGATTCAATAAAATCAATAACTAATAACTATTTAACAAACATCACATTGCCAACAGCAACAAGAGAAGGATATACATTTACAGGTTGGTCAACAAATATTAATGCTATATTGGGAGAATATAAAACAAATTATGAAATACAAGATAATATAACATTATATGCAATATGGACATCTGACAAATATACAATAACATTTAACGGAAATGGTGGTATTGTAGAAACTGAAACAATAAGTGCAAACTTTAATTCAGATATAATATTACCAGAAGCAACAAGAGCAGGATATACATTGGTTGGATGGGATATAAGAGCATCATCAGCAACTGCAAAATATGAAGCTGGAAAAGAATATACAGTACAAGGAAATATAACATTATATGCAATATGGAGAGCTAATAAATTTGATATAATATTAAATGGAAATGGTGGAGCATTTGTATATGGTAATGGAAATAAAATTGAACAAATCTCATATCAAAAATATGCAAGTGATACAATAACAATGCCAATGCAAGAAACTACAAATGGATATCCAGTAATTCAAAGAAATGGATATACATTTAAAGGATGGGCTACAGAAGCGGGATCAGATGTAATAAAATATCAACCAGGAAAGACATATTCTGTAAGTGATATAGTAGCAAATTCGACAAATTTATATGCAATATGGCAAATAAATAAATATACAATAACATTTAATAGAATTGAAAAAGACAAAACAGAAGAAATTTTAGAAGAGCCAAAAACCCAAAAAAGTACAAATTCAAAAAAAGAAATAAAAATAGAAAATGATGAAGTAAATAACTTAATGAATTTGAGATTACAAAGTTTTAATTGTAAAATAGATGTTCAAAAAGACAATTATAATTTTTATTATAATAAAGATAAATCAAGTTTAATATCTAATTATAAAAATTTACAAATAATATGTAAAAAGAAATTTGTTTATATAGAAAGAGTCAATGATAAATTCTTAATTGAAACAAATCAAAATTTTGAATTGAATTATGTTGTTAGCGAGTTAAAAAGAGTAGATGATATAACAAGTTTTTATGTATCAAATTTAGCACAATTAGAAATTGAAGATAAAAAAATAAAATTAATAATAGATGAATTAAAGATTGCTGAAAATAGTACACAATCTAATTCAAAACTTATTATATCAGAAGTAGATGGAAAAGTTTATTTACCATATACAAAAGAAGAATTGAAAAAAGCAATTCAAAAAAGTAATAATTCAAATATTGAAGAAGTAATAAATCAAAATTATGTAGTACCAATTGAAAAATATAAAAACTCAATTATAGCAAGATATCATGAAGGATATACATTAATGAGAGAAAGAGAAAAAAAGAGTAAAAAACAAGCTGTATTGTTAGGACTAGAATTAATGTTTGAATTCAATTTACATCCAGCAATAATTACAGCATGTAAAAACCTTGAACAATTAGATATTTATTTGGATTGTTTAGAAGATAATGAATTAGAAAAATTCTCATGTTTTAAAATTATATATAAAGTATTACCAACATTAGGTAAAATAAAAGAAAAAAATAAATTGAAAAATGTGGATGCTTAAATAAAACCGTAAATTGTTAAATGAGAGTTTAATGATTTATGGTTTTTATTATTATTAATCATTGCATATTTATATAATATATTTTATAATAAAAATGGTTAAATATAAGAGGGAATGAGGAAAAGTTTTTATGAGAAAAAGAGAACAAGGATTAACATTAATAGCACTGATTGTAACAATTATTGTAATGATTATATTGGCTGGAATAGCTATATCTGCTATTAAGGGTAATAGTGGAATAATTAATCAGGCACATGAATCTAAAAATAAGTCTGAAAGACAAGAGATAATTGAAAGTGCTAAATCTCAAATATCTGATACAGTTGTTGAAAATGTAGGTACAGATATAACAAGAAGCCAATTGAAAGAGATATTGGATAAATACTTTGAAAATGTACCAGATGATTATACTTTAGATACTGAATTGACTACTAAAAGTGATTATGGTGATTATGTGATAAAAGTGTCTGAAATATATAATAATACTGCTGTATTAGCAAATAATGAGGATAATTCTACAACTTCTTCAAATACAAGTAGCACTAATTCAAATGGGCAGAATTCGGCAAGTACAGAAAATAGTGAGAGTACATCTACAAATGGTTCAGGTACAAATAATAATACTTTTAGAGGACCAGAGGAAATAGATGTAACAGGTGTGGAACTAGATAATAAGAGTGTAATACTTGATTTGAATGGTAAAAATACAATACAATTAAATGCAACACCTATTCCTAATAATGCCAATAAAAACACAAAAATGAAGTGGACAAGTAAGAAGAAAACTGTTGCAACAGTTACTCAAGATGGAATGGTAACGGGAAAGGCTGTTGGAAATTCTACAATAATGGCAGCATCAAAAAATGGAAAGAGTGCTGAATGTTTAGTAGTATGTCAAGCAAAAATTACAGGAATAACGGTAAATCCTGTAACAGCAGTTATTCAAATAGGTGAGACGACAAAATTGACTGCAACTATAGCTCCTAATACTGTTACAGAGAAAATTACTTGGAAAAGTAGTAATACAGATGTTGCTAAAGTAGATAGAAATGGACTCGTTACTGGAGTGGGGAAAGGCAAGGCTATAATTACTGCTCAAAATCCTGCAGGAACTATAAAGGCAACTTGTACTGTAACAGTTGGAAATGCAACATTGATGGTGGCAACATATGGAACTGGGAAAGATACTGATAATTATTTAAGAAGTAATGTCGTAAAAAATAAAATTGAAAGTATTAAATTCCAAAAAGGACAAGTACCAACAAGTGGAATAATAGAGCAATTTGATGCATCAGAAGCAGAAGATAGTAGTATAATAGGATATTATACAGATGAAGATAGTAATGATATGTATGAATTAACATTTGTAAGTGAAACAAATATAGAAGCAAATCAAAATTCATCATATTTATTTTATTATTTATCAAATGTAAAAGAGATAGTATTTGATAATTTTGATACAAGCCAAGTAACAGATATGACGGGTATGTTTGGGGATTGTAGTAGTTTAACAAGTCTAGATGTAAGTAAATTTGATACAAGCCAAGTAACAAATATGCGTTGGATGTTTTTTCGTTGTAGTAGATTAACAAGTCTAGATCTAAGTAAATTTGATACAAGCCAAGTAACAAATATGAATTCTATGTTTCATGAGTGTAGTAGTTTAACAAGTCTAGATGTAAGTGAATTTGATACAAGCCAAGTAACATATATGAATTCTATGTTTCAGTCTTGTAGTAGTTTAACAAGTCTAGATGTAAGTAAATTTGATACAAGCAAAGTAACAAATATGAGTAATATGTTTTATTATTGTACTAGATTAACAAGTCTAGATGTAAGTAAATTTGATACAAGCCAAGTAACAGATATGCGTTATATGTTTGCTTCTTGTAGTAGATTAACAAGTCTAGATGTAAGTAAATTTGATACAAGCCAAGTAACAAATATGTGGTCTATGTTTGAGAGTTGTAGTAGTTTAACAAGTCTAGATGTAAGTAAATTTGATACAAGCCAAGTAACAGATATGAGTTCTATGTTTTATGGATGTAAAAGTTTAACAAGTCTAGATGTAAGTAAATTTGATACAAGCCAAGTAACAAAGATGGGGTCTATGTTTGGAAATTGTAGTAGTTTAACAAGTATATATGTGAGTGAATATAATGAAACAACTGGTAAAGGCTGGACAACAAAAAATGTAACGGATTCTGATGAGATGTTTACTAGGGCAACAAAATTAGTAGGAGGAAATGGAACAAAATTTAACTCAAGTTATATAGATGCAACATATGCAAGAATAGACAAAGAAGGAGAACCAGGATATTTTACACTTAAGACAATAAAAACATATGGGATAAAATTAAAATTAACAGCAAATTCACATTTAACAACATCAAATGAAACACCTATGTTATTTTCTGTTGTTCGGAACAAAAAATGGCGAAAAAATATATGATAATATTATTACAGTAGATGTAGATTCAGTAGGAACATATTTAAAAGATATTTCTTCAATTGGAGAAAGTGGAACAGAAGTTACAGTAACAGCACTATATATAGGAAACAATAAATTAAATTGTGACTCTGCACAAAGTATTATAATTGATGGTTCAGAACAAACAATTGAATATAGTATTGATTATGCTGGTTATGTATACTCAAATTCATATTTAGAAATAGAAAAAAGTGTAAAATAAATAATTTTAAATAAAAGTGTAAGGAAAAAAATAAAATGAAAAACAAAAAAATTATATTAATTTTTCTAATAGTATTAGCAATATTATTTGGAATTGCAAATATTGTATATGCATATTATACCACATTTGTAGAGGCAAGTGGACGGATTTGTAATATCATTATCAAGTCCAACAGTAAATATATATACTGAAAATGAAAACGTTAAAATTATGGTTGATAATAGTATAAATTATGAGACTTTTGTCAGAATTAAAATTATAGAACCAGAAGGTGTTGATATAATAAAACAAGACAGTGATGATTGGTATTGGAATGAAGATTATTTTTATTATAAAAATATAGTCATTCCAGGAGAAATTATACAATTACCATCAATTGATGTAACAACTGAGAAAGCAAGTGGAGAAAAGTATATCTTAAGATTTATTGCAGAAGCAATTGAAACATCATATGACGAAAAAGGAAATGAATATGCAGACTGGAATAAAAAAATAAATATTCTTGAAGGAGAATGATTATGAAGAAAAAAAAGAAAATAATAATTATTTTAATTGTAATTGTATTAATAATTTTTCTTTTTCTATATAAAGAAGGTTATAGTACTTATAAAAGTCAAAATGAAAGTAAAAAAGCATCTTCAATTTATAAGGCTGGAATAGGTGTAAGTTTATTGGAAAATGGTGAAATAATTAATTCAAGAGATTATTACTCAGATGGAACTTGGAGTGGAAATGATGAAGGAAATTTATTTAAAAATTTATTAGGAGAAAATGATGCATATTTAATTGGAAAAACATATAATGAAGAAATTTGTGCAAAAAATACAGGAACAATTAATGAGTATGTAAGAATAATTATTACTAAGTCTTGGCAAGATACTGAAGGAAAAAGGGCAACAAATCTATCAGCTGATTTTATCGAATTGAATTTTTTAGAAAATACAAATTGGGTTATAGCAGAAGGTCAAAGTACTCAAGAAAGAGTAGTTGCATATTATAAAAAAATCTTAGAAACTGGAGAAAGTACAGATAATATTATAAATGGAATAAGATTAAATGAAGAAATAAAAAATGAATATAATATAACAAATAATGATGGAAATATCGAAATAACAAAAATATATGATGGATATACATTTAAGTTAGAAATGGAAATAGATGCTGTTCAAACACATAATGCTGTAGAGGCAATAAAATCAGCATGGGGAGTAGATGTAACAATAAATGATAATGACGAAATAGAGCTTCAATGATATATGTGATTTTAATAAAAATACAAATGAAAATAATAATATATATAAGAGAAAATTTATAGTAATATAGCATTAATAGAAAAATTTTGAAAAAGATATTAATAGATAGAGAAGTTGCTTTTGAATTAAGAGATAAAATTTTAGAACTAGCAATTTCTCTATTTTTATTACAACTATTTTTAAATAAGATTTTAAACATCATAATTTTATAAAAAACTTAGCAAAAAGACTTGACAAGTGCTAAAAAATGTTATAATATAATATACGAAATTAGCAAACAATATAAAAGAGTGCTAAAAATGCAATTTCCTAAAAAGAAAAGAGGAGGAAAGAAATTGCTAGAAGAAAGAAAAAAAAGAGTATTACAAGCAATTGTAGAAGAATATATTAAAACAGCTGAACCAGTTAGTTCAGGAGCCATAATGAATCTAGAAGGGCTAGAATACAGTAGTGCCACAATAAGAAATGAAATGGCAGAACTAGAAAAAATGGGGTATATAGAAAAAACTCATACTTCATCTGGAAGAGTACCATCAGCAAAAGGATATAGATATTATGTTGATGAATTATTAGAAGATAATAAAATAACAGTTGATGAAATAGATTATATAAGTAAAAAACTTGAAACAAAAGTAAATGAATTAGAAGAAATAACACAAATAGCATCAAGCACAATATCAGAAATAACACATTACACAACAGTAACAATTGGACCAAATACAGATGTACAAAAAATAGAAAATATAAAATTTGTACTATTAAGCCCAAGAATGATGATGGCAGTAATATTAACAGACAATGGATTAGTAAAAGAAACAATAATAAAATTTGATGAAGACATTTCAGAAAAACAAGTAGAAACATTAAGTTATATGTTCAATAATAAATTAAAAGGTGAGCCAATAACAAAAATAGATAGACCATTAGAAAAATATCTAGTAGATGAAATGAGATATAGTGTAAACTTAATAAAACCAATTATTGAACAAATGAAAAAAGTAGTAGAAGAAGAAAAAGTACATTTAGAAGGAGCAAAACAACTATTTGAATTACCAGAATTTAATAGTTTGGAAGTTGCAAAAAACTTTGTAAACATATTAGACGAAAAAGAACTCATGGCAGACATGTTAAATACAGGAATAACAAAAGACATAAATGTATATATAGGAGAAGAAAACGAAAAAGACGAACTAAAAGATTTCAGTATAGTAACATTTAAGCATAGAATAGGAAATAAAGATTTGGGAACAATTGGTATAATAGGACCAAAAAGAATGGACTATGCAAAAGTAATATCTGTTATGAAATATATTAGTAAAAAATTAAATGATAACAATAACTCAAATGAATAAAAGAAAGAAGGTTAAAATATGAAAGACGAAGAAAAAGTAGAAAAAAAAGATACAATCCAAAATGAAACAGAAAATAAAAAAGAACAAAAAGAAGAAAAAAAAGATTGTATAATAGATCCAAAACAACATGAACTAGACGAATTAAATGATAGATATAAAAGAGTACTTGCAGAATTTGAAAACTACAAAAAAAGAAGCAGTAAAGAAAGAGAAACATTATATAATTCAATATTAGGAGATGTTGTTGGAGCATTCTTACCAGTAGTAGACAACTTAGAAAATGCATTAAAAGCAGAAACAAAAGATTCTGAATACAAAAAAGGAATAGAATTAGTATTAAAACAATTTAAAGATATACTAAAATCAAAAGGTGTTGAAGAAATAGCAGGTGTTGGTGAAACATTTGACCCAAGTCAACATGAAGCAGTAAGCAGTATTCAAGACCCAGAAAAAGGTGTACAAGAAATTGTTCAAGAATACAGAAAAGGCTACAAAATAGGCTCAAAAGTTATAAGACACTCAATGGTAGTTGTAGCAAACTAAAAAAAGTTATTAATTTTAAAAATATAAATTGGGGGCTTATGCCCAAAGGAAGGAAGTAATTATTATGGGAAAAATCATAGGAATAGATTTAGGAACAACAAATTCATGTGTAGCTGTAATGGAAGGAGGAGAACCAGTAGTAATACCAAATGCAGAAGGAAGTAGAACAACACCATCTGTAGTTGCATTCTCAAAAAGTGGAGAAAGATTAGTAGGACAAATTGCAAAACGTCAAGCTGTTACAAACCCAGAAAATACAGTTATATCAATAAAAAGAAAAATGGGAACAAACGAAAAAGTTGATATAGATGGAGAAAAATTCTCTCCACAAGAAATATCTGCAATGATATTACAAAAATTAAAAGCAGATGCTGAAAACTATTTAGGACAAAAAATAACACAAGCAGTTATAACAGTTCCAGCATATTTCAGTGATAGTCAAAGACAAGCAACAAAAGATGCAGGAAAAATTGCAGGACTTGAAGTTTTAAGAATTATAAACGAGCCAACAGCTGCAGCACTTGCATATGGAATGGATAAAGAACAAGATCAAAAAATAATGATATATGACTTAGGTGGAGGAACATTTGATGTATCAATACTAGATATTGGTGATGGTGTATTTGAAGTATTATCAACAAACGGAAATACACATTTAGGTGGAGATGACTTCGACCAAAAAATTATAGATTACCTAGTAGCAGAATTCAAAAAAGATCAAGGAATTGATTTATCAACAGATAAAGCTGCAATGCAAAGATTAAAAGAAGCTGCTGAAAAAGCTAAAATTGAATTATCAGGTGTACAACAAACACAAATTAACTTACCATTCATAACAGCAGATGCTACAGGACCAAAACACTTAGATGTAACATTAACAAGAGCTAAATTTGAAGAATTAATTCATGATTTAGTAGAAGCAACAGCTGGACCAGTTAACCAAGCATTAAAAGATGCAGGATTAACAGCAAATGATATTCATAAAGTATTATTAGTTGGTGGATCTACAAGAGTTCCAGCAGTTCAAGAAGTTGTTAAGAGAATAACAGGTAAAGAACCTGATAAAGGAATAAACCCAGATGAATGTGTTGCTATTGGTGCATCAATTCAAGGTGGTGTATTATCAGGAGATGTAAAAGACTTAGTATTATTAGATGTAACACCATTATCATTAGGTATTGAAACATATGGTGGAGTATTTACAAAATTAATAGACAGAAATACAACAATCCCAACAAAGAAATCACAAGTATTTTCAACAGCAGCAGATGGTCAAACATCAGTAGAAATTCATGTATTACAAGGTGAAAGAGAAATGGCTGCATATAATAAAACATTAGGAAGATTCCAATTAACAGGAATTCCAGCAGCACCAAGAGGAGTACCACAAATTGAAGTAACATTTGATATAGACGCAAATGGTATAGTACATGTATCTGCAAAAGATATGGCAACAGGAAATGAACAAAATGTTTCAATAACAGCATCAACAAACTTAACAGATGAAGATATTGACAAAGCTGTTAAAGATGCAGAAGCACATGCTGAAGAAGATAAGAAGAAAAAAGAAGAAATTGAAGTTAAAAATAATGCTGAAAGCTTAATATATAATAGTGAAAAAACATTAACAGATTTAGGTGATAAAGTAAGTGGAGAAGAAAAAGCAAAAATCGAAACAGAAATTGAAAATACTAAAAAAGCTCTTGAAACAAACAATACAGAAACAATAAAAGAAGCTACAGAGAAACTTACAAAAGTATTCTATGAAATGTCAGAACAATTATATAAAAACGGAAATCCTAATGCAGGAGCAGATGCAAATGCAACAACAGGTGCAAGTGAAGCAAATACAAATAATGCTGGAAATGATGGAAATGTATATGATGCTGATTATAAAGTTGAAGATGACAACAAATAATCAATAACAAAAGTGAAGAAAGTAAATAGGCGAGTGAGTAACTCGCCTAATTTATGAAAAGGAGTCCAATAATATGGGATTTTATATAAGAAGTAATTTTAAAGAAAGCGAAGGGAGGTAAAAAATATGGCAAGTAAAAGAGATTATTATGAAGTATTAGGAGTAGAAAAAACAGCAACAGATGATGAATTAAAAAAAGCATATAGAAAACTTGCAAAAAAATATCACCCAGATGCTAATCCTGATAACAAAGAAGAAGCAGAAGAAAAATTTAAAGAAGTAAATGAAGCATATGAAACATTATCAGACCCACAAAAAAGAAAAATGTATGACCAATTTGGAGCAGAAGGACCACAAGGTGGATTCGGAGGCTTTGGTGGTGCAAACGGATTTGGTGGATTTGGAAATGGAGGATATTATTCATATAGTTCTTCAAATGGATTTGACGGATTTTCAGATTTTGGAGATTTAGGAGACATATTTTCATCATTCTTTGGAGGAGGAGCAAGAACAAGCTCTTCAAGAGCACAATCTAAAGGACCACGTAAAGGTGCAGATTTAAATTTAAATATGGATATAACATTTGAAGAAGCATTTTTAGGAGTTGAAAAAGAAATACTTGTTACAAGACCAGAAACATGTTCAATGTGTAATGGAACAGGTGCGAAGCCAGGAACAACAGTATCAAAATGTTCTGTATGTAATGGAACTGGAACTGTAAGACAAGTTCAAAATACAATACTTGGTCAAATGCAAACAACAAGAACATGTACAAATTGTCATGGAACAGGTGAAGTAATAAAAGAACCTTGTGATAATTGTAAAGGAAAAGGAACAGTCAGAAAACAAGCTAAAATAAGAGTAAAAATTCCAGCAGGTATAGATGATAATCAAACAGTAGTATTAAGAGGTGAAGGTGAACCTGGAGAAAAAGGTGGATCAAAAGGAGATTTATACATAACAGTAAGAGTAAAGAAAAGTAATATATTTACTAGAAATGGAAATACTGTAATGTGTGAAATTCCAATAACAATTACTCAAGCTACACTTGGAGCCAAATTAAAAATTCCAATGGTAGACGGAAGTACTGAAGAATTTGAAATACCTGAAGGAACTCAAACAGGAACACAATTTACAATTAGAGAAAGAGGCTTCAAATCAATAAACTCATCAGCTAGAGGAAGTTTCGTATTTACTGTTGTAGTTCAAACACCAAAAAGGTTAAGCAAAGAACAAAGAACATTGTTAGAACAATTAGCTACAACTATGAATGAACAACCACCAGTAAGAAAAAGAGGAATATTTGGATAAAATATAAGTACCACATAGAGTTAATCTAATGTGGTATTTTTGTGTAAAAACAAATGTTAATATAATGTGAAATGACAAAAAACGTGAAAAAATATACAAAAAGTGCCTCAAAAAACGTGAAAAAATGTATAAAAAGTGCCTTTAAAAACGTGAAAAAATATTGACATAATAGAAAAGGAGTTGTAAAATTAAGTTATGGAGGGACATATGAAGAGAAAAATTTATGAAAAATTAATTAATTGGAAAAATAATGGTATGAAGAAACCATTAATGATTATAGGAGCTAGACAGGTTGGAAAAACATATATAATTAATGAATTTTGTAAGAAAGAATATAAGAATGCAATACAAATTAATTTACTAAATCATCCAGAAATTGTTGAATTATATAAACAAAACATTTCTTTAGAAGAAAAGTATATTAGATTATGTGCAAACTTAAATATAAATCCAAACGTAGAAGATACTATAATATTTTTTGATGAAATTCAAGAAAGTGAAGAACTTATATCTTCTCTAAAATGGTATTGTGAAGACGAAAGACCATTCAAAATAATTTGTGCTGGAAGTTTACTAGGAGTAAAATTAAAAAGATTTCATAGTTCATTTCCTGTTGGAAAAGTAGAAATGATAAATATGTTTCCAATGGATTTTAAAGAATTTTTAATGACACAAAATAATGGAGAATATTTAATTGAATATATAAAAAAGTGCTTTTTGGAAAATAGTCCAATGGACGAAATAACTCATGAAAAACTACTAGAATTATATCGAAAATATTTATGTATTGGAGGAATGCCAGAAATGGTAGAAGACTTTGTTTCTAAGAATATGAACATTTTAGATATAAATAGAAATATAATAGAAGATATTAATTCAGCATATATAAAAGATATGAATAAATTTATAATTAATAAAACAGAAGCAGTAAAAAATGAAGCAATTTATTATTCAATTCCTATACAAATAGGAAATAAGTCAAATAAATTTCAATATTCCAAAATAGACAAAAATGCTAGAAGGAGAGACTATAATGATTCATTAGAATGGCTTTTAGCAAGTAAACTAGTTTATAAATGTTGTAAATTAAATAGTATTAATATTCCACCAGAGGCATATAAAAATAATGAATTTTTTAAGATATATATGGGTGATGTAGGAATTTTAAATACAATGTTAAAGATGAATGTAAATGATATATATCTAAATAAAACGTTTTTATATAAAGGAGAGATAACTGAAAATTATGTAGCAAATCAATTAATGTTTAATAATGTAGATTTATATTATTGGGCTGTAGCAAGTAGTTCAGAAATTGATTTTATAATATATAATGAAGATGGAATAATTCCAATAGAAGTAAAAGCAAGTGATAATACACAATCAAAAAGCTTGAATGAATATATGAAAAGATTTAAACCTAAATATGCAATAAGAATTTCTGGTAAAAATTTCGGATTTGAAAATGGAATAAAATCAGTTCCATTATATGCAACATTCTTAGTTAAGTGATATGAAAGATTTAAGATAAAGTAATTTAGAACAAAAACGGAGGAAAATATGGTAGATAATAGAGAATATGGATTAGTATTAGCTGGTGGTGGAACAAAAGGAGCATATCAAGTAGGAGTTTGGAAAGCATTAAAAGAATTAAATATAAATATAAAAGGAATAGTAGGAGCATCAATAGGATCATTAAATGGAGCATTATTTTTACAAGATGATTTTAAAATGGTAGAAGACATGTATGAAAATATTAAATTAGGAAATATAATGAATGTTGACGGAATGAACGAAAACAAGAATATATTTAGCTTATCAAATATATTTAACTTAGCAGCAGATTACACCAAACAAAAAGGAATTGATAATACACCATTAAGAAATATGATAAGAAAATATATAAATATGGATAAAATATACAATTCAAATATAGATTTTGGATTAGTAACATTTTCTGTAAAAAATAGACAACCATTACAAGTATTCAAAAATGAGATACCAAAAGAAGAAATGGAAAATTACTTATTAGCAAGCTCATGTTTTCCTATATTCAAGCCACAAATTATAAATAATGAAGAATACTTTGATGGTGGATTATATGATAATATACCAGCAAACATGTTAATTGAAAAAGGATATAAAAATATAATAATAGCAGACATTGCAGGAGTTGGATTTAGCAAAAGAACAATTAATAAAGATGTTTATATTAAAGTAATAAAACCATCTGAAGATTTAGGTGGAACATTTGAATTTAATCATGAAAGAATAATAAATAATATAAAATTAGGATATTTAGACACAATGAAAGCATTTAATCAAATGCAAGGACATATGTATTATTTTAAAAGTGAAGAATTTGCCAAAATGCTAGAAGTATTTAACCTTGAAACAATTTATGGATTAGAATATTCTGCACAGATATATAAAATGAATAAATATAGAGAATACACATTTGAAGAATTTATTACAGAATTAAATGAAAGAAATCAAAACGCAGAAAAAATATATAAGAAAATGAGAAAAGAAAATTTATTTCAAAAGAGCAGAAAAATAAAAGCATTTTTTGATAATGGACTAGGAATATGTTTGGTAAAAGACTTATATATGGATAGACCTGCTGCAAAAGTTTCAAATTACTTTTTGAATTTTGTTAAAGATTATAAACTTGCAGCACAATCTTTAATTGAATTAAAAAATTTTATGAAATAAAAAAGAACCTCCCGTTTAATTACAAACGAGGGGTTTGAAACAGTTTACGTGCTATACGGGGAAAGGGGGCTTAGTTCTCGAGGAGAACTACTTCGACGTCAGAGCCAAGTCCCTGTTTAAGGGCCATCTCATAAACGTCTTGTGAAGTGGTGAACAACTTGACCTTCAAGTTGTTTGTCCACATCTCACACATGAGTGAGATGATACCGGTGACGCGCGTTTTCATTCCTTCAGGGATAACCGTGAAAACCTCCTCATTGAGCTGGCAGATCTTATGGAAGATGCTTGGATTTGACATAATCTCCTCCAAGGCTTCCTCAGCAAGGTTGTTGTGCCTACTGAGTTTGACAAGCTCCTTAGTCACACAGAACTGTGGGATGAAAACCTCAGCTCCAGAGGCCAAGATCTTATCCATGTGCTTCATCAAAGCACCAGTTTCGGTAACGATGACAAAGCTAGGCTTAACGGGAACGAGGTTCAGGCGCTGAGCCTCTGCCATCTTTGCATCGTTTTCACGAAGCTTCTTGAGCAACTTTTTGTGAGCTGCACAGTTTGGGGTGGCATAGTGTTCACGGAAGAGCCGATAAATCGTGCTCTTGCTCCGCCCAGATGCACGAAGGAGTTCCTCAGTGGGGACCCCATCATAAACCATGGTAATCAAGGTCTTGCACATGGTCTCGTTAGACATGCGCTGGCACATGGGCTTGTTGGTGGGAGAAGTGATTGCATTAGTCATGGTGAAATGTCCTTTCAATTACGTGTACGTGTTTGTTATTCTTGTTCGACCGTAAACTGTTTCATAGGGGTTGCATAATGCCATTATATCATAATTTTATATAAAAATCAATATTTATGTAAATAAAAATGGAAATATATTGAAAAAAATTTTTTTCTATGATATAATATTATTATTCCAAGCCTTTGGAACTGTATAAGAAACAACATTAGTAGAAAGGACTAAATGGAGGTTGTATTTTATGAATGCTGAGATTTATCTTATTATCAGAAAAGTATTCGCATGCGGATACACCTGGGACGAACTAGAGAAATATTTCGGTAAGAGCAGAAAAGTTTTAGAAGAAGAAATCAAAGAACATTATATGAGTTCTGGAGAAAATGCTGCTGAAAAAAATGCCAAACTTATCGAAGTTATTAATCGAAACAGTGTTGTAAAACAAGGGTAAAAGGATAAGGTATAAAAAATTTTATGAAGCATTGGTAAAATAGGAAGCAGAGAAGTGAGTTCACTTCTCTGCTTCTTTGTTCATAATTAGTTCATATTAATTTGCTATAATACATCATGTTGAAACGGAAAAAGATGGAAAATCCGTTGATTTATATAATAGAAAAGTAACATTTTCTATTATATAAATCAGATATAATCGCTAGCCCTTTGAGATTTTCTCATTTTAGTCGAAAACTCAAATCGGGCGAGAACAAAGGGCGACTACGTCGCTTTGTTCTTATCATATTTAAAATAAATTATAAATTTGAAAGGAGTAAAAGCAAATGCAAAAATTTGGAGAATTTGTATGTAAACACAAAAGAATAATACTAATAATCATGTTAATTCTATTAATTCCATCAATAATTGGAATGAAAGCTACAAAAATTAATTATGACATATTAGTTTACTTACCAGATGACATAGAGACAATACAAGGAGAAAATATATTATCAGAAGATTTTAATATGGGGGCATTTTCAATAATCTTATTAGAAGATATGGAAACAAAAGACATATTAAAATTAGAAGATGAAATAAAACAAGTAGATAATGTAGCAAAAGTAATATCTGGAGCAGATGTACTTGGAACAAGTATTCCAGTAGAAATGTTACCAGATGAAGTGAAAGATGAGTTATATAAAGATAATACAACAGTAATGTTAGTAACATTTAAAGAGGCAATATCATCAGATGCAACAATGAATACAGTACAACATTTAAGAGATATTACAGATAAACATTGTAAAATAAGTGGTATGACAGCAACATTACTAGATACAAGAGACTTATCAAATTCAGAAGTCGCAATATATGTAGTAATAGCAGTTGTATTATGTTTAATAGTATTAGAAATAGCATTAGATTCTTATGTTGCACCAATATTATTGTTAGCAAATATAGGAATTGCAATATTATACAATATGGGAACAAATATCTTTTTAGGAGAGATATCATATATAACAAAGGCAATAAGTGCAGTATTACAATTAGGTGTAACAATGGACTTTGCAATATTCTTATATCATAGTTATCAAGCAGAATTAAAAAATACAACAGATAGAAATCAAGCAATGAGTATTGCAATATCAAAAACATTCACATCAGTATTAGGAAGTTCATTAACAACAATTGCAGGATTCTTAGCATTATGTAGTATGAATTTAACATTAGGAAAAGACATAGGAATTGTTATGGCAAAAGGTGTATTATTTGGTGTAATAAGTGTTGTAACAATATTACCAAGCTTAATACTTATGTTTGATAAAGCAATTCAAAAAACAAAACATAAAGAATTATTACCAAAATTCACAACAATAAGTGAATTTAATATAAAACATTATAAAGCAATAATTGTAATATTCTTAATTGCGTTACCAATAGCATTATATGGATATAACAATACAAAAGTATATTATAAACTAGATAGTTCATTACCTGAAACACTAGACAGTATTTCAGCAAATAACACATTAAAAGATAAATTTGGATTAGTATCACAAGAAATGATTTTAATAAATAAAGATACACCAAATGATGAAATTAATGAAATGTTAGATAAAATAGAAGAATTAGATGGAGTAGACTTTACATTAAGTTATTCAAAACTATCTGAATTAGGTATTCCAGAAGAAATGTTACCAGAAGATTTATTAAGTATCTTCCAAAGTGACAAATATCAAATGATATTAATAAATTCAAAATATGAAATAGCAACAGATGAATTAAATAATCAAATAGCAAAAATAAATGAAATAGTAAAACAATATGATTCAAATGCTAAAGTAGTTGGTGAAGGACCATTAATGAAAGATTTAGTAGAAATAAGTGATCATGATTTTAATAGTGTAAACACAGTATCAATAGGAATTATATTTGTAATAATGATGTTTGTATTAAAATCAATATCATTACCAGTTTTATTAGTTATAGCAATAGAATTTGCAATATTTATAAATATGGGTATTCCATATTACACAAATACAACAATACCATTTATAGCATCAATAGTAATTGGAACAATTCAATTAGGTGCAACAATAGATTATGCAATTTTAATAACAACAAAATATATTCAAAATAGAAAAGATGGTAAAGACAAAAAACAAGCTGTATCAGAAGCTTTAGGAACATCAATAAATTCAATTATAGTTAGTGGATTATGTTTCTTTGGAGCAACATTTGGAGTTGGAGCATATTCAAAAATAGAAATGATAGGAAGCTTATGTACATTGATGTCAAGAGGAGCTATTATAAGTGTTATAGTAGTTATTACAGTATTACCAGCATTCTTAATGATATTTGACAAACTTGTTTGCAAAACAACAATAGGAATGAGAGAAGTAAAAAATTAATCAAAATGTCGTGATTAAAAAGAAAGGAAGTTAAAAAAATGGATAAAAATGAATTATGTAAAAAAGTATCTGCAGGTATGTTATTATTAACAATGAGTTTATATGCAACACCAGTATTTGCATATTCAAAAGATGAAACTGTTTATTCTAAATTAAATTCTGAAGGAAATAGTTATAAAACAATAGTTAGTACACATTTAAAAAATACAGATAGTGAAAATACACTTAATGATATGACAAATTTAACAAATATAAAAAATACTAATGGAGATGAAAAATTTAGTCAAAATGGAAATTCTTTAATATGGGATGCACAAAAACATGATATTTATTATCAAGGAGAAAGTGAAAATGAATTACCAATTTCATGTTCTGTAAAATATGAATTAGATGGTGAAGAAATTTCTGCTAAAGATATTGCAGGAAAAAGTGGAAAAGTAAAAGTTACAATAAATTATGAAAATAAATCAGAAAATTTGGTAAATATTAATGGAAAAACACAAAAATTATATACACCATTTGTTGTTGTTGCAGGAACAATGATAAATAATAAAAATAATAGAAATATTGAAGTTTCAAATGGAAAAGTAATTGATGATGGAACTAAAACAGTAGTTTTAGGTGTTGCTTTACCAGGATTACAAGAAAGCTTAAATATATCTAAAGATAAATTAGATATACCAAGTTCAATAGAAATTACAATGGATGCAACAAATTTTGAGATGGGAAGTATTATGAATTATGTTACACCAAAATTATTGGAAGATGAAGATATAGAGTCATTTGACGGATTAGATGAATTATATTCACAAGTTGAAACATTACAAAGTTCAATGAATCAAATTCAAGATGGTGCAAATACATTAAAAGAAGGAACAGATACTTATACAGAAAAAATGCAAGAATTTGAAAATGCAATGGGAATGATTCAAAGTGGAATGGCAAGTGCTAATTCAAATTATACAAAAATTAATGATGGAATAAAAACATTAAATAACAGTACAGGAACATTAAATAATGGTTCAAAACAAGTTGCTGATGGTGTTTCTCAAATTGAAACAAATTTAAATACAATAAATGAAAAATTAGGAGAAGTACTTGCAGGAACACAAAGCTTAAAATCTGGTGAAACAGAACTTATTACAGGAATTGATACAATATTAACAAAATTAAATGGAATTGATGTATCTGATAATACAGAAAAAATTACAGAATTAACACAATTAGTAAATACAAATAAAGCAACTATTGAAAAATTAACAAGTGCAACAACATTATTAACGAAACAATATGAAACATTAGAAGATGAACAAGCAAAAGCTCAAGTAAAAACACAAATTGATTTTAATAAGCAAATGATTCAATTATTAACAGTAAATACCCAAGCACAAGAACAAACAATTGCAACATTAAAAGCAACAGATTTATCTGCAATAAATGAATTAAAAGCTGGATTGACACAAGTAAAAACAGGATTAGCCAAATTAAGTGTTGGAACAGATTCATTAACAAGTGGAGTTACACAAATAAAAGGTGGAACAGCAGTACTTGCAGAAAAAACAGGAGAATTAAGTCAAGGTGCTAATACAATATATCAAGGAACAACAAAATTAGCACAAGCAACTAGTACATTAAAAGATGGTTCTAGTCAAATGAAAGATGGATTAAATACATTAGATAACAGTTCAGCACAATTATTACAGGCAAATACACAATTAACAGAAGGTGCACAAACAATAAATGATGGTGCAACAACATTAGCTGATGGAATTGCAACATTTAATGAAGAAGGAATTCAAAAAATCTGTAATTTTGTAAATGGAGATTTAAAAGATTTAACAACAAGAGCTGAAAAATTAACAGATTTAGCAAAATCTTATAATAGTTTTACAATGGTTGAAGATGGTGTTGAATCAAATTCAAAATTTGTTATGATTATTGATGCTGTAAAAAAACAAGAAGCAACTTCAAAACAAGAATATATAGTTGAAGATAATAATAAACAAAATTAGAAAATAATTAATAATCTTAAAATATAAGTTTTGCATGAAATGACGAATGTGCATGAAGAAATTTTAGAAATTCTTTGCAATTTTATGGAAAGAGTTCACTTTTAGTGGAAGGGTGCCATAAAATAAAGTAGAATTTCTTAAATTTCGTAATAAGCCGAGGAATGGAATAAAAAACTTATATTTTAAGATATTTGTTGAATTATATTTTTAGATATTATATAATTAAAGGGGTGATAACATGTTTAATATATTGGTAGTAGAAGATGATAAAAATTTAAGAAAATTAATAACAACATATTTACAAAGAAATAAATATAACACTTATGAAGCAACAAATGGAGAAGAAGCATTAAATGTGTTAGATCAAAGTTATATTGACTTAATTGTAAGTGATATAATGATGCCTAAAATGGATGGATATGAATTAATAAAATCATTAAGAGAAGCAAAATATGATGTTCCAATATTGATAATTACTGCAAAAAGTGAAATTGAAGATAAAAAAGAAGGATTTTTACTTGGGGCAGATGATTATATGGTAAAACCTATAGATATAGAAGAAATGCTTTTAAGAATACAAGTATTATTACGAAGAAGCAAAAGTGCAAGTGAAAAGAAAATACAAATAGGTGATTTATTGTTAAATTATAATCAATTAAGTGTTATAAAAAAAGATAAAGTCTATAATTTAGCACAAAAAGAATTTTATCTATTATATAAACTGTTAAGCACGCCAAACACGATATTCACAAGACAAGAATTAATAGAAGAAGTATGGGGACTAGAAAGTGATTCAGATTATAGAACAGTAGATGTACACATAAAAAGAATAAGAGAAAAAATGAAAGATGTAGATGAGTTTGAAATTGTAACAATTAGAGGAATAGGATATAAAGCTATAATACATGAGAAGGGTTAAAAATGTTTGAAAGAATTTTTGGAAAAAGAAAATCATTACAAAGAAATTTAGTAATAGATTTGATAATATGTATAATAATTGTAATGTTTATTTCATTAGTTGGATTTTATATATTTGTAAATAAAGAAACACTTAATAGTTTGATACAGGTTAATTTTGAGAATAAAGAGCAAATAAAAGAAATATTAGGAATAACAAGAAGAAGCCTAGTTTTATTGATAATAAATACAATATTAATAAGTACAATAGTAATGAGAATAACAAGTAAGAAAATACTACAACCAATAAAAAAAATGACAGAAGCAACAAAGAAAGTTGCTTCTGGAGATTTTAATGTAAAACTTGAATCACAAAGAGAAGATGAAATTGGTGAACTAACACAAAATTTTAATCAAATGGTAAATGAGTTGGGAAAGGTAGAAGTAATTCAAAAAGATTTTATAAATAATGTATCACATGAAATAAAAACACCAATAAGTTCAATACAAGGATTTGCAAAATTATTAGAAGATGAAAATTTACCAGAAGCTGAAAGAAAAGAATATGCAGAAATAATAATTGAAGAATCAAATAGATTACTTAATTTATCAACAAATATATTAAGACTTTCAAAAATTCAAAATCAAGGAAAAATAGTAAGAAAAGACCATATAAATATAACAGAACAATTAAGAAAAGCTATTGCAGTACTTGAAAATAAATGGAATGAGAAAAGTTTAACATTTAATATCTCTGCTAAAGATGTATATTATGATGGTGATGAAGAACTTACATTTCAAGTTTGGATGAATTTGATAGATAATGCAATTAAGTTTTCAAAACCAAATGGAAAAATTACAATAGATGTAAAAGAAGAAATTGATGAAATTGTAGTAAAAATTAAAGATAATGGAATAGGAATGAGCAAAGAAGAACAAGAAAGAATATTTACAAGATTTTATCAAATAGACAAGTCACATTCACAAGAGGGAAGCGGATTAGGATTATCAATTGTAAAAAGTATTATAGATTTATCTGGTGGAAAAATTGAAGTAGAAAGTAAAGAAAATTCAGGAACGACATTTATTATAAAACTTCCTATTGAAAAAGAAAATAATAAAATAATAATTTAATGAAATTGTTGAAATAATTATTATAGTATGATATAAAGAAAATGAAGGAGTGATTTATATGGAATATTTTGAAAAAATTATGAAAAAAACAGGATGGACATCTTTGTTATCATCAATAGTTTTTGCAATATTAGGAATTATATTAATTACAAATCCAGAAGGAACAGTAAAATTTGTTTCTGCAATATTGGGAATTATGTTTATACTTGCAGGAGCATATAAAATAATAAGTTATTATCAAAACAAAGGAAAATATGATATCATGAATTATGATATAGCTTATGGAATTATAGCAATTATATTAGGAATTGCAACAATTGCATATAGTGAACAAATAAGTTCAATATTTAGGATTTTTATAGGAATATGGATTGTTTATAGCAGTATAATGAGATTTAGTTTAGCTTTAAAATTGAAAACTATAAGTTCAAATATATGGATATATAGCATAATATTAGCTATTTGTATGTTTATTTGTGGATTATATACAATATTTGTATCTAATTTAGTTGTTGTTTCAATTGGTATAAGCATATTAATTTATGCAATTATTGATGCTATTGAAGATATTATATTTTTAGTTAATGTTAATAAATTAAGTTAAGAATTATAAAGCTATCGGCTAATTTGCTGATGGCTTTTTTCGTATAATTCTTGAAAGTAGTTATATAATATGATAAAATGCAAAAAAGAAAGGAACTAAAATATGTATGATGTCATTATAATAGGAGCAGGACCTGCAGGGATAACAGCAGGATTATATACTCAAAGAGGAAATTTAAAAACATTAATTATTCATAATGGAAAAACATCTTTAGAAAATGCAAATAAAATTGAAAATTATTATGGATTTGAAAATGGAATAACAGGTAAAGAGTTATATTTTCAAGGAATTAGACAAGCTCAGAATATTGGAATAGATGTAAAAAATGAAGAAGTAATAAAAATAGAAATGATAGAAAAAAGCTTTAAAGTGAAAACAACCAAAAATGAATATATTTCTAAAACGATTATAATAGCAATGGGAACAAAGAAAAAAACTTTACAAGTAGATGGAGTAAAACAATTTGAAGGTAGAGGAATAAGTTATTGTGCTATTTGTGATGGATTTTTTTATAGAAACAAAGATGTTGCTGTAATTGGAAATGGAGATTATGCAATATCTGAAGTAAATGATTTATTACCAGTTGTAAATAAAATTACAATATTAACAAATGGAAAAACTGCTCCAGATATAAGGAGTGAAAAAGTAGAAATAAATAATAGAACTATAAAAGAAATATTTGGACACGAAAAAGTTGAGAAAATTGAATTTGATGATGGAACAGATATAAATGTAAATGGAATATTTATAGCACAAGGAACAGCAGATAGTACAGATATAGCTAAAAAAATTGGATTAGTATTAGAAAATAATAAAATAAAAGTTAATGAGAATATGGAAACAAACATTAAAGGAATATATGCTTGTGGGGATTGTATAGGTGGAATATTACAAATTTCTAAAGCAGTAAATGATGGAATGAAGACAGGTTTGAATGTAATAAAATTTTTGAAATAAAATATGTTATAATTTAAAAGAAATGTATAAAAATAATTTATAGGAGGAACAAAAAATGATAGAAGAAATAAAAAATTCAGAAGAATTTGAAAATGAAATAAAAAGTAATGCAATAGTATTTGCAGATTTTTATGCAACTTGGTGTATGCCATGTAAAATGATGTCTGGAATAATAGATGAAATAGCAAAAGAACATCAAGAAGTAAAATTTATTAAAATAGATGTAGATCAAAATACAGAATTAGCGATAAAATATAATGTTATGAGTATACCAACAATGATAATATTTAAGAATGGAAATACAAGTAAAACATTTATTGGAGTAACAGATAAAAGTGAAATAATTGCAGAATTTTAATAGAAATAAGAGGAGAAAAATGAACAGAGAAGTATTAAATGATTACAAAAATAAAGATGAAAAAATGCTATTAGCAGAGGTGTTGGATAAAATAGAAAACACAAATAATAGAAATAAAATTGAACATACTGATTTTTTAGATTTAGCTCAAAATGAATTAGTACAAAAATTTTTAAACAAACAAAAAGTAGAAAATTATATAAAATATGGTGGTTTTAATGAAGCAGAGAGAAAAATGTATATATTTTATCCTGAAAAATTTAATGAACAAGTTGTTGAAAAAAATTTATCTAGTATTGTTCAAATTATTAGAATTGAATTACCAGACGATTTAATTGGAAAATATACACATAGAGATTATTTAGGTGCAGTTATGAAACTCGGAGTAAAGAGAGAAAAGGTTGGAGATATAATTGTAGAAAATAATGGTGCAGATATTATAATTGATAAAGAAATTACTAAATTTTTAGAACAAAATTTAAGTGAATTAACGAGATTTTCAAAATCAACAATTACAGTAGAAGATATACAAAATTTAAGAAATGTTGAAGTAAAAAAGGAAGAAATTGAAATAATAGTAGCCTCTTTAAGACTTGATAATGTTGCATCAGAACTTGCAAGATGTTCAAGAAGCAAAATAATCGAAATAATGAATACAGAAAGAGTTTTTGTTAATTTTCAAGTAGAAACAAAGAAAACAAAACAAATAAAAGAAGGAGATATGATTACAATAAGGGGAAAAGGACGATTCTTTATAAAAGAGATTATCGGGCAAACTAGAAGTGGTAGAACAATATTAAAAGTAGAAAAATTTGTATAATAAAAGATCACAGTCTTGAATTTAAAGACTGTGATTTTTAAATGTCATATTTTGTCATAATATAAGCATCTGTAGTATTATTATAATATTTTTTTCTGATTCCTAAATTCTTAAAACCAAACTTTTCATACAATTTAATAGCTGGTGTATTTTCAACATTTACTTCAAGAGTAAATGTTTTTAAATTCATATCAGAACATAAATCAATTAATGTTTCTAGCATTTCACCACCAATGCCTTTTCCACGACAAGATTTTTTTACAACTATATTATTTAAAGTAGCTTCATCAAAAATAACTGAAATTCCAGCAAAACCAACAACTTCATTTTTTTCTTTAGCAATAATATATTTGGTTTTATCATTTACAAGTTCTTGTTTTAATACATTATAGCTCCAAAAATTATCAAAATCAGAATATAATGTATTTTTCATTTGTTCTAAATCTTCTAAAGTCATTTCAGTTATTTCCATAAAATTCACTCCTTTTTATTTGTTTTCTAAAGCTCTTTCAGCTTGAGATTTTCTTAAATATAATGGCATTAAATCAAAATTTGTATTTTGATTATAAGCATTTAGTCCAGCTAATCCAAGAGAAAAACTACTTAAATCATTTTTATCAGAAAAAGTACAAGTATTAAGATTAGAAAGTAGATATTCTTTATGTATAATTGAACCATCACCAACAAAATTGATTTTATCATATTTTTTTAAAATTGGAATGATTTCTTTTATAGTTTTAAAACCAAGTTCTTCAAGTTGTGTTACAATATTATTTTTCTTTTCAAAAACTCCAAAGTAAACATTATTGTTTTTGGCATCTATAAGTGAACAGATAATTCCATCACTACCTATATTGTGAGCTAAAGATTCTAAAGAAGAAATTCCAACGCATGGAATATTTAAACTATCTTTAAAGGCAAGTACTGTTCCAACACCAATTCTTATACCAGTGAAAGATCCAGGCCCTTTATCACAAACAATTAAATTTATATCTTGTAAAGTTAATTTACTTTCAGATAATGCTTGTTCAATTACAGGCATTATTTTTTCAGAATGATTTCTAGCATCATTAACAATAATTTCTTTTATACATTTTTTATTTTCTAAAACAGCTACTGTACATAAATTGCTTGCTGTATCTATACTTAATATTTTCAATTTTTTTCCTTCTTTCTTGTGAATATGCTTATTATACTACAATTAAATAGATTTTACAATAAAAAAATAATACATAGTTTAAAAAAATGGTATAAGTTGAAAGAAAAAATAATAAACAACAACCCATTCCCAAAAGAATGAGTTGTTTATTTTATATTAATTCTGCTAGAAGCAACAATTTTTCTTTTTGTTAGTCTTTTTACAGCAGAATAAAGATATTAAAGAAATTATAAATAATATTCCTAATGTTATTAATAAAACAATTACAGCACCTAATCCTAATGTTTCAACAACACCAAGCAAACTTTCAATTAAAACACCAACAAAAAAGAATAAAGCTAAAGTAACAACACCTGTTATTATCCATAAGCATGAACAATCTTTCTTTTTGTTTTCTTTTTTACAAAAAATATCTACTTCTGGTTCCATAATTAGCACCTCCAGTCCTAATATATATTATGTTGATTGTATTAAAAAGTTACACAATTCCAAAATATCGAAAAACGATAAAAAAGTATTGACAAAAAATAATAGTAGTAATATAATGCTCATATCAGAAGAAAAAAATAAATGTATTTGGAGGTAAAGAAAAGATGAAAATATTAATAGGAGCATTATTTCTAAGCTTATGGCAATCATTACTATTTTGGAAACAAGATTTAGGCATATCTGTATTATTGTTTACAATACCAATAATATGGATAACAACAAAATTATTAAAAGGAAATATAAAAAACAAAAAAGCATTATTAATATCAATTCCGATTATAGTATTATCAAGTACATATTTTATATTTGATAATCTAACATTCTATTTGATAAATATAGTATTAATACCAATATTATATTTAATAATGATAATATGGGCAATATCTGATTTTCAAATAAAATCTATAATTTATAAAATTATTTTAATGATATTTGAACCACTTAATTATATTGGAGATGTTATTAGAGCAGTATTAAAAGAGTTTAACCCTAAAGAAAAAGATGAACAAATAGGTGAGAAAAAAGAAAAAAATAATATTTTTAAAGCAGTATGTTTTACAGGAATTATAGCATTAATTGTAATAGGATTATTATGTTCAGCTGATAATGAATTTGCAAAAATATTTTCAACTATATTTAAAGATATAAACATATTTAATGTATCAGAATTGACAGGTAGAATAATAATTATTATAATTGCATTTTTCTATTTTGCAGGATTTTTTATGAACATGTTAGATAAAGAAAATGGATTAAAAGAATTTGAAAAAGATGAAAAGGCAGAGAAAAAAGAAAGTTATACAATAAGAATGATGATAACTGTGTTAAATCTAGTATATTTAGTATTTTGTTTTACACAAATAAAAGTATTGTTTACAGAACAAAACATAAAATATTCAGAATTTGCAAGAAAAGGATTTTTTCAATTAATGATAGTATCATTAATTAATATTGTAATGATATTAAAAGCAAATAATAAAAATCTTAAAGAGACAGAAAAACAAGAGAAATATAAAAAGACAATGTGTATAGTAATGGTAATATTTACATTAATAATAATTATTTCAGCATTTGCAAGAATGACATTATATCAACAAAATTATGGATATACCAGATTACGTATATTAGTTGACTATACACTAATTACAGAAATAATATTATTAATTCCAACAATAATTTATATTTTAAAAAACAAAATAGATTTAATAAAAACATATTTTGTTATTATTATAACAATGTATTGTCTGGTTAATTTTATTAATATAGATAAAATTATTATGAAAAATAATTTTAACAGATATAAAGAAACTGGACATATTGATTTAAACTATCTAATGGAAATGAATAATTCAGATTTAATTGAACAATTATTAGAGTTAAAAGATACAGAATTTAAGTATTCAGAGAAAGCTTATTCACAATCAGATACAGATAAACAGGAAATTCAAGAACAGATAGGAAAACAACAGAGAGAATTGAATGGATATTTGGCAAGTTGGAAAAAAAGTTTTAATGAAACACATACATTAGCTGAATTTAATTTGCCCAAAATGAGAGCTAAGTCAATATTAAATAATAGGAAATAAAATTAAGGAGAGTAAAAAATGAAGATTTTAGGAGAAAATGGAATAGGAAAATTTTTAAAAGTATTTTTACAAATATGTTTTTGGGGAGGTATAGTGTTATTAATAGCACTTCCTCTTATAGCTCAAATAGCTAAAGTGCACTTAAATGCATCAATTTATGTAATATATCCAAATGGAATAGTTTTATTAGTAATTGTTAAACAATTTATAGGTCAATTTGATTCATTAAAAAATAAGAATCCATTTTGTATTGAAAATTCAAAAAGATTGAAAAATTGTTGTATAGCATCTTTAGTTGAAACAGCATTATTAATAATTGATTTATTGTATATGATATTTTTAGTAAAAAGTGAAGATATTTTTGTTTTATTAGTAATGGTATTTATGATAATTTTATTTATAGGTGTTGCAATTGCATTTTATATTTTATCAGAATTAATAAAACAAGCAACAGAATATAAAAATGAAAATGATTTAACAATTTAATAAAGAGAGGACTGAATAAAATGATAGTTGTTAATTTAGATGTAATGATGGCTAAACGTAAGATATCATCAGGTGAACTTGCAGATAGAGTTGGAATAACACCTGCTAATTTGTCAATATTGAAAACTAATAAAGCAAAAGCAATTAGGTTTTCTACATTAGAAAAAATTTGTGAAGTACTTGAGTGTAAGCCAGGGGATATATTGGATTATACAAAATAGGGGAAATTATGAAAAAATTAAAAAAGAGTGTTTTATTTTATACAATTTTATATGCTATATTATTATATACATTATATTTAATATTAGAGAAGTTTAATTTAATGTTTAGACAATGGGTGAATATTATATCTTTTATAATAATCGGAAGTGGTTGCATTATAGGAATTGGACAAGTGATATTTTCTATAAATAAGAAATGGTTAAAAATTGTTTTGGGTATTATATTTGTTATTTCATTAGTTATAATAGGTCCTTTTGTTTATATATTTTCTATATTGGCTTATAAACCTGAACATGTAGTATATAAAAATGATGAAAAATATGTTGCTTATGTTATAGCTTTTCATATGACAGAAGTGAAATATTATGAATATAAAAATATTTTTGTTTCTGGAAGTAAAGTTAAAATTATTGAGTACTATGGAAAAGGTGGATTTGATCCATTGGATAGTAAAAATGGTTATGTACATAATGTTGAAAGTGTAGATTATTATGAATGAAAAATAGTGAATTAGATTTTTCTAGTTCACTATTTTTGATTTTATAATATAATACAAATCAATCCGCCAGAACCTTCATTAACAATACGTTCCAATGTCTCTTGAAGTTTAAATTGAGCTTCTTCAGGCATTTTTGCCAGTTTTGCCTGTAAGCCCTCATTAACAAGCTCGTGTAGGCTTTTGCCAAAAATATTAGATTCCCAAATACTAGTTGGATCATTTTCAAAACCCGAAAGTAGATAATTAACAAGTTCTTCAGACTGTTTTTCAGAGCCAACAATAGGAGAAACCTCAGTCTCAATATTTGCACGAATCATATGAATTGATGGAGCAGTAGCACGAAGTTTAACACCAAAACGAGAACCTTGTTTAACCATTTCAGGTTCCTCAAGAACTAATTCATCAATAGAAGGTGTAACAATACCATAACCTTTAGTTTTAACTTCTTCTAATGCATAAGCAATTTTATCATATTTTTTCTTAGTACAAGATAAATCACTCATAATAGAGAATAATTCACCTTCATTTGTAATTTGAATACCAGTAATTTCAGATAAAACATTATAAAATAATTCATCTTTAAGAGTGATGTTAATACAAACTTTACCACTACCTAGCATTATATTATTAATAAATGTTTTTGAAATAATATCTGTTGAATCAATTGTAGAAACACAATTAGAAACATCTTTTAAAGCAGAAACATTTGTAAAAGCATTTTTTATTTGATCAAATAATTTAGCTTTAAGAGGATGAGAATATTCTAAGCCATCAATCCATTTTGGAAAACTAATTTTTATTTCATCAACAGGGAATTCATAAAGTAAACTAGCAAACATTGAGTTAATATCATCAGCAGTTAAATCTTCACAACTAATTGGCATAACTTTTGTATTATATTTATCAGAAAGTTGAATAGCAAGTTCTCTTGTTTCAGGAGAAGAAGGGTTTAGAGAGTTTAATAATATAATAAATGGCTTATGTAATGCACGAAGCTCGCTAACAACTCTTTCTTCAGCTTTAACATAATCATCACGAGGAATATCTGTTATAGAACCATCTGTTGTAATTAAAATTCCTATTGTAGAATGTTCTTCAATAACTTTTTTTGTTCCAATTTCAGCAGCAGTTTCAAAAGGAATTTCCTCATCAGACCAAGGAGTTTTTACCATTCTTGGTAGATCATCTTCTAAATAACCAATAGCATTATCAACTAAATACCCAACACAATCAACAAGACGAGTTTTCAATTTTAAATTTTTGTCAATCGTAATTTCAACAGCTTCATTAGGAACAAATTTAGGTTCAGTAGTCATAATAGTACGCCCACCAGCACTTTGTGGCAATTCATCTTTAGCTCTTTCTTTTTTATATTCATTATCAATATTTGGAATAACCAGTAAATCCATAAATTTTTTTATGAAGGTAGATTTACCAGTTCTTACAGGACCAACAACTCCGATATAAATATCTCCATCAGTTCGTTTAGCTATATCCTGATATAAGCCTACATTTTCCATTAAAATACCTCCTATACATTTCTAAAATCTTTTGTCTAAGACAAACTAAACTTTTATTAATATATATGGTAATTATTAAGAAATATGATAAGTATTGCAAAAAAAATATAAATATGATAGAATTGGGCTATTGGAATACATATAATAAAATAAGAACATTAAGATGAAAAAAAAGGAGAAAATGTTATGGATAAAAGACAAGAAGCAAAAGAATTATTAAAAGAATATAAGCAAGAACATATAAACAAATTTATAGATGAAATAGGCGATGAAAAGGCAGAAGAATTGATTGAACAAATACATACAATTGATTTCCATCAAATAACAGAATTATATAATAATACTAAGAAAACAATAGAATTTAAAGAAAGTAAAATAGAACCTTTAAAATATTTAGACAAAGCGAAACTTACATTTGAGCAAACACAAAGATTTGATGAATTAGGTAGTAATGTTGTAAAAAAAGGACAATATGCAGTTGTTACAATGGCAGGTGGTCAAGGAACAAGATTAGGACATAATGGACCAAAAGGAACATTCAAATTAGATGTATATGGAAAAGGAAAGTATTTATTTGAAATACTTGTTGACAATTTAAAAGAAGCAAATCAAAAATATGGAATAACAATAAATTGGTATATAATGACAAGTAAAGAAAATAATTCAGCAACAGTTGAATTTCTTGAAAAAAATAATTATTTTGGATATGACAAAAATTTTGTTAAAATATTTACTCAAAGTGAAATGCCATTAATAGATACAGAAGGAAAATTATTAATGGGAAAAGACTATAAAATACGTGAAGCATCTGATGGAAATGGTGGAACATATTCTTCATTAAGAAGAAGCGGATGTTTAGCAGATATGAAAGAAAAAGGTATAAAGTGGGTATTTATAGGATCTGTTGATAATGCTTTATTAAAAATGGTAGATGTAACATTATTAGGAATGGCAATAGATAAAGGTGTACAAATTGCTTCAAAATCAGTAGTAAAAGCAAATCCACATGAAAGAGTTGGAGTATTTTGCAAAATGAATGGACACCCAAAAGTAATTGAATATACAGAACTTCCAGAAAAGATGGCAGAAGAAGTTGATTCTGATGGAGAATTAAAATATGGAGAATCACATATAATGTGTAATTTATATACAATAGATGCGATTGAAAAAATTAGTAAAGAAACATTAATGTATCATAGTGCATTTAAGAAAAATGCATATATTGATGAAAATGGAAAAGAAATTATTCCAACAGAGCCAAATTCATATAAATTTGAATCATTTATTTTTGATGCATTTGAATTTTTTGATGATATTGCAATATTAAGAGGAAAAAGAGAAGATGATTTTGCACCAGTAAAAAATAAAGATGGTGTTGATAGTCCAAAAACAGCAAAAGAATTATATGAAAAATATTGGAATAAAATGAAAAAATAATTGAGTTGAAAAGGTTATTTTTAAAGGAGAGAATTTAAGAATGGAAGAATGTAAAATAAAAAATATGTATGATTTGAATCATACAATAGCAAAAGAATTATTAGAAAAACATGAATATCCATGGGAAGTATTACCAGAAATTAGTGACTTTATAATAGAACTAGGAAATAAATTAGACAAAGAAATTTATGAATTAAAAGGTGAAAATATATGGATTGCAAAATCTGCAACAGTATATCCATCAGCATATATAAAGGGACCAGCAATTATTGGAGAAAATGCAGAAGTAAGACATTGTGCTTTTATTAGAGGAAAAGCAATAGTAGGAAATAATGCAGTTGTTGGAAATTCTACAGAACTAAAAAATGTTATATTATTTGATAATGTTCAAGTCCCACATTATAATTATGTTGGAGATTCAATTTTAGGATATAAATCACATATGGGAGCAGGTTCAATAACTTCAAATGTAAAATCTGATAAAAAACTTGTTGTTATAAAAAATAAAGAAGAAAAAATTGAAACAGGTTTGAAAAAAATTGGTGCAATGCTTGGAGATGAGGTTGAAGTTGGTTGTGGAAGCGTTTTAAATCCCGGAACAATTATTGGTTCACATACTAATATATATCCACTTTCATCTGTAAGAGGTGTAGTTAAAGCAAATTCAATTTATAAAAATCAAAATGAAATTGTTGATAAAAAATAAGTAGAGAATAATCTCTACTTATTTTATTTTTAATGTTACTATTGTAACACCCATTTCACCTTCACCAAATGTTCCCATTCTGTAAGAATCAACATATTTATTTGTTTTTAAATATTTATGAATACCATTTCTTAATGCTCCAGTACCTTTTCCATGAACGATACGAACAGGAGAAAGTTTTGCCATAAAACAATCATCTAAATATTTATCAACAAGAGGAACAGCTTCATCAACTGTTAAACCAAGTAAGTTAATCTCAGGACTTACAGATTGTGATTTTAAATTATTTCTACCAGTGTATGAATAATTATTTGTATTTTTAGATGAAGAAACTTTTTCTTGTAAATATTTAATATCAACTTTAAGCTTCATTACACCTATTTGAACTTGTACTTTATCATCTTTAGAAATGTTTGACATTACAATTCCATCAGAATTATAATTTGTAACATATACATTTAATCCAGGTTTTATTAAATCTCTTTGAATAGGATGTTTAACTTCAATTTCTTTTTTATCAATTTTTGTATTAGAAATTTTTTCGTTTAGTTCATTTCTTAATTTATTTGCTTGTGATGCAGATTTGCTAGAGTTTATATCTTTTATAATAGAATCAGCAGTTTCTTTTGCATCTAATAATATTTGTTTTGCTTCTAGTTTTGCATTTGCAATTAATTCTTTTTCTTTATTGATAACATCAGTATTTTGATGTTTTAAAGATTCTTTTAATTCTTTAGCTTCTTGTAAAGCTTGAGAAGTAAGTTCTTTTTCTTTTTCAATTTCAGATTTTGAATCATAAATATTTTTTAGTAAATCTTCTAAATTAATAGTTTCTTTATCAATCATAGAAGAAGCTCTGTTTATAATTTTTTCGTCTAAACCTAATTTTCTACTAATAGCAAAAGCATTACTTTTTCCAGGAATACCAACTAATAATTTATAAGTAGGGCGAAGGTTTTCTATATCAAATTCAACACTTGCATTTTTGAAATTAGGTGTAATTAAAGCATATTTTTTTAATTCTTGATAATGTGATGTCGAAACAACAATTGCACCTAATTCAGAAAAATATTGTAAAATACTTATTGCTAAATTTGCACCTTCTAAAGGGTCTGTACCAGAACCCAATTCATCAACCAAAATCAAGCTATTTTCTGTTGCTTGTGAGGTTATTTTTACTATATTACTCATGTGTGATGAGAAAGTACTTAAAGATTCACTAATACTTTGTTCATCTCCAATATCTGCAAATATTTGATCAAATACATAAATACTTGAATGTTCATCAGCTGGGATATTTAATCCACTACAAGCCATTGCAGATAAAAGACCAATTGTTTTTAAAGTAACTGTTTTTCCACCAGTGTTAGGACCTGTTATAATTAATACATTAAAATCTTTTCCTAATTCTATTGAAGATGGAACAACCTTTTCTTGGTCAATTAATGGATGACGAGCATTTATTAAATTTATTTGTTTTTGCTTATTAATTTCAGGAGTAGAACAATTTAAATCGATAGAATAACGAGCTTTTCCAAAAATAAAATCTAATTTTCCAATAAGTTCAGCATTATTTTGTAATTCTTTCGTATATGGAAAAAGTAATCCACTTAGATTTTGTAAAATTCTTTCAATTTCTTGTTCTTCTTCAATGTGAAGATTTGAAAGTTCATTATTTAAATCAAATACAACAAGTGGTTCTATAAAGACTGTTGAGCCACTACTTGATACATCATGAACAAATCCTTTTATAGAAGAACGATATTCCTCTTTTACAGGGATTACATATCTACCACTACGAATTGTAACAAGATTTTCTCTCATATATTTTGAATATGTTGAAGAGTGTAGAATAACATTTAGTTTTGCTCTAATATCTTGCTCAATTCTTCTTTCTTTTCTTCTGATGTCTTGTAGCTTTGCTGATGCTGTATCTGCTATATTGTCTTCATCTATAATTGATCTTGCAAATGTTGAAACTATACTTTGATTTACATATAAATCATTAAAATAAGGTTCTAATGCAGAAAAATCTGATGTTAATAAAAAATCTTTTGAAAAATATTCTTTTAAATCTTCAGCCATTTGTAGAATATTTTGTAATTCAATCAATGCTTTAATGCTTAAAGAACCACAACCGTCTAATGTTTTTAAATAAATAGTAATATCAGCTATTTCGCCAATTGGGGGAGTACTGTTTCTTTGAATTAATACAACACCTTGACTTGTTTCGTTTAAGCTTTTTTGTACTTCTTGTACATCTTGTGATGGACGTAAATTAAAAGCATATTTTTTCCCTAAATATGTTTTGCAAAAATGTGCTATTTTTCCTAATATTTTATCATATTCTAGTTTCTTTAAATTGTTGTTCATTTCTACCTAAATCCTCTTTTCAAATTCAATATATTTATTATGCCACAAATGGCAAGAAAATTCAAGGAATATTATTATAGTTTTAAGAAAAAAACTTGACATTCTCGAACAAATGTTTTAAAATAGATACAACTTGAAAATAAGGATGTGAAATTATGGAAGAAAATAAAATAATAATACAAAGGGAATTGTCTATTGAAGATATTAAAAATTTAATATATACAATAAGAGGAAAACAAGTTATGTTAGATAGTGATGTTGCTGATATGTATTGTTGTGAGACGAAATATGTGAATCGTGTAGTAAAAAGAAATATAGAAAGATTTCCAGAAGAATTCTGTTTTCAATTAAATGAAGAAGAGTTTAAAGTTTTAAGGTGCCAATTTGTCACCTTAAACGAAAATGGAAGAGGACAACATAGAAAGTATTTACCATATGTTTTTACAGAGCAGGGAATTGCTATGTTATCTGCTTTGTTGAAAAGTGATATTGCAGTAAAGGTTAGTATAAATATTATGAAAGCATTTATTGAAATGCGAAAATTTTTAATGGATAATGGACAAATATTTGAAAGATTAACGAAAGTGGAGTACAAACTATTAGAACATGATAAAAAATTTAATGAGGTGTTCAATCAGCTCCAATTAGAAGAAAATATAAAACAGAAAATATTTTTTGAAGGACAAATATATGATGCATATAGTCTGATAATTGATATTATAAAAAAAGCAAATAAAAAGATTCTAATAATAGATAATTATATAGATGAGAGTGTTTTAAAAATGCTTGCTAAGAAAAATAATAATGTAGAAGTTGTAATATTGACTTCAGATAAAAGTAATATCCAACAAATTGATGTTCAAAAATTTAATAAAGAATACCCAAGATTAAAGGTTGCAAAGACAAATAAATTTCATGATAGATTTATAATTATAGACAATGAAGAAATGTATCATTTAGGAGCTTCAATAAAAGATTTAGGAAAGAAATGTTTTGGAATAAATAAAATTGAAGATGTAGAAATTATAGAAAAGATTATTAAATTATAAAAAATCATTTGAATTTTGTAAAAAAGCATGTAATATTTAAGAGGCTTTATCATAAAATCAATTGAGGTGATTGCAATAAAAACATATTATATAGAAAAAATGGATAAGCACAAAATGATAGGCAGAAAAATACAATTTAAAAATGATAACATTAAAATATATATGGATTTAGAAAAAGGAAAAAATATACGAAAATTAGTAAAAAGATTATTATTAAATGAAACAAATAATGTTGTGATTGATAAAGAACTTATAACATGTGAAAAATTGATAAATTTATTAAAATCAAATGACATAAAAATATTTGATGGAAAATGGCTTGAAAAGTACTTAATTTTAGATATTTTAGAATATATTATAAATAAAAAACAGATAATAAAAGCTGAAACAGAAATTGCAATAACTGCAAATGAAATTACAGATTTATTAATTGAAATGATAAAAATATTATCAAAACAATATAAGAAATTAACTATTGTTACAAATCATATAGAAAAATTAAGAAAAATAGAAAAAGAAATCAAAGAAAAAGAAGGCATATTAATAATTTTATCAAATAATAAAAATAAAAGCCTTTTGAAATCGCAAATTATAATAAATATGGATTTTAATCAAGAATTAATTAATCAATATAGAATATATGAAGAAGCAATTATAATAAATGCAGAAGAAAACATAAGAATTGATGCAATTCGTTTTAATGGTATTGTTATAAATGACTATGAGATTGAAATTGGAAGAAAAGAATTTATATGGAGAGAGGGAATCGAAAAGTATAGACAAAGAGATTTGATAGAAGCAGAGTTATATGTTAGGGATACATATAAAAATATAAGAAAAAAGATACAAAAAAATAATATTAAGATAAAAGAATTATATGGTATAAATGGCATTGTAAAAATATAGATTGACATAATTCCGATTGAGAGATATAATACTAATATTGAAATTTTTTAACTATAGGAGGTATTGATTATGGTAACAATTGGTGCAAATCAAAATCTGGAAAAAATTAAAAAGGAAGTTCTGGCATTTGCAGAAAGTATGAAAGATCGGGAACTGGTAATATTAGGACATGATAATATTGATGTTGATGCAGTATTATCAGGAATACTTCTTTCTAAACTTTTTAACTATCTTAAAATCAAAAATCATTTTTATATTTTGGAATCTGTAAAAGAAGGTGAAACATACAATATTGTAAAAGGATTATTTGGAATTGATATGAAACAGTTCGAAAAAATCGGAGAGAATGAAAAGAGACTTTTGTTTTTGGAAGATCACTTCGAAACTGTACATGCAGGTAAAATTATTGGGTGTATTGATCATCATCCAACTAGTAGAGAAGTTAAATATGACTTTATGTATAAAAGAAATTCTTGTGCAACAGCATATTTGATTTATGAAATTATGCAATTAGTTGGATATAAACTTAGTGCTGAAGAAGCAAAGATGATTATTGTTTCTATGATGGTTGATACGACATCTTTTAAGAGCTCTAAAACTATCATGGAAGAAGTTGAAGTGGCAAAAAAATTGGCACATGAGTATGAATTGGATTATGATTATCTGATTAAATATTGTTTGTGTTTAACTCCAATTGACAAAATGACTGTTGAGGAGATTATTACAAATGGTCAAAAATATTATGATTATTATGGTCATAAAGTAAGTTCTGCATATTTGCAACTTTATGAAAAGCCCAGTGATAGTATTGTGAACGATGTTTGGATTAAGGCATTAAGAGAAAAAATTAAGGAATGCCATTTAGAAATGTATGTATTTATTATTTTTGAGATGGAGAAAGATAAAACATATGAAATTCGTGTTACAGAAAATGGTGTAGAAAAAATTGAGTATCCTAAAATCTTGTCAAGAGGAAAAAATATTATGCCTGTTGTAGAAAAAGTTTTTGCAAACTAAAAAGAACAGAAAATAGAAAGTCCCCTAGTACAAAATCTAATTAATGAGAGTTTGTAATAGGGTCACTTTTTGTCTAGCAAATCTTTATTAGCTAATATTGTTGCTAGAGAATCACCTAATTGAGTAAAAACAGCTGCTAAAACAGCCAATTCTTCATCTTCATAACTATTAGAAATTAAACAAGATAAAAAAGATACTAAAGTAACTAGTTCACATGAATTCATAATATTCTCCTGAAATAGTGTATGTGAAATATGTAAAAATGTTATTATGTAGTAAAAAATTTCTCAAAACCCTTGCATTATTTGGAAAAATAGGGTATAATAATAAAGTACTAAAAAGAACGGAGAAGAGTAGGAACAAATCCTACTCTTTACTTGTACCAAAAGTTCATAAATAAAAAAAGGAGGAGCTTATGGCAAAAATAGAAGAAAAAGTAGAGCAACTAGTAAAAGATCCAATCGAAAAATTAGGATATAGCTTATATGATGTAGAATATGTAAAAGAAGGACCAGAATATTATTTAAGAATATATATAGATAAAGAATCAGGAATAGACTTAAATGATTGTGAAAAAGTAAGTAATGAGATAAATGAAATATTAGATAGAGCAGATTACATAAAAGAACAATACTATTTAGAAGTATCATCACCAGGAATAGAAAGAAAATTAAGAAAAGATAAACACTTAGAACAAAACATTTCAAAAAATGTAGAAATAAAATTATTTAAGAAAGATAACAATGGAAAAAAAGAATATACAGGAAAACTAAAAGCATTTAATCAAGAAGAAATAATAATAGAAACAGATAAAGAAATTACAATAGAAAGAAAAAATATAGCACAAATAAAAACAATATATGAATGGTAAATAAAAAGGAAAGGATGATAAAGAAAAATGAAAGCAATAGATAATAAAGAATTAATAATAGCTTTAGAAGAATTAGAAAAGGAAAAAGGAATCAAAAAGGAGGAACTTTTAGAATCAATAAGAACAGCATTAATCACAGCATATAAAAGAAATTTTGATGCATTAGAAAATGTCGATGTAAAAATGGATGAACAAACAGGAGCAACACATGTGTATGCAATAAAAGAAGTAATGGAAAGAGCAAATGATGATGCATTAGAAATAAGTTTAGAAGATGCAAGAAAAATTAATAAAGAACTAAATTTAGGAGATAGTGTAGAAGTTGAAATTGTTCCAAGAGACTTTGGAAGGATTGCAGCACAAACAGCAAAACAGGTAATAATCCAAAAATTAAGAGAAACAGAAAGAAACATGATATTTAACGAATATAATGAAAGAAAAGGTGAAATAGTAACAGGATTAGTACAAAAAGCTGATAATCATATTGTAGTATTAGACTTAGGAAAACTAGAAGGAATAATGTTATCAAAAGATCAAATACCAACAGAACACTATAAAGTAAATGACAAAATAAAAGCATATGTTGTAGATGTAGAAAGAGGAGAAAAAGGAGCACCACAAGCAATAGTATCAAGAACACATCCAGACTTTGTAAGAAAACTATTAGAATTTGAAATACCAGAAATATATGAAGGATTAATTGAAATAAAAAGTGTTGCAAGAGATCCAGGACAAAGATGTAAAGTTGCAGTATATTCACAAAATGAAAATATAGATCCAGTAGGATCATGTGTTGGTCAAAAAGGAATACGTATACAAAATGTAATAAATGAATTAAATGGTGAAAAAATAGATGTTATAGAATGGAATCCAGATCCAAGTACATTTTTAGCATCAGCATTATTACCTGCTCAAATAATGGCAGTAGATATAAAAGAAGAAGAAAAGTTTGCACAAGTAATAGTTCAAGATGATCAATTATCATTAGCAATAGGAAAATCTGGTCAAAATGTAAGACTTGCAGCAAAATTAACTGGTTGGAAAATAGACATAAAAACAGAAACACAATTCAGAGAATTACTTGCTCAAAAAACAGAAGAACCAGAAAAAGAGGAAAGCGAATCAAAAGAAGTTCAAGAAAATGTAGAAGAATAAAATCTTAGGAGGATTAAATTGACAAATTTACCACAAAGAAGTTGTGTTATATGTAGAGCACAGAAAAATAAAAATAAGTTATTAAGAATAGTTAAAAATAAAGATAATATAGTAAAAGTAGATGAAAGAGGAAAAGAATCTGGAAGAGGAGCTTATATTTGCTATAATTTAGAGTGTTTAGAAAAAGCAAAGAAGAGTAAAAGGATTGAAAAAAGTTTAGAAATACCAATAAGTGAAGAAATATATTCTCAAATCGAAAATATTATAAAAAAACAAAGTGGGGGTGATGTTATTGGGTAAAATAAAACTTTATGACATAGCTAAAGAATTTGATATGTCTAGTAAAGATATATTAGCAATAGCTGTAAAATTAAATATAGATGCAAAAAGTCATTTAAGCTCAGTAAGTGATGAAGATGCAGAAAGAATAAGAAAAGAAGCAAAAAATACAAATAAAACAAAACCAAATAATGTAAAAAAAGATAGTAAGAAAGTAGCAGATAACAAAGGAGCTACACCAGTAATAATAAGAAGAGAAGTAATTGTTGAAGATACAACAAAAAAATCAGCTGTACCAGAGAAAAAAGAAGAGAAAAAATCAAATAATGTTGGATTTGTAGAAAGAAAAAATAAAGATTTTAATATTGTTTATAGAAACAAACCATCTAAACCAATGACATTTGATGAACTATTTGGAAAGAAAAAAGAAGATAAAAAAGAAGAAAAAGTAGAAGAGAAAAAGGTAGAAGAACAACCAAAAGTTCAAGAACAGGTTAAAGAAAATTTGAAAATCGAAGAAAAAAAGGATGCTGAAATGAAAGTAGAAACAGAAATAAAAAATACAAAACAAGAACAGGCTAAAAAGCCAGAAACTATTGAAGAAAAAGTAGAAAGGAAAGTTGAGAATAAAGAAGAAGTAAAAAGAGATAATAGAAACTTTGGAAATAATTCTTATAATAATAGAGAACAAGACAATAGAAACTTTGGAAATAGAGATTTCAATAATAGAAATCAATATAATAATGATAATAGAAATAATGATAGATTTGCCAATAAAAACAAATTTTATAATAATGATAGAAATCAAGACAGAAATAATAGAAATTTTGATAGAAATGGAAACAAACCATTTGATAGAAATAATAATGGTCAAAGACCACAATATGATAAAAATAATAATGGTCAAAGATTTGGAAACAGAAATAATAATCAAAATAATGGAAATAGATTTGATAATAGAAATCATCAAGGAAATAACAAATTTGATAATAATAACAAATTTGGAAATAATGGTAATAGAAGACCAATGGATGAAAAAAGTATAGAAAAAAACATTAAAGATATTATGGCTGTTGAAACAATTGAAAAAGAGCCAGCTAGAGAATACAATAAAGCAATAGACAAACAAAAAGAAAATAATAGATTTAATGAAGTAAAAACAAATAAAAAATCAGGTAAATCTAGAAAAAATGGTCAAGATGGCGAAATTAATGAACATAAATTAAAAGGTTTAAAAAGAGCTGATAGCTTATCAAATATGTTTGAAGAATCTGATGGTGGAATGTTAGACTATTATGATTTAACAACACAAAGAGGCAAAAAAGGAAAGAAAAAACAAACAAAAGAATTAGAAGGAAGAAATAAACAAAAAATATTTAAACTAGAAGAAATCACTATTCCAGAAAACATAACAGTAAAAGATTTTGCAGCAGAATTAAAGAAAACAACAGCAGAAGTTATAAAAAAATTGCTTGGATATGGAGTAATGGCTACAATAAACAATGAAATAGATTTTGATACAGCATCATTAATAGCAGATGAATTTGGTGTAAAAGTAAATAAGAAGGAAACTATAACAGAAGAAGATATCTTATTTGATGAGTCTGAGGATAAAGAAGAAGATTTAGTAACACGTCCACCAGTAGTTGTTGTAATGGGACACGTAGACCATGGAAAAACATCATTATTAGATGCAGTTAAGAAGACAAATGTTATAGAAGGAGAAGCTGGAGGAATTACACAACATATAGGTGCATATAAAGTGAAAGTAAATGATAGAGAAATAACATTTTTAGATACACCAGGCCATGAAGCATTTACGGCAATGAGAGCAAGAGGTGCACAAATAACAGATATAGCAATATTAGTGGTGGCTGCAAATGATGGTGTAATGCCACAAACAGTAGAAGCTATAAATCATGCTAAATCAGCAGGAATTCCAATAATTGTAGCAATAAACAAAATAGATTTACCAGATGCTAATATTGATAGAGTAAAACAAGAATTAATGGCATATGAATTAGTGCCAGAAGAATGGGGTGGAGATACAATATATGTTCCAATCTCAGCAAAAAATCATACAAACATTGATCAATTATTAGAAATGGTATTATTAGAAGCAGATGTATTAGACTTAAAAGCAAATCCAAACAAACAAGCAAAAGGTGTTGTAATAGAAGCAAGACTTGATAAGAATAAAGGTGCAATTGCTTCAATGCTTGTACAAAGAGGAACACTTGATGTTGGAGATACAATTGTTGTAGGATCTTCAATTGGTAGAATAAGAAGTATGACAGATGAAAAAGGCAAAAAAGTAAAAAAAGCCGGACCATCTACACCAGTTGAAATAATGGGATTAACAGAAGTTCCACAAGCAGGAGATACATTCTATGAAGTAAAAGACGAGAAAACAGCAAAACATTTAATTGAAAAGAGAAAACGTCAAGAAAGAGAAAATGCAATAAATGCTGGAACAAAAGTAACATTAGATAATTTATTTAGCCAAATGGAAGAAGGAAATTTAAAGGTATTAAACTTAATAATTAAAGCAGATGTTCAAGGATCTGTTGAAGCAATAAAACAATCTATGGAAAAATTATCAAATGAAGAAGTAAAAGTAAAAGTTATCCATGCAGCAGCAGGAGCTGTTACTGAAACAGATGTTACACTTGCAAAAGTATCTAATGCAATAATAATAGCATTTAATGTAAGACCAATGCCAACAGCAAAAGATATGGCAGAGAAAGAAGAAGTTGAAATAAAACAATATTCTATAATATATCAAGCAATAGATGATGTCCAAGCAGCAATGAAAGGAATGTTAGCACCAAAATATCAAGAAAAAGTTATAGGAAATGCTGAAATAAGACAAACATTTAAAATTTCAAATGTTGGTACAATTGGTGGAGCATATGTATTAGATGGAAAACTTGAAAGAAATGCAGGAGTAAGAGTATTAAGAGATAATGTTGTTATACATGAAGGAAAGCTTGCTTCACTTAAGAGATTTAAAGATGATGCAAAAGAAGTTTCTAAAGGATTTGAATGTGGTATTCAAATTGAGAAATTTAATGATATTAAAGAGGGAGACATTCTTGAAGCATACATTTTAGAAGAGATAAAAAGATAGGATTTAAAAGTTAATATAACTTTTGAAAGGAGAGCAAAATGCCAAAGAATAATAATAGACAAGGAAGAATTGACGAAGAATTTAGAAAAGAATTAAGTCAATTAATAAGCTTTGAACTAAAAGAACCTAGTGTTACTGGAATGGTTAGTGTAACAAAAGTTAAAGTAACACCAGATTTAAAATATGCTAAAGTTTCTGTAAGTATTTTAAATTCAAAAAATATAAAAGAAACACTTGCAGGATTAAAAAAATCATCAGGATTTTTAAGATCAGAACTTGCAAAAAGAATTAATTTAAGAAATACTCCAGAATTAGTGTTTGAATTAGATGAATCACTAGAATATGGAGCAAGAATTGATAAGATTTTGAATGATTTGAAAAAAGATAATAAATAGGGTTTGAAAATAATTACAATTTTTGCTGTGTTAAATTTCATTTAAAACGCGGTTACATACACCACGTATGCGCCCTTGCCTTTTAAATGAAATTTGCCTTGCCAAAATTTAATTCTTTCCAAACTTTATAGTGTATAATTATAAAAGGAGAAAAGAAAATGACTCTAGACAACATATTAGAAGAAATAAAAAAAGCAGAAACAATAGTAGTATTATGTCATGAATCACCAGATGGAGATGCTGTAGCCAGCTCTCTATCTGTAATGCATGCAGTAGCAAAATTAGGAAAAGAAGCAGATGTTATAATACCAGAATATTCAAAAGTATTTGATTTTTTACCAGGAGCAGATAAAATATTACAAAAAGGAAGAACAAATAAATATGATTTGGCAATATCTGTGGATTGTTCAGATTTAAAAAGACTTGTTGGAGGAAAAGAATATTTTGAAACAGCAAAAAGAACAATAGAAATAGACCATCATTCTGTAAATTCAATGTTTGCAGACTTTAACTATGTAGATCCTGTAGCACCAGCTTGTTGTCAAGTATTAATAGGAATGTTTGAATATTTTGGAATAGATATAGACAAAGAATTAGGAACATGTTTATTAACAGGAATTATTACAGATACAGGTGGATTTCAATATTCATCAGTTACATCAGATACATTTGAATTTGCAGCACAACTTTTAAGAAAAGGTGTAAATATTTCAAAAATCTGTCAAGAAGTATTAAGAACTAAAACAAAAGCCCATTGTCAACTTGAAAAATTAATATATGAAAGATTAGAATTTATTGAAAATGGAAAAATTGCAATTACATATTTAACTTTAAAGGATTATGCAGAATATAGTAATGATATGGGTGATGACGAAGGTTTAGTAGAATCAATTAGAGATATTGAAGGTGTAGAAGTAGCTGTTTTATTAAAAGAAAAAGAAAATGGTGGATTTAAAATATCTATGCGTTCAAAAGATAATGTAAATGTATCAGATATTTGTTTATTACTTGGAGGTGGAGGACACCCAAGAGCAGCTGGATGTTTTATAGCAGGAGATGTATCACAAGCAAAAACAAAAGTAATAAATACAATAAAACAACAAATAAATAAATAATGAGGAAAAAGTAGTGGATGGAATAGTAATAATAAATAAGCCAAAACAACAAACATCTCATGATATAGTAAGAAAAGCAAAAAAAATATTGAATGAAAAGGTAGGACATACAGGAACATTAGACCCTAATGCAACTGGTGTTTTACCACTTTTAATAGGTAAAGGAACAGAACTTTCAAAATATTTAATAAATCATGATAAAACATATGAAGCTATTTTGCAATTAGGAGAAAAAAGAGACACTGGAGATGTAGAAGGAAAAATTATAGAACAAAAAAATGTAACAGAAAAATCTTTAAATACAGAGAATATAAATTCTGTATTTAAAACATTAATTGGGAAGCAAGAACAAATTCCTCCAATTTATTCTGCATTAAAAGTAAATGGAAAAAAACTATATGAATATGCTAGAAATGGTGAAAATGTAAAAATAGAGCCTAGACAAATAGAAATATATTCATTAGAATTATTAAATGTAGATAATATAGATAAAACAATACACTTTAAAGTAGAATGTTCAAAAGGAACATATATAAGGACATTATGTGAAGAAATAGCTGAGAGATTAGAAACAGTAGGATATATGAAAGAACTTAATAGGACTCGTGTTGGAGATTTTCGTATAGAAAATTCTATAACAATAGAACAACTAGAACAATCACAATATCAAATAATCACAATAGAGCAATTTTTTAAAGATGAAGAATTTATAAATTTGACAGAAAAAGGATTGAAATTATTTTTAAATGGTGTACAATTAACATATCATTTAGCAGATGGAATATATAGAATTTATCAAGATGATAAATTTATTGGAATCGGAACAATAAAAAATGAATTATTAAAAAGAGACATAGTTATTTAAGAATGGGGGACACAATAATGAAAGAAAAATTTTATTTAACAACACCAATATATTACCCAAGTGGAAAGTTTCATATAGGAACAGCATATACAGAAGTATTAGCAGATACAATAAAAAGATATAAACAATTAAGAGGTTATGATGTATTTATGCTAACAGGAACAGATGAACATGGTCAAAAGATTCAAACTGTTGCTGAAAAAGCTGGAAAAACACCACAAGAACATGTTGATGAAATGGCAAAAATGGCAAAAGATTTGTGGCAAAAAATGGATATAAAATATGATTATTTTATAAGAACAACAGAAGAACGCCATGTAAAAGCAGTACAAAAAATATTTGAATATTTTTTAGAAAAAGGTGATATTTATAAAGGTGAATATGAAGGTTGGTATTGTATGCCTTGTGAAACATATTTTACAAAAACACAATTAGTTGATGGAAAATGTCCAGATTGTGGTAGAGAAGTAAAATTATTAAAAGAAGAAGCATATTTCTTTAATATGAAAAAATATGCAGACAAACTTTTAAAATTCTATGATGAAAATCCAGATTTTGTTGAACCAGCATATAGAAAAACAGAAATGATAAACAATTTCATAAAACCAGGATTAGAAGATTTATGTGTAACAAGAACATCATTTAATTGGGGAATACAAGTTCCAAATGATCCAAAACATGTAATATATGTATGGCTAGATGCATTAACAAACTATTTAACAGCCTTAGGATATATGCAAGATGATGACACATTATTTAAAAAATATTGGCCAGCAGATGTTCAAATTGTTGGAAAAGATATTGCAAGATTCCATTTAATATATTGGCCAATTTTCTTAATGGCATTAGATTTACCAATTCCAAAGAAATTTGTTGTTCACAACTGGATTATGATGAAAGATGGTAAAATGTCAAAATCAAAAGGAAATACAGTATATCCAGAAAAATTAATAGATAGATATGGATTAGATGCAACAAGATATTATATATTAAAAATAGTACCTATTTCACAAGATGGTGTATATACTCCAGAAGATTTTGTAGAAAGGTATAATTCAGAATTATGTAATGACTTGGGAAACTTAGTAAATAGAACAGTATCAATGGTAAATAAATATTTTGAAGGTAATGTACCGGAATATATTGGAACATTAAATGAAGTTGATAAAGAGTTTGAAGAATTTACAACTAATAAGTTAAAGGATGTAGAAGAATTGATTGAAAAATATCAAATGTCAAATGCTTTACAAGAATTATGGACAATAATATCAAGAACAAATAAATATATTGATGAAACTCGTCCATGGGAATTAGCTAAAAATGAAGAAACAGATAAATTAAAATCAAGTATGTATCATTTAATAGAAAATATAAGAAAAATTGCAATATGTTTATTACCATTTATGGAAAAAACATCAAAAGATATATTAAGACAAATAGGTATGCCAGAAGATTTAAGAACATGGAATAGTTTATATGAATATGATAAATTACATGGAATAAAAGTTATTGAAAAAGGGGAACCTATATTCATGAGAAAAAATGTTGAAGAAGAACTAGAATATTTAAGAAATTAGAAGCTGAATGGAGGTTTTGCACATAATTAAGACCTCTAAATTCAATAAAAGGTGGAGTAATGGATTTGATATCAATAAGAAGAACATATAATAATAGGAGAAACTTAATTTTTATAGTTTGTATTTTACTAATATGTGTTACATTAATAATTACAACAATAGAAGTTGTAAATAATAGACGTGCTAAGAAACTATATTTATCTTATTTGGAACAAGTTCAAAATGCTGAAAATGAAGCAAAAGAACAGGAAAGAATAGCAGAAGAACAAAAAGCAAAGGAAGAGGAAGAAAGAAGAAAAAAATCACCTCAACTTACAGAAGAAGGAAAAACTAATATGGCAAATATATATAAATCAGATACAAAAAGAGTTTTTTTGACATTTGATGATGGTCCATCTTCAAATGTAACACCAATGGTATTAGATACTTTAAAAGCTGAGAATATAAAAGCCACATTCTTTTTGCTTGGAAGTAGAGTAGAACTTAATCCTGAAATAGTAAAAAGAGAGTTTGATGAAGGACATTATTTAGCAAGTCATGGATATTCACATGTTTATTCACAAATATATGCCTCTCCTCAAAGTGTTTTAGATGAATATAATAATTGTATAACAGCAATTAGAAATGCAATTGGAATGCCAGATTATAATCCTCATTTATTTAGATTTCCTGGTGGATATTGGGGAGGAAAATATGCAAGTATAAAAACAGATGCATTAACATTGCTTAATGAAAATAATATAGCACATATTGATTGGAATGCTTTAACTTCTGATGCGGCAGGGGCTAAAACGACTGAAGAATTTATAGCAGAATTAGATAAAACAGTTCCAAAACATAATAGTGTTGTTGTTCTTATGCATGATGCTGGTGGAAAAAAGGCTACAGCAGAAGCATTACCTACTATAATTTCTTATTTTAGAAATCAAGGATTTGAATTTGATAATTTTTATAGTATTATAAAATAAAGAATAAAGAGACATAGTATTCCTTTGTTCTTGCCAGATTATATAAAAAGCAGTGAAGATGAAGATTTTTACTGCTTTTTATTGACATTAACATAAAATGATAGTATAATAGCGAAGAATTTATTTTTTATGTCAATAGCATATTGCAATTGACATAAGAGTAAATACATTATTAAGAAAGGAGAAAGATTATTTTTTAGTAGGAGGCTAGTATAACAACATAACATGCAAGAGGCAATTTATTAACAACGGAGGAATTTATAATGAAAGGCGAATTATTGGAATTGATCCCCCAAAAGTATTTGTGCCCTAAATGTGGAAAATGGCATAAATATACTTGGGATCAAAATCTGGGTTATTATGATTCATCGGATTATGCAATTGAAATGCATTGTCCTAACAGTTTTGGTATTATTGAGGTTTATTTTGCTAATGATAGATGCTATTGGAATGAAGGTGATCAGTGTTATTGGTGTAAGATTAGTGAATTTTCCGAAATTGGTGAATCTCGGGTGCAAATGATTGATTCTAAAAATAATTTTAGATTGGGATTTGAGTTTAAGCCTGAAGAATATGCACAGGTTTATGCTGCTGAAATTCTTGAAGAAGCAAATCGTAAAGAAGAGGCATTGCATGAACGTGAAAAAGAATTGACTTTAAGAGAAAAAAAGCTCGAAGAGAGCGAAACAGCTTTGCAGGCAAAAGAAGTTGCTCTGCAGACTAAAGTTGCAAAAAAAGAGGAGGCAAATGTTATGTCCAAGGTTACTAGTTTCAAGAAGCAGATTTATGAGCATTCTCCGAAAGAAAATGTTGAACTTATTAAGGAATTCCTTGAAAAGTATAAGGGGACTTTGAAATGGCTAGTACCTGTGGTAAGCATTTATGGTGCATATCGGGTTCTGAATGCCAAAGACGCTAAACTGAATGTGAGCAATCTGAATAAGAATTGCAAAAAGGAACTTGGATTTGAGTTTGATATTCTGAAGGATAAAAAAGCTCTGAAAGAATTGGTTGCATTTGGTGGTGTTGTATCTGGTGCATATGCACTGACAAGGGTTTTTGATTCCACCGATAAGCCTGAAGAACTTTCTGTTGAAGAAATCGAAGGAAAGATGGATTCTGTGGAAGAGGCACATCAGAAATTTGCATGGATTCAGCCTAAGGCCGAAAAACTTATGCCTGTTGCAGCATCTGTGTTGGTAGTGTATGTGCTTACCCAGAAACCTCAGTGGTATGAAAAAGTAAAGGATAAAGTAGTTGCTATTACTGGTGATGCATCTGCTAAGGCAGGTGTCTATATCGAAATGGCAAAATTGTTTATTGCAAGTAAGCTTAACATCGATTTGGATGATGAAGTCCAGGCAAAAAAGTTTAAGACTTTTGCACTTCTTGCAGCAACTATTGGTCTTTGTGCATTCCTTTATGGAAAGGGTGTCTTTAATACGGAAGAAGACCAATCTTTTATGGAAAAGAATCCTCAGCTGAAGGCATTTATTGAACAGGCGAAGGAAATTATGGAGAAAATTCTGCCCACTGCTTTCTCTGCAGTTACCACCTACATGGTGACCAAGCATATTATTGATGCAAATGATGAAGAAAGTAATCTGGAAGCAGAAAAGAAAAATGCAGTTGAGACCGATTTCACTGAAGTGAAGGAAGAAACTGCAGAGTAAAACAAAAAATAATAAAATAACTTAATAGTGTATTTTGCCCTCCAAGAGAATATCTTGGAGGGCTTTTTCTAATATAATAATGTAATTTTAGAACCATTTTTCTCAACAAAACCTTCATCAATTAAAAGTTTAAGTTCTCTCATCATAGCACTTCTATCAACACTAAGAAAATCTGCTAAATCAGTATAATTATATGGTAGAGTAAAAGTTTTTCTCATAGAACTTTTTGACAATATATCAAAATAAGAAAGCAATTTATCACGAGTATTTCTTTTGGTCAAAAGCTCAACACGTAAATTTAATTTAATAATTTCATCTAAAAATAGTTCACTCAAATTATTAATTAATTCTTTATGAAAAGAACAAGTGCATTCGCATTTTGCAAATAAAGTATCATAAGTAAAATATAATATTTCAGAATTTTTTTTTGCAATAGCAAAAAGTTCATTATTAGTATTTGCTGGATAAAAAACTTCACCAAAAACATCATTTTCATTAAAACGGCCAATTATAGTTTTGTTTCCATTAACATCATATCTAATTAAATCAACTTCGCCACTAAGAATTATACATATTTGATTACGTTTTTCAATATATGAAGTAACAGTTTCACCTTTACTTATTTTTTTTATTTGAATCTTATTACAATTTTCTCGAAAATTTTTTATAAAAATTTTTTTATCGAAATTAGTATCCATAACATTACTCCTAAAATTAGCTTTCGCCGAAATATCAAATCTTTCAAAATTCGACATAAAAATTATACATCAAATTATGAAAAAACTAAAAAGATTATATTATATTTTTGTTGCTTTTGCAACAGATTTTTATAAAATTAAATGTATAATTAGTTTGTACTTGAAGAAAAAACAAGTATAAAAATACTTACAAATAAAAACAAAAATTAATTAAAAATCTAGGATTTTGTAGTGTTTGCATATTTATGGGGAAGGAAGTAAACAAAGATGAAAGTTATTAAAAGAGACGGAAGAACAATAGACTTTGATCGTGCAAAAATTCAAACAGCTATTGAAAAAGCAAATAAAGAAGTAAGAGGAAAAGAAAAAGCAACAAAAGAGGAAATTGATGAAATAATATCATATATCGAAGACCTTGGAAAGAAAAGAATGTTAGTTGAAGACATTCAAGATGTAATTGAAGAAAAATTAATGGAATTAGATAAATATGAATTAGCAAAAAAATATATAGTATATAGATATACAAGAGCATTAGTAAGAAAATCAAACACAACAGATGAATCAATATTAGGATTAATCCGTAATGAAAATAAAGAATTAGCAGAAGAAAATTCAAATAAAAATACAATGTTAGCATCAACACAAAGAGATTATATAGCAGGAGAAGTTTCAAGAGATTTAACAAAAAGAATCTTATTACCAGAGAAAATTTCAAAAGCACATGAAGAAGGAATATTACATTTTCATGATGCAGATTACTTTGTACAACCAATATTCAACTGTTGTTTAATAAATATAGGAGATATGTTAGATAATGGTACTGTAATGAATGGAAAAATGATTGAAACACCAAAGAGTTTCCAAGTAGCATGTACAGTAACAACACAAATAATTGCAGCAGTTGCAAGTAACCAATATGGAGGACAATCTGTTGATATTAAACATTTAGGAAAATATTTAAGAAGAAGCCATGACAAAATAAAGAAAAGATTAACAGAAAAATATGGTGGAAAATTACATAAAAATATAATTGAAGATATGGTAAATGATAGAGTAAAAGAAGAATTATCAGCAGGAATTCAAACAATACAATATCAAATAAATACTTTAATGACAACTAATGGACAATCTCCATTTGTAACATTATTTTTACATCTAGAACCAGAAGATGAATACATTAATGAAAATGCAATGATAATAGAAGAAATATTAAAACAAAGAATACAAGGTATAAAAAACGAAGTTGGAGTTTATGTAACACCAGCATTTCCAAAACTAGTATATGTTTTAGATGAACATAACTGCTTAAAAGGTGGAAAATATGATTATTTAACAAAACTAGCAGTAAAATGTTCTGCAAAGAGAATGTATCCAGATTATATTTCAGCTAAAAAAATGAAAGAAAACTATGAAGGAAATGTATTTAGTCCAATGGGATGTAGAAGTTTCTTAATTCCATGGAAAGATGAAAATGGACAATATAAATTTGAAGGAAGATTTAATCAAGGTGTTGTAAGTATCAACTTACCACAAATAGGAATACTTGCACAAGGTGATGAAGAAAAGTTCTGGAAATTATTAGATGAAAGACTTGAATTATGTAAAGAAGCATTAATGTGTAGACATTATTCATTATTAGGAACATCATCAGATATATCACCAATACATTGGCAAAATGGTGCAATAGCACGTTTAAAGAAGGGTGAAAAAATTGATAAATACCTAAAAGATGGATATTCAACATTATCACTAGGATATATAGGAATATATGAAACAACAAAATTAATGAAAGGTGTATCACAAACAACTCCTGAAGGACATGAATTTGCTATAAGAGTAATGAATTACTTAAAAGATAGAACAACAAAATGGAGAAATGAATCTGGATTAGGATTTTCATTATATGGAACACCAGCAGAAAGCTTATGCTATAGATTTGCACGTATTGATAAAGAAAAATTTGGAAGTATTCCAGATGTTACAGATAAAGGATATTATACAAATTCATATCATGTTGATGTTAGAGAAAAAATAGATGCATTTAGCAAATTGAAATTTGAAAGTGAATTCCAACCATTATCATCAGGTGGAGCAATATCTTATATTGAAGTTCCAAACATGAAAAACAATCTTGAAGCATTAGAAGAAGTTGTTAAATTTATATATGATAATATTCAATATGCTGAATTTAACACAAAATCAGATTATTGCCAAGTTTGTGGATATGATGGAGAAATGATTATAAATGATCAAAATGAATGGGAATGTCCACAATGTGGAAATAAAGACCATAATAAAATGAATGTTGTTCGTCGTACATGTGGATATTTGGGAGAGAATTTCTGGAATGTAGGAAAAACAAAAGAAATAAAATCAAGAGTTTTACATTTGTAAAATTAATAAATAAAATATAAAAGAGCCCAATTTCAATCGAAATTGGGCTTTAATAATGGTTAATTAGTTACTGTATTTTCAACTTTTACATTCTCAAGAAATTCTTCATAATTTCCTTGACTGGAGAAACTAAAAGTGAAAGTAATTACTTGACCATCTTTGCTGATTTCCGTGATTCGTCCGTTATGCAAGGCAACAGAAGCTAATAGGCGAGATACCCGCTGATAGTCTTTCTTTGTGTATAAGGAAAAATCAGAATCAGCTAAATCCTTGTAAAATTTTGCAGCAGCGTAAGGATTATCAGTTTCTATGAATTGAGGTTTACGTTCCAAAAAGGCAACAGAAATTTTTTTGATAAATTCATTAGACTTCATAATACTTATCCTCCAATATTTGTTAAGAGTTGAATAAAAGCCATATTAGGCTTATGAACTATAAAATTATAGCATGATTGTAAAAAAATGTCAAGGAGAAAGAGACATTACAGATAAGTATATAAAATAAAACTCACTCTTTTGTAGAGTGAGAAAAGAAAAACTTTTTTTATAATGGGTTACTTGTTAGAATTTGGTTTACAACTTTCAATGCACTCCACAATTTCTGCCTGGGACATGTTTTTAAAATTGCCAGTGGCAATCGCAACATTCAGACATGCAGAATTATACATGTCATCCTCAGATTTTTTTGTAGAAACATCTGTTGTTGCAATTTTCGAATTTTTCTTGAAGATACCCATAGCTTTTCCTCCTTTGGGTAATTACCCCGGATAGGGGTTATAAAAAGCGAACTTTATAATTATATCACTATTACAGTAGAATGTAAATAGTTTTAAAAGAAAATTGACTTTAAAGCCAATTTATGCTAAAATTGGTGTGAAATTTGTTTAACAGAAGATGAGAAAAATAATTATAAGAAGGCAATGAAAAGTGAAAAATAAAAAAAGTAAATATGTGCAGTTGATTGAATTATATAATTCTGGAAAAACAAATGTAGATGAATTAAAAATTGAATTAAATTCAACTAAAAAAACGATTTATACATATATATATCAAGCCAACAAAGAAGGAAAAATTATAAAATTAAAAAAACATAAAGAGAAAAAAAGAAAAATAAGCAAATATGTGCAATTTATTGAATTATACAATTTGGGAGTAACTGATTTAGATGAACTTGAAAAAAAATTAGAATCACCAAAAAGTTCAATATATTCATATATTCATAGAGCTCACAAAGAAGGAAAAATTGTAAAAGTTCCAAGAAAGAAAAAAGAAAAGAAAAAGAGAATAAATAAATATGAGTTATTTGTAAAATTATATAACTCAGGAATAAAAGAAACAAAGCATCTTATGGCAGAATTGCAAATTTCAAAGAATACAGTATATGTATATACTAGAAGAGCACAAAAAGAGAAAAAAATTTTTAAAATAGATAGAAATACCGAAAAAAATATAACAAAGCAATTGATTACTCAATATCCATTTGAAGTTGCATTGAATTTGAATTTGCAACCAGAAATAATATACAAATATTTAGAAAATTTAGGAGAAAAAGATCAGAAAACACTTCAAAGAAAAATATTATCACAAAATGCTATTTGGAAAAAAATAAAATCTTTAAAAGTAAAATATTTAAAAAATAATCAAGAGATTAGTGTAGAAGAATCTTTAAAAAAAATAATTCCAAAATTAAAAGAAACAGAAGTATTTGAATTAATTAAGTTTTATTATTGGTGTGGTAAGGAAAGTATGGCGTTACAAGTAACAAATCAAATTATATATTTTGCAGAAAATTCAAAAGAAATAAAACAACAGGCACAATTAGAAAAAGACAAACTATTAAGAGAGATAATGGTCAAAAAAATAATAAGTAGGAAAGGCACAACATATTCTAGTTTGTGCAAAGAACTTAATGTAAGAGAATCATTTCTCATACAAATATTAGGTAGAGAAGATGAAGATAGATAAGAGACAAAAATCTTATAAATATAATTAGGAAAAAGCATTAAGAAAGGAAGAAAAAAACATGAAAACAGAACAAGAAATAGAAAAACAAAAACAATACATAGAAAAAGTAAAAGAAATAAATCAAGGAAAAAATTTGAAATATTATATATTAACAATGGGATGTCAATTAAATGAAAATGATTCTGAAAAATTATGTGGAATGGTAGAAGAAATGGGATACAAACCAACAGATGATTATAAAGAAGCAGATCTTGTTATGTTTAATACATGTTGTGTAAGAGAAAATGCTGAAGACAAATTATTTGGAAAATTAGGTGAATTAAAAAGAATAAAAGAACAAAGAGGAACAATAATTGCAATTGGTGGATGTATGATGCAAGAAAAACATATAACAGATAAAATACATGAAAGTTATTCATATACTGATATAATTTTTGGAACGCATACATTACAAAACTTCCCAGAAGATTTATATAATACAATGCAAAGTAAAAAGAAAATGTTAGATATAATGGATATAGATGGAGAAGTTTATGAAGGACTACCAATAAAAAGAACAAGTAATATAAAAGCATCTGTAACAATAATGTATGGATGTAACAATTTTTGTACATATTGTATAGTTCCATATGTAAGAGGAAGAGAAAGAAGTAGACATCCAAAAGATATATTACAAGAAGTAGAGCAATTAGCAAAAGAAGGATATAAAGAAATTACATTATTAGGACAAAATGTAAATTCATATTTAGTATCAGAAGATTGGAAAGGAAAAGGACTTGAATATAAAGGAATAAATTCTTTTGCAACATTATTAAGAGAAATAAATAAAATAGATGGAATTGAAAGAATACGTTTTGTATCACCACATCCAAAGGATTTTACAGATGATGTAATAGAAGCAATTGCAGATTGTGAAAAAGTATGTAAATTAATACATTTACCACTTCAATCAGGAAGTTCAAAAGTATTAAAAACAATGAACAGAAAATATACGAAAGAACAATATTTAGCATTAGTTGAAAAAATGAAAGCTAAGATTCCAAATTTAACATTATCAACAGATATTATAGTAGGTTTTGCTGGTGAAACAGAAGAAGATTTTGAAGATACACTAGATGTTGTAAGAAAAGTCTGTTTTGAACAAGTATATATGTTTATATATTCAAGAAGAGTAGGAACACCTGGAGATAAAATGCAAAATCAAGTTCCAGAAGATATTAAACATAAAAGATTTGACAGATTAAAAGAATTAGTTGAAAGCCAAATTGCAGAGAATAATAGTAAATATGTAGGAACAATTCAAAAAGTATTAGTTGAAGGGCCAAGCAAAAATAATCCAGAATTATTAACAGGAAGAACTGATAGTAATAAAGTTGTTATATTTGAAGGAAGTAAAGAACTAATAGATACAATAATAGATTTAAAGATTATTTCAGAACATATGTGGTATTTGAAGGGACAAATAATTTAATTTAGTTGAAAAATAATTACAATTTTGGCTGTGTCGAATTTCATTTAAAACGCGGTTACATACACCACGTATGCGCCCTTGCCTTTTAAATAAAATTCTTAGTTACACATACTGAGGCTGTAACAAGCAAAGCTTTAACAGCCTCAGTGCTCGCCAAAATTTAATTCTTTTCCAACTAATCTATGTTTCAAGAAAGGAATGATAAAAATGGCAGGAAATACACTAGAAAATATGGATAAATCAAGTTTTTCACCAATGATGCAAAAATATTTAGAAACAAAAGAAAAATATAAAGATTGCATATTATTTTATAGATTAGGAGACTTTTATGAAATGTTCTTTGATGATGCAATAACAGCATCAAGAGAACTTGAAATAACATTAACAGGAAAAGATTGCGGACAAGCAGAAAGAGCACCAATGGCAGGAATTCCACATCATGCAGCAGAAGTATATGCAGCAAAATTAATAGAAAAAGGATATAAAGTTGCAATATGTGAGCAATTAGAAGACCCAAAAACAGCAAAAGGAATAGTTGAAAGAGGTGTAATAAGAATACTTACACCAGGAACAATTGTTGAAAGTAATTTACTAGAAGAAAAGAAAAATAATTATATAATGTGTATATGTAAAACAGGACTTTATTTTGGAATAAGTGTATGTGATATTTCAACAGGAGAATTTTATAGTTCAGAAATAAAAGGTGAAAACAATTTTGAAACATTATTAGATGAAATTGCAAGATTTTCACCATCTGAAATTATTGCAAATTCAATGATGTTTGAATGTCAAGAAGAAATGGACAAAATTAGAGAGAGATTTTCAATTTATATGAGTAGATTTAGTGATAAATTCTTCTCTGATGAAGTAGGAAATTTACAATTAGATTATAATATATTAGAAAATAAAAAAGAAATAGGAAATTTAAAAGAAAAAACACTTGTAGTAAAATCAATAAATGCTTTACTTGAATATTTGAATGAAACTCAAATGACAAGTTTGGAACATATAAACACTATAAATATATATAATTTATCAAAATATATGGCATTAGATATAAATGCAAGGAGAAACTTAGAAATTACTGAGAAAATGAGAGACAAAAGTAAAAAAGGAACACTACTTTGGGTATTAGACCAAACATCTACATCAATGGGAGGAAGATTACTTAGAAGATGGCTAAATGATCCATTATTAGATGTAAAAGAAATAAATGAAAGATTAGATGCAGTAAGTGAATTAAAAGACAATATGATGTTAAGAGGAGATGTAGTAGATACATTAAAAAAAGTATATGATATTGAACGTCTTTCTGCAAAAATGACATATGGTAATGCAAATGCAAGAGATATGATAACACTTAGAAATTCATTAGAAAAATTGCCAGAAGTAAAAAATATTCTTTCAACATGTATGTCACCAAAATTAAAACAATTATATGAAGATTTAGATGAATTACAAGATGTTTATGAATTAATAAATAAATCAATTATTGATGACCCTCCAATGACAATAAAAGATGGTGGAATAATCAAATTAGGATATAATGCTGAAATTGATAAATTAAAAACTGCAACAACAGAAGGCAAAAACTGGATTGTAAAATTAGAAGCAGAAGAAAAAGAGAAAACAGGAATTAAAAATTTAAAAGTAGGATATAACAAAGTATTTGGATATTATATAGAAGTATCAAAATCCTTTGTATCACAAGTACCAGATAGATTTATAAGAAAACAAACATTAACAACTGGTGAAAGATATATAACAGAAGAATTAAAGAACTTAGAAGGTCAGATTTTAGGGGCAGAAGAAAAGGTTGTTAATTTGGAATATGAAGAGTTTGTAAAAATTAGAGAGCAAATTGCTAAAAATGTAAAAAGACTTCAAAAAACTGCAAATGTAGTATCAACACTAGATGTATTATCAGCATTCGCACAAGTTGCAGAAGATATGAATTATTGCAAACCAGTAGTAACTGATAATGGAAAAATCAAAATAAAAGATGGAAGACATCCTGTAATAGAAAAAATGGTTGGAATAGGAAATTTCGTACCAAATGATACATATTTGGATAAAGATGGAGATAGATTAGCAATTATAACAGGACCTAATATGGCAGGTAAATCTACATATATGAGACAAGTTGCATTAATAACATTAATGGCACAAGTTGGATGTTTTGTTCCAGCAACAGAAGCGGAAATAGGTGTTGTTGATAAAATATTTACAAGAGTTGGAGCATCTGATGATTTAAGTATGGGACAAAGTACATTTATGGTTGAAATGATGGAAGTTGCAACAATTCTAAAAGAAGCAACAGAAAATAGTTTAGTAATATTAGATGAAATAGGAAGAGGAACATCAACATATGATGGACTTTCAATTGCTTGGGCTGTTGCTGAATATATTGCAGACAAAGAAAAATGTGGTGCTAAGACATTATTTGCAACACATTATCATGAATTAATTGAACTTGCAGATAAACAAGAAGGGATAAAAAATTATTCAATAGCAGTAAAAGAAAAAGGTGAGGATATAATATTTTTAAGAAAAATTGTTGAAGGTGGAACAGATGAAAGTTATGGTATTCATGTTGCACGTTTAGCAGGAGTTCCTAAAATTGTAACAAAGAGGGCTAATGAAATTTTAACAAGTTTAGAGAGAAAGAGTATGCTTTCTGGAAAGAAACAGGAAAAGGAAAATAAGAAAGTTGTTGAAGGACAATTTGATATGTTTAATTATAAACTTGGAGAGATTGCTCATGAGATTGATAAGATTAATTTGAATGAATTAACTCCAATTGATGCTTTGAATACTTTATTAAAGATAAAAGAAAAGATGAAATAGAAATATTTCGTCTTTTCTTTTTTGACTAAAAATTCCAAATTTTGCAAAAGAGACAAAACTTCCCATAATTCACTCTTGGAAATAAATGTAAAAAAATATATAATTTCATTAAACTATAACCAAGGAGGAAAAAATGAAAATTACATATATAAAAAAGGACAAGCGATTAATCTTCGAAATAGAAGAAGATATAGATGAATGTTGTGTACAAAAGATAAGAAGGAGGATAGATAATGAAATTCAAAGATATATGCCAAAGGAAGTTATATTTGATTTTAGCAATGTTTCTTTTATGGATAGTGCAGGAATTGGGCTAATAATAGGAAGATATAAATTAATAAACATGATTGGTGGAGAATTAAAAATAGCAAATGTAAACACACAAATACAAAAAATATTTGAAATGAGTGGACTATTAAGATTAATACCAGTAGAACAAAAAGATAAGAAGGAGGTGCAATATGACTAAGACATATGATAATGAAATGAAAATAGAATTTTTAAGCAAATCTAAAAATGAAGCATTTGCAAGAATAGCAGTAGCAGCATTTATAGCACAATTAGATCCAACAGTAGAAGAAGTTGCAGATATAAAAACAGCAGTATCAGAAGCAGTAACAAATGCGATAATACATGGATATGAAGAAAAAATAGGAATAGTAAAATTAATTTGTAAGATAGCTCAAAATGAAGTTTTTATAGAAATATCAGATTCAGGAAAAGGAATAGAAAATATAGAAGAAGCTAAACAACCACTGTTCACTACAAAATCAAATTTAGAAAGATCTGGAATGGGATTTACAATAATGGAAAGCTTTATGGATAATGTAGAAGTAGATTCTGTGCTAGGAGTTGGAACAAAAGTAACAATGAGTAAAAAAATAAAAATCAATTCTTCTCGTGAAAAACAAAAAGATGTTGAAAATGCTAATAATTTAGTAAATACAGGAGTAAGGGGAGAGGAATAGTGTATGAAAATGATATGAAAATCATAGAACGAGCTCAAAACGGAAGTAAAGAAGATATGACAAAACTAATAGAAGACAATAGTAGGCTTGTTTGGAGTATTGTTCGAAGATTTAATGGAAGAGGATATGATATAGAAGACTTATATCAAATAGGAAGTATTGGATTAATAAAAGCAATACAAAGATTTGATACAAGTTTTGAAGTTCGACTTTCAACATATGCAGTACCATACATATTAGGAGAAATAAAAAGATTTATAAGAGATGATGGACCAATAAAAATAAGTAGAAGCATAAAAGAATTAAATATAAAAATAATAGAATTACAAAAGGAGTATTTGAATAAATATGGAAAAGAAATAACTTTAGAACAATTAGCTAAAGAATTAAAAACATCAAAAGAAGATATTGCAATGGCTTTAGATTCAGCAAGACCAGTGAATTCTATAGAAGATAGTCAATATAGAGACAATAAAACAGATAAAACAATTAGTTTAATAGATCAGCTATCTTCTGGAAAAGATGAAGAAAATGAAATTACCAATAGAATTGCAATAAAAAAGTTAATAAGTGAGTTGAAAGATAACGAAAAAGAAGTAATACTTCTAAGATATTACAAAGGAAAAACGCAAATGCAAGTTGCAAAAATCCTTGGAATAACACAAGTACAAGTTTCAAGGATTGAAAGAAAAGTGTTAGATAATATGAAAAGAAAATTAACAGTGTAAAAAAGTTTAACTTAAAAAATAAAGAAATAAGGTTGGAAAATTTAGTTCTTTTCAAGCCATGGTTTGTGCTGTGAGAAAGGAATGTGATTGAAAATGAAAAAAGCGATATTTTATATAATTGGGTTTATAATTATTGTTTTTATTTTGCCCGTAATATTTACAACAAGTCCTAAAAGCCAAGAAACTATTGCACAAGAAGAAAATCAAAAACAAGATACTGAAGAAAAGAATATTAAAACAGAAGATATGAATCCATATTATTTAAAATATCAAAAAATAAAATTACTTCATACTGAAACTGGAGAAATAGAAGAACTTGATATGAATGAATATTTATATGGAGTTGTATCAGCTGAGATGCCAGCAAGTTATGAAAAAGAAGCATTAAAAGCACAAGCAATAGTTGCAAGAACATATACAATATATCAAGCAATGAATAATGGAAGTAAGCATGAAAATGCAGATATATGTGATGATTATGCTTGTTGCCAGGCATGGATAAGTAAAGAAGATAGATTTGCAAAATGGAACGAAAATGAGGCTGAATCAAACTGGCAAAAAATTGTGGAATGTGTAGATAACACTACAGGAAAAATCATTTTATATGATGAAAAACCAATAAATGCTTTTTTCCACTCAAACAGTGGAGGAGTAACAGAAACATCATTAAATATTTGGGGTGGAATTGATTATCCATATTTAAAATCTGTAGAAACAAGTGGTGAAGATGGTTATAATCAATATAGTTCAGAAGTAGTATTATCTAAAGAAGAATTGATAAATAAAATGAAAGAAAAATATTCTGATTTTGAAATAGATTTTAATACAGAAGAATGTATAAAAATATTAGAGCTTACTTCAAGCAATAGAGTAAAAACTATAAAGATTGGCAATAAAGAGATTGCAGGAACAGAGGCAAGAAGTATATTTGGATTAAAATCAACAAATTTTACATTTGAAATAAATGGAGAAAATATAAAATTTAGTGTAAAAGGATATGGTCATGGAGTTGGAATGAGTCAAACAGGAGCAGATAGCATGGCAAAGACAGGTGCTAATTATGAAGAAATTATAAAACATTTTTATACTGATGTAGAAATTAAATAATAATTTCCTTAAAATGAATAATCTTCTGAAAAAAGTAAATACTTCTAATAATAAAATATTAAGGAGGAATTTATGAAAAAAGGAAGAAAATTTTATGAAAATGAGAATTTAATAATATATGTTGGAACTGCAATATTTTTCATATTAGCAATATCTGTTGGAATTGTTATGTATATGACAACAAAAGCTAATTCAAAGGTTGGAAATGAAACAGGTAAATCTACAACAGAAAATATTGAAAATGTAGAAGATGCAAGCTCAAATATGGGAAAAACAGTTGAAGAACAAGAGAAAATTGCTGAACAAAAAAATGATGAAATTAGTAATAGAACAGAAAGTACAACTACAGAAATTATAGAAAATACAACAAATACAGAAAAAGATGAAAATAAAGCAGATTCAGAGAAAAAAGAAAACACAGTTAAAACAGAAACAACAGCTAATGCTACAGAAAATACACAAGTAACAGAAGAAAAGAAGCCACTAACATTTACTAAACCAACAGAAGGAGAAATAATTGCTGAATTTGCACAAGAAAATTTAATATATTCAGATACATTAAAAGAATGGATTACACATACAGGAATAGATATAAAAGCTGATAAAACAAGTGTAATAAAAGCATCTGCAGATGGTGTAGTAACATCTATATTAAATGATCCAAGATATGGCTTAACAGTAGTAATTTCACATGATGAAGGATATGAAACCATATATTCAAATTTATTAACTGCTGAATTTGTTGTTGAAGGAGAAGAAGTAAAACAAGGGCAAACGATAGGAACAGCAGGTAATACTGCATCATTTGAAAGTGGAATGGAGAGCCACTTACATTTTGAAATTATGCAAGATGGTAAATATTTGAATCCAAGTATTTATTTAAAATAACAAAAATTGAGATTGACATAATATTGTACTATAATGCTAATGTTTATATTGTATATCATAGTTATACTTTTAGATTATTGAATACTAAATTTTCTGAAAGTTACTATGAAACTTTCAGAGTTAATTAAGCTGGAGGTGCTTGGCATGTATGTAGTTCCTAAAACCATGTTCCCATTTATGTGGAAGAAGAACAATCCACCGAAGACATTGCATTTGAAGCGTAAGGGTGAAGGGGTATATGTAGATCTTTTTACTTTAACATCTTTTCCCAGTGTAAGTGGAATTGAACTCATTTTGAGCTACCACGACAAAGAGAATGCTTATTATGAAGGTGCGGAAGGGTATCCAGAGTTTGATATTCTTTCAGATAAACGCAGAGCTTTTAAAATCCAATGGCTTGAGAATATGGGAGGATTGTTTATTTAAATGATTGAGAAATAGAACTAAAATAAAAACGGAGTTTTTGAAATTATTCAAAAGCTCCGTTCTTATTTTAGAATCTGCAATGAGAAAGTTCGTGGTGAATTCCATCATTAGCAGATGTGGGCTGGCTAAAGAAGAAAGGACTCGTAGATTCTACAATATTACGACAATTGGCTCCTTCTCCTTTGCAAATACCAGTATTCTTGTCATACAAATTCAGAGTGTAGTCAGAAAAAGATTTAGAAGAAATATTTGCCAAGGAAGAATAATCAGCCTCAGAAATAAAATCTGTGATAGTCGTGTCATAGGCTTTAGCGTAAGTCCAATAGGCAATTAATTGCCGCCTAATATGAAGAACTTCGTGCAAGGCATCTGCCGTACAATATTCATCAAAAGATGAAGGTCCATTGTCAGATTCCCTACATACATTAAGCTGAGGAACAATAACAACCTCAGTAGGTGTTACTTCAATGACTTTACCAAGCTTGTAAAGTGGGGTCGCAAAACCAAAAATACCAAGTTTTACAATAGCTCCAATGTTGAAATCAAAATTCATAGTAAATCCTCCTAGTGTTTGTTATGTTTTTGAGTGAATTTTGTTTTGTATAGCCTTTCTTCTATACATCATACCGATAAATGAGTTGCCAATTTGCAACAATAAATATATCATAACACAAATTTACATAAAAGTCAAATTAAAACATAAGCTTAAGTTTTATAACAAAATTTATTATATCGTATGATAATTACTTGTACTTTTTTTACATTTGTGATATTATAATCACGAAATTTAAACTCAGTATAAATGGAGGTTTCAAATGAAAATATTAGTAACAGGAGCTAACGGAATGTTAGCCAAAGAAGTAAAAGAAAAATTTGCAAAAGAAAATGAAGTAATAGCAACAGATGTATCAGAACTAGATATAACAAATGAAAAGGCAGTTATGGAATATGTAGAAAATACAAAGCCAGAATATATAATAAATTGTGCAGCATATACAGCTGTAGACAAAGCAGAAGAAAACTATGATTTAGCAGACAGAATAAATGGAGATGGACCAACAAATTTAGCTAAAGCAGCAAAAAAAGTTGGTGCAAAATTAGTACATATATCTACAGATTATGTATTTGGAGGAGACTTAGATATATCAAAAGATTACAAAGAAAACGATGAAAAACATCCAGTAACAGCATATGGAAAAACAAAATTACATGGTGAAGAAGGAATAACAGCAAACATGGATGAATATTACATCTTCAGAACAGCATGGTTATATGGAGTTGGAGGAAACAATTTTGTAAAAACAATGACAAAATTAGGATCAACAAGAGATGAAATAAATGTAGTATCAGATCAACATGGAAGTCCAACATATGCAAAAGACTTAACAGAAATAATATATCAAGCAATAGAGAAAAAAATACCTTATGGAATATATAATGCTACAAATGAAGGATATACAACATGGTATGACTTTACAAAAGAAATATTAGAAGAACAAGGAATTACATGTAAAGTAAATCCAGTAACAACAGAACAATATATAGAAATGATGAAAGTTACACAAGCAAAAAGACCATTTAATTCACAAATGTCAAAAGCCAAACTTGAAGCATGTGGAATAAAAGTTCCTGAATGGAAAGATGGATTAAAAAGATACTTAGAAGAAGCTAAAAGTATAGAGCAATAGAAAGGATGTAGTATTATGAAAAATAGAAAAGGAATTATATTAGCAGGAGGAAGTGGAACAAGATTATATCCATTAACACTTGCAATATCAAAACAAATAATGCCTGTATATGATAAGCCAATGATTTATTATCCATTATCAATATTAATGCAAGCAGATATAAGAGAAGTTTTAATAATAACAACACCAAGAGATTTAGAAACATTTAAAAGTTTACTTGGAGATGGAAGCCAATGGGGAATGAAATTTGAATATAAAGTTCAAGAAAAACCAAATGGTTTAGCAGAAGCATTTATTATAGGAGAAGACTTTATAGGACAAGATAATGTTGCAATGATATTAGGTGATAATATGTTTTATGGAGAACATTTAGCACAAAAATTAAAAGAAGCAAATGAAAGAGAAAATGAAGCAACAATATTTGGGTATTATGTAAAAGATCCAAGGGCATACGGAGTGGTAGAAATTGATGAAAATGGAAAAGCTGTGTCAATTGAAGAAAAACCAGCAAATCCAAAATCAAATTATGCTGTACCAGGATTATATTTCTATACAAATGAAGTAATAGAAATAGCAAAAAATGTAAAACCATCTGCAAGAGGAGAATTAGAAATAACATCAATAAATGAAGAATATATGAAAAGAGGACAACTAAAAGTTGAAAAATTAGGAAGAGGAATGACATGGTTTGATACAGGCACACATGATGCATTAATAGAAACAGCAAGTTTTGTTCAAACAATTCAAAAACGCCAAGGTCTACAAATATGTTGTCCAGAAGAAATAGCATTTGATAAAGGATGGATAAATTCAGAACAATTATCAAATTTAGCTCAAAAATATATGAAAACAGATTATGGAAAATATTTAAAAGATGTAGCAGACAATGTATTTGGTGAAGAATAGAAAAAATATTTAATTCAAAAGAAAGGAGAGATATCTAGCTAAAAACTGGATATCTAGTATAACATGGGAAAATTTAAAAAAACAGAAACAACAATAGATGGTGTATATATAATAGAACCAACAGTATTTGGAGACAATAGAGGATACTTTATGGAAACATATAGCAAAAAAGATTTTGAAGAAATAGGACTAAATTATGATTTTGTACAAGACAACCAATCAAAATCAAAAAAAGGTGTGCTAAGAGGATTACATTTTCAAAAAGAAAATACACAAGCAAAATTAGTTAGATGTATAAAAGGTGAAGTATTTGATGTTGCTGTTGATTTAAGACCTGGAAGTAAAACATATGGTAAATGGGAAGGTGTTATATTAACAGAAGAAAATAAAAAAATGTTTATGATACCAAGAGGATTTGCACATGGATTCTTAGTATTATCAGATGAAGCTGAATTTACATATAAATGTGATGATATATATAATCATGAAGCAGAAGGTGGATTAAAATTTGATGATCCAGATGTTGGAATTGAATGGCCAATGGGAGATTTAAAGAAAGAAGATTTAATAACATCAGAAAAAGATGCAAAATGGCCATCTTTACAAGAATTAAAACAAACAGACTTATTTAAGAATATAAAAGGAGAAAATTAATTATGAAAAATATATTAGTAACAGGTGCAGCAGGATTTATAGGAGCAAATTTTGTTGAATATTTTGTAAATAAACATCCAGACTACAAAGTAGTTGTAGTAGATAAATTAACATATGCAGGAAATATGGCAAATTTAGATAAAGTAAAAGATAAAATATCATTTGAAAAAGCAGATATATGTGATTTTGAAAAAATGAAAGAAATATTTGATAAATATGATATAAATGGTGTAATACATTTTGCTGCTGAATCACATGTAGATAACAGTATAAAAAATCCATTTGTATTTACACATACAAATGTAATAGGAACACATACATTATTAGAAACAGCAAAACAAAAATGGGGAGAAGGTTCAGAAAATAAATTTGTACATATATCAACAGATGAAGTATATGGGGCATTGGGAGAAGATGGATATTTTACAGAAAAATCACCAATACAACCAAGTAGTCCATATTCAGCTTCAAAAGCAAGTTCAGATTTAATTGCATTTGCATATCATACAACATATAAAATGAATGTAAATGTAACAAATTGTTCAAACAATTATGGACCATATCAACATAATGAAAAATTAATACCACATATGATTAAACTTGCAATGAATAATGAAAAATTACCAGTTTATGGTACAGGAAAAAATATAAGAGATTGGTTATATGTAGAAGATCACTGTAAAGCAATAGATATGGTATTCCATAAAGGTGTTGCTGGTGAAAGATATAATATAGGTGGACACAATGAAAAGAGAAATATAGATATTGTAAAACTTATATTAAAAAGATTAGGAAAATCAGAAGACTTAATTCAATATGTAGAAGATAGAAAAGGTCATGATTATAGATATGCAATAGATCCAAGTAAAATAAAAGCAGAACTTGGATGGGAACCAGAAACAAAATTTGAAGATGGAATTGTAAAAACAATAGATTGGTATATAGCAAATCCAGATTGGCTTAAATAAGAAAGGAGATAAGTGTTAGCTTCTATGAAGCTAACACTTTAACTGACAAAATGGAAAAAATAGATATAATAAAAGAAGAATTAAAACAAATATTATCAGAAAAAAGATATATTCATTCTATAGGTGTAATGGAAATGGCAATGGAACTTGCCCAAATTTATAATATTGATATAGAAACAGCACAAATTGCAGGACTTCTTCATGACAATGCAAAAGAGATGACAGATGATGAAATGTTACAATATGTAAAAGAAAATAATATCCAGATTTCAGAGACTGAAAAAAATAGTGTTAAATTATTACACGGTAAAATTGGTGCAGATATAGCTAAGAAAAAATATGGTGTTAGTGAAGAAATTGCTAAAGCAATTGAATATCATACAACAACAAATCCTAATATGGATACGTTAGCCAAAATAATTTATGTTTCAGATAAAATTGAATTAAATAGAAAAACAGAAAAATATGATATTGAAGCAGAAAGAAAACTGGCAAAAGAAGATTTAGATAAAGCAATGTTATTAATAATAAATGATGTGACAAAATATCTAATAGAACAAGGTAAATTAATTGCAATAGAAAGTATTGAAACAAGAAATAAATTATTATTAAATATAAAAGGAGAAAATTAATGCCACGATTTTTTGTAAAGAATAATCAGATAAATAATGATAAAATAACTATAATTGATGAAGATGTAAAACACATAAAAAATGTATTAAGAAAACAAATTGGAGATAAAATTGAAGTTTGCAATCAAGATACAGGAAATTCATATAAATGTGAAATTGAAATAATCGCAGAAAATGAAATAGAAACAAAGATTATAGAGGAACAAAAAAACATTCAAGAAAAGATAAAAGTGGATATATATCAAGGATTGCCAAAATCAGATAAAATGGAATTAATAATTCAAAAATCAGTTGAATTAGGGGCAAATTCAATAATACCAGTAAATATGAAAAGATGTGTTGTAAAATTAGAAGGAAAAGACGAAATTAAGAAAAATGAAAGATGGCAAAAAATTGCAGAAAGTGCAGCAAAACAATGTGGTAGAGGTTTTATTCCTGAAGTAAAACATTTAATAAATGTTAAAGAAATTTGTAATTGGATAAATGAATATGATGTAATTATAGTTGCATATGAAAATGAAAAAGAAAACACATTAAAAACAGAATTGAAAAAATTAAAAGCAACAGATTTAAAAATAGGAATTGTAATTGGACCAGAAGGTGGATTTGAAGAAAGTGATATAAAATTATTAAAAGAAAGTGGAGCAAAAATTGTTACATTAGGTGATAGAATATTAAGAACAGAAACAGTGGCATTAAATGTATTGAGTATTATAATGTATGAATTTGAACAATAAAATAAAAATACCAAGAAAAAGCTTGACTTTTATATAGTGTAGGGTGTAAAATAATAATATTGAAAATTATGTTAAGAATTATAAGAAGGGAGAAATAATATGGCAGGAGTATACATGGCAGGAGATTTCAGAAATGGAACAACATTTGAAATGGACGGAGGAGTATTCAGAGTAGTTGAATTCCAACACGTAAAACCAGGAAAGGGAGCTGCATTTGTTAGAACAAAATTAAAAAACGTAATAACAGGAGCAGTTTTAGAAAAAACATTTAACCCATCAGATAAATATCCAGGAGCTGAAATTGAAAAGAAAACAATGCAATATTTATACAATGATGGAGATTTATATTATTTTATGGATAATGATACATATGATCAAATGCCATTAAATAAAGCAGATTTAGGAGATTGTTTAAAATATTTAAAAGAGAACATGGAAGTAACAATTCTTTCATTTAAAGGAAAAGTATTTGCTGTTGAACCACCAATATTTGTTGAATTAGAAGTTATATATACAGAACCAGGATTTGCTGGAAATACAACAACAACATCTGGAAAACCAGCAAAATTAGAAACAGGACTAGAATTACAAGTTCCTATGTTTGTAAACATTGGTGATGTTTTAAGAATTGATACAAGAACATGTGAATATATGGAAAGAGTATAGAATAAAATTAAAAAGGCTAGTCTATTTATAACAAAAAAGACCAGTCTTTTTGTTCGAAAGAGAGGTGAAAAAAGTGTCAGAAAAAGAATTATTAGAAAAAATAGAAAAATTAGAAAAAAGAGTTGAAGAACTTGAGAAAGACATGGCAACAGTAAAAGAAGATATGTATGTATTTACAGAAGATGAATTAGAAGATGAAGAAAATAGTAATTGCACAGGTTGTTGTTCTAGTTGTGGAGGATGCGAATAAATACAAAAAAATATAGAAAATTTATTGACTATTATGTAAATTGATGGTATAATAAAAATATCGTTTTAAATTTGAAGAAGTTCTTTAAGGAGGGACTTTGTTATGACTATGGAAATCTCTACTTATGAGTTTACCAAAACTGCAACTTTTCGGATCGACGATGAAAGTAACATCCTGAAAGGTGTTACCATTTGTGGGCCTGGTAGGGACCAGAGAAGCTATTATGCAACAAGTCCGGTAAAAGGGGAAGGAACTCTTACATTGGACGTCCTTGAGGAAGCACTCGCAATTGTCAAGCTTTTCAACAAGAAAGGCTATAACTTCATTATCAATGAAGTTATCCCGGCTACACTCAAAAATATCGTAACAAATTCTTAATGGAGTATAATCTCCAACAAAGAACTGTGCCACTGGTTTTTCCAGTGGCACTTTTTTATATACTAGGAAAGTTCTCTGAACTTCCTAGTATATAAAAGCTACAATTGCTAGCCCTTTGTTCTGTTGACAAAAAGAGAAAAATATTTTATAATATATTAGTTGTCAAATAACTATTTTTTGAAAAGAGGGAAAATATGCTTTACAATTTGGATGAAAAGGAAAATGTAAGATGTTTCTCAACAGAATTGCATGAAGATGACTACCAAATTGATTTTCAAGGTGGGGAATTACATGGAGTATTAGTAATAAGCGAGAATAAAACTGAAACTCAATATTATACAATAATTCCTAAAGGGAGTGAATCTAAACTAACAAAATCAATAATAACAATGGCATTTAAAAAATTGTTAAGAGTAGACTCTAAGCAATTTGCTGAAGCATTTGAAATGTTAAAAAATTGCAATCCTGACTATTATAAAGCAGTATTTGACGAGGTTTATAAAGAGAAATTCTAAATAAACAGAAAAATTTCTAAGTGAGGGCATTATGGTAGTAGAATATAATACTGAGAAAAAACATACTGAGTACAAAATCATTGTTGAAGATGGGAGAGTATCAAAGATTATTGTTCAAATTCCCAAAAATGAAGATGTTGAAGAAGAAGAATATGAAATTAATTCTGACACACTTCAAGAAGGTGTAACAAGACGAATTTGTTATAAGACATTTAAAAGATTATGGAGTGTGAAAAACAATAAATTTTTAGAAATTGAAAAGATAATTAAACAAACTCAACCTGAATTGTTTAAGATTGCAAATGATGCAGGAAGAAAAAGAAGAGAATAATATACTATCATAAAACAAATAAGAAGCTTAATCTCAATAATTTGTGGCTAGGCTTTTTATTTGTTAAAAAATACTTAATTTTAAGTTTTAAAATTTGACAAAATACAAAAAAATAGGTATACTATATAATGAAATAAAAGTAAAAAGGATTAGAAAAATGATTAATTTATTATTATGTGGAAATAAAAAAGTATTTGATGGAGCACTAACTCAGTTGATATCAATGACTAAAAGAACACAGGAAACAATAAATTGTTACATACTTACCATGGATTTATCAAGATTAAAACCAGAATATGTATGTATAACAGATGAACAAGTAGAGTTTTTAAATGAAGTAATTAAAAGTAAAAATCCACAAAATAAAGTAACAAAAATAGATGTTACAAATTTATATGAAGAAGAATTTATGAAATGTAAAAATGAAAGTGCATATTGTACACCATATACACTTTTAAGATTACTGATAGATGAAATTCCCAATATTCCTGATAAGATTCTATATTTAGATATAGATATGATGATTGGTGATGATATTTCAAAATTATATAACATGGATATAGATGGATATGAATATGTTGCTGTAAGAGAAAAATATGGTAGATGGCTAATAAGGCCAGACTATATAAATGCAGGAATGTTATTATTTAATATGAAAATGGCAAAAGAAACAAAATTATTTGAAAAAGCAAGAAATTTAATAAGAACTAGAAAATTATTATTTGCTGATCAAGATGCAATATTTTGGTCAACTACAAAGAAAAAATTATTACCAAGAAAATTTAATGAACAATCAAAATTCAATAGGAAAGATACTGTTGTATGTCATTTTTGCAAAAGACTTTTACTAAAACCATATCCACATACAGAAAATTTTAAACAATGGAATGTAGAAGAAGTGCATAATATATTAAAATGTCATGCATTTGATGAAGATTTAGAAGAATATTTAAAATTAAAAGATAAATTCGAAAGTAATTTAGGAGAGGAAGTTTAAATGGAAAAAAATATAATACCAATTTGTTTTGCAATTGATGATGCATATACACCATTTTTAGCAGTTGCATTACAATCATTAATAGATAATGCAAGTAAAGAATATAATTATTGTATAAAAGTACTACATACAAATGTAAAAGAAGAACATATGAAACAAATAAAAAAATATGAAAATGAATATGTAAATATAGAATTTGTTGATTTGAATTATTATTTAGAAAAAGTAAAAGACAAATTATATACAAGAGATTATTATACAAATACAACATATTTTAGATTGTTTTTACCAGAATTATATCCACAATATGATAAAATACTATATTTAGATAGTGATATAACAATTGTTGGAGATATATCAGAATTATATAATACAGATATGGGAACAAATTTAGTTGCAGCAGCACCAGATGATATAATTCAATATAATAAAGTATTTCAAGATTATGCAGAATTAGTTGTTGGAGTTGAATCATATACGAAATATTTTAATGCAGGTGTTTTATTAATGAATCTTGACCAACTAAGAAAATTTAAATTTCAAGAAAAATTTATATATTTATTAACAACAGTAAGATTTTCAGTTGCACAAGATCAAGATTATTTAAATAGATTGTGTAAAGGTAGAGTAACATTAGTTGATAGACAATGGGATTGTATGCCACTTGTTAATGCAACAACAAAAAGAGAAGATATAAAATTAGTACATTACAATTTTGCATACAAACCATGGCATTTTGAAGATGTATTATATAAAGAATTTTTCTGGGAATATGCTAAAAAAACAGAATTTTATGATGAAATATTAAAAATACAATCTGAATATACAGAGGAACAAAAATTTAAAGATAGAGAGGCAGAAAAAAGTTTAAGACTTTTAGCAGAAAAAGAAAATTCTTGTGTTGGTGATGATAGATCAAATCAAAAAGTAATAGATGAAAACTTAAAGAAAATAGAAAAATCAAAAGACAGATTGGAAATTTTAGAAAAAATAAAACAATTAGAAAAAGAAGGAAAATTTGATTTAGATGTTGAAAATGATCCAGAAAATATTGTTTTAACACCAGATAATGTAGATTATTTAAAAAGCAAAAGAATGAATAGATGGAAAGCAGCATTTGCAAATAAAGTTGGTGAAAAATTCCTTAGTGAAATAATTAGAAATAACAAACTTATAATAAAAGATGTAAAAGGAATTGAAAACTTAGCAAATATAGAAGGTGGAGCTGTTATAACATGTAATCATTTTAATCCATTTGATTCATTTGCAATAGAAAAAACATTTAGAGATGCAGGATTGAATAAGACAAAAAAATTATATAAAGTTATAAGAGAAGGAAATTATACAAATTTTCCAGGATTTTATGGATTTTTATTTAGAAATGCAGATACATTACCATTAAGTTCAAATAGAAAAACAATGGTAGAATTTATGAAAGCTGTTGATACAATTTTACAAAGAGGAGACTGTATATTAATATATCCAGAACAAAGTATGTGGTGGAATTATACTAAACCAAAGCCACTAAAAATAGGAGCATATAAATTTGCAGCAAGAAATAATGTACCAATAATACCAATATTTATTACTATGAGAGATAGTGATATTGTTGGAGATGATGGTTTTCCTGTTCAAGAATATTATATAAATATTGAAGCACCAATATATCCAACAGATGGAATGGCAGAAAAAGAAAATGCAGAAGAAATGAAAGAAAAAAATTCTGAAGTTTGGAAAGAAGTATATGAAGATTTTTATGGAATACCATTAGAATATACTACAACACCAAAGGCTGAACAAGAGCAAATTACAGAGCAAGAAACGCAAATATAAAGGAATAAGAAATGAAAGAACAAGAAATTTATTATTATTCAGATGAGTTAAATGATGAATTTTCAGGTTCACATATAATTCCAAGAGTAATAGATGAAAAATATAAATATTTGCATAAAAATATATTTTGGAACTTAGCACATTTTTTAGTACAAAATGTGCTAAGTGTGCCTATAAAGGTATTATATGCAAAATTAAAATTTAGAATAAAATATATAGGAAAAGAAAAGTTAAAAAAATATAAAAAAGAAGGATATTTTGTGTATGCAAATCATACACAAGTTTTTGCTGACACATTTTTAACTTCAAATGTAATCTATCCTAAAAGAAATTATTTGATAGTAAATCCAGAAAACGTATCAATGAAGTTCCTTGGAAACTTTGTGCAAATGTTTGGAGCAATTCCAATTCCAACAGGTAGAGACGGAATGAAAAATTTTTTGACAGCAATAAAATATCATATCCAAAAAGGTCACTCTATAACAATATATCCTGAGGCTCATATTTGGCCATATTATACAAAAATAAGACCATTTAAAAGTGTATCTTTTAAATATCCGATTGAATTAGATAAACCTGTATTTTGTATAACAAATACATATCAAAAAAGAGGAAAAAATAAAGTAAAAATTACTTCATATATAGATGGACCATTTTTTGTAAATAAAGATTTGGAAACAAAACAAGAACAGAAAAAAGATTTAAGAAATAGAGTCTATAATCAAATGGTTGAAAGAAGTAAAAATAGTAATTTTGAATTTATAAAATATGAATATAAGGACAAAAAATAAATGGGAAATATAGTTTTATTAGATGATTTAACAATAAATAAAATAGCTGCAGGTGAAGTAATAGAAAGACCATTGAATGTAGTTAAAGAAGTTGTTGAAAACTCAATAGATGCTGGTGCAACAAAAATAATTGTTGAAATAAAAAAAGGTGGAAAACAATTAATAAAAGTAATTGATAATGGAAAAGGAATTCCTAAAGATGATATGGATATAGCACTTGAAAGACATGCTACATCTAAATTAAGAAAAATCGAAGATCTAGAAAAAATTTATACAATGGGTTTTAGAGGTGAAGCATTAGCAAGTATAGTATCTGTTGCAAAACTTACTATGATTTCAAAAACAAGTAATGATGATTTTGGAACAAAACTTGTAGCAGAAGCTGGAGATATTTTAGAAAGAGAAGAAACAGGTGCACAACTAGGAACAACAATAATGGTAGAAAATTTATTTTTTAATGTACCAGTTAGATATAAATTTTTAAAGCAAGATGCAACAGAATTCAAATATATAAAAGACTGGATTCAAAAGGCAGCGTTATCAATTCCTTCAATTTCTTTTAAATTGATAAATGAAGGAAAAGTATGTTTTCAGTCAAATGGAAATGGCAAGATTGAAGATGTTATTTATTCAATTTATGGAAAAGAAATAAAAGAAAATCTTGTAAAAGTAAATTTTGAAGAAGATGATGTTAAAGTTACAGGTGTAATTGGAAACACAATGGTTGCAAGAGATTCAAGAAAAGATCAAATATTATTTTTGAATAAGAGAAATATAAAAAATCAAGTATTGATAAATAGTGCTGATCAAGCTTTTAAAGGAAGTACAGGAATTGGAAAATATGGATTTTTTATTTTGAATTTGGAAATGCCAGCAAATTTTTATGATATAAATGCACATCCAACTAAAATGGAAGTAAGATTTGAAGATGAAAGTAAAATTTATAAGATATTTTATCATGCAATAAAAAATGCTATATTAAGTAAAGATTTCCTTGGAAATACTCAAAATGATGAAAATAATGATGAATATATTTCAAATGAATTTGATTTTTTAACAAACCATTTTGGACAAAAAGATGAAGAAAACTTAGATAAGTCAGTTAAAGAAAAAAATGACATAAATATGAAAGAAGAGCAAGATGTTCAGACAGATTTATCAAATATTGAAAATGATAAAAGAGAAGAAAGTATATCAAAATTCGAAAATTATTTTGCAAGAAGAACAATAAATGCAAATGAAAGTGTAAATTTATTAGAGCAAAAAAATGAATTAATACATAGGGAAAATAAAAGAGAAGTAAATTATAAATATATAGGAATTTTATTTAGGACATTTATAATTGTTGAAATAGAAGATGAATTATATTTAATAGATCAACATGCAGCACATGAAAGATTATTATATGAGCAAATAAAAGAAAATTATAAAAATCATATAAGTAGTAATAGCCAGATGATTTTAATGCCAGAAGTTTATAATTTGACAAATAAAGAATTTGAATTTGTACAAAAAAATTTGAATTTATTTCAATCATATGGATTTGATGTAGAAATGTTTGGAAATAATGCAGTAAAAATAAATGGAATACCAGATATTGAATATCGTGCTAAAAGTAAAAATATTTTTCTAGAAGTACTTGATGAAATGATTACAAACGAAAGAGCATCATTGAAAGATGTTGAAGAACGTTTTGTTGCAACAGTTGCATGTAAAGCAGCAGTAAAGGCAAATATGGATTTAGTACCACAAGAAGTTGAATATTTAATTCAAAATTTATTAACATTAAAAAATCCATATACATGTCCACATGGAAGACCTACAACAATAAAAATAAATAAAGAAGAATTATTAAAAATTAATGGTAAATAATTGACATTTATATTCAAAAAGAATATAATAATAACTAATTTAATAAACAATTACAATGAAAAAGAAAAATTATAACAAAATATTTATAGAGAGCTAATGATGGTGGAAAATTAGTAATAAATGTTATAAGGGGAGCTTTGGAGTAATATAAATTGAGGTGCTTAAAACTAAATAAAAAGTTTTAGGAATTAGGGTGGAAACGCGGAAATAGAACTTTCGTCCCTAGCAATATTTTTAGTATTGCTAGGAATGAAAGTTTTTTACGTATAAAAACAAAAACTAGCAAAAAATAAGGAGGAATAAAAATGGTAAAATCAATGGACACAATAGTAAATTTGTGTAAAGCAAGAGGATATATATATCCTGGATCAGAAATTTATGGAGGGCTATCAAATACATGGGATTATGGCCCTTTAGGAGTAGAACTAAAAAATAATGTAAAAGCATTATGGAGGAAAAAATTCATACAAGAAAGCAAATATAATGTTGGATTAGATGCAGCAATATTAATGAACCCACAAACATGGGTTGCATCAGGACATGTTGGAGGATTTTCAGATCCACTTATAGATTGTAAAGAATGTAAAACAAGACATAGAGCAGACAAATTAATAGAAGAATGGGCACATGAACAAGGAAAAGATATGATTGCAGATGGAATGACAGACGAAGAAATGATAAAATTCTTAGATGATAACAATATTTGTTGTCCAAACTGTGGAAAACACAATTTTACATCAATTCGTAAATTTAACTTAATGTTCAAAACATTTCAAGGTGTAACAGAAGATGCAAAAGCAGAAATCTATCTAAGACCAGAAACAGCACAAGGAATATTTGTAAACTTCAAAAATGTAATGAGAACAACAAGAAGAAAACTACCAATGGGAATTGCACAAATTGGTAAAGCATTTAGGAATGAAATAACACCAGGAAACTTTACTTTTAGAACAAGAGAATTTGAACAAATGGAACTTGAATTTTTTTGTAAACCAGGAACAGATTTAGAGTGGCATGAATATTGGAAAAAATTCTGTGAAAATTGGTTAATATCATTAGGAATGAAAGAAGAAAATATACGTTTAAGAGATCATAGTCCAGAAGAATTGGTATTTTATAGTAAAGCAACAACAGATATAGAATATGCATTTCCATTCGGATGGGGAGAGCTATGGGGAATTGCTGATAGAACAGATTATGATTTATCAAATCATGCAAGACAATCAAATCAAGATTTTACATATTTAGATCCAGAAACAAATGAAAAATACATACCATATTGTATTGAACCATCACTTGGAGCAGACAGAGTTGCATTAGCATTTTTATGTAATGCTTATGATGAAGAAGAAATTACTGAAGGAGATACAAGAGTTGTGTTACACTTACATCCTGCATTAGCACCATATAAAGTAGCAGTATTACCATTATCAAAGAAATTATCAGACAAAGCTCAAGAAGTTTATGAACAATTATCAAAGAAATTTATGTGTGAATATGATGAAGCGGGCTCAATAGGAAAACGATATAGAAGAGAAGATGAAATAGGAACACCATATTGTGTAACTGTTGACTTTGATACATTAAATGATAATTCAGTAACAATCAGAGACAGAGATACAATGGAACAAGTAAGAGTAAATATAGATGAATTAGAAAAATGGATAAGTGAAAAAGTTGAATTTTAATATATAGTGAAAGGAGAAATTTATATAATAGTTTATTAATATTATATGAAAGAAAAAAATGAAAAATAAAAAATCTATAATTATAATGATAATAATAATTGTATTAATATTAGCAGTAATTAGTGGAATATTTATGTATAATAAATTTCAACAGCAAGAATTAAAACAATTAACAGAAGAAGCAAATAAATTATTACAACAAGATTTAATAAATGATGAAATAGATAATGAAATAAAAACAAATAAAAACTATGCAATTGTAGAAAAAACAATAAAAGAATATTTAACCAATATAAAGAATACATATTTAGAAATAGAACAATTAAATTCAGCATTAGATGCAGATAAAGTATTTTCAGCATCTAATGTTGAAGATAAAGCTTTTAAGAATGTTGATAATTTAATAGAAGAAGATAAACAAAAAGGAAAAGAAAATTTAGAAAAATGTAAAGACATGATTAAAGAAGAAAATATAATTGAAGCAATAAATGCACAAAAATTTTCTTCAAACAAAGAATATTATATTGAAATTTACAAAACTATAATGTTATCAGATTTAATGAAAAATCAATATGAAAAAATAGAACAAAAAGTAGAAAAAAGTAAAGATAAATTATATGATAATTTAACAATTATATCTAATACAAAAAAATACTTAGAAAGTAATTCTAAATACTGGTCAACGAAAGATGGAAAATTATTTTTTCAAGATATAAACATAATGACAGGATATTATAATTTAAGAAATGAATTAGATATTTAAAGAAATTGTACTGATGAAAGAAAGGAAATGATTGTAATGAGAAAATATTTTGGAACAGATGGAATTCGTAGAATTGCTAATACTGAACTTTCACCTGAATTAGTATACAAAGTTGCAAAAGCAGGAGCATATGTTTTATCAAAACATACAGATAAAGCACCTACAATATTAATAGGGAGAGATACAAGATTATCTGGAACATTGATAGAAAGTGCTATGGTTGCAGGATTTTTAAGTTATGGTGCGAATGTAAAATTATTAGGAGTAATGCCAACACCAGCAGTTGCATATTTGACAAGAAAATTGAATGCAGATGCAAGTGTTGTAATTTCAGCATCACACAATACATTTGAATTTAATGGAATTAAATATTTTAGTAATAAAGGAATGAAAATTCCAGATGAATTAGAAGAAGAAATAGAAGAAGTAATGGAATCAGGAAAACTTGATGAATTAACTGCAGTAAAAGATAAAATAGGAGTTTCAGAAGTTAGAATAGATTTATTAGATGAATATGTATATTTCTTTAGAAAACATTTTGATGATAATATAGAAAAATATAATAGACCAGATTTTAAAGTTGTTATAGATACAGCTAATGGAGCAACATATCAAGTTGCAGATAAAGTATTTAAAACACTCGGAATAAATCATGTTATTATAAATAATCATCCAGATGGAATTAATATTAATGATAAATGTGGTTCAACACATTTAGAAATGTTAAAAGAATATGTAGTAAAAAATAAAATGAGTTTAGGAATTGCTTATGATGGTGATGGGGATAGATGTTTAGCTGTTGATGAAAATGGTGAAGAATTAGATGGAGATAAAATTTTAGCTATAATAGCAAATTATTTAAAACCTCAAGGAAAACTTGCAAAAGATACTATAGTAGCAACAGTAATGAGTAATTTAGGTTTAAATAAATATGCAGAAGCTAATAAATTAAATTTTGTTCAAACAAAAGTTGGAGATAGATATGTATTAGAAGAAATGCTAAAAAATGGATATAATTTAGGTGGAGAACAATCTGGCCATGTTATATTATTAGATTATAATCCAACAGGTGATGGAATATTAACATCTTTGATGTTAATACAAGCATTATTAGAAAGTGGAAAAAAATCATCTGAATTAGGTGATTTAGTACAAAAATATCCACAAGTATTAATAAATGCCAAAGTAGATTCAAATAAAAAATATGATTATGAAAAAAATTCAGAAATAAAATCAGCAATAGAAAAAGTTGAAAAAGAATTTTCTGGTAATGGTAGAGTACTAATTCGTCCATCAGGAACAGAGCCATTAGTTAGAGTTATGATTGAAGGTAAAGATATAAAAGTGATTGAACAAAGAGCAAAAGAAATTGCAGATTTGATTGAAGAAAAATGTAAATAATATTCGGATAGAAATAGTATGAATACTATTTCTATTTTTTTATGAAATATTGTAGTAAAATAATATTTATGATATAATAACAAGGTTTATGGCAAGTTGCCATATTTATAATTAATATACCAATGAAATTTAGGAGGTAAAAGTTATGTGCAAAGAGCAAAATGTTTTGAATTATTATGTTGTATGTAATAAGCTAAAAAATGTAATTAGAACTGGATGGAAAGATTGGAAAGTAAAAAGAGAAAGGATTGAAAGTGTAGCAGAACATATTTATGGCGTTCAAATGCTTGCAATTGCAATGAAATCAGAATATCAGTATGATATTGATATGCAAAAAGTAATTTTTATGTTGGCAATTCATGAGTTGGGAGAAACAGTTATTGGAGATTTAACCCAATTCCAAATTTCAAGAGAAGAAAAAGAAAGAATTGAGCATGAAGCTGTTCACAAAATTTTGAGTGGATTAATTGATGGAGAACAGATTGAAAGAATTTTTCTTGAATTTGATGCACATAAAACAGCAGAAGCAAAATTTGCGTATATGTGTGATAAGTTAGAATGTGATTTACAATGCAAATTGTATGATGAAGAAGGTTGTGTTGACTTGAACGATCAAGAGGATAATGAGACAGCAGCTAATTCTCATGTAAAAGCATTATTAGAGTCTGAAAAAACATGGTCTGGTATGTGGCTTAAATTTGGTCAGGAAAAGTATCCGTATGACGAAAACTTTATGGCAGTTTCGGAATATGCTATGAAAAATACTTTAAGTAGATGCATAAAAAGTACAACAGTTATATAAAGAATTGATGCAAGAATAACTTAAAAGTCCTAAATAATATTCATATTGAATATCATTTAGGACTTTTTATTGTATTTATAAAAAATATATGTTAAAATAAAAAAATCAAGATAAAGAGGAGAATTTGAGATGACTGACAAAGAAATTGTATATAATAGCTTAATTCCAGAATTAAGTGTGTCAAATATAGATATAAGTAAGAAATTCTATTTGGATTTAGGATTTAAAATAAGATATGAAAGAAAAGAAAACAAATTTTGCTTTTTACAATTAGAAGGAAATCAGATAATGATAGAAGAAAATAATGATAATTGGAATACTGGAAAATTGGAACATCCATATGGAAGAGGAATTAATTTAAGTATGACAGTTTCAAATATAGAAAAAATGTATGAAATATTAAAAGAAAAAAATATTAAGTTCTTTTTAGATTTAGAAATTCATGAATATAGAATTGATGATAAAATTTCTTATGACAAAGAGTTTTTAATTCAAGATCCAGATGGATATTTATTAAGATTTAATAATTAAAAAGTTATATAATTATATTGAATTTAGGAGGCAGAAAAATGAAAGTATTATTTGCAACAACAAATCCTGCAAAAATAAAAAAATATGCGGACAAACTAAAGGAAAAAGATATAGAAATATTAACAATTAAAGATTTAGGAATAAATTTGAAACCAGAAGAAACAGGAAAAAATGCAATAGAAAATGCTTATATAAAAGCCAAAACATATTATGATAAAACTAAAATTATAAGTATAGGAATGGACAACAATTTATATATTGAAGGATTACCAGAAGAAAAACAACCTGGAACACATGTAAGAAGAATAAATGGAAAAGAATTAAATGATGAAGAAATGATTGAATATTATAGCAAACTAGTAAACGAATATGGTGGAAAATTAACTGCTAAATGGGTATATGGAATGGTAATATATGATGGAAAAGAAACAAATGAATATAGTTGGAGTAAAGGCCATTTTTATTTTATAGATAAACCTTGTGAAAAAAGAAATCCAGGATATCCATTAGATTCAATATCAATAATGCCAGAGTGTAATAAGTATTTTGTAGATTTAACAGAAGAAGATAAAAATAAAAATCAAAAAGATTATAATGAAGATGAGGTTATTGAGTTTATAGTGAAAAATTTAAAAAAGTTGTAGAAAGCAAAAATGCTTTTTACGACTTTATTTTTTTGAGAAAAGAGTCATACTTTTTTCAAATTTTGTAACTTTAAATAATTTATCAACATAAAATACACAAGGAGGGTTAATATGAAAAATATATTAGAAGTAAAAAATATATGTAAAACCTATCAAGCGAAGAATGGAGAAATAGAGGCACTAAAAGATATAAATTTTAAAATAGAAGAAGGAGAATATGTAAGTATAATTGGACCAAGTGGATGTGGAAAATCAACATTGCTATCAATAATAGCAGGACTAGAAAATAAAACATCTGGAACTACATATATAAATGGGAAAATAGGATATATGCTTCAAAAAGACAATTTGTTAGAATGGAGAACTGTATTAAATAATGTATTTTTAGGATTAGAAATTCAAAGAAGTAATACGCCAGAAAATAAAAAATATGTAATTGAGTTACTAAAAAAATATGGATTATATGAGTTCAAAGATAAATATCCAAACCAATTATCAGGTGGAATGAGGCAAAGAGTAGCATTAATAAGAACCCTTGCAATTAAACCAAAGATTCTATTGTTAGATGAAGCATTTTCAGCATTAGATTATCAAACAAGATTGATGGTTACAGAAGATATTTATAAAATATTGAAAAATGAAGGGATTACAGCATTGATGGTAACACATGATATTTCAGAAGGTAGATTTCAAAGTAGACAGTATGTGTGATAAAACAATTTGAATTTGTAAAAAAATATATAAATTTCAGAGTTTGAAAGAATTTTGAAATTTATTTTTGACTATTGACAAAAACAAATGTTTTGTATAAAATAAAGGAAAATATAATATTAAGTTGTGGAGGAAGAATAATAAATGAAACATGGTAATAGAAAAAATTTAGATAAATTAATTCGTTCAAGTGCAGCTGAGTATTTGACATATGTAGCAGCTGCTGGAGAAAATGGAGTTGAATTGAGATATGAAGATGAAAATATTTGGTTAACTCAAAAAATGTTATCAGTATTATATGGAGTATCAACATCTGCAATTAATCAACATATAAAGAAGATATATGAAGATAAGGAATTAGAAGAAAAATCAACTATTAAGAATTTCTTAATAGTTCAAGATGAGGGAAAAAGAAAAATTTCAAGAAATGTAATACATTATAATCTTCAAATGATTATAGCAGTAGGATTTAAAGTAGATAATGAAAGAGCTATACAATTTAGAAAATGGGCAAATCAAATAGTAAAGGATTTTACTATTAAAGGCTGGGTAATGGATGATGAAAGATTAAAGAATGATGGTTCAATTTTAACTAAAAAATATTTTGAAGAACAATTAGAAAGAATACGAGAAATTAGAATGTCTGAAAGAAAATTTTATCAAAAAATTACAGATATTTATGCAACATCTATTGACTATGATAAAACAGCAAAAGCAACAATTAGATTTTTTTCATCTGTTCAAAACAAACTACATTATGCTGTTTCTGGAAATACAGCTGCGGAAATTATATATAATAGAGCAGATAGCCAAAAAGAAAATATGGGATTAACATCGTGGAAAGGAGCTCCTGACAGTAAAATTCATAAATATGATGTAGTTATTGCAAAAAATTATTTATCAGAAAAAGAAATTGGACAATTAGAGAGAATGGTATCTGCATATTTAGATTTGGCTGAAATGCAAGCAATGAGACATATTCCTATGACAATGGAAGATTGGGAAGAAAGGCTAAATGGATTTTTAACATTATGGGATCATGATGTGTTAAAGGATAATGGGAAAATATCTGCCGAAATGGCAAAAATACATGCAGAAACAGAATTTGAAAAATATAGAATAGTACAAGATAAGATATATATTTCTGATTTTGATGAATTACTACTAAAAAGCAAAGATATTAAAGATGAGAAATAATGTTAAATATAGAAAATTACTTACAGGTTCAGGTAAGGTTAACCGTGAAGAAGCTAAAAAGAATAAAAAAATATCAAACAAAATCTTATAATTTAAAAACAATGAGTGAAGATATTAAAAAATTGAACTAATATAGAAATATATTATTAGCAAAATGGATTCAAATAAAAGTAGATGGCAAAGGAGGTCTATAGAATGGAAAAATTTCAGCCAATTACAATAGAAAAAAATGAACAATATTTAAGACAAATTTCTAAAAAGGTAAATGTAGATGATGCAGAGCTTCACAATAATATTGTAGTTTTACAAGAATATTGTATGCAAAACGATGTAATGGCAATGGCAGCAATACAACTTGGAATTCCAAAAAGAATAATATATTTGAAAAATACAAACTTAGATATATTAAATAAAAGATTAACAGATAAAGGTAAAGAAGAGACAGCAAATTATAATGAGGCTAAAATATTAATTAATCCAGAAATTATATCAAGAGAGGGGCTTACTACTTTTTGGGAAGCATGCGCTTCATGCTCATGGAATGAAGGCAAAATAAAAAAATGGTATAATGGGAAAGTAAAAAGACCTTATAAAATAAGAGTTAAATATCTAGACTTAGAAGGTATAGAACATGAAGAATATTTTGAAGGATTTCCATCTACTGTATTATGCCATGAGATAGATCATTTAGACGGAATTTTGCATATAGATATTGCAGATGAAATTATAAAAGCAACAAAAGAAGAAAGAATTGCATTAAGAAAAAAAGATGGATATATGATAATAAGTAGAAGTGGAGACTATAAACAATTGAAATCAAATATAATATAAATCAATACATATAAGCTAAAAATGTCCAAATTTTTGAGTAAAATAAACTAAAAAAATGGACAATTTTTATAATGAGAAAAATCAGTAATACCAATGACTTTGAACAAAATAGATGACATATTTTACTAACTAGGGTAGGTGTGTGATAGTGAAAACTATCGCATATCTACCCTTGAACTATATATGAACATATTTGAAAATTTTTTAAATTAATTTTAAGTTAAGAGAGAATTTTTATAAAAAAGCAGATGTATATATAGTATAGGGAGAGTGAATTAATATGAGTGAAACTTTCAAAATCAATATATACTTCGATGAAAAAGGTGAAGAGTTAGAAGGGTTAATAAAACATTTAATAATTAATATTTTAAAGAAAAATACTTTTGAACATTAAAATTATACCTTAAATAAGACATAATAAAATTTAAATTGTTTTATCAAGCATAGAAGGGAGGAAAAATGCTTGAACAAATAGAAAAAACAATATACAAGGTAGCAATTTATATAAGGTTATCAAAAGAAGATGTAGATAAAGGATATGATGAAAGTGAAAGTATAAAAAATCAAAGAACATTACTAACAGAATATGTACAAAAATTAGGATGGAAGTACCAATTAATAGATACATATATAGATCAAGGCTTTACTGGAACAAATTTTAATAGACCGGATTTTCAAAGAATGATAAGAGATATAGAAAAAGGAAAAATTAATATGGTTGTAACAAAAGATTTATCACGTTTAGGACGTGATTATATAGAAACAGGAGAATATATAGAAAAATGGTTTCCAGAAAACAATGTAAGATATGTTTCAGTAACAGATGGAATAGATACTTTTGAAACATCAAATGGCAACAATGATATTGCACCATTTAAATCAATATTAAATGATATGTATTCTAAAGATTTATCAAAGAAAATTAGAACAGCTATGCATACTATGCAAAAACAGGGAAAATGGGTAGGTGGAAAAACACCACTTGGATACATAAAAGATTCAAATGATAAAAATAAATTAATAATTTATGAGCCAGAAGCTCAAATTGTAAGGACTATTTTTAATATGGCATCTAATGGAAATCAAGTTGGAACTATAAGGGATTATTTGAATGATAATGATATTCCGACAGCCAATAAATCAAGGTATAATAAAGAAACGTTTTGGGAAAATAAAACTGTAAAAAATATATTAAAAAATAAAGTTTATATAGGTACAACTGTACAAAATAAAAGAAGTAGAATAAGTTACAAAAATAGAAAAATTAGAACAAATCCAGAAGAAAAATGGATAGAAGTAGAAAATACACATGAACCAATAATAGATAAAAAAATATTTGATACAGTGCAAAAAATGGTAATAGTTCAAAACTACAATAGAAATGAAAAGAAAAATAAGTTTTTACTAGATGGTTTACTTTTTTGTTATGAATGCAAACATAAAATAGGAGTAAGAGGAAAAAAGAATGGTAATTACTATATGGTATGTAATAATTATCGCAGAAATTCAAAATTAAAACTTTGCACATCACATGGTTTTAGCTATTATAACTTAGAGGAAACTATAATTAATTATATTAAAAAGTTATTTCAAAAAATAGATAGTGAACAAATAGAATTAGAAGTAAAAAAAGGAATGACAAAATATGATTATGGAAAAATACTTCAAAAATTAGAAAACGAGATAAAATTAATAAATAACAATATTGATCAAATGTATGTAGATAAATTAAACAATAAAATAAGTGAAGAAATGTATGAAAGATTATTTTCGAAATTAAAAAATGAAATAAAGCAAAAAGAAAAAGAATACATAGAAATTAAAAGACAAAAAGAAGAATCAAAAAAAGATGATACCGAAAAAATAAAAAGTGTTATACAAGAATTTTTGAGTCTAAATAAACCAATACCAGAAATTATGAAAGTTATTATTAATAGAATTGAAATTCATCAAGATAAACAAGTAGATTTGTATTTCAATTTTAAGCAATTAAATAACTTAAAAGAAAAAATATAAGGCTAATTTAATTTTGAATATTAAATTAGTCGAAAACAAAAACTAGAACTGCCTATTTTATAATCAACCAGAAGCTATTGCTATGTCTGACAAAATAATAGTATTAACACATAGACCAGCAAAAATAAAAGCAATACATGAAATAGATTTTGAAATAAAAAATAGAACGCCATTGAATTGCAGGCAAAGCCCAAAATTCAGTAAATATTTTGATATGATGTGGAGCGAATTAAATGAGAAAGAAACAAAAGAAAAAAATAACAAAATATAAAGAGGTGAGCAAAAGATATGAAACAGAAAAATAATAATGAAAATATTTCTAAAGATAGAAAGAAATACATAAGAAAAATTAAAATAAGAAAATTAGAAATTTTATTTACACAAATAACTATAATAATTGCTTTTATAACACTTTGGGAAATTCTTGCAGATAAGGGGAAAATAGATAGTTTCATAATGAGTCAACCATCAAGAATATTAAAAACATTCTTAAATTTAACGTCAAATAATTTATTAGAACACTTAAAAATAACAATAATAGAAACATTGCTAGGATTTTCAATAGGAGTAATATTAGGATTTATTATTGCAATAATTTTATGGTGGTCACCATTTATATCAAAAGTATCAGAACCATTTTTAGTTGTATTAAATAGTTTACCTAAAATTGCATTAGGTCCTGTAATTATAATTTGGGTAGGTGCGGGAATGTCGGCAATAATAACAGTTCGGAGTATCAATTTCATTAATTGTAACAGTCTTGGAATTATTGAACGGATTTATTGCAACAGATAAAGAAAAAATTAAAATGGCACAAACATTTAATGCTAATAAATTACAGATATTAACTAAAATAGTTATACCATCAAATATTCCAACATTTTTTAATACTTTAAAAGTAAATATAGGTTTAACACTTGTTGGAGTAATTTCAGGAGAATTTTTAGTTTCAAAAGGTGGTCTTGGATATTTAATTGTATATGGAGGGCAGGTTTTTCAATTGGATTTAGTTATGACAAGTGTAATTATTCTTGCTTTTCTTGCAGCATTGATGTATGAAAGTATAGTTATTATAGAAAAATTGGTGATTAAGTATAATTAGGAAAGGAATTAGATTAGGCATGAAAAGAACAATTATGTATATTTTTATAGCTATTATAATTGTAGCATTAGTGTTTTCAGTAGGATTATTAAAAGAAAAAGATAATAGTGATTCAAACTTAAAAACAATACAATTGAATGAAGTAACAAGATCAGTATTTTATGCACCTCAATATGTTGCAATAGAAAATGGATATTTTGAAGAACAAGGCTTAAAGTTAGAAATAACAACAGGTCAAGGGGCAGATAAAGTAATGACAGCAATTTTGGCTGGTCAAAGTGATATTGGATTATGTGGACCAGAAGCGGCAATATATGTTTATAATGAGGGAAAAGAAGATTATGTAGAAGTTTTTGCACAATTAACTCAAAAAGATGGATCATTATTAGTAAGTAAAGAAAAAACAGATAATTTCAAATGGACAGATTTAATAGGAAAAACAATAATACCAGGACGTAAGGGTGGAGTTCCATATATGACATTTGAATATGTTTTAAAGAAAAATGGAATAAATCCACAAACAGATGTAAATTTAGATGATAGTATAAAATTTGACTTAATGGCAGGAGCATTTACAGGAGGAAATGCAGAATATGTAACATTATTTGAACCAACAGCCTCAATGACACAAGATGCAGGAAAAGGAGACATTGTTGCATCTGTTGGAGAAGCGGCTGGCGAAGTACCATATACAGCATATTGTGCTAAAAAAAGTTATATTGCTCAAAATTCAGATATAATAGAAGGATTTACAAAAGCTATTTATAAAGGAGAACAATATGTTAAAGAACATACAGCACAAGAAATTGCAGAAAAGATACAAAATTATTTTCCAGATACAACATTAGAATCTTTAACAAAATCTGTTCAAACATATAAAAATATTGAAGCTTGGAAAGAGAATCCTATTCTAAAAGAAGAAGCATTTGATAAATTACAAGAAATTATGACAATGGCAGGAGAATTAACTCAAAAAGCTCCTTATGAAAAAATTGTAAATAATAGTTATGCAGAGAAAGTTATTAAATAATATTTGAAGTTGACATATTATTAGTATGATGATATAATGTACCAAGAAAATTCTTTGCAAGTATTTGCAGAGGCAATAATAGAAGGTTTTGACATGAAAAGAAAAACAGCATCTATGCAACCAAAGGTAGAAACATTAGAATTGCCCTCGGAAAATACGGAACGCCTCAATAGCCTTGCTAAGGCTTTAATTAAAGAGGCAATTGTCAACAATAAAGCTAGAAAGGATATGTATGAATTAATTGATGAGTTATGGAATGAAACATTCTTAGAGGTGTATCCTCTTGAAGAAGAAAGTGATGAAGAAAAAACATTTAGAGAAAAAGCCAAAATTTTTCTTAAGAAAAATGAAGATCAATTTAAGACATATTTTAACAATATGCCCATAGACTTGCAAAATGTAAAGCTCCCAGCACAGTTAAAAAGATCATTATACAACAAAGGATCATTTGTAAAAAGATATGATTGTTGGGATGGTGTGCAAGCAATTAAACCATCAATTGAAATTGAAACATCAATTGTCCTAGAAGTTATTTGTGCTATCAATAAAGCATTTTCTAAATATGATCATATTAGTGAAAAACATATTGTAGAAATTGCAGTAAAGAGGATGAATTCCATTTATGTAGAACAAAGAAGATCTCAGGCTGTGTATGTAAGGTTAGTACTTAACTGGTTGGTTATTTATTTCAGAGGTAATAGATCGAGTAAGGAATGTAAGGAATTCATTAGTCAATTTGATTGTGAAAGTAAGTTCGAAGAAATATTGTGTAAATTGATGTTCGAAATTAGTAATTGTTGATTATAAAGTGACCCAATTTTCTGAAATTAGAAGATTGGGCCATTTTTATTAAAAAACTATGGAAAAATATATAATTTTATGTTAAAATAGAAATGTTAAAAATGAGAAATAATAAAGGAGAATAAAATAAATATGAAAGAAATCGAATTAAGAAATGTAAAAGGAACTACAGATTATTCACCAAGAGAACAATATATAAGAAATTATATATCAGATACACTAAAATGTGTATTTGAAAAATATGGATTTAAGCCATTACAAACACCATTATTATGTTATTATGATTTATTAGCATTAAAATATGATGAAGAAAATGATATATTAAAAGAAGTATATAAAGTATCTGACCAAGGAAATAGAAATTTAGCATTAAGATATGATTTAACAGTACCATTTGCAAAATATATAGCAATAAATCAGAATACAAAACTTCCATTCAAAAGATATGAAATAGGAGAAGTATTTAGAAATGGGCCTGTAAAGTTAGGTAGAGATAGAGAATTTATACAATGTGATGTAGATAGTGTTGGAATAGAAGGACAATTAGTAGAAGCAGAATTTATTGCATTATATGTAGAAGCATATAGCAAACTTGGAATAGATGTTGTAATAAAATATAATAATAGAAAATTCTTATCAGGGATAATAATTGAAGCAGGTATATCTGAAGAATTAATTACAGATACAATAACAATAATTGATAAATTTGAAAAATTAACAAAAGAAGAACTACAAAAGGAATTCTTAAAAATTGGATTAAATGAAGAACAAATTGAAAAATTATATTCATATCTACAAATGAATATTGAAGAACTAATAAAATTAGAAAACAAAAATGATGTTTTAGCACAAGGAATTCAAGAATTAGAAACATTGAAACAATATATAAAGGAACTTGAATTAACAAAATATGTACAATTTTCACCATCATTAGCAAGAGGGCAAGAATATTATACAGGAACAGTATTTGAAGTATATGTAACAGATGGAAGTATAAAATCAAGTATTGGTGGAGGAGGCCGTTATGATAAGATGATAACAGACTTCATAAATGATGGAAAAGAATATCCAGCAGTTGGAATAAGTTTTGGACTAAATGTTATATATGAAATATTAAAAACTAGAGAAGAATTTACTGAAAAAGCCTTAACAGATATATTTATAATACCAATGGGAACACAAATTCAATGTTTAAAAATAGCAGAAATAATGAGAAAAGCAGGATATAGAGTTGAAGTTGAAATGAAAACAAGAAAAATGAAAAAATCATTAGAATATGCTAATGAAGAAAATATACCATATGTATTCATTTTAGGCGAAGATGAATTAGCTCAAAATAATATATCTGTAAAAAATATGAAAGAAAAAAAACAAGATAGTATTGACATTGATAATATAGTAGAAAACTTTGAAAAAATAAAGTAAAATATTTACATTTATGTTAATCAGTGATATAATATTTAAAGTTTTATTACATAAGGAGGAAGGCTTAATGTTAATTTTCGCCAAGAGTTTATATCCTGCACCACTTTTGGATATTGAAATTGTAGCGAACGAGGAGCTAGAAAAAATTCATGCAATTTTAACAATTGTAAAACTTATTGATTTGGCGCAAGAAAAGTATAAAGCAATTCCGAATGAACAATATTGTCCGAGAATGAATAAAAATATTTCAAGAGAAATAATAAGTGTTAAAGGAGAATTGATATTTCCTAAAGCAGAAGATTCAAAGGAATTTGCATTTGGTTTGACAAAAATTTTTTAATTAAGCTAACTTGAAAGACACTCTCAAACTAGAGGGTGTTTTTTCTATAATAAAACATTTAATTTTTTATTAAAACTATAGACAATACATATAATATATAATATAATATTATCTAGTATTAAATACTAGATAACTAAGGAGGATTATATTATGAAAAGAACAAAATTGAAAGATAGAGTATTACCAACATACACAAAAGGAGAAGAAATATTTAATATGGTTTCACATATTGTTGGAGGAGCATTAGGAGTAATAACAACAATACTCGCTATTGTAATTGGAGCAATTCACCACAATGGATATGGGATTGTAAGTGGTATCATTTTTGGAGTATCAATGATATTTTTATATACAATGTCAAGCATATATCATGGACTTAGTCCTAAAAAATTGTCAAAAAAAGTAATGCAAATAATGGACCATTGTGCGATATTTGTACTTATAGCAGGCTCATATACACCATTTGCATTGTGTACATTAAGAGAATATTCACCTGTTCTTGGTTGGACTATATTTGCTATAATTTGGATTTTTGCAGCATTAGGAATAACATTAAATGCAATTGATTTAAAAAAGTATAAAATATTTTCAATGATTTGTTATTTAGTAATGGGATGGTGTATAATAATAAAAGCAAACCTATTACCAAAATTACTTACAATGCCCGGATTTATATTATTATTACTAGGGGGAATTATTTATACAATTGGTGCAGTATTATATGGATTGGGAAAAAAGCATAAATATATCCATTCAATATTTCATTTAAGTGTATTTTTCGGAAATTTATTACATGTAATATGTATATTAATGTATGTAATTTAATGGAGAATGTTGTCGATGAAATGTCTATAAATCTTCAAGTAATATCTTGAAAAACAAATATAATTATGTTAAGATTTAAACATACTAAGATTTTTAGTATGTTTTTTCTATATAGAAAGTTTAATTCAAAACAATTTATTTCAAGAAAGGAAATTCAAAATGAAATTCAAGAAAATATTAAATATAATTTTAGTAGTATTTATTTTTATAAATACTTTTCAAAGTTATGCAAATGCAAATATAATACCCATGGAAGAAGTTTATATAGAAGATTTTGGAGAATGTGAAAGACATATACAATATCATAGAGAAAGTGATGGGGTATGGAGTTATATAATAACAAATATGGTAGGATATAAAATAGATGGTAAATTACATTATGCATATTGTATGCAACGTGATAGAAAAGGTGCAGGAGGAGAGGCAGATGGATATAATGTAAAAATAAGTGATATGTTAAAAAATTCGGAAGTTTGGAGAGCAATAATAAATGGTTTTCCATATAAAACAGCAGAAGAACTAGATGTAAAAAATGATCAAGATGCATTTGTTGCAACAAAACAAGCAATATATTGTGTTATGTATGGATGGAATGTTGACTTAAGATATGTAGGTGTTGATGATGAGGGATGGAGAATTGTTGATGCAATAAGAAGAATAGTAAATTCAGCAAGAAATGGAACAGATACACCAGACAAAACAAACTTATTTACAATAAATAAAATAGGTGAATTAAAAAAGGAATCAGACCAATACTATTCTCAAGAATTTGAAGTACATAATGGTGCTGAAATGGAAAGTTATGAGATAACAAATATAAAAAATTTTCCTACAGGAAGTTTCTCTGTTGATATGAATAATAATAAAAGAACTATATTTACTAGTGGCAAAAACTTTAAAATATTAATACCCACAGATAAAATTATTGAAAATTTTGATGGAATTGTAACAATAAGTGGTAAATTAAAAACATATCCAATTTTTTATGGAGAAAGCTATGACAAAGAACGTCAAGACTATGCATTAACATATGATGCATTTGAAAATATAAGTGCAGAAGCAATATTGAAAATAAATGCATATAAATCTAAATTAAAAATTTACAAAATAGATTCAGAAACAAATAAACCAATTGAAGGTGTTGAATTTAATTTTAAGTATAATAATGGAAAAAATATAGGAAATTATAAAACAGATAAAAATGGAATAATTGAGATTAATAATTTAAGACAAGGAAAAATTGTAATAACAGAAATAAAAACTCAGAATCAGTATATATTAGATGAAAATAAAAGAGAAATTATATTAGAATATGAAGGTGAAAAAGAAGTAAAAATAGAAAATAGTAGAAAAAAAGGAAATATCAATATATTAAAAGTTGACAAAGATGATAATAAAGCAACAATAGAAGGAGTTGAATTTGATCTACTTGACTCAACTGGCAAAAATATAATAAAACATGTAAAAACAGATAAAAATGGTAAAGCAGAAATAAAAAATCTTGATATAGGAAAATATATATTAAGAGAAACCAAAACAAGAAAAGAATATAAAATTGCACTTGAACAAAATATAACAATAGAATGGGGGAAAACATTAAATTTAACAATTGAAAATGAAAAAATGAAAGGAAAAGTAAAAATTACAAAAATAAGTGAAGATGATAATTTGATAACAGGAGAAGTTGCTGGAACACCAATTGCAAATGTAAAATTTGAAATATATGATGATTCTGAAAAACTAGTAGATACACTTATTACAAAAGCAGATGGAATTGCAATTTCAAAAGATTTAGTTGTAGGGAAATATATAGTTAAAGAAAAAGAAACAGGAAAATATTATGAAATAAATGAAAAAAATTTTGAAATTGAAATAACCAAAAATGGAGAAGTAGTAGATTTAACAATAAGTAATAAATCTAAAACTCCACCACCAGAAAAACCAAAAGAAGAAACTCCAAAAATAGAAGTTCCTCCAATTGAACCAATTAAAAAATTACCTGTTACAGGGTATTAATCTGTAATCTTTAAACTACTATCTAAAGCAAGTTTAATCATATTAGTTAAACCTGTTTGTCTTTCTTCAGGTGTTGCAACTTCTTTGATATATTTTGAATCAACAACACTCATAATACAAGCTGCTTTTTTGTTAAGAACTTTTGCTACATAGAATAATGCAAAAGCTTCCATTTCAGCTGAAACAGGATTAAAATCTTTTGGTACTCTATCTAAAAATTTATTTACATCAGTCATGTATAAATCAAAACAATCTGTACAAACAGTATTTCCTTTACATAAACTTATATTATTCTCTTTTGCTGTTTCTTCAAGAATCTTATTTAATTCATAATTTCCAGAAACTATATGACAATCTTCATTATTTAATGTTAAAGCAAAATTTCCCTCGCTAAATACATTTTCAGCAAGTATAATATCAAATAATTTTAATTCTGGCTTATAAGAGCCACAAGAACCAATTCTTATAATATTTTCAACTCCATAGTATTTATATAATTCATATGAATATATTCCCATACTTGGCATTCCCATTCCAGAAGCCATAATAGTTAATTCTTTTCCTTTATATTTTCCTGTATAAGCAAATATTCCTCTTACAGAATTTACTAATTTGTAATTATCTAAAAAATTTTCAGCAATATATTTAGCTCTTAAAGGATCTCCTGGCATAATAACAGTTTTTGCAATATCTCCTAAGTTTGCTTCATTATGTGGTGTAGACATAAAATACCTCCTCTATATAAAATATTTCAAAAAAATTATAACAATAAAAATATAAAATAGCAATAAAACTTGTAACATTTTCCATATAAGTACATATAATTATTATGAAATAATTTATGAAAGGAAAGTGATTTTATGGCAAATAGTGAAGAAAATATAAATAAGGATAAAAATGAAAACAGAAATATTAACATAGAACAAAATTCACCTGAAATTTTAACAAATCCAATATATACACCTGCATTTTTAAGAGAACAAATAGGAAGATTAATGAGAGTAGAATTTCTAATTGGAACCAATAATATGGTTGATAGAATAGGAATTCTAGAAGATGTAGGAGCAAGTTACATATTATTGAGGTCTTTTGAAAATGATAGTTTGGTGTATTGTGATATCTATTCAATAAAATTTATTACAATTTCAACAACAGGATTTTATGGAAGTATAAATAATATGAATAGTATGAACAATATTGGAACACCAAACAGATTTAATTATTTTTAATTGACATTTATGTAAATAAATAGTATAATTTGAAACGATATAGTTAAATACTATGTCGTTTACTTTTTTCTACTAATTAGTAGGAGGAAAATCCTCTAGCTTTTTAGTTTTACATATATTTTTATACATCAATAAAAGCAGTAAAGGAGGAAAAATATGTTAAGCATTATTATTGGAGCCGTAATTATAGTTGTTTTGATTTTTGTTGGTATTGAGTTTGGAATTAATGACACAATATTTTCAGTGATTTTTGTAGTTGTAGTTATAGGGGCTGGTGGAATTGGACTGTTTTATCCTGCAAAAGGTTTTACTGATTGGCAACTTGTAAAAGAAACAGAATTAGTAACATTATCAAATTCTGTTGCATCCCAAGGAAGTGGCAGAATGTTTTATGTTTCTATTTCTGCAGATAATGTATATTCTTACAGATATGAAATTGAATCAGAGTTTAAAACAGAAGGTTCTAAATCATATAAAGTTGATACTGTTAGTGGAGATAATGTCGAAGAAATTGAAGAGCCTAATTCTTCTAAAGCAATACTTCAAGAATATCATCGTAAAGGAAAAATGTCAATTTGGTCTTTTGCATTTTTGAGTGATGAAACTAGATATGTGTTTAGAGTTCCTAAAGGCACGATTTCGAGAGAAGTTGCTTTGAAATAATGCAATAAAGCCAGAGAATTTGTGATTTTTATTAATTATAAATTTCTCTGGCTTTTTTATATAATAGGAAAGTTTTACTTCCCTATTATATAAAAGCTACAATCGCTAGCTATTTGAGATTTTCTCCTTTTAGTCGAAAACTCAAATCGGGCGAGAACAAAGGGCGATTGCGTCGCTTTGTTCTGTTATAAACTTATTGTAAACAAAAAAACAATATGATATACTAAAAATGTAAGGAGAAAAAAGATATGGAAGAAATAATAATAGCAACATCAAACAAAGGAAAAGTAAGAGAAGCACAAGAAATTTTAAAAAAATTTAAAGTAATTCCAATGAGTGAAATTGGTGTTAATATAGATGTTGAAGAAGATGGAAAAACATTTAAAGAAAATGCTATAAAAAAAGCCCAAATAATAGCACAAGGAATTAATAAAAGATGTTTAGCAGATGATTCTGGCATTGAAATTGAATATTTGAATGGATTTCCAGGAGTAATTACAAAAAGGTGGCATAGTGGAACAGATCGAGAAAGAAATATTGCACTATTGGAAAAATTGATAGGAGTACCAAAAGAAAAAAGAAAAATAAAATTTATAACAGCAATTGCTTTATCAGATGGAAATACAACAATTTGTAAAGAAGGAATAATAGAAGGATATGTAGCAAACGAGCTAAGAGGAAATAATGGATTTGGATTTGACGAGATATTCGAATTAGAAAATGGAAAGACTTTAGCAGAATTGACTCAAGATGAAAAGAATGAAATTAGTGCAAGAAAAATTGCATTAGAGCAAATTAAAAAAGAGATAAATAATTTGTAAAAAAAGCAAACAAGAAAAATACAACAGATTTTTGAAAATTGTTGTGTTTTTTTTGTATCTATGATATATTATGTTTGAAAAAAAGACTCTAGAAAGGAAAAGATAGAAATGTCATTTATAGAAGAAATAAAAAACAGAGCAAAACAACAAATAAAGACAATTATATTACCTGAAGCAACAGATATTCGTATATTAAAAGCAGCACAAATAATAAACAAAGAAAAATATGCAAAAGTTGCGTTAATAGGTAATAAAGAAGAAATCGAAAAACTAATAAAAGAAAATAATTTAGAATTAGGAGATACACAAATAATAGATCCAGCAAAATCAGATAAGACATCTGAATATGCAAAAGAATTATATGAATTAAGAAAAGCAAAAGGTATGACAGAAGAACAAGCACAAAAATTAATATTAGAACCAATATATTATGGAATGATGATGGTAAAACTAAATCATGCAGACGGACTTGTATCAGGTGCAGCACATTCAACTGCAGATACATTAAGACCAGCATTACAAATATTAAAAACAGCACCAGGAACAAAATTAGTATCAGCATTTTTCGTAATGGTAGTACCAAATTGTGAATATGGAGCTAATGGAACATTTATATTTGCAGATAGTGGTTTAAATGAAGAGCCAGATGCAGACAAACTTTCAGAAATAGCTATATCATCAAGCAAAAGTTTTAAACAATTAGTAGGAGAAGAACCAAAAGTTGCGATGTTATCATATTCAACTTATGGAAGTGCACATTCTGCATCAACAGAAAAGGTAGTTGAAGCAACAAAACTAGCAAAAGAAAAAGCCCCAGAACTATTAATTGATGGAGAATTACAATTAGATGCTGCAATAATACCAGAAGTTGCAGAATTTAAAGCAAAAGGAAGTCCTTTAAAAGGTGAAGCAAATGTATTAGTATTCCCAGATTTAGGAGCAGGAAATATTGGATATAAATTAACACAAAGATTAGCAAAAGCAGAAGCTTATGGACCTCTATGCCAAGGTATTGCAAGACCTGTAAATGATTTATCAAGAGGATGTAGTAGTGAAGATGTTGCAGGTGTAGTAGCAATAACAGCTGTACAAGCACAATCACAAGGTTAATTAAATATATAATAATGAGTACGTACAAAAAGAAAGGTATATAATTTATGAAAATTCTAGTTTTAAATTCAGGAAGTTCATCATTAAAATATCAAGTAATTGATACAGAAACTGGTGAAATGCTTGTAAAAGGTTATTATGAAAGAATTGGGCAAGTTGGAGCATTTTTAACACATAAAGTAAATGGAGAAAAACATCATTTTGAACATCCAGCAAAAAATCATGAAAAAGCAATTCAATTTGTAATGAAAAGACTAACAAGTGACCATTATGGAGTATTTAAAAGTTTAGATGAATTAGATGCAATAGGTCATAGAGTTGTACATGGTGGAGAACAATTTAAAGATGCAGTTCTTATTACAGATGAAGTAATTCAAGAAATAAAAGAAAATGCAATGTTAGCACCATTACATAATCCAGCAGCAATATTAGGAATAGAAGCTTGTCAAAAGGTTGTACCTAATAAGCCAATGGTAGCAGTATTTGATACTGCATTTCATCAAACAATTTCAAAAGAAAAGTATATATATCCAATTCCTTATGAATATTATGAAAAATATCATGTAAGAAAATATGGATTTCATGGAACATCACATCAATATGTTGCAAATAGAGTTGCAGAAATATTAGGAAAAGACATAAAAGACCTAAAAATAGTAAATTGTCACTTAGGTCAAGGAGCAAGTATATGTGCAATAAAAAATGGAGAATCAGTTGAAACAAGTATGGGATTAACACCACTAGGAGGAATTCCAATGGGAACACGTTCAGGAGATTTAGATCCATCTGTTGTAACATATTTAATGAAAAAAGAAGAATTAGATGTAGATGATGTTGAAGAAGTATTAAATAGAGAATCTGGAGTATATGGAATATCAATGGTATCTGTAGATTTTAGAGATATAGAAGCAGAAGCACTAGCTGGTGGAAAACATGCAAAACTTGCATTAGATGCATACCATTATTCAATTGCAGGATATATAGCAAAATGTGCAGTTGCAATGGGTGGAATAGATGTTTTAACATTCACGGCAGGTGTTGGAGAAAAATCACCTTATTCTAGAAGTGAAATTTGTAAACAATTAGGAATATTTGGAGTAGAAATATCAGGAAAAGCTAATTTAGTAAAAGGAGAAGAAGCAGAAATATCTTCACCAAATTCAAAAGTAAAAGTTTTTGTTATTCCAACAAATGAGGAATTAATGATTGCTCAAGAAACAGCAAAATTAGTGAAATAAGGTTTATAGGCAAAACCATAATAAAAACCTAAATATAAAATATAAAAAGGAAAAATAAAAATGAAAATATTAGTATTAAATTGTGGTAGTTCATCACTAAAATATCAATTAATAAATATGGAAACAGAAGAAGTTTTAGCTTCAGGAAAATATGAAAGAATAGGAGAAGATGAAGCTTTTATAACACATAAAGTAAATGGACAAAAAATAGAAATCAAACATCCTGCCAAAACACATGAAGAGGCTGTTGATTTTACATTAAAACAATTAATAAATCCAGAATATAAAGTAATAGATAGCTTAGATGAAATATCAGCAATAGGACATAGATTAGTACATGGTGGAGAAAAAATTAATAAATCTGTAATTATAACAGATGAAGTTGTAGAAGTATTAAAAGAATGTATAGACTTAGCACCATTACACAATCCAGCAGGAATAATAGGAATTGAAGCATGTAAAAAAGTAATGCCAGGAAAACCAATGGTAGGTGTATTTGATACAGCATTCCATCAAACAATGCCAAAAGAAAGATATATTTATCCAATTCCGTATGAATATTACAAAAAATATGGAATAAGAAAATATGGATTCCATGGAACATCACATATGTATGTATCACAAAGATTAGCTGAAATTGTTGGAAAAGATATAAGTGAATTAAAAATAGTTACATGCCATTTAGGTCAAGGATCAAGTATATGTGCAGTAGAAGGTGGAAAATCAGTTGATACAAGTATGGGATTAACACCACTTGCAGGAATTCCAATGGTAACGCGTTCAGGAGATCTAGATCCATCTGTAGTAACATTTTTAATGAAAAAAGAAGGATGGACAGCAGAAGAAGCAGAAAATATGTTAAATAAAAAATCAGGAGTTCAAGGAATATCAGGATTAGCACCAGACTTTAGAGAAATTGAAGCAGCATCTTATGGTGATAATGAAAGAGCTGAAATTGCAATTGAAAAATTCAAATATGAAATTGCATCATATATAGCAAAATATGCAGTAGCAATGAATGGAGTAGATTATATAGTATTTACAGGTGGTGTTGGAGAAAACCAAATAAATATAAGAAGAGGAATTTGCGAAAAACTTGAATTTATGGGAGTAAAAATAGATGTTGAAGCAAATAATGTAAGAGGAGAAGAAAAAGAAATATCTGCTCCAGATTCAAAAGTAAAAGTTTATTTAGTTCCAACAAACGAAGAACTTATGATAGCAAAAGAAACAGCAAGATTAATAAAATAATTTTGAAATAGAAGAGGTACAAATGGAAGAAACACAAAAAATACAAGATAAAAAAACAAATACAAAACTATTTCCAATATATAAAATGTTCTCTTGGGATTTGCTATTTTACTATTCAATAATATACTTATTTTTGACACAGGCAAAAAACTTTTCTGCATCAGAAGTATTATTAGCAGAATCATTTTTTACAGCATCATGTTTATTTTTACAGATTCCAATAGGTTTATTGGTAGATAAATTTGGTAAAAAAAATAGTTTAGTCTTTGCTAATATATGTATGTGTGTATTTATTACTATTTTATTATTTATAAATAATTATAAAATGTTATTATTAGCTAATTTTATTGATGCAATAGGTTATGTTATAAAGGGTGTTTGTGAAACAAACATTCTTTATGACTCACTTCCAAAAGGTGAAAAAAGAGGAACATTATATTCTAGTATAGATGGTGTTGGAGCAGCAAGATATTATGTAATTGATGCAATAACATCAATTATAGCAGGTATCACATTTGCGATTGATCCATATATACCAGTAGTTTTATGCTTAATAGTTAATATTATTGCATTAATATTATCAACAAGATTCAAACACATTCAAAGTCAAAGAGAAGAATATTCAAAAGAAACTGCAAGACAATATTTCAAAGAATTAAGAGAAGCAATTAAATTTACATTTAATTCAAAAAGGATGTTGTGTTTAATGTTATTTTTTGGACTAATGTCAGGTTTAACATATAATTTATCAACATATAGAAGTAATATTTTAAATAGCATAAATATACCAGCACAATATTTTGGAGTAATCTTTGCAATTATTCAAATAATGGCAGGGATATGTTCTAAAGAACAGGTTTGGTTACATAAAAGATTTAAAAATAATACATTATCAGTATTAGGGATTCCATATGTTGCATCATGTTTTATTATTGGATGTTTAGTGGATAGTTTTGGAGAAAGTGTATCAAATATTGTAGTAATACTATTTATACTTCAAGGAGCTATAAAAGGAGCATATAATGTTTTAATTTATAGATATTTAAATAATTTCACAAATAGAAAAATAAGAGTAAAACTTGCAACAATAAGAAATATGTTTTTTAATATGATATCAATTTTAATAAGTTTATTAGGCTCATTCTTATTAAAAGTAACAACATCTGGAAACACATTTTTAATTGTTGGAGGTATATGTACTGTATGTATGGTACTTTTATTAGATTATATGAGAGGAAAAGTTGGTTTAAAACCAGAGAAATACAATAAAGAAGACTTGAAATATAGTTCATTAAACGAAGGAGGAAATTTAAAATGATAAGAAAAGTTGCTATATTAGCAAATGGTGGAGATGTATCAGGATTTAATGCAGTTATAAGAGCAATTGTAAAAACTGCTGAAAACAATGGTATAGATTGTTATGGATTTATAGATGGATATAATGGCTTATTAAAAAATAATTATGAAAAATTAAGCACAGCAAATGATGAACATGCATCAGGAATATTACAAAAAGGTGGTTCAATAATTGGATCATCAACAAATGCAAATGTATTTCATTACAAAGTTGAAGAAAACGGAGAAACTGTTTATAAAGATTTATCAGATGTATGTGTAGAAAATATCAAAAAAGATGGATTTGATTGTTTATTTACACTTGGAGGAGATGGAACACAAAAATCAGCAAGAGATTTTTCTACAAAAGGAATAAATGTAATTGGAGTTCCAAAAACAATAGATAATGATGTTGCTTGTACTGAAATAACATTTGGATATAATACGGCAGTTTCAGTTGCTGCAGAGGCATTAGATAGACTTCATACAACAGGTGAAACACATCATAGAATAATGGTATTAGAAGTTATGGGAAGATACGCTGGTTGGATAGCATTAGAATCAGCAATTGCTGGTGGTGCAGATGTTGCATTAATACCAGAAATTCCATATGATATAAACAAAGCAGTTGAAAAAATAAATGAAAGAAGAGAAGAAGGAAAGAATTTTAGTATTGTTGTTGTTGCAGAAGGTGCAATACCACAAGGTGGAACAATAACAGTTCAAAATGTAAGAAATAATGGTGCAGGAGTTGATAACAATAAATTAGGTGGTGTTGGACAAGTTGTTGCAAAACAATTAGAAGAATTAACAGGTTTAGAAGCAAGAACAACAACATTAGGATATGTACAAAGAGGTGGTACTCCAACAGCATTTGACAGAGTTCTTTCAACAAAATATGGTGCAAAAGCAATGGAACTTGCTCTTGAAGGAAAATTTGGTGTATTAACAGTTATAAAAAATGGAAAATTGGATTCTGTTTCATTAGAAGATGTAGTTGGAAATAATACAAAAATTGGTGCAGTTTCTGGTAATACTGCAGAAAGTAATATTAGAAAAGTTACTATGGATCATGATTTGGTTAAGACTGCAAGAGATATTGGAATCTGCTTAGGAGATTAAAATTTATTTGAGGTAATATTGAAAGTTAAGATGGAAAATTATAAAAGTTTTCTGTTTTAGCTTTTTATTATTAAAAATAATTGAAAAATTTTTACTCTATTTGCTTGTTTTTTATTTAAAAGTATTATATAGTATTGAACATAGGAAATGAGAATAAGCAGATGTGGTTTGCCACCTTTACATACAAAGGAATGTCCTTTAGGAACGGAGGTGGTGCTATGATAGAAGTTATTTTATTAGAAATAATATATTTACTTTTATTTGCTTTAGTTGTCGAAACTATTATAGTATTTGCCTTAATTATATTAGTTGTATATTTAAGCAAATAGACAAATAAAAAACACATCTGTAATTTGACCGATTGCGATGTGTTTTTTTTACAAATCAAAAGGTTCCAAACCACGTTTGTGGTTTCTCCATTTCCTATTCTTATTATACACAGATTTTATATGTTTGTCAATTAAAAATTTTTTGAAAATTTCTTATGTAAGATTTAAATGTCTTACTATTTTTTTATTTCAAAACACTTCAAAAAAAATAATCAATATGCTAAAATAAAAGAAGTAAAAAGTCGAGAAATCGAAAGAGAAAATGAGAGGAAAACACGATGGAAGAAATGTTTGATATAGAAAAATTTAATGTAATAAGTGATGAAGAAAATTACTACTTTTTTAGGTCATTAGAGCCAGGAGACATACAAGACCTAGAAGAAGGAAATATAAAAGATGAAAACGGAAACTATATAAGAATAAGAACAGACAGAGAAAGATGGGAAGAAACGCATAATTTAACACCAAGATGGAATGCAGAAAGTACAGTAACACTAGAAGAAATGTATAATCATATAAAAATGCATTATAGCTTAGAAACAAATTGTATATCATTATCAAGC
>QWCN01000237.1_pt1 | contig 139137 bp, 107 predicted proteins | sample 1972711 | NCBI WGS metagenome assembly QWCN01 (sample SAMN09866707, study PRJNA288562) | Human gut metagenome isolate term1_stool, whole genome shotgun sequencing... | isolation source: gut | host: Homo sapiens | place: USA: California | reverse complement strand
TATATAACTGACGGAGAAAGATACAATGCAGATGCAGTAGGTGCATTTAATATCCTGCGAAAATATCTTTCCGTATCCGGAAAGCATAAGAAACTGTCCCTATCCGGACTAAAAAATCCAGAAATAGTAAAAGTAGCTGCATAGCCGAAAGGCAAGCAGTATTGGTGTCATGGACGCACCCTGAAAAAAGACGGTATCTCGCCAGATTTCAGATGCTCTGGTAACTCAGTTACCGAGTAGTTCACTGACAGGAAAAAGTCGCAAGCAGCAGTTTTTTTGGGGTTCCGGCAGATCTTTCAGCTTAATTTCAGCCTTTCACCAAATTCCTGACACATCCCCCTGCTAATATGGAAACCAGAAACGGAAAGCAAAAGGCTTAAGCAGGGCGGGAGGTCAATATGAAAAAATATTCCAAAAAGAAGAAATGGATCGCGGCAGGAATGTCCGTGGTTTTAGTCGGCGGAGCAGCCGGCGGTATTTATTTTAACACTCATCACCGTTCGTTTCAGGCAAAGGCAGAAACAGCGTCCGTACAGACAGCAACGGTGGAAAAGGGTGATATTTCAACGACCGTAGTCGGAACCGGAAATCTGGAGGGCAGCAGTGCACAGGATGTGACGATGCCGGCCGGCGTAAAAGTGGATAAAGTTCTGGTAGAGAGCGGTGACAGTGTTCAGAAAGGAGATACGCTGGCAACCGTGGATGCTGATTCAGTAAAACAGGCAATGCTCGATGTGCAGGAAGAGATCGACGAGCTGGATGAAGAGATCGAAGAAACAAAAGATGACAGCACATCGTCTTATGTTACGGCCAAAGTATCCGGAACGGTCACGAAAATCTATGCGAAAAAAGGCAAAGACGTCAGCAAATATATGGCAAGAAAAGGTGCCCTGATGATCATCCAGATGGATGACGAGAACAAAACAGAAGTAGCAGTGACAGCAGCAGTCGGAACCGTCAGTAAAATCTGCGTTTCTGAGGGTGATACCGTCAGTGCCGGTGACAAACTGCTGTATTTTGCCGACACCGGTGAAAGCTCAGAGTATCTCAAGCTGGTATCCGGGCGAAAAGAACTCGCAGAATATATGCAGGAGCTATCGGAACTTTCAACAACAAATAAGATCACGGCCGACTTTGACGGAACCGTGCAGGATGTCAATGTGACGGCGAGCAGCACATCCGGAAGTTCAGGCAGTTCGTCCGGAAACAGCAGCTCCGGAAACAGTGTGTCCGCGGTGCCGACATCCGCATCCGTGTCATCTGCGACGACATTATCGAAAACAGTGACTTCCGCATCGGCAGTAAGTACTGCGGTCTGTAAAAACAGTGCAAAAGCATCCTCTGGCATGGCACGGTGCACGGCGGCTGTGAAAACCAGTGCGGCAGCAACTGAAAGCAGCCAGGGACAGACGGAAAAGAGCAAGGTCGAGACGGAAAGTGACAGTGAAAAGGAGTCACAGAATGAAATCCAGAAGATTTCCGTGGAAAGTATTAAGGATCTTGTGACGCTACCGGTGACCGGTCAGACACTGCAAAGGGAGATCAAAGAGACCGATCATTATACCGGAACGATCGTCTGGGAGAGTACAGATCAGACGGCTGCAGCAGATACCGTTTATACGGCAAAAGTGACATTGACTGCAAAAAGTGACAGCGAAAAACAGTATGTATTCCCGGAACATGTCGTGATCAGCCAGAGCGGGGCAGCCATCTCAGGTGTGACCAATAATGGTACAGAATTAAGCTTTCAGCTTACGTTTGTAAAGACGGCCGCAGCAGATAAGAAAAATGACCAGAACACAGCAGATGACAGTAAAAACAATACATCCGGAAATGATCAGAATAACAGCGGCGATGCGACAAATGTCGGATCAGGCGGCAATGCAGATGCGTCCGATAACACGCAGAACAGCAACGGCAGCACACAGAGCGGTACACAGAACAATCTGCCGGCAGGTGCGAACGGTACGCAGAGCAATGATGCAAACAGCACGCAGAACAATAACAGCAGCAATGGAAGCACAGGCGGTATGCAAAATACAGGGAATGCAGGAACTTCCGGCAGTGTGAGTGTATCGGGAAGTGCGGGCGGCAGTTCTGCCGCTTCCGGAACAGATACGCAGAGTGCAGGTGCCACTTCTGCATCGACCGCTTCTTCCACCCAGGGTTCGGACAGCAATATCAGTGATGTGACTGCATTTACGCTGTCACCGGATGAGACGATGAACCTGACGATCAGTGTGGATGAGCTGGATATTCTTTCTATCGCAGAAGGACAGAGTGCAGACATTATCTTTGATGCTCTGGAGAACCAGACCTTTACCGGAACGGTGACATCTATTTCCGGTACTGCATCCGTCAACGGCGGTGTGGCAAAATATACGGTTGAGATCGAGATGGAAAAAGATGACAATATGAGGATTGGTATGAATGCATCCGCGACGATCAAGGTAGAAGATGCCGAAGATATTCTTCTGATCCCGTCTGCGGCACTGCAGGAGCGGGGAGATTCCACCTTTGTCTATACCGGACAGAGCGAAGATGGCACACTGACGGATGAAGTGGAAGTCGAAACCGGTCTTTCCGACGGCAGCAACGTTGAGATCACAAGCGGACTTTCCGAAGGCGACACGGTTTACTATACAAGAACGATAAGTGACAGCCAGAGCGGTAATATGCAGGGATTTGGAGGATTTGGCGACGGTCAGATACCGTCCAAGCCGTCCGATATGCAGGGCGGTCCTTCCGGCGGAGGCGGACAGGGCGGAGATCCTGGCAGAACACATCCAAATCAGTAAGGCGGTGATGACGATGATTACATTTCGGGATGTTTCTAAGATTTATCATATCGGAGGCGAGGAGGTAAGAGCACTCGACCATGCTTCCATGCAGATCGAACAGGGAGAATTTGTCGGTATCATCGGACCGTCCGGTTCCGGCAAATCTACGCTCATGAATATCATGGGCTGCCTGGATGTGGCGGATGAAGGAGAATATATCCTCGACGGCCAGCCGATCGAGCATTATTCAGAGCGGGAACTGGCAAAGATCCGCAATCACAAGATCGGATTTATTTTTCAGAATTTTAATCTGATACAGAAAATGTCTGCTGAGGAGAATGTGGAACTGCCTCTGATTTATCAGGGCGTTCCGGCACCAGAACGCAAAAGGCGGGTAAAAGAGGCACTGGATCGCGTGGCACTTGGGAAAAGACGGACGCACAGACCGACCGAACTGTCCGGAGGACAGCAGCAGAGGGTGGCGATCGCAAGGGCGATCGTGACCAGACCGTCGCTGTTTCTGGCAGATGAGCCGACCGGAAATCTGGACTCAAAAACAGGAGAAGAGATCATGCGGCTGTTCCATGAGCTGCACGATCAGGGCAACACGATCGTTCTGATCACGCACGATGAGGGCGTGGCACTTCAGGCAGAACGCCGTATTGCGATTTTTGACGGGCATGTCCGGGAGGTGATGGAATGATCTTTCAGTCAATAAAAATGGCATGGAATTCCATCGCATCGAACAAGATGCGTTCCTTTCTGACGATGCTTGGCATCATCATCGGTGTGGCGTCTCTGATCGTACTGGTGTCAATCGCAGACGGAGCGACCGGATCGGTCACGGATACCATTTCTTCGATGGGCACCAATCTGCTGACCGTATCGATCCAGGATGACAAGGAAAATCCGTTGAGGCTTTCGGAACTTTCGGATTTTGTGGATGAAGAGACCATCCGTATGGCAGCACCTTATGCACAGACTTCGGTGACGGCAAAGAGCGGTTACACAAGTGATACCATGACCGTTTACGGTACAACGGGAGCCTATTATGATATCCAGGGTCTGAGCCTTCAGAACGGCCGCTGGATGAACAAAGCCGATGTAGATAATCACACGTATGTAGTGATCCTAAATGCTTATGCGGCAACGCAGCTGATCGGACGTACGAACTGCGTGGGTGAGAGTATTTCTCTGGACGGCAAAAAATATCAGATCATCGGTGTACTGCAGGATGAACAAAGCGGCATATCCTCGACACAGAGTGAACGGATGGAGGCATATATTCCCTACACTTCACTGACAAGGCTTTCGGACAGTGTACTTTATGTCACCACATTTTATGCGACATCGGCAGATGAGAACAGTATGGATGCGGCAGAAAGTTATCTGACGCAGAAAATGCTGGAGCGATTCGGAAATGACGAAGATGCCTTTACGATCGTCAACCAGTCAGCTGTTATGGAAACGATGGAGAGCGTGACGAATACTCTGGCGTGGATGCTTGGTGGCATTGCGGCGATTTCCCTGGTGGTCGGCGGAATCGGCATCATGAATATTATGCTGGTATCGGTCACAGAGAGAACCAAAGAGATCGGTATCCGCAAAGCCATCGGAGCCGGGCAGTTCAGCATCATGGCACAGTTTCTGACCGAGGCACTGATGGTCAGCATGATGGGCTGTATGGCAGGCATCGCACTTTCGGCACTCATCCTGAAAGTGGCCGGCATGTTTGTCAGTGACATGAGCTTTTCCATATCACCGCAGGTAACGGCACTGGCAGTTGGATTCTCGGCATTTATCGGTATTGTCTTCGGTATTTATCCGGCGTGGAAAGCCGCCAGAAAACATCCGATCGACGCACTGCGTTATTCTGGTTGACCAAACGGGAAAAACTTTATATAATAAAATCACGAAGGGTTTCGTGGTGAAATAGTCAAAAAAAGGAGAAATTTTCAGCGAAATAGGGAAATTTCTCCTTTTTTGTAATACCGGGGTTAAACCAATCAAAATGTATGTTGATCCGACAAAGCAATGAGGGAGGCAGAAATGAAAAGTACAGAAGAAAGATTAAAAAAAGCGGCACTGGGAGCAGGATGCCTGTTTCTGGCACTGGGAGCATTTGAAATGCAGAGCCATGCAGCAGATGCCGCATCCCAGGTGCAGTCAAGAGCGTTGCTGGTCACACGCGGTGACTACGAAGGAACGGAGTATGATCTGACACCGGGACCGCAGAATGACGGAGTGAATGTAAGCCGTATGTTACAGAATGCATATGGCGGACAGAATATTTCCATTACCACGGAAGAGAAAACGAAAACAAAAAGTGAATTAAAGAAGGCGATTCAGACTGCATTTGCAGATTCGGATGCGGATGATGTCAATTATTTTTATTATTCCGGGCACGGACAGCAGGATGGACTCTGTCTGGAAATGGGAAGAAGCCGTGAGAATGTTGTGACGCCGCAGGATCTCTATGACTGTTTTGCAGGTATCGAAGGGAAAAATGTGCTGATCATGGACTGCTGTTACAGCGGCACGATGGGTTCGCAGACCAGGAGCGTTGGGCTGCAGAGTCTTCTTAAAAACACAGTCAGCCGGGATGAGGCAGCAGAAACTTTTGTCGATCAGTTTACGGAAGGTTTTGCACAGGCAGAAAAAGAAAATCAGGGATTTCAGAGTCGGACGGTGTTAAACAGCAGCCGTTTCCGTCTTCTGATGGCAGCGGCAGATGACGAGCTTTCCAATCAGGTGATCCGAGGTGATAACAGCGATATCGGAGACGGCGGAAGCGAAAATGAGGAAGCATCTGCAGAACGGACAGAACCGAAACAGGCCTCCGCCTACGGTGTGTTTACCGGATCGCTGGTCTATGGAAACGGCATCCATGCAGAACTTGCAGAGACGGACGTTGATTTTGAGGATGCCACGATCGGCACGGCACCGGCGGATTATGACGGGGACGGAGAGATCACCTTTAACGAGATCAAACGTTTCACGCAGAACCATTGTGTTGCAAACCATATGCGGATGTATCCGTCAGACAATCAGGAGGTGTTCCTGCCGGCGGCACAGAAAGCAGAGAAGGCATCTTTTGAGAAAGCAGTTCTGCATTATGCAGAAGATGGAACGCCGAAACTTCAGATATCTTATCAGGCAAGAGAAACGCTGAATGCAGAGGCTGCCTGGTATTATGCAGGGTCTGCATGGGGCCTGCAGCAGCTTTTGTTTACCGTTTACGATCCGGAAGGACTTCCTGATTTTGAGAAAGATGCCGGTGTGGAGAAAGTGGATGGAAAATCCGGAATTTCACTGAAACAGGGAAAAGGCAGTTTTGAAATAACAGTCGGAGATGAGCAGACCAGATATTATTCCGGCTATTTTGCCTGCATGATCCGCACAGAAGGCTCAGATTTTTCTTATATCATACCATTTGCGGCTTCCGCAGAGGATCCTTCTCTTATCAATGATATGACGCTGTCGGCAGCGGAAAAACATGCACTTTCTTCTGAAGAGGAATGGGAACTTCTGGCAGATTTTGGATTTTATGTTTCCGAAGAAGGCAGCGATGCCGTACCGGAATTTCCGATACCGCTTATGAGCTGCAGGATCCTGGATGCAGACGGAAACACCGTACGTGTGCTTGCGGATCAGGAAATGGCAGAGATCGTGCAGCCGGACGGCACGGGAGAGTACCAGTGCCGTGCTTATTTCTGGTGGGACTGCCGTGATGAAAAGGGCAATAAAGTGAAAGCAGGTACTTACACTGCAGTGGTAACGGCAGAAGATGCATCAGGCAGCAAAACACTGGAAAAGGAAGTAAAACTTGCAGAGGACGGAAGTTCGGAAACCGAAACGGAGAGCGAATCCGAAACAGAAAGAGAAACAGAAACGCAGCAGCCGTCTACGGAAGCACCGAATCCGAATACCGGAAAAGAAACCGAAAAGAAAGATCCGGCCGGAAATCATACAGAAAGCACGGAGAAAAAGGAAGTGCAGAGTATTTCTCTTGTCAGCCGTTCTGCTTTTTCCGGTCAGGAAAAGAACGGTGCCAAAATCGTAATCGGAGTCAGAGAAAGTGTTCGTTTAAATCCGGTGATCACACCTGCTGATGCCGCAGATCAACGTGTGACTTACAAAAGCAGCAACAACAAAGTGGCAAGTGTCACACAGGGCGGTGTGATCCGGGCAAAGAAAAAAGGAAATGCCGTGATCACGGTCACAACTGCAAACCAGAAGACCTGCCGCATCAAAGTGACGGTCAGACAGGCACCAAAGAAGGTTACGATCGGTGCAAAAAACAGGACACTGAAAAAAGGAAAAACCCTCCGGCTTAGGGTGAAACTTCCGTCCGGAAGTGCCGCATTCGGCATCCGATACAACAGCAGCAGGAAAAAAATTGCCACGGTGGATGCAAAGGGAAACGTGAAAGCCATCCGGAAAGGAAGTACAGTGATCACTGTGAAACTTTACAATGGAAAGAAAGCAAGACTGAAACTTACAGTCAAGTAAACGTATTGATGAAATTGAACTGAAAATTGTAAAAAGAGTATAATAAAACTGAAAAAAGAGCTGGAATGTACAGCAAAAAATACAAGAAAAGAGTCTGTTTCCGTCGTTTCGGAAATGGACATTTTCTTTTTGTTGTGCTATAGTAAAAATATATGGGTAACAACAGATTAGTAATTTTTTTCAATAAGGATACTAATTGAATTCCGCAAAAGGAATCTTTTTATCCAGCATCATTTTAAGGAGGTATAATAAAATGGCTAGAAAAATGAAGACCATGGATGGTAACCATGCAGCAGCTCATGCTTCTTATGCATATACAGATGTTGCAGCTATCTATCCTATCACACCTTCATCTGTTATGGCGGAGGCAACAGATGAATGGGCAACTCAGGGAAGAAAAAATATTTTCGGACAGGAAGTTCAGGTAACAGAGATGCAGTCTGAGGCAGGTGCAGCAGGTACTGTACACGGATCTCTGGCAGCAGGTGCTCTGACAACTACTTACACAGCTTCTCAGGGTCTTCTTCTGATGATCCCGAACCTGTACAAGATCGCAGGCGAGCAGCTGCCGGGCGTATTCAACGTTTCTGCACGTGCACTGGCAAGCCACGCACTGTCAATCTTCGGTGATCATTCCGATATCTATGCCTGTCGTCAGACTGGATGTGCAATGCTCTGCGAATCCAGTGTACAGGAAGTTATGGATCTGACTCCGGTTGCTCATCTGGCAGCAATCAAAGGACGTATCCCGTTCATCAACTTCTTTGATGGTTTCCGTACATCTCACGAGATCCAGAAGATTGAAACATGGGATTACGAAGATCTGAAAGATATGGCAGATATGGATGCAATCGATGCATTCCGTAAACATGCACTGAACCCGAACCATCCTTGCCAGAGAGGTTCTGCACAGAACCCGGACATCTTTTTCCAGGCAAGAGAGGCTTGCAACCCTTACTACGATGCAATGCCGGCTATCGTTCAGGAATACATGGACAAAGTAAATGCAAAGATCGGTACAAACTACAAACTGTTCAACTACTACGGTGCTGCTGATGCAGAAAAAGTAATCGTAGCTATGGGATCTGTAAATGATACCATCGAAGAGACCATCGATTACCTGATGGCTGCCGGTGAAAAAGTCGGTGTCGTAAAAGTTCGTCTGTACAGACCGTTCTGTGCAGAAGCACTGATCGATGCAATTCCGGAATCTGTAAAACAGATCACGGTTCTTGACAGAACAAAAGAGCCGGGTGCTATGGGCGAACCGCTGTACCTGGATGTAGTAGCAGCTCTGAAAGGTTCCAAATTCGATGCAGTTCCTGTATATTCAGGACGTTACGGACTTGGTTCCAAAGATACAACACCTACTCAGATCGTTGCTGTATACAACAACACAGAAAAGAAAGTATTCACGATCGGTATCGAAGATGACGTTACCAATCTGTCTCTGCCGCTGGGCGAGCAGCTGATCACAACTCCGGAAGGAACCATCAACTGCAAGTTCTGGGGATTGGGAGCAGACGGTACCGTTGGAGCAAACAAGAACTCCATCAAGATCATCGGTGACAACACAGATATGTACGCTCAGGCTTACTTTGACTATGACTCAAAGAAATCCGGCGGTGTTACCATGTCTCACCTGCGTTTCGGTAAGAAACCGATCAAATCTACCTACCTGATCAAAAAAGCAAACTTTGTAGCATGCCACAATCCTTCCTATGTTCGTAAATACAACATGGTTCAGGAACTGGTTGACGGCGGTACATTCCTGCTGAACTGCCCATGGGATATGGAAGGTTTGGAAAAACATCTGCCGGGTCAGGTAAAAGCATACATCGCAAAGCACAACATCAAATTCTACATCATTGATGGTGTTAAGATCGGTATCGAGACAGGCATGGGTCCGACTCGTATCAACACCATCCTGCAGTCTGCATTCTTTAAACTGGCAAACATCATTCCGGAAGAAAGTGCGATCGAGCTGATGAAAGCAGCAGCAAAAGCAACTTACGGACGTAAGGGTGATGATGTCGTTCAGAAGAACTGGGCAGCTATCGATGAAGGTGCAAAACAGATCGTTGAAGTAAACGTTCCGGAAAGCTGGAAAGACGCACAGGACGAAGGTCTGGATACCAAAGTTGCAACAGGCGACCGTCAGGACGTAGTAGATTTCGTAAACAACATCCAGAACAAAGTAAACGCTCAGGAAGGTAATACACTGCCTGTATCTGCATTCAAAGATTATGTAGACGGTACGACACCATCCGGTGCAGCTGCATTCGAAAAACGTGGTATCGCAGTAAACGTTCCTGTATGGAATCCGGAAAACTGTATCCAGTGTAACCGCTGTGCATACGTTTGTCCGCACGCTGTTATCCGTCCGGTAGCACTGACTGACGAAGAGGTTGCTGCAGCTCCGGAAGGACTGAAGACTCTGCCGATGACCGGTATGAAAGAATATAAATTCACAATGACTGTATCCGCTTACGACTGTACCGGATGTGGTTCCTGTGCAAACGTCTGCCCGGGCAAGAAAGGTGCAAAAGCACTGGCTATGGAAAACATGGAAGCAAATGCCGGAGAACAGAAATACTTCGACTATGCAACAAAACTGCCTGCAAAAGCAGATGTGGTAGAAAAATTCAAAGAAAATACGGTAAAAGGTTCTCAGTTCAAACAGCCGCTGCTTGAGTTCTCAGGTGCCTGTGCAGGTTGTGGTGAGACACCGTATGCAAAACTGGTTACACAGCTGTTTGGTGACAGAATGTACATTGCAAACGCAACAGGATGCTCCTCTATCTGGGGTAACTCTTCACCGTCCACACCGTACACCGTAAACGAAAAAGGACAGGGTCCTGCATGGAGCAACTCACTGTTCGAAGATAACGCAGAGTTCGGTTATGGTATGCTGTTAGCTCAGAAAGCAATACGTGAAGGACTGAAAGCAAAAGTAGAAGCTGTTGCTGCAAACGAAAAAGCTTCTGATGAAGTGAAAGCAGCCTGCCAGGAATGGCTGGATACTTACAGCGTAGGTGCTACAAACGGAACAGCTACAGACAAACTGGTAGCAGCTCTGGAAGGCATCGACTGTGATACATGCAAAGACATCGTCAAGAACAAAGATTTCCTGGCTAAGAAATCCCAGTGGATCTTCGGAGGTGACGGATGGGCTTATGATATCGGATTCGGCGGCGTTGACCATGTACTGGCAAGCGGCAAAGATATCAACATCATGGTATTCGACACCGAAGTTTACTCCAATACAGGTGGACAGGCTTCCAAATCTACTCCGACCGGTGCAGTAGCACAGTTCGCAGCAGGCGGTAAAGAAGTGAAGAAAAAAGATATGGCAAGCATTGCAATGAGCTATGGCTATGTATATGTAGCACAGATCTCCATGGGTGCTGACTTCAACCAGACGGTAAAAGCAATCGCAGAAGCAGAAGCATATCCGGGACCATCCCTGATCATCGCATACGCTCCATGTATCAACCATGGTATCAAGAAAGGTATGGCAAAAGCTCAGACAGAAGAAGAACTGGCAGTAAAAGCTGGTTACTGGCATTGCTTCCGTTACAATCCGGCTGCAAAAGCAGAAGGAAAAGATGCATTCACTCTGGACAGCAAGGCTCCGACAGGAGAATATCAGGAATTCCTGAACGGCGAAGTTCGTTACAACTCCCTGATGCGTTCTAACCCTGAAAAGGCTAAGAAACTGTTCGCTAAGAATGAAGCAGAAGCAAAAGCTCGTTATGAATACCTGAACAAACTGATCACACTGTATGGTGCAAATAAAACAGAAGAATAATGAGAAGATCAGCATTTGCTGATAATATAAAAGAGACCGCAGAGCGAAATGCCCTGCGGTCTTTTACGTGAATCTTGAATAATAAAATTGCATTTAATCGATGCCGACGCGGATACCGCCGGAGCGTTCACATGGCTGCAAAAGTACGCAGACCGGTTCGTTGCCGGACCATTCATAGGCATAGGATTCTCCAGAAGCCTGCCCGATCAGGTTTTTCCAGGAAAGATCACTGCGGATCTGCGGATCGCCATATCCGCGGCGGCTCATCCAGCAGATCACGGCATCCGGGTCTACAGAAATTGTAGCATGGCTGTCGGTGTTGTCCATGGCGATCGGGTTGCCGTCCGAGAGCACAGCGACATAGGCATTCGGACCGGCTCCGGTCAGCGTTGAGGTTGCCAGACCTTTCTGGGAAAAGATACCGCAGCCGATAAAGCGGACGCTGTAATCACAGTCCTGTGTAAAAGCGAGAATATTCTCGGACTCTACCGAAAGGATTTCACCCTGGGCAAGTTTATACACAACTACATGCTGTCCATGATTTGCATAATAAGTGACAGAATCGCCATTCATAGTGACTTTCATCAGAGGCAGATTTTCACGGGTGACGCGTCTTGTCAGGGAACCGAGGGCTGCCTGCATCAGGTTGCTCTGTGGACCGAGCAGCAATTTTTCAAAACGATAATTTTTTCCGCCCTGGCTTTCGCCGGCGATAAAAGCACCGGCCTTTGTGAACAGTACATCATTTCCGGTGCAGGTAACTTTCAGACTCAGTTCATTGATCACTTCAAAATTTAACATAAAACGATTTCCTCCTTAAAAAGAAACGGTGTTCAAGTCTGTTTAACCTGTACACCATACAGACCGCATAAGCCTTCCAGGTCTTTGGCGACCCCGTTTCCGATGGCATTGAATTTCCAGTTTCCGTTATGTAAATAGACTTCTCCGATCATCATGGAGATGACATTGGAATAATATTCATCCATCACAAAGCTGACCAGCTCCCGGTCAGAAGCGGCATCTAAAATCCGCACATAGGCATCCTCGATCATGCCGAAATTCAGGCGTTTGGAAAAGGCATCATTGATCGTCAGCACAAAGACGATCCGGGTGATCGATGGATTCAGTCTGGAAAGATCGATCGCAACGGACTCGCGGTCCGTGTTTTCCCGATCAGAAAAAATCACACTGCAATCCGGACTTTCTTTTTGCCCGTAAAATACAAACCAGTCATCGCCTGAAACTTTTCCGTCACGGCCAAGAAGAAATGCGGAAACATCCACATCACAGGCTGGATTTTTGACATTCCAGCCAAGGCAGGCTTTGATCTTTCCAAGAGAAATTGCATCTCCAAGTAGTGTTTTCTGTCCTTTCCTCGTTTGATTTATCAGAGCAGGCATGATCTGGTGTGAGATGCCGGAAGGAGCAGATGACGTGAATGTATTCTGCTGTGCGGATCTCCGATAAGACGGCGATGGATTCGAAACACGGGATGACATAGGAGTTTCCGATGCCCTGGATACAGTAAATGGCACGGCTTCTGCAGAGGAGAGAGATTCACTTTGCGTCACGCGATTTATGTTGTGTATGCCTGTATAGTCCTCAGCTCTGGAGGTGACACGGTTGATCTCAAGGATCGAATCTGTGTGAAGGGGGTGCGAAGTCTTTTTTGGAAGAACAAGCATAAAATAACCTCCTTTTCTTTTATCTGCTTTGAGTATACGCTAAAAAGCAGAAATTGTCACGTCTGGATCCAATTTTTCAGGTATCTGTACGGCGACAGTATGCAAAGAGAAACGATTGCCTGGTCGTTTCTTAAAATGCTTGAAAAGAAACGCAAAAAATGATATAGTGATTTATATGTAATTTTACAGAAAAAGAGAGGGCGGCATTCGCATTTCACCTATGTTCAGACAACAGAAATTAAGCATACTTGACGATTATTTTAAAGAGCTTTCGGTCAGAACGACAAGAGAAGAAGTATACTTTTACCGCATCAGCGGTTATACACCGCAGGTCGCGGCCTTTATCCGGAAATATTATGAGGAGGCGAGGCTTCGCGGCGTTGTGATCGAAGGCAGGATTCCCAATCCTGCCGGGCAGAATCTTTCTTATTATGAAGAGATGATGGGCATGGATTTTCAGATGGCTCCTGGTTTTATCGAAAGTCGTTTACAGAAATGGCTTCCGCGGATGAATCCGTACCAGCGGAAAAATATGGCGATGTCCATGTATGATTTTTTTGCTTCTATGCAAAGGGCAGGCAAGACAGAGGGTATGCTGAAAAATGCCTACATCAAGTTCATGTGCTGGCTGTATTATAAGTTCGAGCGGATCGTCAATCTGCTCGGTGAAAATTCCGTCCCGAAGATTCTGTACGAGGGAGACATCAGCCATTATGAGCTGATGCTTTTGTCTATATTGTGCCATGCGGGCTGCGATATTGTACTTTTGCAGTACCACGGAGATCAGAATTATCAGAGACTGGATGCGGCGAATGTATATTCTATGCCGCTGACCTTGCCGGATATGCAGGCATTTCCGGGGGATTTCAGTCTGAAGAATCTTCGCATGCAGCAGCAACAGGAGATGGAGCGAAGCCGCCTTTACGGCAGACTTCCGGATGTCAGAAACTGCACCAATGCATGGATTGAGGGAAAGCCTCTTCTGGATATTGCAAAGCCGCCGACCGTGCGGGGCAGTGATCCTGAATTTTATTATAATTGTTATTGTCAGATAAATGGTGTAGAAGATAAAATCTCTTATACTAACGAGCTTTATCAGCTTTACCAGGAATTAAAAGCCCGGAAGCGAAACATTGTGATCGTAAACGGGCAGATCGAGCCGCCGACTCCGGAGGAGATCGCAAAAGTTTCCAGAAAAAATTACAGCAAAACCGATGAGATGCTTCTGGATCTGAAACGCAATCTTCAGTATCCGGCGAACCGGGAGCTTCAGAGCCTGATGATCAAAGCATTTCTTGACGTGCTTCTGGAGGAGGAAAAAGCACTGGATGAGAACCGCAACAAACTGACCAACAAGGCAGTCTATCTGATCTGCTGGATGATGCGTTATCTGCCGGAGTTATTCAAAAGCTGGCGTATGCCGCAGATTGGATGCTTTTTTTATATGGGCGGATGCAAAAATCGTTTTGAAGCGTTGTTTCTGAAAATGCTGGGCAGACTTCCGGTGGATGTACTGATCCTCGATCCGGATCGCAGTGCTGCGTTTGCACTGGAAGATCAGCTGCTCTATCAGATGAATTTTACGGAGACGCTGCATTTACAGCGTTTTCCGCAGGAAAATACCGAAGTCCGAATGGGGACGGCTGCCTATCATGCGGAGCGGGAACTGGATACTCTGATGTATCAGGATAGTGGACTGTACCGCAACCAGCAGTATCAGAGGGCGGATATCATCAATCTCCAGACGATGTACGAGGAGATCCGGCTTTTATGGAACGAAGAAGTGAAATACCGGCCGAATTTCAGTACGACGGAAAGCACTGTCAATATCCCGGTCATTTTTGCAAAAGTTTCCGGCGTAAAAGACGGAAAAGTATCCGAGTACTGGTCATCGATCCGGGAGCTGATCACAGAAGATACCATGGTGATTAAAAGCTTTCCTTATATTCAGCCGCTTGCAGCCAATCCGATCAAGCCTTATGTGACTGAATTTTACAAAAACGGCAGACTGCAGAAGGCAAAGATCAAAAACCATCCGGCGTATGCCTATGGCTTTTTAAGAGAAGAGATCCAGGAGCACATTCTGGACAAGCTGCAGATCCTGATCGAGCAGAAGCTGATCCGTGGCACCTTTGAAAACGGCACGGAGTACACGATCCTTTCGACGATATTGAACCTGCCGAAAGAAATCCTGCGGATGCTTCAGAAATTTGATTTTACAAAGAAAAATCCGAAACTGATCTATATCAATCCCGGTGAGAAAGTAATCTCACTGGAGGATGCGATCCTTACCGCGTTTTTGAATCTGGCCGGTTTTGACATTCTGTTTTTCATACCGACCGGATATCAGAATATAGAGAACTTTTACAACAGAAAACAGATGGAAGAGCATCAGATCGGGGAGTATTTATATGATTTAAATGTCCCGGATCTGACGAGGGTTCCATTACCAAAGGCACGCCAGAAATCCTGGCGGGACATACTATTCAGGAGGGAGTAAAAGATGGGACTTAATTTTAACAGACCAGATGCTCCAACGCAGACAGCTCCGGCCGCACAGGCGGAACTGGAACAGGTGAAGTCTTATGATATCGTTGTGGACAGAAAGCAGATGAGTGCAGAGCTGGTTGGTTCCAAAGAAGTGGACGATATCGTCAGCACGATCGAGGTCAACAATCTGGAGACGATCGTATCGTTTGGGGCAGAGGTCGCAGAAGAGATCTCCAAAGCATCGGATGTGGTGTTAAACAGCATGGATATGAAACAGCTAGATGAGTCCAGTCAGATGCTGAACACGCTTGCAAAGATCATGGAGAAGTTTGATCCGGATGAATTAAAAGAAAACAAAGGTCTGTTTGACAAACTGTTCGGCGGGCTTCGCAAACAGATGGACAAGATTCTTGCCAAATATCATACAATGGGCGAAGAAGTAGATCAGATCTATATTCAGCTCAAACAGTATGAGACAGAGATCAAGCAGTCCAACCGCAAATTAGAGACGATGTTTGAGGCAAATGTAAATTATTACCACGAGCTGGTGAAATACATTCTTGCCGGAGAACAAGGCTGTCAGGAGCTAGAAGCCTATATCGCACAGCGTCAGGCAGATATGGAGGCTACCGGGGATCAGTCGATCCAGTTTGAGCTTACCAGCTTAAATCAGGCACTGATGATGCTGGAGCAGAGGACACAGGATCTGCGTACCGCAGAAAACATTGCCATGCAGTCGATCCCGATGATCAAGACGATGGCATTCAGCAACATGAACTTGGTCCGCAAGATCAATTCCGCATTTATCATCACACTTCCGGTATTTAAGCAGGCACTGGCACAGGCGATCATGCTGAAACGCCAGAAGATCCAGGCAGAAGCCATTTCTGCACTGGACCAGAAAACAAATGAGATGCTTATTAAAAATGCACAGAATACCGTGCAGCAGTCCAAGATGACGGCACAGTTGGCATCCGGCAGTTCGATCAAGATTGAGACGCTGGAGACGACCTGGAAAACGATCGTAAACGGTATCGATGAGACAAGACAGATCCAGGAAAATGCAAGAAAACAGCGGCATGAAGATCAGGCAAGACTTGAGAACATCAAGCAGGAATTCAACCAGATGTACCACATGCCGACAAAGAGATACTGAGAGCAAACAGGGTGAATCTTCACCTTAATATAAATCCATAAAGGAGGAAACATTATGCCTATTAATTTATCAAAAGGACAGAAAGTAGATCTGACAAAAGGAAATCCGGGACTGAAAAATATTATGGTAGGACTCGGATGGGATGTGAATGCATTTGATACAGGAGCAGATTTTGACCTGGATGCAGCAGCATTTATGTGTGGTTCCAACGGCAAATGCCCGACCGAAAAAGAATTTATCTTTTACGGAAATCTGGAACATCCGACCGGATGTGTCAAACATATGGGCGACAATCTGACCGGTTCCGGCGAAGGCGATGACGAACAGATCATGGTCGATCTGACACAGGTTCCATCCGACATCGAACGTATCGCATTTACCGTAACGATCTACGATGCAGATGTCAGAAGACAGAATTTCGGACAGGTATCCAACGCATTTATCCGTATCGTGGATGATGCAACCGGAAAAGAACTGATCCATTTTGACCTCGGAGAGGATTTCTCCATTGAGACAGCCGTTGTGGTAGGCGAGCTGTACAAGCACAACGGAGAATGGAAATTCAACGCCATCGGCAGCGGATTCCAGGGCGGTCTGGCAGCGCTGTGCGGACATTATGGAATCGAAGTCGCATAAGTAGTACAGGCAGATAAAATGAATTTGAGCAATGCTTAAAAACCTGGAAAAGGGGGCATGATTATGTCTATCAGTTTACAGAAAGGACAGAAAGTGAATCTGTCCAAAGAGAAAAAGGGGTTATCCAGAGTCGTAGTAGGACTTGGATGGGATGAAGTCAAAAGATCCAGAGGATTTTTTGCACTGAAACCGGCACCGATCGACTGCGATGCTTCTGCAATCTTACTGCAGAACGGCAGAATGGCAGGAAGAGATGATCTGGTATACTATAACAATCTGACACACAAATCCGGAACCGTCCGTCACATGGGTGATAACCTGACCGGCGAAGGAGAAGGCGATGACGAGCAGATCGTGATCGACCTGGACCGTGTGCCGTCTGAGTATGACAAGATCGTGATCGTTGTAACGATCTATCAGGCACAGCAGAGAAAGCAGCATTTCGGACTGATCGAGAATGCGTTTATCCGCCTGGTAGACGGAAAAAATGACCAGGAGATCTTAAAGTACAACCTGACAGAGGACTACTCCGGAATGACGGCGATGATCTTTGGTGAGATCTATCGCTACAACGGTGAGTGGAAATTCGGTGCCATCGGACAGGGAACAAGGGACGGCGGCATCGGTGAGATGGCAGCAAGATTTCAAAAATAAGAGCGTACCGGTATGACATGGTGCGATATGGGAGAGACTATATCTGAGATGAAGTGATTCATATAGTTTCTCCCTGCTTATAAGCAGAAAAATAAAAACAGGAGACAAAAAGATGAAGTATAATGGTTTGACAGACAAACAGGTCGAAGAGTCCAGAAGTAAATTTGGTTCCAACGAGATCCCGGATTCCGAGCCGACCACGTTCTGGGAAGAATTCAAAGAGACGTTCAGTGATCCGATGATCAAGATCCTGCTGGCGATCGCAGCACTGATGATCGTGATGTTCTTCTTTGGGTATGCGGAGATTTACGAGCCGCTCGGAACGATCGTTGCAGTGCTGATCGTGGCAACCGTATCTGCAAAGACCGGTGTTGCAAGCGATACCAAGTACCGTGAACTGAAAGACAATACAGAGAAAGACAAGTGTAAAGTTCACAGGAACGGCGTGATCACGGTGATCGATGTTGATGATGTTGTAGTCGGTGACAAAGTCCTGCTGCAGTCCGGTGATAAAATCCCGGCAGACGGTGTACTGATCGACGGGGCACTGCGTGTGGACAACTCCGCACTGAATGGCGAGGCAGAAGAATGTAAAAAAACAGCAGCATCAGAAGATTTTCAGCTGGAAGATGACATCACAGGCGATACCTTTGTCGATGCACACTCCCTGTTCCGCGGAGCAGTGATATTTGACGGCGAAGGTATTCTTGATGTACGCAAGGTCGGACTGAAGACCATGATGGGAAAAATGGCAGAAGAGATGCAGGAAGACGAGCCGGATTCTCCTTTGAAAGTAAAACTTGCCAAACTTGCAAAACAGATTTCCACGTTTGGTTATATCGGTGCGGTATTGATCGCCGTACTTTACCTGGTCTACTTTGTTATGCAGGCGGGCGGAGTTTCCCAGTACTTTGCAATGGGGATTGAACCGGTTGTCAAAGATGTTGTAAGGGCTCTTTCTCTGGCAATTGTCATCATCGTCTGTGCAGTTCCGGAAGGACTTCCGCTGATGATCTCCCTCGTACTGATGCAAAATACAAGCAAGATGCTTGACCACAATGTCCTGGTAAGAAAAGCAGAAGGTATCGAGACAGCAGGTTCTTTAAACATTCTCTTCAGTGATAAGACAGGAACGATCACAAAAGGTATGCTTGAAGTGGTCGATTTCTTTACCGGCGACGGCAATTCCATTGATATTGCACAGCTGAGTAAACACAGCAAGGTAAAAGGTCTTGTGGATCTTGCCATCGGTAAGAATACACAGTCCATGTTTGATGCATCCCATAAAGTCATCGGCGGAAATGCAACCGATCAGGCACTGATGAAGTTTTTGGGTGAGGAGACATTCAAGACGCTGGAGAACAGCAGCGAATATAAAATAACAAAACAGCAGTCTTTCAACTCTGCAAATAAATTCAGTCAGGCACGCATCGACAGCACCGGTAAAACTTTCTATAAAGGGGCACCGGAAAAACTTCTGGCAAATGCAGTGAAATATCTGGATGCAGACGGCAATATCTGTACCATGGACAACGCCATCCTGAACCGCAAGATCGATGAACTGGCAGCAAAAGCAATGCGTGTGCTGGCCTTTGGTTATTCAGAAAAAGACATGGTTGAAAATTCAATCAATGATGATATCGTGATCATTGGTCTGGTGGGCATTCGTGACGATGTACGTCCGGAAGCAAAAGAAGCGATCCGCGAAGTACAGGGAGCCGGTATTCAGGTCGTTATGATCACAGGTGACCGCCTTGAGACAGCGGTAGCGATCGCAAAAGATGCAGGACTGTTAAAAGGAGGCAGCGACCGTGCACTTTCCTCCGCACAGCTCAATGAGATGAGTGATGAAGAAGTGAAGAAGATCATACCGAATATCCGTGTGATCGCAAGAGCACTGCCGACCGACAAGTCCCGTATGGTACGCCTGTGCCAGGAGATGAACCTGGTAGTCGGCATGACAGGTGACGGTGTCAACGACTCACCGGCACTGAAACGTGCAGATGTTGGTTTTGCCATGGGAAGCGGAACAGAAGCAGCAAAAGAAGCAGGTAAGATCGTTATTCTGGATGATAATTTTAAATCCATCAAAGATGCCATCCTCTATGGAAGAACCATCTACCATAACATCCTGAAATTCTGTAAATTCCAGCTGGTGATCAACGTGGCAGCCGTTGTGGTCAGTGCGATCGCACCGTTTTTCGGTGTGGATGAACCACTGAAAGTAACACATCTTCTCTTTGTAAATCTGGTCATGGACGGACTGGGAGCGATGATGCTTGGCAATGAACCGGCAAAAGAAGAATATATGGCAGAAGCACCGCGAAAACGTGATGAAAGTATTGTAAGCAAAAAAATGATGGGACAGATCCTCACAATGGGAATCTGGCTTACCGTGGTAAGCTTTATCTATCTGAAAGTGCCGTTCTTTGTAAATCTGTTTGCAAATGAGGAACAGCACCTGACGGGTTATTTTGTACTGTTTATTGTGGCAGCTTTGTTCAACGGCTTTAATGTGCGTGACGATGGATTTGCAATTTTTGCCGGTCTGAATGAGAATAAAGATTTTATTAAAGTATTTCTGATTATTATAATCGTGCAGGCATTGCTCGTAAATGCGGCGATCGTTCCGCTGGCCCCGTTCCAGTGGATTGGAGAAATGTTCAGCTGTGTTCCGTTTGGAATCAAAGGCTGGATTGCAGTTGTTCTGCTGGCATGTACAATGATCCCGGCAGATATGGTCAGAAAACTGTGCGTAAATAAATAACAGGTAATCCAACAGGGAAAGTGCGGTGTCACGTATGGGATCGCACTTTTTCCGTTGATATAACAGGGGTTTGTACATGAGAGAATTCAGAAGATAATTTCCTTTATTGGCCGAAAGGAGTTTCATGTACTTCAGACGACGACAAACCAGTATATTACATGTGGAAATGCAGCGAAGCAGCTGTGCAGAACGGATCCGATTATCTGACGGAGCAGGTCAGGCTTTATGCGATGACCGGGCAAAGTAAATATATGGATGCTTATTTTGAAGAAGCAGAAACAAAACAGAGCAGAGAGAAAGCTCTGGATATTTTGAAAAGATATTTTGACGGGACAGAAACTCAGACCGCCCGAATAAAGGAGAGAGCATTTTTAAAGATGCAGACCAGGCACTCTATTATGTAAAAGAACATGGCAGAAAGGGCTGCAGTTTTTATGAATAAATAAAAAGAAAAGAGGTTTTTTCATGGCAATAAAAGAATTACAGGCGTACGAACTTTTAAGGGAAGAGGGGCTTTCCGATATTCAGTCAGTCGGCTATCTGCTGCGTCACAGAAAAAGCGGTGCACGCATCATGGTCATTGCAAACGATGATAATAATAAAGTATTTCATATTACATTTCGTACACCTCCGGTAGACAGCACCGGGGTAGCACATATTCTGGAACACTGTTCGCTGTGTGGAAGCGAAAAGTTTCCGTCCAAAGATCCGTTTGTGGAGCTGGTAAAAGGTTCGCTCAATACCTTTCTGAATGCGATGACCTATCCGGATAAGACCATGTATCCGATTGCAAGCTGCAATGACAAAGATTTTGCAAACCTGATGGATGTCTATATGGATGCCGTTTTTCATACCAATATTTATAAAAAAGAAGAGATTTTCCGCCAGGAAGGCTGGAATTATCATCTGGAAAATCCGGAGGATGAGATCACCTACAATGGTGTGGTATACAACGAGATGAAAGGAGCTTATTCTTCACCGGAAGATGTGCTCGATCGCGAAATTTTAAATGCACTTTATCCGGATACACCGTATGGATTTGAGTCCGGAGGAGATCCGCAGTGTATCCCGGATTTGAAATACGAAGATTTTCTGGCTTTCCATGGAAAATATTATCATCCGTCCAATGCCTACATCTATCTCTATGGAAATATGGATGTTGAGGAACGCCTTACCTGGCTGGATCAGGAATATCTCTCTAAATACGGAGAAAAAGAGGTAGATTCAAAGATCAGTATGCAGAAAGCGTTCGATGCTCCGCATGAGATCTATAAAAAATATTCTATTTCCACATCCGAATCGGAAGAAGACAACACCTATCTTTCCTGGAATGTGTCCGTTGGCACAAGCAGCGATGTACGTCTTGTGACTGCCATGGCAATCCTGGAATATGCACTTTTGTCAGCACCTGGGGCACCGCTTAAACAGGCTCTTTTGGATGCCGGGATTGGAAAAGATATCCTAGGCTCTTTTGAGAGCGGCATTCAGCAGCCATCCCTTTCGGTAGTCGCTAAAAATGCAAATGTCGGTGACAAAGAAAAGTTCCTGGCAGTGATCCGCAAGGTACTGGAAGAGCAGGTGAAAAACGGCATCGATAAAAAAGCACTGCTGGCAGGTATCAATTCTTCCGAGTTCCGTTTTCGCGAGGCAGATTACGGCTCTTATCCGAAGGGCCTGATGTACGGAATCGACATTATGGACAGCTGGCTGTACGGCGAGGGTGATCCGTTTGCCTATGTCAAACAGCTGGATATTTATAAGGAACTCCGTGATGCAGTAGAGAGTGATTATTACGAGAAACTGGTGCAGAAATATCTGCTGGACAACACACATGTGGCGGTTGTTGTCGTTGCACCGGAAAAGGGACTGACTGCAAAACTGGAGGCAGAGACGGCAAAGAAACTGGCAGATTTTAAGGCAGGTCTCAGTGAAGAACAGGTAAAGGAGCTGGTAGAAAAAACAGCAAAACTGCAGGAATTCCAGGAGACACCGTCCACACAGGAAGAGCTGGAGAAAATCCCGATGCTTACCAGGGAGGATATCACAAAGAAATGCAGACCGATCTGCAACAGAGAGCTTTCTTTTGGCAACACCAAAGTTCTGTGGCATGATGTGAACACGAACGGCATCGCTTATCTGACCCTTTATTTTGATCTGTCTGTTGTCAGAAAAGAGGATCTGCCTTATGTCGGCCTTCTGAAAAATGTGCTGGGCATGATCGACACCGAGCATTATGCTTACGGAGATCTGTTCAATGAGATCAATATGCAGACCGGAGGTATCGGTACCGGGATGGTCGTATTTCCAGAAAAGGACACACAGAAGATGTATCCGATGTTTACCGTATCAGCCCGCACACTTTATAATAAAATCGACTTTGTGTTTGATGTGATCGAGGAGATTTTATTCACATCCAAACTGGACGATGAGAAACGCTTAAAAGAGATCGTTTCCGAGCAGAAATCAAGGACACAGATGCGGCTGACAACGGCGGGACATTCGGCAGCGGCAACCCGTGCCATGGCTTATTTCTCCGAGACAGCTGCGTTCAGTGATCGCAGCAGTGGGATTGACTACTATCGCATGCTCGATGACCTCGATGCAAATTTTGAAACGAAAAAAGAGAATCTGAAGAGTAAATTGAAAGAGTTGATGAACGTGATTTTCCGACAGAATGCCATGGTATTTTCCGTAACAGCGGAAGAGAAGGGGCTTGCCGGACTGGAAGAGAAAGTGACAGGATTATGCGAAAAACTTTCGTTGGATAAGAGAACACCTTCAGAAGAAACCCTTGCATACGGAAAGCTGAACGAAGGCTTCCAGACCTCCGCCAAGATCCAGTATGTGACACGTGCCGGAAATTACCGCGAGGCAGGCTATGATTATACCGGGGCACTGCGGATCCTGAAGGTGATCATGAGCTATGAATATCTCTGGGTGAATGTGCGTGTCAAAGGCGGGGCGTATGGCTGTATGAGCGGATTCGGCAGAAATGGCAATTCCTATTTTGCTTCTTACCGTGATCCGAACCTGCGTCAGACCAACGAGATCTACGAAGGTGTGCCGGAATACGTGGAACATTTCAACGTCGAAGAGCGTGATATGACAAAATACGTGATCGGAACGATCAGTGAGATGGATACGCCACTCACAGCAAGAGCACAGGGAGCACGTTCTGATGCTGCTTATTTCGGACATGTGACCGAAAGCGACCTTCAGAAAGAGCGTGACCAGGTACTCTATGCGACACAGGAAGATATCCGTGCCCTGGCACCGCTGATGCGTGCAATCCTGGCAGAAGACTGCATCTGCGTGCTCGGAAACGAAGATGCACTGGAAAAAGAGAAAGAGATGTTTAGAAATCTCGGACCACTTTAAGGAGGAATCATATACAGATGGCAGAGAAAAGTTACAAATCCGGTTTTGCGACCCTGATCGGCAGACCAAACGTAGGAAAATCCACACTCATGAACCACCTCATCGGGCAGAAGATCGCGATCACGTCCAACAAACCGCAGACAACGAGAAACCGGATCCAGACCGTCTATACAGACGAAAAAGGACAGATTGTATTTCTGGACACACCGGGTATCCACAAGGCGAAAAACAAACTGGGTGAATACATGGTCAATGTGGCAGAACGCACCCTCAATGAGGTCGATGTGATCCTCTGGCTGGTGGAGCCGAGTACCTTTATCGGAGCCGGCGAGCGTCACATTGTGGATCAGCTCAAAAAAACAAAGACACCGGTCATCCTGATCATCAACAAGATTGATAAAGTAGATAAAAAAGAGATCATAAAATATATGGATGCTTACCGCAAAGTCTATGATTTTGCGGAGATCATCCCGGTGTCGGCACTTCGCAGTGTCAATATGGATACTGTGATCGAGAGTATTTTCAAATATCTGCCGTACGGACCGCAGTTTTATGATGAAGATACGGTGACAGACCAGCCGCAGAGACAGATCGTGGCAGAAATGATCCGCGAAAAGGCACTTCGCTCTCTGGAAGAGGAGATCCCGCACGGTATTGCCGTTTCTATTGAAAAAATGACAGAACGCAAAAGCAAAGGCGGCAGCATCTGTGATATCGAGGCGACGATCATCTGCGAGCGGGATTCTCACAAAGGAATCATCATCGGAAAAGGCGGACAGATGCTCCGCAGGATCGGTTCACAGGCACGCCGTGATATCGAGGATATGCTCGAAGAAAAAGTCAATCTCCAGCTCTGGGTCAAAGTCAAGAAAGACTGGAGAGACAGTGACTTCATGATCAAAAACTTCGGATACGATAAAAAAGATATCTGAAATCAGAAACGACGATTCCGTACAGACATCAGCATTTGCTGACGGGACTGTAAGAATATGAGAGAATATATGGATGATAAAATTGCACTGACAGGGATTGTGCTTATAGCGGCACCGATCGGAGAATCAGATAAACGGCTGGTGCTGCTGACAAGAGAGCGGGGAAAGGTGACGGTATTTGCAAGAGGAGCCAGAAGACCGGGCAATCCCTTTCTGGCTGCCGCAAACACCTTTGCTTTTGGAACCTTTTATGTAAAAGAAGCAAGGACTGCCTATCAGCTTGTGCAGACAGAGATTCGAAATTATTTCCGGGAGATCACAGAAGATGTGGAGGCTGCCTGCTATGGAAGCTATTTTCTGGAGTTTGCCGATTATTATGCCAGAGAGAACGATGACGGCACACAGATCATCCAGCTGCTCTACGGGGCACTGCGTGCAGTGCTCAATCAAAAACTGGACCGGGAACTGATCCGTTATGCCTTTGAACTGCGTATGATGGCGGCAGGCGGAGAATATCCGCAGGTGTTCGAGTGTGCAGTATGTGGAGCAAAGCATGATCTTTGTGCCTTCCTTACAGATAAGAACAGCGTATTGTGCCGCAGCTGTGTCTCAAAAGTACAAAGGAGCACACCGGTTCTGGAATCAACGATCTATACGATGCAATATGTGATCAGTACGCCGGTCGAACGCCTCTTTGCCTTTGCACTATCAACACAGGTAAAGAAAGAGTTTATCAGTCTGGTTGAGAAATTCCGGAGGCGTTACATAGACCGGGATTTCAAATCTCTGGAGATTCTGGAGATCATGCGGCATACCAGAAACGCTCTTTACAAGGACGGTCAATAATGGTATGATGAAAAATGCCACGCGAACAGGTGGCGTATTCTGTACTTTATATACAGAAGGGTATATGGTAAGTTTCAGGAAAGGCAGGGCAGCGAAGGAGATTTTGCTGTGTCTGGATGGGGAATATTATGAAGAAATGGAAGGGAATTCTGGCAGTCATCCTGATAACCGGATGTCTTGGCGGCTGCAGTCAGTTTCAGGCAGAGCACAATGCAGTAAAAGTGAAACGGGACGGCAGTGTACAGGCGGCGGTGATCGACACGCTGGACAAATCCTACTACAGCGAGGATGAGCTGAAGCAGACGATCGATGATTCTGTGAGTGCGTACAATCAGTCACAGGAAGGTGATCCGATCGTTGTCAAAAAATTTAACGTCACAGACGGAAAAGCAGAGCTGTATATGAACTATGCGGCTTCCAGGGATTATCAGGATTTCAACAATGTGACCTTTTATGCGGGAGACCTGCAGGGAGCATACAATCAGAAGTACGAATTCCCGGATGAATTTCAGAAAGTGGAAAACGGAAAAGTTACAGGAAGTGTGACAAGATCCGATATTTTGAGCGGTCTGAACTACAACGTTGTAATCTGTTCGGAAGAGATGGATATCGAAGTTCCGGGCAAGATCCTTTACGTTACGACGGATGCAGTTGTCACCGGAAAAAAGACGGCGACCAGCATTTCAGAAGAGCGGGAAAAGGCAGCAGAATCCGAGACGGAGACAGCATCGGAAAGTGAGAGCACAGACGGCGGATCAAAATCCGATGGCAATGCGGAGAAAGGCCAGTTTGAAGTGGAATCCGAAAGTAAGTCCGCAGCAGGAAACGAAGCTTCCGATACCGCAGATGACGCAGAAGAAGTAAAACATACACTGACATTTGTCATATACGAATGATGTCAGGGAAAAGTCTGAAATCACAATATGTCTGCACAGAAGTATTTTCGGGGCAGCACATTTTGATATAACACGATAAACAGCGAGCAAAGAAGTAAACATAAACGGCTTCTTTCAATATATGCATATGCCGCAGAGACGGCCGACAGGAGGAGACAAATGGAAAAAACAATGGACAAGATCGTGGCACTGGCAAAATCCAGAGGTTTTGTATATCCGGGTTCCGAGATTTACGGAGGTCTGGCAAATACCTGGGATTACGGTAATCTTGGTGTAGAGCTGAAGAACAATGTAAAACAGGCATGGTGGAAGAAATTCATCACAGAGAATCCATACAACGTAGGTGTTGACTGTGCGATTCTGATGAATCCGCAGACCTGGGTAGCATCCGGACATCTCGGAGGCTTTTCTGATCCGCTGATGGACTGTAAAGAATGTCATGAGCGTTTCCGTGCAGATAAGCTGATCGAAGATTTCTGCGATGAGAAAGACATTGCACTGGAAGGCTCTGTCGATGGATGGACACAGGAACAGATGCGTGATTTCATCGAAGAGCATCAGATTCCATGTCCGACCTGCGGAAAACATAATTTTACCGATATCCGCCAGTTCAACCTGATGTTCAAGACATTCCAGGGTGTAACAGAAGATGCAAAGAATACGGTATACTTAAGACCGGAAACAGCACAGGGTATCTTTGTAAACTTTAAAAACGTACAGAGAACATCCAGAAAGAAAATCCCGTTTGGTATCGGACAGATCGGTAAATCATTCCGTAACGAGATCACACCGGGTAACTTCACATTCCGTACCAGAGAGTTTGAGCAGATGGAGCTGGAGTTCTTCTGTGAGCCGGGTACCGACCTTGACTGGTTCCAGTACTGGAGAGCATTCTGCATCGACTGGCTGAAGAATCTGGGCATGAAAGAAGACGAGATGAGAGCACGTGACCATTCACCGGAAGAACTGTGCTTCTACAGCAAAGGTACAACTGACATCGAGTTCCTCTTCCCGTTTGGATGGGGCGAGCTGTGGGGTATCGCAGACCGTACCGACTATGACCTGACACAGCATCAGAATGTATCCGGCCAGGATATGAGCTATTTTGATGATGAGAAGAAAGAAAAATACATTCCGTATGTTATCGAGCCTTCTCTTGGTGCAGACCGTGTGGTTCTGGCATTTCTGTGCAGTGCTTATGACGAAGAAGAGCTGGAAGGCGGCGATATGCGTACCGTTCTGCATTTCCATCCGGCACTGGCACCGGTTAAGATCGGAGTTCTGCCGCTGTCCAAGAAACTGAACGAAGGTGCGACAAAAGTATTCGAACAGCTCTCAAAGAAATGGAACTGTGAATACGATGACCGCGGAAACATCGGAAAACGTTACCGCAGACAGGATGAGATCGGTACACCGTTCTGTGTAACCTACGACTTTGATTCTGAAGAAGACGGAGCAGTTACCGTACGTGACCGTGACACCATGGAGCAGGAGCGTATCAAGATCGAAGATCTGGCAACCTATTTCGAAGAAAAGCTGGCATACTAAGAAGCGAGCAGCAATTCTGACAAGAATTGCCTGAAAACTGTACGAAATACACAAAAATGCATAAGTAAAATAGAATAAACTATACAAAAAGCAGAAAGAACCTTGTGAGTCTTTCTGCTTTTATGTTATAATGTTTATAGAATTGCGGGAGTTACTTTGTAACGGAGCAATTCTAAGGCATCATTATGCATCGTTATATTTTTGCAACGGAGCAATCCGCAGGCATCGGCCGGGGTCAGAAGACGGAAATATGATATGCCTGCACCGGAATAAAGTATTAAGGAGGATTTGTGTTATGGGAATGCGAAACATTATTGTAGGACAGTCAGGCGGGCCGACTTCGGTTATCAATTCCAGCCTTGCGGGGGTTTACAAGACAGCGATTGAACGTGGTTTTGACAAAGTATACGGTATGCTTCACGGCATCCAGGGATTTCTGGATGAGCAGTACGTGGATCTTTCCACGCAGATTCATTCGGATATGGATATCGAGCTGCTGAAGAGGACACCTTCGGCATTTCTTGGTTCCTGCCGTTACAAACTTCCGGAGATCCATGAGGACATGGAGATTTATGAGAAAATTTTCGGTATCCTGGACAAGCTGGAGATCGAGGCATTTATCTACATCGGCGGCAATGACTCCATGGATACAATCAAAAAACTTTCGGATTATGCGATTGTCAAAGGTCATAAACAGAAATTTTTAGGTGTGCCAAAGACGATCGACAACGATCTTGCACTGACTGACCACACGCCGGGATTTGGAAGTGCAGCCAAATACATCGGAGCATCGACAAAAGAAGTGATCCGCGATGCACTGGGGCTCACCTACAAAAAAGAGATGATCACGATCATAGAAGTTATGGGAAGGAATGCCGGATGGCTGACAGGGGCGACGGCACTTGCAAAGACCGAAGAATGCGAAGGCCCGGATCTTATTTATCTGCCGGAAGTGCCGTTTGATATCGATGTATTCCTTTCAAAGATCAAAGATCTGCTCAAAGAGAAAAAATCCATCATCGTAGCGGTGTCTGAGGGAATCAAACTTCCGGACGGACGTTATGTGTGTGAACTTTCCGGCGGCGGAGATTATGTGGATGCATTCGGACACAAGCAGCTGACCGGAACGGCCGCATATCTGGCGAATTTCCTGGGAGCAGAGATCGGATGCAAGACAAGGGCAGTCGAATTTTCCACCCTTCAGCGAAGTGCTTCCCATATGGCATCCCGTGTGGATATCAACGAAGCGTTTATGGTAGGCGGTGCAGCCGTCAAAGCAGCAGATGAAGGAGACAGCGGCAAGATGGTCGTTATTGACCGCGTATCCGACGATCCGTACATGAGTGCGGCTGGCATTTATGATGTTCACAAGATCGCAAACAACGAAAAAACGGTTCCGAGAGCATGGCTCAACGAAACAGCAGATTATGTGACAGAAGAATTTATCAATTACATTGAACCGCTGATCCAGGGAGATTATCCGCCATTTATGGTAAATGGTCTTCCACAGCATCTTGTTCTGAAAAAATAACAAAAAAACTTCTTTATTTTGTGGACAATAGCTTGACTGAGAACAGATTTATGTTAGAATATTACTGTATGAAAGTTAAAAAGTTCTGACTGAACTGTATACAATTACTTTTGAGGAGGAAATAACACAATGGCAACAAAATGGGTTTATATGTTCAAGGAAGGCGACGCCACCATGAGAAACCTGCTGGGTGGAAAAGGTGCCAACCTTGCTGAAATGACCAACCTTGGTCTGCCGGTACCACAGGGCTTCACAATCACAACAGAAGCTTGTACACAGTACTATGAAGATGGCAGAAAGATCAATGACGAAATCATGGGACAGATCATGGAAGCGATCGATAAAATGGAAGGCATTACAGGCAAAAAGTTCGGAGATAAAGAGAATCCGCTTCTGGTTTCCGTTCGTTCCGGAGCAAGAGCTTCCATGCCTGGTATGATGGACACGATCCTGAACTTAGGTCTGAATGAAGAAGTTGTTGAGACACTGGCACAGGCATCCGGCAATCCACGTTGGGCTTGGGACTGCTACAGAAGATTTATCCAGATGTTCTCAGACGTAGTTATGGAAGTAGGTAAAAAATACTTCGAAGAGCTGATCGACAAGATGAAAGAAGAAAAAGGCGTGAAACAGGACGTAGACCTGAATGCTGATGATCTTAAAAACCTGGCTGAACAGTTCAAAGCTGAATACAAAGAGAAGATCGGTAAAGACTTCCCGACAGATCCGAAGGAACAGCTGATGGAAGCTATCAAAGCTGTATTCCGTTCATGGGATAACCCAAGAGCAAATGTATATCGTCGTGACAACGATATCCCATATTCATGGGGAACCGCTGTAAACGTACAGATGATGGCATTTGGTAACATGGGTGATGACTGCGGTACAGGTGTTGCATTTACACGTGACCCGGCTACAGGAGAAAATGGTCTGTTTGGTGAATTCCTGACAAACGCACAGGGTGAAGACGTAGTTGCTGGTGTTCGTACACCTATGCACATTTCCGAAATGGAAGAGAAATTCCCTGAAGCATTCGTACAGTTCAAGAACGTATGCGAAACTCTGGAAAAACACTACAGAGATATGCAGGATATGGAGTTCACAGTAGAACATGGTAAACTGTACATGCTGCAGACACGTAATGGTAAGAGAACTGCAAAAGCTGCTCTGAAGATCGCTTGTGACCTGGTAGATGAGGGCATGAGAACAGAAGAAGAAGCTGTAGCAATGATCGACCCACGTAACCTGGATTCTCTGCTGCATCCACAGTTCGATGCTGCTGCACTGAAAGCTGCTGAACCACTGGCAAAAGCACTGGGTGCTTCACCGGGAGCTGCCTGCGGTAAGATCGTATTCACAGCTGATGATGCTGTAGAATGGGCTGCAAGAGGAGAAAAAGTTGTTCTGGTACGTCTTGAGACATCACCGGAAGACATCACAGGTATGAAATCTGCACAGGGTATCCTGACAGTTCGTGGTGGTATGACATCTCATGCTGCTGTAGTAGCTCGTGGTATGGGTACATGCTGTGTATCCGGATGCGGCGACATCACTATGGACGAAGCAAACAAGAAATTTACACTGGCAGGAAAAGAATATCACGAAGGTGATTGCATTTCCCTGGATGGTTCCACAGGTAATATCTATGACGGCATCATCCCGACCGTACCGGCAACAATCGCTGGCGAATTCGGAAGAATCATGGGATGGGCTGATAAATTCAGAACTATGAAAGTTCGTACAAACGCAGACACACCGGCAGATGCTAAAAAAGCACGTGAGCTGGGTGCAGAAGGTATCGGTCTTTGCCGTACAGAGCATATGTTCTTCGAAGGCAACAGAATTGATGCATTCCGTGAAATGATCTGCTCTGAAACTGCAGAAGAAAGAGAAGCTGCACTGGCTAAGATCCTTCCGGAACAGCAGGGCGACTTCGAAAAACTGTATGAAGCACTGGAAGGTAACCCAGTTACCATCCGTTTCCTGGATCCGCCTCTGCATGAGTTCGTTCCGACAGAAGAAGAGGACATCAAGAAACTGGCTGACGCACAGGGCAAGACTGTTGAGCAGATCAAAGCTATCATCGACAGCCTGCACGAGTTCAACCCGATGATGGGTCATCGTGGATGCCGTCTGGCAGTTACTTATCCGGAAATCGCTAAAATGCAGACAACAGCTGTTATCCGTGCAGCTATCAATGTAAAGAAAGCTCATCCGGACTGGGCAGTGAAACCGGAAATCATGATCCCACTGGTTGGTGACATCAAAGAGCTGAAATACGTTAAGAAATTCGTTGTTGAGACAGCAGACGCTGAGATCGCAGCAGCAGGAAGTGATCTGCAGTACGAAGTAGGTACTATGATCGAGATCCCGAGAGCAGCACTGACAGCTGATGATATCGCAAAAGAAGCTGACTTCTTCTGCTTCGGTACAAACGACCTGACTCAGATGACATACGGCTTCTCTCGTGATGACGCTGGTAAATTCCTGGATGCTTACTACGATGCTAAGATCTTCGAAAACGATCCGTTTGCAAAACTGGATCAGGTTGGCGTTGGCAAACTGATGAAGATGGCTATCGAATTAGGAAAACCGGTTAATCCGAAACTGCACGTAGGTATCTGCGGCGAACATGGTGGAGATCCAAGCTCTGTAGAATTCTGCAACAGCATTGGTCTTGACTATGTATCCTGCTCACCGTTCCGTGTACCGATCGCTCGTCTGGCAGCAGCTCAGGCAGCAATCGCTCAGAAGAACGCATAATTTGAGCTGTGTCACAGGGCAGATAAATGTCCTGAAACATAAACGGACCTGATTTGATCAGGTCATAGTCCAAGCGTAAATTAGGACTCCTGGAACTTCGGAGATAATCTGAGGTTTCAGGGGTCTTTTTTGTTGCGGCAGTGAGAAACTATGCAAAAATCGACAAAATAGCCCCTTCTGGTTGGAAAAAAAGGAAAAAGCTTGTGCTATAATAGGAAAAACAGCTTGTAAATGTAATGCCAGAGTTTCCAAAGCAGGGAGATTCTGGCATTTAAAGACAAGGCAGGAATTGCAGATGGAGTTTGACATCCTTGGATTGATAACATACAATAAGAAAATGTGTAACGATTTATGCCAAAAATATATAGGTTTTGGCAGGCAATTATACATGACGTAAAATCAAAAGATAAGGATAAATAGATATGGCACAGGTATCGTTTCAGGATGCAGGCGGCAGACTGTATGGTGAAATGCAGAAATGTATAATTTATATACAGAATCATCCGGATCAGGATATTACCATGGAAGATCTGGCAGGAAGAATGGCATATGCTCCGATACAGCTTTCTTACCTGTTTGATCTGTTTTTTGAAAAAAGTTTAGAAGAATGGGATATAGAGAAGATCAGAGCCTATCAGGGAAAAGGCAAAATACCATATGAACGAGTCATAGATAAGGAAAATACAGAAATTTGTTTTGTTCGAAGAAGAGAACAGAAAATAGTGGCAGAGTCCATCCTGTCCGAAACAGTAAAATCCCAAAAAGGTTCCTTTTTAGAGGCAGCCATGGAAAAGGTTGAAGAACATTCCAAAGACAATTGGAGAAAGAGAACCAGTACAGAAGAGAGAATGCTGTTCTGGTGGCATGACAGTGAATATCGGTTTCACTTTCTTTCAGGAAGAGAGCAGTCAAAGAACGAAGGAAAAGAAAGAGGGGAAAGAGAAACATTTGAAGTGGTACTGGAGGCTTCGGATTATGCTGTATTTACCTGGAAAGAAAATTTCACAGGAAGAGCGGCAGAAAGCATGCTGAAAATGGTACTGAAATATGCCCTGTGTGACTGGGAAACAGAAAATCAGATATGGTATGACCAGAATAAAATTTATTTTATTTCGTATGAAAATGGAAAATATTATGTTTATATGCCTCTGCAAAAGAGGATACAGGAAAACTATAAGATAAAATCTACAAAACAGGAAAGAAAAATATATGGTCTGAATGAATGGATCGATTATATAGATGAACATATTAAGGAGGAACTGACGGCCAAAAATCTTGCGACCGTATTTGGGTATTCCGAACGTCATTTTCGCAATGTGTTTCAGATTTATTATGATATAAAATTAAATGATTATATACGCAGGCGAAAATTATATTTTGCAGCACAGGAACTGAAAAAAGGGAAAAAACCGGAGACAGTGGCCAGACAGTATGCATTTAAAAGCAGCAGCAGATTCAGCAGAGCTTTTCATGAAGAATATGGTATGACGCCGGAAAAATATTATAAGGAAGAATTTCGAAATGAAGAGTGGATTCGCTACATAGATGAGCATATGAAAGAAGAGCTGACCGCAGAGCAGCTTGCAAAAGAGTTTCATTATTCAAAGGATCATTTTCGCAAGGAGTTTCAGGATGTCTTTGGAATGGGACCGATCACTTATATTACACAGCGAAAAGTACAGTTTGCTGCAAAAGCACTCAGAGAAGGAAAACTACCGGCGGAAGTTGGAAAAGAATATGGGTTCTGTTCGAGAAACGGGTTTGACAAAGCATTTCGCAGAGTGTTTTATACAAGTCCGGCGAAATACGCCAGAGCAGGAGCAAAGGTTGTCAATCTGGACCGCTATTATTCTGAATATAAAGATAAAATCAAAATTTCATATATAGATATGGACGAGATCAAGATGGCCGGATGGACCATCATTGCCAATCGGCGGGAGGCAGATATTCCGGCACAGCTGGCATTCTGGCTGGATGAGCATTCTCCGCAGTACCGGAAACTGAATGCATTGACAGGAGAAGAAAAAGGAAGAGATAAGATTGCATTGTGGTATCAGGAAAAGGAAAATATTGAATATATTCTGGGACCGATCGTAGAGTCCTTTGACAATCTTCCGGAAGATGCTTTTCAGGTAACGATCGCAGCCGGAAGATGTGCTGTTTTTGAGTCAGATCAGGAGAACGATATGGAAAATCTTCCGGAGACGGTGCGTATGTTTGCAAGATGTGTGCTGTATGGCTGGATTCGGGAACACAGAGATGAGCTGTCTTTGCAGAGGCTTACCTTTGAACGGTATACTAGTCAGAAAATGTATCTTTATGTTCCGGTCAGTGAAAAAGGGACCGGAGGAAACGAAAGAAAGGATGAGAAAAACTTTGAGAAACAGAGTGAAAAATAAAAAAAGAAGAATAGCTTATATGCTTGTGGCTGCGGTACTGCTCTCTTCTTCTCTTGGTGTTTCTTATGCAAAGACAGATGAGATATGCCAGCAGGCAGAAACAGAAAGCGAAAAGCAAAGCGAATCGCAGAAGGAAAGTGAATCTCAGAAAGAGACAGAAAGCGAAAAGCAGAGTGAATCACAGAAAGAAACAGAGAGCGAAAAGCAAACCGAATCGCAGAAAGAAACGGAGAGCGAAAAGCAAAGCGAATCCCAGAAAGAAACGGAAAGCGAAAAGCAGAGCGAGTCACAAAAAGAAACGGAGAGTGAGAAGCAAAGCGAATCCCAGAAAGAGTCTGAATCCGAAAAAGAGACAGAAACGAATCCAGGCGGGGAGAATCTTCCGGCGGAGCGAAGTACGGTGCTTTCTTCTGTGAGAAATTATCTTCTGACAAAAGATGCCAATCCAGATTTCAGCAGTATCTGGAATGTGATCGGACTGCAAAGAAGCGGATTATATGTTCCATGGTCTTATACAGCAACCTTTTATCAGAATGTGTATGCTTATTGTGAACAGAAAAACTGGAAACTTACGAGAACAAAATATTCTGACTATTCAAAGCTGATCATGGCACTGACTTCCATCGGCATCGATGCACAGAATGTCGGAGGACACAATTTATTCGACTATCTTTCAGACTATGAGAATGTCCGTATGCAGGGAATCAATGGACCGATCTGGGCACTGATCGCACTGAACTGCCATCCGTCTTATTCTATTCCAAAGAACAAAGAGGCGGCGGTGCAGAATACGGAAGAAATGCTGCTTCAGGCAGTTCTGGGGGCACAGTGTGAGGATGGCGGATGGAATCTGGCAGGTGGTCAGGGAGATGCTGACATGACCGGTATGGCATTGCAGGCACTTTCCTTTTATTATGGAAAACGCACAGATGTAAATGCTGCGGTTGAAAGAGGACTTGCGTGGATTTCGAAAAATCAGCTGGAAAGCGGCGGGTTTGGCACGCAGGGAGTTGAGACTTCCGAGAGTGTGGCACAGATTCTGGTGGCACTTTCCGGACTCGGCATTGACGGAAGCAAGGATGCACGTTTTCTGAAAAACGGGAAAAGTCCGCTTTATGGATTATTCCAATACTATCTTCCGGAAGGCGGATTTATGCATGTTGCGGCAAATGCCGGAAACAATGGCGGCGGTATCGGCGGTATGCTTGACGGTATGGCGACGGAGCAAGGCTTTTATGCGACGGTTGCATACCAACGTTTGCTGGACGGACGCAGTTTTATTTATGATATGCACGATATAGAGCTGACACCTGGCAAAAAGGTGGAGACATCCCAGAATGGCGGGACAGACGAAACAAAAAAACAGGAAGAAACCGAAAAGAAAAACAATAATAAAAAAGATCACAAAACAGATCACAAGAAAAAAGACGATAAGAAAAATAAGAACAGTAAAAAAGAGACAGAAAAAAAGAATACGGAGAGTGAAAAGAAGCAGACAGGCTCTCCCAATGCTGCAAAAAGACCGTCCGGGCAGACAAAAACACTTCCGTCTGTAAAGAAAACAAGCACATCCACGGAAAAAAGCAGCAGCACAGTTAAAAAGAAGAAAGCAACAACAAAAAAGAAAAAGAACAAAAAAGAGAGCGAAGATTCCGGATGGAGTTTTGACGGAGAAGACTATGTGCCGGAACTGACAGCAGACGGCAAAGCAGAAGCAGAGACTGTGACACAGTCTGCGGAGAATGATCCGAAAACACAGGTTAGAACAATGGCACCGGCAGTATTGTCCGGAGCAGCACTTGTCATTGTTTTGGAGGCACTGGCATTTGGAATCTATCGCAAAAAGAAAGGAAGAAGACTAAGATGAAGACAAAGAAAAATATAAAAAGTATAGCAGCACTTTTTCTGTGTGTGATCCTGATGCTGACGGCAGGATGTGCAAAAGGAACAGAAAAGGAGCAGACCGCAGGAACAACTTCAGGTAAAGCACTGGCCGAGATGAATGATATCCCGGCCGATGGTATCATCACAAAAGAGCAGTTCCAGAGCGTGGCCGGCAAAGAGCAGAAGGTTCAGTTTAAAGGAACAACTGAAGATGGAATAACCTATGTCTGGACTTATGACTGTGCCAAAATCCAGAATCCGGAAGATCAGAATCTGAAGATAGATTTTACACAGGAAAATTTAGAGGAGATCAAGAAACAGGCAAACGATGCAAACGATGCCCTGCAGATGACGATGCACGGCAAAGGAGTGATCTGTGTGCCGACACTGGAAGTGACTCTGCCGCAGAGCTGGGAATCCAATGCCGCTTATCTTGTCAAAGAACAGGACGGCAAGCTGGCCAAAATGAGTGACGTAACGGTGACAAATGACAAAGAAAGTACGACACTTGTGATGACGGTAACTTCTCTTGACGGAGACTGCTATGTGATCGGCGGTGTCACGGAAGAGCAGAATAAAGGAGCAGATGCAGCAAATCAGAGTTCCAAAAAGAAAGACGGAAAAGAGCAGAGCCAGGAAACACAGGAAGAATCAGAAAATGGTACAGACAGTGCGGATGCCGATGTAAGTGAAAATGCAGCCGATGAAAATGGTGAAAATCTGGCGGAAGAAAACAACAATGCCGGTCAGGATGCCGAAAATGATAAAAAAGAAAACGGACAGAAAGCAGATGCCAAGGATCCGGGCGGCGATGCAGCTGATCAGGAAGATACTGCATCAGCTTCCAATACCTGTACGATTTCCATCAGTTGTGCAACGATTCTGGACAATATGGACAATTTAAAGAGCAGCAAGGCAGAGTTTGTTCCGGCCGATGGCTGGATTCTGGCACCGACGGAAGTAGAATTTACCGAAGGCGAATCTGTGCATGATGTACTGCAGCGTGTCTGCAAAGAAGCGGGTATCCAGATGGAATCCAGCTTCACACCGGCCTATAATTCTGCTTATGTAGAAGGCATCAACAATCTGTATGAATTTGACTGCGGAGAACTTTCCGGATGGATGTTCAGCGTCAATGGCTGGTATCCAAACTACGGATGCAGCAAATATACCGTAAATGCAGGTGATGAGATCTGCTGGGTATATACCTGCGATCTCGGAAAAGATGTAGGCGATAATTCTATGTATTAGAGGGCAGATGCCGGAGGTAAATATGAAAGATACATTTTCTACATACCATCCGCTTCTGAACATGCTTTATTTTGTCGGAGTGATCGGAGTAACGGTATTTGTTGTTCATCCGGTCATTCTGGCAATTTCGCTGTTTGGAGGAATTGCATATTCCGTTTTGCTGAAAGGATGGAAAAAAACAGTTAAATTTAATCTGATCTTTTCGATACCGATGATGCTGATCGTGGCACTGATGAATCCGATGTTCAACCACTATGGTGTGACGATCATCGGTTATCTGCACAATGGCAATCCGTTTACACTGGAGAGCTGTGTCTATGGTCTGGTGATGGCGATGATGCTGGTGTGTACGATGATCTGGTTTTCCTGTTATACGATCGTAATGACATCGGACAAGTTTATCTATCTGTTCGGAAAAATCATACCGGCACTGTCCCTGGTGCTTTCGATGTGTCTGCGTTTTGTCCCGAAATTTATCAGAGAGGCAGGTGTGATATCAGATGGTCAGAAATGCATCGGACGAAGTACCGAAAACGGCAGTCTGGTAAAGCGTGCGAAACATGGGATCACGATATTTTCCATTTTGGTAACCTGGGCACTGGAAAATGCGATCGAGACTTCAGATTCTATGAAATGCCGCGGTTACGGTGAAAAAGGAAGAACGGCATTTTCTCTGTATCGATTTGATAAACGTGATATTCTCTGCCTTTTGTTTATGGGAGCAAGTTTCGCACTGACTCTGTTTGGATTTTCAAAAGGCTATACGTTCTGTCAGTATAACCCGAAAATTATTGTAAAGGGAATTCCTCTGACAGCAGGAAGCCTGCTAGTATATCTGGCATTTTTGCTGTTCTCCGTGCTTCCGGTGGTGCTGGAACTCTGGGATCGATATCAGTGGAAACAGAGACGTAAACAGGTAGAAAAAGCAGAGCAGGCCAATTATCGCCTGTGGGAAGTACAGGATTAGAAAAAGGAGATAGGCGATGTCAGAATCGATGGGAAAAGAAACGAAACAAAACAGCAGCAAAAGTGATAAGAAGAATATTAATCATATTGATAATAGTATAGAAAGCCAGACAGATGGACCAGGTTCGATCCTGGAGATCAAAGATCTCTGTTTTGCTTATCCGGAAGAAGAAAAAAGAGCACTGAACCACATTTCCTTTCAGATAAAAGAAGGAGAATTTCTGGTGCTGTGCGGCAAGAGCGGATGCGGAAAAAGTACGCTGTTAAAACATATGAAGACACCGCTGACACCGCACGGAAAACGAAAAGGAGAAATCCTTTTTGACGGAAAAAATCTGCATGAGATGACAGGCAGGGAACAGAGTCAGAGAATCGGTTACGTTCTGCAAAACCCGGACAATCAGATCGTGACAGACAAAGTGTGGCATGAGCTGGCATTTGGACTGGAGAGTCTTGGATACAAAAGTGCAGAGATCCGTATCCGTGTGGCAGAAATGGCAAGTTATTTTGGAATCCAGGACTGGTTTTATAAAAATGTGGCAGAATTATCAGGCGGTCAGAAACAGCTTCTGAATCTGGCTTCCATTATGGCTATGCATCCGGATATTCTGATTCTGGATGAGCCGACTTCACAGCTCGATCCGATCGCTGCGTCCGATTTCCTGGGAACAGTAAAGAAGATCAACCGAGATCTCGGTACAACGATCCTGTTGACAGAGCACCGCCTGGAAGAAGTATTTCCGGCAGCAGACCGTGTTGTCGTGATGGAGGGCGGAGAAGTACTGTGCATGGGAACACCGGAAGAGATCGGGGAAGAATTAAAAAAACAGAACCACGAAATGTTTCTGGCAATGCCGGTTCCGATGCAGATTTATGCAAAAGTAAATTCCGGAAAGCATATGGGGTGTCCGATCACAGTCCGGGACGGAAGAAACTGGCTGAATGCGATCTGCAAAGAAAAACAGATCCGGCCGCAGGAGGCAGAATTTTTCGGAAAAGATGCGAAAGAAAAGTTGGCGAAAGAAGAAATCATTCTGGAGGCGAAAGATATCTGGTTCCGTTATGACAAAGATCAGCCGGATGTTGTAAAAGGACTCAATCTCTCACTGAAGCGAGGAGAGTTTTTTGCATTGCTCGGAGGAAATGGAACCGGAAAATCAACGACGCTTTCGATCATCAGCCGGCTTCGAAAGCCATACCGCGGCAAAGTGCTGCTGGAAGGAAAAGATATCCGCCGTTACAGTGAAAAGGAGCTGTTTCGTGGCTTTTTGGGGGTTCTGCCGCAGAATCCGCAGTCTCTGTTTGTAAAAAAGACGGTGGAGCTGGAACTGTTCGAGATGGTGGGCGGAACAAAAGAAAAGAAAAATGAAGAGTATCACCTTGCCATGGAAAAATGCGAGGCAGTGGAAGGAATCGTCAAAGTAACGCATTTAGAAGGACTGCTGCACCGTCATCCATATGATTTAAGCGGCGGGGAACAGCAGAGACTGGCACTTGCAAAAATTCTGCTGCTGCGCCCGAAACTTCTTCTGATGGACGAACCGACCAAAGGCCTGGATAGTTATTTTAAGAAAGAGTTTGCAGAAATTCTGGATCTTCTGAAAAAGCAGGGTGTAACGATCTTTATGATCTCGCATGATATCGAGTTCTGTGCATCTTATGCGGACCGCTGCGGTCTGTTCTTTGACGGAAATATTGCGGCGAGCGGTACACCAAAATCTTTCTTTGCCGGAAATAACTTCTATACGACAGCGGCAAACAGGATGGCACGTAAATATTTTCCGATGGCAGTGACGGCAGCAGATGTTGCGGAAGCTCTTTTGGATGACAGCAGGTGTGTGATATGCAAAAAAAGATGAAAAATGAGAAGATACAGGGAGTGCAGGCCGGGAATATGGAAAGAGAACAGGAAACAAAAGAATTTCTGAAGCAGTTTTATGAATCGCCGGAAGCAGAGGAAGATACGATCGCAGCGAAGCTGAAACGCACCTTCGTGCCAAAAGGCAAAAAGACAAAAGCAATCGCAGATTTTGCCAAAGATCTGATGGGCGAAGGCGGAGCCGGTGATGTTGTGATCGATGATGATATGTTTGAGGCAGACACCGAAGGCTATAAACAACAGGAAAAGAAACGCCTGTCAAAACGGACCAGAGTCAGTCTGTTTTTGCTTCTGGTGGCAATCCCTCTTACCATTGCAGCCGGATTCTGGCTGACAGATCAAAGTGCACTGGCAGACTGGATCGATCGAGTGTTTGGTCCGAGAAAATATTATCTGATCAGCCTGGTGATCGTGCTTTATGCATTGCTGCCGTTTTTTATGGCATTTGAAGGAAGAAAACCGGAAGTCAGAGAACTGGTTGTGCTGGCAACCATGATCGCACTGGCCACTGCCGGAAGAGCGGCTTTCTTTATGACGCCGAGCTTTAAGCCGATCATCGCGATCGTGATCATATCGGCAATCGCCTTTGGAGCAGAGGCTGGCTTTTTGGTTGGATCGATGACCATGCTGGTCAGCAACTTCCTGTTCGGTCAGGGCCCCTGGACGCCATGGCAGATGTTTGCCATGGGATTTATCGGATTTTTATCCGGTATCCTCTACCGACTGCGGATCCTGCCGACAAAACGGCTGCAGCTGTCCGTATATGGCTTTCTGGTCACCTTTATGATCTACGGCGGGATCATGAACCCGGCGGCACTGTTTATGAGCGTATATCAATTCAGCTGGAGCGGACTGCTTGCGATCTATATCTCCGGTGTTCCGGTCGATCTGGTGCATGCAAGCTCAACCTTCTTGTTTTTGTGGATCGGGGCGAAGCCGCTGCTGGAGAAACTGCAGAGAATCAAGGTGAAGTATGGGTTGTTGTAGGAAAATCGAAAAACTCGCAATGGGAGCTTTACTACCATGTTTTACAGTTCTGAAAAAGTGTCAAAAAAACGTACAAATCCCATAATTTGCTAAAAAAACACACAAATCTGCAAAAATGTACAAAAAATGCACAAATTCGACAAGTTGTCTATTTTGAAAATTCATCCTGAGCGATACAATGATGCAAAGGTTGAAAGAAAAATAAAAAGAACCTTGCAGAAAGCTTATATGGATGGAGGAAAAATGTATGTCATTTGCAGATTTTAAAGACAACACCATGAGAGCCGTTGTATCAAAAACGATTGATGGTGTATTGAAATACGTGAATAAACATGATGATCGAACAGAGGCATTACTCAAACTGACTGATCTTTCGGAAAAGCTGATGGGCGATAAATTTGAGAAAAAAGTATTTGACGGAGCAAGAAATCTGATCCATAATCCAGATGCAAAATGGATGAAATACACAAACAAAGTGCTTGATGAGATTGACCCGCATGTAGCGAAAATGCATGCCCTGAACCTTGGATATCAGGCAGGTTTTTATGGTTATTCCAAAACCTGTGAATTCGAGAAGGAACATGGATACCGCATCCCGTGGATTATTTTGATGGATCCGACCTCTGCCTGTAATATGCACTGTACCGGATGCTGGGCAGCGGAATATGGTCATCGCATGAGCCTTTCTTACGAAGATCTGGACAGCATCGTTACGCAGGGGGAAAAGCTGGGTATCTATTTTTACATGATGACAGGCGGGGAGCCGCTGATGAGGAAAAAAGATATCGTGAAACTGGCAGAGAAGCATAATAAGTGTATGTTCTATGCATTTACAAACGGAACGCTGATTGATGAGGAATTCTGTAAGGATATGCAGAGACTTGGAAATATTTCTCTGGCACTGAGCGTGGAAGGATTTGAGGAAGTCAACGATTCCAGACGCGGAAGCGGATGTTTTGAGAAAGTTATGCATGCAATGGATCTGCTCAAAGAGCATGGACTGATCTTTGGTACTTCTATCTGCTACACATCAAAGAACTACAAGACCGTTACCAGCGATGAATTCCTGGATATGCTGATTGACAAAGGTGTTCGCTATGCATGGTATTTCCATTATATGCCGGTCGGAAATGAAGCAGCAACAGATCTGCTTCTGACACCGGAGCAGAGAGAATATATGTACCACAGAATCCGTGAGATCCGAGGATTTGAAGGAGGCAAGCCAATCTTTGTATTTGACTTCCAGAATGACGGTGAGTTTGTCGGCGGATGTATCGCTGGCGGAAGATTCTACTGTCACATCAATCCAAACGGTGACGTAGAACCTTGCGTATTTATCCATTATTCCAATGCAAATATCCATGACAAACCGCTTCTGGAATGCTTAAGCCAGCCGCTGTTTCGTGCTTATCAGATGGGCCAGCCGTTTAATGAAAATGATCTGCGTCCATGTCCGATGCTGGAGAATCCGGAAGCACTGCAGAAGATCGTCCATGCAACCGATGCAAAGAGCACCGATATGCAGAGTCCGGAAACGGTAGAGAGCTTATGCGGAAAATGTGAAGCTTACGCAAAATGCTGGGCACCGGAAGCAGAAAAATTAAAAGAAGCAAATCCAAAGCAGATCACCAGAGAAAAAGGTACACTGCCGGAAGTATAAAAAAACAGAAGTTGATATATCAGAAAAAAGGATCGTCAGAAGCAGCTTCATTCAAACTTCCGTCCTCCTGTCCAGCAAGTGCGGAGCGTTTATCTCAGTCGGAGATTGTACTCCCACTGAGAAAGACTTGTTATTACTCACCACTTGCAGAAGTGGGAGTCTTCTCGACTGAGATAAAAGCCTGAATCAGGTTTGAGGTGACAAATATCATGTATGACAGGAGGAACTTATGGAGACAGAGATCAAAATGTTGAGTGACATTCACAAAAATGCAGACATGGGACAGGATACACTGCGTCATATTCTGGATGCGACAAAGGATGCGGAATTTTCGAAAACGGTCAGCAGGCAGATGCAGGAATATGAAAAAGCATTTCAGGTCAGCGGACAGATGCTGAAAGCACGCCATGCACCGGAAGAACAAAAAGAAGCTCCGATGATCTCCAAATGGATGGCTCACATGAATATCAACAGGAAAAGTATGCAGGATATGCAGACTTCAAAGCTTGCGGAAATGCTGATCCAGGGCAGCACCATGGGCGTTACCGGCCTGACAAGACAGATCCGTGACTATGATGGAGAGGATACAGAAGTGCTGGATTTTGCAAAAAAACAGTTGAAGCGGGAAGAGAAAAATATTGATGAATTAAAAAAATTTTTGTAAAAACGTTGCAAAAGCCTCTTTACGTGTATGCCATTATGGTATATACTATGTTCTACATGTTGTTTGATGAAAAAACAAAATTTAGATAGATACACAACATATAGTAGGAGGAGACTTGGTGATGTACGTCATAAAGAAAGATGGAACACGGGAAGAATTCAATGTAGATAAGATCATAGCGGCAGTCAACAAATCAGCAGCCCGCATTTTGTATGAGTTTTCGACAGATGAGATCGCATTTATCTGTCAATTTGCATATGACCGGGCGGAGTCCCTTAAAAAAGACGGGATCACGATCCAGGAGATGCACAACATTGTCGAAGGTGCTCTCGAGAGAGTCAATCCGGCAGTAGCCAAAAGCTATCGTGATTACCGCAACTACAAGCTGGATTTTATCCATATGATGGATGAGGTCTACACAAAGAGCCAGTCGATCCGTTACATCGGAGACAAGAGCAATGCCAACACGGACAGTGCCCTGGTGGCGACAAAGCGAAGCCTGATCTTTAACGAGCTGAACAAAGAGCTGTACCGCAAATTTTTTATGACGCGTGATGAGCTTCAGGCGTGCAAGGACGGCTATATCTATATCCACGATCAGTCCGCGCGACTGGATACCATGAACTGCTGTCTGTTTGATGTGGCAGCTGTTCTGACCGGCGGATTTGAGATGGGAAATGTCTGGTACAACGAGCCGAAGACACTGGATACGGCCTTTGATGTGATCGGTGATATTATTTTAAGTACGGCGGCACAGCAGTACGGTGGATTTACCGTGCCGGAGATGGACAAGGTGCTTGCTCCGTATGCCGAGAAGAGCTACAAGAAATATAAAGAAGAATTTATCAAATATGCAGATCCTTCATGGAACGGCGTGGAAGAACGTGCCGAAGAATATGCGATCAACAAAGTGAGACGTGATTTTGACCAGGGATGGCAGGGTATTGAGTATAAGTTAAATACCGTCGGTTCCTCCAGAGGCGATTATCCGTTTGTGACCGTGACCATCGGACTTGGTACACAGCGTTTTGAAAAAATGTGCAATATTTCCCTTCTGAACGTCCATAAGGGCGGACAGGGAAGACCGGGCAACAAGAAACCGGTGCTGTTCCCGAAAATTGTCTTTCTTTATGACGAGAAACTGCACGGTGTAGGCGGAGAATGTGAAGATGTCTTTGAGGCCGGCGTGGCATGTTCTGCAAAGACCATGTATCCGGACTGGCTGTCCATGACCGGAAAAGGCTATATTTCCAGCATGTACAAACAGTACAAAAAAGTGATCAGCCCGATGGGATGCCGTGCATTCTTAAGTCCGTGGTACGAAAGAGGCGGTATGTATCCGGCAGACGACAAAGATGTGCCAGTATTTACCGGACGTTTCAACATCGGTGCTGTCAGCCTGCATCTCCCGATGATCCTTGCCAAAGCAAGATCCGAGAGCCGTGATTTTTACGAAGTGCTGGACTATTATCTGGAAATGATCCGCAACCTGCACAAACGTACTTACGAGTATCTGGGAGCGATGAAAGCATCCACCAACCCGCTGGCTTACTGCGAGGGCGGATTCTACGGTGGCCATCTGAAACCGAACGAACGCATCAAAAAGCTGTTAAAGCCGATGACGGCATCCTTTGGTATCACCGCCCTGAATGAACTGCAGGAACTCTATAACGGAAAATCTATCACCGAAGACGGTGAGTTTGCCCTGGAAGTACTGGAATATATCAACAAAAAAGTGTCCGAGTTCAAAGAAGAAGACGGCTGGCTGTATGCGATCTACGGCACACCGGCAGAGAGCCTGTGCGGACTTCAGGTAGAGCAGTTCCGCAAGAAATACGGCATCGTGGAGAATGTATCCGACCGTCCATACGTCAGCAACAGCTTCCACTGCCATGTAACCGAAGATATCACACCAATCGAAAAACAGGATCTGGAAGGTCGTTTCTGGGAACTGTGCAACGGAGGCAAGATCCAGTATGTACGTTATCCGATCGATTACAACGTACAGGCGATCAAGAGCCTGATCCGCCGTGCGATGGATCTGGGCTACTACGAAGGAGTCAACCTTTCTCTGGCCTACTGCGATGACTGCGGTCATCAGGAACTGGAGATGGATGTTTGCCCGAAATGCGGTTCCAAGAACCTCACGAAGATCGACCGTATGAATGGATATCTGTCCTACAGCCGCGTGCATGGCGATACCAGACTGAACGAGGCAAAGATGGCAGAGATCGCAGAACGTAAGAGTATGTAAAAATTAAGAAACAAAGATATGGATGAAAGATAGAAAAATCAAAAGATATCAATATAGGATATTGATAAAAATATAATAGAAGAGATAAATAAGACGCCATAATCGTCCGAAAACAATCCTCTGACACGCTGCGTTTCCTGTTCGGTTCGCTCGCCGGTTAGCCGCCCTTCGCCTAAACTCGCAGCTTCGCTGCTCAAACAGCGGCTCCCCTGGGCGGCAGCATCGCAAACTTCACGACGGAATCCTTGCTACCGTCAGAGCGATTTGTTTTCGGATGATTATGGCTGTTTTTATACCTGCTTAAAATTTCTGAAAATTTAAAGAGAAATATCGTAGTAAAAAATGATAGATGATTTGAATGAGAAAAATATTGAAAATATTATCAAAATATAATAAAATTCAGATATAAATAAACGCTGTGAAAGAAGATATTATCAGAGGTTAAGGTCAAAAGATGCCATATGAATTGTTTCATAGTGTTTGTATATTAAATTATATCATATATAGTGCGGCTTTCATTTTTGTAAGCGAAGAGCTGTAATTTGCATCAGTGACGAGATTTAAGGTTGGATTTCAGGAGGTGAGCGAATGAAAAAAGATAGAATTGTAGAAATTACAGGTCTGGCGATTTTGCTGATTCAGAGACTATACGGGAAAGACTATAAAAATGTGGTTATAACGTTCTATTTACTGTTTGTTATAGCGATTTTAGACCGTGAAATTACAGAAGAGAATATATTTGAGCTGGCTGTATGGACAATGGCTGAACTGGCAGTTGGAATTGCCATAGCGATATATCAGGAGATTATTTCAGTGATTGTAATGCTTCTAATCATGGGATTTTTTGTTTTACCGATGCTTGTCAAATTGTTTCGATTTTGGCAAGCAAAGAAGAACAAAACATAGTATTTTTAATAAAAGCAGAATGATCATAGAAAAGTATAATGTCTGGTGCGTATGGTGAGAGGAATTGTAGCGGAAGCAGTGGTTTTTATATGCCGGACAGAAAAAAGTCAGGGCATTGTGACGGTAGCAAGTTTCCGTCGTGAGATTTGTGTCTAGTTTCCGCCGCCGAGCGGTGTCTGAGCCTCGAAGAGGCGAGTTCCAGCGAACGGCGGATCATAGACGGCACAAATCGAACAGGAAACGATGCGTGTCACAAGCCCTGACTTTTTACGTCCGGCATCTTACTCCTCTCCATTGAAGCAGTAGGTGCAGATATCACACGGCTTGATCCCGATTGACTTGATCAGGTCATCGAGTCTGTGATAACGCAGGCTGGTGAAATTCTGGATGCGGCAGATTTCATCGAGCATTGCCTGATAACGTTCGCTGTTCGGATCTGCATATTCTTCCAGATATTTTTCTGCATCTTTTCCTTCGCGTTCCAGGATCACTCTTCTGGTGATCAGATCCAGCTCGGATTTGGAACGGGAGAAGTTCAGGAATTTACATCCGTAGAGCAGCGGAGGACACGCCGGTCTGACGTGGACTTCTTTGGCTCCGCTCTGATACAGGAACTCGGTTGTCTCACGAAGCTGTGTACCGCGGACGATGGAGTCATCGATCAGAAGCAGCTTTTTGTTTTTGATCAGGGCATGTACCGGGATCAGCTTCATGCGGGCGATCAGTTCTCTCTGACGCTGGTCCGTCGGCATAAAGGAACGCGGCCAGGTCGGTGTATATTTAATGAAAGGACGGGCGAACGGAACGCCGGATTCATTGGCATATCCGATAGCGTGTGCAATACCGGAGTCTGGGACACCGGCTACGATATCCGGATCTACTTTTCCTTTATCTCGTTTTGCCAGCAGTGCACCGCAGTTATAACGCATTTCTTCTACGTTTACGCCTTCGTAACTGGAAGTCGGATAACCATAGTAAACCCACAGGAAAGAACAGATTTTCATTTTCTTGCGAGGCGGAACGAGCGTTTCCACACTCTCCGGGGTGATGTATACAATCTCGCCGGGACCTAATTCTTTTACATCTGTGTAGCCAAGGTTAATGTAAGAAAAATTCTCGAAAGCCGCACAGTAAGCACCTTCACGGTGTCCGATGACAAGTGGAGTTCTTCCGTAGATATCTCTGGCAGCATAAATGCCGTCTTTTGTCATGATCAGCAGTGTCAGGGAACCGTCAATGGCCTCCTGGGCATAGCGGATACCGTTCTCAAAGCTGTCCTGCTTGCAGATCAGTGCGGCAACGAGTTCCGTGGCATTGATCTGACCGCCACTCATCTCCTGAAAATGTGAATGACCGTTTTCGTAAATCTTATTCAGAAGTTCGTCCGCATTGTTGATCTTTCCGACCGTTGTGATCGCAAAACTTCCAAGATGTGACTGGATCAGAAGCGGCTGCGGTTCGTAGTCAGAAATACAGCCAATGCCGAGATTTCCGGTCAGTTCTTCTACATCGCGTTCAAATTTTGTACGGAACGGGGAATTTTCGATGTTGTGGATCGAGCGGCAGAAACCGTCCGCCCCATGCGTAGCCATACCGCCGCGGCGTGTTCCTAAGTGAGAATGATAATCCACTCCGTAGAACAAGTCCATGATACAATCTGTTTTTGAAGCAACTCCAAATAGTCCTCCCATTATTGAATCTCCTTTGTCTGAGTGTGTCCGTTCAGAATCCCGAAATACGGGAAAATATTCCAAACAGCGTATTATATAATGTCATGATGCCGGAAGCAACAAAACGGATTCAAGAATGCCTTTGACATTCTTGCTGTGGCTTGCGGGCATCACGTAGAGTGTAACATAAAAAAATTCGGGTGTCAAAACACCCGAAAAATTTATTCCATTGTGCCTTCACGGTAAGCCTGAAGCAGCATTTTCAATCCTTTAATATCTTCCAGAATCTTTTTGCCGGTGTCGGTGTTGCGTACCATCAGCCGTTCCCGCTCCGTTTCGACCAGTTCAGATCTGGATTCGATGTCTTTATTTTCGGTCAGTGCGGCATAGACGCTCTGGAATGGCTGGTGGGATTTGATGCGGATACCGTGCGAATTGAAGATCAGCGTGTATCCGGCGATACCGGTTGTTTTGTGATAGCTTTTGCAGAATCCGCCGTCGATCACCATCAGACGGCCGTTTGCACGTACCGGGTGTTCCCCTCTGGAGGTGCGTACCGGGGTGTGTCCATTGATGATATGTGACCGATCAGAATAAAGATTAAATTCATGAAGGATCATATTGCAGATTTTTTCCTGCTCGTAGTACTGATAATAAGGGTTGGATGCCTCATGCCAGGTACTTTCGTCTTTTACATAAGTACGCTCAAACGTTTTGATATTTCTGCCGGACAACGGTGATTTTCTGCCGCACCAGAGATACCACATAAAATCCAGTTCTTTTTGTGTGGCATCTTTAGACCAGGCACGTCTGGCAATCCGCTCGGCATAATCCAGATAATCACGTCCGCGGTAACGTTTCTGGTGGAATACAACACCTTCAAGATTGCCGCTTTCATCGAGAGGTACACAGCCGTGGAAGAGCAGATTTCCATTAAAAATGCGGTACATGCTGCCTTTCTGATAGAGAAAATCCATATGCTGACGCAGACGGACACTGCCGACAAATGCCATGCGAAGCCCTTCCATTACCTGCTTTTCTTCGACAGTCAGTTCGTAAGAAACTTCCAGGTTGGAAGGGTCAAAGGAAACCGTCGGAAAAGTTTCTTCGCAGATCTCGTAGTCTGTGCCAGCGATGCAGACGGTGTGATTTTGAACGTTGACCTGGTGGAGCAGCAGTTTGTCAGTCATCTGATAATCCGGGTTTCGAAGAATCACCTGCCCTTCCAGTTTGAATAAAAGGACAGAAATGGCCTTTAATGCCGCTTCCATCGGCTCTGTATCCGGATAAAGCTTTTCAGCAAACAGCGTCAGATCACGCAGGCTGATACCGTAGCTGTTTTCCAGAATGCGGATGTTATGATATTTTAAATTGTTTCTTATGACGGTAGCGATACATGCCTCACTTCCGGCAGCGGCACCCATCCAGAGAATGTCGTGATTTCCCCATTCAATGTCCAGAGAGTGATAATTCATCAGAAGATCCATGATCCGGTCGGCACATGGTCCGCGGTCAAAAATGTCTCCGACAATGTGCAGATGATCGACGGCGAGGCGTTTGATCAGGGCGGCGAGCACTTCGATAAATGCATCGGCACTGTCAAGTTCCAGCAAAGTATCGATGATATTCTGATGATAGGCAACCTGATTGTCGTCCTCATCCTTCTGCACATGGATCAGTTCATCCAGAATATAAGCGTACTCATCCGGCATCGCTTTACGCACTTTGGAACGCGTATATTTGGAGGAGAGAAGGCGGGCAATCTCGATCAGCTCGCCGAGGATCACACGGTACCATTCTTCGTTGTTGCGGCTCTCTTTTTTCATCATCTCCAGCTTTTCGACTGGATAGTAGATCAGCGTGCAGATTTCTTCCCGGTCGATATCCGAGAGCGTTTCCTCGAAAAGCAGATCCACTTTCTCACGGATCACACCGGAACAGTTATTCAAAATATGGCAGAAAGCTTCATATTCTCCGTGCAGGTCGCTCATAAAATGCTCCGTGCCTTTTGGAAGACCGAGAATTGCTTTCAGATTGATGATCTCCCGACATACAGCCTGCTCCGTCGGATATTTTTCTGCAAGCAGTTCCAGATATTTTTCGTCTTTCATAGTTCAAATCTCCATATTAAAGATGATGCGGCATTATTTTTCTTTGCGTTCGTAATCTTTTAAGGAATCGATCGCCTGTCCGGACAGTGGAATCAGTGCGATCATATTGAAGATGGTCATCAGTCCGATGCCGACATCCCCGAGATCCCAGACAAAGGTATAGGCGGCAAGTCCGCCGATAAACAGCATGATAAGTGCCAGGATTTTGTAGGCGGTCTGTGACAGCCAGTTGTCCCCGAACAGGTAGGCAACGTTGGAACGTGCATAGAACAGAATGCCGATAAACGTTGAAAAGCTGAACAGAAACAGGATCACGGCGATAAAGATGACACCGAATTCTCCCAGGTGATACTGCATGGCACTCTGAAGCAGATCCATACCCTGAAGTCCGGCGATTTTATCGGACGGAGCCAGCAGCATCAGCAGTGCAGAACAGGTACAGATCAGGATGGTATCGATAAAGACACCGAATGCCTGCATCAGACCTGCTTTTGCCGGATGGCTGACATCAGCGGCAGCGGCAGCACATGGAGCAGATCCGCTTCCGGCCTCATTCGAAAACAGACCGCGTTTGATCCCGTTCATCAGCACGGCACCGAATCCACCGGCAGCCACCTGACGAAGACCAAAAGCTTCTTCAAAAATCCGCTGGAACACAGAAGGGAGTGCACCGATATTTTTGATGATGACAAACAGTGTGATCAGGAGATAACAGCCGGCCATGATTGGAACAACGACATCCAGGACGTGAACGGTGGCATTTTTGCGAAGAACAACGATCGCAGCCACAACGACGAGGAAGATCGTGGTGTACAGCGGCGGAATGTGAAATGCATTCTTCATGGCGGAACTTACGGAGTTGCTGATAACCTGACTGATGCCGCACCAGCAGATCAGGCCAGAGATCGCAAACAGAACCGCGATCAGGCTGTAACGTTTCTCTTTTGCCGGTCCGTTCTGCTTTTTCGTTTTTTTCTTTGTCATAAAATCGTGGATGTAGTAGGCCGGACCGCCGCGGTAGCCGCCGTAGAGCGGATCCTTCTGGCGGTAGATCTGAGCCAGTGTGCCCTCTGCAAAAGCAGTGGAGGAGCCAAGCAGAGCAAGAAGCCACATCCAGAATACCGCACCGGCACCGCCGGCAGAAATAGCAGCGACAACGCCGACCAGATTGCCCATGCCGACACGGGTGGCAGTGGCAACAATGAGAGCCTGAAATCCGGAAATACTGCCCGCCTGAGAATGTTCGTTTTTCTCCATGGCGATCTGGATCATATGCGGAAACTTGCGGATCAGGACAAACCTGGTGCGGATTGTAAAATAGATCCCTGCCGGAACCAGAAGAAGCACCAGAAGTGAGATGCCGATCGAACTGCCGCCCGGAAGCGGCAGCGTGATCAGATCACCCCATAAAAAATTGTAGACTGCGGTAATGATATTCATAATAAAAATCCCCCTGTAAAATCTTAGATGCCTGTAGCAGATATGAAATGATGTCGCCTTTGCAGGCGGCGAGCAACAAATTAATATCAGCAGCGGAATTCCATTGCTCCTCTGATATTCTTAAATTGTTGTCAAAATGACTAATAATGGTAGCATCTCGTGGTGAAATATAGTATACTTCACTTATATAGATTTGTAAAATGAATGATAATGATTTAAACCATCGAAAAAACCGATTAATCAGTGACAATGGAAAAAATATTGTTCCGCCTTTTGATACAAGGAGAGCCAATCATGGATATGAAAAACATTAACACCTTTATTTACACTGCCGAACTTGGCAGTTTCACAAAAGCCGCCGAGCTTTTGGGCTACTCACAGTCTACGGTCTCATTTCAGATCCGGCAGTTGGAGGAGGAGCTTGGCACCGTCCTTTTTGAGCGGATCAACCGCACAGTGACACTGACAGACCGGGGCAAGGAAATCCTGCGTTACGCCCATCGCATGAAGCAGCTTGCCGGTGAGATGCAGGAGATGGTGCAGCCAAAGCAGGAAGTGCGTGGACATCTGCGGATCGCCATGTCGGATTCGCTGTGCGAGGAGATTGCAGAAAAACTGTTTGTTCTTTTGCAGCGGAAGTACCCGGAGGTTACGATGAAAATCGTGATCGCCGGCACGGATGAGATGTTCCGACTTTTGAATCAGAATCAGGTGGATTTTGTATACACGCTGGACCGTCACATTTACCACAGTGATTATGTGATCGTCACAGAGAGCCAGGAAGCAGTGCATTTTGTGACAGGATATCAGAATAGCTTGAACGGAAAGAAGCAGATTCTGTTGCAGGAACTGATCTGCCAGCCGTTTATCCTCACGGAAAAAGAAATGAGCTACCGCAGGATGTTAAGTGAATATCTGGCGAGCCGTTCCCTGGAGATCCAGCCGGTTTTTGAGGTGGGAAATACAGAACTGATCTGCCGGATGCTGGAAAAGAACGCTTCCGCAATCTCGCTTCTGCCGGATTATGTGACAGAAAAGGCCGTACAGGAAAAAAGACTGGTGCGGCTGGATGTGAAAGATTTTCAGCTTGCAATATGGAAACAGCTCTTATATCACAGAGATAAATGGATTTCGCCGCAGATGCAGGCATTTATGAATGTGATAAAAGAGGTACAGGCATAAAGAAATCAATATCTCAGAAGCCTTTGAAAGAACAGAAGATCTGAGGCAGAAAACAACTGCCGTGGATTTTTTCTTCTTTCTACACGAATCTGGTTTGAAAAACAGCAGATTCTATGATAAAATAGAATGCATAATTTGAGAACGTGACAGGGAGCATTGCAAAATGAAAAAGAAACTGGCCGTATTTTTTCCGGGGAGACGCTATGGCGTAGACTGCCCGCTGCTTTATTATGCAGAGTCGATCTGCCGGGAAAAGGGATACGATACACTGCTGATGCACTATTCGGAATACCGGGACAAAAAAGACATGATCACCATCGAAGAGAATATCAGACAGACGCTTTCTTATGTGCGTGGGCGGATCAAAGAAAAAGATCTTGCTTCGTACGATGAGATTCTTTTTGTGTCAAAAAGTCTGGGAACGGTATCTGCAGGATGGCTTGCGGATGCACTGGAAAAGGAAAAACGTGTAAAACCGGGAACGATCCGTCATATCTTTATGACACCGCTTGAGCAGACCTTTCCGTACATGCGAAAGGAAAACTGCATTGTGATAAGCGGGGAGCTGGATCACTATCTGGAACGGAAAAAATTAAAAAAATTCTGCAAAAAACATGAGGTTTTATGGTATTGTTTTCCGGATGTCGGACACAGTATGGAACATGAAAAAATAAAAGATACCCTGAAAACCATGAAGAAGATCATGAAGATCGTAGAGAATTATGTATGATACCAGGGGCAAAAGGTCAAAATCCACATAAGCTTGCTCATAAGTTGATAGGTTTTGACCTCAACACCATATTTTAAAAGTACAATCTGGAGGAAACAGTATGAAAAAATATGACGTAATCATTATCGGAGCAGGTCCGGGAGGCATTTTTTCCGCGTACGAGCTTCTGAAAAATAACGAAAATCTGGAGATCGCCATTTTTGAGGAAGGACATGCACTGGAAAAAAGAAAATGTCCGATTGATGGCAAGAAGATCAAAAGCTGCATTCACTGCAAGAGCTGTTCGATCATGAGCGGATTCGGCGGTGCGGGAGCATTTTCCGATGGTAAATATAATATTACCAATGATTTTGGCGGCACACTTTATGAATATATCGGCAAAGAGAAAGCTCTGGAGCTGATGCAGTATGTCGATGAGATTAACATGGAGTACGGCGGTGAAGGCACCAGACTGTATTCAACAGCCGGAACGAAATTCAAAAAACTTTGTCTGCAGAACCGTCTGCAGCTTTTGAATGCATCCGTAAGACATCTGGGAACCGACGTCAATTACATTGTGCTGCAGAATATGTATGCATGGCTCAAAGATCGGGCAGATTTTTATTTTGACACGCCGGTGCAGCATATCGAAAAGAGGGAAGATGGCTATCAGGTCATCTGTGAAGAGGAAAATTATGCATGCGGGAAATGTGTGGTTTCTGTCGGACGAAGCGGAAGCAAATGGATGGAAAAGGTCTGTGAAGAGATGGGCATCCCGACCAGTTCCAACCGTGTGGACTTAGGTGTCCGTGTGGAGCTTCCGGCTGTGATCTTTTCCCATCTGACCGATGAGCTTTACGAGAGCAAGATTGTTTACCGTACAAAACAGTTCGAGGACAATGTGCGTACGTTCTGCATGAATCCATATGGCATCGTGGTAAGTGAAAATACAAACGGCATCGTGACCGTAAACGGACACAGTTACGAAGATCCGACCAAACAGACCGAAAATACCAACTTCGCACTGCTTGTATCCAAGCATTTTTCCGAGCCGTTCAAGGACAGCAACGGATACGGCGAGAGCATTGCCAGACTTTCCAATATGCTCGGCGGCGGTGTTATGGTCCAGCGGTTCGGTGATCTGGTACGCGGAAGAAGAAGTACCGTCAAGAGAGTGGAAGAGGGCATTGTAAGACCGACACTTTCCGCAACACCGGGAGATTTAAGTCTGGTGCTGCCGAAGCGTATCCTGGATGGCATCATTGAGATGATCTATGCACTGGACAAGATCGCACCGGGAACGGCAAACGATGACACACTGCTCTATGGTGTGGAAGTGAAATTTTATAATATGGAAGTACAGCTTGATGAGCATCTTGAAAGCATCCACAAAGGTCTCTATATCATCGGAGACGGCAGTGGGGTGACACATTCCCTTTCCCATGCATCCGCAAGCGGAGTTTACGTGGCAAGAGAGATTCTTGAATCCATGAGGAAGTAGCTGTTTATGCAGTAAATATGCGGATTCCGAATGTTTACAGGCACTCGTTTCGTGCAGAACGAAGCGGAGCATAGATTGCGGGAGTTACTTTGCAACGGAGCAATTCGCAGGCATCATGTGATCATAGGAACGGGAAAAGGAAAAGCAGTCAGGAAATGTATTGGAAACTAGAGGAATCACTGCATTACAGAAAACATTTTTAGAAAAATAAAAATTATAAACAATCCATAAACAAAAGATTAAAAAAGCATTGACATTGTTCAAATTTACTGCTATAGTAGAGATGCAATTAAAGAATTTGGTAGTTATGACAGGATTGTTACTGGTGATGCAGGCAAGACCCAAAGTTTCAGAGAAGAAGGATTCTGGATTCTTTGGGTCTTTTTGTTTGGGAGACACGTTATTACTATGAAAATCATCAAAGTTATTAATAACAATGTAGTAAGTGCTTTGGACAAAGACGCCGAGGAAGTCGTCATCATGGGAAAAGGTATCGGTTTCCATGCAAAGCCGGGACAGATTGTGAATGAGGAGCAGATTGAGAAGACGTTCCGACTGGAGGATAAGAAGTCAGCCGGGCAGTTCGCTAGGCTGGTGGAGAGGCTTCCGGTGGAATATCTCAAGTTATCCGACCAGATTATCACTTATGCCAAGAACAATATCGGGCTGAAGTTACACCAGAGTATTTATCTGACTCTGACAGATCATATCAGTTTCGCAATTGAACGGTATAAGAAAGGAATGCAGTTTGACAACCCGCTCAAGGTTGAGGTGAAGACCTTTTATCCGATCGAGTTTGGCGTTGGAAAGTATGCAATCCGCAAGGTCAGGGAGAAGCTTGATGTGGAGTTGAATGAGGATGAGGCCGCATCCGTCGCACTTCATATCGTAAATGCGGAATATGACACCGGTGTACGCAATACGATGAACATCACCTGTCTCATTCGCGACGTGGTCAATATCGTCAGTGAATATCTGAATATTGAACTGCAGGAAGAAAGCCTTCATTACGCCAGATTCATCACTCATCTGAAATTTCTTGGACAGCGCATTTTTACGGGGCAGATGCTCGGGGATGATGATAACGGTTTCGGAAAAGTGATCGCCGGAATGTACCCGGTTGAATATGCGTGCAGCGAGAAGATTGCGCATTATATAAAAATGCGCTATGATCACGAAATTACAGATGAGGAGACGGCTTACCTGGCCGTACATATCCGCAGAATCCAGCCGGAAAAAGAGCTGGAGGAGGATTCTCATTAAGTAAGAGAAGGAGGAAAAAAGTAATTATGATGAAATTCTTACAGAAATTAGGTAAAGCTTTGATGTTACCTGTTGCTTGCCTTCCTATCTGTGGTATCCTGATGGGTCTTGGATATGCTCTTTGCCCATCTACCATGCAGGGCGGTGACGTTGTAGGTATCGTACAGCAGATTGGTTTCTATTTAGTAAAAGCAGGTGGAGCCCTGATTGATAACATGGCTATCCTGTTTGCAATCGGTATCGGTGTTGGTATGTCTGAAGACAATGACGGTACAGGCGGACTTGCAGCTCTGGCTTCCTGGCTGATGCTGACAACTCTGCTGTCTGTAGGTGCTGTATCTGTTATCAAAACTCTTGAAGAAGGTACAACCGCTTACATCGCATTCAGCAAGATCCAGAACCCGTTCATCGGTATCATCGCAGGTATTATCGGTTCTTCCTGCTACAATAAATTCAAAGGAACAAAGCTGCCGGATTGGCTGTCATTCTTCAGCGGCAAACGTTGCGTAGCTATCGTAGCAGGTGTTGTTTCTATCGTTGTATCCGTAGTTCTGCTGTTCGTATGGCCGGTACTGTTTGGCGTTCTGGTTGCACTGGGCGAAGGTATCGCAAAGATGGAAGCTGTAGGTGCTGGTATCTACGCATTCTTCAACCGTCTGCTGATCCCGTTCGGTCTGCATCACGCACTGAACAACGTATTCTGGTTTGATACCATCGGTCTTGGTGACCTGTCTCACTTCTGGGCTGGTGAAACATCTGCAGATGTTTCATGGAGCCTTGGTATGTACATGTCAGGATTCTTCCCATGTATGATGTTTGGTATCCCGGGTGCTGCTCTGGCTATGATTCATACAGCAAAATCAAACAAGAAAAAAGTTGCAATCGGTCTTCTTTCTTCCGCAGCAATCGCAGCATTTGTTTGTGGTGTAACTGAGCCGTTCGAATTTGGTTTCATGTTCCTGGCTCCTGGACTGTATGTAGTATACGCTCTGCTGTACGCTATCTTCACAGTAATCACAGTTGTACTTGGATTCAGAGCCGGATTCAGTTTCTCCGCTGGTTTAACTGACCTGATCTTCTCTGCTTCCCTTCCGGCAGCAGCTAAGACATGGCTGATCATCCCTCTGGGTATTGCAGCATTTGTAGTATTCTACGTAGTATTCCGTTTCGCAATCACAAAATTCGACCTGAAAACACCGGGACGTGAAGATGATGATATCGACGAATCTGAAAAGAGCATCAAACTGTCTAACAACAACTACACAGAAGTTGCAAAAGCAGTTCTGGCTGGATGCGGCGGTAAAGAAAACATTACTTCTATCGACAACTGCATCACAAGACTTCGTCTGGAAGTGAAAGATACTACAAAAGTAAACGAAAAAGCAATCAAAGCAGCTGGAGCAGCTGGTGTGATTCGCCCAGGCAAAACAAGTGTACAGGTTATCATCGGAACTCAGGTTCAGTTCGTAGCTGATGAGTTCAAGAAACTGTGCAAATAATAGCTTGATATAATGGTCTGAAATCTGACCTGCAAGGGGGACGCCGTAGTGGGTGTCCCCCTTTTGGTACTCGTGCCGTTAGAAGGAGGACATACATTGGAATATAAGATTAAGACGATTTCTTCGAAAGAAGAGATTGTGAACTGCAATCGTTTTGAGATCGACCATGTGCAGTGGCATCATGCGATCACACCTCCGAAAGCCTGTGGTTATATGGGGTATCTGAAGGGGGAAGGACTCTATGTGCAGATTTGCACAGAGGAGCATGATCCGCTTGCAAGATGCACAGAGCATCACGAAATGGTCTGCAAAGACAGTGCAGTGGAAGTGTTTCTGGCATTCGCAGAAAAAGGAAAGGAACTTACCAACAATGATATGTATCTGAACTTTGAAGTGAATGCAAACGGAGCCATGTATGCAAAATATGGCTTTGGCAGACAGGGAAGACAGTTCCTTTCCGATGAAGTTTATAAGGAAACAGGCGTAAATTCCGTGATTGAAAAGGATCACTGGACAATGAGCCTGCTCATTCCGGAGAAGTTTCTGAAGGAAGTCTGCGATTATTTACCGGATGGCAGCGGCAAGGAGATATACTGTAATTTCTATAAAATTTCAGAAGATCCGGCTGTTGAACATTATATCAGCTTTTCACCAATTGACAGTGAGAAGCCAAACTTCCATCTTCCGGTCTTTTTTGCAAAAGCGGAAGTGGAATAAACCTGAAATCAGAAAGGAAGAGGGATATGGTTTTATATCAGGCAAAAGATTATAAGGATATGAGCAGAAAGGCAGCAAATATTATTTCTGCCCAGGTTATCATGAAACCAAACGCTGTTTTAGGTCTGGCAACAGGTTCTACACCGGTAGGTGCATACGAACAGCTGGTTGAATGGTACAACAAAGGTGACATCGATTTTTCACAGGTAACTTCTGTAAACCTGGACGAATACAAAGGACTTTCCGGAGACAATGATCAGAGCTACCGTTATTTCATGAACAAAAATCTGTTTGATCATGTAAATATCGACAAGGCACGTACCTTTGTACCGGATGGAACAGAACCGGACAGCAAAGTTGCATGTGCAAAATATAATGCGATCATCGACAGCGTTGGCGGCATCGACCTGCAGCTGCTTGGTATCGGCGGAAACGGACACATCGGATTTAACGAGCCGGGTTCAGCTTTCGAGAGCCTGACACACTGTGTAGCACTGAAAGAAGATACCATCAAAGCAAACGCAAGATTTTTTAAAACTATGGATGATGTGCCGAAATATGCATACACCATGGGCATCAAGAACATCATGTCAGCCAAGAAAGTTCTGCTGCTGGCAAGCGGAAAGAACAAAGCAAAGGCAGTTTATGAATCCTTCTTCGGACCGATCGTACCTGGCGTACCGGCTTCTGTACTGCAGCTTCACAACGATGTGATCGTAATTGCAGATGAAGAAGCACTGTCCCTGTGCAGAGAGAAGGGAGTGATCTAAATGATCATTAAAGGTGCATCCGTTTTTTGTGAAGACGGAACATTTCAGGTAAAAGATGTTTTTGTAGAAGATCATAAGATCGTGGCAACGGAAGCAGAAGTAAGCGATAAGACAGTGGTAGACGCAAACGGATACAAACTGATTCCTGGTCTTGTGGATGTACACAGCCATGGTGCATGCGGTCATGATTTCTGTGACTGCGACGTAGAAGGCGTAAAAGAGATTTTACGTTTTGAAAAAGCACATGGTATCACTTCTTACTGCCCGACATCCATGACACTTTCCAAAGAGATGCTGGTTGATATTTTTGCGACTGCAAAAGAAGCAGACGGCATCGCAGACGGAGCACGTGTCATTGGTATCAATATGGAAGGACCATTTATCGCACCGGAGAAAAAGGGAGCACAGAATGGTGCTTATATTCAGGCACCGTCCGCAGAGACGTTCCGTGCATGCCAGCAGGCAAGCGGCGGATTGATCAAACTGGTGACTCTGGCACCGGAGATGGAAGGTTCCGTAGAATTTATTAAGGAACTCAAAGATGAAGTGCATATTTCTGTTGGACATACAACCGCAGATTATGATACTGCAAAGGCAGCATTTGAGGCCGGTGCAGATCATGTAACACATCTGTACAATGCAATGCCGCCATTAAATCACAGAGCACCGGGTGTTATCGGAGCAGCTGCAGACAACGATCATGTATATGCCGAGCTGATCAGTGATGGTCTGCACATTCATGGCAGTGCGATCCGTGCAGCATTCCGTATGTTCGGACCGGAACGTATCGTTCTGATCAGTGATTCCATGATGGCATGCGGTATGGAAAATGGAGAATATGAACTGGGCGGTCAGAAAGTATTTATGAAAGATCGTAAAGCAACACTGGCAGACGGAACCATCGCAGGATCCGCAACCTGCCTGTACGACTGCATGAAGATTGCAATGTCTTTCGATATTCCGGAAGCAGATGCGATTTTTGCAGCAACAAGAAATCCGGCAAAGAGCATAGGTGTCTATGACAGAGTCGGTTCTATCAGTGTCGGAAAAGAGGCCGATATGCTGCTGGTAGATGACGAGTATCATTTAAAGCAAGTGTTTTAATAAGTATTGTAATTAGAGATAATTACAGAGATGCAGGATGGACCTGGGAAATCCATTCTGTAGGAGTGTGTGAAAAGGATAAGATAGAAAAAGCCCTGTCCATCGCAAGATGGGCGGGGCTTTTGGTTTCGGCTTTATTTTGCAGAAATTTTTACTTTTTTTGAGAAAGGACCGTAAATGTTTTCCTTAGCTGTTTTTTTATAGGCACGTACCCGGTAGAAGCAGTCTTTTTTTGAAGCGAGAGAAAGTTTCAGTTTCAGGGTGCCGGTTCGTTTGATACGTTTGAACAGTTTCCATTTTTTGCCAGAAATCTGCCGGAAAACTTCATAGCCATCAGCACCGGGGACTTTTCTCCAGCTCAGAAGGTAGGTTTTGCTGCTCTTTTTTTTCAGGGAGCGTATCTGTGCTTTTTCCGGCTTCAGTGTCTGATTTTTCACCTGGGAATAAGGACTGTATACAATATCGTTGTAGCGGCTTCTGGCATAGGCACGTATCCGGTAGTAGTATTTCCTGCCGGGAACGACAGTATTGTCGGAATAAGAAGTTTTTTTCGTGTCAGCGATCAGTGTGTAGCCTTTCTTTCTGGAAGTGCTGCGGAAAATCTGATAGCCGTCTGCATACTGTACCGCATTCCAGGAAAGCCGTAAAGAAGAGCAGCGACTGCTTTTTATCTTGCGGATCGAGGATTTTGGAAGAGCAGAGACATTTGCCAGAATCTCGGTGGCAGCTTCCGTTGTATTTTCCGTAAATGCTTTGATGCGGTTATTGATCTGCTGATAACTGATATCCATCCAGCCATTGGCTTTTGTGCGGTAGTAGCTCTGGCCAATCTCAGCTCTGGAAACGAAATGCAGGGATTCCAGAGAGCTGCTTTTGTCGATAAAGGCATACAGTGTCTGGTTGGTCGGCGATGCAAAGGAGATCACAACGGAAAATCGGTCACCCTGATTGAAGACGATCTCTGTATTTAAAGGAATCGTATAATAACCGCAGTAAGTGGTCACGCCGCTCTGTGCACGGTCGAGGACTGCGATGCCGCTTGTTGGGTCACCGGCTGTTGGATTTTTGTAGATCTGGATCGCATACTGGATATTTTCGGATGCCAGGGCAAAGGAAACGGATTTCAATTTTTCCTGTCCGTTCGGATTTCCACTTACAGTAAAAACATTGGAAAGGGAACTTCCGGATGGGATTGGCATGTATGTACAGGAAGCGGAACCGTCATATTGATAATTATGGGAATAATTATCGCTGTTTTCCATATCATAGGCGAATACCAGAGAATCCGAATCAGCGGTTGATTTCTTCTGGTGGTTCAGGCTGTTGTCCTGATAGGAAATATAAATATAGCCATCATTGCCGAAATCTTCGCCGTAGCTGTTTTTTGCAATCCAGGCACCTTTTTTGCTCGGACGTATGCCACTTGTGAAATTTGCCGTCGAATAATCATCATCCCAGCCGACGATCGTGAGCTGATGGTTTGTTCCGGTGTTGTTGTTGCAGTAATAAGCACCGGTAGACTCTGAATAATACTTTTTCAGGTTTACACAGAGCGGGGCGGATACCGAACCGTACTGCAAGATCAGACGTTTGATACTGGCAGTGTCAGAACCGTTTACATAGCGGACATTCTGAAGGTGGCCGACATCCTGGTAAGCCAGGCTGGAAGATGGGGTATAAAGCTGTTCATATGGATAAGAGGCAAGGGATTCCGCAGCAGCTCCGGTCCATTTGGAGAGTGCAAACATTGTACAGGCATCTGCACCGCCGACATCCATGTAATCTGGGTCTGCAAGGAGGGTACAATCACCGGCGGTACCACCAAGAGCGTCTTCCTGAGTGTGAAAGAAAAAATAGGCGAAATGGAATTCGGACAGATCAAAGCTGGTATCTTGCAGTCCTTTTCTGATCATGCTCGTCTCGCAGGCGGAAAGGGCGGAGAATGCCCAGCAGGTTCCGTAGGGATTCTGATCTTTGACCGGTGTCACCAGATCATGCTCTGCCGCATTGTATCTGGAGGGCAGTACCGTCGCTCTTTTTGCGTTGTTTTCCAGAGTATCTGTCTGCAGATCACCTTCCGCTGAAGTATCGGAGGGAAATTCATAAACCGGAACAGCCGGAAGTTGTGGGTGTAGGAGAGCTTCCCCGGCGTGGACGCTGACCGGGGCAAATGTGATGCCAAGGGTCAGCAGAAATCCATGCAGGAAAAGAGAAGTCCGTTTACTGGAACAGTTTTTCAGGGTAGATCCCTCCTTTTACGAGTGCCTGGATGGAGTCTGTGACATAAGCCTTGTCCTCGGCGTAAGTGACACCGAACCAGCGGTCACGTGTCTCCAGTACCTGCACATCAGCAAGTTGTTTTTTCAGCATATCATCGACAACGGTCGGGATCAAATATTCGCATTTGAGATCGCCTTCTTTCTGGGCAGAAAGAAACGATGCGAAATCCTGATCCAGATAATCGAGGATTTCCGGTGTAAATCCCCACATATTCATGGAAACATGACTGTTTGTATCAAGCGGTGCAAAACCGCCGTTTCCATCCGGAACACCGGCACCGTCTGCTGTTTTGGTGATATCGTGGGTCTCAACGATGGAAGTTAAAAGTTCTCTGTCATCTACCTGACAGATGCCGCGTGTGACGCCGCCGTTCTCACTTAAGGTATTTCCGAGGATAAAGCCTGCCATGCAAAAATGCAGCAGGTCATCCTGGCTGTGCTCCTCTACCAGGAAATCATGCACTTTTTTAAAACCTTCTTTTCCATAGTAATCGTCTGCATTGATGACAGCAAACGGTGTGTCGATCACGCCCTTGCAGCACAGAAGAGCCTGGCCGGTGCCCCATGGTTTGGTGCGGCCGTCCGGAACGGAAAAACCATCCGGCAGAGCGGACAGATCCTGAAAGGCATAAGATACATCTGCGATTTCAGAGATGCGATCCCCGATGATGCGTCTGAAGTCCTCTTCGATATCCTTGCGGATGATAAATACGATTTTATTGAATCCTGCCTTTAAGGCATCATAGATAGAATAGTCCATGATGATCTCACCGGAAGGTCCGACCGGTGCCAACTGTTTGATGCCGCCGCCAAAACGGCTTCCGATGCCTGCTGCCAGGATAACAAGTGTTGTTTCTTTCATAAATAATGCTCCTCTCAAGTCTTTTTTACGATAACAGTAGCTATATTATATCATAGAATGTCTGAAAAGCAAAGGAAAAAGCAAGGGTTTATTTGGAAGCTTTGACAAAAGGAGTTTTCAGGTTGAATATTGTTGCCCCAGATGGTATAATATAAAGAATCCGTATGGAAAAATAAGAGAAACGAACTGACTGATGGAGGTAAAAAAGAACATGAGAACTTATCTTGTAACCGGAGGTGCCGGTTTTATTGGTTCTAATTATATTCACTATATGTTTAAAAAATACGGGGATGACATCCGTATTATCAACGTTGACAAGCTGACTTACGCAGGTAATCTGGAAAATTTAAGAGATGTGGAGAACCGTGACAATTATACATTTGTAAGGGCAGATATCTGCGACAGCGAGGAGATCAACAAGATCTTCGATGAAAATGACATTGACCGTGTGGTTCATTTCGCAGCAGAGAGCCATGTAGACCGAAGCATCCGCAACCCGGAAGTTTTTGTAAAGACAAACGTGCTTGGTACTCTGGTCATGCTCAATGCGGCAAAGGCAGCCTGGGAGCTTGAGGACGGCACATTCAAGGCAGACAAGAAATTTTTACATGTATCCACGGATGAAGTTTACGGTTCTCTGGAGAACGAGGGGGAATATTTCTACGAGACGACACCTTATGATCCTCACAGCCCGTATTCTGCAAGCAAGGCATCTTCGGATATGCTGGTAAAAGCCTATATGGATACTTACAAATTCCCGGCAAATATCACAAACTGCAGCAACAACTACGGACCGTATCAGTTCCCGGAGAAGCTGATCCCACTGATCATCAACAATGCATTAAACGGCAGAAAGCTTCCGGTCTATGGCGACGGCAAAAATGTGCGTGACTGGCTGTATGTGGAAGACCATGCAAAGGGCATTGATATGGTTCAGGAACAGGGCCGTCTGTTTGAGACATACAACATCGGCGGACACAACGAAAAACAGAACATCGAGATCATCCATATCATTCTCGATACGTTAAACGAGATGCTTCCGGACGAAGACCCGAGAAAAGCACATATCAATGAAGAGCTGATCACTTATGTGGAAGACCGCAAGGGCCATGACCGCAGATATGCGATCGCACCGGACAAGATCAAAGCTGAGATTGGCTGGTATCCGGAGACGATGTTTGCAGAAGGCATCAAGAAAACAATCAAATGGTATTTTGAACACGAAGACTGGATGGCAAATGTGACAAGTGGCGACTATCAGAAATATTACGAAGAGATGTACCGCAAATAAGAAAGGATCGATATATGAAGGGGATTATTTTAGCAGGCGGTTCCGGTACCAGACTGTACCCGCTGACCAAAGCGATTTCAAAACAGATCATGCCGGTTTATGATAAGCCGATGATCTACTATCCGTTGTCCACACTGATGCTGGCAGGGATCCGTGAGATCCTGATCATCTCTACAGAGCGTGATCTTCCGGTATTTAAAGAATTGTTTGGAACCGGTGAGCAGCTGGGGCTTCAGATGTCTTATGCTGTTCAGGACAAACCTCGGGGACTGGCAGATGCGTTTATTATCGGAGCCGATTTCATCGGAGATGACAGTGTGGCACTGGTGCTCGGTGACAATATTTTCTACGGACAGAGCTTTTCACAGGTTCTGATGCGTGCAGCCAAGATTGAAAAGGGAGCGACTATTTTCGGATATTATGTGCGTGACCCGAGAGAATATGGTGTCGTAGAGTTTGATGAGAACGGAAAGGCACTCTCCATCGAGGAGAAACCGGAGCATCCGAAGTCCAACTACGCTGTTCCGGGACTGTATTTCTATGATAATGATGTGGTAGAGATCGCAAAGAATGTCAAACCTTCCGCACGCGGTGAGATCGAGATCACCAGTATCAACAATGAATATTTAAGAAGAGGAACCCTGAAGGTGGAGACACTTGGCAGAGGTTTTGCATGGCTGGATACCGGCACACACGATGCACTGCTCGATGCGGCAGATTTCGTAGCTGCCTTCCAGAAGAGACAGGGACTTTATATTTCCTGCATCGAAGAAATTGCATATAAGAGAGGATTTATCACAAAAGAACAGCTCGTTGAGCTGGCACAGCCTCTGCTGAAGACTGCATATGGCCGGTATTTACTGGAAATTGCAGAGGGACTTTAGGAGGAAAAGGAATCTATGAAAGAAACCCGGTCACTGCCCGCAGAGCTTTTTGCGGGCAGAACACTGATTTTTCAGCTTGCGAAAAATGATTTTAAAAAGAAATACGCCGGTTCCTACCTGGGGATCGTCTGGGCGTTTGTACAGCCGGTTGTGACGGTCATGGTCTACTGGTTTGTTTTTGGTATGATAAGGAGTTCATCACCAAGACCGGTACCGTTCGTGCTGTGGCTGATCGCCGGACTGATTCCCTGGTTCTTTTTTCAGGACGGACTGATCAACGGAACGAATGCACTGCTGGAATACAATTATCTGGTCAAAAAGGTGGTATTTCGGATTGATATCCTGCCGATGGTCAAAGTTGTATCCGCTGTTTTTGTACACCTGTTTTTTATTCTGGTTGCTCTGATCCTGTACACGGCGATGGGATGTTATCCGACTGTTTATACGATCCAGGTGATTTATTATACGTTTTGTATCTTTGTGCTCGTGCTCGGGATCACTTATATGACCAGTTCGGTCGTCGTCTTTTTTCGTGACCTGACACAGGTGATCAACATTGCACTTCAGGTGGGAGTCTGGATGACTCCGATCATGTGGTCGATGGAGGATCTCGGCATTACCGGCATCCTTGCGTCCATCTTGAAATTAAATCCGATGTTTTATATTGTCCAGGGATATCGTGATGCCTTTATTTACAAGATATGGTTCTGGCAGCGTCCGGGCATGACTCTGTATTTCTGGGCATTTACTCTGGTGTTCTGGCTGATCGGCACGAGACTGTTCCGGAAGTTAAAGATACATTTTGCGGATGTTCTGTAAATTTATGAGGAATCGAAATCTATGAGTGAAATGGCAATTCAGGTAAAAGACCTGAGTAAAGTATATAAATTATATAACAAACCGTCTGACCGTCTGAAGGAGACGCTTGGATTTCATGTGGATGCGAGGGAGCATTATGCGTTGAAACATGTTAATTTTGAGATCAGAAAAGGCGAGACGGTCGGCATCATCGGGACGAACGGTTCCGGTAAATCGACGATTCTGAAGATCATCACCGGTGTTCTGAATCCGACCGGAGGCGAAGTGAACGTGGATGGACGTATCTCGGCACTTCTGGAGCTTGGAGCCGGATTCAACATGGAATACACCGGGATCGAGAATGTCTATCTGAACGGAACGATGCTTGGATTTACAAAAGAAGAGATCGATGAGCGACTGGACAATATTCTGGAGTTTGCGGACATCGGTGATTTTGTTAATCAGCCGGTCAAATCGTACTCAAGCGGTATGTTTGTGCGGCTGGCATTTGCCGTTGCCATCAATATCGATCCGGAGATCCTGATCGTGGATGAGGCACTGTCGGTCGGAGACGTTTTTTTCCAGGCAAAATGTTACCGCAAATTTGAGGATTTCAAAAAAGAAGGCAAGACGATCCTGTTTGTCAGCCACGACCTTGGAAGCATCACAAAATACTGTGACCGTGCGATCCTGCTCAACCAGGGCGAGAAGATCTTTGAGGGAACACCGAAAGAAGCGGTTGATATTTATAAGAAGGTTCTGGTGCATCAGTTTGATCCGTCTGAACTGGAGACAGACAGCCGGATGAACGATGTCGAGGATGTCAGTGCAAACTGGAAGGATTCGGTCGTGGTCAATCCGAAGCTGATCGAGTATGGAGAGAAGATTGCGGAGATCACAGACTATGCGATCCTCGATGACAAAGGGCTGATCACCAATACCCTGATGAAGGGCAGCACCTTTTCTGTTCGCATGAAGGTGGATTTCCACGAGGAGATCAAAGAACCGATCTATGCGTTTACGATCAAGAATCTGCAGGGGATTGAGATTACCGGAACGAACACCATGTATGAAAAGGCAGACGTCAAAGGTAAAAAAGAGGGCGAAAGTCAGGAGATCACTTTCACGCAGAAACTGGATCTGCAGGGCGGAGAATATCTGATTTCTCTTGGATGTACCGGTTACCGCAACGGAGAGTTTGTGGTATTTCACAGATTGTATGATGTATGCAGCCTGACGGTGATCTCAGACCGCAATACCGTCGGTTATTACGATATGAATTCAAAAGTAACACTATCCTGAAGCGGGGGGAATTATGGCAAAGTTTAATCTGGATTATTATAGCGGAGAGAATTTTTACTCCGACGGAGATATTGAAAAGGAAATACTGAAGATCGTCAAAACACAGGGCAGTTACGAGAGTATGGAGAATGTTCCGTTTCCGGTACTTTACCATCTTTCCAGAGTCCGCGAGAACATCCTGAACTGGTATCCGTTTCAGGAGGATGCGACCTGTCTGGAGATTGGCTCCGGCTGCGGGGCGATCAGCGGCCTGCTCTGTGAGCGGATGAAAAAGGTCGTGTCGGTGGAGCTTTCCAAGCAGAGAGCGGACATCAACATGGCAAGGCATGAGCGTGTGCCGAATCTGGAGATCTGGGTCGGCAATTTAAATGATATGGTGTTCGGTGAGCAGTTTGATTACATCGTGCTCAACGGCGTGTTTGAGTATGCACCGGGCTTTACCGAGGGGGATCAGCCGTGCGAGACGTTTCTTAAGAATATCAAACGGCTGCTCAAGCCGGAGGGGATCCTGCTGATTGCAATCGAGAACCGCTTTGGACTCAAGTATTTTGCGGGTGCACCGGAAGATCATACCAACGGCTATTTTGACGGCATTGCCGGGTATCCGGACAATCATTCCGTGCGGACATTCTCCAAAGGAGAGTGGGAACGTCTGATGGAAGCCTGTGGTTTTTCTTATCACCGTTTTTATTATCCGTATCCGGATTACAAGTTTCCGCGGGAAGTCTTTACGGATGAGTCTTTAAAAGAGCAGAAATATGGTCTTCCGACCTGGAATTTCACAAAATACCGCATGGCACTGTTCCGGGAGGGACAGGTGGCGGAGACGATTCAGCAGGATGGCAGAATGGATTATTTTGCCAATTCTTTTCTGATCGAGATGAGCAGAAATCAGATCCGTGCTGATAAAAAAGTGCTTTATGCGAAGATGAGCACCGACCGCGACCGTCATTTCTCCATTGCTACCACGATTGAAGAGCAAAACGGAGAAAAAGTGGTTGTCAAGCAGCCGATGACAAACGAGGCAAAACGTCACCTGCAGAATATGCAGAACAAACAGAAAGATTACGGAAGCTGGAGCAGCCTTGGCGTGAAAGCAAAAGGCGATGCTGTTGTGACACCGTTTCTTCAGGAAAAAAGCCTTGGACAACAGGCAAAGCAGGCCATTTATGAACATAACGTGGAAAAAGTGAAAAATTTGATTTCCACGGTCAGTATGCTGTGTGAAAAAGAATCCGCAGCAACTGGGAACCGTCATATCGTAAGCCGGGAGATGTCCGGAAGAGAGCGGACGGAGTTTGCCCAGGTTTTTGGAACTTCACAGATCTGCCCGGAACTGCCGTGCATTGCCCCGGCGAACATCGATCTGATCCTCGACAATATTTTCGAAAAAGACGGAAAATACCGTGTCATTGACTGCGAATGGATCTTTGATTTTCCGGTTCCGGTGGCATTTATCATCTGGCGTGCCATCAATGAGCTGTACAGCAGCTATCCACAGCTGGAACAAGACTGCAGGATGCAGGAGCTTTTAGAAGAATATCAGATTACGCAGGAGATGTCCGAGACTTTCCACAAGTGGGGCACCTATTTTGCAGAACACTACGTCGGAGCGAACCGCGTATTGCACTACAGCATCCCGGAGATCGGTATTTCTCTGGAAGAGTTCCGCAAACGTCATCAGGAGAAGGATCTGCTGAACTGCCAGCTCTTTGTGGACACCGGAAACGGGTTCCGGGAAGAGGAGAAAATCCAGGCGGAAACGGTTCTGCAGGACGGAGCGTTCCGCGTGGCTTTTGATCTGAAAAATTTTAAGGACTGGAAGGCACTGCGTTTTGATCCGCTGGAAGGAAAACCATGTATCTGCCGGATCGACCATGCCGGAACCAATGCGAAGTTAAAAGCGGCCAACGCTTCCGGAAAAGTGGAGCATGGCGATCTGTTTTTAACGACCGATCCGGTTTATCTGGTCAAAATGGAAGAAAACAAGGATCAGGTAAAGATCAGCGGCATGATTGCGGTACTCTCCATGGAAGAGGCACTGGAGCGTGCAAACTGGCTGCTTGGTAAAAAAAATGGTCTTGCATTTTGGAGGAAATAAATGAAAAAAAGGACAGAGGCAGTAGATATTATTATACCGGTGTACAATGGTTACGATGATTTGCAGCTTTGTATGCCGAGTGTGTTAAAGCATACAGATTTTACGAAACACCGGCTGATCCTGATCAACGACTGCAGTCCGGATGAACGGATCGCACCTTATCTGGATAGCTTTGCCGGGGAACATATTCTGGTGCTGCACAACGAAAAGAATATGGGGTTTTCCGCGAACGTCAATAAAGGAATGGCACAGTCAGAGGATCGAGATGTCCTTCTTTTAAATTCTGATACAATCGTTACTGCAGGGTGGCTGGACAAGATCATCGCCTGTGCATACCGGGAGGAGAGCATCGGAACGGTGACACCGCTCTCAAACAGTGCTACTTTATGTTCGGTTCCGGTCATGTGCCAGGACAATCCGATACCGGAGAATGTCACGGTAGATGAGTACGCCGGACTGATTGAAACGTGCAGCCTCAGACGTTATCCAAGAATCACCGTTGCGGTTGGTTTCTGTATGTATATCAAACGCAGTGTGATCGATGACATCGGTGTCTTTGACGCTGAAACGTTCGGCAGAGGCTACGGGGAGGAAAATGATTTCTGCAACCGTGCAGAGCAGGCAGGTTATCATCATGTAATGTGCGATGACACCTTTGTATACCATAAAGGGACCGCTTCGTTTGACACCGAAGAAAAGAAAAAGCTTCTTGAAGAACATGAGGCAATCTTAAATGACCGTTACGCTGCCCAGATGCGGATGAACCATCTGTACTGTATGGAAAATCCGGATCAGGAGATCCGCGACAACATCAATATGTATACAAAGCTGCACAACGGAAAGCAGAACATTCTCTATCTGCTGCATCTGGATTTCCAGGAAGGGGCATTCAACAACATCGGCGGCACACAGATTCATGTCAAAGAGCTGACGATGGCACTGCGGGATGAATACAATGTCTTCGTGGCGGCAAGAGATGAAGAATATTTAAGACTGACGATCTACACGGACAAAGATGTGGTCTCCCTGAAATTTGAAATTGGCGAAGCACCGAAGTTTCCGGTTTTCCGTGATGAAAAGATGCGAAAGATCTATGAACAGATCCTGCTGGCATTTGACATTGATATGGTGCATATCCAGCATTCGCAGGATCTTTCTCTGGAGCTTTATTTTGCGGCAGAGCGTTTCGGAATCCCGGTGATCGCAACCATTCATGATTTCTATTATGCCTGCCCGACGATCATTCTTCTGGATAACGAAAATCAGTTCTGTCAGAAAGAGGATGCAAAGCTTTCCTTTGAAGAGAGGCAGAAACGCTGCCAGGAATGTCTGCGTCAGAAAAAAGACATTGCAAGCCAGGTTGATTATCTTCGCATCTGGAGAAGGGAAAATAAAAAGGCACTTTCCATTTGCCGGAAGCTGATCTTCCCATCCGAAAGTGCGAGGGATATTCTGCTTGAATATTTCCCTTCTCTGAAAGAAAAATGCATGGTCATCGAACACGGAGAAGACAAACTGGAGCGTGATATCATACATGTGCCGTCCCCGGAGAAGCATCAGAAGAGCGAGCACCTGCACGTGAAGCTGGATCGTGTGCCGGGAGCCGATCAGGGGCTCAATGACATCAAAGGCTGGGCGTATCTGGAAGGTGTGCCAAACGAAGAAACAAAAATTTATGTGGAATTTACGGACAGCAAAGGCAAAAAGGATTGTTTTCTGGCAAACAAAGTACCAAGACCGGATATTGTCGATGCATTTGGTGCAACAGAAGCACTGATGTGCGGTCTGGATCTTCGCATCAGTACCAGAAAACTTGCCGACGGACCGGTGAAGATCCGTGTCTATGTCAAACATGACGGCGTGTTCTACACGGATAATCAAAGTACCAAAGGAGAATATCACCATCGCTTCGGAAAACGAGGAAGGCTCAATGTGGCATTCCTTGGAGGAATGGTTCCGCAGAAAGGAAGTCTGATGGCAAGAGAGCTGATTCCGATGGACAAAGGCGGGATCAACTGGTTTGTATTAGGTGCGATCGGTGATAAGAATATTCTGGAAATTTCACAGGAGAACTGTTTCTTCAGCTCCACTTACAAAAAAGAGGAACTTCCGCAGCTTCTTGAAGATAATGAGATTGATATTATCTGCATTCTGCCGATCTGGCCGGAGACCTTCAGTTATACCGTCTCAGAAGCATGGCTTAATGGGATTCCGATCGTTGCAACCGACATCGGAGCAGTCGGGGAGCGTATCAGAAAGACAGGCGGCGGCTGGCTGGTGAAGCCGGATGCAAAGCCGGATGAGATCATGCAGCTTCTGCATCATATTATCGATCATCCGGAAGAATATCAGGCAAAGAAAGAGATCGTGGATGATATGGAGATGAAAACGGTGGAGCAGATGTGCGAAGAGTACCGCAGCTTCTACCGGGAACTTCTGGAGTTTACGGAAAAAGAACTGCCGGAAGACAAGATCGACCGGGATTTCATTTTCCAGGGACTGGCTCTTGGCGATCCATCCATTGGCGGCAGCGGCAGCATCGCGGCGATGAACCGACTGAAAAACGAGAATGCGGCACTGAAAGCGTCGATCGAAGTAACAAAAGGAACGATTTCTTATAAAATGGCAAGGAAAATTTCGGATGCGAAAATACCATTTAAAGAGCAGATGAAACGATTCCTTCATCGAAAATAGAGCAGCAGAAAATGAGCAGTCGGAGCCCCGGTGGTTTCCGGCTGCTTTTATAGAAAATGCTCACTTCCGGTAAAATGCAAAGGTGTGTTCTCCTGAGCCGACCGGAACACAGACGAAGCAGGCATCGGCACGTAAAACATCGGTCTTGATGCCGTCTACATAAGCTTTTACATTCTTGCTGTATGGGATTGGCAGAAAGAGAAAACCGGCATTTTCTGTCGTCACGGTACCGGAGATCTGCTCCTTTTCGGTATTTTCATCGAAAGCAATCTGAGCACCGGTGTAGGCGGATATGGTTTTGACGGAGCCAAGCAGTGCAAGGTCTGTGATCCGACAGCTTTCCTTTTCACAGGAAAAGTTTACCGAGTCGGACGAGATGGAAATGGCGATCTGCACGTTTTTCTTCTCGCCGGCCGTAAACGGGATCTGATATACCATGTCCGAATTCTGTGAGACGGTCAGCGTGCCGTCAGAATCAGCTGTCAGAGCAAAAATAAGATAAACTCGCTGGTAAAGTCTTGATGTGGCGGTATCAAGCTGGATAGCCGCCGGAGAGGAGGAATTTACCGTAAGATCCGTAAAGTCTCGGGAAATGCCGTCCAAGGTGCAGCTTTCCTGAAGTTTTGATGCCGGACGTATCTTCTTTCCGGTGATCTCTTTTGCAAGGGAAGCGGTCGCACTTTCCGAATCCGCAGCGTCGGAATCAGCAGTATCGGCATCCTCCGATCCTTCCCCTTCCAGGAGAACATTCTCCTGAAGGATCCGCTCCAGATCGAGGGAGACATCGCTGTTTAAGATGGAGATATCTGCCGCACGCGTATAAAAACGTGCAAAAGAGGCCGGGTCCTGACTCTGGGCGGAAGCGGCATCGCCGAACTGTTCACTGTAATAGGAAACGGCGGTATCGTAAAAAGAATCTGCTTCTCCAAAAGAGATCAGACCCATGTGGCGTGCGGCCACAACCAGAAGCAGGCAGAGCAGGCCGCCAAGCAGTATGCCGAAAAAAAGCGAGAGCAAATGTCCGAGGACTTTGTTCTTTGCTTTTTTTGTGTTTTTATCCGAACTGGAATCTGTTTTATCTGAAATCATCGTTTTCACTTTGTCCTTTCTATATGATAAGCGTCTCAATAACTGGAAATCTTTATGAGTCATACGTGATTTTTTCGTGCTCTGCACTCCCAAAATCACGCAAACATTCGAAATTCGCTCATTTTTTTACAAAAAATGGCTGCTTTCTCATGTTTTAGCGGTCCTCATAGACACAAATACGTATGCAAGCATCCGTTTTGTGTCCATTTGTCCCTTGACTCATCATATCACATTTGCCGGAAATCCTGCAATCAAAAATGCGGGAGAAAATCCGACACTTGACAGAAAAGCTTCCTCTATACTATAGTGTACAAAGAGTCTTTTCAGGTGAAACAGAGAAAAAGTTAAGATAAATGCCCCGGATGGAAATGCTTTCCGGAAGAGCAGAAAAGTAAGAGAGGAAACGTATGGATTTTTCGAAACTGGCAAAAAGCCTGAATCCCTACACGATCAAAAAGGGATTTTCTTATTTGAAGCAGTATGGTTTTCAGGAATTTAAAGTGCGATTATCAGAGCGATTTGAAAAAGAAGAAGTCGATTATAATGAGTGGTGTAAGAATGATATTCTGACGGATGAGGAGCGAAAAGCACAGAGAGAACGGATCTGGGAGTATCCGCCCCTGATCAGTGTTGTGGTTCCGATTTACAAAACACCGGAAGTTTTCCTGCGGCAGATGATCGAATCGGTGACGGCACAGACCTATCCGCACTGGCAGCTGTGCATTGCAGACGGAAGTGGAGATACCGCAGAGACAAAACGGATCGTTGACAGTTATCTTTCTGATAAACGTATCAAATATAAGATCCTTGCGGAAAATCTGGGCATCGCAGACAACACGAATGCAGCGATGGAACTGGCGGACGGCGATTATATTGCTCTGTTTGACCATGATGATCTGCTTTCTGAAAATGCCCTCTATGAAGTGGCGGATCGGATCTGCAAAACAGGGGCGGAGATTGTTTACACAGATGAGGACAAGGTGACAAGTGATCTTTCCGAGCGTTATCAGCCAAATTTCAAGCCGGATTTCAATCTTGATCTGCTGCGTTCCAACAATTATATCTGCCATCTGCTGGTTGTGAAAAAGACACTGGTGCAGGAAGTGGGCGGCCAGAAAAAAGAATTTGACGGAGCACAGGATCACGAGTTTCTGTTCCGCTGCATTGAAAAAGCAAAAGGGATCGAGCATATTCCGAAGGTGCTGTACCACTGGCGGGTGCACAAGGCTTCCACAGCGGACAATCCGCTCAGCAAAAAGTATGCCTACGATGCCGGAAAACGGGCAGTGACAGAGCACATCCACCGCTGCGGGGAGGAGGCAGAAGTGACGGATACGCTGTTCCCTGGATTTTACCGGGCGAAATATCAGGTGACGGGCGAACCGCTCGTCTCGATCATCATTCCGAACAAGGATGAAAAAGAGACACTCAAAAAGTGTCTGGATTCCATCAAAGAGAAATCAACCTATCGTAATTATGAGATCATTATTGTGGAGAATAACAGCACCGGGCAGGAGATTTTTGATTATTACAAAGAGATTGACGGCAGGGACGGCATCCGGGTCGTTTACTGGAAGTCGGGCTTTAATTATTCTGCTCTGAACAATTTCGGGTTTACATTTGCAAAAGGCGATTATATTCTCTGCCTGAATAACGATGTGACGGTGATCACACCGGACTGGCTGGAGCGGATGATCGGACAGTGTCAGCGAAAAGAGGTCGGCATTGTGGGAGTGAAACTGTATTATCCGGATGATACGATCCAGCATGCGGGCGTGATCATCGGTATTGGCGGCGTTGCCGGGGCGATGTTTGTCGGTATGGCAAGAGAACGCAGCGGTTATCTTAGAAAAGCAATCCTTCAGCAGGATTTAAGTGCCGTGACGGCTGCCTGCATGATGGTGGACCGCAAAGCATGGGAGGGGGCAGGCGGATTCAACGAAGACCTTGCCGTTGCATTCAATGACATTGATTTCTGCCTGAAGGTAAGAAGAGAAGGCTATCTTGTAGTTTATGAGCCGAATGTCGAGCTGTATCACTATGAATCCAAGAGCCGCGGCTACGAAGACACACCGGAAAAACAGAAACGTTTCTTAAGTGAAATTAACTATATGAAAGCACACTGGAGTGAGATCCTTACGAAGGGCGATCCTTATTACAACGAGAATTTCTCACTCAACACCTGCAATTATACACTGAGAAAGCGTTAGGAAGGAATGCATATGGCAGAAGTTACGGTAGTGATACCGAATTATAATGGAATCGGATATTTAAAGGACTGTCTGGATACATTAAGAGAGCAGACCTGTAAAAATTATGAGACAGTCCTTGTGGATAATGGTTCGACGGACGGAAGCCTTGCGTTTGTAAAAGAACATTATCCGTGGGTAAAGATCCTGGCACTTGACCGGAATTATGGCTTTTGCCATGCGGTCAATGCGGGAATCCGGGCAGCAGAGTCTTCTTATGTATTTCTTCTGAACAATGACACAAAGTTGCATGAAGACTGCATTGAGGAGCTGTTGATCATGATGCGGCAGCATCCGCACTGCTTTTCCTGCTCGGCAAGAATGATCAAAATGCACGAGCCGGACAAACTGGATGATGCCGGGGATTATTACTGTGCCCTTGGATGGGCATATGCACTTGGAAAAGACAGGCCGTGGAAAGATTATCTCAAGCCGAGAAAAGTGTTTGCAGCCTGTGGCGGAGCTTCCATGTACCGTAGAAGCGTATTTGAGAAGATCGGACGGTTTGATGAGGCACATTTTGCCTATCTTGAGGATATTGATGTCGGCTACCGTGCCCAGATCTATGGCTATGAGAACTGGTACTGTCCGCGGGCAGTCGTATGGCATGTCGGAAGCGGGACGAGCGGATCAAGATACAATGAGTTTAAAGTACGCCATTCTTCGAGAAACAATGTTTATATGATCTATAAGAATATGCCGTTTCTGCAGATCATACTGAATCTGCCGCTTCTGATTCCCGGGTTTGTGGTCAAGTGGCTGTTCTTTGTCCGGAAAGGCTTTGGAAAAGAATATGCAAACGGTATTTTTAACGGCATTGCCATGTCAGACAAAGAGAAAAAAGTTCCGTTTCAGAAGCGGCATCTGTGGAATTATGTGAGAATTCAGGTGCAGCTCTGGGTGAATGTCGTTCGAAGATTTGTGATGTAATAAAGATAAAAAATAGAAATACAAAACGTAAATTATTTGTAAAACGCTGCCAAAACGGGCAAAAAAGAATTGCCCTTTTTCGGCGTATGCGTTATGATAAGGCAAGCAAACAGGGAGAGGATAACCATGATCAAAGATAATCAAACGCTTCTGAACCGCATCCATGTGGTGGTAGACGCACTGGTGATCGCATGTACCTATATCGCAGCCTGGTTTATTCAGTTTGAGTTTTTCGCACCGGATGTTGCCGGAAAACTTCCGCTTGAGACGTATATGTCAGCCCTGGTCATTCTGATACCGGGGCTGCTGTTGCTCTATCATGCATTCAGCCTGTACACGCCAAAACGGGTGCAGGGACGAAGACTTGAGTTTGGCAACATCGTAAAGGCAAACACCATAGCATTGCTGCTGTTTTTTACGATTGCATATATGCAGCATGAAATCGACTTTTCCAGAAAGATGCTCTGCATTTTCTATGCACTGAACATTGTTGTGGAAACGCTGGTGCGGAATCTGATCCGCATGGTGCTGATGAGCCTTCGCAGACGCGGGCTGAACCAGAAACAAATCCTGCTTGTCGGCTACAGCCGGGCGGCAGAGCAGTATATAGACCGTATCATTGCGAATCCGCAGTGGGGTTACCGTGTCCGGGGCATCTTAGATGACAATGTGGCACGCGGGACGATGTACAAAGGCATCAAAGTGATCGGAAGGATCGAGAATCTGGTCGTGATCCTGCCGGAAAACTGTCTGGATGAGATTGCGATCACGCTGGGACTTGGGGAATACGAGAAACTGCAGCACATCGTTGCACTGTGCGAAAAGTCCGGGGTGCACACCAAATTTATCCCGGACTACAACAACATCATTCCGACCAGACCTTACACCGAGGATCTGCTCGGACTTCCGGTGATCAACATCCGTCATGTGCCGCTGACCAATACTTTCAACAGCATGGTCAAACGCAGCATCGATATTTTTGGGGCACTGGTGGCCATTATCCTGTTTTCACCGATCATGCTGATTTCGGCAATCCTGGTGAAAACAACTTCGAAAGGACCGCTGATCTTCAGGCAGGAACGTGTCGGACTGCACAACAAGCCGTTCTATATGTATAAATTCCGCTCGATGGCGGTGCAGGAGATAAAGGATGAAAAGGCAGCCTGGACGACAAAGAACGATCCGAGAGTGACAGGCATCGGCAAGATCATGCGAAAGACGAGTATTGATGAACTGCCGCAGCTGTTCAACGTCCTGAAAGGAGATATGAGCCTGGTCGGTCCGAGACCGGAGCGGCCTCAGTTTGTGGAGAAGTTCCGGGAGGAGATCCCACGTTATATGGTAAAACATCAGGTGCGTCCGGGGATGACCGGATGGGCACAGATAAACGGATACCGGGGAGATACATCCATCAAACGCAGGATCGAGTTTGACCTGTACTATATAGAGAACTGGACCGTGGGACTGGATATCAAGATTTTGATTCTTACAATTTTTAAGGGCTTTATCAACAAGAATGCATACTAGAAGGGGGATTTGAGATGGCAAGAAAAAGCAAAAGAGAGTCAGATGACCGCAGGTTTGATGACAGAGAGTACCGACGGGATCCATATTACCGGGACGATTACCGCCGTCAGAGCAGGGGAAACTACCGCAGCGAAGAGAACAGAGGCTATCAGCAGGAAGAATACCGCCGGGATTACGGCAGACAGTATGACCGACGTTACGAGCAGGGATACCGTCAGGACGGATACGGAAGAGACGGCGGCTACCGTCAGGGTTATCCGGGCGGCGGCTATGACGACCGGTACTATGAACAGGATGACAGAAGAAAACGTGCAGCAAAGAAAAAGAAGAGAAAACGGATCACGTTTATCATTGAAATCCTGATCCTTGTACTTCTGGCAGCCGGACTGTTTGTTGCTGCAAAGGTCGGCAAGATCAAACGTGCCGATGTATCAAAAGGTGACATTGTGATCAATGACAATGTCAACCTGAAAGGCTATACAAACATTGCACTGTTCGGTGTGGACTCCAGAGAGGGAAGCCTTGACAAAGAGGCTCACAGTGATACTATTCTGATCGCAAGCATCAACAACAAGACAAAAGATGTCAAACTGGTGTCTGTTTACCGCGATACTTACCTGGACAATACAAACGGAGAGTACCGCAAGGCGACCGAATGTTATTATTTCGGCGGACCTTCCCGTGCAATCAGCATGCTGAACAAAAACCTGGATCTGGATATCACGGATTTTGTCACCGTAGATTTCACGGCAGTTGCTGATGTGGTCGATGCACTTGGCGGCATTGACATCGATGTGCAGGAGGACGAGATTGTACATCTGAACAATTATCAGGTAGAGGGTTCCCAGGTGACCGGCAAAGAGATCGTTCCGGTCGAATATGCAGGACTTCAGACCTTAAACGGACTTCAGGCACTGTCTTACTGCCGTATCCGTTACACGGAAGGAAGCGATTTCAAACGTACCGAAAGACAGCGTACCGTTCTTCAGAAGATCCTAGAGAAGGCAAAAAGTGCCGATCTTCTGACACTGAACAATCTGATCGACAACGTGGCCGGCAATATGATGACAAGCCTTGGCAACACAGAGCTACTCTCCCTGGCAAAAGATGTTTCTTCTTATAACCTGACAGACCAGACGGGATTTCCATTTAATTTAACGGCAGCAAATCTTCAGGCAGGAGACTGCGTGGTGGCAGTCGATTTAGCAGACAATGTACGTCAGCTTCACCAGTGGCTGTTCGATGACGGCAGTTATGAGCCGTCCGATTCCGTGCAGGAGATCAGCTGGCAGATCATCAACGATACAGGAATACAGTAAACAAGAAAGTAGGGAGAATGTGAAAAAAACGGTAGATGTTGTGATTCCGAGCTATAAACCGGATCATAAATTTGACCGGCTGATGCATATGCTTCAGAAACAGACTTATCCGATCGGGACGATCCTGATCGTAAATACGGAAGAAAAGTTTTTTCCGGAAAAAGGATATGAAACGTGGCAGAATGTACAGATCCGGCATATAGAGACAGAAGATTTTGACCACGGCGGTACCAGAGATGGTGCCGCCTCCCTGCTTGACGGGGATCTGATCTTATTTATGACGCAGGATGCCGTCCCGGCAGATGTTTATCTGGTGGAAAAACTGGTATCCGCTTTTGAAAAGGAAAAGGTGGCGGCAGCCTATGCAAGACAGCTGCCGGACAAAGACTGCGATATCATCGAGCGTTATACGAGAAGTTTTAATTATCCGAAAGAGAGCAGCGTAAAAACAAAAGCAGACTTAGACCGTCTGGGGATCAAAACGTTTTTCTGTTCGAATGTCTGTGCGATGTACCGCAGAAGCATTTACGAAAAGCTGGGAGGTTTCGTAAAGCACACCATTTTCAATGAAGATATGATATTTGCGGGAAAACTGATCCAGGAAGGTTATGCCATTGCCTATGTTGCAGAAGCAAGAGTGGTTCATTCCCACAACTATACAAATCGCCAGCAGCTGCACCGGAACTTTGATCTGGCAGTGTCCCAGGCGGATCACCCGGAGATTTTTGCCATGGCAAAATCAGAAAGTGAAGGGATTCGCATGGTGAAGGCGACCGCAGCGTATCTGATCTCACAGAGAAAGCCGTATCTCATTCCGGTTCTGGGGATGCGAAGTGCAAGCAAACTGCTCGGTTATAGGCTTGGCAGGTCCTATCAGAAACTGCCGGAAAACATAGTTTTACACCTTACAGGAAATAGGAGTTATTGGGAGAAGAAAAAGAAACTCCAGTCAAGATGTAAAAATTAAGCGATTTTGTCACACTTTGAACACAAACGACTGCTATACTTTCATACCATACAGAAAAAATGTGGCCTGATAGAAAAGTCAGACGCAAAATAGCGATAAGAGGAGGATTTGGTCATGTATGATGAATTTGATAATAAAGAAAATGAAGACCGCTACGATCCAAAGCAGCCATCCGCAGAGGATGAAGTGAAAACCGGGCAGATGTACGGGGAAGAAGATCAGCTGTCAGAAACCGAAGAGGTACAGGCATCGACAGCGGAAGAAACCGAAGCATCCGCAGAATCCGGGGAGCAGTCATCTGTTTACCATTACAGCTACGAAAGAGGCGAACAGGCAGAGCCGACAGGCAACACACAGAACTCACAGCAGTATGGTTCATCAGAGCATCATGCAGAAGAGCATATTAACGAAGAAAAGAAAGGATACCGTCAGTACTATCAGAATGGCGAGTATCACCAGAGAGAAGACGGATGGCATGACGGCGTTTACCAAAATCATCCGCAGCAGAAACATTCGCTGGAAAGTGGCGGGAAAAAGCCGTTTGGCACAGGCAAGAAGATTGCAGTTGCTTTCGGATGTGCAGCCGTATTCGGTCTGGTGCTTGGTGTGACATTCGGAACGATCGATTCCAAAAAATCCGTGAGCAGTCTTGTGGCAGAAAGCGAGACTATCTCATCCGGTGAGACTGAGCAGAGAGCAGAGCTGCAGACACAGGCAGCCGGTGATGCAGATAACAGCCAGAGTGTCACACAGAGCGTCTCAGCAGCCGGCGATGTTTCTGAGATCGCAGAGAATGCGATGCCATCCATCGTAGCGATCACAAACAAAGGCGTAGAAGAAGTACAGAGCATGTTTTTTGGAACAACACAGTATCAGGAAACAGAAAGTGCCGGTTCCGGTGTGATCATTGCCAAGACAGATAAAGAGCTTCTGATCGCTACCAACAACCATGTGGTGGACGGAGCAGAAGAACTGAGCGTCTGCTTTACCGTGGATACGGAAAACACTGATGATGCCGTCGTAAAAGCACAGGTAAAAGGTACGGATTCGGATCATGACCTGGCCGTTGTGGCAGTCAGCATTTCTGATATTTCCGAAGATGTAAAGAGCAAACTGAAAGTTGCTGTTATGGGTGACTCCGATAAACTGAAAATCGGCAATCAGGTGATCGCGATCGGTAATGCACTCGGATACGGACAGTCTCTGACGGTAGGTTACATCAGTGCCCTGAACCGGGAAGTGACGATCGATAATGTCAGCAACAATATGATCCAGACGGATGCAGCGATCAACTTTGGTAACAGCGGCGGTGCACTGCTCGATGCGAACGGCAATCTGATCGGTATCAATTCCGCAAAGGCAGCAGATACCGGCGTAGAGGGTATGGGATATGCGATCCCGATCAATACAGCTTCTCCGATCCTGGATGAGCTGATGAACCGTACGACCAGAGCAAAAGTAACGGACAGCGAAGAACTTGGTTTCCTCGGTGTTGATGCAAGAGATGTATCCGAAGAAGCACGTCAGATCTACAATCTGCCGGCAGGTGCATTTGTATACAGCGTAGTAGAAGGTTCTCCGGCAGAAAAAGCAGGCATCAAGAAAGGTGACATCATCACAAAACTGGATGGCATCACGATTTCTTCCAGAAGTGAACTGTTTTCACGCATGGAGTATTACAAAGCAGGTGAGACGATCGATGTGGTTGTCAAGACAGCACAGGGCGGAGAATATGTAGAGAATACCTTCTCTGTCACACTGGCAAAGAAGAGTGAGTACACTTCTTCCTCAGACGGTAGCTCAGATTCTTCAGGTTCACAGAGTCAGGATCAGGGAAACAGCCAGGATAACAGTCAGGGACAGGATAATGGACAGAGCCAGCCGCGTCAGTATTATGAATATGACGGCAATGGAAGCGATGGATACAGCGGAAACGGAGGAAACAGCGGAAGCAACAGCTACGATTCCCTTGAAGATTTCTTCCGTCAGTTCCAGCAGTAATCTTAAGCCGACAGAAAATATGTAAAAAGAAAAGGAGCTCACATTTAAGTGAACTCCTTTTCCTGTGTCCGTCAGGCTTTCCCAGAAGAAAAGCTGACGCATACACAAGTGTACCACACAACTATAGTAATTTGTAATATTCATACGTACTCTTGCACTCCCCTCTGAATGGCTATTTTACAGTATCATTCAGAATAGCGATAATTGCGTCAGCATCTTCTTTTGTGATATTATCGCTCTTTGCATAAGCTGTTACAAATTTTACAAGAGAATTGTCATAAGCATCCTCCAGAATCTCCTTTGCATGGAACTCACGGTAAGCATCGCGGGAAATTGCCGGGATGTAAGTAGTTCTGCGACGGGAGCCTTCTGTTCTCAGGAAACCCTGCTCCATCAGGATCGTCAGGTAAGTGTAAAGAGTCTGGCGTTTCCAGTCTCTTCCTTTCACTTCTGTGAAATGTTTGTAAATTTCACGGAAAGAAGTACCTTCTGGGAAATCCCACAGATAATCCATGATCAGCTTGGTTGTAGCAGTAAGATTGTAAGTAGAAATAGAAATCACCTCCTAAAATTTTATATCCCTATACTACTATTCTGATAAGGGAAATGCAAGTATAATTTACAATTTTTGTGAAAAATTTTTGAAATTGTATATAAAAAAGAAGCATTGTTATAGGATTTATGGTATATGGAGATCGGGGGGCAAAATGTAAAATAAAAATGGAAGAAGGAGCGATCCGCAGGCTGGTCTGGAACGCAATCGCTGATATGCACTGGAAAAAAGCGAAGGGACATGGTATAGTATACATCGGACGTGAGATGCCCCGCTTCTGCAGGCGATGAGCAGCAGGTTTTCTTGAACAGGCTGTCATGAAAAAACTGCAGAGATTGGAGTTTTGTTTTATGAGTAATTTGATGTTTTGCCTGAATGCAACGATGCCGATCTTCCTGACGATGATGCTCGGATATGCATTTCGAAAGTGGCATATCATGGACGGATCGTTTGTCGATAAGATGAACAGCTTTGTATTTAAGGTGGCACTTCCGGTGCTGGTATTCCAGGATCTGGCGACCGTTGATTTTTTTGAAGCTTGGGACTGGAAATTTGTAGTGTTTTGTTTCCTTGCTACGTTAATCAGTATTACAGCGGTAACATTACTGTCCTTTCTTTTGAAAGATAAGAGCCTGCAGGGTGAGTTTATCCAGGCATCTTACCGGAGCAGTGCGGCGATCTTCGGAATTGCCTTTATCCAGAACATTTACGGTGAGGCAGGCATGGGACCTTTGATGATTGTGGCAAGTGTGCCGCTTTATAACATTATGGCGGTTGTAGTACTGACCGTAATGCGGCCGGAACGCGGCAGGGTAAACGGAGCACTGATACGCAAAACGTTACACGGGATCATCACCAATCCGATCATTGTCGGGATCCTGACGGGCGTTGTGTGGTCTGTTTTAAAACTTCCGATGCCGGTGATCCTTGAAAAAACAGTAAAAAATGTAGCAGTGCTTGCAACACCGCTCGGACTGATGGCGATGGGAGCATCGATCGAGTTCAAAGGAGCTTTCGAAAATATGCGGCCGGTGATCCTGGCTGTTCTCTTAAAGCTGGTGATCCTGGCGGGCGTATTTCTGCCGATCGCAGTGACACTTGGTTTCCGGACGGAAAAGCTGATCGCAATCCTTGTGATGCTCGGCTCGGCGACAACGGTCAGTTCCTATGTTATGGCAAGAAATATGGGGCATAAAGGAGTGCTCACTTCCAGTGTTGTCATGCTGACGACGCTGCTCAGTGCATTTACACTGACCGGATGGCTCTATCTTCTGAAAGTACAGGGACTGGTATAATTGTTTTTCCATTTTCTTTCGAAAAAGTTTACTTGTTTCTTGCGAACATATGAGCTATAATGATGAACAGTAAAATTACTGGAGGTTTATGACAATGCCAGATGAAAAAAACATTGATGTTGATGTAGTAGACGAAGAAAAGAAAGAAGATTTTGAAGATATTTGCTTTCTGTGCCGCAGACCGGAGAGCAAAGTAGGAAAGATGGTACATTTGCCGAACGATATCCATATCTGTCAGAATTGTATGCAGAAGGTTTTTGATTCCATGGGAAAAGGCGGTATGAATTTCCAGGATATGTCAAATATGCCGAATATCAGCATGATCAATCTGTCGGATCTGCAGGATCACATTCCACAGAAACAGAAGATTCGCAAAAAGAAGAGCAAAGAAGAGGCAAAACCGGCATTTGATCTGAAATCTGTCCCGGCACCGCATAAGATCAAGGCAAAACTTGATGAGTATGTGATCGGTCAGGACTATGCAAAGAAAGTGGTTTCTGTTGCCGTTTACAATCACTATAAACGTGTGGCGACCGGCACGATGGATGATATTGAGATTGAAAAGTCCAATATGCTGATGATCGGACCGACCGGAAGCGGTAAAACCTATCTGGTCAAGACCCTTGCAAAACTTCTGGATGTGCCGCTGGCGATCGCCGATGCGACTTCGCTCACAGAGGCAGGTTACATAGGAGACGATATCGAGAGCGTTGTCAGCAAGCTGCTTGCAGCTGCAGACAACGATGTGGAAAAAGCAGAACAGGGCATTATTTTTATAGATGAGATCGACAAGATCGCAAAGAAAAAGAACACCAATCAGAGAGACGTCAGCGGAGAGTCTGTCCAGCAGGGTATGTTAAAGCTTTTAGAAGGTGCCAATGTGGAAGTACCGGTCGGAGCCAACAGCAAAAATGCGATGGTGCCGCTGGCCACAGTAAATACCAGAAATATTCTTTTTATCTGCGGCGGAGCTTTTCCGGGACTGGAGGATATTATCAAGGAGCGTCTGAACAAACAGGCATCCATCGGATTTCGTGCAGATTTAAAGGACAAGTATGACAACGATCCGGATATCCTCGAAAAAGTGACACTGGAAGATATCCGCAATTTCGGCATGATCCCGGAATTTATCGGAAGACTGCCGATCGTCTTTACACTGAGGGGACTGACAAAAGAGATGCTGGTCAAGATCTTGAAAGAGCCGAAAAATGCCATCCTCAAGCAGTATCAGAAACTGCTGGCACTTGATGAAGTGCAGCTTGTTTTTGAGAATGGAGCACTGGAGGCGATCGCAGAGAAAGCTCTGGAGAAAAAAACCGGAGCGAGGGCACTGCGGGCGATCATCGAAGATTTCATGCTGGATATTATGTATGAGATCCCGAAAGATGACAGCATCGGCAAAGTTACGATCACAAGAGATTATATTGAACATAAAGGCGGACCTCTGATTGAGATGAGAGGTGTGCCGGCACTGGAGGAATAGTATGAAGTGGATGCTATTGCCGGCAGGCATTTTTACGGCGGATTATATTATGAAGAAGAGAGCGGAAAGCTGGAATGAGGAGGAGGCGCCAGAAAAAATGCTCGGAGGGCATATCATCCTTCAGAAGCTGCATAACCGGGGAGCTGCACTGAGCTTCATGGAGAAAACTCCAAAACTGCTCACAGGTGTTACAACAGTTGTTACAGCAGGAATGACGGCGTTTTACGTTTATCTTATAAAGAAACCAAAACAGCTGTTTTTGAAGACAGGTGTTGGGATGATCCTTGGAGGAGCATGGAGTAACGTTTGGGATCGTATCACACGAAAATATGTGGTTGACTATTTCAGCTTCCACACAAAATGCAGAAAACTGGAACGTGTAGTGTTTAATCTGGCAGATATGTTTATCTTTTTGGGAGGATTTCTTGTGATTTTCTGGAATATGCTCCGGAAAAGTTGACAGAAGATGTCAAAAATGGTATCTTATTAAATGCAGCAAAATGAGTTGCCAGAAGGCAAGAGCATTAGGAGAAATTGTAGTATGGATGAATTACAGCAGGAACAGTTTACAAAAGCATTGCTTGGACTTGTAGATTTAGCAAAAACAAAGAAAAATGTCTTACAGTACGGTGAGATTAATGATGCCTTTAAAGGGCTGGAACTTACCGAAGATAAGATGGATCTGGTACTGGAGTATCTGGAAAAGCAGAAGATTGATATTGTAAATGCCGAAGTTGGCGTGGACAATGCAGAAGATCTGATCCTCGACAATGATGATATCATTCTGGATGACGAGGACGAGGTTGAGATCATCGATGATGTGGATGTGCTGGAAGGTGTCAGCACAGAAGATCCAGTGCGTATGTATCTGAAAGAGATCGGAAACGTGCCGCTGCTGACCACCGAGCAGGAGGTAGAGCTTGCAAAGCGTGTGGAAGCAGGGGATGAAGAAGCAAAGAAACAGCTGACGGAAGCCAATCTTCGTCTGGTAGTCAGCATTGCCAAAAAATATGTCGGTCGTGGAATGCCGTTTCTGGATCTGATCCAGGAAGGAAATATGGGACTGATGAAAGCCGTTGACAAGTTTGACTATACCAAAGGTTATAAGTTCAGTACCTATGCGACATGGTGGATCCGTCAGGCGATCACCAGAGGTATCGCAGATACCGGAAGAACGATCCGTGTGCCGGTACATATGGTAGAGACCATCAACAAGACACTTCGTATGACCAGAACGCTGCTTCAGGAGCTTGGCCGTGAACCGACCCCGGAAGAAGTTGCAGAGAGACTGAATGTTTCCGTGTCACGTGTAAGAGAAGTTCTCAAGATCTCCAGAGATCCGGTATCACTGGATACTCCGATCGGAGAAGAGGATGACAGCCATCTGGGAGACTTTATCGAGGATGATTCCGCACTTTCACCGGCAGATTCCGCAGCATTTTCCATGCTCAGAGCAGAGCTTGCAACAGCACTGGAGTCTCTGACAGACAGAGAGCGTCAGGTTGTTAAACTGAGATTTGGTCTGGAAGACGGAAGAGCAAGAACACTCGAAGAAGTCGGAAAAGAGTTCAACGTAACACGTGAGCGTATCCGTCAGATCGAAGCCAAGGCTTTGCGGAAACTGCGTCACCCGTCCAGAAGTAAGCGATTAAAAGATTTTCTGATCTGAGAGCTGAAGTCCGGCAAACCGCAGACAGGAAATAAAAGAGGGCACAGGATTTTACTCCTGTGCCTTTTTCAGTTAACCATCAATACGTTTTTTGAAAGCAGGCAGCTGCTCACGGCGAAGCGGCAGGGCAGTACTGGTCGGATTTAACAAAAAACCTTTTGCATCTTTCACCAGGAACTTCTCCAGATCATCAAATTTCACGACAACCGGACGAAGTCTTTTCTTCGGATCAAACCTCTGAAGCTCGTATCCGTCTGTGAAGATAGCCTGATACATCTCGCCGTTCTGATTGTTGACATACGGAACACGGATGTTATTTTTTTTCTTTGGCTGTTCTTCTTCTGCTTCTGCTTCTTTGGATTCTTCGATGTTTCCATCTTCCGTGTTGCCGTCAGGATTTTCTGCTTTACTGTCAGCATCTTTTTCGCTTTCGTCTACAATAATACCGCTTAAGAAACGGCCGCGTACCAGATTGGCAACCAGTTCTTCGTCCATTGCCCGCAGATCAGCTTTTTCTTTTTCTTCCTCGCTGACCGGACGACGCATCTCCTGCAGGAAATACAGGGAAGTGAGCATCAGCTCCGGATTGATGACAGGACGTTGTTTTTCCGGAAGTTCGTCCGGATTATGTCTTCTGTGAACGATCGCTTCAAGAGCGAGAGAGGTTTCCGTATCATTGTCATGCAGTACCACGCCGTTGACACCGAGAGCGTAGAGTGTACCATAGAAATGAAGGAACTGCTCTGCTGCTACTCTTACGGATACCACCGGGATTTTTTCCTGCTCATTTTTTGCAACAACATAAGCATGTGCTGCCTCAGCGTCTGAGAAGATATGTATCTGGTCATCGAAAGATTCTTCGTTACAGGTTACATAAGGATGCTTGGTGGACTGGGAGAAAATAACGAACATCTCTGGAAGTCCCTGAAGTTTTTTGATGATAAAGCTGTTATCTATTGCCATTTGTGTACACCTCATATTCTTTCTGTTATAGTGATTTTGGGATGTGAAAGATGCCGGTATTTATGCAACTTTCACAATTATTGAGACCCTACTGACAGTCATTGTACCATATTTCCCAATAAAAGAAAATATAAAAATTTATGATATTTCGTTGAAAAACATAAAGAAATCCGCCATTGACTTTCGAAAAAGAAAAGAATATGATGAAAGCTAATGAAATAAGGAAGGAATTGTAAAAATGAAAAAAGGAAATCTGAGAAGTTCCGCATTGCTTTTACTGACGGCATGCATCTGGGGCGTGGCGTTTGTTGCCCAGAGCGTGGGGATGGAGTATGTCGGACCGTTTACCTTCAATTTTGTGAGGAGTATACTGGGAGGGCTGGTGTTGATCCCGTGTATTTTCTTCCTGAAGCGGGAAAAAAAGGCAAAGGCAGAAAAAGTCAGCGAAGAGGAAAAAAAAGCACAGCGAAAAACACTGCTGGCCGGCGGGATCTGCTGTGGTGTCGCCCTGTGCCTGGCAAGCAATTTCCAGCAGATCGGCATCCAATATACAACCGTCGGAAAAGCCGGTTTCATTACAGCGTGTTATATTGTGATCGTTCCGGTGATCGGACTTTTTATGAAGAAGAAATGCAGTCCGATGATCTGGCTGTCGGTGCTTCTGGCAGTTGTGGGTTTGTATCTGCTTTGCATAAACGAACAGTTTTCAATTGGATACGGAGATATTCTGGTATTTGTCTGTGCGATTCTGTTTTCGGTACATATCCTGATCGTGGATTATTTTTCGCCGAAGGTGGACGGTGTGAAGATGTCCTGCATCCAGTTTCTGGTGTGCGGTCTGTTATCCGGCATTGCGATGCTCTTTGCGGAACAGCCGCAGTTATCCGCAGTGCTTCTGGCGTGGAAACCGATCGCTTATGCTGGTATCATGTCCTGCGGTGTCGGTTATACCCTTCAGATCGTCGGTCAGAAAGGGATGGATCCGACCATTGCATCGCTGATCCTCAGCCTAGAGTCCTGTATTTCTGTGCTGGCTGGCTGGCTGCTGCTTGGCCAGACCTTAAGTATGCGGGAAGGACTTGGCTGTGTTGCCATGTTTGCGGCGATCATTCTGGCTCAGCTTCCGGCGAAGGAGTCTTGAGTGCATTTTTGCGATACTCCCGCGGCGTGCATCCCATTTCGGATTTGAAAATTTTAGAAAAATAGCAGGGACTGGAAAAGCCTGTCAGCAGTGAAATATCAGTGATACTTTTGTTGGTGTTTTGCAGAAGCGGCAGGCTTTTCTGTATGCGGTAATGCAGCAGGTAGTCAAAAAGCGATTCGTTCATATGACTTTTGAAAAAGCGGCAGCATTCGCTTTTACAGATATTGATCTGAGCGGCAACCTGTTCGAGCAGGATTTTTTCCTGATAATGGTCGTGCAGGTAGGAGAGCAGCACCAGCAGACGTTCCCGGTCACGCTGTACCGCAGGAAGCGTTTCAGTCTGTGGCTCAGTATTCTGATACAGGATCAGCCAGATCCTGGAGAGCAGGATTTGAATCTGAAAATCCCAGCACGGAGCCTTGGAAGAAGAAATTTCCCAGATTTTTGTCAGGTTTGCAAGGATTTCTGCCTGCCATGCGACATCCGGGGAAAATTTGATGGAAGAAAAACGGTCGTCCAGTGTCAGCGGTGTGACATAGGCTGTTTGAATGCGGCTGGATTCGAAACCATAAATGATACGGGGGTCAAAGGTCGTGGAAATATAAACACAGTCTTCCTTATTATACATGTGTCCGGTGTGCGGCATGTTGGCATTGCAGAAAAGTCCCTCGCCAGTGGTGAGATGATAAGTTTTGTCATTTACCTGATAATTGATGTCTCCGGATACGATCAAAGTCAGCTCAATCTCCGGATGCCAGTGCCAGAAAAAGGAACTTCGCTCATAAGAAAACAGGTTTTCATGGCTTATATTTACCGGAAAAGCAAACGTTCCGTGGTCTTTTAGTTCACGTTGTTTCTGATTGGTCTGGATTTGCATAGAATACCTCAATATAATTATAGTTTTTATTATGATACTTGTTGATTTTTTCTGTAAGTCTCATTATACTTATATTAGCGTGAACGTCAAGGACACAGAGCCGGACGTAACCGGGAATGTTTTTGAGCTGCGATTTTTACAGAAGAAGCAGTTCGTATGGCATCTTTTGACACCCACATCATTTAATAAGAAAAAGGAGAAGTGACATGAAAGCAAAACTGATTGAAAAATTTGTATCCATCTATGGGGAAGGTGGAGAAATCCGTTCATTCTTTTCACCGGGACGTGTAAACCTGATCGGAGAGCATACAGACTACAACGGAGGACACGTTTTCCCATGTGCACTGAGCATCGGAACTTACATGATCGTCCGCAAACGTGAAGACCGTACGATCCGTTTCTATTCTGAAAACTTCAGCAAACTGGGCGTGATCGAGACAAGCCTGGATGATCTGGTATATTCTGAAAAAGCAGGATGGACCAACTATCCGAAGGGAGTTATGTGGGCAATGGAAGGCAGAGGATACAAGATCCCGACCGGTATGGATATCCTGATCTACGGCACGATCCCGAATGGTTCCGGACTTTCTTCTTCCGCATCTCTGGAAGTACTGACAGGACTTGCAGTACGTGATCTGTTTGGATTCGAAGGAATCAGCATGATCGATCTGGCACTGATCGGACAGTATTCTGAGAACAACTTCAACGGATGCAACTGCGGTATCATGGATCAGTTCGCAGTGGCAATGGGCAAAAAAGACCATGCGATCTTCCTGGATACCAGCGATCTTAGCTATGAATATGCAAGTGTAAAACTGGAAAATGCAAAGATCGTTATCACAAACAGTAAAGTAAAACACAGCCTGGTAGATTCTGCTTACAATGACAGAAGAAACGAATGCGAAACAGCATTAAAAGAGCTGCAGACAGTTGTAGATATCAAAGGACTTGGCGATTTAAGCGAAGAAGAATTCGAAAAATATAAAGATGCCATCAAAGATCCGGTTCGCCAGAAGAGAGCACATCATGCCGTATACGAAAACCAGAGAACTATCCAGGCTGTAGCAGCACTGAATGCAGGTGACGTAGAGAAATTCGGTAAACTGATGAATGCTTCACATGTATCTCTGAGAGATGACTATGAAGTATCCTGCGAAGAGATCGACGTACTGGTAGATCTGGCATGGGAGACCGAAGGCGTGATCGGTTCCCGTATCACAGGCGGCGGATTCGGCGGCTGCACCGTAAGTATTGTAAAGAATGATGCAGTAGATCACTTCATTGACAAACTGGGCAAAGCTTACAAAGAAAAGACAGGACATGAAGCTGAATTCTATGTAGTGGAAATCGGAGACGGAGCAAAAGAAATTTAAGCAGGAGGAAACGTCATGACATTTGATGAAAATGTAAAACGTCTGGTACAGTATGGCATAGAGAGCGGACTGGTACCGGAAGAAGAACGTATTTATACCACCAACCAGCTGCTGGAGCTGTTTGGGGAAGAAGAATATACCGAGCCGGAGACAGAGTTCAAAGATGTGGATCTGGAAAAAGTTCTGGAAGAGCTGCTGGACTATGCAGTTGAAAAAGGCGTATTAAAAGAGAACAGTGTTGTTTACCGTGACCTGTTTGACACAAAGATCATGAACTGCCTGGTTCCGCGTCCGGCACAGGTGATCGGAACATTCAAAGAGCTGTATAAGGAATCTCCGGTAAAGGCAACAGATTACTATTATAAATTAAGCCAGGATACCAACTACATCCGCCGTTATCGTATCAAAAAGGATATTCGCTGGAAAGTGCCAAGTCAGTACGGAGACATTGATATTTCCATCAACTTATCCAAACCGGAAAAAGATCCGAAAGCGATCGCAGCAGCAAAACTGGCAAAACAGAGCGGTTATCCAAAATGTCTGCTCTGCCGTCAGAACGAAGGTTATGCAGGACGTGTCAACCATCCGGCAAGACAGAACCACAGGATCATCCCGATCACAGTAAACGGAACACAGTGGGGATTTCAGTATTCACCGTATGTATATTATAATGAGCACTGTATCGTATTCAACGGAGAGCATATCCCGATGAAGATCGAAAAAGCAACGTTCGTGAAACTGTTTGACTTTATCAAACTGTTCCCACACTACTTCCTCGGATCCAATGCAGACCTGCCGATCGTAGGCGGCTCTATCTTAAGCCATGACCACTATCAGGGCGGCAATTACCAGTTTGCAATGGCAAAAGCACCGATCGAGAAACACGTTGAGATCCCGGGATACGAGGATGTGGAAGCCGGCATCGTAAAATGGCCGCTGTCCGTACTGCGTATTCGCTGCAAAGACGAGAAACGTCTGATCGATCTGGCTGACCATGTACTTGGTGCATGGAGAGGCTATACCGACGCCGATGCAAACATCTTTGCTGAGACAGATGGAGAGCCACATAACACGATCACACCGATCGCAAGAAAAGTCGGCGATATGTTTGAACTGGATCTGGCTCTGAGAAACAACCTGACGACAGATGAGTATCCGCTTGGCGTATATCATCCGCATGCAGAGAAACATAACATCAAAAAAGAAAACATCGGTCTGATCGAAGTTATGGGTCTGGCAATCTTGCCGGCACGACTGAAAACAGAGCTTCAGGATCTGGCAGATTATATCATCGAGAAGAAAGACATCCGTTCCAACGAAGCTCTGGAAAAACATGCAGACTGGGTAGAATCCTTCCTGCCGAAACATCCGGAACTGAACAAAGATAATGTGATGGATATCCTCAAAGAAGAAGTTGGACATGTATTCGTAGGCGTTCTGGAAGATGCCGGTGTATACAAATGTACACCGGAAGGAAGAGAAGCCTTCATGAGATTTATCGCAACACTGTAAAACGGTGATGACAGAATTGTGAGAGTACGAAGTACGGAACAATTCGTATGGCATCGTTTAACCTTGTTATCACGAAAATATAAATATAAAGAAACTATTTATCAAATTGATCAGGAGGTAAATACTATGAGAATTTTGGTAACCGGCGGAGCTGGATATATTGGAAGCCACACCTGTGTGGAACTGCTGAACGAAGGCTATGAAGTAGTCATCGTAGACAATCTGTACAATGCAAATAAAAAAGCAGTAGATCGTGTAGAAGAGATCACAGGCAAAAAAGTAACATTCTACGAAGCAGACATCTGCGACAAAGAAGCAATGGATGCTATCTTTGATAAAGAAGATGTACAGGCAGTCATTCATTTCGCAGGACTGAAAGCAGTAGGAGAATCTACCGTAAAACCTCTGGAATATTACCAGAACAACATCGCAGGTACACTGACACTGTGCGATGTCATGAGAAATCATGGCGTAAAGAACATCATCTTCAGTTCATCCGCAACCGTATACGGTGATCCGGCAATGATCCCGATCACAGAAGAATGCCCGAAGGGCACCTGCACCAACCCATACGGCTGGACAAAATGGATGCTGGAACAGATCCTGACCGATATCCAGAAAGCAGATCCGGAATGGAATGTGATCCTGCTTCGTTACTTCAACCCGATCGGAGCACACAAGAGCGGCATGATCGGAGAAGATCCGAAAGGTATCCCGAACAACCTGCTTCCGTATGTTGCACAGGTAGCGATCGGCAAACTGGAATGCCTCGGTGTATTTGGTGATGACTACGATACACCGGACGGAACAGGCGTACGTGACTACATCCACGTGGTAGACCTGGCACGCGGCCATGTAAAAGCAATCCAGAAACTGGCTGACAAAGAAGGCGTAAGCATCTACAACTTAGGTACTGGAAACGGCTACAGCGTTCTGCAGGTTGTACATGCATTCGAAAAAGCATGCGGACATCCGATCAAATACCAGATCAAACCGAGAAGACCTGGCGATATCGCAAAATGCTACTGTGCACCGGAAAAAGCAAAGAAAGAGCTTGGCTGGGAAGCAGAATACGGCATCGAAGATATGTGTGCAGATTCCTGGAGATGGCAGAGCCAGAATCCAAATGGATACAACGACTGATCACAGATTGAACGCAGAGAAGCATTCCCCCCGCTTCAAGTCTGCAGAGCACTAAGCAGTGGGTGAGGGGGATGCTTATGTCAGTGGGAGTTGAAAAATCATATCGCATCCAATACATAGTATATCAGAAAGATCAGGCAGAAACCAAGAGGTGGAAGCCTGGTCTTTTTTGGCAGGAGGTCGATCGTCTGGTATCAGCAAAAATAAGGGAAAGTGTTCACATAGAAGAAGGCATTAATTATGATAAAAGCAGTAAAAAATATCAATGTGTAATAGAAAAATATGAGAGCAATGAAAGGTCATCTGTGAAAATTCTGTGTCACTACTTGAAAATTCATCCAAAAACTTCTATAATTAAAAATTATAATGTCAGGGGTAAAAGGTGTTCAGGTTATAGAAGAAAGGCAAGATGAATGAAAAACAGATATTTATATAAATTAGGCTGCATGATGCTGGCGGGGAGTATGCTGATGAGTACAGCACCGGTGGCTTATGCATCGAGTTTGCAGGCGGAGAGTAACAAGGAAGGCTCTCAGACAGAAACCAGTCAGCCGGAGACGAGCCAGAGCGAGACACCGGCAACGGAGACTGAGACCAGTCAGCCGGAGACGAAGCCGGAACTGGAAACGCGGCAGACTGAGACGGCGGCAGCCGAAACAGAAACAAATGCATCTCAGACAGGGGATACGGATGCATCCAAAGAGGATGGGACATCGGACAGCGATAAAAAAGACGATGGTTCGGATAAAAAAGACGGGGACAAGAAGCCAGACGGTGACAGCAAGGACGATAAGAATAAAAAAGACAATGCGGATGACAAGGACAGTCAGAAAGGTGACATTCAGAAACCGGATGATGAGAGCGAACAGGTGGATCATTCTGATGCGGCAGCCGATTATGCTTCCAATATCATTGCCGGAAACAGTGTTTATTTAGGTGAACTTTCCAGTGAGTATGGTATTTCGTTTGATGAAGAGTTCGAAAAGACAATGGACAAGATCGAAGCAGATTATAAAGAGTTTCTGGACAAACCGGAAGATTTCCTGGCAGAAAACTGGCAGGATGTGCTGGCTGTTTATGTGATGAAGTATGGACAGGACGCCGGCATAAAGATGGACAAGTCCTGCAGGGATGATCTGGAGCAGATTTTTTTCCTGATGAATGTCAGAAGCAATTCTGCAATTTTACGCAAACTGGAGAAAATCCAGAAAGAGGAAGTCTCTGAAACCGAAGTCGGATCAGCCGAAACAGAAAAGGCGGCAGAAGCAGAAGAATCAACAGAAACAGAAAAGGCAACCGATGCGGAAGAATCAACAGAAACAGAAAAGGCAGCCGATGCGGAAGAATCAACAGAAACAAAAAAAGTGGCAGAAACAGATGCAAAAGAATACCGTGCACTGTCGGTTCAGGATTACATAGCACTTTACGGTGCAGATGAAGAGCAGACAGCTATACTGGAGAAATACACGTCCACAAAATGTAGACAGCTCTGTGCAATCGTTACGGCATCCAAAGGATTTGTGCGTTCTGAGGCAGGCAGCGATGTCAGTGAAGAACGTGTTTCTATCGTGGCAGCAGCGTGCAGCCTGATCGGAAAAGTCGGCTATTTCTGGGGCGGCAAGTCCTATGCAATCGGCTGGGATGACAGCTGGGGAAGTCCGATGACCGTGTCCGCAGAGGGCAGCAAGAGCAGTGGAACGGTGCGTTCCTATGGTCTGGACTGCAGTGGATTTGTTGCATGGTCTTACTATAATGGACTTGGCGGCAAGGATGCCGGTATCGGCAATCATACCACAACACAGTGGAATGCAAGCGAGATGGTGGACAGCCAGAGTGCCAAACCTGGTGATCTTGTCTTTTATCATCCGGCAAGTGCAGGAGACGACAACCACGTCGGCATCGTAGTCGGAGTCAATGACAACGGAAGCCTGCTGGTCGTACACTGCTCCTCAAGCCAGAACGGAGTTATGACAGGAGAAGCATGGTCAGCCGGATTCCAGTATGTGAGAAGTCCGCTGGGGCTGGAATGATAAAAAATGAAAACCGTGCGGTTGACAAATAAAGGCGGCATTGCTATCATATAAAAGAAAGGCTTTTATGAAAAAGCAGAGCACTTGTGACTTCGTCATGAGCGGATGCTGAAAATGCAAACTAATTTGACTGGAACAAGGGTGTTCTGATTTATTCAGTGCACCCTTCTTTTCTATTTACAGGGAATCAGGTTTTTTCTAATGGGAATCATAAAAGGAGGAATATATGAAGTATACAAAACAGGATGTCCTGCGTCTTGTGCAGGAGGAAGATGTAGAATTTATACGCCTTCAGTTTACGGATATTTTCGGAACGATGAAGAATGTGGCGATCACTTCCAGCCAGCTGGAAAAGGCACTGGATAACAACTGTATGTTTGACGGATCTTCGATTGAAGGTTTTGTGCGGATTGAGGAGTCAGACATGTATCTTTATCCGGATCTGGATACGTTAAATGTTTTTCCGTGGCGGCCGCAGCAGGGAAAGGTGGCACGACTGATCTGTGATGTGTACCGTCCGAATCGGGAGCCGTTTGAGGGGGATCCGAGATATATTCTGAAAAAAGTGGTAAAGCAGGCGGCAGAGCTTGGTTATCAGTTTGATGTCGGACCGGAATGTGAGTTTTTCTTGTATCATACGGATGACAATGGACAGCCGACGACGATCACACATGAACGTGCAGGCTATTTTGACTTAGGTCCGATGGATCTTGGTGAGAATGCAAGGCGTGATATGGTTCTGACGCTGGAAGATATGGGATTTGAGATCGAGGCATCTCATCACGAGATGGCACCGGCACAGCACGAGATCGATTTTCGTTATGACGAGGCACTGACGACGGCAGACAATATCATGACATTCAAGCTGGCAGTCAAGACGATCGCCAAACGCCATGGACTGCATGCAAGCTTTATGCCAAAGCCAAAGACCGGTATCAATGGCTCCGGCATGCACATCAATATGTCCCTGTCAAAGGATGGAAAAAATATTTTTGCGGATGACTGTGATCCAAATGGCCTGAGTCAGGAAGCATACTATTTTATTGGCGGTCTGATGCGGCATGTCAAGGGAATGTGTGCGATCACCAATCCGCTGGTCAATTCTTACAAACGTTTGGTTCCGGGATTTGAGGCACCGGTTTACATTGCCTGGTCAGGCACAAACCGCAGCCCGCTGATCCGCATTCCGGCAGAACGTGGGGAGGGCACGAGAATAGAACTGCGTTGTCCGGATCCGTCGGCAAATCCATACCTGGTGCTGGCAGTCTGCCTGGCAGCAGGACTGGACGGCATCCAGAAGCAGATCATGCCTCCGGCAGCTGTTGATAGAAATATTTTCAATATGACAGAAGAAGAGATCCAGGAAGAGGGGATTGATGTCCTGCCGAACAATCTTCTGGAAGCAGTCTATGAAATGGAAAAGGACGAGCTGGTAAAAGAGGTGCTTGGAACACACACCAGCCGGCGTTATATCAAGGCGAAAAAGAAAGAATGGGCAGAATATTCCCGCCAGGTTTCCGGATGGGAACTGGATCAGTATCTTTACCGCATATAAATTTTCCTCCCGAGATGGATCTTGATTTTTAAGATTGTACAAGAGGAGGGTTATAGTGGTAAACATAATAGTTGTATTTCCAAAGCTGGAAGATGCGAAAAATATCCGTAACCTTCTGGCGAGAAATGGATACAGCGTGATCGGTGTATGCTGTACCGGTGCACAGGTATTGCAGATTACAGACAATCTGGAAGACGGCATTGTGATCTGCGGATACCGTTTTAACGATATGATGTATGCGGATTTGAGGGAAAGTCTGGCATCTTCGTTCCAGATGCTTTTGGTAGCATCTATGCATATTTTGGAGTCCTGCGACCACAGGGATATTGTATCTCTGCCGCTGCCGCTGCGTATCGGAGATCTTGCCAATACGCTGGAGATGATGGCGGCCGGAATGTATCGACGCAGGCGGAGACAGAAGTCACAGCCGAAGGAACGTTCCGAAGCAGAGAAAAAAGTGATTCTGGATGCGAAAAAGTTACTGATGGAGCGAAACCATATGTCAGAAGAAGAAGCACATCGTTATATGCAGAAATGTAGTATGGATAGTGGAAACAATATGGTAGAGACAGCAAAAATGATTTTTGCCCTGATGAAGTATTAAACTGTCGTCAGGCAGACCAGGAAAGGATGGCGAACAGATGAAATTTACAAAAATGCAGGGCATAGGAAATGACTATGTCTATGTCAACTGTCTGGAAGAGACGGTTGAAAATCCGGGAGAAGTTGCCAGAAAGGTCAGCGACCGCCACTTTGGGATCGGCTCGGACGGACTGATCCTGATCAAACCTTCGCTGGAAGCAGACTTTGAGATGGATATGTATAATTCCGACGGTTCTCAGGGAGCAATGTGCGGAAATGGGATCCGCTGCGTGGCAAAGTATGTTTATGACTATGGACTTACAGATAAAGATGAAATCAGCATTGCGACAAAGAGCGGCATCAAATACGTGAAACTGCAGGTGGAAAACGGAAAAGTGAAGACGGTCCGTGTGGATATGGGGGCACCGATCTTAAATGCAGGCCTGATTCCGATCGTATCGGAGAATCCGCAGGTCATCAATGAAGCGATCACGGCAGGCGGCAGGGAATATCGCATGACCGGTGTTTCTATGGGAAATCCGCATGCAGTTGTTTATATAGACGATGTAAAAGGTCTGGATATTGAAAAAATCGGACCGCTTTTTGAGACGCATCCGTGTTTTCCGGATCGTGTCAACACAGAATTTTCCAGAGTACTGGACGATCATACTGTTGAGATGCGTGTATGGGAACGCGGAGCCGGTGAGACACTTGCCTGCGGAACCGGTGCATGTGCGGTGGCAGTGGCATCCATTCTGAATGGGTATGTGGTAAAAGATCAGCCGGTGACCATAAAACTGCTTGGCGGAGATCTGGAGATTTTCTGGGATCAGCAGAAGAATACTGTCTTTATGACGGGCCCTGCGGAAGTCGTCTTCGACGGCGAAATTAAATTGTAACGATACAGGGCAGATGCAAAAGGCTGCCATGAGTAAAAGCAAAAGCGGGCGATGAAGATCCACTTTATAAAAATGCCGGAACTGCCGGCAGAAATGAGAATCACAGGAGGCACATATGTTTAAAGTAAATGATAATTATCTGAAGTTACCGGGAAGCTATCTTTTTTCTACAATCGCGAAAAAAGTCAATGCATTTACAGCGGCTAATCCACAGGCAGAGATCATCCGTCTGGGTATCGGTGATGTGACACAGCCGATCGCACCGGCCGTGATCGAAGCATTGCACAAAGCAGTTGATGAGCAGACCACAACAGAGGGATTCAAAGGTTATGCACCGGATCTTGGCTATGCATTTCTGCGTGAGACGATCGCAAAGAATGATTATGAAGCTTACGGATGTGACATCGCAGCAGATGAGATTTTTGTATCCGACGGTGCAAAGAGCGATTCTGCAAATATTCAGGAGATTTTCTCTCTGGACAATAAAATTGCGGTATGTGATCCGGTTTACCCGGTTTATGTGGATTCCAACGTTATGGCAGGCAGAACCGGCACTTACGATCCGAAAAGTGAGACCTGGAGTGATGTGATCTACATGCCTTGTACCGCAGAAAACAATTTCTGCCCGGAACTGCCGAAAGAGACTCCGGATATTATCTATCTGTGCTTCCCGAACAACCCGACCGGCGAGGCGATCACAAAAGAACAGCTTCAGGTATGGGTAGATTATGCCAATAAAGCAGGTGCAGTCATCATCTACGATGCTGCTTACAAAGCTTATATCACAGAAAAAGATATCCCGGTGTCTATTTATCAGTGTGAAGGTGCAAAAACCTGTGCCATTGAGCTTTGCAGCTTTTCCAAGACAGCCGGATTTACCGGACTGCGTCTTGCATACACGGTTATCCCGAAAGAGCTCAAATGCGGCGATGTACAGCTGCATGCACTCTGGGCAAGAAGACACGGCACAAAATACAATGGTGCACCTTACATCATCCAGAGAGCCGGAGAAGCGGTATATTCCGAGGCTGGAAAGGCTCAGATCGCAGAACAGATCGCATATTATCACAAGAATGCATCTTATATCTTCAACGGACTCAAAGAAGCCGGCTATACCGTTGCGGGCGGCGTGAACTCCCCGTATGTATGGCTGAAGACGCCGAAGCAGATGAATTCCTGGGAATTCTTTGATTATCTGCTGGAAAAAGCAAACGTGGTCGGAACACCGGGTTCCGGATTTGGACCAAGCGGAGAAGGTTATTTCCGTCTGACTGCATTCGGTACTTACGAGAATACTGTAAAAGCAATCGATCGGATTAAAAAACTTTAAAAACTATTGCGTTTGTTAAAAAATACACGATATTTTTTATAAAAAATACTTGCAAACAGAAAAAACTTGTGCTATGATTTTGAATCATAAAAATGATAAAACGATTAAGAGATGCCATAAAACCACTCTTGTGCGAGCACATTGTGGTTTCAGGCTTTTGCCCCTGGCATCATGCAAATGCTGAGATGAAGACTCATGATCGTGAAAGCCGACAGGAATAAAGTGTCACCGACTGAGAGCACTTTTTGGCGGAAGCGGCAAGATGGGAACACTTCGGAGCAGACCGTTCGAAGGAGATACAGGTAGGGCGGTACGTGAGCGTGCGTTAAACGTCAAGAGAGGCAGATGATTCATCTGCAAGGCGGGTGGTACCGCGGATAAAGTTTATCCGTCCCGAAACAGTTCAGTGCTGTTTCGGGACTTTTTTATTCCATTCTTTTCCCGGACAGCGAAAAGTTGAAAGGAGACGAAAGACTATGATGGAGTATTTAGAAGGCGTAAAAAAAGCAAAAACATTGGAGATTGGTGAGTTACTGGTGCAGGCAGAAGGCACAGAGGTAAAAGTAAACGGAGCCGTGCATACGATCCGTGATATGGGAAATGTGGCATTTGTGATCCTGCGTAAGCGTGACGGTCTGGTGCAGTGCGTGTTTGAAGAAGGTGTGACAGCCTTTGACTTAAAAGAACTCAAAGAGGCATCTGCGGTGGAAGTACTCGGTACGATCCGCAAAGAAGAACGTGCCGCACACGGCATTGAGATTCGATTGAAAGAGATCAAAGTGCTGAGCGAGCCGGATGAACCGCTGCCGCTGCCGATCTCCAAATGGAAGCTGAATACTTCACTGGAAGCGAAACTGAACATGCGTCCGATCTCTCTTCGAAATGTCAGAGAACGTGCGAAATTCAAGATCCAGGAAGGTCTGGTCCGCGGTTTCCGCGATTTCCTCTATGAGCAGGGATTTACGGAGATCCACACACCGAAGCTTGGGGCCAAAAGTGCAGAGGGCGGTGCAAACCTCTTCAAACTGGAGTATTTCCACAGACCGGCGATCCTGCAACAGAGCCCGCAGCTTTATAAACAGATGATGGTTGGTGTGTTTGACCGGGTATTTGAGACAGGACCGGTGTTCCGTGCAGAGAAACACAACACAAAACGTCACCTGAACGAGTATACATCTCTTGATTTTGAGATGGGATACATCGACGGATTTGAAGATATCATGGCGATGGAGACCGGATTTTTACAGTATACGATGAAACTTCTGGCAAAGGATTATCAGAAAGAGCTGGATATGCTTGGCATCACACTTCCGGATGTATCGAAAATTCCGGCGGTCCGTTTTGACAAAGCAAAAGAGATGGTTGCAGAGAAATACAACCGTACGATCCGCAATCCATACGACCTGGAGCCGGAAGAAGAGCATCTGATCGGGGAGCTGTTCAAAGAAGATTATGGTGCAGATTTTGTGTTTATCACACATTATCCGAGCAAAAAGCGTCCGTTCTATGCGATGGATGATCCGCAGGATGCAAGATTTACCTTAAGTTTTGACCTTCTGTTTCGCGGACTGGAGATCACAACCGGAGGACAGCGTATCCACAGTTATCAGCAGCTGCTTGACAAGATCGAAGCGAAGAAAATGACAACGGAAGGACTGGAGCAGTATCTTGATACGTTCCGTCATGGCATGCCGCCTCACGGAGGACTTGGTATCGGGCTGGAGCGACTGACCATGCAGCTGATCAGCGAGGACAACGTAAGAGAGACAACTCTCTTCCCGAGAGACTTGAGCAGACTGGAGCCATAGAAAAACAAAAATAAGACAGATAATAGAATAAGAATTGCAAAGAAAAGATATTTTATATGGCGGCAAAGAGAGGAGAAAGAACATGGCAAATGTGATCTCAGATGAGACAATGGAGTATGTGGGCATTCTGGCAAAGCTGGAACTTTCAAAAGAAGAGCAGAAAGCAGCCAGGAAAGATATGGAACGCATGCTGGATTATATTGATAAATTAAATGAACTGGATACAGCAGGTGTAGAGCCGATGTCCCATATTTTCCCGGTGTACAATGTATTTCGTGAGGATGTGGTCACAAACGGCGATGACAGAGACAATATGCTGAAAAATGCACCGGCAGAAAAAGACGGAACATATAAAGTACCGCGAACGGTAGAATAGGAGGCACACAGTGAAGATAACAGAATTGACAGCAGTGACGCTTGGCAAAAAGATCAAAGCGAAAGAGATTACAGTTGCAGAAGCTGTAAGTGCCGTACTCGAACAGATTGAGGCAGTGGAAGGAGACGTTCACGCCTATGTGACACTGAAAGACAAAGAAAAAGTCCTGAAAAAAGCGGAAGAGATCCAGGCAAAGATCGATGCAGGAGAGCTTGACGGTCCGCTGGCAGGTGTTCCGGTAGCTGTCAAAGACAATATGTGTACAGAGGGAGTTTTAACTACCTGCAGTTCGAAAATCCTTTCAAACTTCAAACCGACTTACACAGCGGAGGCAGTCAAAAATCTGGAAAAAGCCGGAGCGGTAATCATCGGAAAGACCAACATGGATGAATTTGCGATGGGAAGTACGACTGAGACATCAGCCTATGGTGTGACCAGAAATCCATGGAATCTGGAACACGTACCGGGCGGCTCTTCCGGCGGTTCCTGTGCAGCTGTGGCAGCAGGTGAATGTCTCTTTGCACTTGGAAGCGATACCGGAGGATCGATCCGTCAGCCGAGTTCTTTCTGCGGTGTGACAGGATTAAAACCGACTTACGGAACCGTTTCCCGTTACGGATTGATTGCTTATGGTTCTTCCTTAGATCAGATCGGACCGGTGGCAAAAGATGTGACAGACTGTGCGACAATCCTGGAGGCGATCGCATCTTACGATAAAAAGGACAGCACTTCCGTAAAACGGGAAGATTATGATTTCACTTCTGCTCTTGTGGATGATGTGAAGGGCATGCGGATCGGCATTCCGAGAGATTATTTCGGAGAAGGACTGGATCCGGAAGTCAAAGAGGCAATTCTGACTGCGGCAAAAGTGCTGGAAGAAAAGGGAGCTATTGTGGAAGAGTTTGATTTAAGCCTTGTAGAATATGCAATCCCGGCTTACTATGTCATCGCCTGTGCGGAGGCCAGCTCCAACCTGGCAAGATTTGACGGCGTGAAATATGGCTATCGTGCAAAAGATTACGAAGGACTGCACAACATGTACAAAAAGACACGTTCTGAGGGCTTCGGAGCGGAAGTAAAACGTCGTATCATGCTTGGCTCCTTTGTACTGAGTTCCGGATATTACGATGCATATTATCTGAAGGCACTTCGCACAAAAGCTTTGATCAAAAAAGCATTTGACAAAGCATTTGAAAAATATGATGTGATCTTAGGACCGGCGGCTCCGAATACCGCACCGAAGATCGGAGATTCTTTAAGTGATCCGCTGAAAATGTATCTCGGTGATATTTATACGATTTCTGTTAATCTGGCAGGACTTCCGGGCATGAGTGTTCCGTGCGGAAGAGATGCAAAAGGGCTGCCGATCGGTCTGCAGCTGATCGGGGACTGCTTCAAAGAAAAGAATATCATCCGTGCGGCGTATGCTTATGAACAGACGAGGAAATACGAAGCACCAAAGCTTGCAAAAACAGCAGAAGGGGAGGCAAAATAAGATGAGTAAACAGTATGAAACCGTGATCGGTCTGGAAGTCCATGTAGAGCTTGCGACCAAAACAAAAATATTCTGTGCCTGCTCCACTGCTTTCGGAGGAGCACCAAATACCCATACCTGCCCGGTCTGCACCGGTATGCCGGGTTCCCTTCCGGTACTGAACAAACAGGTGGTTGAGTATGCACTTGCGGTGGGACTTGCAACAAACTGCCAGATCCATCAGTACTGTAAGTTCGACCGTAAAAATTATTTCTATCCGGATAACCCGCAGAACTATCAGATCTCACAGCTGTATCTGCCGATCTGTCATGACGGCGGTGTGGAGATCGAGACAGCCGGCGGCAAAAAGATCATCGGGATTCACGAAATCCATATGGAAGAGGATGCCGGAAAACTGGTGCACGATGAGTGGGAAGACTGCTCCCTGGTAGACTACAACCGAAGCGGTGTGCCGCTGATCGAGATCGTGTCCGAGCCGGATATGCGAAGTGCAGAAGAAGTCATTGCCTATCTGGAAAAACTTCGTCAGATCATCCAGTATCTCGGAGCATCAGACTGCAAACTGCAGGAAGGCTCGATGCGTGCCGATGTCAACTTATCCGTGCGCGAAGTCGGAGCAGAAAAGTTTGGCACCAGAACCGAGATGAAGAACCTGAATTCCTTCAAAGCCATCGCTCATGCGATCGAAGGCGAAAGAGAGCGTCAGATCGAGCTGATCGAGGCGGGCAGAAAGGTCATTCAGGAGACCAGAAGATGGGATGACAACAAAGAAAGTTCCTTTACCATGCGTTCCAAGGAAGATGCCCAGGATTACCGTTATTTCCCGGACCCGGATCTGACACCGGTTGTGATCAGTGACGAATGGATCGCAGAGGTGAAGGCACGCCAGCCGGAACTTCGCAGCGAGAAACTGGAACGTTATAAAAAAGAATTTGATATTCCGGATTATGATGCACAGATCATCACAAACTCCAAACATATGGCGGATCTGTTTGAGGCGGCAACTGCAATCTGCAAAAAGCCGAAAAAAGTATCCAACTGGCTGATGGGTGAGACCCTGCGACTGTTAAAAGAAAACAACATGGATCCGGAAGATCTTTCTTTTGCACCGGAAAATCTGGCAAAACTGGTAGATCTTGCAGATGCCGGAACGGTCAACAGTTCGGTGGCGAAAGAAGTCTTTGAGCAGATTTTCAAAGAGAATGTTGATCCGGAAGTTTACATCGAAGAACATGGACTGAAAACGGTGAACGATGAAGGTGCACTTAAGGCCACTATCGAGCAGATTGTTTCTGAGAATCCACAGTCGGTAGCCGATTACAAAGGCGGCAAGAAAAAAGCGATCGGATTTCTGGTGGGACAGACCATGAAAGCCATGAAAGGAAAAGCAGATCCGGCGAGTGTTAACAAAATTCTGAAAGAAATTCTGGATCAGGAATAACATATCTTTGCAAGATATTATAGACAAAAGATGCCATACGAATGGTTCCGTACTTCGTACTCTCACAATTCTGTCCGACATTCGCATATCGTGAAGCTTACGCTCCACTTTTATGCTCATGTCGGGGCGGGTCATTAAGTCGTAAACCACTCCTGTGCAAGCACATCGTGGTTTCAGGCTTATGATCCTGGCATTTTTGCAATTTACGGACAAAAAAAGACAATTTACGGACAAAAGCGTACAAAATAGACAAAAAACCATATAATCACCTCAGGTAGGTGGGCTTTTAGAATATGGGATTGAAGTGTGAGTCAGTAAACGAGTGTGAGTTGTATCCGCCTAGCTTATGCACAGGGAGCTCTGAAGAAGAGCTCCCTGTTTTCGACTGAGGCACAAAAGTAATTGATTTTTTCTGATAATTCCTATATATTCTATAAGGAGAATGTACTTAAAAATACAGGAGAATTGGTTATGTACCGAATAGCGATTGTAGATGATGACTATATGGTCAGAGAAAGCACGAAGGCAGTGATAGAACGGAATTTCAAAGAGGAAAATTTTCAGGTTGAGTGTTTTTCTACATTCAGTCAGCTGCAAAGTGAGCTGCCGCAGGAATTGTTCACGGTTTATATTCTGGATATTGAACTTCCGGACGGGAATGGACTGGAGCTTGCAAAAGAGATCAGAAAAATACAGGAGAGGGCATACATCGTGTTCCTGACTGCATACGAAAAATATGCACTTTCCGGGTACGAAGTCCGGGCATTTCATTATATTATCAAAGAAAATATGGAAAAGAAACTGGTACAGACGATGCGGCAGATCTGCCGGGAGATCGGCATACATGTCAAAGGACAGTATCTGGTAAAAAGAGCAGGCGTGTTCGAAAAAGTAGCACTGCGTGAGATCTGTTATATTTATAAAGAACAGAAGAATTCCATTTTTGTGACACTTCAGGGAAAAAAGGCAAACAGGGAATCTTTAAAAGAGGTTGCCGGAAAACTCCCGAAAGAGCAGTTTGTCATAGCAGAGAGGGGATATATTGTGAATCTGCTTCATGTGGAACGCCTGGAAAAGGGAATGCTTACGATGGACAATGGGGATTTGATCAAGGTAGGAAGAGGACATAACAGAGAGATCATGCAGAAAATGAGTGAATATATGGAAAGAGGATGGGGATGACTGATTTTGCAATTGCAGAGTATCTGATCGTGGTTTTGGAAGTGTTTCTGATATGTGATGTGTCTGCCAGAGGTCTGAAGCCGGAAATGGTAGAGCGAAAAGAAAGCCTGATCTATCTGTGTGCTTCGGTGGGGATGAATGTCTTTTTCAGATGCCTGGGTAAAGCAGGTGTTTCGGCAGCTGAGATTTTTATATTCAAAAGCGGCATTCTGGCACTGCTTCTGTGGGCAGTAAGAAGAGTTTCCATCTGGCGGGCATTTCTGGTGTTTGGCTGTTTTCAGGTACTGGAGGAACTGAGTCGCACCTGGATTGTACTGCTGTTCTGCATCGGAGCAGAGTATGCAGACGTTGGGATGGTCAGCATACTGGCATTGAATATCAGCAGGATCATGGTCTGTATTCTGGTATTGAGGATCTGTGAATGGCAGAAAAGCCATGAGATCGAAGTCAACTGGATGCTCGTTTCGCTGCTGTTTCTGATCGGATCTTCTGCCGTATTCTATTTCCAGAATGTTCTGCTCGGGAGCAGCAGTAAGATCGTGTTCAAGAGCAGTATCTGGGCAATGGTTGTATTTCTGGGGATTCTGTGCATGATTTATCTGATCTACCACGATATGAAACAAAAAGAAGAGATTTTGCAGATGCGGGTGGATATGGCAGAGCATCAGTATGAAGAGCTGGCGATGGAATATGAAAAAAACCGCCGTTTATATCATGATATGAACAATCACAACCTGGTGATGTGGAAGCTGGCAGAAAAAGGAGAGTATGAGCGTCTCCATGAATATATCGGAAAACTGCGGCCGCTGGAAAAAGACCGGCACAGGCAGTGGACGCAGAATCTGATCCTTGACATGATCCTGGAATATAAGCTGCTTGCCATGGAAAAAAAGAAAATTTTATATGAAATTGAGACAGATATAATTGGAGAGATCGCTCTTGCAGATAAAGAACTGTGCATTCTGATTGGAAATCTTCTGGACAATGCAATAGAGGCATGTGAAAAGCTGGAAGAAGAAAAACGCATGGTAAAGATTGAAGTACGAAAACATCATTCGATGTTTATGCTGATCGTGGAGAACAGCTGTGAAGCACATGCACAGGTAAGAAAGGGAATCTTCCGGACGACTAAAAAAGACGACAGAATGCATGGATATGGGATTCACAATGTAAGAAAAACAGTCAAAAACCGTGGCGGTCAGTTTCAATACGGCTCAAGAGGGGAGAATTTCTATGTGAAAATCCTGATACCTCTTGTAATTTGAGCGAAAGTAGTGTAAAATTGCAATATTATTCGGCGTGAGAAACGTGGTTTTACAATGGAGGAATCAAAATGAGCAGCAGAGTAGAAAAAGCGCTGGAGAATCATGGGAAGGGTTACAACTGCTGTCAGGCAGTGGCATGTGCCTATGCAGATCTGGTGGGAGTGGATGAAAATCTTATTTTTGCGGCAGGAGAAGGATTCGGAGCCGGTATGGGCGGTATGCAGTGTACCTGCGGAGCCGTTTCGGGAGCCTGTATGGTGACAGGACTTTTAAAGAGCAGCCGCAATACAAAAGAACCGGTCACAAAAGGTGCGACATATCGTGTCAGCAGAGAGATCGTTCAGAAATTTGGAGAGAAGAACGGTTCCGTGGTCTGCAAGGATCTGAAAGGGATCGGGACAGGCAAGGTTCTGCGGTCCTGTGACGGATGTATCAAAGACGCAGCACAGATCCTGGAACAGGTTATGGATATAAAAACAACAGAAGAATAAAGGAAATTTCCGACGGAAGATGCGGCCATAGAGCAGATACAAAGCTCAGTGGCCGTTTTCGGCTTACCTGTATTTGGAGAGAGAAAGGAAATCGAAAAACAGAAAATTCAAGGTGAGGAAAAAGAAATGAAGATCATTATCGTGGGCTGCGGAAAAGTAGGAGCAACCTTGGCAGAACAGTTGAGTAATGAAGGAAACGATATTGTTATTGTAGATAAAGATGCCGAAAAAGTGCAGGATATATCAAACGCGTGTGATATTATGGGCGTGGTAGGAAGCGGAAGCAGCCATAATGTCCAGCTGGAGGCAGGCATCCGGGAGGCAAATCTGCTGATCGCCGTGACTGGTTCAGATGAGCTGAACCTGCTGTGCTGTCTGATCGCCAAAAAAGCCGGAAACGGCTGTCAGACGATCGCCCGCGTGCGGAATCCGGAGTACAGTCAGGAAGTCCGCTTTATCCGGGAAGAGCTTGGTATGGCGATGGTCATCAATCCGGAACAGGCGGCAGCTTCCGAGATGGCAAGGATCTTACGTTTCCCATCTGCCATCAAGATCGAGACTTTTGCAAACGGACACATTGAGCTTTTGCAGTTCCGTATCGGGGCAAACTCTGTTTTGAATAATATGCGGATCGCAGATATGGGGGCAAAGATTCACTGCGAAGTGCTGGTATGCACCGTTGTCCGCGGAGATCAGGTTATCATTCCGGATGGAAATGTCGTGCTGCAGGAGCGTGATATCGTGTCGATCGTGGCACCGCCGAAAATGGCGAGTCAGTTCTTTAAAAAGATCAAAGTCCAGACGGATCAGGTTCGTGATACCCTGATCATAGGCGGCAGTACAACAGCCTATTATCTGGCAAAACAGCTTCTGACCATGGGCATTGATGTCAAGATCATCGACAAAAACCGTGAGCGATGCGAAGAATTAAGCGACCTTCTGCCGAAGGCGACGATCATCTGCGGTGAGGGAACGGATCAGGATGTCCTCATGGAAGAAGGCGTGAACTGGATGGACTCCTTTGTGACGCTGACGGATGTGGACGAAGAAAATATCCTGCTCTCACTCTTTGCAAAAGAGCATGCACCGAAGATCAAGAGTATCACAAAAGTAAACAATACCACGTTCGATGAAGTCATCAACAAACTGGATCTTGACAGTATCATTTATCCGAAGTATGTGACGGCAGAATACATCGTGCGTTATGTACGTGCCATGAAAAATACCATCGGCAGTAATGTAGAGACACTTTACCGCCTGGTAAACAACCGTGTGGAAGCACTGGAATTTGTGATCCGGCAGTCGTCTCCGATCCTTGACATTCCGCTTGAGAAACTGTCTCTGAAAAAAAATCTGCTGATCGCATCGATTTACCGTGACGGTGTGCTGATCATGCCGAACGGTCAGGACGTGATGAGCATCGGGGATAAGGTGATCGTTGTCACGACCAATCAGGGACTGGATGATATATCCGATATTGTGAAAGAACGGTAAGGGTGAAAACATGAATTATGGAATGATTTTTTACATACTTGGCATGGCGAGCGGGTTCGAAGCACTCTTTCTGCTGCTTCCGATCCTGGTTTCGCTGATCTACGGGGAAAGTGTTCTCTCTTCTTATCTGATCTCCTGCGGGATCTGTGCATTATTCTGCGGGGTCAGCACACTTCGCAAGCCGAAAAAGATTACTCTGTATACCAAAGAAGGTCTGGTAGCAGTTGCACTTGTATGGATCTGGTTTTCTGTATTTGGGGCAGTCCCGTTTATGCTGACAGGAGAAATCCCGAATTTTTTCGATGCATTTTTTGAGGTGAGCTCTGGTTTTACAACTACAGGAGCCAGTATTCTGACCAATGTAGAGGCACTTTCACGTGCCAGTCTGTTCTGGAGAAGTTTTACCCACTGGGTAGGAGGTATGGGAATTCTGGTCTTTATCCTTGCTTTTATTCCAAATAAAGGAAATGGAACAATCGTACACCTGATGAAAGCAGAAAGTCCGGGACCGAACGTGAGCAAACTCGTGCCGAAGATCCGCTATACGGCAGCAATCCTTTATGCTATTTATTTTGGTATGACGCTGATTCAGATCATTTTGCTGTTGATCAGCAAAATGCCGCTGTTTGATACCCTCTGCATTACATTCGGTACGGCCGGTACCGGTGGATTTTCGATAAAAAGTGATGGGTGTGCAGGCTATACGATGCTGCAGCAGGGCATCATCACTACGTTTATGATTCTGTTTGGTGTCAACTTTACCTTCTACTTCTGCATTTTGAAGAAAAAGATCAGGCAGGTTTCCAGTATGACGGAAGTCTGGGCATATCTGGCGATCATAGCGGCTTCCATCCTGGCGATTACCTTCAATATTTCCGGGGGATTTTCGAGTCTATTTCAGGCATTTCACCATGCAGCATTTCAGGTTGGATCGATCATCACGACCACCGGATTCAGTACGGTGGATTTCAACCAGTGGCCGGGTTTTTCCAGAACGATCCTGGTGACACTGATGTTTGTCGGAGCCTGTGCGGGAAGTACCGGAGGCGGTATCAAAGTGTCACGTATCCTGCTTTTGTTAAAAGGCATCGGACGTGAGATTTCACTGGCACTGCATCCAAGAAGCGTCAAGCGTGTGCGTATGGAAGGAAGAACGGTGGAGACCGAAGTTATCCGTTCCGTAAATGCATATCTTGCATTATACATGATTATTTTTGTGGCATCGGTTCTGATCGTTTCACTGGATGAGAAAGATCTGGTTACCAACTTTACGGCCGTGGCAGCGACTTTGAACAACGTCGGACCGGGACTTGGACTGGTCGGACCGGCCGGCAATTTCTCAGGATTTTCCAATTTGTCCAAACTGGTTTTAAGCTTTGATATGCTGGCCGGAAGACTGGAGCTGATCCCGATGCTGATGATTTTTGTACCGTCCGTATGGAGTGTGAAGAGAAAGAAAAAATAAGATGCATGTAATGAGGTGAACCGAATGTTTGGAGAATGTCATGCTCACATCTTTCTAAATGGCAGAAATTATAAAGAAGCAGTGGCACTGCATAAAAATCATGTCAGCGAAGAGGCGATCCGGCAGGCATTTGCAGAGTATCGGAAACGTGGGATTACATTTGTAAGAGATGGCGGAGATGCCCTGCATGTGTCCGAATATGCGTCAAAGATCGCACCACAGTATGGGATCGATTACCGCAGCCCGATGTTTGCCATTCATCGCAAAGGGCATTACGGCAGGATCGTCGGATGTGCCTGGGAAGATCTGGAAGAATACCGAGATCTGGTAAAGAAAGTAAAAGATCTCGGCGGAGATTTTATCAAGATCATGATCTCCGGGATCATGGTTTATGAACAGTTCGGTCAGATGTCAGAAGAGCCGCTTGCACCGGAAGAAATCCGGGAACTGATCCACATTGCCCACGAAGAGGGGATGGCGGTCATGGCTCATGTCAATGGGGCGGATGCCGTACGTGCCGCAGCTCTTGCGGGGGCTGACAGCATAGAACATGGCAATTATATCGACCGGGACTGCATCGATGCCATGAAAGAGAAGGGGACGGTCTGGGTACCGACGCTTGTGACGACCGGCAACCTGCTTGGCTGTGGAAGATATCCTCAGGAAGAACTGGAAAAGATTTTTGATTCTGCCAGGGCAAATGTAAGCTGTGCCTGGGAAAAGGGCGTGCTGCTTGCAGCCGGAAGCGATGCCGGAGCCTACAGGGTGCTGCACGGTCAGGGGCTGGTGGATGAATATCAGATATTTTGCGATTTATTTGGTGAGACAGAGGAACTGAAAAACCGTCTTAAAGAAGGCGAATCTGTGATCCGCCGGAAATTTCAGGCGGAAAAGTTTGGAAGTTAACTTCCAAATCTACCATTATTGACGCAGCAAGTGCGTCATGAAGGAGGAAAATATGACAGCACAGAAATTGATCACAGTTGGAGAAAATGAAAATACCGTGTTCAGAAGCTGCAAGGATGGAATCCATACAAATGTGTTTGAGACAATCTGTGCATTTCTGAATACCAGAGGAGGAACACTTCTGCTGGGAGTAGATGAAAGCGGTGAAGTATATGGATTTAAAGAACGGGCAATCCCGGATATCATCCAGGCACTGAAGATGGCAACTCAGAATGCAGACACCTTCCAGCCGCCGTTTGAGATGGAACCGGTGCGTGAGATCGTGGACGGCAAATATGTCCTGGTGTTGAATGTTCCGGAAAGTGCGAATGTCCATGCTCTTCGCGGAAAGGTTTTTGTAAGAAGAGGAACAGAAAATATCCGTGTGGAACGAAAAGAAGAGCTGACAAGACTTTATGTGCAGAAACAGGAGATTTACACAGAACGCAAAATCTATCCGTTTATGCGGGAAAACGATCTTTCAGACAGTCTGATCGAGAGGGCAAAAGCACTGCTGCTGATGAAAAACGAAGAGCATCCGTTTGGCAGGCTGGAAAATCATGCCCTTTTAAAAGAAATGAATCTTTCCGGTATCAATTATGAGACGGGAGAACGTGGTCTTCGCCTTCTGGCAGGCCTTCTGTTCGGAAAAGATATGACGCTTCGCAATCTTTTCGCCAATACAGCAGTTACCTGTGAGCGGCAGGTGGACGGAGAAACGCAGCGTCTGAATATGGAGACGAATCTTCTGGATGAGGCAGAAAAACTGATCCGTTTTCTGCAGCCGGCAGCTGAAGAAGAGACGGCGAAAGCATTTGTCAGTGAATTTCTTTTGTCCAGAGAATATACGAGTGCGTATCCGGCAAAAATCACGGCATCATCGCAGAAGCTTACCGCAGAGTTTGCAGTCAGCATGGGACGTTTCGGAAATCCGATGCTGAAGAAATATTTCTGTGAGTTTGGTATTGCATCAGAAGAGGACAGCTATGGACTGACAAAAGAAGAACACGACGGCATCTGCCGGATGACCTGGCAGAAAGAAAAATCCGGCAAAACAAGACAGGAACTGGTAAAAGAAGCTGTGGTAAAGACACCTTTGGCAGCGGAAAACAGAGCATTTTCAAAAACGGATGTAAGAGATCCGCAGGAAAAAGAAAGTGCTGACGGTGAACGTTTCACGCCGCAGGAGCGTCAGATGCAGATCCTGAAAATGATGGCAGAGAACGAACGCATCACGATCAGTGCTATGGTGCAGGAGCTTCAGGTCACAAAGCGTACCATTCTGCGTGATATCGACAAAATGAAAAAGCAGGGCTGGCTTAAAAGAGAAGGATCAGAGAAGAACGGAAGATGGATTCTTCTTGGGGAAGCGAAAGAACAGGTAAAGCAGGATTAACTGGCTTGGAAGATAGAAAAGCCAGATCAGCTTTCCGGCGATGTGCGTGCAGTAAAAAGCAAGAGAATGCGGAAGATCACCACAGAAGCGGGGCAGATTGAAAAATCCGACATTCAGATCGCAGGCAAGAAGCATGACAAGGCAGATTCGCAGCAGAGTGGGCGTATTTTGTCGTTTCACCGTAAAAGAACTGCACAGATTCCAGGTCAGCAGTGCGATATAGAAAAAGGCGGCCGCCGTAAGGAGGCTGCTTTTTATATGCCAGAAATAAGAGAGCAAAAGCAGGAAGAACATGCCAGAAAAGCCGCCGGCAGTAAAAGAGAGCAAAGAACCGTTTTGCAGACGGCGATGGCAGTACTGCACTGCGATAAAAAACAAGATTGCCGTAAGTTCAAAGGGAGTCTTCAGAAAAAGAACATCGGCTGTGAAGGAAAAAATCAGGGATAATAAAAGAAATTCTGTTTTCACGGGCTTGCTCCTTTCAAAAACAGGTTATGCGATGCATGATGTACACCTCGCAGCAAGAATGCCAGAGACATTTCTGAATTCAGTATGTACAGAAAAATGACAGATATACTTGCGGGATGAAAAGTTTTGAGCTATACTCTCAACTTAGAAACCGATGAGGAGGCGAAAGAAATGCAGAAGGCAGCATTGATCCTTGAGGGAGGAGCAAAAAGAGGGGTTTTCACATCCGGCGTGCTGGATTATCTGATGGAGCAGGAGTACTATATTCCGCATGTGATCGGAGTTTCTGCCGGTTCCTGCAATGCAGTGGACTATGTTTCAAGGCAGCCCGGGAGGACAAAGGCATGTATGATCCGTTCCGGCGAGGACGGGAAAATAATCAATTTTCACAACTTTTTCCAGACGAAAAGTCTGCTGGACATGGATCTGATCTTTGAGCGAGATCCGAAAGAACTGCATCCTTTTGATTTTGATGCTTACTTTGCATCCGATATGACCTGTGAGATCGTGGTGACAAACTGCGAGAGCGGTCAGGCAGAATATTACAGCGAAAAAGAAGACGGAGACCGGCTGATGCAGCTTTGCAGAGCCTCAAGCAGTATGCCGCTTGTAACACCGATGGTAGAGATCGACGGGGTGCCGTACCTGGATGGAGGCATTGCAGATTCTATTCCGCTGATCCACAGCATGCGAAGCGGTTACCGCAAAAACGTTCTGATCCTGACCAGAAACAAAGGATACCGCAAGACCATATCCAAACGGGATATTCTGATGTATCAGACGGTTTTTAAGGATTATCCGAATCTGGCAAGGGCACTTTGCCGCCGGGCACATCAGTACAATGAAGTCATGGAACTGGTGGAACGCTGGGAGGAAGAAGGAAGGATTTTTGTGATCCGGCCGCAGGGCAAGACCGTCTCAAGACTGGAATCCAAACCGGAAGTTCTGGAAGATTTCTATCAGCACGGCATAGAGCAGATGAAAGAACATTTCAGGGCAATGCAGGATTTCCTGGAAAAATAACAGAGAAAATGGAACGATTCTTACAGGTTCAGGCATGTATTGCAAAGACTGTAAGAACATGGGAGAATTTATGTTAGTGGAACGTTTTTATCCGGATGAATATCTGGACTCAACATACAGCATTGATTTTGCCGAACTGGCAAAGAAAGGCTATCGGGGAGTACTCTTTGATATCGACAATACACTGGTTCCGCACGGAGCACCGGCAGATCAGAAAGCAAAAGCCCTGTTTGCACATTTGAGGGAGCTTGGCATGGATTACTGTCTGATTTCCAACAATCAGCTTCCGCGTGTGAAACCGTTTGCGGATGCCATCGGAGGGAAATACATCGAAGATGCCCACAAACCATCCACGAAAAATTATCGGAAGGCAATGCAGATGATGGGCTGCACCGAAAAAGACAGCCTGTTTGTGGGGGATCAGCTCTTTACCGATGTCTGGGGTGCCAAAAGAGCGGGGATGCACACCATTCTGGTTAAGCCGATCCATCCAAAAGAAGAGATTCAGATCGTGCTCAAACGTTATCTGGAGAAGATTGTTCTGTATTTTTATAAGAAAGACAGGGAAAAAGAATGACACAAAAAGTGACAGAGCTGTTAAAAAAGAAAAATCTGGATGCGATTCTGATATCCGATGGATATAATATGCGATATTTAAGTGGTTTTGGCGGTGCGACCGGTTATCTTTATATATCTGCCGATCAGAAAGTGCTGATGACCGATTCGCGTTATACCACGCAGGCAAAACAGGAGGCACCGAAGTTTGCCGTTGTGGAAGTTAGCACTGAGAAGGGTTACCGGGAGCTGATCGCAGAATGTATCCGAAAAGATCAGGCAAAAACGATCGGTTTTGAAGATCAGCAGATGATCTGTGCAGACTTTAAAAAGATCAGCAGTCCGACAAAAGACGAAGCAACGTGGATGGAGCTTGGCGAAGAAGTCAATCTTCTTCGCTGCATCAAGACAGAAGAAGAGCTTGAAAAAGTCGCAAAAGCAGAGGCGATCGGAGATCAGGCATTTCAGAAAATTTTAGGAGACATCAAACCGGGTGTGACCGAACTTACGATCGCGGCAAAGCTGGATTATTATATGCGGGAACTTGGGGCTGAAGGCAACAGTTTTGATACAATCGTGGCATCCGGACTTCATTCTGCCATGCCGCATGCCGTACCGACCGCAAAAAAACTGGAAAAGGGTGATTTTATCACCATGGATTTCGGATGCCGATATGACGGCTATTGTTCGGATATGACACGTACCGTAGTGCTTGGAGAAGCCTCTTCAAAACAGAAGGAAATCTACGGGATCGTTCTGAAAGCCCAGATGGCGGCACTGGAGCAGATCTGTGCCGGAAAGACGGGATCGGAAGTCGATCAGGTGGCAAGAGGGCTCATTGCAGAAGCAGGTTATGGCGAGTATTTCGGACATGGACTTGGGCACAGCGTCGGACTTTTTATCCATGAAGAACCGAGACTGTCACCAAAATGCCACAGTGTATTGCAGAAAAATATGACGATGACAGTAGAACCGGGCATCTATATCCCGGAATTTGGCGGTGTCAGGATCGAAGATCTGGTCGTGATCACAGAAAAGGGGTGCCGAAATCTTGCACATTCACCAAAAGAACTGATAGAACTGTAAAAAACAGTTGAAAAAGTGCAGGTTTTATTATAAAATAAGATGAGACTATGCGGACAGCCGATAACAGAAGTGCTATAAGCGGATTGCGATGTCCGTTTCGAAAATAAGGAGGAAGATCAGATGGTATCAGCAGGAGATTTTAAAAATGGTATTACACTGGAAATTGATGGAACCGTATATCAGATTCTGGAGTTCCAGCATGTTAAACCAGGTAAGGGAGCAGCTTTTGTCCGCACAAAGCTGAAAAACATTGTCAACGGAGGTGTAGTAGAAAAAACATTCCGTCCGACAGAAAAATTCCCACAGGCACGTATCGACAGAGTAGATATGCAGTATCTGTACAATGACGGAGATCTGTTCTATTTCATGAACGTTGAGACATATGACCAGGTTGCACTGAACGAAGACACGATCGGTGATGCACTGAAATTTGTTAAAGACAACGAAATGGTAAAAGTATGTTCCATCAACGGTGATGTATTTGCAGTAGAACCGCCACTGTTTGTAGAACTGGAGATCACAGAGACAGAACCTGGATTCAAGGGTGATACAGCTCAGGGAGCAACAAAACCGGCAACGGTTGAGACAGGTGCTAACGTAAACGTACCGCTGTTCGTAGAACGTGGCGACAAGATCAAAATTGACACAAGAACAGGCGAATATCTGTCCAGAGTATAAGGCTGTTTTAGCTGAAGTGTGTTTGGATTGAACCGGCTGCTGCAGTGTATCGAAAGATATGCTGCGGCAGCTTTTTTAGTCGGAGAAGACTTCCTTTTCTAAAGTAGCGGGCAACAGATTTGTCTCAGTGGGAGTGCAGTCTCCGGCTAAGATAAACGCTCCCCGGGAATGTCTACGGCATATTCTTTATTCTTGTGCAGGGGTCTGGAATATGATATGATAAAAGCATAGGAATTGCCCTGAGACAAAGTACTTCGCAGGCGAGAAAAGGAAAGAAAAACAAAACAGGCGGAAAGGAGAAAAAGGAATGAAAGAGCGTAAAAAAGGAGAACATGCAATGGTGCGTAAACTGTTTATGCTGATGGCAGCTTTTGTACTGGTCCTGTGTATGAAAACAACGACGTATGCAGCATCAACAAAAACCGTCAATATGGAAAGTGTCGGCTCCGGTATGTATATCCATATCGGCACTATGAAACGTGGAAAAGGAACTGTTTACCACAGGGTAAAAGTAAAGAAAAAAGGCATCCTGATCGTTGCAGGGGCAGCAATCGCAGAAGACGGAACGCCGTATGGTATGGCAGTTCGCCTGTGTGACAGTAAGAAACGGTCTCTCGAGCCATATAAAAGAAGTTATGTCAGCACGGAAGAGTTTATCGTTTACGGAGTGGATCCGGGCACTTATTATATTGAAGTAAAGAATCAGAGTTATTATTCTCTTTCGGCAGGAGTAAAGAAAGTAAAAGACCTTGGAGGAGACAGTAAAAAGACAGCGTATCAGATTGCTCATAAGAAAAGAGTATCCGGACTTGTGACAGCAGGCGAAAAAGCAGGAAGTGCAGACTGGTTCAAGTTCAAGCTTGCGAAAAACAGAAAAGTCAAGATCGAGCTGGCAGCAATCGGTACCGATGCATTTCGATTCTATCTTTACGGACCGGGTTGCAGAAATGGAATATGCATGGCTTCCCTGAAAAATGACGCAAAAGATTTTCAGAAAAAGGTTGCTTTGAAGAAAGGGACTTACTATATCAAAGTGGTGCGTGCGTCAAAGAAAAGCAATGCATCCGGATTTTATGATGTGCGATGGAGTATGCAGTAGCAGCTGCATAGAAAAATATGAATGTGCAAATGAACGAATTCCCCGAAGGCACGCTCTCGCTACCTCACATTGGCAGCGGTACGTAAGCGACCAAAATACGGTCGCAAAGTACCGGCCATGTTCGAGTACCTTCTTGGGAATTGTTCATTTTGCACATTGCCCAAAGTTCTTGGCTGGTCAGGGGTGTCTAAGCAGAAAGATATTTCCGGCCAGAATATAAAAAGGCAGAAGTACTGTGGTGGAAACTTGCTACCGTCACGGTGCCTCTGCCTTTTTGCTGTCCAGCACCTTTACATTTCGTATCGTTATGGCGTTCTGTTTTTCAATATGTTTTCGATTTTGCATCGTGTTTTCCGGTCAATCATGTTTTTTCATCAAAGAATGAAAATAAACTTGCAATATGATGAATATTATGCTAATATGTAACAGTAAACTTACAAAGAAAAATCCATTCAACCGGGCTTTTCTGCATGGCAGGAAAGGACTGTGTATGAGTTACAAAGAATTTATCGAAAATCTTCAAAAGGAAATAGAAAGCCGCATTGGGGAAGCGACGATTCTGTTTCATAAAGTTACGAAAAATAATGGAGTTACCAAAGACTGTTTTCTGATCCGGGAGAACGATTATGATGTATCCCCTTCTGTTTATCTTGAAGATTACTATCATGCGTTCAGAGATGGTGCGACGATTCCGGAGCTTGCGGAGAAAGTTCAGCATATCTATCAGGAGTGCAGAAACAATACATCGCTGGATGCAGGACATTTTCTGGAATTTGATAATATAAAGAACGAGATCTTCTGCAAAATCATCGGCAGAGGGCGAAACGAAAAACTGCTTGCGGAAGTACCGTATATTCCTTATCTGGATCTTGCGGTTGTCTTTTATTACGTGCTTGAGAATGAGATGTTTGGCAGCGGAAGTATCCTGATCCGTCAGGAGCATCTGGATTTTTGGGAGGTCACAAAAGAAGAACTGTGGGAATATGCCAGGGAAAACACCAGAGAAAAGCAGCCGATGCATGTATATAAAATGTCAGAGCTGATCAGGGAGATGCTTCCGGAAGGGGAAAAACTGGATTTTCTGAAGGAAGAGATTCCGATGTACGTGATGACGAATGAGAAACGCTGTCTTGGGGCATGCGGCATTTTGTATGACCATATTCTTCAGGAAGCAGCCAGACTGTTAGAGGGATCGTTCTATGTGCTGCCAAGCAGCGTTCACGAGTGCATTCTGGTTCCGGAAGAAGCAGCACCGGAGGCCGCAGAGTTGCTTTCCATGGTGCGTGAGATCAATCTCACACAGGTGCCTTTGGAAGAGGTTTTATCAGATCAGGTCTACCACTACGATGCCAAAACGCATCATTTAACGATGGCTTTCCCCCACTGATTACTGAAAAATCTCCATTTTGCTTTACTTTTTGAAAAAAACATGTTATAGTAAAAAAGAATTTTTCCAAAAGAAAGATTTTACATGAGTATGTGCGGAAGCATTCATGTATAAAATGTGCACCTGTAGCTCAGGGGATAGAGCAATGGTTTCCGGTACCATGTGGCGGGGGTTCGAATCCCTCCAGGTGCGTTTTTTTATATTTGAAAAAACCGCAACAGCAAATGGAGGTAGAAAGTTTGGGTGGTTTAAAAGAATGGCTGTCAGATAACCTCAGATATATCTTGGTCGGACTGGCAATCGTACTGGTCGGTATTGTCATTGTGTTTGCAGTGAAACTGACCGGTGGTTCCGGAAAGAAAACATCAGATTCTGAGACAGGAAGCCAGACGATTGAGACCGGCACAGAGACACAGGCTCAGACAGAGACGGAAGAGGCTTTGACAGAAAATGATCTGACCGTTCTTGAGACTGTGCAGAAATATTATACAGCAATGGGCAACAAAGACCTGGATACGCTGTCAGGCATGACAGAGTCTTTAAGTGACAGCGATAAGCAGAAAATTGAGAGTTCTATCATACAGAGCTATAATAATATTGCTGTGTATTCCAAGAAAGGTCCGGTGGACAATTCCTATGTTGTATTTGCTTATTATGAAGCAAAAGTAGGCGATGTCGAGGAACTGGTTCCGAGTGTGGTCTGTCTGTATCTGAAACCAGATGAGAACGGCGGATTGTGTGTTGCTGACTGGAAGTCTGATCAGGACACCAACGATTATATCGAGAAAGTAATCCAGAATTCCGATGTACAGGCTCTTATCAAAGATGTAAATGACAAGTATCAGGAGATCGTTTCCGGCAACGATGAGCTTCAGAAGATTGTCCAGGAGATGGATCAGCCGGAGACAGAGATTACGATTCCGGATGCAGAAGATAGCGGTGTGAAAGCCAATAAAGTCATGAAAGCAAAAGATGTGCTGAATGTCCGTGCAGATTCTTCCGAAGATGCAGAGATTATCGGTATGCTTGACAAAGGTGACAAAGTGACCAGAGTCAGAGTTCTGGATAATGGATGGGCAGAAATCAAATATGGCGAAACGACCGGCTATGTATTAAACAAATATCTGAAAGATGTGAAGTAAAGAAACATCCTTCCTGCGGGGAGGATGTTTTTTTGAACGCAGAGAAACGGATTGTGAATGTCAGCAAAGCTGACCAGAATCGCGTGCCAAGTCTCACGTGCGTTTGACTTGAATGTGAGAGAATACAACATGCTCAGATTCAATGAGTACAGTATGAAAAGCTGAAGTATAGAAAAAAAGAAAATGCATATCCTAAATCAGCAAAAAGGCAGAGAGATGATGCAAGGAGGCAGGATATGATTTCTTATGCGGAACAGGAGTTATTGGAAAGCATTGTGAAAAATACGAGCAGGTCGCTTCAGGATATTTATACTGTGTTGGGAAAGGTCTATGACGATGAGCTGGCACTGGATCTGAACATACAGGCGGCAGGCTATTCCGGGATCAAAGAAAAGGCGGCAAACTGTCTGTTTGAGACGGGAAATGTTCCGCCGCTGCTTGGTGTGATGGAGCGGGCGAAGCGGTGGGGAATGCTGCAGGCGAAGACGGCATTAAATGTAAATACCGGATATATGGCGAATATGCTGGCAAAAGAAGAACGGCTTCGCAGAAGTGATATGCAGAAAGCAACGCAGAAGCTGGAAATTTGCGGAAAAGAGTCTGAAACGATTGCCCGGGAATTTTTAAATCTTGAAGAAAAGAATATTCGGATTTTGCAGAACTATTGTCGGAAAAAAGAAAAAAAGAGTGCAAAAAACGGATAAAAGAGAGTGTTTGACGGCAGTTGTACAACGTGTTATACTGTACTATACTTTTAAAAGAGCGGGAGAGAAGAACATGCCGGCAAAAAAAGAAAATCGCATGAGAAAAGAGTTCGAAGAAAAAGATATACACCAGGAAGTGCGGCTGAACAAATATTTAAGTGAGGCGGGCGTCTGCTCAAGGCGTGAAGCAGACCGCCTGATCGAAGAAGGAAAAGTATTTGTGGACGGCGTGCGTGCAGAAAATGGCAGGAAGGTAACGGACGAGATGGAGATCACCGTCAACGGAAAACGATGCAGCAGAGGGCAGAAAATGGTTCTGCTGGCGTTTCACAAACCAGAGGGCGTAGTCTGCACGACGGACAGACGCTGGAACGATGTGACCGTGGAGGATGTGCTTCAGTATCCGACACGCGTTTTTTCGGTTGGAAGGCTGGATAAAGATTCCGAAGGACTGCTTTTGGTGACAAACAACGGAGATATCATCAATCAGATCATGCGTGCCGGTAATTATCACGAAAAAGAATATCTGGTGACGGTGGATAAACCGGTCACAGAAGAATTTGTCGAGCAGATGAGCCGGGGTGGGATCCCGGTTCTGGATGCCAGAACCAGACCGTGCAAGGTGGAAAAGATCGGAAAATACCGCTTCCGTATCATTCTGACGCAGGGACTGAACCGACAGATCCGCCGTATGTGCGAGTATTGTGGCTGTCGTGTGAAGAAACTGGTGCGGGTGAGGGTTATGAACATTGAGCTTGGTAATCTGCCAAAAGGACAGTACCGGGATGTGACGGAAGCAGAAATGCAAGAACTTTACCGGCAGTTACGGGCAGGAAATAAAAAAGCAGGAAAGAGCAGGAGGGGAACATGGAGAAAAAACGCGAGAGAATGAAGGAGCTGACAGAGCTTCTGACAAAAGCAGGGAAAGCCTATTATCAGGAAAGCCGTGAGATCATGAGCAATTTTGAGTATGACCGGCTGTATGACGAGCTCCAGAAACTGGAAGAAGAGACCGGGATCGTCCTGGCAGGAAGTCCGACCAGACAGGTCGGTTATGAAGTGCTCGAAGAGCTTCCGAAAGAGCGACACGAGCAGCCGATGCTTTCTCTTGACAAGACAAAAGAAGTCGAAGTGCTGAAAGATTTTGTCGGTGCCCATAAAGTGCTGCTCTCCTGGAAAATGGATGGACTGACCGTCGTACTGACATACCGTGACGGTACGCTTTTTAAGGCAGTCACACGAGGAAACGGTGAGATCGGGGAAGTTATCACAAACAATGCCAGAGTTTTTGAAAATGTTCCGCTTACGATACCATATAAGGGCGAGCTGGTCCTTCGCGGAGAGGCGGTTATTTCTTATAAAAATTTTGAGAAGATCAATGAAGAGATTGCAGATGTGGATGCAAAATACAAAAATCCGCGAAATCTGTGCAGTGGGTCTGTGCGTCAGCTGAACAATGAGATCACTGCCAGACGCCATGTACAGTTTTTTGCATTCTCTCTGGTGCGTGCGGACGGCGTGGATTTTGAAAATTCCAGAGAAAAGCAGTTTATATGGCTTTCGGAGCAGGGATTCGATGTGGTAGAGCACAAAATGGTGACAAGGGAGACTGTGGAGAAAACCGTTGCCTGGTTTGCAGAAGAAATCGAGAACAATCCGATTCCGTCGGACGGACTGGTAGCCATCTATGATGACATCGCATATGGCATTTCCCTTGGACGGACGGCAAAGTTTCCAAGAGATGCCTTTGCATTTAAATGGGCAGATGAGATAAAGGAAACGCATCTGCTTTCGATCGAATGGAGTCCGTCAAGAACCGGGCTGATCAATCCGGTTGCGATTTTTGAACCGGTGGAGCTGGAAGGAACAACGGTAAGCCGTGCCAGTGTACATAATCTCAGCATTATGAAGGCACTGCAGCTTGGCATCGGTGATACCATTCAGGTTTATAAGGCCAATATGATCATTCCGCAGATCGCCGAAAACCTGACCAGAAGCGGAAACATAGAGATTCCGCAGAACTGTCCGGTGTGCGGCGGCGTAACCAAGATCCAGAGGACGGCAGATGTGGAGACCTTATACTGCACCAATCCGGAGTGTCAGGCAAAGAAGATCAAATCTTTTGCACTGTTTGTCAGCAGAGATGCGATGAATATGGAAGGAATGTCGGAAGCGACTCTGGAAAAATTTATCGGAAGCGGATTTATCCATGAATTTGCAGATATTTTCCGGCTTTCCCGATATAAAGATGCGATCGTTGAGATGGAAGGATTTGGCGAAAAATCCTACGAAAAACTGATGGCGGGAATCGGGCAGGCAAGAAATACGACACTGCCGCGGCTGATCTACAGCCTTGGAATCCCGAACATCGGCGTTGCAAATGCGAAGATGATCTGTAAGGCGTTTGATTATGATCTGGAAAAGATCCGCACTGCAGATGCCGAGACGATGGCGGGGATAGATGGCATTGGAGAGGTGATCGGAGCAGCGGTTGCCGATTATTTCCGGGATGCGAAAAAGGCAGAGCAGCTGGATGATCTGCTTGAGGAGATCCATCTGGAAAAATATGTGCCAAATGAAACAGAACAGATCTTTGCAGGCAAGAATTTTGTGATCACAGGCTCACTGGTTCATTTTGCAAACCGCAATGAACTGAAAGCAAAAATTGAAGAAAAAGGCGGAAAAGTCACAGGTTCTGTCACTTCAAAAACGGATTATCTGATCAACAATGACACACAGTCATCTACTTCAAAAAACAAGAAAGCAAAAGAATTAGAGATACCTGTCATTTCAGAAGAAGATTTCCTTGGTATGCTGGAACAGAGGTGAGAATAGCATGGCAGAGAAAGAAAAAAAGCAGTCGGTACAGACGATTCAGACGAAGACGAGGGTAGAAAAAGGAAAAAGCGGTATTGCCAGTGTGATTTTCGGCAGGACCGGTATTATCATACTGCTGATCCTGTTGCAGTTTGGCTTTCTGATCGCAGGATACACGTATCTGCAGGGCAAGATGTATTTCATCGATTCTGTCGTGAAGGCGGGAGCAGTTATTCTTGTTATTTACTTAACAAATAATCGGAGCAATCCGGCTTTTAAGATGGTATGGATGACGATCATGCTGGTGGCACCGGTGTTTGGTGTGCTGCTCTATATTTTTGTGGAGTTTCAGGTCGGAGTGCGGTGGCTCAATGCAAGACTGGAGCACATGCACGAAACGACGAAGAAACACTGGACACAGGATGAAGCTGTGCAGGAGCAGCTCAAAGAAGAAGATTCTGAGGTCGCATCGCTGGCACATTATGTTTGTGAATACGGCGGATTTCCGGCATATGAAAACACCGGCGTCAAATACTTCAGCTGTGGGGAAGATAAGATTGAAGAACTGATCCGTCAGCTGGAAAAAGCAGAAAAATTTATTTTCATGGAGTATTTTATTGTGGCGAAAGGCTACGTGTGGGATCGGGTGCTGGAAGTGCTCAAACGAAAGGCAGCCGAGGGCGTTGAAGTACGTTTCATGTATGACGGTACCTGTACGGTATCGCTTTTGCCGCCGAATTACCCGAAAAAACTCGAACAGGAAGGGATTGCCTGCCGTGTGTTTTCACCGATCCGGCCGGCTCTGTCCACACATCAGAACAACCGCGATCACCGAAAAATCGTGGTGATCGACGGCAAAGTGGCATTTACCGGCGGCATCAACCTGGCGGATGAATATGTGAACCGCAAGATCCGTTTTGGGCACTGGAAAGATACGGCGATCATGCTGGAAGGAGACGCAGTGCGAAGCTTTACGCTGATGTTCCTGGAGATGTGGAACGTGGCCAAAAGCGAAAAAGTAGAAGAGTTTGATCCGTATCTGGATGTCATATACGAAAGAGAAAAACATTCCGGCGAAGGTTTTGTGATTCCTTACGGCGACAGTCCGATTGACGGAGAACACGTAGGAAAAATGGTGTATATGGATATTCTGAATACCTCAAAACGGTATGTACATATCATGACACCTTACCTGATACTGGATAATGAGATGATGACAGCTTTGAAATTTGCGGCAAAACGCGGAGTGGAAGTGATCATCATTATGCCGCACGTGCCGGATAAATGGTATGCTTTCGTCCTGGCGAAAACGTACTACAATGAACTGCTCGATGCCGGTGTGCAGATTTATGAATATACACCGGGCTTTGTGCATGCAAAAGTATTTACAAGCGATGACCGCAAGGCCGTGGTCGGAACCATCAACATGGACTACCGCAGCCTGTATCTTCATTTTGAATGTGCAGCTTTTTTATATGAGAACAGTGAAATCCCGGCGGTTGAGAACGATTTCCAGGAAACACTGAAAAAATGTCAGAAAATCACACAGGAAGATTACAAAAAGCAAAAGAGCTTTGACAAGATCGCAGGACGTATCCTGCGTGTATTTGCACCGCTTATGTAGAAATAAGACGACGGTGCCACAGAAAACGAAACACTGAAGGAGGACAATTATCATGCCGATCAAGGTTCAGGGCGATCTGCCCGCAAAAGAAATACTGGAAAGAGAAAATATATTTGTGATGGATGAGAATCGGGCGATGCATCAGGATATCCGTCCGATCCAGATCCTGATCGTGAATCTGATGCCGCTCAAAGAAGAGACCGAGCTGCAGCTTCTGCGATCCCTTTCCAATACGCCGCTCCAGATCGATGTGACCTTTTTAACGATGAACAGTCACGAATCCAAGAATACTTCTACCAGCCATCTGAATAAATTCTATCTGCATTTTCAGGATGTGAAAGAAAATAAATACGATGGCATGATTGTCACCGGTGCACCGGTCGAGAATATGGAGTTTGAAGAGGTGGATTACTGGAAAGAGATCACGGAGATCATGGACTGGAGTGAGACGCATGTAACCTCCACCATCTTTTTGTGCTGGGCGGCACAGGCATCTCTCTATCATTTTTACGGTCTGAAGAAAAGACAGCTTCCGCAGAAAATGTTCGGTCTGTTCTGGCATCGCGTGCTGAACCGCAAGATCCCGCTGGTACGTGGCTTTGATGATGTCTTTCTTGCACCACATTCCAGACATACTGAAGTTTCCATCGATGACATCCGTGCGACAAAGGAGATCACGATTCTTGCAGAGTCCGATGAGGCAGGATTTTTCCTCGGTATGGCAGACGGCGGAAGAAAGATCTTTATCATGGGACATCCGGAATACGACCGTGTGACTCTGGATGGAGAATATAAGAGGGATCTTGGAAAAGGAATGGATATCCAGATGCCGAAAAATTATTATGAAAATAACGACTGCAAAAACAAACCGCTGCTTCTGTGGAGAGCACATGCAAACAATCTGTATACAAACTGGCTGAATTATTATGTATACCAGAGCACCCCGTTTGACCTGATGGGAACACCGGATTTTTCCAGCATCTCCATGGATTAAAACTTTATGAGACATTATTTTTAGATGCATAAGAAAAGAACACGCCCACTTTACCGGATCTTCCGGCGAAGCGAACGTGTTCTTTTTGCCCTAATCTTTCAGAGATTTGTCGGACAATCCCTGAGCATAGGCGACAAGCCTTGCTTTGTCAACCGTATCCAGATCGTGAAAACAATCAAGCAGTGCAATGTCTTCGTTGGGAAGAGGACTTGTTGCGGATGGTTTTCTTACATCAGAGCGTCCGATCAGATAATCGGTGCTGACATGGAAAATATCTGCCATTTTGATCAGAGATTTCAGACTTGGCAGATGCTTTCCGTTTTCGTACGCACTGACGGTTTCCTGAGATACTTCCAGCTCCAGACTGAGGCGAAGTTGTGTGATATTCTTTTCGGCACGTAATTCACGAATGCGATTTTTCATTTGTAACCTCTCCTTCTCCAATATCATACAATTTATACTTGTATCGCTCAGAGGCAGCTGTTATAATAAAAACAAGTACAACCTGTAAAATATATGGGGAGAACAGGTAAAAATGCCAAAACTTCGAAAATCAGTCGAAAGACAGAAGAGAAGCGGGAGAAACGTTCAGAACGTCTGCAATCGTAAACAGCTTTTCAAGGGAGATCGAAGTGATCTTTCCCGGAGCTTCCAGATTGCTCAGATGTGTCCGGCTCATCGATATCAGGGCGGCAAGTTCCTCCTGTGTGAGTCCGCGCAGTTTGCGGTAACGGGCGATATTCAGCCCAAGCTGCTGCAGTTGTCTGGGATAATTTGTGTTTGACATGAGTTGATACCTCCGCCAAAACTTTATATGGGAAAAATGAGAATAAAAAGGCTCAGCAGGTTCATTTTGCAAAGCCACATATTGCAAAACAAGAGAAAAGATATTATAATAACAAAAGATTATAAAAGAAATGGCTCAGTGTTTTTCCATCTGTTTTCTGTAACAGGCATAAGATAAGACTTCGTTCAGTGCCGGGGAGGCCATATCCTGGCAGGTTGCAAAGAGGAGATACATTTCGGCACTGGCAAAGGGGTATTTCTCCGGACAGTCGGTCATGCCGACCAGATAGTCAAGTGAGGTATCATAAAATTCTGCCAGAAGCTTCAGTATATCCAGAGGTGGCACACGCAGGCCGTTTTCGTAGTTGCTGTAGGAAGAACGGCTGAGATGGATTTTTGAGCAGACATAGGACTGTGTGTAGTTTGCTTTTGCACGGAGAAATTTCAGACGGTTTGCAAGATCGTTTGTGTTCATGAAGAACCTCCCATATAGTATATTTGTTGTTGGTGATGCAGTGAAAAATGCCATTAAGCCATAAAATGGCTCCTGTGCAGACATATCGTGGTTTTGGACGTTTGCCCCTGACATCTTCACAGTTGAGTATAACATAAAAGCCTTGGGTTTGGGGAAAATAACAGAGTTTGAGGAAGAGAAGTGGGAATTGACAGAATGAAATGGAAATATTTGCGTTATGTAATGAAAAACAAAAACAGTAAAAATCCGTGGAAACGGATGATTGTAAGATGGTACACGATGTTCTTAAGGCGAGGATGCCGCAGAGAACGGCGGTATCTGGCAAAAAGGTATATTCGCGTCGCACCGCCGAAATACACGGCAAAAGATATTCTGCAAAAAGCAGGAAAGTAAACAGATTCAGCGGCTTAAATAGCTGTTGTGGTAACGCCCGTCAAATGTGACATCTTCCCCGAACCAGGCGGGCGGACAGAAAGAATTGGCACTTGCTTCGTCCGGGAATTCGACTTCGGCAAGAAGCAGGCCTTTGCAGGGTTCATAAAATACATCCAGTTCGATGGTAAGACCATTCTCCATAGGGATCAGATAACGTCTCTTGGAGATCAGTTTGCCGTCGATTTTTTCTTTCAGATGGGCATAACCTTCTGCACCGAGCGGCAGGTTGTATTCTTCCCGTGCCATCAGGCCGCCGGATTTGTAGGTGAGGATATAGTCGTCGTCCTGACGGCGGATGCGGACGACCGGTTTGCGGCAGAGATAGCCCTGCTCGATCAGAACACTGCGGCAGGATTCAAGATCCGCAGGAAGATTTTTTTCATCGATCAGATATTTTCGCTCAATTTCCATAAATCAGTACCTCCTGAAAAAAGAATATCGCAGAAAACAAAAAAGTGCAAGTACAAGTAGATTGGGACTGGAAAGAAGCGTCTGTTTTTGGTAGAATGTCAGATAGATCAACAGGAAATAACAGGGTATGCAGATACCGGAACGGAGGATAAAATGAGTAGAGTTGGGATTTTTCTTGCAGATGGATTTGAAGAGATCGAAGGGCTGACGGTGGTTGACATCTTAAGAAGAGCCGGGATCGATATTTCCATGATCAGCATCAATGGGAAAAAGAAAGTGACGGGAGCACATGGGATCGCTTTAGATACGGACGAAGATATCGTACAGTGCGATCCGGATAAACTGGATATGCTGGTGCTGCCGGGCGGTATGCCGGGCACGACGAATCTTGCGGCATGTGAAAAGCTGACGGAGGCACTGAAAAAGGCAGACCAGGAAAAACGCGGGATTGCGGCGATCTGTGCGGCACCGAGCGTGCTTGGTGACCTCGGATTTCTGAAAGGGAAAAAAGCCGTCTGCTATCCGGGATTTGAAAGCCGTCTGACCGGAGCCGAAGTGCTTGCAGTTCCGGTCATAACAGACGGGCACATTACCACGAGCCGCGGCATGGGAACGGCAATCGCATTTGCACTGGAACTGACGAAAAGACTGAAGGATGAAGAGACGGCGAAGCAGGTTGGCCGTTCGATCATTTATAACGTATGATATGGACGATACGTGATCTTAAGAAAAAAGCACGGAAACTTCTGAAAAACTGTTACTGGCCGGCGGTTGCAGTCTGTCTTCTGACGACGATGCTGACCGGATGGATCGGCAGTGCGGGCATCGGTATCGGCAGGATCCAGGCAGAAAATGCATCTGGGCTTGAGATGTCAGAGCAGCGGATGCGAGAACTGAAAGATGATCTGAAAGACCGCAATCCGATCGCAGAATATAAGATCAGCATTGTACAGAAACAGCTGAATCTGCTGGTCTTTGTCTTTGCGGTCACAGCATCGATCGTGATCGTGGTGCTTGGTCTGCTGGTCATCTTCTGTATCGGTAATCCGGTGAAGGTCAGTTCCAAACGTTTTTTTATGTGCAACCGGAAAAGGACAGCCAACATCGGCATGATTCTGTATGTGTTTCGGAATCACTATACGATGCATGTGACAGCGGCGATGTTTTACCGTACAGTCAGTATCATAGGGCATGGTTTGTTACTTGTCGTACCGGGCATTATAAAGCATTATGAGTACAGCCTGATTCCGTATATTCTTGCGGAAAATCCGACCATGCAGTATAAAAGGGCGGCACAGCTCAGCACAAAAATGTCAGAAGGGCAGAAGATGGCGATGCTGAAAATGGATCTGTCCTTTCTTTTCTGGGAGATCGCGGGGATTTTTTCACTGGGTCTGGTTTCGGTGTTTTACACCATGCCGTACCGGGAGTTTGCAAAGGCCGGGCTTTATGAAGTGCTGCGGCAGAATGCCCTTGCGGACGGGGTTTGTGACAGCACGGAACTGCCCGGTTTTGAGACGGATCTGGGCGTATAAGTGCCGGATTTATGAAATTTTTAGAAAAAAGTTATGGTTTTGTTGAAAAAAACAGTGGCATTTTGAAAGGTGCTGTGTTATACTTCTAGAATGACTGCAAGTATGTAAAGAAATCTACAGACCGCTGATGCGGCGTAGGGTTATGGGCAAGATGATAACGGATTGCACATATCCGCTTGACTTATAGAATTAAGGAGGACATAGGAAATCATGAGTTTACAGGTGGAAAAGTTAGAGAAGAACATGGCGAAGCTGACAATCGAGGCTTCCGCAGAAGAGTTTGAGGCTGCTGTTGAGAAAGCATATCAGAAAGCAAAGAAAAGTATCTCTCTTCCAGGATTCCGCAAGGGCAAAGCACCGCGAAGAATGATCGAGAAAATGTATGGTACAGGTGTTTTCTATGAAGATGCAGCAAACGAGCTGATCCCGGATGCATACAGCAAAGCACTGAGCGAGTGTGAGGAGCAGATCGTATCTCAGCCGAAGATTGATGTGGTTCAGATCGAGTCCGGCAAACCATTTATTTTTACTGCTGAAGTAGCTCTGAAACCTGAAGTAACTCTGGGTGAGTATAAAGGAGTAGAAGTTGAAAAAGCACCGGTTGAAGTAACGGATGCTGAGATCGACGCAGAAGTTGACAAACAGAGAGAGCAGAATGCAAGAACCATCGATATCGATGACAGAGCAGTTGAAAAGGGCGATATGATCAAATTAGATTTTGACGGTTCTGTTGACGGCGTTCCGTTCGACGGTGGCAAAGCAGAAAACTATGACCTGACTGTTGGTTCCGGAAGCTTTATCCCGGGATTTGAAGATCAGCTGGTAGGTGTCAAGATCGGTGAAGAGGTAGACGTTAAGGTTACTTTCCCGGAAGATTACCATGCAAAAGATCTGGCAGGAAAAGATGCAGTTTTCAAATGCAAAGTAAATGAAATCCACGTAAAAGAAGTTCCGGAAGCAGATGATGATTTCGCACAGGATATTTCTGAATTTGATACACTGGCTGAGTACAAAGAAGACATCAAGAAAAATCTGATGGAGCAGAAAGAAAAAGAAGCAAAAGCTGCAAAAGAGGCAGCTGTTGTTGCTAAAGTCGTTGAAAATGCAACCATGGAAATTCCGGATGCAATGGTAGATACACAGGTTCGCAACATGGCAGACGATTTCGCAAGAAGAATCCAGTCACAGGGACTGACCGTTGACCAGTACTTCCAGTTTACAGGCATGACAGCAGAAAAGCTGTTCGAGCAGATGAGACCGGATGCACTGAAGAGAATCCAGAACAGCCTGGTTCTTGAAGCAGTAGCAAAAGCAGAGAACATCGAAATTTCAGATGAAAAAGTAGAAGAAGAACTGCAGAAGATGGCAGACGCTTACAAGATGGAGCTGGACAAAGTGAAATCTCTGATGGACGATGCAGCGATTGATCAGATGAAAGATGACCTGGCAATCCAGGCAGCAGTAGATCTGGTAAGAGATGCAGCAAAAGAAGTAGAAGCAAAAGAAGAAGAGAAAAGCGAAGAAGCATAAGCCGATTGACAGACAATGATGGCAAGTGGAAGGAGTGTTGACATGAGTTTAGTACCTTATGTCCTGGAACAGACCAGCCGCGGTGAGAGAACTTACGACATTTATTCAAGACTTCTGAAAGACCGTATCATCTTTCTTGGAGAAGAAGTAAATGATGTAAGTGCCAATCTGATCGTTGCACAGCTTTTATTCCTGGAATCTGAAGATCCGGGAAAGGATATTCATCTGTATATTAACAGCCCGGGCGGTTCCGTGAGTGCAGGATGGGCAATTTATGATACCATGCATTATGTGAAATGTGATGTTTCCACAATCTGCATGGGCATGGCAGCAAGTATGGGTGCATTCTTACTGGCAGGCGGTGCAAAAGGCAAACGTTTTGCACTTCCAAACGCAGAAATTATGATCCATCAGCCATCTGGCGGAGCACAGGGACAGGCATCTGATATCAAGATCGTAGCAGATAAGATCATTGATACCAGAAGAAAGCTGAATGAGCATCTGGCAGCAAATACTGGTCAGCCGCTCAGCGTGATTGAGGTAGACACAGAAAGAGATCATTACATGAGTGCCGAAGAGGCAAAGGCATATGGCCTGATCGACGATGTGATCAGCAATCACTAGATACAAAGGAAGGGGTGTTGCCGTTATGCAACGCCCCTTTTTCGATTGAAATAGAATGATGTTGATATTGTTATTTGGAGGTTTGAAATGGCAGGAAAAATAGGAGAACAGAAAGTAAGATGTTCCTTTTGCAATAAATCAGAAGATCAGGTGCGCAAGCTGATCGCAGGACCGGATGGGGTTTATATTTGTGATGAATGTATCGAAATCTGTGACGAAATCCTGGAAGAAGAATTAGAAGATGAATTTAACATGACGGTGGATGAGGAGATCAATCTTCTGAAACCGGAGGAGATTAAGGCATTCCTGGATGATTATGTGATCGGACAGGATGAGGCCAAAAAAGCACTTTCTGTTGCTGTTTACAATCATTACAAGAGAATCCTTGCAGGAAAAGATCTGGATGTAGAACTGCAGAAAAGTAATATCCTGATGCTTGGTCCGACCGGTTCCGGTAAAACACTGCTCGCACAGACACTGGCGAAGCTTTTGAATGTACCGTTTGCGATCGCAGATGCGACAGCACTGACGGAAGCGGGATATGTCGGCGAGGACGTGGAGAATATTCTGCTGAAGATTATTCAGGCAGCAGATTATGATATCAAGAAAGCAGAGCATGGTATCATTTATATTGATGAGATCGACAAGATCACAAGAAAATCGGAGAATGCATCGATCACCCGAGATGTGTCCGGTGAAGGTGTGCAACAGGCACTGCTGAAAATCCTGGAGGGTACGGTTGCTTCTGTTCCGCCTCAGGGAGGAAGAAAGCATCCGCATCAGGAACTGCTTCAGATCGATACCACAAACATCCTCTTTATCTGCGGCGGAGCATTTGAAGGACTGGAAAAGATCATCGAGAACCGTACCGACACTAAGGCGATCGGCTTTAATTCGGCACTTCAGGAGAAAAAGACGGAGGATGTCGGAGCTGTACTCAAACAAGTACTTCCGCAGGATTTTATTAAATTCGGTATGATTCCGGAGCTGATGGGTCGTGTGCCGGTCATCGTTTCTCTGAATCCGCTGGATCGTGACACCCTGATTCGTATTTTGCAGGAGCCGAAGAATTCCATCGTAAAACAGTACAAAAAACTGTTTGAGCTGGATGGCGTGGATCTGGAGTTTGATGATGGTGCGATCGAGGCCATTGCAGACAAGACACTGGAGAGAAAGACAGGTGCCAGAGGTCTGCGTGCGATCATGGAACAGGCTATGATGGATCTGATGTACCGCATACCGTCCGATGATACGATCGCTTCCTGCGGTGTGACAAAAGAAGTGATCGAGGGCACAGGAGAACCAATCCTCACACATAAAGAAAAAACAGCCGCAAAACCACGCGGCAGACGCTTTAAAAATGGAGTTGAAGAAACAGCATAATGAGTGAAGAAATAACACGTATGCCGGCAGTTGCACTGCGAGGGATGACGATCCTGCCATCGATGATCGTGCATTTTGATGTAAGCCGGGATAAATCGATAAAGGCGATCGAACAGGCGATGACAGCGGACCAGAAACTGTTTGTGGTGACACAGAGAGATCCGGAAGCTTCAGATCCGGGGATCGATGATCTGTATCACATTGGTACCGTTGTGGAGATCAAACAGCTTGTGAAATTACCGAAAAATATTATACGCGTACTGGTAGAAGGTCTGGAGCGTGCGGAATTGCTGGAAATGGAAGCATCTGCCGGATATCTGGACGCCAAAGTTGCAACGTTCCCGGATGTCAAAGATCAGGATTATCCGGGAAAAGGCGATGAAGTCGGACAGCAGGCGATGATCCGCAATCTGAAAGAACTGTTTCAGAAGTACGCACAGGCAAACGGCAAGATCAGCCAGGAGCTGGTGCGTCAGATCATGGAGATCGAAGATCTGGAGCATCTGACAGATCAGATCGCGATCCATATTCCACTGTACTATGAAGAAAAACAGAGGATTCTGGAAGCTGTTTTTCTGTATGACCGCTATGAAGAGCTCTGTGTGATTCTTGCAAACGAAGAGAATATCATGCGGATCAAAGTGCAGCTTCAGGAAAAGGTAAAGGCACGTATCGACAAAAATCAGAAAGAATATATTTTAAGAGAACAGCTGAAATTAATAAGAGAAGAACTGGGCGATGACACAACGCTGGATGATGCACAGCATTTTCTGGAAGAAACGGAAAAGCTGACGGCAGGCGAAGAAGTCAAAGAGAAGATACGAAAAGAGATCAAACGCTTTTCTAATTCGGCAGGCAATACTTCTGAAGCAGGAGTGATCCGTGGCTATATCGAGACACTGCTGGAAATGCCGTGGGATAAAGTGTCTGAGGATAACGAAGATATTTCCGCAGCGAGAAAGCAGCTGGATCAGGATCACTACGGACTTGAGAAAGTAAAAGAGCGTGTATTAGAATTTCTGGCAGTCCGGACGCTGACCAGGAAAGGGGACAGTCCGATCCTCTGTCTGGTTGGCCCGCCGGGAACCGGTAAGACTTCCATTGCAAAATCCATTGCGGAAGCACTGAACAAACAATATGTCCGCATCTGTCTTGGCGGTGTGCGGGATGAAGCTGAGATCCGCGGCCACAGAAGAACATACGTCGGAGCGATGCCCGGGCGTATTGCGAACGGACTGAAAATGGCAGGCGTCAAAAATCCGCTGATGCTGCTGGATGAAGTAGACAAGGTGAGCAGCGATTACAAAGGCGATACTTCATCTGCTCTGCTGGAAGTCCTTGATCCGGAGCAGAATGTCAGATTCCGCGATCATTATATTGAGATCCCGGTGGATCTTTCAGAAGTTTTGTTTATCGCAACGGCAAACGATGTGCAGGGGATCCCGCGTCCGCTTCTTGACCGTATGGAACTGATCGAGATCTCCAGCTATACGGAGAATGAGAAACTGCATATCGCAAAGGAACATCTTCTGAAAAAGCAGATCCGAAAACATGGATTGGAAAATTATACCTTTACCGTTTCGGACGGTGCTCTGAAAAAGATGATCACATCTTATACAAGAGAGGCCGGAGTGCGGGGACTGGAGCGTCGCATCGGCGAGATCTGCAGGAAAGCGGCAAAAGAGATCCTCGAAGAGAAAAAAACGGCAGTCCGCATCACAGAGAACAACCTGAGTCGTTATCTCGGAAAAGAACGTTACCACGTAGAAAAAGCCAATGAAAAAGATGAGGTTGGCATCGTACGCGGTCTGGCATGGACCAGTGTCGGCGGTGTAACCTTGCAGGTGGAAGTAAACTGCATGCCGGGCAAAGGTGATTTCAAGCTAACTGGTCAGATCGGGGATGTGATGAAAGAGTCCGCACAGACAGCAATCAGCTACATCCGATCTGTCGGGGATAAGTGGAACATCGACCGGGGGTTCTTCCGGGAACATGATATACATATCCACATTCCGGAGGGGGCGGTTCCAAAAGACGGACCTTCCGCAGGTATTACGATGGCAACAGCGATCCTGTCGGCGATCACGGAGATCCCGGTCCGTGCAGATGTTGCCATGACAGGTGAGATCACATTGCGGGGCAGAGTGCTGCCAATCGGCGGACTCAAAGAAAAGCTGCTGGCAGCGAAAAATGCAGGTATGCACAGGGTGCTTGTGCCGGAGAAAAACCGTGTGGATGTGCAGGAGATATCCGGCGAAATCAAAAAAGGACTGGATATCCGTTTTATGGAAAATATGGATGAAGTGCTGGAACTGGCACTTTGCAGTCAGAAATAGAACAAAAGGAAAACAGGAGGAAACGAGATGATCGTAAAGAATGCAGAACTGGAAACTGTCTGTGGCATTACCAGCAAATTGCCGGAAAACGTGCAAATAGAAGTGGCATTTGCAGGAAAGTCAAATGTAGGGAAATCTTCTCTGATCAATGGACTGATGAACCGAAAGTCTCTTGCACGTACCAGCTCGGCACCGGGAAAGACGCAGACCATCAATTTCTATGCCGTGACCGGACGCAGAGAGACAAAAAAAGAAGCACAGGGCATGGTGTCTGCGGATGAGAAGGTTTATCTCGTGGACCTTCCGGGCTATGGTTATGCCAAAGTTTCGCAGAACGAAAAGCAGAAATGGGGCAAGATGATCGAAGATTATCTGCATAAATCCTCACAGTTAAAAGCAGTCTTTCTGCTGATCGATATCCGCCATGATCCGTCCGCAAACGATAAGCAGATGTATGACTGGGTTCTGCATAATGGATTCTCACCGATCATTATCGCTACCAAGTTAGATAAGATCAAGAGAAGCCAGGTGCAGAAACAGGTCAAAGCCATCAAACAGGGATTGCAGGTAGAAAAAGGGACACTGGTGATTCCGTTTTCCGCAGAGACAAAGCAAGGAAGAGAAGAAATCTGGAGTGTGATCGAAGGATTTCTGGATGCGGAATAAAAATTTATCGTTGATTTCCTGGCAGGTGTAAAGAACTGAAATGCCGCACATTTTAAAATAGTGTTTGCAAAAGAATAGTATTGCATGTGCAAATGAACGAATTCCCCGAAGGGCACGTA